>Ga0055584_100000019_pt1 | contig 127496 bp, 101 predicted proteins | sample OSDHelmetaG_FD_58716 | JGI IMG/M metagenome (GOLD analysis project Ga0055584, IMG submission 58716) | Pelagic marine sediment microbial communities from the LTER site Helgoland, North Sea, for post-phytoplankton bloom and carbon turnover... | ecosystem: Environmental > Aquatic > Marine >... | reverse complement strand
CAGCGAAATTACCTAAACCAACCTTCATAAGGGCTGGTACAACTTTTTAATGCAGGTCATCACTAGTTGTGGATTACCCACATTTTACGAGTGCTCTGGACGTCAATCCAACGGGACCAATAGTTGTCCCTGAGGGCAATTTACTGCCCCCAAAGTTGCCAAAAGCTGCCCCTTGTCTATGATAGATCGAAGTTCGAATGAAAAATAAATCGTGAAACACCGGTCTGAGAGACGCTTGTTTCCATCACGACATTATTCTGATCTCGATCACGACATCATTACGAATCAATCAGGTCGCAAGGTATGACAAATGGGCAGCAAACCTGAAATCACGAATTCAAAATTGATTGAGAGTACGCCAGACCAAGATCACAAGTCCTTACTTCAACGTCTGGCAGATACCATCGATCAGGTTTTCTGGTTTACCGAAATTGAACCTGAGCGAGTCCTCTATATCAGTCCCGCCTATGAACAAATATGGGGACGATCGGTAGAAGAGCTCTACGAAGATGCGCGAGTCTGGATGCAGGCCATCCATCCGGAAGACCGTGAATTCATAGCCACTCAGTTCATCTCCTGGCTAGAAGGTACCATACCCGAGTATCGCGTGGAATTTCGAATTGTTCGCCCTGATGGAACAATCCGATGGATATCAGACACGGGTGCCCAGATCCATGACAAGCATGGCAAGTTGAATCTGATTAGCGGAATCGCCAAGGATATTACGGAAGAAAAACTTGCGAAGGACGCGATTCAACAGTCTTATCTTGAGATCGCTCAATTAAAAGAACGACTTTTACAGGAAACCATCTACCTTCAAGAGGAAATCGAGAGCACGTTAAGATTCGAGGAGATCGTAGGAAATAGCGATCCGTTACGAATGACGTTGAGCAAAGTCGAGCAGGTAGCTCCGACGGACGCCAGTGTGCTACTAATCGGCGAGACAGGAACGGGAAAAGAATTGCTGGCTCGATCGATTCATCGTCACAGTCAACGAAAAGATCGCCCACTCGTTAAGGTGAATTGTGCATCATTGCCGCGTTCACTGATTGAAAGTGAATTATTTGGTCATGTTAAAGGAGCATTCACAGGTGCCTTGTCAAACCGAATAGGGCGTTTTCAACTGGCGCATGAAGGGACCATTTTCCTGGACGAAATTGGTGAACTGGATCAGGACTTGCAAGCAAAACTCTTGCGTGTTCTTCAGGAAGGGGAATTCGAACAACTGGGATCTTCTGTGACGACCCACGTAGATATTCGCATTGTTGCAGCCACGAACCGTGATCTGCATGCAGCCGTCAACGCGGGAACATTTCGGGCAGACCTCTACTATCGGCTTGCCGTATTTCCAATTGAGGTTCCACCACTTCGTGTTCGGCGCGATGATATTCCACTACTTGTCTGGAGATTTATCACTCAGAAAAAAGTCCGGCTTGGTAAACAGATCGAAGAAGTACCACGCAAAGTGATGGATGCCTTGATAGATTATGACTGGCCAGGTAATGTCCGTGAATTAGAAAATGTAATTGAACGAGCGATGATTCTCTCACCCGGCAAAGTATTGATCCTGGAAGATTTAGTCCATACACCTACTCCGCAAGCAGCTTTCCAAACAAGTTCTGCGAGTCTCGAAGATGTTGACCGCGCTCATATCATCAGTGTCCTGGAAGAATGTAACTGGACGATCAAAGGCCCTGGACAAGCAGCCGAACGTCTGGAACTTGCCCCCAGTACGCTCCGCTACCGAATGAACAAGCTGGGAATTAAACGACCCGCTAAAATTCCGCGGTAAGAGATAGAACAGGAATCTGAGTTGCTCCTGTTATCTGAGAAAGCACTAACTCATTCAATCAAAATAGACATAGGGCAGATAGGTTGAGCGTATTTGCGGATGATGCGCGTAATGCGAAATCATGTGTCCTGTGCCAATAATGTTTGTGACATCATATTCGACGATCTTTCCTGCCTGAGTATTAATCAGTGCCAGATCCTGAATGCGAAATCCATTCTGCCCGAGTGTGTGAGGTCGATAGGGTTCGGTCAACGTATACAATTTTAAAACTGCATCTCGCTGATTTTTGATATTCAGTAAGAATTCAATACGGTTGAAGGCGTTTCCATAACGTTGCCCCGGGTTCATCCAGTTTTGCTCGACTGCGCCCGCTCCAAAAACCGCGCGCATCCGCCGCTGAGGATACGGATTTTCAACAACAACCCCCTGCACTGCCCCGCCTCCCAACAGGTGTAACGCTGAAGCAATCACGCGGCAGCCATGACTGTGCCCCACCAGTGAAACCGGATTATCAGGAGGAATGCGTGTGATCAAACGTGCGAGATAGATCCCATTATATTCCGCCCGATTTCCCAGTTTTCTCACCTGCTGAATGGGAGTGATCAATAAGCCGGGATCGCTGGGCCAGTGAACTGCAATAAAATGCAGGGGACGGTCATTGGCTGACGCCAGAATTCGCTGATAGTGGGTAACGGATTGCGTGTAGAATTCCTTTGTTTTGACGAAACTGCCGTGCACGACAATACAGACAGGAATGCCCGGCTTCAAAGAGGCGACGAGCGAATTCATATCGGTCGGATGGTACTTCCGATCTTGCAGATAGTGATGAATCAATTCCTGGCACTGGGGAACAGAGCCAACCGACTGTTGCGGACAGTGAATCGAATTGACTACGAAAAAATCAGGATAGTTCTTTGTCCCAATCGAAGGTTGAATCAGTGAGTGTAATGAATTGGCATCCGTTTTGAGTGTCTGCTGCGACTGGGCAGAGACCGGCAGCGCAGGCAGAAGTAGAAAACCGATCAGGGCGTAACAAAGTGTGCGTAAAAACATGATTACACCAGGTTCATTTCGACAGACAAAAAAAAACGTTTCATCAGATATCATTTCAGACGGGTTTAAGAATCTTGCGCATAGATATTGATCGTTCTGAAGAGCCATTCATTCTGGTCACGACAGACTGACTTGAATAGACCAACATTGGAAACGGGAGTCGGGTTTAGAGAGACCCCTCCTGAGAACCCGGAATCGATCAGCCAGTTGATATAATTGTTGCTAACGTAAAAGCCGCATTTGCATGAAAACTCACCGCAACCAGTGTTCTATTTTACCAGCGATGGCCTTTACTTTTTTCTGATCCATAAATTCGGAAGTCAGAGCTAACAGGGGGGGGGTCGTCCCATTATTTTCTTGCTGCACCGCATTTATTTGGTACGCTTATGAATATCTTGCTGCAGAGGGAGCGTCTGCAGCCTTCACTGAGTCCTTTGTTGTATTCTTAATCATGACAGCGTTCCGTAGCATGTTGAGTCAATAACTGAATCTCCTGAAGTTCTGGAAATCGACATGAATGACAACGAAAACAATGACTCTTCGCAGGCGGACGAACCGATAGAGCCCGATCAGATTAAAGACGAAACTCCCACTGCTTCACCTCAGCCAACTGGTCCTGCAGTCTCCTCAACCGTTGGCAATCCATCGGCGAATCACCCACCGTTCAAGGATCGAATCACAGGTCTCATCGTTTTCGGAATTCTGCAAATCTTCATGGGTGGATGCTGCGTTTTGCTGATTCCCTTGATGTTGCTGTCGCAATATGTCGCCCCTGCGGCCGGAACCCAGATGAACGTGCGGATGCTGGTTCCCATGATCGGGATGTACGCTTTTCTGGCCGTGGTGTTAATCTGGTTGGGAGTCGGCTCCATCCTTGCGCGTCGCTGGGCAAGAGCATTGACATTGGTGCTGGCGTGGACATGGCTCGTCATCGGCATTTTGGCGATGATCATGATTGTTTCCTGGGGTCCGAACCTGTTTAACATGGCAGGTCAGGATCAACAGGTTCCCAAAGAGATGCTTGTGTTTATGCAGGTGGTGATGACGGGAACGATAGGTTGCATGTATCTTTTTCTGCCTGGAATTTTTGTATTTTTCTATCAAAGTAAACACGTGAAAGCGACGTGCGAGCAGAGAGACCCCCATGTTCGCTGGACCGACAAGTGTCCGCTGCCGGTGCTGGCGATGAGTCTGATGCTGGGATACGGGTCACTTTCGTTCTTCTATTCGGCGAGCTACGGCTTCGTTACGCCGTTCTTTGGAATTCTTTTGAAGGGCATTCCTGGTGGCATAGTAATGCTCCCCTTTACTCTACTTTCCGCTTATCTGGCCTGGGCTACTTATCAATTAAAAATAGCGGCCTGGTGGACGACACTTGCTGTATACGTGACTTTCGGGGTGTCAGGTATTATTACTTTTTCACGCATCGATTTGATGGACCTTTATCGAGAAATGAATATGCCCGAGGATCAGTTGAAATTCATAGAGAAATCCGGAATGATTGATCGGATGAATATGCCCCTGATTTTCGGCATGAGCTTTGTCGTGTTCGTGGGATACCTGCTTTGGGTTCGCAGGTATTTCATCGCAAGCTCCGACGAATCGCGACGCGAAAACTGATACAGCGCAGAGTTGAGTCAGCTGGAATCTCCGTGGCACAAATGTCATCAATTCGTTCTGGCCTTACCCTAACGAGAGCACGCAAGCAGTTCTTTCCCGGTCATTGTCTGGAACAATTTTACTTGACGTCTCATTCATGATGAGATAGCCTGAATTATATGAGGATGGCCTGCGTATTTGATTTAAATGCTTTTCCAGATTCAAAAAACTTTGCAGGCGGGAGCAGGATCATGAACATCAATCACGTTATCCTGATTTTCATTAGCCTCAGTCTCACAGGGAGTCCCTTTCCCCTGCTGGCAGAAAAGCCGACAAAGAAAGCTGTTGTCTCTCCGGTTGAAGCAAGACTGATCGTGAAACAATCGAAGTATGTCCTGCCAAAAGGGCGCTATGGAAACGTGTTTCGTAAACAGATTGAGGAAGAAACAGACAGCGACAAATTACCGGCTGCCCCGAAAGTCAATCTGGTGTTGGAGCTCAAGAACATCAGCCAGAAAGACGTGATGATCTTTCCGAGAGGGTCTATCATTTACCCCGATTTGACAGTGAAAGGAAAGGGAGTTGTTCAACCGGAAAATTTGCGCTCGATATCAGGCGAGTCTTCTGGTAGTAGCATCCAACCTACAATTGCACCGGGCAAGAGTTATCGTCTCTCCATCAGTTCATTGAATCCGAATGGCGGGACAGCCTGGTACTATTGGTGTGAACCGGGAGAATATACAATCACAGCCACCTACACTGTTTACACCGGGCTGCCACCCTTTCCTTTTCCCGAAAAGACAAAGCCCAAAGGCAAGCCGCAGAAATATACAGTCACTACACCGCCCATCAAAGTAAAAGTGGTATTGTATGACAATCGAGGATAACCGGGGTATCACAGGAGATCAAACAATGATTGCTTTTGGCTTACCTGGATTTTTCGAACTGCTTATCGTCGGGGTGATGATGATTGGAATCGGTGTGTTCCCCTTCTGGATGATCTGCTCCAAGGCAGGATTTCCCGGCTGGATCAGTCTCGCGGTCTTGATCCCGGTGTTGAACGTTGCTCTCTTATTTTTTCTCGCTTTTGCAGAATGGCCTGCGCTGAAAAATTCACCTCAACAAGACCGTAGGGAAGAATGAATCGGTGCCAGCCGGCTTTTGACCGGAAGATGCCTTAGACCGAATCGTTCTCGATCCCGGTCTGGCTTAGCCTGTCTTCAGCGATTATGAATTGGCAATTTTGTGAATGAAGAGACTATTTCATTCACTTCTTTTTGACCTGCTTACGGTCACGCCCTTTCAGCCGTTTTAATTGGCTGGCCAGATCACTGATTGTGTCTGGCTGTTTTTTTGAGACATTGATGTTTTCGCCAGGATCGTTTGAGTGATCGTAGAGCATTCGCGAAGTCGTCTTGGCTTTGGGATCACGGTATTCTGTGAAGCGGAACTTATCTGTGCGAATCGTGTCGCCGTTCCGATAGCGTCCTACCGCTGCCTGCTTCCAATCTGCTTTTGGATTTCGCATTAAACCAGCGAAGCTCTGTCCTTGAAGGTGTTCTGGCAAGGGCAGGCCAGCCAATTTGCACAGTGAGGGATAGACGTCAATAGATTCGATCAGCGCGGCTCTACGCTGGCCGCCTTTGATTCCCGGAGCTCTTACGATCAGGGGAATCTGCATTGAGGTTTCGTAGCAACTGTGCTTGCACCAGAGAGTGTGCTCTCCCAGGTTCCAGCCGTGATCGCCCCAGAGGACGACAATGGTGTTCTCGGTCAGTTTCAATCTGTCGAGTTCGCTTAACAGCTTGCCAATCTGAGCGTCTGTGTAACTGACGCAGGCGTAGTATCCGTGAATCAGATTTCGGGCACTTTCGTCAGACACCCGCCCCTTTGCTGGAATGCCGGCATAGGCACGCAATTCTCCGGAAGAATGAATCGATTCTCCGGGTGCTCCTTCTGGGACATGGTAGTTGTCAGGTAGCTGAATCTTCGCGTGGTCGTACAGATCCCAGTACTTCTGCGGTGCAATAAACGGCAGATGGGGCTTGAAAAATCCGACCGCCATGAAGAAGGGCTCTTCTTTCCCTTTCAACTGTTGCAACGTGGCGATGGCTTTCTCTGCCAGCACGCCATCCGCGTACGCATTATCAGGGACGTCTGCCGATTCCCAGGCGGGGCCCCGTTTTCGCCTGCCCTGTTTTTGTCGTTTCGCATGTAACTCCTGATTTTCAGGACGTTGATACCAGGAGATACCCTTCGGTCTCCAGGCTGGTTCAGACCAACCCTGGGCGCTGTCTTTCGAGTGATGAAATATTTTTCCCAGTGAAACCGTATGATAGCCGTTCTTTTTGAACTGCGTATTCATGGTCGTCATACCGGGCGCGTCTTTCTGTGCCCATGCCAGATAATTGACGAACCGTTTGGGCGCGGGGCGTATGCCTGTCATCAGGCTGGCGCGGGAAGCGCCACATGTGGGAACCATGCAATAAGCCCGCTCGAACAGAGTACCGGTTTTCGCCAGTCGATCCATATTGGGCGAATGAATATGTTGTTTTCCGTAGCAGGCCAGTTCCGGGCGCAGGTCATCCACGGCAATGAACAGCACGTTGGGACGCTCCGCGGCAAAAGATTGAGAAGTGACGCAGAGCGCAAATAAAAGTAGGTTCAAGCGGTAGATCATCATTAATGGTTCCTGAATTTTACGGGCAGATCTCTTTTTCATCAGAAGTATTAAAGCGTAACGGCGCTTGCCCTCGGTAATCCAGAAAAACAATCGAATGTAAATCTAAAACCGGCGGCGAGCGTCATTCTGCTCAGGTTGTGGTGATCACTCTGAGTCTCATATGGAGGGTATTCAATGTCCCATCCTTAACGGTTACTTCTTTTCAAAGCGATAGATTCCCTGGCCGCCTTTGACGGTTTGTACTGTGTAGTAGAGTTCTCCGTCCTGATCGGTTCCAAATGCCATGACGGGGATACCACCTGCACTGATTTGCATATTGCGAACAACCTTACCAGACTCTTCATCGTATTCGAGTGCCCAGATTTTTCCGGAGACAAAATCAGCGTAGACGTACATGCCTTCCAGTTCGGGTAATCGCTTGCCCCGGTAGACGATGCCACCGGTAATGGAACGACCAACTCGATGATCGTATTCCCAGATGGGATCGATGGGCGCGTCTTTTGCGGTTTCTGGACGATTTCCAAAGTTGCGTGTTCCTTCACGAACGCTCCAGCCGTAGTTGCCTCCTTTTTTGATAATGTTGATCTCTTCCCAGAGATCCTGTCCCACTTCACCTGCATACAACGTGCCTGTTTTGGAATCGAAGCTCAGCCGCCAGACGTTTCGCAGACCGTATGCATAAATTTCCGGTCTTGACCTTGTCTGAAAAACGAAAGGATTGTCCCCAGGAACGTTATAGTTTTTACTGCCCGCTGATTTATTGACATCAATGCGTAAAATGGAACCGAGTAAGGTTTCCAGATTCTGACCGTTGCCCAGTGGGTCATTGCCGGAACCGCCATCACCCAATCCGATATACAGATAGCCGTCCGGACCAAAGGCAATTGATCCGCCATTATGGTTGCCGTAGGGCTGATCGATTTCCATTACGATATGCTCACTGTCTGCATCGGATTTGTTGGGATCGTCTGCGGAAACCTGGAATCGGGAAATAATCGAACGACGGGGGCTATCACTGGCAGAGTAGTAAACGAAAAACTGGCCGTTCTTTTTAAAGTCCGGATGGAAGGCCATTCCCAACAGGCCTTCTTCGTTGTTTTTCTTCCAGGGAGCCACTTTGGAACGGATATCCAGAAACAGCTTGGTCTGCTTTGGTGATGCTTTATCGAAGGTGTGAATCATGCCACGTTGAGTCGCAACAAAAATTCGTCCGCTGTCATCATTGGCGTGTGTCAATACCATCGGACGTAGTGGTGTGACTTTTCCCGTTTCTTCATTGACTGCTTCCCAGCCTTCCCATTCCAGTTCTGTAAAGGCGGGAACGGCTTTGAGTGCCAGCTTGCCATCACTGGGATCCTGCACGGAACCGTCGGCGGGGATCTCTCTGATCTTGATGTTACGGAAGGAGACCAGATCATTATGATCCTGCAAGCAGATGTGTCCTTTGGTTGCTTTTCCGAATTTGGGGTATTTCGAGAACTTGCTGGCAGCGACGCGTTTATCCCAGTCGGGACTGCCTTTTTTGAATCGGAAATATTTCACGCCATTCATTATGACTTCGGATTGATCGGGGGCGATTCTGAGGAAGAGGTGATTCCACTGTCCTGCGGGACGAGTGGCATCGACGATGGCGGGCGTAACTTTTTTGCCTGCTTTTTCGGCTTCGATCATCCACTTGGGTGTGGCTGGTTTATAAAGCTGATAGAGCCAGCCTGCTTTTTGCGGGTCGTGTCCATCAACGTTATCCTGTATTTGGATTTCCGGTCCTGTGCGCCAGGGAGTTTTTTCTTCTTCTGTGACATGAAACATCAAGCCGCTGTTTCCCTCTTTGGAGATGCGATACTCCAGAGAGATTTCAAAGAACCCGAACTGATCTTTCGAAATGATATCGCCGGCCCCTTTTTCAGAACGGGAGAGAACCCCGTCTTTAATTGTCCAGCCGTCACTGATGCTGTCTTTTTTGAAATTCCGCCAGCCGTTGGTTGTTTTACCATCAAAGAGCAGTTTCCAGCCACTCCGCTGCTCGGCAGTTGAAAGTCGATTTAACGTGGCATCATCACCGGCAGAGACAACCGCTGAATGAAGGCACACGGGAACCAGCATCAGAATCAAAGAGAATATGTTTCGCATCACAGATGGACTTCCTTTATGAATCAGCAAACTATTTGAATTGTTCGAATAAGTCTTAACTTAAAGAGAGTACGATTCCCTACTTATACAGTTATCCAATATTTACCACTGGGAATCAACCACTAAAGCCTGCTGACTCATTAGATTTTTTTGGCTTCCGCGAGGTGGTTGTGTATACTTACTTTTTATACGTAAAAAAACTCGTAATCGCGGTGGGAATTGTCGTATGACTTATGTCGATTTACCTCAAAGCTGTTCATACTCAATGAATGGAGTCACACTATGAAATTACTTGTAGCTGCTCGTTATTAGATCCACTCGTCTTATGTGGTTTATTAACGGTTGTGTATTTTACTACGCCACCCGCAACCGAGAAATCCAAAGTACAAGTTAATTCTTTCAATATGTGTACCGGCGTCTTCAAGTCAAAGATTCGGGCGTCGTTGCCATTCCACCACGTTAGCAATGGAGTGTTGAGACGAGCTGGAAATAAAAAAAGCCGGGGCAGTGCCACCCCGACTTGCTCAGTCATTTTTTCTATTATCAGCGTGCGTTGGTTAAAAACCGAAATCATCGATTGTATTATGAAACAGTGTGTTTGCTCTTTTCAGAGTCAAATTGCATTCGGTTCAGAAGAGACAGCGTCAATCAGAATTTCGCCATCAATGATCTGATAATTTCCTTTTTCAATACAATTAACTGGTCTCCCGTTTTCGTCCATCAGAAGTCTCAATTTGTCCTCTACTTCATAGAATCCAACTTTGTCGTTGTACTCATGCCGTACTCTTTTGAAGCTGTTGATGTGGACAGTTTCTCCCGCGCTTGTCACGGCAGTGAAGACGCCATCTTTCCTTAAAATCATTCTCTTCTCTTTTTGCAGTCGATGACCAATGTCAATTTGATAAATGCGATTTGAAAAAGGCCCAGCTGACAAGACTTTCTGAGGTGTCATGTCAATCTAATCATCGTTTAAAATGATCCAGTACACGCAGGATAGTCTTTAAATCTTAAGGGTTTTCCCTCAATCTGGCATCTTGTGTTAACACAATTCGTACAGTACCCCTGTCAGTTGTGACCCTTACAATGTGAACATATACATTTCAGGATCGGTTCAATTGGAGAGAGCATATAGACCTGACTTCTGCCGAAGGGAGCGAACGTTTACAAATGCAGTTCAGAGAAATTCAGAGAGAGGATATCCCGGCGCTCTTTGCGGTGCGGATCGCAACCTGGGATAATCCAAGAGGCGAAGCAGAGTTGAACGCTTTGGGAATAACCGTCGATTCGGTGAGTCAGATGCTGGAAGAGTCTCATCGTGGCTGGCTGTGTGAGATAGAAAACCGGGTCGTCGGCTTTGTGCTGGGTAATAAAGAAACGGGAGAGATGTGGGTCATTGCTGTACTAAAGGAGCATGAAGGGAAAGGAATCGGAAAGCAACTGCTGACTCGGATCGAAGAGTGGCTCTGGTCGGAAGGCTGGAAGGAGATCTGGCTGACGACAGACCTTGATGAAAGTCATCGCGCTGTTGGTTTCTATCGGCATCTGGGCTGGGAAGACTGGAAACTGGAGAATGACCGATTTATGAAAAAAACACGACCGACTCATGAATGATAAACCGAATTATTTTTTCTTCGTCTCTTGTGAAACTCAAACGTGAATTTTGGTATAACGGAAATACTTCGATCATCGCAGCTGCCTATTACAAACATGAATTCTGGAGACTATTGAAATGAGCGATCAATCTGAGGATCACTTCACACAGGGAGACAATCCTGTTTCACGCAGAACATTTCTCCGCGAGGCGAGTACAGCGACCGCGGCAGGACTTGCTGCTGCACCTGCTGTCTGGGCAGATGGTGGAAACAATATTGACATCTTACGAGTGGGCCTGATTGGATGCGGATCCCGCGGCTCGGGAGCCGCCGTGAATGCGATGCAGGCAGATCCGAATACCCAACTCGTGGCGATGGCTGATATGTTTGAGGACAAACTGAACTCGAGTGCGGAACGAATCAAGAAATCGATCGGCAAACAGTATGCGGTTGATCAGAGTCACAAATTCGTTGGATTCGATGCCTTTGAAAAGTTGTTAAGTACCAACGTCGATGTAGTTCTGCTGGCGACTCCCCCCCACTTTCGCCCGGCTCATCTGAAAAAGGCGATCGAAGCAGGTAAACATGTTTTTGCGGAAAAGCCGGTAGCAGTGGACGCGCCTGGTGTTCGTTCTGTGCTGGAGACGTGCCAACTTGCCAGACAGAAACGGATTTCGATCATGTCCGGCCTCATGCTGCGCTACAGCAGGGCGATGCAGGAAACGATGTCCCGTATTCATGAAGGTCAACTCGGACGGATCGTAACGCTGCAGACCAACTATAATATTAACGGACTCTGGTCACACCCCCGCAAGCCCGAATGGAGTGAGATGGAGTGGCAGCTTCGCAACTGGTACTACTTCACGTGGCTCTCGGGGGGGCAACTTGTGGAGCAGCATGTGCATGGACTCGACCTCATGTCCTGGGCCATGCAGAATGAATATCCGATCAAATGTTTCGGCTTAGGTGGCAGACAGTCGCGTACCGACCCGCTTTACGGCCACATCTTTGATCACCACGCGATCTGCTATGAATACAAAGGCGGACAACGTGCGTTTGCGTTTTGTCGCCAGCAGGATGGCACAGACATCAACACTTCTCAATTTGTGTTCGGCGAAAAGGGAACAGCAAATCTCAATCGCAATACGCTCAGCGGTGCGAAAACCTGGCGCTACAGCCGGGCCCGCGGTCGCGACAAAAATGGGGTGCAGGATCTGCCGTACGTACAAGAACACGCGGCCTTATTCCAAAGCATACGCACCGACACGCCCATTTGTAATGGTGAATACGCTGCGAACAGTTCGCTGATGGCCATCATGGGACGCATGGCCTCTTTCACCGGAAAAAGCATTACGTGGGAACAAGCCCGGAATTCCAAAGAGGACCTGACACCAGCTGAATACACATTCGGACCGCTGAACGTGGCACCTGTTGCTCTGCCCGGCAAGACTCAGTTTTTATAAAGAAGCGGGATCGATGATGCCAAGATTTTTCCTACGACGCAGTGTTCTGTTTTTGATTCCTTTTGTTTGGATGACGTTCACCAGTTTGGTTCCCGCTGCCGAATTTGATGTGGTGGTCAGTCCTCGCGTCACTGTCGTCGAACGGGAAGGTATCACGGGGGGCGGGCATCCTGTTCGCGTGGGTGACAGCACCTTGCTCTTCTATCCACATCACCCGGATGACTTCGGACGCACCGTTGGTACAGGCTCCTCATATTCTGCGAATGGTGGTTTCCTCTGGAAACAAGGCAAAGACCATTGGCCTCTGCCGAAGATGATTGATCTTTGGGCCGATCAGCTTAGAAATGGTGATCTCCTGGCGATGGGCCTGCATTGGACTCCCGATCCGAAAAAACGGCGTGAAATCACTCCCGAGGATCTGCCCTCAGATGCCTATCGAATCGCAATTTCGAAAGATCGTGGAAAAAGCTGGAGCTTTGCGAATGCAACAATCGATTGTCCTCCGGAACTGGGAGTCATTGCACGCCCCTTGCCTCACATCATTGAGGATAAAAACGGTGCCTTGCTTATGCCCGCTTATGCCTGGAGTAGCAGAGGCAATCGCGTGGTTCTGTTGCGAAGTGAGGACCGTGGACACCATTGGAACGTGTATTCGACCATCACCACTGCGATCGCCATGATCAAATCGGGAGCGGCAGTTACTACGCCCTGGCTGGAATCTACGGTCTCGCTTACAAAAGACGGTGATTTGCTTGCAATCGTGCGCACTGGCAGCACTGCCAAGTCCCCGCTGGTTTCTGTGCGTTCGACCGATCATGGCAAGACGTGGAGTCTACCTGAAAAACTACCTTTCGCCGGAAAACTGCCCACCCTGCATCTGTTACCAAATGGGTTGCTCACGCTCGTGACCGCACTGAGCAGGAATCACTGTCGTCTTTATCTCTCCGCTGATGGCACCGGACGCAGCTGGAGCAACGCCCACATCATCAGCAGTTTGACGGGCGGCAACGTGGGTGTGGCGATTGCAGGCACAAACAAGCTCATCATTACAACTCCCACAAGTCGTCGCATCAATGCTTGGAATGTGCAGATCAAGCCAAGAGCAGAAATGGCATCCGGTTTGGCTGCACCAACCAACATCACGATGAATAAAGGAATCCTCACCTGGACTCCTTCGGCAAATGCGGTGGCCTACCGCGTGACTCCCGTGCTCATCAAACCTGGCCCCAGTTATATGAATACTGATATCCTCACCTATGCGGCAACTCAAACACGCGATGAAACACCAAAGCTCGAACTGGGCCGCCAACTTCTACCTGGCAGCACCTACGCCTTCAAAATCAGTGCCGTAGATGGGAAGGGACGTGTTTCTCCCGCCGTACTTAGCGATAAGTTTCAGCCCTGAAGTGCTGTCCTGTTTCAAAGTGGACTAGTCACCATCGAAATACACCTTCGGACCGTTGAAAGTTGAGAGAGCCACCCGTCTCGTGCGTGCAAATTGAGCCGTTTAGGTAGGTATCAGATTCGAGTGTTGTTTCTCTGATGTCTCAATCTTGGATCATCCACATCCTGGTGTCTCAGCGATTTTGGTTGTGTGACTATTTCTTCGTACGTTGGTCATTTCTTGCCGCCCAGTGGATGGCCTCGATGATGTGCGTACGGCCAAACTTTGTTTCCAAAGATCGAACGTCGTGCCCCAGTTCCGTGTAGAAGAAACGCCCTCCGTTGAGTGTGTTCGTCCAGGCGACAGGATGATCTTTGCCCATAGCCTTGCCACCTCGGTCCTTGAAATAATCTCGCACGGGATCGAAAGTGGCTTCATCTACGCGCAGCAGGACTTGAAATCCGGGAAGCCCGGTGACGCTACGATCGTGATTCGTCCAGTCGGCTTTGTATTGGAACGAATCGCCAAAGCCGTGAACTGCAGGATGATCCTTCGCTTTCGGATCGACAACCACGCGTGCTTCAAGGAACTCTGAATCGCTGTTGAAGTCGCAGCCCGCCAGTTCATTGAACCATTTCCAGTCTGTCTGTCGGACGAGTGCCGCATGCAGCGCGACAATTCCTCCACCGGCCTTATACCATTGTTCGATTTTGTCTCGTTGTTTTTTGTCTAAAAGACTGGTCAAAGCATTGGAGTTATTAAGCACGAGCACGTCGTAGCGATCAAGTAGATTTGTGATGTCGGCTGGCGTCTCTGAAACGTCGACCTGCATGTCTAAGTCATCCGACAACCGGGCTAACCAGCCATTGATTGCCGCCGTTTCCGGGTGGCGATACCAGCCGGTCCCACTAAAGACCAACACCGATCCGGTATGCTTTGGGCCGCGATCCGTCTTCTTTTTGGAATCGTGCGCGAACATGGAAGATGTTGTCATAATCACGAAACACACGAAAATCGCGAGGAGCAGTTTGATTTTGTTTACCATAGTAGCCATTTCTATTCTGGGATGTGGGTATCTTGTTGGAGTTTACTGCCGCATGACCTCTGATTTATATACAGCGACTTATTCAGTCTGTGGGCCAACAACAGGAACATGATACCTTATTGTATTTGGGACTGCCATCAGAATTTCGCACAGCGTAAAGGGTCACGGCGAGTGAGCAGCCTGCAACACCTCTGCTAAATAAAGTCAGTGATCACCGAATCAGTAGGGTCGATCTTCCATTCAAAATGTACGCGCAAGCCAAAATTCGGTACATCCTAGATTCCATTTTCAATGGAATTAAGAACTGGTTTACTAACAGAACAAAAGTCTCCTTTAAAACCCTGCTCTCATTTTCATCCACTATGTTTGCCTCGTTTGTGCAAACATCAAGAGATGGAATCTCGCGAATTGGCTTAGGGTCGTTTACTTTCGACCTTGCTGGTAGTGGCAGGCTTTGCAGAAGTAGAGGCTTTGATCCATTCCACTTCTAACTTGAACGGGCCCGCCTTCTTGTCACTCAACGAGATGCCTAGCCCGTTCACCTCAACTGGATCAAGTGGCTGGTTGGGAACGACACGCCCAAACCATGTCGCCTTAAATTTTGCAAGAGGAATGCTGACCTCAATCCATTCATCCTGCCTGGTTTGGAACGAGGCCCGATAAGAGAAGGCCGTTCTGCGGCTCGGTGTGTAAAGATTGATACGGTATTCCCGACCATCACCACGAACCCGGGCAATGATGGATTCACCATTCTTAAGACCCAGCTTTGTACCTCTCGATCGCACGGATGCAAAGCCACCGTTGTTTTCCAGGGACAGAGTGCCAAAAAACTCCATCTTCTTGTCTTTGCTGATCCTGAAACGACCATCAGAACGCCCCCCCATAACGCCATCATTCACCGTATTCCAATGCTGTGCTGCATCGGCATTGTCGAATTGAAACAGGATTCGGGACTTTTCCTGATCAGCTGCCAGTGTCGAGGCACCAATAAATATGAGTGTAAGCATAATTCGATAGATCATGTTTCGTTCCTAAGCAAGATTATGTTGAGTCTGTGGACTGCTCATTGCGCTTTCGGCTACCATAGAATGATCGAAACAATGACTTTGATTGATTCATTAACGAGATCATCACCAGAATCAATACAGAATCAATACAGATTCAGCGAACGGGGTTTAGCATTCAAGCCTGTATCACTTTATTGATCAAATCAGGATCGACAACCCGGAATTTCATTTTTTACTGCAAATCTGGCTCATTTTAATACAGTTTTTATTGTAGTGAACGATTGCCTTTTCCATTTTGATGAGCAATACGTCCACGAATGCGAAGTGCAAATAAGACAAGCCATGGACTGATCGATAAAGCGAGCGTCACGCAAACCTGAATCTGCTTGCGAGTCATTGTCCTCATATGAGGCGGATTCGACATTGAAGTCGAAATATCGTCCGAATCGTAACTGCCAGTCGGCGAGAACTTGTTTGGGCCAAGGGAAGTTACGACAGTCACGTTGGATGACGTATGTTGAATATCGAATTCATGCCCCCACGGATCAACAGTATCGGGAGGCAATTTTCCGGTTTTGATTTGTTGAGCCAGAATGAAAGCTTGGGTGTTGCGAGCTTAATGAAGGCCTTGCTCGATATTGGGCATGCCAATCATGATGATCAGGATGGAGAGAGCGGCCAGCAGAATGAACTTGGCTATTGTCATCATGACACCGTCTGAAAGGGTGGAATTTTGCTTTGGCGCATAACTATCGATAGACAGAATATACTTGAGTCTAAAGCTATCAGGATTTCTGTCTATTATCAAATGAATACATCTAAACCTACAACCAAAGTCATTAAACGCGATTGCATAAAAGAGTAAAGCCGCATGGGTGAAATCAATTGGTTAAAATGCTAGACTCTGAGCTGCCGCAAGTTGTCAATCCGTTGAGGCTTATAGTTCGGCTGAGTATTTTGACTACACGACGTCGGTCGCGTAATTTGACACTTCACCCGTTTCAGTCGAGGCGACTCAATTTGAAAGTTATCGTGATCGGCGGCGGCGCAGCGGGATTCTTCGGGGCGATTGCGGCTGCCGAAAATGGTCACGCTGTGACGATCCTTGAAGCTGCCTCGTCCGTATTGGCGAAGGTATGCGTTTCCGGCGGTGGTCGCTGCAATCTGACTCACAGTTGCTTTGAACCCCGCGAGTTGGTCAATAGCTACCCACGAGGCGGAAAGGCACTGCGTGGTCCCTTCACCAGGTTTCAGCCGTCCGACACCGTGAGCTGGTTTGAGTCGCGAGGAGTTCAGACCAAAACAGAGTCGGATGGGCGAATGTTCCCTACGACCGATGATTCAGCGACCATTGTCGATTGTTTGCGAAATGCGGCTGTAAACGGGGGAGTCGTCGTTGAACTACGCGCCAATGTGTCGGAAATTCGAAAATCCGAAGAGCAATTCGTAGTGACTCTTAAATCAGGTGAATCGATTCCAGCAGATCGAATTCTGATGGCGACTGGAGGCAGCCGCGCCGGGTTTGAACTGATGAGTGGACTCGGGCATCAAATCGTTCCGCCGGTGCCCTCGTTGTTCACGTTCAAAGTAAACGACCCACGGATTAAAGACTTGCCCGGGATTGCGGTGGAACACGTTGATTGTCAGTTAGTCACCGACACAAAGACGTTCCGCCAATCGGGACCGATACTCGTGACTCATTGGGGACTGAGTGGTCCTGCGGTTTTGAAACTGTCGGCATGGGCTGCACGGGAACTGCACGATTCGAACTACAACGCCACACTGCGAATCAACTGGCTGTCGGGAACCAGTGCCGACCAGATTCGCGCGCAACTGAATTCATTCAAAGCATCTCATACCAGGAAGACAGTCGATGCGGCGTGCCCCTGGGAGTTACCCAAACGGTTATGGAAATCTCTTGTCGATCACGCAGTCGGTCCACAACCAGTTCGCTGGGCTGAACTTTCCAAAAAGGCAACGCAGGCGCTCGTGACGGAATTATCTGCCGGCGAATTCCAAGTGTCTGGGAAAGGCGTCTTCAAAGAAGAGTTCGTAACCTGTGGTGGTGTGATCCTGAAAGAAGTCGATTTCCGCACGATGGAAAGTCGCGTTTGCCCGGGCCTCTATTTCGCGGGCGAAGTGCTGGATATCGACGGGATTACGGGCGGCTTTAATTTTCAGAACGCGTGGACAACATCTTGGATTGCCGGCAACTCGATGTAGCGACAAGGGCGTCGCTGCAGGCGAAGCCTTGCGAAAGAGGTGACAAAATTTGAATTCATCAACCGATTGACCAACTCGTTCTCGAACCAGATTGGATTTCCGTTATTGACAGTAGTGCTTGACTGTGCGAGCCGAACTTGGACAATAACATGATATCGGTTTGCAAAGCACTGGCATGCAAAGTAATGGCTTCGGTGCTTATTCAATCCACTTTCTAAATTGTGATACCACTCAAAGAGAGATTCAAATTATATTAAGACAGATTTTGCATATTGCAGTCTCTGCGAATAACAAATGCTCGTACTTTTCAGAGAAACGTCATGCGGAAGAAACTGTGGCTCATTCCAATTTTGACTTCACTGTGCGGAACCGTTCTGCTGGCAGTGGAAGGAATTGCCCAGGAAAGCCCACGCAGCATTTATTTGAGATTTGAGACCCCTCCCGCAAAAGGTATCTCAGATAATGGTGCTGCCCTGCAACACGGTACGCTGCATTCGGCTGTCACCCCAGGCAAGTTAATCGCAATCAAAAACCAGACAAATGCTGGCAGTGTCAAATTTGATGGAAACAGTTCCATTGTTTTTACCAAAATGCCCAGCCAGACAGAGGGGTTTTCAGAGAATTTTACCTGGGAAGGCTTCTTCTTTGCTCCCGCTTCCAACCGGTACCAGACAGAGACCGGCATTGCAAATCGATTGATCACCCAATTTGTTGACGCGAAAGGAGCCTACACACGCTTGACTATTGGTTTGGCTTGCAAGAAAGCAAACGGTCCACCATTCTTGTGTGTCAATTTGGAAGGAAATGAAGGCAGAACTTTTGTCCCGGGAAAAGTAGAAGTCACTTCAGATTGCTGGCATCATTTCGCCCTTGTCCATGAAGGGACTAAACAAGCCGCTCAAGTGACCTGGTACCTTGATTACCAACAGTGTGGAGAATTATTTCTCGGCGGACAGGCCTCACGCAACACATTAAAGCCGGCGGGAACTGCGCCGTTTACAATTGGGGCACGTTTGCTGGATGGCAAGCAGGTGAATCGCGGATTCATCGGATTGATTGATGAAGTCCGAATCACGCCTCAAAAGTTATCACCCAATGAATTTCTGCGTATTCGCGAATTGGATGTGCCGAGAAGAGTCACTTTAAGGCTGATGGATTCCATGCCGGAATCATTTGATTGGAGTTTTTCACCACAGGAGTTGGACCAGGGTGCTGAATTACTAAAGTACGAGGCGTTTGCGTTACCCGGCTTGCCGCCCAGAGTTTCACGTTGGAACACTCTGCAAAAAAGAACTGCCTATAGTGGATTTGTTCTCGATCATGAAATTACTCTGCCCAAAAGCGAATATCAACTGGCGCTCCAAACACGCGATCCCGCTCAGTTACGGATGGACGGCCGGGTGTTGATCGATGCTCGCAATTCGATCAAACCACATCCTCTCACATCAGTACAAAAGCAGCCGGGCACCAAGAACAGCCAGAAGCAAAAACTTGAATTTTTCACGTCCCTTCAACTGGATGGTAAACCGCATTCTTTTCAATTGACAGGAGTGATTTCGCCCTCGGACAATGCAGAATCGGGCGAAGTCATTGTCAGTTACGCCCCTGTTCAAAAAGTAAATGCCGCCGATGGCAAATTAAATCTTGGCGAGTGGCATCTGTTAGGTGGAACGACAGAAGAGCCACTCAACAGCGCATCCTGGGCCACCTATCGCAGGCGGAACGACCGTTATTTGGCGCGGAGCCGTGAAAAACGACGTCAATTGACTGTTACCCGTGAAGATGCCTATTGGAGACATCGGCATGCATCAGCCTTGCAAGCTATCTCAAACTGGCCACAGGAGAACTCGGCCGTTAAGGCAACAACGACCAGTCACCTCATTGATGCCTATCTCGGAATTAAAAAAAATGAGATGCCATTAGTGAATGATGCTGGTTTTCTTCGCCGGTTATCACTCGATATTCGGGGTCGCATACCTACATTGACAGAAGTAAAGTCGTTTCTGGCAGATGACCGAGCCAATAAACGCACTCTCCTGATCGACCAGATGTGACATGCCCCCAAGTATGACACCAGCCACAAGACATAGTATCCGATGTATCAATGACTGTTCTGTTTTGCATCCGGAACCGGAGTCGGAGCCCGGTATCACAGAGAACTGTGTGGTCGGATTGTTTTATATTCTTTCCGCCAACGTTCTATCAAAACCTTAGCTTCCCATAAACCATCGAAGCCTTCTCCATTCAGCAATTCTTCTCACTTCGATCTTGACAGAAGTTTCCTCCTGGATGCCACTCAACAACAGTACCACTCTGGATGCTGAGCCTGTTACTAATGCTGGATTTTCATCTACAGGGTGGTTGTTACTTTCGGATAGACTCTCTTTGTGGTTTTGTAGAGCCGACATTTGTGATGGATTCTTTTTCTACCACGAAAGACACGAAACGTCCTGTTGGTGAATGCCTGACGGGACATTAGTTGTCTTTACTCTGGCGAGCTGACACATGGGTCATTCCCTACTTTACTTACAGGTGTGTGCGATATGCTTCTCTGTTTTCTTGTTTTTTGCTTTTTAATGGCGGCTAGCGCCCTGCCGTTCATTTTTTTGTTGACATTGTCTGTTACTCATTTTGATGAAGGGCACCTGGGTGTCAAGATTGTTTTATTGCGCGAAGCGTGGTTGATATCCGTCGATACGTGGTTGAACGGTGGTTCAAACGCGTCGAAGCGTGACCGAAGCGTGTCGATAACGTACGAGATATTGGGAACCGATGTCTCTTTTTCAGGTGAAGATTTTCAAAACATAGGGATTTTTATAGTAGTGAGATCTTCAGTGTTCGTAAAAAGCAGTGCTCATAAAACCCATCTCGCGCGCGACGCTTATAACGCATATTCGCGAAGGGCAAGTGGCTGTCAAGGGCTGTTTATTCAGTGACTTAAAGCAATCAGCCAAAAATGGTAAATGAATTGCGAGAAGGGAAACAACCAGACGTGATCATAAATTTCCAGAAAAAACCCGGATCAAATTCAGGCGACATATTTCAGTGGGAGAGTATGGGAGTGGGGATGTTCTCCAGGCAGGCTTTGGTATAGAATGATCTGTGATGTATCTGATTATTTATTTCATTCATATGGTGATTGATTGTGCTGTTACGACTGTTTCTTTTATTCACGATCATTCCTCTGGCAGAGCTGTGGCTGCTGTTGTGGTTCAGCTCGTTGACCAGCCCGACCGTTACGTTTGGTCTGGTTGTGGTCACGGGAATCCTGGGGGCGTGGCTGGCTCGCAAGCAGGGTTCGCAGGCCTGGAAGAAGATTCAACAGCATATGGTGCAGGGACAGCCACCCACGGGGGTGGTGCTGGATGGCCTGATGATTCTGATCGCGGGTGCCTTTTTGATTACTCCCGGGATCATGACGGATATGGTCGGCTTTGCTTTTCTGATTCCGGCATTTCGAGAAATCATGAAAGTCCGGATTGGGGAATGGTTAAAAAAACGGGCTCTAATGCAGGTTCAAACTCAAGTCAACAGCTTTCAGGCGGGTGCTGGCTTTCAATCTGGTGACACCGGATTTGAGGACTTGACACAGCCGCGCCCTTCCGTAAAACCAGAGGATATCATTGATGTGGAGTTCGTGCGAAAAGACTCCCCGGAAACAGATTGAACGTGCTTTACAATTGCATCAGGCCAGCTGGCTCTTATAATCGAATGGGCGTCTGAAATGATGCCTACTTTTTAACTTCCTTTAGATATTGCCTTCTGATTTTGCGAACTGTAATTCGCACAGATCAACTCCGAGTAGCCTTCCCGTACTTTTTTAATAATTCAATTCAGGAATCAGCAATGCCCTCGATGAACATACGATGTGTCTGCTCTGCTTTGTCTCTGTTGGCTGTGATGATTTTCACAACGATCATCTCGAGTGCAGCTGTGGCTGAGGAGCCTTACTGGAATCAGTTTCGTGGACCTTATGCTGATGGCACATCGAAGGCGACCGGTTTGCCTGTGACCTGGAGTGAGAAAGAAAACATCGTCTGGAAGACGGCCGTGCACGGACGGGGATGGTCATCGCCGGTGATCTGGAAAGATCAGGTCTGGATTACCACAGCAACGCCCAATGGCAAAGAACTTTCAGTGGTCTGTCTGGATTTGAACAGTGGCAAGATCATTCACGACAAGAAGATTTTTGATGTTGAAAAACCGCAGTACATTGATCCTTCGAATTCCCACGCTTCGAGTACGCCTGTGGTAGAAGAGGGTCGGGTGTATGTTCATTACGGTGCTTACGGAACCGCCTGCCTGGACACGAAGACGGCGAAGGTGCTCTGGTCGCATCGTGATTATCAGTGCAATCACTGGCGCGGTGCTGGTTCATCGCCGATCATTTACAAGAATCTGCTTTTTCTGCATTTTGATGGCTATGACTATCAGTATGTCGTTGCGCTGGACAAGGAGACGGGTAAGGAAGTCTGGAAAAAAGATCGCGAGATCGATTACAAAACCAGAAACGGCGATTCCAAAAAGGCGTACGCTACACCACGTATCATTGAGTACCAGGGCCGCGTGCAGTTGATCAGCCCTGCTGCGAAAGCAACCCTCTCCTATAATCCGATGACGGGTGAAGTCTACTGGAAGTTTTATTATCCTCAACATTCTACTGCGAATCGTCCGTTGTTTGACGGCGAACGAATTTATATTGGCACGGGATTTGGTAAAGCGCACCTGTATGCCGTCGATCCGGGTGGTAACGGTGATGTGACCGAATCGCATGTGAAATGGATTCAGCAAAAGGGGATTCCTTCGAAACCCTCACAGTTAGTGATTGATGGATTGTTGATTATGGTAGACGACAAAGGAATTGCCACCTGCCTGGACGCCAAGACGGGAAAAGAGATCTGGAAAGAGCGAATGGCGCGCAGTGCTTTTTCTGCCTCGCCGATTTATGCAGACGGCAAGATCTACATGGCCGACAAAACAGGTTTGACACGCGTGATCAAGCCAGGAAAGAAGTATGAGGAGTTGGCAGCCAACAAACTGGATGATGGCTGTATTTCCTCGTTGGCGGTTGCCGGCAAGTCGATTATTCTGCGTACGCCGAGCCATGTGTATCGGATTCAAAACAAACAGAAGTAATATTCTGTGAGGAATTGATTACCCGTCGGTGGCAGTAACAGCAAACTCCATGCGAGCTGCTGTCTCTTTGCCGACCATGACCTTGCCGGTAAAGAAGTAGGCGGCTCCCAGTTTTTCGGAGAGGGTCACATGGATATCCAATGTTTCACCGGGTTTGACCATGCGCCGAAACTTAGTGTTATTCAGTCGCGTGGCGACTGGTATTTTATCGTCGGCCACAATACCTGATTTTGCGATAAACACTGCTGAGGCCTGCATGGCGGCTTCACAAAGAATGACACCTGGCAGAATCGGCTGGTCGGGATAATGGCCTCGAAACAGATCCAGATCGGGGGGAACGACTTTTCTGGCGTGAATGCCGTTTTCTTCCAGCGAGACGATTTCATCTAACCACAAAAAAGGTTCACGGTGGGGAATGCAGGCTTTGATCTCATCCAGATTCACAGTGTCGTTCCGTTTCTGAAAACTGTTTGGGGAGGTATCGGAATTGTGAGTATCTCAGATTCGAGCGGCTGCAGGGGTGAGATATTTATCGACATCATTACTGACGATGACCCCGTAATTCACAGCACCCAGCCAACCGGACATTATAATGCCAACAGAACCGGCGTGATAAAGTCCGGCAATCTGATCGGGCAATTCTTTGCTGACTTTCAGGCCTTCGAATTTGGTTCCAAACGAAGCGCCCTGCAAATGCTGGGTATAACGTTGGAAGGTGCGCGGTGTTGATGCTTCGAGATGATCGACTCGTTCACGAATATCGGGTACGTATTGTTCGAGACAATCGAGAGTCGTTTCGATCAGATGTTTTTTGTCGGCTTCGTATTGCTCTTCGGGAAGATCGGCCCAGTCGCTGAAGTTGGCATTTGTGGAAGAGACAATCAGCGAGCGACCACTGCCGGGACGCGTTTCCGGATAATAGAATGAAAAGGTGCGGCTGCTGACATTTTTACTGAGCATGGCTTCGATATCAAAGCCATTATGTTCCGAGTGAAAGAGCAGGTCCCCACAGTATTCGAGTTCATCACCGGGTTTCAATGCGATATAAACCTGAGTACTGCTGTTGTTGAGTCGGACCGCTTTGGCTTCTTCGACGAACTCCGGATCGAAATGTTCTTCGCCGACAAGATTCAGAATGGTGCCTTTGATGTTGGAGTTCGACATAATGGCTTTACAGCCAATGCGTCGACCATTCACGATGACACCGGTGACGCTGCGATCGGGAGAGACTTCGATTTTCTCAACCTGTGTTCGAATTCGCACATCGACGCCGTTGTTTTCCAGTTCGGCTTTGATGAGTTTCACCAGGCGATCTGTACCGCCACGGAATGTGTAAACGCCTTTCTGCATGAAGTTGGAAAAGACAATTCCATAAGTGATGGCGGGATCTTCGAGCGTTGAACCGTTGGCATAGGAAATGGGTTCCATCAGCAGACGCACGACATCGTCTCGGCCGGGAAAGAACTCTTCAAAGAGTTCGCGTGTGGTTTTCCCCTGATCGTCAAAGAAATTCATCTGTCGCGCGGTATCGAAAAAGCGTTTGACGGTTTCCGGTTCAATGCCGAACTTTTCGATCAGGAGTTGTGTGAAATCTTCACGATTGAACGAGGTTTCCAGAGAGAACTGCGGATTTTTAAAGCGTACGCCTTTTAAGGGAACGATGGAATCGGCGATTTCCTGTGTCCAATATTTGCGGCAGCTTTTGAGCATTCCATAAGGAAAGCCATGCAGAGAAATATCGAAGATATGACCATTTTGGCGTTTGAACCAGGTAGCCATACCGCCCAGCTGGTAATGATGTTCCAGGAGCAGTACGGAATAGCCCTGACGGGCGAGAATGTTTGCAGACGTCATTCCTGCCAAACCACTGCCGATGACAATGACATCATACTCGTCTTTTGCATCTTTCAAAAAATCTTTGGCCATAATAACTCAGCGTTTTATTCAGTTTAGCAGTTGAGAAAAGAAGGGATCGCGAGGCCGAAAATACCTGTCAGGATTCCCTTACATTGCACTTCCTGTTTATCGAAATCCCAGTGTTTTGTCTACTAAACGAGAGTAATTCAGTATTCTGTGACAAAAGTGTGACAATTCAGCACGTAAGACTGGAATAAAGTGAGTCTCTTCGGTGGGGAATAATGCAAGAGTACAGCATCATTTAAAATACAAATCCGCTATTTCGGATTCAAGAGATGCAGGTTAGCAATACTGATTCCGGAGAGCATTGAGCCGATAATTCCGAGAAACCCCTGATCAGTTCCACAGAGGAATAAATTGTTGAATGGCGTTGTGCCATCCAGAATTTTCTGCGGTGCTCCATATACACAGCCATTGATATGGCCTGTGAATTTTTTGATGGTTCTCGGCGTAAAGGTGTCGATGTCAAGTACATGGGGTCGGAAATCAGGGATGAACCGCATAGATGACTTCAAGATCTCTTCGTACCAGTACTGTTTTTCCTCGATGTATTTTTCTTCTGGCAGACTCATCCAGTAATCCGGATTGGCCAGGGCAGTGATGCGAATGGACCCCTCTTTGAGTGGCTGATCGTACTTAAAATTATTAGGCGAGCAGATAATACCACTGCGCAGGTCGACTGGCTCTTTTGACTGTTCATAATAAAAGTCTTCCGAGTCATTGTAGAATACGATAGTTTCGTCGTGCCCGAATTCCGCCGGTTGCTGATCGAGGACGGATATCGTTTCTACAAATGAAATATCGCCGGGAGTAAATCGATCATCGCGGGGAACGTCTACGTCACACATCTGGAGTGTTTCCGCGGAGCCTGCAGAAGAGAGCACATTCTGGGATTCCAGTATCGAACCATCATCGAGTACGACACCCGAGACTTTTTTGCCTTCAATGAGTAACTGTTTGACCCCGGCGCGAAGCTTCAATTCGCCCCCCAGGGCTTTGAATTTTTTTGTGAGGTTCTTCAAAATCAGACGCACACCTTGATAAGGACGGGCAAAACCTTCCTGATAGATACTGCGAAACATGATGACAAACTGGTTGAAGTCCATATCGTGTGCAGACGGACTGCCATAAAACATAAGGGGACAGAGCAGCATATTGATTAACAGTGGATCAGAAATACGTTCAGCCATCCGCTCGCGTGTTGAGATCCACTGTTGTCCGAGATCGCCTATATTGTGAGCGTCGATTTCTGTAACGAGCTGCCGAAAGCCATCAATCTGTTGCGGAAACTGTTCTGCAATTTGTGCTTGAAAATAATCAAACTGATTATTAAAACGGAGCGTATGTCCGGGGAAGACGACCGAGGAGCCACATTGCGGGCTCAAGTCAAAGTCTTCCCATTGAAAACGGAGCTGCCTGAGAATTTTATTCAGAGGTCCCCGTTTTCCTCCGGGTGGCGAGTAATTGGTGACCGCGTGCAGACCAACATCGTGATTCCTTCCGCGCAGGCGATAAAAGGAATTCAATCCACCGATTGTGGTGTGCCTCTCCAGAATACAGACACGCTTCCCGTAATAAGCCAAACGGATTCCAGCAGCCAACCCGGAGAGGCCAGCACCAATGATGATTGAATCGTAGCTCATGGCGAGGGGAGTTTATGTGACTCAGACGGTGCTTTCAGCATCCTTGAGGAGTGGTGTGAGGTAAGTAACAGTGCTATCCATCGTTACCAGTTCACCATAGTCTTCTTCTGGAATTTGGACGCGATAGAGTTTTCTTAACTCCATCACGATATCCAGAAAATCCATGCTGTCTAATTCCATCTGTTCACGAAAAGGGACACTATCATCAAGCTCCGAAAGATCCTCATCGGGAGCAATTCGCGCTAAGATATCCAAGATTACCGATCTGATTTGTTCCGGCGCCATGCAGAAACTCCAAACTTTCTAAAATCCTATAACGTCGATTTCCATCAGCGAATCTCACGACTTTCACTGCGAAATACTGTGAGGGGAAGCCACTTATAACAAACAGACAACTTCCTCGCCAGAAGCCGGGTTATAAAAACCCGCCCCTTATAAGGAATACTATAGAGTGGTATCTAAACGATTTAAACCGACTGAACCCCGGAGAATGCAGAGATTTTCAGAAAAACCAGTCAGAATCGATAGATCCGATGAGCTAAACCATTCTGAGAACGGAACAGAAACCACGTTCAGAACAGAGAACAGGGACCTTGAATCGGCTGTTTCAAGCAGAATACTTTTTGATAATAAGGACCGAATTAATCCCCAACATACCAAAAGAATTATTCAGAATGCACTCCACCCGCTCCATCTGGCGCGGTTTATTTGCGACAAGCTGAGGCAAATTGCATTCGGGATCGACGTCATCCAGATTTAAAGTAGCATGAGCGATCTGATCTTCAAACGCGGGTAGATTTCCCAGCATTTCGAGTGCCCCTGCTGCTCCCATGGCATGTCCGATAAAGCTTTTGGTATTGTTAATCGCCAGATTGGGACAATCACCAAATACCTGCGCCAATGCTTTGGCTTCTTCAATATCCCCCTGCATTGTTGCAGTGGCGTGACTGCTGAGAATATCAATGTCAGAGGGCTTTAAACCAGCCCGCTTGAGTGCCAGATGAATACATTCTGCCTGGCGCGTGGCATTGGGAAGCACAAAATCACTGGCATCGGAATTCATTGCATATCCGACGATTTCCCCATAAATCGTGGCGCCGCGAGCTAAGGCATCGGGAAGACGTTCCAGGGTACAAACGGCTCCGCCTTCGGCAACGACAATACCATTTCGATTGACATCAAATGGACGGCAGGCTTTTGTTGGATCTTCGTGAGTTGCCAATGCACCCTGACTCTGAAAACTGGCAAAAATACCAAACGTATGAATACTTTCAGAAACGCCGCCACATAATGCGATATCAACTTCATTCAGGCGAAGCATCTGCACGCCTTGAATAAAACCAGCATTGCCCGCTGCACAGGCTGCTCCCAGCGTCAAATGAGGTCCGGTGATACCCATATTGAGCGTGACTTCACCAGCGGAATTGTTGGCAACCGTTCTTGGGTTGTGATGATGAGACCAGACACTCGTATCATAATCAAACTTGGAAATCTCGTAGACTTCATTCTCAGTCTCGACATTTCCATGTTCGGTAATCCCCAAATAAACACCGACACGATCCTTGGAAACGTTTTCCCAATCCAAATTGGACTGATTGACGGCCTCATTCGCACAATATACTGCGATGGACCCTGCTCTTGTTCCCCGGCGAACTTCTTTTCGCTTTTGATACCGTAATTCGTCGAAATCACAAATCCCGGCAAGCACATCCCCCATATACCGAATGTTATAATCTACAACACCAGAACGGCCTTCCAGCAAGTTCTGCCGAAACTCATCCAGATTGTTTCCATTGGGAGACGTCAAGCCGATTCCGGTAATGACAATTCGGCTTTGAGCATCCATTGATTCCTGCATGGATTTATACCACTCTGATCGATTAACTAAAGCAATGAAGATTGATTGGCCACTCGGCCGGGCAGGGAGACGTTAAATAATAACCCAAGGAGATTACACGTTCTACAATAAACTCGCAAGTGGCGCGGCGAGTGAGATTTGCGATTCCTGTTAGAATAGACGACAGTGCCGAAAAACATTCTGTATAGTACCATGAACTCGATTCAATCCTGAAATTCGAGCTCCCTTTTCATCAAGGACTGGTTAAAATATAGAGAGTATTCCTGTCATATCAAACTAATCATAACTCTAATTATTTTCCGAACTTAAAAATAGTTCGGAAGTTTGAATCAATGGTTGAGATATAAAATCTCTGTTTATCAGGTCCAATTTTCGCGATGACGTACGATCATTACTATGAACCAGTCCTCAGATTTACATAAAGACTTAGAAGCAGGCGAGGGTCCGATCCCGAATGAACAATTTGTTTCATTACTGGCTAGACACCACAGTCTGATTCGAGGCTTCATCGGCACACTTCTTCCTCATCAGACGGATGCCGAAGATGTCTTCCAGCAAACCTGTCTGGTGTTGTGGAGGAAATGGAATACCTTTGATGCAGAACAAAGTTTTTCGGCGTGGGCCTGCGGAGTTGCCTTTTATGAGGTCAAAAATTTCCAACGGGTTCAAAGCCGCGACCGGCATTATTTTTCTGAAGAAGTCCTCTCACTGATTGCAGAAGCGCAAACCAAATCAATTTCCGAAACCGATCAACAGAAACAGGCCCTGAATGACTGTCTCCAGAAACTTGATAGTGAGAATAAGCAACTCATCCTTGATTGCTATCACGGACAGCAATCTATTAAAGAAGTCTCACAGCAGTTAGGACGAACCACTGATGCGGTCTACAAAAGATTATCACGCTTGAGGCTCCGACTTTTGAACTGCATGCAACAGTCCGTTCATGCTCCGGAGGCTGGCTCATGAACGAGAATTTTGCTCATAACAACCAGATGATTCCACTGATTGACTCGCTCCTTGAGGGAAATATCACTCAGGAAGATCACGCAGAGCTGGAACGCCTGCTCAAAGAAAATCCCGAACAACGTCAACGATACATTGAATATCTACAAGTGCATTCCGGCCTGTCTGTCTGGGCAACGGAGTCAAAACAGTCGGATTTATGGATTCCTCACTCCACTTCCCCTGCACCGCAATCCGGACCAGGAAGATCCCGCTTTCTTTTCTTACTGGTTTCCTCAATTATTGCAGCAACGATCTTTCTCTCGCTTTCATTCTATGCAGGTTGGAAAACTCAATCGAACCGTGAACAGCCTCTTGCCAGCTTCCCTGCGACTTCACCAGAAGGTGGAAGTCGTTCTCCGAAATCCGATCATATTGCCCTATTAACTCAAGTCGTCGGTGTCGAATGGGATACGCACCGCAATCTGCAAACCGGCGCGGGTTTATCTGCCGGCTGGTTAAGATTTAAAAAAGGAACGATTCAAGTTGAATTGATCAGTGGAGCCTCGGTTGTTATCGAAGGACCTGCTGCGTTCGAGTTGATTTCTCCCCTGAAAACGTTTTGCGAATATGGAAAAGTGCGTGCCTCTGTTCCCGAACAAGCACAGGGATTTACCATTGAAACATCGCGTTTGAATGTTGTTGACCTGGGTACAGAGTTTACTCTTTCTCTCGAGCCTTCAGGCAAAGGGCATGTTCAGGTTATTGACGGCATGGTTGAGCTACATTTGTCTGATCAGAAAACAACTCCTGACAAAATTCATAATTTAAAAACCGGTGAAGGTGCCCAGTTTGATCAACGGGGAACCATTAATCGCTCCCAAGATCTGGCATTGCCCTTAATCAACCCGGAAGAACTATCTCATCTGGCCGAGCAACAGCAGCAACTGCAATTCATACAATGGAAACAACAGAATCAGAAAATCAAAACCGACCCTGCCCTGATCGCTTATTATGATTTTGAAGATTCAGCAAACTGGTCACGGACCCTCAATAATAAAAGTCAGCAGCATACATCCTCTACGGACGGTGCCATTGTCGGTTGTCAATGGACGTCAGGACGCTGGCCACAGAAACGTGCGCTGGAATTCAAAAGGACCAGTGACCGGGTCCGCCTGCAGATTCCCGGAAAATATCAGTCCCTTACATTAATGGCCTGGGTCAGAATTGAAGGTTTCGAGCGTTGGCTCAGTTCGTTAATGCTCACCGACGGTTACAATCCCGGCAATCCCCATTGGCAGCTTAGTGACAAAGGCGAAATGATCCTGGGGGTCAAAACTGGGGCCGGGAAGAATTATTTTTCACCCGTCGTCTTAAAACCAACAGACCTGGGCCGCTGGATTTTTCTGGTGACCGTTTATGATCATCAGAAAAAAGAAGTCACTCACTATCTGGATGGTTTGCCTGTCAGCCATCATAAGATAGAAAATCCGATTCCCCTGGTAATTGGTCCTGCGGAAATCGGTAACTGGCGACCGCAGGAACATACTGGCGCACATTCGATTCGAAGTTTAAATGGACGTTTGGATGAATTTGCCCTATTCGGACGTGCGTTATCTTCGGAAGATATTTTACAATGGTATCAATCGGGAAAACCCGGTTCCTGATTGATTTTACGTCTGATTTATAGTGATATAAGTATTGTGAACTCACCGAAAGACATTCACTCCTGAAATCTCACCCGACTTTATTATCAATACGATGAGGCTTTGATGCGGAACTTTAATAGCGCTCTCATACTATTCTTCGCAATTTTGTCAGCTGGCTTTCTCTCTGCGGCAGAAAAAAAAGTCGTACTACCGCTCGACCATGCCAAACGCATGCAGCAGGGACTGGAACTTTTCAAAAAAGAAGTGCGGCCTCTCTTAGTCAAAAAATGCCTGAATTGTCACGGTGGAAAATCTGTCAAAGGAGACTTTGACCTTTCCAACAGAAAATTTTTACTCGACAGTGGCATGATTGAGAAGACCGGAAAAGAGAGCTACCTGATCTCGCTGGTTGAACACCGCGAGGAACCTTTTATGCCTTTGAAGGAAAAGAAACTTTCAGAAAAAGAAATTGCCAGTCTGTCAAAATGGATCGATTTAGGCGCCCCTTATGACAAACCTCTGGCGACAACCAAAAAATCGAGTTCAGAAAAAATGGTCATTACAGACGATGATCGAAAATTCTGGTCGTTTCAACCTCTCAAAGCGCCCGAGATACCAAACGCCAAGAGGAGCTCCTGGGAGCAAAATGAGATTGATCAATTTATTCTTGCGAAGCAGGCAGAGAAAAATCTGTCACCAAACGCACAAGTCAGTAAACGTGTCTACATTCGCCGCGCTTATTTTGACTTGATCGGTCTCCCCCCGACTCCAGCCGAAGTGGAAGAGTTTCTTGCCGACCAGTCTCCCCATGCTTATGAAAAACTGATTGACCGTTTGCTGGACAGTCCCCATTACGGCGAACGTTGGGCACGCCATTGGCTGGATATCGCTCGCTTTGCTGAAAGTCATGGCTTTGAGCACGATTATGATCGCAATTACGCCTACCATTATCGGGATTTTGTTATCAAAGCGCTGAATCAGGATATGCCCTATGATCAATTTCTAAAATGGCAATTAGCCGGCGATGAACTAGCGCCGAAGAATCCTCTTGCTTTAATGGCAACTGGATTTCTCGGAGCAGGCGTGTTTCCGACTCAAATCACTGCAAATGAAGTCGAACGCACCCGCTATGATGCACTGGATGACATGTTAAATACCACCGGTCTGGCGATGCTGGGTCTTAGTGTTGGCTGTGCACGTTGTCACGATCATAAGTTTGATCCCATCGCCAGCGACGACTACTATCGTATGCTCTCCACATTCACAACAACCGTGCGAACAGAAATTGAACTTGATCTGGATCCGGAGAAATACAAACAGGAAAAAGCCAAATTTGATCTGGTTCATGCCCCGCTGGCCAAAGCATTAAAAGAGTATGAAACCAAACAGATCAAGCCGCATTTTGAAAACTGGCTGAAGCAGGGAAAGGTCGATTCTACACAGCTCAATGAATGGATTGTTCCGAATGTGGTCAGTCATACATCCAGGGGTAAGGCAAAATTCGAGAAACTGGAAGATGGTTCTATTTTGGTCAGTGGCCCGAATATCAACCAGGATCACTACACCTTTACTTTACGAACTAATGTAAGACCGATCCGATCGATTCGCCTCGAAGCCTTGGCACATCGTTCGTTACCGCGTCAGGGACCAGGCCGTGCTGTTAATGGAAACTTTTCTCTGACCGCCTTCAAAGTTAAAGCGAAAGTTGGTGTGGATAAAAAGGCCAAAGCAATCGATCTCAAGCTGACAAACGCCCGTGCTACACATGAGCAAAATAAAACAACTCTTTCAGCGGCCAGTGCAATTGATGGTCAATACGGTTCAGGTTGGGCCGTCGATCTGGGAGGCATCGGCAAAGATCAAGCCGTAGTCTTTGATCTGGAAACTCCGATTGACGTGGAAGGAGAAACCGAACTGACTGTTACGATGTCTTTTACAAATAACGTAAACCACAGCATAGGTCGGCCCCGTTTTTCTGTCAGTAACTCTTCTTCACCTACAATCAAAACGGGAACTGGCAGTCCTGAACAGCTTTCACATGCCATTCAACTTGTGCAACAGAAAAAAACAGACAAACTGACTGCAGCCCAAAAACAAATTCTCGAACGTAGTTTTCGTGAGCAAGACCCAAATTGGGTTGCCCTTTCAGCAAAAGTCAAGAAAAGCCTGAAATCCGAACCCCAACAAACCCTAACAAAAGTGATGATTTGCAGTGAAGGGCCAAAAATCAAACCCGTTCGCCACCATTCTCAAGGGAAAGATTTCTTTGATGAAACCTACTATCTCACGCGAGGGGACACGGAACAAAAGGGAGCCGTCGCGAATCAAAGTTTCCTGCAAGTATTGATGCGATCTCCTCAACAGGAAAAAACATGGATCGCAGCTCCTCCAAAATCAGCCACAACATCGTATCGCCGAACGTCTCTGGCGAACTGGATTACGGATACAAAACAAGGGGCAGGTGCATTAGCGGCACGAGTCATGGCAAACCGCATCTGGCAACATCATATTGGAAGTGGGATTGTAACGACCCCCAATGACTTCGGTCTTCAGGGAGAACGGCCCACTCATCCAGAATTACTTGACTATCTGGCCACGCATCTTATTCAGCAGAACTGGCGATTAAAACCGTTACACAAACAGATCATGCTGAGCGCCACCTATCGTCAGTCGACAGATTTTGATTCAGAGAAATCAAAAATTGATCCGGAAAACAAACTCTATTGGAGACGTTCTCCCCACAGACTGGAAGGCGAAGCCATTCGTGATTCCATTCTTTATATCGGAAAGAAGCTCGACACAACAATGTATGGGCCGGGAACATTGAAGCAGAATAATTTCCGTCGCAGTATTTATTTCAAAATCAAACGCAGCCAATTAATTCCGATGATGCAATTATTTGATGCCCCCGAAGCGTTAGTCAGTATCGGCCAGCGTTCAAGTACAACGATTGCACCACAGGCACTCCTGTTTATGAATGCTCAATTCGTGCGAGAATGTGCCCAGTCTTTTGCAGAACGAATCCACCAGGCTCACCCTGCATCAGTCGAAGTTGCTATTACAAACGCGTACCAAATTGCCCTGGGACGAAGTCCCTCAAAAAGTGAAGCATCAATTTCACGTGAGTTTATACTTCAACACCAGAAATCATATGAAGCGGAAAAGAAACCAAAGGCAAAACTGCTGGCCTTGACCGATTTCACACACGCTTTATTAAGCACTAACGAATTCGTCTATCCGAACTGATTCGTTATTTGATATTAAAACATAATACCAACAACATTTTTTCTTTAGGGAAATGTGATGTTACAACCACCATCAGAACTACCAACAATTTCTTTGAATCAACTGCTGGCACGCCGCCAACTCCTCAAACATGCCGGTAGTGGCATAGGGGCCCTGGGTCTACTAAGTCTATTGAAACAGGAAGGGGTTCTGGAAAGCACTCACGCCGCTCCTTCGATCCAAGCACTCAACCCACTGGCACCAAAGCCCGCCGACTTACCTGCGAAGGCAAAATCCGTCATCTGGTTATTCATCAACGGTGGCCCCAGCCACGTTGATACCTGGGACTATAAACCCGAACTCGAAAAACGAGATGGCGTTGCTCTGGAAGGATTTGACAATAAAACCGGTTTCTTCCAAAACGCAGTCGGCCCTTTAATGAAAAGCCCGTTCAAGTTCAAGCAGCATGGTGAATCGGGAAAATGGGTTTCTGAGATCTTTCCTAATCTGTCTCAACATGTAGATAAGATGGCCTTCATTCATTCAGGTCATACTGAATCGAACAACCATAGCCCGGCATTATTTATGATGAATTGTGGTGTCCCGAAAATGGGACACCCCTGCGTCGGTTCCTGGGTGACTTATGGACTTGGCTCTGAAAGTAACAGTTTACCTGCTTTTGTTGTGATGTCTGACCCCTTGGGTAGAGGCCTCCCCAAAGGGCAAAGCTTGAACTGGGGAGCCGGTTTTCTGCCCAGCGTGTTTCAAGGTACATATCTCAGGCCGACGGGCGAACCAATTGACAACTTGCAACCACCTTCAGTACTTACAGAAAAAGGGAGACAACGTTCTCAGCTCGATCTGTTAAAATCTCTGAATCGTCAACACCTTGAACAGAATCAAGGCGACCAGGAACTGGCAGCACGCATCGAAAGTTTTGAACTTGCCTATCGGATGCAGAGTGCGGCTCCGGATGCATTAGATATCTCACAGGAACCGAAACATCTTCAGGAACAGTATGGCATAGGAAACAAAAAATGTGAACACTTCGCGAAGCAGTGTCTGATTGCCCGACGGATGGTTGAGCGCGGCACCCGTTTTGTCCAGATTTATTCGGGCGGAATGGAAAACCAGCGAAGCTGGGACGGCCATCAGGATATTAAAAACAATCATAGTGGTTTCGCGGGAGAAACGGATCAGCCCATCGCTGCATTACTGGCTGACCTGGAATCGCGGGGGCTCCTCAACGAAACACTGGTCGTCTGGGGTGGTGAATTTGGTCGTTTGCCGATTGCTCAGAAAGGGGCCAACCCCGGCCGAGATCACAACCCGCATGCCTTTACTACATGGCTGGCAGGCGGTGGCGTGAAAGCCGGAACCAGCTACGGAGCCACTGATGAAATTGGATTCAAAGCTGCCGAGGATAAAGTACATGTCAACGATCTGCATGCAACCATATTAAGGCTGCTGGGCATGGATCATGAAAAACTGACATACCTCTATAGTGGACGACGATTCCGATTGACCGATGTCGGCGGGCATGTAATCGATAAAATTATTGCGTAGGAATTTGAGCCCGCGACAGAAGAGAGCGTACCTCAAGTTGTTTCCGATTGCTTGAACTTGCGGCGATACTCTGATGGAGAGACATCCATCAGGTTCACAAACTGTTTCGTAAAATAACTCTGGTCATAAAACCCAGACTCCAGTGCAATTTCTGAAATTCGCTTTTCTGTACGTGTCAAAGACTGACAGGCAGCGTTGATTCGCACTCGTAAAATATATTTTTGAGGCGTAATCTGATAGAGTTTTTTGAACTTACGATCAAACTGACTGACGGACAAATAAATCAATTCAGCCAGATCAGAGACTTGAATTCGCTCTTGATAATGCTCGAGCACATAAGCGATAACTTTATCCAGTTCCTGATACGATTGGAATTGCGTTCCTGCCACTTTAATATCGCGCAAAACACCCGCAACGCCAATCACCTTGCCACCATCACCAAACAAGGGAATCTTGCTGCATAGATACCACTTCAGGTTTCCATGACGATCAGGAATGAGCCAGACCTGATTTGGCAGCGGACTGGCAGAATCCATGACCTGCTGATCTTCAGCCACATATTGTTGAGCCAGATCTTTTGGATGTATATCAAAGTCGGTTTTGCCAATGATATCCTCTTCCTTAGGAATCGCGCGAACGTCCATCCAGGTACGACTGATTTTGATAAAACGGCCTTTGGCGTCCTTCGCAAAAAAATAAGCATCCGGAATATAATTGAACAACTCTTCCAAATGGAGTTTGTTATCCAGCCGTTTAATGAAATCGTTGCGAAAGTGCTCTGAATCGGACATGCGTAAATAATACAAATTAATGCGTGTTTTCTACAAGACGACGTTGATCTGAGCATCTACTATATGTCAAAATAAACGAATCAAAGAATCCTTGCGCGTGATTACCTTTTTCACGTTCAGTTTCTATTCTCGAACGATCATCACAGAACCGGCTTTAATCGGCCCGCTCTGTTTTTCAATCCATCATATTGGGGTGCAAGCATTATGCTGAAGTTTACTGGACGAGGCACAGCACATACCTGCAGTGGAGTCTCACGCAGAGATTTTTTACAAGTGGGAACGCTGGGCGCAATGGGTCTTTCACTACCCGAATACCTGGAAGCCAAAGAACAGGGGCTCGTCGATAAAAAGAAAGATAATCGTTCGGCGATTATGATCTTCAATCTTGGTGCTCCCAGTCAGCTAGACACCTTCGATATGAAACCGGATGCCCCAAAGGAAATCAGGGGCCCGTTTCAACCCATTCACACCGCCTCCCCTGAAATTGATATCTCTGAAATCTTTCCCATGCATGCGAAAGTGGCAGATAAGTTTTCACTGGTTCGTTCCTGCTATCATACAGCGGCTGCCGTGCACGATGCCGGCTGGCAGATGATGCAGACAGGACGACTCTTTACGGGCGGGATCAATACACCACATATCGGTTCGGTTGTTGATTATCTCCGTGGACGCAAAACAGACCTTCCCGCGAATGTCGTACTTCCCGAAACCATGGGGCGCGGCGGCGGAAACCTTCCCAATGGTCAGGCTGGCGGTTTTCTGGGGAAAGCCCATGATCCATTTGCATTAATGGCTGACCCATCCAAACCAGACTTCAAAGTTCCCGACCTGCTACCTCCCAAAGAGATCGGCACGGCGCGGTTAGAACGTCGTAAAAAAATTCGTGATGTCGTGGACAGCACAATTAACTCTTTCGAATCAACGGAAGATGCCAAACTGCTCAATGGCAATTTTCATTCTGCCTACCGATTGATGACCAGTAAAGCAGCGCGTGAAGCCTTTGATCTTGCAAAAGAATCACCCAAGGTTCGGAAACGCTATGGTATGAATCGCTTCGGTCAGTGTTGCCTGCTGGCAAGGCGGCTGGTGGAATCCGGAGTTCGCTTTGTGACCATCAATACATTCCTGACCGTCTTCAATGAAGTTACCTGGGATATTCATGGTTCTAAACCATTCACTTCGATTGAAGGCATGAAAAACATCGTGGCGCCCATGTATGATCAAGCCTATAGCGCTCTGATTGAGGACCTTTATGACAGAGGTATGCTGGATGAAACTCTTGTTTGCAATGTCGCTGAGTTTGGCAGGACACCGAAAGTGAATCCCGCCGGTGGCCGGGATCACTGGCCGCAATGCTTCACAACCTACTTTGCCGGTGGTGGAGTTCAAGGGGGACGTGTTGTCGGCAGCAGTGACCCGATTGGTGGAGTTCCTGCGGACCGCCCTGTTTCACCAGCCGAACTGGCGGCAACCGTGTATCACAGCCTTGGCTTTGATCTGCATACGGTTCTTCCCGGTCCCTCAGGTCGCCCTTTCCCGGTAGTTGATGTCGGTAATCATCAAATCCGTGAACTGTTTTAGCATCACAACATCAACATAAATGTTGGTGTATATAATAAATCACGATTTTTAATAGATCGTAAACGGAGTCTGCACCACTGGCTCCTGAACACACTCCTGTTACGTCATCAGAAATCTCGCAATTTAACTATCCATAAAGAGAAGCTCACGATGTATCCATTCAAAAATAACACGATGTACTTTCTCTTACTGATTATTACAGGATTGCTTGCTTCTCATTTAAACACTAATCTCTGTGCAGCGGAAGCAGATCAAAATATTGTCCTGTTACCAGAGTCGGTTCAACTTGACGGGAAAGAATCACGTCATGGTTTATCAGTTCAGATAGTCAGTGATGGCAAAATCGCGGGACCTGTCACAGAAGCATACCAGCTTTCATCCAGTAATCCTTCTGTTGTTAAAATTGAGAGCCAGACATTGGTGCCTGTCAGCAACGGACGGGCAGTGATCACCGCTACGTCAGGAGGACTTAAATCAAAAAGTACTGTCGTCGTTAAAGGATTTGAAAAAGGCCATCAATGGAGTTTCCGGAATGACGTTCAACCGATCTTAACGAAAGCGGGGTGCAATTCCGGTGCCTGTCATGGTGCGCTCGCCGGCAAAGGGGGATTCCGACTGTCTCTGAAAGCATACGATGTCCAGGGTGATTATCACACAATTGTCAAACAATCCCGCGGACGCCGTACAGAATTGTCAGACCCGGCTCGCAGCCTGTTATTAATCAAACCTACGGGAGCAGTCCCCCATAATGGAGGAGTTCGTTTTGAAACCGACTCTCCCGAATACCGCATTCTATCGGGTTGGATCGCACAAGGTGCTGCCACACCTGCTGAATCTGATCCCGTGGTTGAACGTCTGGAAGTTCTACCAGCTCGATCGATTCTGGCCAAAGGACAAACCCAGCATCTCCTTGTGCAGGCACACTATTCAGATCAATCGGTGCGTGATGTCACTCAGTGGACCACGTTTTCTTCGGTCAATGAACGAGTGGCCCAGGTTGATTCTCAGGGATTTGTCAAAGTGACCGGTTTTGGTGAAGGAGCCATTGTCTGTATCTTCTCCAGTAAAATTGCGATTTCGAAGATCACCTCCCCTTACTCTCAAAAGATTGATCCCACGATTTACGAAAAGTCACCACAACATAATTTTATTGACCAACTGGTGATTAAACAGTTAAAACGATTGAATCTTCCCCCTTCCCCTCAATCGAACGACGCCAACTTTATTCGCAGAGTGTATATCGACACAATCGGATCACTTCCCAAGCCTGAAGAAACGAAGAAATTCCTTGCGGATCAAAGTCCTGACAAACGGGTCAAGTTAATTGACCATTTATTAAACAGTCCTGAATATGTTGATTACTGGACGTACAAATGGTCTGACTTGTTACTGGTCAATGGAGAGCTCATCCGACCAGCGCCAGTCAAAAAATATCACGAATGGATTAAATCACACGTAAAAAACAATACACCCTGGGACCAGATGGTCCGTGAGTTAATCACCGCGCAAGGCAGCAGTGTTGAAAACGGTGCCACCAATTTTTACGCGCTGCATCAGGATCCTGAATCCATGACCGAGAATGTCAGCCAGGCATTTTTGGGTTTGTCCATTGAATGCGCGAAATGCCATAACCACCCACTGGAAAAATGGACCAATAATCAATATTACGCCATGGCTAATTTCTTTTCACGCGTCCGAGCAAAAGGCTGGGGTGGCGCCACAGGTTCCGGAGATGGAATTCGAACATTGTTTGTAGCCACCGAAGGCGATCTGGTTCAACCTCTGACAGGCAAGCCTCAACCACCCACACCTCTGGATGGAACGCCGATCGACATCAATGCTCCGGAAGACCGCCGCATCTATCTGGCAAACTGGTTGACTTCGAAAGAGAATCATTTTTTCAGTCGCTCAATTACGAATCGTGTCTGGGCAAATTTCTTTGGTGTCGGACTGGTGGAAGCGGTCGACGACATGCGGGAATCTAACCCAGCCAGTAATGAAGAGTTACTGGTCGCTGCTTCCGATTTTCTCGTCAAAAAGAATTTTGACTTAAAATCACTTATGAAAGTGATTCTTCAGTCTGCCGCCTATCAAAGAAGCAGTCAGCCACTTCCTGAAAATAAAGACGAGCAGCGTTTCTATTCCCGATACTATCCTCGGCGGATGATGGCCGAGGTTCTGCTGGATGCCATCTCGCAAGTAACGGAAGTCCCCGACGAATTCAACATGTATTACGAGCCGAGCCCAACAAAGACTGACTTCTACCCTAAGGGGACAAAAGCCATTCAGCTTTACGACTCATCAGTGATTTCCTACTTCCTGAAAACGTTCGGACGTAACGAGCGTATGATTACCTGTGAATGTGAACGTTCAGAAGAGCCTACGATGATCCAGGTATTGCACATCTCCAATGGTGATACGATTAACAATAAACTCAAGGCTAAGGAAAGTCGTGTTACCAAATTCTTAGAAGCTAAAAAATCAGAAAAAGAACTCATTGAAAATATTTATATGTTATGTCTTTCTCGCAAACCAACGGTCGCGGAAGAGACACAACTGTCGAAACTACTCTCTGAAACACCGGCAGCAGAAAAACGGCAGGCGATCGAAGATCTGTTCTGGGGAGTACTCAGCAGCCGCGAGTTTCTATTTAATCACTAATTTCAGAATCGACTCCCTAATATAAAACAGTTTATCTATACAACTGACTTGAGGTCATTGATGTTACACTTTCTGACAAAATCTATTCTGTTTTTTTCGCTGATACTGGTGATCGGACAAACCGATACACTGCAGGCAGCAGAAACACAATTGAACTATTCAAAACAGATTGCTCCCCTGTTCCGAAAATATTGTGAAAGCTGTCATAACGTCGATGACCCCGAAGGTAAATTTGCCATTGATTCTTACAGCAGCCTGCTCAAAGGGGGAAAGCATGGTCCAGCTCTACTTCCCGGTGACAGTAAGAGCAGCCGTCTGATTCGGATGGTCAAAGGCGAAGCCAAACCAGTCATGCCTCCAGAAGACAGTGGTGAGAAATTAAATCCCGAGGAAATCGCATTACTGGTCGAGTGGATTGATCAGGGCGCCAAAGGTCCTTCAGGCAAAGAGCCAGCACGGATGAAATTAACGGTCCCTGAGATTAAGCCCACAAAATCAGTTAACAGACCCATCGATTTTCTTGCCTGGTCAGCAGCGAATGATTTGATTGCCGTCGCACGTTTTGCAGAAGTACAAATCACATCAGGCAACACAAACAAGATCATTCATACTCTAAAAGGACTTCCCGGCAAGGTGAATTCCGTGCGATTCAGTTCTGATGGGAAATGGTTGATTACCTCTTCCGGAACGACCGGAGTATTCGGGCAGGCGGCGATCTGGGATGTTTCGACTGGCAAAAAGTTGAAAGAATTTGTCGGCCATCGCGATGTCTTATATGCAGCGCAAATCAGCCCGGATAAAAAGTGGTTGGCAACTGGCAGCTATGACCAGCGCATCATTTTATGGGATGTGGCGTCGGGTAAAATCGTTCGACAATTAACGGGGCACAACGGTGCGATTTTTGATTTAGCTTTCAGCCCAGACAGTACGACACTCGCCAGTGCCTCCGCCGATGCAACCATCAAGGTCTGGCAGGTCTCCACGGGAAACCGTCTTGACACACTCAGCCAGCCTCTCAAAGAACAGGTTTGTGTCTCTTTTAGTCCGGACGGTAATTATATTCTGGCAACGGGTGCAGACCATCGTATCCGTAAATGGAAATTTGTTTCCCGAAAATCAGCGAAAATCAATCCTCTGGTTCATGCCAGTTTTGCTCATGAAAACCCAATCATTCAATTTATTTTTTCGCCTGACAATAAACTGCTGGCATCAATCTCTGATGATCGTTCTCTTAAAATCTGGGATTCAAATCGGATTCAACTGCTGCATGTCCAAGAAGATCTCCCTGCAATCCCAACCTCAGTTGCATTTTCGCCTGACTCTCAGATGGCACTTGTCGGGTTCAGTAATGGGCTCTTACAGCGTTATCCGCTCCCATCAAAACTTTCTGCAACAGTAGAGAAACCGAGTGTGATGACTAGAACTCCGCAATCAGTTTCTCACTCGAATGTAATCGTCAAACCAGTTCAAATCAAAGAGACTGAGCCTAATAACCAACCTTCTGAGGCCACAGTCCTGACTTCGCCATCTGTTGTTGCCAGCGGTTTGATACAGTCTACACAAACAAGACAAACAGACGTTGACCTGTATCGTTTTGAATCGAAAGTGGGAGAAGAATGGTACATCGAAACGAATGCCGCTCGTAAGAAATCGAAATTGGATTCGAAAATTGAAGTTCTCGATGCAGATGGGAAACAGATTCCCCGAGTATTACTGCGAGCTGTCCGCGATTCCTATTTTACGTTTCGCGGAAAAGATTCGAATATTTTGAATGATTTTCGAATTCATAACTGGAAGGAAATGGAGCTAAACGAATATCTCTATGCAAATGGTGAAATCGTTAAACTCTGGCTCTATCCCCGTGGACCAGACTCTGGATTCAACGTCTACCCTGGCACTGGCGGTAAGCGTTATACTTATTTTGGTACCAGTCCGATTACTCACGCCTTGCATGAACCCTGTTATATCGTTGAGCCACATCCAATCGGAACTGAATTGCCGCCGAATGGCCTGCCTAACTTCACTGTTTATTATGAAAACAATGATGATGGGCGCAGGGAGCTGGGTGATGACAGCCGTTTGATTTTTAAAGCTCCGAAGACTGGCGTGTATTTTGTGCGAGTTTCTGATGTACGTGGATTTCAGGGAAAAGAGTTTCATTACGATTTGACAGTCCGTCCCAGAAAACCGGACTTCAAAGTAACACTCCGGGGAGCTAACCCTAGAGTGAACGCGGGTAGTGGAAAAGAAATTGAAGTCGTTGCGCAGCGGATTGATGGTTTCCAGGGACCAATCCAGGTTGATATCACAGGAGTTCCCAGGGGATTGCACGTCACCAGCCCGATTATCATTCAAGCGGGTCACGATCGCGCATATGGACTAATTACTGCTGATTCGTTTACAGGTACAGCAGGTAATCCTGATGCAGTTGTCGCTCTCAAACCCACTCGAGAGAATCAACCAATCCATGTCACAGCCACAGCGAAAATTGGCGGGATCCAAAGAACGCACAACGTCAATTCCCTGGGAAGAATCCAGCTATTGGAAAAACCTAAATTACTCGTCAGAATTGCACCTCAAAATACAAAGAGAATTAAGGTAATCGATTCCAATCTGGAACGCATCCCGGAAAAACCATTGGAGTTGACAATTCACCCTGGTGAAACCATCGCGGCCAAAGTCCTGCTGTTGCGGAACGGATATAGTGGAGTGGTCAGTTTTGGACGTGAGTATGCCGGACGAAATCTGCCGCATGGCGTCTATGTAGATAACATCGGTCTGAACGGACTACTTCTCCTGGACAATATGAATGAACGAACCTTTTATCTGACAGCCGCGAAATGGGTTCCGGAAACAACGCGCTTATTTCATATCCAGGCAGCCCAGGAAGGGAAACAAACTTCGATCCCTGTTCTGCTGCATGTGAAACACAAAGAGAAGCTGGCTTCGAAATCTCAATAATGAGCTGTCATTACCGTTTCGAGGCTGTTCAGGATCGTGAAGGATTCGAAGTCAAGTCTGGCATGGGAGCATGTGGATAGTTGGCAGGTTGATACTGAATTGACAGTTCGGGAGTCATCAGCCGTTTTCCATTTTGAATTCTTGAGGTCAAAGCGCGGTCAAGAATACCACCAGTTAACAGCGTTCGCTCGACGGGATACGTTGGACGACCGGTGTGTATCATTCGCTCAATGCCTTTCAAAAGGTAAGCAAAATGGGGATGACTGGGTTCGGTACGCTCTTCAAATTGAGTGGCAATCGGTTGCTGCCCCTTGAGTTTGAGGGCCACTGAAGTACGGTTGACGGACTGCAGCATGAACTGAATTCCCAAAAATCCGTCATGATACTTGAACAGAAATAATGCTGCGTCGGGGTCTTTACGAATATCAGTATTGTCCAGTTTCGGCACCGCGGCAAGTGCCGCGGTGAACAGGTTTTTGGGGACGATGCCTTCATCCAGGGCTTTCCACATTGCATCGCCTTCGAGGTATTGCACCCATTTCACACCCTTTTCGGCACCACGACGTTGCTCGACCAGACATTGATAACATTCGAGTGCATGAATGCCATAGATATCAAGTCCGGAGTAACCAATTCCCACGGCTGCCTCGATTTCAGAACCAGGCGGAAGATTGATCTCGGGTTTACGATAAGTCAGTGGTAGCGACGACCCGGCCATGAAAGGAACCTGCATCTTCCGGGCACGATCATAAATCCATTTCCCATCTGACCAGACGGGTCCCAGATGTTTGTCATTGAAAACCGGAACAACGCGGTTGTACTTTTCAAAGGTGTCAGTGATCTCTTTAAAAAAACGGCGACGAGGATAGAGTTGCTGCTCTTTTTCGTTAAAGGGATAGTCGCCGTGCTCACCAATACTGATCACACCGTCCACGGGGATATGGTCACCTCCGACAGTGACTGCTCTTTCGATCGTATCGAAAATGGGCACATTGTACTTAGCGGCCATCTGACGGGAGATATCAAGATCGGAAAATTGATCTACATACAATGATTCCAACTTCAAAGCTGGCCCTGTCCCGCCGTCTTGCTTCCATCCCTCCAGAATTTTTCCAACCAATACATCAGCGTGTGTCCCCGGCTCATAGATCGACACGATAGCGGCGACAGACTTTGTTTTAACTGGCTCTTCCGAGTTCGCTTTGGCGCGCTGCGCCGTAGCACCACAGGCGATGACTGCTGCATTGGTGAGCCAGTCCCTGCGAGTGATGTTATTTGAGTATATCATTGTGTCACTTTGTAAAAATGAATTGTAGCTCAGCGGTTAGACGGTACAAGCGGATCTACTCCCCTGGCTTCTCTCGAGAAGTAATGCCAAAGGTTAATTTTGCTTCTGAAACAGTTCATGATCAGGATTCCCGCCTGATCTCAAATAGGCCAGTAAATCCAATGCCTCTTCTTTGGTCAATGTGTCGACAAGTCCCGTTGGCATCATCGATGCCTTGGAAGGCATCATTTCATCAATCGTGTCTCGGTTCACTACAGTCAGATTACTGGGTTGAGTCATATCGGTCAGTACCATCATATTTTTTCCACTGAGGTTAATGACGCGTCCATTGACAACACGGCCATCATCCAGGGCAAACATTGTTGATGCATATTGATCGGAAATCACTTTGGAAGGTTCGACAATAGACTCCAGCAGATTCTGAGCATTGAAGCGTCCTCCGGCGCCTGTCAGATCGGGTCCAATTGTCCCGCCTTCTCCCGCAAAACGATGACATTTGAAGCAGGCTCCCGCGGCAAACATTTCACGCCCTCGTTGAAAATTGCGCTGATTTTTATCAGCATTAACTGCACTCAACAATTCTCCCACAGTCCACTTCTTGACGATAGACCTTGGAGGCCCTTCTGCAATCGGCACTGCTTTTTCCAGATTGACATCCAGAATTGGCTTGAGCGTTTCTTTTTCCTGATCGGAAAGTGTCTTGATAGCTTCCGCACGAATATTCACGAGAAACTTATTGAATGACATACCCCCTTTATGAGCCATCGATTTCAAATACCACTTGAAGTATTTCTTGCGCAGATCATCATTCCAGCCAACTGAAATACTGCTGAGAACTTTGGCATAATGAATTTGCTCTTCCTGAGTCAAAGCATTGTTTTGCAACTTGAGCGTTCTCTCGATGACTTTGGGAGCATTCAGGTAAGTCAATACTCGACTTAACTCACGATTCATAAATGAATTTTGAGATGGATATGCTTTATTGATTTGAGCAAGAATATTAAGACGTTCCAAATCGGTCGGTTTTCCCAATCGAATAAAAACTAACTGATACAGCCGCAACAAATCCTTCTTCTGCGTTTCAGAGAGTGCCTTCCAGTCAATATTTTTCAAAGTATTCAACAAGGGAGTTTTGAATGTTGGCGTACCATTTCTTGCTAAAGCAATTCCAGACGTAATCAGTGTAGTTGGATCTTTTTCAAACAAAACACAATTCTGCCATTGTTCGACGGGTTGGTGTTCGAGTGCAATTCGAGCTGCATATCGAATGTGCCGATCTTTATGACCCAGAAATTGCCAGATAGAATAAATAGCTGTTTCTGACTGCTTTCCGTGAAATTCTTCCAGATCACGACGCAGTTCTCGTAATCTTGCCATACCATCCGGTACAGGTTGAACAGGATCTGTTGATTCCTTACCTGTATAAGTAATACGGTACAGACCCGACTGCGTTTTTCTGCCACCAATCGTAAAATAAAATGCGCCATCGAGAGGATTAACGACTAAATCTGTCGCCGGCAGAGGTGTCGCAGAGGCAAATTTTTCATAAGTGGCTACATAAGAGGCCCCTTGTGGCTTCATATGTACTGCGTAAATAATTCCATAACTCCAGTCAGAAATAAACAACGATTTTTGATACTTGGCCGGAAACTTTGTGCCCGTTCCAAATACAATCCCGGTGGGGGAACCTTGACCTATATTTACGATAGCTGGCAGACTGTCTGGATAATAATCGGGCCATTTACCTGTTCCGGAACGCCAGCCGAATTCACTACCACTGGTGACATGATTGACACGCGTGGGGCGATACCAGGGAGATCCCACATCCCACTCCATGTCGGCATCATACGTAAACAGTTCTCCTTCGGGGTTGAAGGCGATATCGTATTCGTTTCGAAATCCGATGCTTACTACTTCAAATTCCTTTCCCTCAGGATCGGTTCGACAGATCCAACCACCGGGGGCCAGTTTTCCGGCGGCATGACCGCGGGCGTCCCACAAACGTGGCAGCAATAAATCTTCACTCCAATTACGCGGCACTACTGATTTTTCAGGTGCAGGCAAGTCCGTATGATTGCCGGCAGCAATGTAAAGTGATTTCTTATCAGGCGAGAGAATAATGGCATGCGGACCATGTTCGCCGCCCCCTTTGATTTCTCTCAGAAATTTCACTTCATCAAACTGATCATCACCATTCGTATCTTTCAGACGATATAATCCGGAAGGCCGTTTTTTGCCACCATTTACAACTGCATACAAACTGTCAAACGCATAGAGCAAACCATGAGCCATTCCCATATCGACAGACATTTGTTCCACTCGAGTATCGTTTGTTTTGGATCCAATTTTGGAAGGCGTGATACGAAAGAGATCCCCATACTGATCTGAGGCAATCAAACGCCCTTTGGGGTCAATCGTCATACTGACCCAGGAGCCTTGCTCATCCGTGGGTACGGAATAGAGTAATTCCACCTTGAAATCTTTTAATAATTTGATTTGATCAACGGGAGTTGCCGTTGCAGAAGGAGGGGCTTCTGAATTTTCCAGAGTGATTGATTCAATCTCAACCAGACCTTTCTGGCTTGCTGGGTCAATTCTCAAGCCTGTCATTTCTGAGTCCGCATAAAATTCAAAAGCCAGATTCTGCCATTTGTTTTGGGAGCTTTTGATTTGAATTTTTTGAGAACGTGCATCTGAGTAGGTGTTTTGTTTTTGAGTTTTCCAGTAAATTTCGCCTTTTTGATTTTGAGCAGACCGCACACGAATCTTTAACTTCTTCCAGCCAGCAGGTGATTTGAGATCTCGACCAAAGTGTGGGTCTTTTCCTGTGCTGATCACCTGCAATACATTCTCTTTGACGGCGAGATTACAAGCATTGTAGGCTTTCCAACCATGATCACTGTTTGCGAACGTCCATACCTGAGTGTTACTGGAATCATTCGCCAACAATGGTAGAGAAACCAGTACCGCACAAATGATAATACACAGCATTTTGAAAGTTTGAATCACGTTGCTGCCTCTGCTCAATGTTAGATTGAAATGTGATCAGTTTGAATTGAATTTGGTGATAATGAACCGGTAATATTGAGAATAATCAATGCGTGGTATTACATGCCAGCTTATAATCACACAGAAAGGGTTTGCTGTTTTTAAACTGAACAATGGGTTAATCATCAGGTCTTTTATAATAGCAGGTAGTTAAACCCTTGAAAACTGGATCAGATTCATTTTTATTTTTTGATTTCCGTTATGTAAGCTCGATATTTCTACGAAATCATTGCATCATATAAGTGAAGAAATCGTGATTTCATATCTAATACTCACAATAAATTTCCGAACCACATACAATCTAGGAGCCTCACTTAATGACCTGTCGCAAACTGATTCGGAACTGCACGCTTTTTATAACAATACTAAGTATCTCGATAGCTGTCCCTGGCTGTAATCAGGACAAGAAAATCACGACTTCCGAGACGTCAGGCTCGAAATCTGAGAAGAAAAAAACGGTTGCTTATGTCACTAACGGGATCGCATCGTTTTGGGTGATTGCTCAAAAGGGCGCAGAAAAAGCAGGAACAGACCTGGATGTCAATGTGGAAGTGAGAATGCCACCTAAAGGGGTGAGTGATCAGAAACGTATGGTTCAGGAATTACTGGCTCAAGGTGTTGACGGAATTGCCATTAGTCCTATTGACCCGGATAACCAAAACGATCTCCTACAGGAAATCGCTGATAACTCAATTCTCATTACACAAGACTCAGATGCTCCTGAAAGCCCGCGTCAATGCTATATCGGAATGGACAACTACAAAGCGGGACGCATGTGTGGCGAACTGGTTAAGGAAGCCCTGCCCGATGGAGGTGAGATTATGTTATTTGTCGGACGTCTTGGTCAGGCAAATGCCCGTCTGCGAAGGCAAGGTGTCATCGATGAAGTGATGGGACGTTCGGATGATAATACACGCTATGATAAACCAGGCGAGCCAATCAAAAACGACAAATATACGATTCTGGACACGCGTCTGGATGACTTTGATTTTCCGCAAGCTAAAGCAAACGCACAGGATGCGATTGCAAAGTATCCAAATCTTAAATGTATGGTTGGCCTGTTTGCCTATAATCCTCCATTATGCTTAGAGGCGATTCGTGACGCGGGAAAACTGAATGAGATTAAAGTGGTTTCGTTTGACGAAGAAGGCCCCAGCCTGCAAGGAATTATTGATGGAACCGTTGTGGGAACTGTTGTACAAAACCCTTATCAATATGGCTATGAATCAGTCCGAGTTCTGAAAGCGCTTGCGGAGGGAGACAAATCGGTCATCCCCGAAAACAAAATCATCCACATCCCCGCCCGAAAAATCACGAAAAAGAATGTGAAAGAATTCTGGGCAGAACTAAAGTCGCTGGTCGATGATGTAGATCAAAAAGAGGAAGGCAAAGCCAAGAGCGAAAAAGAAGCATCCAAGCCTGCAGACGACAGCAAAACTACAGAGAAGAAGAAAGCCGCAAAGTCGGATGAGTAATTCCAATTTGACTCATTCCACTCCACTTCTGGAAGTGCAAAATATCACGAAACAGTTCCCGGGAGTGAAAGCACTAAATCGGGTCAGTCTGACATTAAACAAAGGCGAAGTGCTGGCAGTCATTGGCGAGAATGGTGCTGGCAAGAGTACGCTGATGAAAATCCTGGCGGGTGTACAAACACCCGATTCAGGAACCTTGCTGATCAATGGGAACAAGGTTCCGATTTTAAATGTCGAAGAAGCTCTCAATCACGGTATCGCATTAATTCACCAGGAATTAAATCTTTCTGAGAATCTGGACATCGCTGCCAATATTTATTTAGGACGCGAACCGACTACCTGCGGAATTATAAATCAAAAGCAAACATATATTGAATCAGAAAAACACCTGAAGCAGGTTGGTCTCAAACTCTCTCCCCATACTCTAGTGGGCAACCTTACCGTTGGTCAGCAGCAAATGGTCGAAATTGCCAAAGCTCTGTCGATCAAGGCGCGTATACTTATCATGGATGAACCGACTTCGTCCCTGTCTCTTCATGAATCCGAAGCACTTTTTTCAGTCATTCGAGAATTGAAAGCACAAGGGGTCAGTATCATCTATATTTCACATCGTCTTGGTGAAGTAAATGAACTGGCTGACCGTGTGGTAGTACTTCGAGATGGTGAAAATGCTGGAGATCTGGATCGTGATTCGATCTCACACGATCAAATGGTTCAGATGATGGTAGGTCGTGCTGTATCACAGTTTTTCCCACATACTTCGCACGAACCTGGTGAAGTGGTACTTGAAGTGAAACACCTTCGCACACCTGCAAACCCAAAGCACCAGATTAGTTTTGCGTTGAAAAGAAATGAAATAGTCGGGATCTCTGGTTTGGTCGGTGCCGGAAGAACAGAATTAATGCAGGTTCTATTCGGAATCGATGCGCTCCGTAGCGGGTCAATTTCTGTAAATGGTCAGCAGATTCATATTCAATCTTCCAAAGATGCCATTAAAGCAGGTCTGGCTCTCGTTCCTGAAGATCGGAAATTACAGGGACTGATTCTGGAAATGGCTGTGCGAGAAAACATGAGTCTAGCCAGCGTTTCTCGCGACCAGGGACCACTGGGCATCATTAATTTTTTGAAAGAGCGAAACCTCACGGCAGAAATGATTTCTGCACTGAATATCAAAACGCCGAATGACCGCCAGATTGTTCAATTTTTATCGGGTGGAAACCAGCAAAAAGTCGTGTTAGGAAAATGGCTGGCAATGCACCCTGCTGTCTTGCTGCTGGATGAGCCAACACGCGGCGTTGATGTGGGGGCGAAGGAAGAAATTTATCACTTAATGGTTGAACTGGCATCCAAAGGGATGGCAATTTTATTCGTCAGTAGTGACTTGGAAGAAATCCTCGGTATTTCTGATCGTGTTCTGGTGATGCATGAAGGCCAATTAACGGGAGAACTCTCTCGTGAAGACATGAGTGAAGAAGCGATTATGCAACTTGCGACCGGTCAAACTCATAAAACAGTAGTCACCTAAGTTCACTACTACAATCTAAAATAAAAATCATTTTAAGAATTCAAATCATGAAGAAAGTATTGGGTATATTAATTTTGTTAATTGTTGTGTGTTTTGTCACAGCAGTTTCGAACGAGAATTTTTTCTCGGCTTACAATATGCAGAATGTGATTCGATTAACTTCATTGTTCGGTATCATCAGTATTGGTGTTGCTTTTGTAATCATTTCCGGAGGAATCGATCTTTCGATTGGTTCAGTCATTTGTCTGGTTGGCAGTTTACTGCCCTATCTCTTAGTGGAACACGGGTTCTCAGTACCCGCTGCACTGCTCCTGGTCGGTACAATCTCGATTGCCATCGGTTTGTTTCATGGTTTATTGATTACAAAATTAAAACTTCAACCATTTGTCGTGACGCTTTGTGGACTACTCATTTACAGAGGAATTGCCAGAGGCATTACCCAGGATGAGACTCAAGGATTTGGAACTGCTTACAAGGGATTACGATATCTGGCTACCGGAAAAATCGACCTGCCGTTCATTGAAGGGTTCAAACTTCCTGTTCCCTTTCTGATTATGCTTGGTCTGGCGATTGTTGCTGCATTCTTTTTGAACAAAACCATTTTTGGTCGCTACCTGAAGGCGATTGGAAATAATGAAGCAGCCGCACGCTATTCGGGCATTAAAACTGACCGTGTTGTAATAATGTCTTATGTCATCTGCTCTTTTCTGGCTGGCGTGGGAGGAGTCTTATTTGCGTTGGATATCAACTCGGTACAACCAGAGGGAATTGGCAATTTTTATGAGCTATACGCCATTGCAGCAGCCGTTCTGGGAGGCTGTAGTATTCGTGGGGGAGAAGGTAGTATCCTGGGAGTCGTCATCGGTGCAGCATTGATGCGAGTACTCCGCAATTCCATTACCATGCTGGGGATTCCCTCCCAACTGGAATTTGCTATCATTGGAGTTGTGATCTTAATCGGAGTCATCACAGATGAGCTTGTGAAACGATACGCAATACAACGTCGGGCGACTCAGCAAGCCAAACAGAACGCAGAATAGTTTCTCTCATTATTGCATGGAATAATCGCATGATAACGTATGAATATTTTTGTGAGACCAACGGTCAAACGGTCGAAGTCAGCCATCGCATGCAGGAATCCCTGAAAAACTGGGGAGAGCTCTGTGATAAAGCAGGAATTCCTCTGGCAGATACACCTGCCTCGACCCCCATTGAACGATTAATTTCGGGAGGTCTGTTATTTATCGGGGAAAGTTCAAACAAAAAGTCCGAACTCCCCATTGCTGACCCTGGCTGTGGCCGTTCCAACTGCTGCCGCCACTAACTAACCTGCCAAATCTCAGCGATCCCAATATATTTTTTCTGTCGATACTAAAGGTTGATTGTGTCTGTTTCCCGCATCAAAAATGGAACGATTTATGATCCTGCAAACGGGATAAACGGAGATGTACGTGATTTGTGGATTCAGGATGGAAAGATCATCCCCACTCCGCCAAACGCAGATACATTTTCGGGTAAAACACTGGATGCCGCCGGTTATGTAGTGATGCCAGGTGGCATTGATATGCATTGTCATATTGCCGGTCCGAAGGTGAATGCAGGGCGCAAAATGACGCCCGAACTGAAACGCAACGCGCCCCCCATCTATCGTAGCGAGCATACGCGATCGGGAACGGGTGGTGTCGTACCCAGTACTTTTGCCACCGGATATCTATTTGCAAGCATCGGGTACACAACAGCTATGGATGCGGCTATTCCCGGTTTGCACGCACGACACGCTCATGAAGAACTGCAAGACACGCCAATTCTGGATAAGGGTTTCTATCTGCTGTTCGGGAACAATCATTTCGTAATGAAGCATTTACGGAATCAGGATCAGAACTCTCTGGACGCGTATTGTGCCTGGCTTCTGGAATCGGCTAAAGGGTACACGATTAAAATCGTGAATCCGGGAGGCGTTGAAGACTGGAAACAAATCAGCCGTAAATCGATCAAGGAATTAGATTCTCCCGTACAAAACTTCGGAGTCACTCCACGAGAGATTGTACGAGGCCTGGCTGGTGCAGCAGATCGACTAAAGCTACCTCATTCAGTGCATATCCATTGCAATAATCTGGGAATTCCTGGTAACTGGAAAACCACATTGAACACTATGGAATCGCTGGAAGGTCACCGCGGGCATCTGGCTCATGTCCAGTTTCACTCTTATGACGGCGATCCAAATGACCCCACGAGTTTTTCCTCTGCCACTCAAAAACTCGTAGAGTATGTTAATTCACACGAAAACATTACCGTCGATGTTGGGCATATCAACCCGGGATCAACGCTCTCCATGACAGGCGACACTCCCTTCAGTCAGTTTTTGCATCACATCAACCGTAATAAATGGTATACCGCAGATTGTGAACTGGAAAGCAGTTGTGGCGTGATCCCGATTGAGTATCGCCCTCAACGCAGTCTAATTAATGCCGTCCAATGGGCTATTGCTTTGGAATGGTATCTGCTTATGGAAGATCCCTGGCGGGTGATCATGACCAGCGATCATCCAAATGGTGGCGCCTTTTATCATTATCCGGAAATCATCTATTTACTGATGGATAAGAATTTTCGACAGGAGTTTCTATCACAGATGCCGGTGGAGATTCACGAGAGAAGTGTACTGGCTGACCTTGAGCGAGAATACTCACTCTATGAAATCGCCATCATCACACGAGCAGCCCCAGCACGAGTTCTGGGCATGAAGAACAAAGGACATCTTGGTGTCGGAGCAGACGCTGATATTACGATCTACGCTCCTCAACAAAACCGTCAGGAAATGTTTGAACGTCCTCGCTGGGTTTACAAGGACGGGCTGATGGTCGTTGAAGATGGAGAAATCCAGGCACACCAGTTCGGCAGGACTTTCTACACAGCCCCAGACTTTGATGAAGAATTTTTGCCGCACATCAAAGACTGGTTTGATGAGAGTTACTCGATTCAATTTCGCAATTATCAGATTGAGAAACAGGATCTTCCTCAAGCAGAAGAAGTCACGTGTGAACTACTTTAACCCTCCTGGTTAGAAAAAAGTTCAAAATAGAAAACATATTATGAACTGGGATCAAATTGTCCAACGCCATTATCCGAATGCAGTAACATGCACTCAGGTTGCAGAAGAAAATCTGAATTATATCGAGCAGGAACTGGGTGGAGATCGTCGCACAACATTACTGGCCAGCTCTCGTTGCGCGGACGATCTGGTTGCTACAAATCAAACCTTAAATCAGGAATTTGATGGCCCTTTTCACTTAGGTGGGTTAGCTGGCTTTCCTTTTACTGGTAAAACCGGAATGACCGCGTATGCAAATCACATCCATGAAGGGGGGACGGCATTTATTTTGTATGGCCCCCATATAGGAATCGCCGCCGATGGCAGAATGGGAAAAATGCTGCGTCCCGGTCAATCCCGATGCACGTCTACTTGTGGAGCGCTAGTGGGTGCCGTGACTCAAATTGAGTCAGGCCGTGCTCCTGCCAGTTCATATGATGATTTTCAACAGCCACAAATCATTAAAATGTTGAGTCCTTATCAGGGTCGCATTTTTTCAGCCTCTTCGCCAATTCAAGAAGCGACACTGATCTGTTATGAACTTATTCACGAACAGGTCAATCAAATCTTAGATGCCACCATCAACGAGTTTTCGTGTAAACGAATTGTGCTGGTGGGGGGCATCCTGATCAATACCGATGTCGGCGCGGAAGATTATATGACCGTTGAAAATAGTGAGTATATTGATCTGTAGCCGCTTTTATGTGGTCTCAAATGATCTCATTTAGAAGAAGGAACACTCGTGACAAATTCGGAAGCTGCCAAAATTGGAATTGTGACTGTGTCCGACCGTGCCAGCCGCGGTGAATATGAAGATCGAGGTGGTCCAGCGATTGAGGATTATCTTGGGGAAGTCCTAGCCAGCAACTGGATTCCCGTTGCCCGCGTCATTCCGGACGAGCTTTCCACGATCACTGAAACATTAATAGAACTCAGCGATCAACAGCAATGCTGCTTGATTGTCACCACCGGCGGAACCGGGCCGGCGAAAAGAGATATTACTCCCGAAGCGACATTAGCCGTTGCTGAAAAAGAGATGCCAGGCTTTGGTGAATTAATGCGAAAAGTCTCATTGGAAAAAGTCGCAACAGCCATTCTTTCCCGCCAGACTGCCGTCATTCGTGGCAGCTCGCTGATTGTCAATCTTCCAGGGCAACCTAAAGCAATTCAGGAATGTCTGGATGCCGTTTTCCCTGCAATTCCGTATTGCATCGATTTACTGGAAGGCCCTTACCTGGAAACCAATGCAGATCGACTGGTTGCATTTCGCCCCAAAAAGAAATAGGCGCAGCAAAACAGGAGCAGCCACTTTCATAACTGCTCCTGTTTCATTTGGCTCGATTTCAGTTTTCAACCAGACTGGAACGAGACTCTTCATAGGTTTCCAGTCGAACCGGCTTAATATCAAACTTGGGATTTTGTCCCATAAAACGAACGGGATTATTATGGAAGATTTCAATGGCATCTTGGACAGAGTAGCCTCTGGCCCGGTATTGAACAATACACTCCTGTAACGTAAAGGGATCACTGGGTCCCCAGTCGGCAGACGAGTTCACTAAGATCCGCTCGTGCCCATATATTTCGAGCATATCGACTGCTCGTTTGGGGGTACACTTCGTGATGGGGTACAAAGTAAAACCAACCCAATAACCAGCCTCCAGGGGTTCTCGAATTGTGTGCTCTTCCACATGATCAATCCAGACCCGTTCCGGGTTCACATTCATATGTGACAACACTTCCAATGTCCGCTTTGTTCCACGAACTTTATCCTGCAGGTGAGGAGTATGAATCAAAATCAACTGGTCATACTTGATAGCCTGCTCTACTTGCGCTTCAAAAATTTCTTCTTCATTCTTCGTTGTTTTATGAAAGCCGATTTCTCCGATACCAAGAACGGTTGGCTTTTTGAAGAATTCAGGCATCTGCTTGAGGACTTCGTGGCTTAGTTCCGGGTTTTCTGCTTCTTTAGGATTTACGCCAACCCAACAGTAATGCTTGATTCCATAATCGGCAGCGCGAGTCGGTTCAAACTCACTGATCTGACGAAAGTAGTCAATAAATGTTTCTGGATATAAGCGATCAAATCCAGCCCAGAACGCGGGTTCCGCAACGGCGACAACGCCGGACATTGCCATGCGTTCGTAATCCTGTGCGGTTCGAGCAATCGCGTGATAATGTGGTTGAATGATTTGCATGATTGTCTCACTGATTATTCAATTGTACGAGTGGGTAAAGAATGTCAATTCACTTAATCTAAGTCTGAAAAAAGCAATAATAATCGTTCTGCTCGATTCGGCAGATGGCTTTCTTCTGTCAAGATTCCCAGCGCCTGCTTCAATAACTCGAGACGGGAATCGTTAAACTTACCAGTATTCTCTTCGTGATCAGATGCACGATCAACGCGATCAAAAGCCGCACCAAGTTCCACGAGGGAACAGCGGGCTTCGAGGTACTCCCGATCCAAAACCTGTAAAGCTGTTTGCATCATTAAAACCTTTCGGATTTTTCTGCTTAAATAAGATCCGTCATGATAGAAATTGTCTCCATTTCCATTATATAACCTACATCGGTACTTCCAACTGTTGCAACTGAGTTCAACTCACATTCAGCAAATCTGGAGACAGAAATTCAGTATATGCGGCCTATTTGGACTAAATAAACAAAGAAAATTCAGGGGAATTGTGGGCTACCCCCTGGTTTTGCTGAAATTACTGATGATTTAAGAGATGGGTCAAAATAACTGCTCGATTTTCCCCTTTGCATTCCTTGGTAAATTTGTAGCGATAAGCGGGTTTGAACCCAAACCGAGCGTAATACAGGGGATCTCCCAGACCGATTACGAAAGCCCGATTGAGGCTCTGCAGACCGTTCAGCCCCGCTTGAACGAGGGCACTTCCTGCTTCTGGTGATTGACCAAAGGCAAGTTCGTGAACTTCCCTGATCGAGATGAAATCGCTCGGTTCATCCTGTCGCATACGCCAGATTACTTTGTCTCAGAGGATTCTTGCGTTGATGATTCTGAATTCAAAAACGCTTCCAATTGGTTCAACTGGCGTTGCATTTCTGTCAGATAATCTCCCTGCGACGGTTTCACCGTGAGTGGATCCAAAACAATTGAAGACACACCACGTTGCTGCAGCTCGTTCAAATATTTTTTGTCAGGTTTTTGTTCCCATAACATGAGGGAAACTTTATGTTGCTTCTGTATCATTTTAATTTTTTCCCAAGTATTTTCATTGGGTACGGCATTCTTTTTCCAGTGTAAATGATGAACCTTCCAATCGGTACGTCGCGTGAGATATTGATAAACGGGACGCTGAGAAAACCAATGCAGACCGGGATAATTGGATCGAAGCTGATCCAGTTTTTGATTCAGTGGTTCTAAAGAATTCTTTAACTTTTTGAGGTTCGCTGTGATACTTTCTTTTTCCCGGGGAAGTAACTGTATCAGTTTTTTTCCAATCGCATCCGCTTGCCTGGCCAATAGTGCTGGATCAAGCCAGAAAAACGCAACTGTTCCTGCATGCGAATGCGCACCCCCAGAACCATGACTGTGCACCTCAAAGTCGGGAACGGTAATCAAATCCTGTTTCAAAAAAAGAGAGGTTTTCAACACTTTGGAACGGGGAAGAGACAGTTTTTTGACCCAGTCGGCAAAATTGGCTCCATTGGTAACAATCAGATCCGCTTCTTGAATCGTTTGAATTATCTCATCATCGGGAAACCAGGTTTCGGGATCAGCCCCTGGGGGTACTGGATTAAGAACCTTGACATCGGGCCCCACAAGTGATTTTACAATAAACTCCAGCGGATAATTGACCACAACGATAACCGGTGGCTGTTTTTCTTCTGCAAGCTTGTTTTCCTGCTGTGGTTTTTGCTGGCAGGCATATAACAAAGTCATTGAAAACAAAGCCACAATAAAATAGATACGATGCATATTCCTATATCACTAAATAAATAGAATTTTAATAATTTGATACGCATAAATTCGACAGATCACAGTAAGAACCAGCACAATGAACAAACTGACCAGCACAATGAAAAGCATTTCTGTCAATTGCAGTTTCCAGATAGTTGAACGACTGCAACCCAATTGAAACATGGTCTGCCGTTCCCGTCTTCTTAAACGCAGTGAAAGCAGAAAAACGAGACACAGCAGCAAACCCACTGAAACAGATACCAGAAATGTATTCATGTCAAATAACTGTTTGACGCGAAACACCATTTCCATTAACTCATTAACAATTTCTATTGGTCGAATCAGCTGCAATACTGAAGTATCTGAATCATACATCCCCAACAATAACACTTCAGATTTTTTATCGAAGGGCACTACTATTATCGATGTAACAGGAAATGTTTCTGCATTGCCGTGAAAATGAAACGATGTTATGTTTTTCTCGGTCACTTCATTGAATTGTGGAACAGCGGCATTCGCTATCGTTGTCGAACCTTCCTGCTTCAAGACAAGATCTTTATTCGTTGCCGCATTGATTTTCTGATGCCCATGTCCAATCCCCGAGATAATCCATTCAGTATGTAAATCGACGAAGACGGCATCATCATCCGCAGAGCCCGATTTTTCCAATACACCCACCACACGCATTTTGAGCGGATAAGTTCCCGACAGATCAAATACATTTAAAGGATCCGACATCAGTTGGTCTCCGGGAGACAACTGTAAGTTTTCAGCCACATTGGCTCCGATCACACAATCTCCCAATCGTTTTAGATTGGCCCCCTTTGACATCACCAGTTTTCGAAATTCAAAATAATCTAAAGTGGTACCGACTACAGGGGCTCCCTGTGCAGTGAATCGGAGTACCAGGGGAACAGGAAGGGCATAACCTGTCTCCTGTATCGTCTCCACCTCAAGCATGTTTGTTGATTCCCGATCTGCCTGGTTAAAGTACATAGTTTGTAAAGCCAGATCGAACCGGCTGCCTTTGGCTCCCGCGATCAAAGGAGTAGCACGTGCTCGAGACAACAGGTCTTGTTCGAACTGGGAGATACCAAATTGCAATAAAACGGGTAGTAGCAAGGCCAGCGACACACACAGAATCAGTGTCACTGTTTTGAGTCTGTTATATGCTAAATAGCGAAATGTCAGACGAAAAATACCATTCATGCCGTTTCCACCACTTCATGAAAACATTCAATATCAATGGTACGCTCAAACTGATCCAGCAGGCTGTCATCATGCGTTACCATGATCAGCGTAGCCTTGGTCTCTGTCGCATGTTTGGTCAATAAATCGCGAATCAATTGTTTATTGACCGGATCCAGATTACCCGTAGGCTCATCTGCTAATAAAATTTGAGGTTGAGGTAACAACGCGCGACAAATGGCAACACGCTGTCGCTCTCCATGTGAGATACGATCGATTCGTGAATTCAGGTACTGATCGATCTGCATGGATTTGGTCAACTCACGGGCTCGTTCGTGAACAGCTTCATCCAGTTGTAGTGTGCCATTGATATAATACGGCAGCATAATATTTTCAAGAACATTCAGATATTCGATCAATTCAAATTCCTGAAAGACAAATCCGATTTTGGAAATGCGATACGCACGTCGTTGACTGTCATTGAGTGAATTCAGATTGATTCCGCAGGAAAGAAGCGTCCCTTGGTTGGGAATCAGAATGCCCGAAATCAAATTCAACAGTGTTGTCTTGCCACAGCCACTGGGGCCAATTACGGCGAGCTTCTCTGATTCTCTGATTTTCAAATCAGGTATATTTAACCGAAACTGTGATTTCGGATAGCTAAACTGAAGCTGTTGTATCTGAATCATCAGGAGCCCGATTCTGCTGACTGTGTTTCAGGTGGACTTTTTTCAGAACCATCCGATTCTTCGCTATTCACTTCTCTCAAGCGAGTCCGAAATGGCAATCGCTGTTCATCAAGCAATTTCATGCCAGTCAGTTTCCAGACTCCATCAACAGGTTCCAGATAAAAGAGAGCCTGATACTGATTGGTCCGTGTGTGAATGTGCCCCCAATGTTCCACCGTACCCGCAACGGTCCATGTAGACGTCACGGCGAAACCACGTTCATCCTGTGTGATTTGATTCTTCCCCTCAATGGCTGTCTCAGGCTCAATAGACTTCCATTGTACATCAGACACACGCGAGATCGCCCCCCCCTGCTCTTGCATTTTCAAACTCTGATGAATCTGACGGTACAAAGTTTCCAGAAATGCCCCATCAGCACTTTTTGCTAAGGCATCATAGATATCGCTATCCGTATGATAATCGAATGATCGGTAGATATTTTTATGCAACGTTTTAAAAACGGCTTCTGCAGTCTTTTCGGAAACTTTGGGAATTGGTTCAAACGGGCTCGAAAATGTAACGCGAGATAACGGCCAACATAATAAACTAACGATGAACAGTAAGGCGACTCCAATCAAGGTTTTCCTGCGTGATGCTTTCTTACGAAACAGACTCAGACTCAGAATAAAACACAAAAGAAACCCGATTGTACTGACGCTGGGAACTGACCAGGAAGTACGAGGCTGCAAACTGACTTCCACGGGATTCACTTCCAGATTGAATTTTCGCCCTGGATTGTTCCATTCAAACTCACTTTTCCTTTCGAGCTTGGAGAAGACCGGTCTTAAAGACTGGTCAAAAGCAAAGCACACCGATTCCACACTCCAGACACTGCGGTTAAACATATCCCAGGTCACTTTGACTTTATCTGGAGTCCCTTTGGTACTGTAAGTCAGAATGATCCCCACTCGTGCATTCGCAATGCTTACTTTTTTTTTCTCAGCGGGCCTTGCAAAGTCTGTGAAGTCGAGACCATAAAAGTCCAGTCGCGAGATGACTGGTTTCACAGAGATCCCATCAATTTCGACAGGATTCGACTTTACAAAAAACTGCTCAATGGTTTCCCTTGATGCAGTCTGCTCTTCAACTGACAAAAAATCGGGATCTTTTCGTTCCAGGGTAAAGAATGATTCCAGAGTTGCCAGTGGTATCAATATCTCATGCCGTACTTCAAAATCTTCGATATACAGAAAAGAATAGATTGTTCCATAACTGGTTATTCCCAGTGTTTCTTCGCGACGTTCCTTCAGCCACTTCTGCCAGTCGGCCTCTGATGCATCTGGTGCTAAGGGAGGATGATCCCAGTTGAATCGAATCGTCTGAGGCTCACGTGGCTTCATTGAAACTGCATAAGGAGTTTCCGACCCCTCCTGCTTCAGATTGAATTGAACCAGGGCAGGAAAACCGGCATTGGAATCAACAAGTTGTTGACTGAATGTGAGAAATTCCGGTGGTGTGGCGAGTGCATATTCAATCTGAAAAATCAGAGAAAATTGCATGAGATCGGTCATCGCGACACCCTGTGGTTTGATTGAGGAATCATCAACTGACACGACTTTCCCCTTCAATTTCTCTCCATTAATATCTCGAACCAGCAGGCGGTCTAACAGAAACTGTTTGTGTTTTTCGATGGCTTTCTTGATTTTCGCTGCTGAGATGATGTTTTCTTCATCAGGCTCCAGTTTTTGAAAGAAATAGAGATCCTCAACGTAAATCTGCATCGAAATCACAACTTTATCGCGCGTGACGTAGACATTTTCCTGACTGACTGAAATGGGATGTGCTTCGCTGGAAGCGGGAAAACAACTCACAACCAGAGTCATGCAGCAGATTAGAAAGAGCAGATGGAAAGAATCCCACCGCTGAGCGGGGCAGCTTCGCGATCTCTCGCGTTTATTATTGAAAGAATCAACTCGCTTTATCATGGCAGGATTTCGAATCAGAAAATACGTAGATCAAACTGAAAGGGGAGTTTCACAGGCAGGTTTCAATACATTTCTATACTAATTGATCGTACCGATACAGTGGATAGAATTGCAATCGTGGTCCGCTTATAAGACACTACGATTATTGATTTCACGATGATTGATAAAAAAGGGTCTACGATGGAAGAAAATCAGGAATCACCTCAGCCCGAAGCTGAAACCTCAGAAGAAGTTAGCGCAGAATCAACACGCATAGAAAAACCGAGCCTGCTTAAGCGAGCTTCACTCTGGTTTCTGGCATTCCTTCTGGCAGCCTCGGCAATGATATACCAAAGAGCCACGGGGCCGACTTATCCCGTCAAGATCCACGTAGTGGATGGAATCACCGCAAAACTCATTCGTACACATGAATCAACGAAGGACGCCATCGTCGAATTGCCGGCAGGATTGATTGATGATGGTAAACCATCTGGAACTCTATTTTTTAAACGATATCGCACTTCTGATGAATTTACGGCTGTTCCTATGAAATTAGAGGAAGATGAAGCCCTATACATTTTAAGAGCAGCTCTCCCCAAGCAGCCAGCGGCTGGCAAACTGGAGTATTATATCGAAGCGAACGTTTCGGGTGATAGCGGCGGGTCAAAAAGACGTTTCCCAGCACAGGCAGATGACTACGTGCTGATTCGATTTAAGGACCCTGTACCGGACAGTATTTTAATTCCACATATTACATTGATGATCTTCTCGATACTCTTTGGAATGCGATCTGGCCTGGCCGCATTATTTGCCCCGTATAATATGCGTCAACTGGCCTGGCTGACCCTGTGCGGCATGACTATCGGGGGCATGATTTTAGGTCCCTGTGTTCAAAAATATGCATTTGGAGAATACTGGACCGGATTTCCTTTGGGGGGGGACTGGACTGACAACAAAATGCTATTCATGTTTCTGGCGTGGGTCTTTGCCTGTTCTGTGATTGGTTTCAAACCACGAAAAAAAGAACATCCTGTGGGACGGATTGTCGTTCTGCTGGCAGCTGTCGTAATGACCGTGTGTTATCTGATCCCGCACAGCATGGGAGGCAGTGAACTAGACTATAGTCAAGTTGATCAAGGTATTGACCCCAGCGAAGCCATCAAGACAGGTCGACAATGAATGCGGCCCAGGTTCATCTCTTAACGGTTCATATCCCCATCATTGGCTGTTGGGGATTGTCGATCTTATTCATTCTCGCGCACTATTTCCGAGATGACCGACTGTTCAAAATCAGTTGCTGGCTCTTGCTGTCGATTCTATTGCTGGCCACAATCGCTTACTTTTCGGGACCTCCCGCCTATGATCTCCTGAAAGATCATTATCAGGTCGAGAAAGAAACTGTCGAATTTCATGCTCTACTGGCGCGATCCTGCCTGTTAGGAATGGTCGTGTTGGCAATGATCGTGGGTAACGCTCTCATACAAGGGTTCCAGGGAGAAAAGATCCCGGGCTGGCAACGCTGGGTCATTTTGGTCAGCACGATTCTTCTTTCGATTTCCTGGGCGGCCGCGGCGCACTGGGGAGGCATGATCAGACACCCTGAAATTCGTTTTACTGTCTCGAATGTGGTTGAAACTCCAGTCGTTCAAGAGACGATGAACGAGAGCGCCTTATTTAACGATCTCAGTCCCAATCCCTTTATCCGAATAGATTTCCAATAAAATCGAATGAGGTAGTCGGGCATCAACAATGTGAACTTTTTTCACACCACTTGACAGCGCTTCCAGGGCAGCATCCACTTTGGGAACCATTCCCGCATCGATCGTACCATCTGCAATCAAAGCACGACAACGTTCGGTTTCCAGATGTGAAAGTAACGTCTGAGGATCGTCTTTATCCTGATAAATCCCGGGAACATCACTTAAGAAGACCAGTTTTTCTGCTTTAAGAATTCGAGCCAACGCAGCAGCAGCAGTATCTGCATTCACATTTAGCTTTTGCCCGTTTTCATCAAGGGCAACAGAAGGAATGACGGGAATAGCATCTGATTCGCAGATTTCCGCTAACAGTTTCTGATCAACGTCCGTCACAGAACCAACGTGCCCTAAATCAATTCGCGAACCATCTTCTGACTTAAGCGTCAGTTGTTCTCCGAAAAGACAATTACGGGTTCCAAAATGAAGTGGTTCTGCCTTAGCTCCCTGCCCTCTGATTTCATCAGCCAACGACTCACTGATTTGATTAGCAAGCACACTGGAAGCGATCTCCAGTGTTTTTTCATCGGTGTAACGTCGGCCATGAACAAAACGAGCCTCTATTCCTGCAGCATTCATCGCCTTGCTGATTGCTTTTCCTCCACCATGGACCAGAATCGGATGCATACCGACCGTTCGCATAAAGATCACATCAGTCAAAAAACTTTTGACGGCTGCTTCCTCTTCAAGTGCACTGCCTCCCAATTTGATTACGACATAACGACCACGAAATTGTCGAATCCAGCTTAATGCTTCAATTAAAACAGCGGCTTTACGAACGGCACCTTCCACAGTGAATCTCTCATTCTTATTGATGTATGACCGAGGTAAATCATGATTCCTGAATGAGTCAACCCAGGAACAGTTCAATCCACAATCGAAACTGTACAGGAAGGTCCTATTGTATGCGAGTGCTGCATACTGTCAAACGACTGGTTTATTTGACACCCCGGCCGCGTTCATAGCAGTAACCTGTCTTGTTTTTTCAATTTAATTGTATGATTTCGTATTTTTATCTCAACTTCAATTCCAATCGACGCAAAACAGAAGTTCATGAATAATTCCATCGGTCAATTTGTCATAACCCAACTTAAATTGACTCTTAAACAGGCAACAAAATCGGACTGACCTGTACGACCCCGGCATGTAGAGGGAATGGTGCGACAGTCCGGTTCGGCAATTTTGCACTCACACACATGAGATACTGATCATCTACCAAGAACAGAAAAAATGATGTGAGGTCTTTCCAGAAATCCCCCGATATTTAACTCTACCGATCAGAACGGAATTCATAAAACTATTTGACTTTGAATTCTAAGAATTAAGTGACTTCAAAAAGATTGAGATGGAGAAAGAACGTTGGCCCATTCACACTTGCCGATTCAACACCTGATGAAACAAATGGAAAACTATTCCTCTGAGCAGAAAAACATTAATTGCCGTCCCGCCTGGCTCACCAGTTTTGTGGATGAAGTCGCCGAAATCTTCAATCCCACCGATGATGTAGGTCGGGTTGGCTTCAATTGCCAGTTCTCGGAAGAGTATTGGGATGTGGGGCTCTTTCTGGGGAGTACCGAAATTGTTGGTGGAGAGCGCGACGGTCAATTTATTGCTGCCAGTTTTCAATTCGACCTTTTGCATCTATTGGAGCGATTTGAATCAGTCAATCGGTTCCATTTTAATTTTCTGGAGCAAGTAGAACGAGAAGCCGCCAATAATTCAGCGTCGGCTTACATTACCATCGAAGGGCATCTAGCCGATCTGGAGCTTGTTCGCTTGAGCGTTTACTCAATTCCTCCTGAAGAAGCAGGCCCGGGTTTTCGCAAATCACACGATGGCAAAATTAACACAGTTTGAAGTAATTGACAGCTGCTAAAACAGATTTGTTAACCACTAATAATTCAAGCAAAAATGAAGTCCGTCTCAGCTACGATTCACGATTCGTATCTGAGATTGTTTGAACTCAGGTATAAGCTCACCGACGAGAAGTAAACAGTACTATAAATTAGTATTAAAATTATTTTACTGCGTTCTCTTCAGCGATTTTCCCATCGCGTAATCTGAGAATGAAATCTGTTTCGCGAATGTAACGTTCGTCATGAGTTACGATAATAACAGTAGTCTTGTACTGCTCGCTCACTTCTCGCAGGCACTGGAAAATTTCTTCACCAGTTTGCGTATCCAGCTCACCCGTTGGTTCATCAGCCAGAATCAGTAATGGACGTTTTAACAAAGCCCGGGCAATCGCAACTCGCTGTTGTTCTCCACCTGACAACTGACTGGGACGATGCGTAATGCGCTGCCCTAAACCAACCTGTTCCAACAACTCCTCCGCTCTTTTTTTTTGCTCTGCGGAGACTCCCAGGGGCAAATAAGGAGCCAGGACGTTTTCCAGGGCATTCAGGTTTTTTAAAAGATTAAAATTCTGAAAAACAAATCCCACTTTTTCACGTCGATAAGTATCTCGTTCACTTCGATTCAGCGTTGACAAAGAACGATTTTGAACAAATATTTCACCGGATGTCGGTTTATCCAGTGCCCCCATCAAATAAAGCAATGTACTTTTTCCACTTCCAGATGGTCCTAAAATAAAAGAAAAAGCCTGACCAGGAAAATTGCAGCTCACTCCCTGCAATGCACGCACTTCCGTTTCACCTGTTTGATGAATTTTTTCTACGTTATGAACTTCAATCATTCGCAGTTCACTTTCTGAATCCTATTTCATGTGAGTCGTTGATCGTTCTTAACCGCGGCGAATCGCATCGATCGGAGTCATTCTGGTAGTCCACCAGGCAGGGTATAATCCGCCAACAATCCCAAGAGTCGTACTAAACAGAACACCAAACAAGAGTAATCCTGGGCTGGCGTAAAGATGAACCTGATTTGCAAATTTCCAGTTTACAATGTAAATGGCTAACAACCCCAATTGCCCACCCAAAATTCCCCCCGCAAATCCCAATAGAGAACTCTCTGCTGTAATTAACAGCATCACATCCCGATTCGTCCAGCCATTAGCCTTGAGAATTCCAAAGTCCACTATTCGCTCAATCACACTCATTAACATTGTATTGATGATACTTAAAATTGCGATTAAGACTCCGATCCCCGTCATCAAGCCGAGAAAGATATCCAGATCGGCTGTAAAGTTTTCCAATCGATCTCCCCAATCCGAAGCAGATCGAACATCCAGCGCACTAGATTGTTCCTCTATTTCTTTTGGTGACTTAGTGGCAGCCTGTAATTCTGCGTGATTCTTGTTTTTGAGGTGCTTTTCGTTACTCTTTTCAAGTTGCTCATTCGAGCTTCCCTTTAAACTCTGATCGATTGTATTCAACAGAGTTTTGAGAATATTCGATTGAGATGCACTGGCCAGCGCCAAAGATGATGGTTGCCATGATGCCAATTCGCGTCCCTTAAAGTGATTCTTGATGTTTTTTACAAGCTCATCGTTATTAACATTTCCCGATTGTTCAAGATAGAAGCAACTGACACTATTCGAATCAAATCTAGTGATAGTCCGCACCATTTCAATATCCAGAATAATGGCCACATCAAGCAATATCGAACCTGTTTCATAAAGCCCAACTATTGTCATTTCCTGACCATTGACATCAATCGTATCTCCTAGCTGTTTCTGATGCTGTTCAGCAATTTGTTTGCTGATAACAATATTTAAAAGTCCCTGGTCATCCAGTGACAGAAACCGTCCTGCATAAATTGCTTCGCGGTAAATGCCATGTTTTAATTGAAGGCGAGTTGGAATTTCGGTACCAAAGAGAAACCGAGGAGGACTGATGACTGGTTTGCCTTCTACCATATTTACCCGAGACCAGATTTCAGCATTCACGATCGCGACTCCCGGAATCCCGCCGATCTCTTCTCCCCATGAGCGGGGTATTCTCGAAAACAGAGGAATCGGTGCCCCCGGCTGCATCGCCACGATTCCAGATATTTTGCCAAATGTCTGCGAAACCGTCTTTTCGAGTCCTCCAGCAATCGAAAACAATCCCACCATACCGGCAATGGCAATCGTCAATCCCATTAAACATAAAAAAGACCGTAAAGAACGGCTCAGAAGATTTCGGATGGCAAATTTAAACATTTAAGCTGTTTTCCAGTCTTTCGAGTCAATTCCGTCTTCAGATGTTAATTGCATTTTAGACAGCTTACATCCATCAAAGAATCCATTTGTTTCGTAATCTCATAATAAAAGAGCTGATATTAAAGAGTTATAGACAGGGCTTACTTGAAAACCAGTGAATTTCAAACGTAGAATGCTCCCAGCTGATAGTCAGACTTTAAATTCATGCGACAGGCAATAATGCCTTGCAGATTATATATTGATTGTTTGATTTTCACAGATCGCCAGAAAGGACATCATTCTTTCAGACTGTTTGGCGCCAGAACATCACCATTTATCCTGACGCTTCTTGCCAATAACGAATTTCGAATCAATGAATAAACGCGACTATTACGAAATCTTAGGAATTTCCCGCAGCGCCAGTGCTGATGAAATCAAAAAAGCATATCGTACACTCTCCAGGAAATACCATCCTGACATGGCCCCAGATGATAAAACAGCGGACCAGAAGTTTAAAGAGGTACAGGAAGCATACGAAGTATTGCGCGACGAAACAAAACGCAAGCAATATGACCAATTTGGCCACTCCTTCCAGCAAGCGGGGCCGGGGGGTGGGTATTACCAATCGGGAGGTGGAGGTGGCCAGGTTGACCTGGATGACCTGTTTGGCAGCGGTGGAGTCGATCTGGGTGATTTATTTGGAGGTGCATTTCGTGGAGGCAAGCGCGCTCAACCACGACCGCAAAAAGGTGACTCGAGCCGCCTGCAAATCGAAATCCCTTTTCATCTGGCAGCCATTGGTGGAGACCATGAGGTTAGTCTACAAATGGGTGGTAAATCGGAGCGTTTGACTATCAAGATTCCAGCAGGAGTTGACAATGGTTCGGTAATCAGGTTGAGCGGTCAGGGAAGTCCTGGAATTCATGGTGGCCCTGCAGGTGATTTACTGATCACTATCAAAGTAGGTAAGCATCCCTACTTTAAACGAGAGAGCAGCAATCTGATTTTGGAAGTACCAATCACTCTCGCGGAAGCTGCTTTAGGCGCAAAAGTAGATGTTCCTACTCTATCAGAAGGTGAAGTCACCGTTACGATCCCGCCGGGAACATCCAGTGGAGCCAAACTGCGTCTCCGTGAAAAAGGAATCATTGATCAGAAAACCAGACAGCCTGGGGATCAAATCTGCGCAATCAAAATCGTTGCTCCTAAAGAAATCAGTGACGAGGCACGAACTCTATACGAGCAACTAAAAGACATGGATCCTGAAACTCCTCGGTCGAAAGTATGGTGATGAAAGTGTCACTCCGACAAACGTTAAAACAAATCATAACCTGCTGCTTGGTGTTGTACTTATGTGTCGTTTTCCAACCTGTCGTTAGATTGTCAGCCCAAACCACAGAGACAGGATCGACCACAATAGGAACCGATGCAATTGTTGGAATGGAACTACCGCCGGGATCTGAACAGGAACAGCCGAAGACGGATGAAAAAAAGAAAGATGACCGGCCACGCGAGCTGGGGGTCATGATCTTAATTGTCTGGCTATTAGCGGGAACAGGACTTGGGATTCTTATCTTTACCTCACTTTTTGGTCATTCAGTACGCAGCATGGTCAGAAGACCCTTTCCACAACAAACACAACCCGAACAGCAAATCCCTTCGGAGACGCCTCCTGATCAGCACGATGAATCAGAGCAGAAAAACGAAGGACCGAGCAACTCGTAGACGGCTTACTACACCATTCTTCTGGAAGGCAATTGTCCCCTGTGAAACGATATGGATTTCCGCGAATAAATAGAATTCGCAGTCAACAGGATTTTGCAGAGATTTACTCCGCACGACAAAGGGCCGGGGACCAGAATCTATTAGTGTTTGCGGTGTTAAATGATCTGGATCAAAGCCGTTTGGGAATCAGCGTTTCTCGAAAAAATGGAAATGCACCGAAGCGGGCTCGAAAAAAAAGACTGATTCGAGAAGCGTACCGACTGATACAGCACCAAATACCCAGGGGATTAGACCTGATTGTCGTTCCTCGTGCAGAAGTCGACGCAGAGTTGAAACATTATCAACTCTCGTTGAAACGACTTTCACTAAAACTTTCCCGCCGACTGGAGCAACAACAAAGCAGATGAAACGGATTGCTATGCAGATAGTCCGCTTTCTCTATCAGATTCCGGCTTTGAGCCTGATTAGCCTGGTCCGAATCTATCAGATGACCTTAAGCCGATTAATCGGGGGACAGTGTCGCTTTCACCCAACATGTAGTGCTTATTTTATTAAAGCAGTCAAAAAATACGGAGCCATCAAAGGAGCCGGCAAAGGGATATTACGTATTTGCCGTTGCCATCCTTTTCATCCTGGTGGCTACGATCCGCCTTAATATCTGATATTAAAACTTTCGAGGTGCAATCACGATGGGTGAATGTTGCAGGGTCTCGACCGTTTTGGAATGATTCCCATTCTGAAACCGATGCAGACTGATCTTTCGAATGGTATCTGTATTTTCCTGTGTCAACATAGACGGAACCGTTGACTCACGTGGATGCTGCAATTCTATTTGATTCTTGAATGGACGAGGAATTGAAACAGGAGGTGCAGTTTTTATCTTTCTGAACGGCAATACATTTGCTTCTTGGATCATTCTTTCCTTTGAGTACGGCCATAACTCGATTTTATCTTCTAAAGTCGAATAATTTTTAGCAGGCATTTGCTCAACAGAAGCCGATACTTTCCAGGAATTCTCTCGATATGTCGTTGTTTGTTTTGGCATAGGTAGCCGCGGGAGCCCTCTATTCTCAGACTTTGGCTGGGGCTTAATTGGTAACGGTAGCGGTTTTGATTGTGGGTGCGTGTGCAACGGCTCGGGAAATACTGGTAGCGGGTGATCATGATTTGGGGCGAGAGGAGCTGCCTGAAAAGAATCGTGTTCCAGAATTTGCATTGAATCAATACAGGACACTTCGCTACCTAAGCTATCAGTTATTGGTTCTTCAACATGGGATCCGGAAACTTTGCGAATCCACCGGGGCGATTTGAGATGTGCTTTCATGCTGGAATAAAACTCTTTCACCTTACCGTTCATCTTTTTCACTTTTTGAGAAACCGATGAAGTAACTGATGAATAGTGAGGAACCAGTCCCAGATGCTTTTGAGCTGGTTCATCAAATTCGGAACTGAATTCTGATTTAAAGTATTCCTGATTATCTGAAAGCTCTTCCTGCGAAGTTTTCAGGATCAATGAACGTTTTTTATTCGCCTGTTTTTTAGTTTGCGGTGGAGCTAAGCTCGGCGGTGCCGCTGGTGGAAAGTCATTGCTTAAGGGAGCAGGAGCCGGTTCAGAAAACAGTTGATTATGGTTCTTGTGGGCAGGAGCCCTTTTTTCCGTTTGACTATAAGACGTGGAACGAGAAGCCTGCTGATAAACATTTTGTTGAGTAGACTGACAGCCATATAACACCGTCAATGAAAGCAGGCTGGCAGAAAACGAGACAATATTTGAACAGTTCATTGACATCTTTTGTTCCTCATTCCATGTCGTGAAACTTGCACCGTTTTAAAGCACCACTTTTAAATTTGACAAACTCCATAAAAGTGGTAAGGCACACGAAATAAAAATCGGTTAAATCTGCCCTTTTATAATATATGAAAGTGATAAATCAGTTAGAATAGGTTCAACAACCATCCGTTTATTCTCGCTAAAACGATTTCTCATAAATACAAGTGTCGTAATTGATAATTCTTTTTTTCTTACTCTAACGGTCGTATCATTTGTAACCGGTTTCGATGGATCGAAAATCACTGATAATTCAGATATAAAGATGGCGCTCACAATAGGAATTAGTTAAAATTTATGGATTATTACTGATAACCATATCCTTCAGGAAAATAACGAAGTGGTTAAATTGATCTTATTAGATAAGACAGCGCCCTGATAAACTGAAAAATATTGAAGCATACACTAGAATAAGACAAGACAGACCTTAAAACGTTTTCAGGAGTGAACCCATGTTAGAGATCAAAAAAATTCTGGTACCTACGGATTTCAGTGAGTTTGGTGAACAGGCCTTGCTCTATGGTTGTGAATTGGCCAAACAATTTAGTGCTGAATTACATTTGTTAAATGTAGTCCAAGACGCTGTTGCGATGTTCCCTGAACCAAATATGATGGGGACTTCCATGAATGATCTGGTTGCGGACATGCAACATTTAGCCAAAAAACAACTGGAAGAGATGCCTGATCTACCGGGAACCGAGGACCTGAAAGTCGTTCGTGAGATCTGTGTCGGCCCCCCGTTTCTCGAAATCATACGTTATGCAAAGAAAACAGATATCGATCTGATTGTGATTGGTACACATGGTCGAACTGGAATTAAACATATGCTGCTGGGAAGTGTTGCAGAAAAAGTAGTTCGCAAAGCCCCTTGTCCTGTTCTCACTGTTTCTCATCCTGAACGAGAATTCGTAATGCCTACTTAATTTTTTGATCAGGTTCCCTATAATAAGTGAGTCACATATCCGAAAAAATACCAAACCTTTCGATGCAAGCTAACATCTTATCTACCAAACCCCACTTTAGATTGAGGAAACAATGCCAAAACTGACTGTTGAAAATGTAGGAGAATTTGAAGTGGAAGCCGGAAAAAGGCTGGTGTTGGCCTTAACCGATGATGTCCACATCGATCAATTACATGCTTGTGGTGGTGCAGGTCGCTGCACAACGTGCCGTGTGGAATTTGTAGCAGGTGAACCGGCTCAAATGACGCTGGCAGAAAAAAATACGCTTCAAGACCGCGAATTAACAGGCTGTCGATTGAGCTGTCAAATTCTTTGTAATGACGATATGACAGTCAAAGCCACCAGCCGCCTTGAGGGTAGTGGTAGAGCAGATGCCGGAAATAGACCTCTAGACGAAATAGAACCACAGCCGGTAGAATGGGTTGATAAATAAAATCTGATTGGTAACCGGAAAGTTCAGCTGCGCATAAACGACTGATTACAGTCCTGAACGTTCCGCTATCATCTCTTGAAATAGGGAGAACCTGATGCGAAAAGTTCTGTCTTTTCTTTTGGTAGTCGGTTGGCTCATCCTGCCTGACCCAAATTTGACCTACGCAAAAAAACGCGACCCCAAAATCCAGAAGGCCATTTCCAATGCTCTGACATTCCTGGCCAGAGAACAACGCCGACAAGGATATTGGGAAGCAAATGGTGGTCAATATCGTGTGGCAATGACTGCTCTCGCTGGAAATGCGCTTCTGGCTGAGGGTTCTACAACCACCCGTGGCAAGTATGCCAAAAACATCAAAAATGCAGTAGACTACCTTCTTGAAATGAGCCAGAGCTCTGGACTGATCGGGTACAAAAACGACTATCATTACACATACGGTCATGGCTATTCGATGGTTTTTTTATCTCAAGTCTATGGCGAAGAAGAAGACTCTCAGCGTCGAGAGGAATTGAAAAAAGTCCTGATTAAAGCAGTTGAGTTCTGTGCTGGAGCTCAAACAACTCGCGGCGGCTGGGGTTATGTCTCTGCTAAAGATGGTAACGATTTTGATGAAGGGTCAACCTGTATTACACAGGTTCAGGGACTGCGTGCCTGTCGGAACGCGGGTATCCCGGTTGATAAAAAAATTATTGATCGGGCTAAGAAGTATATAGCAGATTGCACCACTCAAGATGGAGGCGTCCAGTACAGTATCCGTGGAGGCGGCGCCAGGCCTGCCATTACTGCTGCTGCCAGTGCAGCCTTATTCAACGCTGGAGAGTATGACTCTGATCAACTGAAAAACATGTTGGAATATTGCAGGAAGAATATCTGGCCCGGGGGAAATTCTAATCGCTATTTCGGCCACTGGCATTATGCACATTTTTACTATGCACAGGTAATGTATCGAGGCGATACTAAAAGTTGGGAAAAATACATTAAGGATATAGGCCAGCAAATAATACGCAAACAATCTGCATCAGGCGCCTGGATGGAAGGTCATGTTGGTCCCGTCTATACAACTGCCATCAACGCAACGATTTTGCAACTGGACAAGGGATATCTTCCGATTTATCAGAAATAGCCTCGCTCCAAACGACCCATATCCACTCTGGCTTAATCTTCCCTGAGCTTGTATAAATGGCTCACTACAGACTCTGCCAGTTTTTCGGGGTTATATCCTCCTTCCAGCAAACTAACGACTCTTCCATCACAATATTCATTCGCCACATTCAAAACCAACTGAGTCAGTTCCCCAAAATCATCGCTCTCTAAGCCTAACGAACCGATTGGATCGTCCTTATGCGCATCAAAACCAGCACTGATCAGGATTAACTCGGGGCGACATTTGAGTGCAGCGTTATTCAGTACCCTCTCAAAGTTCGAGAAATACCGTTCTCGTGAAATTCCATAATCCATTGGCAGATTCCATATTGTCCCCAGTCCCTTTCCTGCCCCAGTTTCATTGACAGTACCTGTATTTGGGTAAAATTGAGCACGGTGGGCCGAAAAAAAATGTACCTGCTCATCTTCATAAAAGATGTCCTGCGTACCATTACCATGATGAACGTCCCAATCAACAATCAACACTCGATTTAATTGATGCTGTTCAATAGCATGTCGCGCAGCGATGGCAACATGATTTAACAAGCAAAACCCCATTGCCTGGTCGGCAAGCGCATGATGCCCTGGAGGGCGAATGGCACAAAATGCACGCTGTGTCTGCCCTTGAATCACCTGGTTGACAGCCTCAACCGCATGGCCAGCCGCGTAGCAAGCAATTTCAAACGACTCGGAAGAAACAACCGTATCTGCCTCAATTCTGCCTCCACCTCCATCACAGAATCGTTTCAAATCAGCTACATAATCTGAGGAGTGAACTCGCAGGATTTCCTGACTAGTCGCTTTGACCTGCTTATCAAATATTAACAAACCTGTAATGTCTTCCGTCAAAATACGGTCCATTACTTTTTTCAGTCTTGCTGAGCTTTCGGGATGCGAACCGGTATCATGTTGTAAAAAGAGTTCACTCTGAAAGAAAACGGTCATAAAATAATCCAGTTTATTGGCTCATTGCCAGATACACAAAGTTCATCTCAATCACTCTAACCCTTACAGGTGGAATATTTGACTCGGATCCAACTGAACATTCCCACAACATGCTAATTCTGAAAAATCATGCCGATAAGCCAGTAGACCGGAGAGGGAACAATTAATCTGTTACATTTCCGCTGTTGGCCCTTTAGCCAAACCATCTACTCAAGAGAAACAAACAGGAATGATTGAGAAAATTCTTGACAGCCCGTAAGATAAAGCGATAACGTAAGATAATAACATTATCACGTGTAAATCAACATTATGAAATTAGCATTATGATATGGATTTTTTCCTATTATCAAAGACGAGTTCATAATTAATTCCTTGTATCTGTAAGCATAAATTGCCATATTTAATTAGTAAGTGTTTTGTGTATATCGTATGATAATTAGTAAATCATCTCCTCATTCCGCTTCGTTCGGAGCCATATTCGCGGTCGGCATTTATTCACAGGAATTCTAATCGGCTGCCATAGAGTTTTTTGCCTTATTTGTGTAATATTTCCTTGAATGTAAAGCTCCCTGTTATAGTCGAGAGTGCCCCGTAAGTTTTTTTATGAACTGGGGTTCGAGCAGAACGTTGAATGAAGGAACTTTCCGTGCGACAATCCATATGCTCGTCTCAGGCCAATTCACCAGCTGGAATACTGTCTGTCAAATTGAGAGTCATTTCACTTTTGACAGCTAGTATACTGATGCCAGCCGGTTCGTTTCTTTTTGGCCAGCAGCCTGCTCCCAATAATCAACCCAATCAAACTCAAGGGCTTGATAAACTCAAGGAATTGATGACTCCTGCAGAGGCAGTTCAATTTCGAAAAAACAACCTCTCTAAATTTGATAAAAAACTTCGAGGTGGAACTATCAGTTCCGAAGATGATAAAAAACTCATCTCGAGTGGTGCCCGTTTCAAACTTTATTTAATGACGTTGAAGCAGGACCCATTAAAAAAAGACCCCACCCCTACTGATCTTAATAAACTGAGAACGAATATCCTCCGTGATCTTCAGTTTTCGGGTAGAGTTTCTGGTAAATATCAAGCAAGAGAACTTTACCTGAAAGAACTGACTAAATATGCGGAAGATTTATTTGATAATCAACGAATGGTTCGATTTAACGCTGTCGTCTTACTTTCACAGCTTGATCTCAGGGATGAAAACTCGCGTAAGAAAACCAAACAAACCGCATATTTGCCAGCTTTTGTTCCTCTTCTTAAAATAATTGCTTCCAAGGAACAACCGACTGAACTGAAGATTATAGCAGCCAATGGAATCGCCCGGATTGGAAAGCTTGGAGACCCTTCAAATGCTCAAAGAATCAAAATCGCGGAGGCGCTCATTCCTGCACTTGAGCAATCACTCACACAGGAAATGTGGTATCAGCGCAGCCTGGTTTTTGCATTAGGGGCCCTGAATATCACAGATAACCTGGCACGCCGCCCTATTGTAGTAGATGCCTTACTGAAGGTTATGAATGACAAAAAGCGAACTTATGACGTAAGATCAACTGCTGCATACACACTTGGTAAACTACCGCTTAAAGTAAATTCTGATATCAAACTGATTACTTATTCGATCGTCGATCTGACAAACGAAATGATAGGAGCCTATAACAATAATCGCAAATCTCGTATTTGGAAACGTTTTTTTTGGAATATCTATCTTGCATTCAAACCAGAATCCAGTGATCCGGATTTCCCAGGTAAAAATGATGGTTTAACTCAAAAACCAGTAAATCCAGTAAATAAAACATTTGTTAATGATGCTTACCAGCAAATTATCAAACCGGTTGCCTTTATTCTTCAACCCGGAGCCAATCAATTAATCCCTGGTGAAATCACTAAATCCATGGACGATTGGTTGAAAAAAAATCGACCTAAGAATTTCCGTGTGGCACCCGTAAATGTGAAACCACAAAATCAGAAGGTTGCAGCTGAAGGAAAATGATCTAAATAGATTATTTCTTTCACTCTCATTCAGAATCGCATTGTCACAGATTCATTTTGTGAAAATCTTTCCTTCTCTGTCGTCTGATATGAAAAGTGTTCGCTACATTTTTCTTTTAAATCATGTAAAATATCACCATGAAAATCACAGACGTTCGCGCATCACAACCCGTCGGAAATAAATCTCCCGAGGACTGGCGTACCAGTTTAGGCCAAATCCTAATAGCCATTGATACTGATTGTGGAATCACAGGTTATGGAGTCGGCGGAGGAGGTTTGGCAGGAATTCATGTTGTCAAAACTGTTTTACGTGATCAATTAATCGGAAGAAACCCCGAAGATATTTCTCAACTTTGGAATGAAATGTATCAGGCGACTCTGGCTTTTGGCCGCAAAGGAATCGCTGTAATGGCGATCAGCGGCGTCGATCTGGCATTGTGGGACCTGCGGGGAAAGTCAGAAAAATTACCCATCGTATCTTTGCTGGGAGGAATTCCAGGAAATAAAATCCCCACCTATCACACCGTCTGGGACATTCAGGATTTATCTCCTGACTCTGAGCATGCCGGGTATAAATTACATCTTGGAAAAGTCGCTACGGCGAAAGAGCAAGAGCCAATCATCGCTTCCATTGAGCAAGCTCGTTCCATGATTGGAACTGATCGGTTCTTAATGGTAGATGCCTGGATGAAATGGGATGTCGAGTCCACTATTACAATCTCAAAAGAAGTTGCAAAATACAAGTTAGAATGGATAGAAGAGCCATTATCTCCAGATGACTTGGCTGGCTATCAAGTTCTCAAAGATAAATCAGCAGTTCCTATTGCCGGTGGAGAACATGAATTTACATCAGCTGCTTTTCGCCCATTAATCGAGCAAAAGTTGCACACTGTATTACAACCTGACGTCTGCTGGTGTGGTGGTTTGACGGAACTGATTAATATCTACACAATGGCAGATGAGGCAGGATTACGCGTTTGCCCTCATCGAGGATGTGAAATCTGGGCTCTGCATGCAATTGCCGCCCTTGATCGTAATCCGCTCGCAGAAACTGGTCGTCCATGGATGACATGGGTTGCGGGGCAACCGTCGATACAAAATGGTGTCATTGAATTAACTGATCGACCTGGATTTGGCCTGTCAATCGATGAACACAATCTAAAATTTTTATATTAATCACATTTTAATAATTTCCATTGTCATTACCCGGTCTCTGAAAGTGCTGTGACCCATGAAACATTTCCCATTTCTCTACTCGGTTTTCATAACATGCTTTCTCTCAGGAATAGTAATTCTGTCTGGATGTAAAAATGAACAATCTTCATCAAATATAGCTGACAATCCCGTAAAAGAAGACCCGCCTATTCCCACCGCTCCTGCTGGCCCAACAGTCTTAACCGAAGATGATATTCATAACCAACTGAAGAAAGATAATCCAAATTATCAAAACAAAGCAGAATTTGGCAAAGAAAAAGGAGAGATCATTTCGGTTAATCTCTTCAATTTAAAAGTAGAGAATATCTCTGCACTGAGTGGATTAAAACTGCAATATCTGGATCTAACCAACTGCCCGGTCTCTGATTTAAGTCCCCTTAAAGGAATGAAGTTAATCGAGCTCTATCTGGAAGGATCTTATGTCAGCGATCTTCGTCCTTTGAAGGGTATGCCTTTAAAGACACTGCGATTAGAACATACACCGATCGCAGATATTTCACCGTTGGAAGGAATGCCTATTAATCAACTCAACCTTTTTGATACGAAAGTCAAAGATCTGAGCATTGTAAATACACTTCCATTAAAGACCTTGTGGATACCCAAAACTGAAGTCATAGATATCTCCTCTCTCAAAGGAATGCTGCTGGAAAGTCTGGATATACAAGATACTAAAGTTGCAGACTTATCACCCTTAAAAGGCATGCCGTTTCTACGATTGAACTTGTCAAACTCTGAGGTTTCAGATTTAACACCTCTCAAAGGCATGCCTCTTCAACGCCTGATTTTCACCCCTTCCAAAATTAAAAAAGGGATGGATATCATTCGTGAAAATAAATCAATTCAGGGAATTGGGACCACATTTGAGAATGTGCAGGCAGCGGCGGAATTCTGGAAAGAATATGACGCCCGTCAAAGCACGCAAAAAAAATAAGTTATTTCACCTGATTGAAAACAGAGATCATTCGACCAGAGATTGCTTATTATCTGAGAAAACATCCGACTTCCAAATCCCGATTCGATTTCCCCAGTATTGAAAAAGTACTGCCAGTGTCAACAATCCATAACGGGAACTGCGTTTAAAATTGATACTGGAGGCTTCCTCAAAATAGCGAACTGGTACGGGAATATCGCTCATTTTAAATCCAAATTGCACAGCCTGAGCAAGAAACTGACTATCAAAAACAAAATCGTCTGAGTTTTTTTCAAAGGGAATTTTTTCCAGAACTTCACGCCGATATGCGCGGAAACCACTATGAAAATCACCCAAATTCTGACCAAGTGCCATATTCTCAATGATAGTGAGTGCACGATTTGCAACATACTTGTAAAAAGGCATCCCCCCTTCCAGAGCTTCAGCTCTGGTACGAATCCGTGACCCCAGAATAACGTCACAAATACCCAGTCGAATTAACTCAATCGCAACAGGTACAACGCGACTGTCATATTGGTAATCTGGATGTATCATCACAACATAATCTGCCCCAGCATCCAATGCATAGCGATAACAGGTCTTCTGATTCCCTCCATATCCGGTATTCCGTTCATGTTGAATCACGGTTAATCCCAGATTCTTTGCTACCTCTACAGTATTATCACTGCTACAGTCGTCGACAAGTACTATTTCATCAACAGCCCCCACAGGAATATCAGAAATCGTCCGTTCCAGCGTACTGGCTGCATTATAAGCCGGCATAACGGCAATCACTCGCCCTCTCTGAGGTACTAAATCAGGCTGGCGAAGAGATTGATTGGACATAGCAAAACGGGAATCTAGTTTTTTACGAATTTTGAATTGAATTGCATGCTTTGCCCTCTTTTAGGAGACCTTGTAAATTTAGCGAAAGATGTAAAACCACTCGCAAAAATTTTATCAAAGTTCGGATTCAGGAAATCCAGGTAACAGAGCCATGAACGCTGATGCATTGTTTACGAGAATAATGCCTTATACAAGTCCAAAAAGAGTGAGTTTTGAAGAATCAATTAAACCGGTGAAGAGGTCAGCCCACAAATGCGGTTTCGTCCTTCTGCTTTTGCCTGATAAAGTGCATTGTCTGCCGCTGCAACCAGCGACTCAACATTCTCCATAGAATGTTGAGAATAGGTCGAGATGCCAAGACTGGCTGTAACTGGAATATGTGTTTGATTGAACTCGATGAGTGCAGATTCAATGGACTGACGAATGACCTCTGCTATACGTTCTGTTCCAGCTAATCCTATATCAGGCAGCAATACTGCCAATTCTTCACCGCCGTATCGAGCAGCAATCACATTATCTGATGAGCGAATCTCATTAATTCGTTCTTTCAAAATTGATGATACTCGTCGTAGAACTTCATCACCTGCCTGATGGCCATAAGTATCGTTCACGGCTTTGAAATGATCCAAATCAATCAGAATCAACGAACAAGCCATCTGCATATTTTGAGCGCGGTTAAATTCGTCCTCAATCAATTCATCAAAGGAACGACGATTTACCAAACCTGTTAACCCATCTTGTTTAGCCTGCCTTTTAATCGTTGCATGACTTAACACTTTTAGTAATGTGTTAGAAAGAAACTGAGAGGACCAGGAGATCAGACGAATTGATCTTTCATCATAGGGTTGATTATCCTGAGTAGTCAGACAGATCGCCCCGATTCGTTTTCGATTGGTAACAAGGGGAGATATCAACGCTGCGCCAATTAATGAATGGATTCCGTGATGTTCTAACTGATCACCTGAAAGAGCTGAATTCTCTCCCGAATTCAGACCTAAGCGAACCAGATTAAGTTCATGCTCTCGCCATCGTGCTTTCACTCCAGTCTGAAGTGTCATCCCACATTGAACAATGGCTTTACACCCTTCTTCTTCATCCGGTGTCGAGAGAAATAAGCCTGCTCTACTGGAATCTGTTAATTGACGTAATCGATCCAGAAATTCCTCTAACATTTTTACAGGAGTTTTAAATTGCTGATCAGCCAATGATCTTAATTCAAGTTGTTCTCGTGTAACCCGTAACTCATAGCGGTGATTCTCAAAATCCTGATTCTTCACAATATTCCGTGAAACACAAACCAGTAGTCGCTTTGCCAGTTTGATTTGTTGCTCCTCATCAACACCGACTGGATAAAGGTCTGTTGTGAGAAATATACCAGAAATATCAGCTTTATCATAAACAGCCATCAGGCAGAGTTTTTGAACTCTGGCCTTATCTTGTTCATGGATACTATCATAGATTTTTGAATCGTGTAATTTTTGCCCTCGCAAAATTAAGATATTTTCTTTCTGTAATTCTTTTAATATCCTCTGATCAATCTCATATGCGTTTTGTACGTCATTTGTAATACCCCGTGATTCTCTGAGTATTAGTTGTCTATCAACAAGATTGAAATAAATACCAAATCCTTCACGTATCGAAGGAACGTATCGTTTTAAGAGTAATTCGATGGCCTGATCAAATTCAGACTGGCTGACAAATTCCCTTAGGATATGATTCTCGATTAGGGTAATGGCACGATCAGACTGAACATCATTTAACTCTTCTTCTACCTCGTAAATATTACGTTGAATCTGCTCACTCTCTTTCCGAACAGCACTCATTTTTAATGTATATATTATGTATTGCAATAAACAGATGAACGCGATCGCCACGACACTCATACTGGATACACCGTGTGCAACATTATCCGTAAAAACTTCAATAATTGATGCGAAAAGATAAGACAACACTCTCCTGCGCTTTCTAAAATACAGGCCGGTTCTATTTTATCGAGATAATTAATCACGTCGTGATTAATAGCTTTTTGATAGTATTCATTAAAACCTAGCTCAATTTTGGAACAAGATGAATGCATTTTCCTTTGGCTTTTGAGGAATATCACCTCTGTATTTGGTTACGCCTTGAATTCGTTATAATCCAAATAAAACTGACTTATTACACTTCCAGCGCGATTCCTGTTATTTTCTAATAGAACTATACCTAAACCCATTACAGATAACTTTTTATTGAGTGTCAGGTCCCTTCATGAATCAGATCGCCTTTCCTTATTCTACACAGACCAGAAATTGTACAATTTTAATCCGTCTGCTCCTTGTAATGTTGATTATTGCATTCCATACAGAATCATCCTCTGCTGATAAAAAGGATGGGAACTCAAACGAGTCCAAAGCGACGAAAGCAGAAAATGCCAAAAAGAAAAAGAAGACCAAATGGGTCTCTCTCTTTAATGGTAAAAACCTGGATGGCTGGAAAGTTCCTCAATTTGGTGGAGAAGGTGAAGTCCATGTTAAAGATGGAAACCTGGTTCTTGAAATGGGCGTCGATCTCACCGGAGCCACGCTGACTGACGCTAAAAAAGTGCCTCTCACAAATTATGAAGTGGAATTAGAAGCGATGCGCGTCGATGGAACCGACTTCTTTTGTGGGCTCACCTTTCCTGTCAAAAAAGACCCATGTTCCTTTATTCTAGGTGGTTGGGGAGGCAGCCTGTGTGGTATTTCCAGTATCGACGGAGACGATGCTTCACAAAATAGCACAACCAGTTTTCAAACATTCAAAAAGAAACAGTGGTATAAAATCCGTTTACAGGTCACTGACCACAAAATTCAAGGCTGGTTGGACGGTAAACAAATCGTCGATCAAAATCTCAAAGACCGTAAAATTTCGATCCGACATGAAGTTGAACTTTCCAGACCGTTTGGAATCACATCTTTTTCTACTACGGCCGCTTTAAAAAATATCAGAGTCCGAAAACTGACTCAGCAGGAAGTCGATAAAACAGCTCCAAAATAATTATATATGTTGTTTTTTATCAACACTCTGATGGCTTAAGCCATCATTTCCGTATTCAGAATGATTGGTTATCAACCTTAAAACCATATCTACATATAACTTAATAGAAAAGAGTTCATTCAGAGATAATCTGGTATTGGTTTTGCTTCAAAAGATATGAAGAGGGCTTAGAAATATTGCGTAGTTTCTATCCCCTCTCCTTATTCTAATCTCAGGGCAGAATGGTACCATTTTGAATTCACAAATCACTGGAGAAGTCGCGGCGTTAATTGCATCTCAAGGCTTTTCACTAGTGGAAGGCACAAAACCATTCCCTCCGCATGCTCTTTATGACTTCTGGTTTCAAGGTCAGGAGCACCTGAAACAACGACGCAAAGTTTTTGAACCTTTGACCATAGATGATTCCAGCTCTGAAATTTCTGAAACAGAACTGGAAATCATATTCAAAGACTTTTTTGCTGAAGAAATGCTAATTCGTGTTATAACTGCAGTTCTCACTGCTGCTGACAAGAGACGCAACCAGTGCCAGGCCGAACCCATAGCCCGCAATCTTCTGTTATCATTTCTGGAAGTGAAACGACTCGCTTTAATAATATTAGTATCAGAAAAACACTTGAGTTTGGATTGTGTAAAACGGATCAACCGAATCAGACGCTCGATTGAGCGCTGGACGGATCTCTTACTGGGACAATTTGTTTTAAGATTCGGACTTGAGGAGTTTGCACATGATGTAGCCCGCTCCAAAGATTTCGGTGAAGATCAGTCATCCAATTTACAAACTCCGCATCCTGTACAAATCTGGGATTTAATTACCGCCGGATTGCGAATCTCTTTTCCCTCAGGTCCTACCAGCAAAATTGGTGATAACTGGGAAATGATGCTGGGAGCTCTTATGGCTTGCTATCCTCCCGAATGTTTCAATCAGTCTGCCACAATGAAATCACTCCACAGAATTCGCAGCGAACGGAGTGGATTGCATCCGGAGACAACTCCAAATCGATTACCAGATAATTTTGAGACAGTATTATATGGTTCTGTGTTTGAATCCAGTGCCCAAAATCAATCCATATTGAATCAGCCCGACATTAATCAATCTGGGACCTCTTCTGCTATTAATCAGGATCAAGCAATCAGTTACTCTAATCTGAAAAAACGCAATTGGGACGAAACTTCCTCCTGACTATAGATATCGTTGCAAAATCTTTTCGGAATATCGGTTGACTTCAGGGAACTGCCAGGAGTATTATCATTTTTGAAGGCAATTTCCATGAAATTTTGCTGAATTAGTATTTTTATCAGTTTGGAGTTTCTCAGTGACGTATCGGTTTGGTACTTTTAGCTTTAATTATGTGCGGCTGTCTTTTAATTCAGCCTGGCACTTTTTGGGCTATTGGTTTACCAGAACAGGTTGCCTGACCGATCGAAACACAAACTGTTCATCTTAGATGAACAACCCCTTAATTTCGATTGGCCCTGTAACCTCACTGGTTACAGGGCTTTTTTTATTCCCTGAGACTGAGATAGAAAAGAGTCAACGTCATGATAGTAGTAATGAAACCAAACGCTACCGAAAAAATGGTTCAGGCGATGGTGAAGCGTGTTGAAGAAATGGGACTGAAAGCCCATGTCATTGTCGGTGAAGAACGCACCGTCATCGCAGCCGCTGGAATTAAACGGGACAGACACCAGACAGAACTTGAATCATGTGACGAAGTTGAAAAGGTCGTTCCCATTATTGCCTCTTATAAAGTAGCCAGCAAAGAGACAAAACCCGATCCAACGATTATTACAACGCGAAATCTAAAAATTGGTGGTTCTCATGTGGGAGTAATTGCCGGTCCCTGTTCTGTTGAAAGTGAAGAACAAATTCTGCAAGTCGCACATCAAGTGAAAGCAGCGGGAGCCACCGGACTACGTGGAGGTGCCTATAAACCACGAACCAGTCCTTATTCTTTCCAGGGGATGAAAGAAGACGGCCTGAAACTATTGGCCTTGGCACGAGAAGAAACAGGGCTGGCTGTTGTCACCGAAGTCATGACGCCTCATCATGTTGAACTTCTCTGTCAATATGCTGACGTTCTTCAGATTGGTGCCCGGAATATGCAAAACTACCACCTCCTGCAAGCTGTTGGAGAAACGCAGCTCCCTGTCTTGCTAAAAAGAGGTCCCTCTGCATCCATTGAAGAATTTCTGCTGGCAGCCGAATATATTCTCGATCAGGGAAATCAACAGGTCATTCTTTGTGAACGCGGAGTCCGCACCTTTGAAACACATACACGCTTCACACTTCCACTGGCAACCGTTCCCTACCTACACGAACGAACTCATTTACCGATCGTCATTGACCCCAGTCATGGTACCGGAATTGCCAGTCTGGTCCCGCCGATGTGTGCCGCTGCAATTGCTGCAGGCTGTGATGGCTTAATTCTCGAAGTTCACCCAGATCCCTCCCGTGCCATGAGTGATGGTGCTCAGTCACTGACCCCAGAGGTTTTCGCCGAAACAATGGAAACCTGCCACAAAGTAGCAGCCGCTGTTGGAAAAGAGTTAGGATAACAGAAAATATCATCAGAAATGCTTTCATATTCTCAATTGGAGTCAGATCATGAAATTGTGCCTCTTTTCCGTAAGCTATGCAGGCTTTTGGGGCCAGCACACCTTGAATGTAAATGATTTCATTGCGCAGGCGAGTCAGTTAGGATACGATTCTGTCATGTTAATGGGAAAGCGTCCTCACCTCTCTCCGCTGGATGTTGCTTCAGAACAGATTGAATCGATTCAGAGCGCACTCAATCAACATCAAATGAAATGTTCGATCATTGGAGGCTATACCGACTTTGCGGGAACCGGTGCAGCGGAAGTACCTTTTCTGGAAATGCAAATCCAGTATGTTGAACAACTGGCACAGCTCGCTCAACAACTGGATGCCTCTACGGTTCGGATTTTTACCGCTTATGATTCTGCGGTACAGATGCCCCACGCGCTCTGGTGTCGTGTCGTTTCAGCGCTACAGGAATGTTGTGACCGTGCTGCCGACTATGATGTCACGATTGCCGTTCAAAATCATCACGATGTCGCCGTTCACTCTGATGCCTTGCTGGAACTGCTACACGATATAGATCGACCGAACTGTAAACTCGGTTTTGATGCCTGGTCGCCTGCTCTGCGTGATGAAAATCTGTTCGAAGCAGCGCGAAAGATGGCACCACACACTGCCATCACCACGAATGCCGACTACATCAAAATGCCACGGTTTGCATACCAGCCAGAATTAATTAATTATCAAAGGCAACAACCAGATATGGTTCGTGCAGTAAAATTCGGTACAGGTTTTATCGACTATTCTGCTTTTTTTCATGGATTAAAAGAAGGTGGTTTTAAAGGCATCGCAACTTATGAAATGTGCTCTCCCATCCGAGGTGGAGGCAAGCTAGAAAATCTCAATGACTTCGCCTCTGAATACCTCACCTGGATGAAAACGCATTTAATGTGATTTAAATTCAACCCATCGATTTATTTTTTAAAACAGGACCGGCAAAGCCATTAGCACAGAACGTGTTTTTGATTGTGCGGTTCAATTCGAACGATGTCCATCTTCTGACTGATCTACTTCTCGGCAGAAATATGCTTCAACATCTCCTGCACAATCTCAGGCTTCCTGGTTGCAAGATTTTGAACCGGATCAGGAATCTTTGAAATATCATATAGTTCTACTTTTTTCGGCTTTCCGCTATTGTATGTCGCAATTAAACGATGCGTATTCGTACGCACACTGACAGCGGAACGCCAATAACTTCGTGAGACATCTCTCACACTAGTTTTTTTACCTGTTAGAATTGGTTTGAGACTGAGACCATCCAGTGGAAATTCTGTCTTAGAAAACTTAGGATGACAAAGGTCAATCAAAGTAGGATAGAGATCAATACTCTCGACCAGCGCAGAAGATTTCAGCCCAGCTTGAGATACACCGGGAGCTCGAATGATGAGTGTACTCTTCAAGGCACGTTCGAAAGGTGCATGTTTGGCCCAGAGTGCTGTATCTCCGAGAAACCAACCATGATCTCCCCAGACTACGACAATTGTATTCTCATATAATCCCAGTTCATCTAACGCAGCGAGAACTTTACCGACTTGCCGATCAACATAACGCACACATGCAAGGTAGGCTCGTCGCGTTTTGAGTTGAGCGTCTGGCGACAAAGGCCGTGTTTTCTCATACTCCATATTGTAACTGTAAAACTCGCCACTTTTATGCCAATAAGAAGAATCGATCTTTTCAGGATGAGGTGGTAGTACAATGTTGGCTTGCGACATCGCCTCCCAATCTTGTCTGGGAGCGACGAATGGCAAATGAGGCTTAAAAAAACCAAGTCCCATAAAAAAGGGCTGCTGTCGTACTTTAAGCTCTTTCAATTTTTTTATAGCCTGTTGCGCCAGAATTCCATCAGGAAGGTCTTCGTCCTTCTCAGCAGTGAATTCCATCAAATCGCGAATTCCGCTTCCATCTTCACGGCTCCGCCCATTCGCGTATGCGAAAAATATTCCCCAGCCCCTTTTCCAGGATCCAAATGGAGTCGCCAGTTCATTCCAGGCATGAGGCAGTTCCACACGACCGTCCCCACTCCCATTATATTCAAACACGCGACCATCCGCAGTATGCGAGATCTTTCCAATACACATCGTGTGATAACCATTCCGGCGGAATAGCTCCGGTAGTGTCTGCGCCCCTGGAGTTTGCTTAGTTGAAAGTGCAGATTTGCCTCGATAAAAGGCTTGATTACTTCGAGTAACTCCCGAATGCTTTGGGCTGCGTCCCGTCAATAAAGCATAACGTGAAGCCCCACACGTGGGAACTTGCACAAAATGATTTGTAAACAGAACGCCTTCGGAAGCCAACTTGTCCAACGACGGGCTCTGCACTGAGTGAACCCCATAACATCCCAGTTCAGTTCTCAAATCATCTATGGCAATGAATACTACATTCGGTGGCTGTTTAATTTGGGATTCTTCTGAACTGACGGGATTTCCTGAACAAAACAATAAGGAAATATAAACCAACATCTGAATGTGAAATCTGGGAATTAGCATTATAAAATCAGCTCTACATAAAATCAGGAATCATCGATCAATACAAATACAGATATAATATATTTAGCAATGGTTTGACACGATTTCCTATACTTTTATATGACATAATTAATTCTTCTACTATAAAACATTCTTGTCTCGTGAAATTAAAGTTCGATTATCATAAAATGCAGGATAAAAAACCTGATCACCATTGGAACGAATCAATAATCATGGAAATAAATCAAAACATGAATCATTCACCAATGCAAGACAGTGATAGATGGAAACGGGCACGCCAGACGATGCTGGCAAAACATCTTCAGCCTCGGGGTATTATTGATCGACGTGTTCTGGATGCCATGAGCCGGGTTCCACGTGAGGAATTTGTTTTACCTGATCAGCAATCGTTCGCCTACAACGATTGCGCCTTACCAATTGGTTGCAAGCAGACAATTTCTCAACCCTTTACAGTCGCATATATGTGCCAGGCGGCCCAACTCACCGGTGACGAAAAAGTATTGGAAGTTGGTACTGGCTCTGGCTACGGAGCGGCTGTTTTATCTTTACTAGCCAGTGAAGTGCATACGGTCGAGCGAATTCCGGAATTGAAAAAACAGGCAGCGCAACGATTACACCACCTTGGTTATTCCAACGTGCATGTTCACACCGCAGATGGAACTCTGGGTGTTCAAGAAGCGGCCCCCTATGATGCTATTATTGTAACAGCAGGGGCTGCCTCACTGCCTGAACCATATCTGAATCAACTCAAATCCAATGGGCGAATCATCATTCCCATTGGAACAGAACATACAGGCCAGACTATGTATCGGTTTATTCTGAAAAACGGTGAACTGTCTGAAGAGAACCTGGGAGCCTTTACCTTCGTCCCTTTGATTGGAGAATATGGTTGGCCCCAGTGAAACAACATTTCTCTTCAACTACCTGATTTTGACCGGAGGTTTTTGTCCTTTAGGAATTAATGATAAATATTTTCGGTCTTTCATTCGTTGATCAAAGTCTGCTTTCGCATCCTTCACTAAAGCAGGATTCTCCAGCAGTTCTACCGTGGAAGCAGCCAATGCCTGGGCTGCATATAATATTCCTTTCTCGCCAATCGAAGAACCGATGCAGGCTACATTCTGCCAACTGTGACCGGGATTACCGGCAGCAAAACAGGTCGTCCGTAACCCGCCAGTGGGAATATGCCAACTGATATCTCCAACGTCGGTTGAACCTTTCGTGGAAGTTCGGGATTCAAGCAGCGTGTGTATCCGGTTATCAATGGCCATCGGAAAGTTCTGACCAAATTCTTCAACTAATGGCTGTTGGATACGACGGGCAAATACTTTTTCTTCATCCGAAAATTCGGGAGGCCCAATTGCCGTTAATTTTTTATGTATCAATTCTGAAAGTGGTGTATTAGGAATTAATTCATGATTATCAGTATCGACTTGTATTTTGAGTTTCGTACGAGTCATCAAAGCGGCGCCTTTGGCGATATCGACTACCCAGCGATAGTTACGTTCCAGATCTTCATGTGTATTCGCACGCACGTAATACCAGACAGTCGCTTTCGCCGGGACAACGTTAGGCTGTCCTCCACCATCGATAATCACATAATGCATCCGAGCATCTTCTTTCACATGCTCGCGCATAAAATTAACACCGGTATTCATTAGCTCGACCGCATCCAGGGCACTTACGCCCCGTTCTGGACTGACCGATGCATGAGCGGGCAAACCGCTAAAGGTAAACTTAACCGATACCAGTGCTTTTGAGCTTCCTAAATGTACGTTCGTTTTGGAAGAGGGATGCCAATGCAGGCAGATATCCAGATCCTTGAACTGACCATCGAGCAGCATATAAACTTTTCCCAGCCCGGTCTCTTCAGCCGGCGTTCCATACAGACGAATCGTCCCCTTAAGATGATGTTTCTCAATCGCCTGTTTTACAGCTAGCGCCGCTCCTAACGCAGCCGTCCCCAGACCACTATGTCCACAGGCATGACCTGCGCCCCCCTCCTTCAGAGACTCGCGATAGGCAATTGTCTTTTGAGACAAACCAGGTAGCGCATCGTACTCAGCCAGAATTCCGATTACTGGTTTGCCGCTTCCATAGCTGGCTACAAATGCCGTCGGCATATCAGAAACGCCACTCTTCACTGTGAATCCGTCTTGTTTCAATTTCTCAATCAGTAACTGAGATGACTTCGTTTCCTGTAAGCCTACCTCTGCATAATTCCAGATAGACTGATTTACTGCTTTCAAATCCTCTGCCCGTTGAATGACATCATCCACAGCCGTTTGCTGGGATTCACTCAACTTGCCCGCCGAATTTTCATCCGCCTGAGCATCGTGTACTCGAATGAACTGGATCAACACCAGGACATAGACCACCCACCAGATCTTTCTCTTCCCGTTCACTCGCATGATAGCTTCTTTCTTTTGAAAATCAGCGTGGAATCTTCACATTGATCAATCCAGATTAGCAAAGCACACTGCAGTTGTCATCTCATTTCCCGTGATCACGCACTAGCCTGATCTACCTTTCAAATTGATAATCCAAACTTGTACCACAGTCACACAAAATAACTGAATTCTGTTCCATGACCAACGATTTTCTATCAGTCAAGAAACTTGTTTTTGCGTCCTGCAAATAAATTATAATATTTGTAACATTTATTTTAATAGCTACTTACAACAATTTAGCTATTGCTCAATTTCGCTAAATCCTTGACTGTCTCGTTTTGAAACCGTATTATTTCGGTAATTGGCGAAATAACGAATTAAGGTTTGGTTTTATGAACGAGGTCTTTCAAGCACTTAGCGATCCTACTCGACGAGAAATCCTGCGCCTTCTGCGACAGAGAGACATGAGTGCTGGTGAAATCGCCGAGAGTTTCCCGCTGGCAAACTCGACACTTTCCGGTCATTTCAAAACTTTAAAACATAGCGGACTGATCGTCTCGGAACGTTCTGGAACAACCATTGTTTATAGCCTGAACGTGTCGGCGTTCGAAGGAATGCTGGCCGCAGTAATGGAATTATTTGCCATGGACGAAGAGCCAAAGGAGTCAAAAAAATGAAGTTCAATTATCGCACTGAGATTCCGCAACTTCTGTTAATTGTCGGTATGTTCATCATGGCAGCCTTCACCTGGTCCACGGCTCCTGATCTGATTCCGATTCACTGGAATCTGGCAGGTGAAGTTGATGACTATGGTGGCAAGTTCGAAGCATTGTTGGGTATTCCTCTGATTACACTTGCCGTTTATTTTCTCCTACTATTTGTTCCCCGAATTGATCCGGGATACATGAATTATCAAAAGTTCGCCAGTACCTATACCATCATTCGCTGCTCCATAATTGCTTTTATGAGTATCATTTATGGTGTGATACAACTTACGATTCTAGGACATCCCATCAGTGTTAACGCCATCATTCCGTTTGCAGTTGGCATATTGTTTGTGGTCCTGGGTAATTTCATGGGTAAAATTCGACCGAATTGGTTTGTAGGAATTCGAACTCCCTGGACACTTTCGAGTAAAGCTTCGTGGAATAAGACGCATAGGGCAAGCGGCTGGTTATTTATTTTGATGGGACTGTCTATCACCGCTGCCGGACTCATTCGATCCCAGTGGGCCTACCTCGGAATGTTCGCGGTAATTGTAATCTGTTTCTTCTGGATGGTTTTCTATTCGTATCTGGTTTGGCGTAACGATCCAGACCGCATCCCACCTGCAGGGACGACACCAGGACCGGGTTAATCATTCACTGCTTCTTGCAGATTCACTCTTAATAGATAAACATCCTGGAATATTCATTTGCTGAATTCTCAGTAACGAATTGACGCAGCTATTAAATGAAAGAGGTCATATGAAATCATTCATGTTGACATTAGTATCTTTTTTAATCGTAAGTTCCAGCAGTATTGCTGCTCCATCAGAAAAAATTGTCACCCTCAAAACAGAAACCAGGACACTGGAGGGAACATTACTGACCCCTGAGACAAAAGATAAGATACCCGTTGCATTGATCATTGCTGGTTCCGGACCGACGGATCGAGACGGTAATAACCCTCTCATGCAAAACAATTCATTAAAAATGCTGGCTTCAGAGCTATTTAAAAATGGAATTGCTACGTTGCGATACGACAAAAGAGGAATCGGTCAGAGTAAGATGACTAACTTAAATGAAAGTGAGTTACGATTTGACAATTATATTCAAGATGCAAAAGAGTGGCTTGATTTCCTCAAACGCAATCAAAAGTTCAATCAAATCATAGTCATAGGTCATAGCGAAGGTTCGCTCATCGGTATGATTGCCTCACATCAGAAAGATGTAGATAAATTCATATCCATCGCCGGTAGTGGTCAACCTGCCGACCAAATCATTCGAGAACAATTAAAAGCACAGCCGACAATCATTTCTGAACAATCAACACCTATTCTAGATAAATTGTCTCATGGAGAAACCGTTAAAGATGTACCACCATTATTACAATCATTATTTCGACCAAGTGTGCAACCATATCTAATTTCGTGGTTTCAATACGACCCGCAAGAAGAACTTGCAAAATTCAAAAAACCGATATTAATTCTTCAAGGCACGACTGATATACAAGTAAGTGTCAAAGACGCCGAAATACTTGCTAAAGCAAATCAAAGAGCACAAAAAATAATTATCAACGACATGAATCACATCATGAAAAAATCAGAATTGGATCGGCAGAAGAATCTCCTGACTTACAGCCAACCTGATTTGCCAATCAAAACAGAATTGATCAAAGCAACCGTTGATTTCATCAAACAGAAATGATCACAACTGACAGCAGAACAACCTGCTCAGTCTGCAGATGCAACGGAATTCTTCTTTGTATCCGAAATGAGAAGGCTGACAATACTCCCTGTCACAAGATTGACAGCCACGGCAGTCGGTGCAATCCATTGAAAGCTGAAGGGCTCCAGACTGATTTGTCCCTGAAATTCAAACATATAAGTAGAGATATCAATGTCGTATGAGAACCCTGAGAAAGCGACCACCACAGCAGTGGCTGTCCCACATATGGCACCCACCCATACTCCAAGTGGCTTGGCAAACGGGATAAACATCGCAAAAACAAACAAGCAGAAAATGGGCGTTGTCAACAAATTTGCTGTTTTCCCAGTAACCTCTGTTATATTCCCTTCGATTTGCCCCATAAAAGAACTGCAATAGATCACAACGATACCAATTATAAATGCCAGATAACGTGCAAAGCGAACATGTGATTTCTCGGAGCGGAATGATTTCCCGAACCGGTCAATAAAGTCAGTCGAGATCACTGCTGTGATCGAGTTCACTCCAGAATCGATGCTGGACATTGCTGCTGCGAACATGGCCGCAACAACCAAACCCGAAATTCCGATAGGCAGCTGATATGAAATCACATATGGAAATATGTCATCGGCGTTTTTCTTCAAGTCAATTGATGCAGGGAGTTCCGCAGGGAAAGTCTGAAAATATCCCAGCATGCAAAACCCAACTAGTGCTAATGTCGCACCAACGATGCAACCTACACAGAGTTGAATTGCCAGAGAACGACGCGCAGCGGAAGCATCTTTTGTGGACATAAACCGTTGGACCGAAACCTGGTCACCACCACTGGTCGCAACATACCAGATAACGACAGAGAGAATGGTGCCCACAAATGTAACGCGCGTACGCGGGTCAAAGCTGTAAAGAGGTTGAGTATCCCAATTAGCATTCCATGAAGTAGGAAACCAATCAAAACATCCCATCTTCCAGGAGAGAGTTGCTATCACCAGTAAGGCACCACCAAACAACAAAATCGTTTGCACCAGATCCGTAATCACAACCGCGCGCAACCCACCAAGAGAGGTATAAGTAATCGATACCAAACCGGTCACCAAAACGATCAAGGGAATATATAAATCATCTAGATTGAGCATCGTAGTTAGGGCTGCTGCTGAGATATAAATTAACAGAGACATCCAAACAAGACGCAGCAGCAAGAACATCACGGCACCCAGCAACCGAACACTCAAACCTAATTTTGTTTCCAGCAATTCGTAGGCACTTGTCACCCTTTGCTGCATATACGCCGGGATCAACCAATAACCAACGATAAAATAGACAATGGGCAGCGCCAGATAACTGGCTAAGTAAATGGGGCCTTTCCCCAGTATTTCCCCCGGTAGAGAAAGATAGGTAATCGTACTCAACAATGTGGCAAACAGTGAAACTCCAATCAAGATCGGATTCATCTGCCCGCTGCCAATGAAATATTCTGAAGTATTTTCCTGTTTTCGGCTGAAATACCACCCGAGTAAAATCGTCGATGAGGCATATATTATGATTATGGCCCAGTCGAGAGTCGCGAGTCCGGCAGGAGGTTCCACAATAATAACCTGAGCAGACTCTGCTTCCGTGTTGGTTCCGTCAGCAGCAAAAAGTGAACTGCTACCAAAACCAATTAGAAAGAGAATTAAGAACTGAGAGACAATTCGCGGGGAATGCCATTTGATTCTGAAGATTGATTGACAAAACAGGGTGAATCTCATTGTTGTTATAGCCCTCAAGGAAGTCTGATCATATAACTCGAATCGACCTGTTTGAAATGGTACATGCTCCCAATGACAGTGTTCCGATGAGAAAATACTATCGAAACAGAACATAAAAAACAACGAATAGTAACTCTGTCTTTCATTTACAGGATTCCTTTACCTTCATTATTGCATTATTCTGTAAACGGGAATGAGTTTGGGGCGTAGTTAACACAGTTAATGTAATAATTTGCGATGTCAGCCCAATATGCTCTCTTAATGTGTAGTGTCGCTGGCGAATATAAAATCTTTCGACATCCCATTTTTTTCAAACCATAATCCCAGTTTCTCTACTGGAAGACATACAGAACGATCCTTGATACAATAAAATTATTCGGCTTGTGTCATATATTGGAACAGGTCGCAAGAAGTCCCAACACTGAGTCAAAACGAGTTTTCTGGTATCATAAAAAAGAGACACACTAATGACGAAACTTGTAATCTATTCATTGATGATCAGTTGGTTATTGGTTGTCGGTTCGCTCTCCGCAGCAGAGCGTAACCCACAGGTGAAAACGTTGAAAACAGGCGTTCAAATTTCACTCGTAGCCGAACATCCTGACCTGGCAACGCCCACGGGGATCGACGTTGACGAACAAGGCCGCGTCTGGGTTGTTGCCACACATACACATTTTCGACCAGACGATTACGTCGGCCCGAAACATGATGAAATCCTGATCTTTACTGATCAGGACGGTGATGGCCGCGCTGAACAAAGACAGGTTTTCTACAATGCCACCGACGCGACGATGGATCTGGAACTTGGACAAGATGGATGGGTGTATCTCGCCGAAAGAGACCGCATTTTGCGGATCAAGGATACCGACGGAGATGGGAAAGCTGATGTCGAAGAGAACATTGCCGTCCTGGAAAGTGAGGCCGACTATCCACATAACGGGCTCGAAGGATTAGCGTGGCACCCGAATGGAGATCTGGTATTTGCACTTGGAGAAAACTTTGCCAAGCCTTGGGCTTTGACAGGAACGGATGGAGTTTCGATTAAGGGTGCAGGAAAAGGTGGAATCTTCCGCTGCAGTGCTGATGGAAAAAAGTTGAAACGAATTGCACATGGATTTTGGAATCCATTCGGGATTTGTGTTCGCGATGATGGTGAGATCTTCGCCGCAGAAAACGATCCCGGAGAACGCCCTCCCTGTCGCCTGCTACACATCGTTGAAGGGGGAGATTATGGCTACGAACGAAGCTATGGAGGAGAAGCACATCACCCTTTCGTCAGCTGGAACGGAGAATTACGTGGCACCCTACCAATGATTCATCCGTCAGGTGAAGCGCCCTGTGGTGTATTGCCACTAGGGCGTGGACTACTGGTTCCCTCGTGGAGTGATCACCGAATCGACTTTTTCCCACTCACTCGAAAAGGGGCTACTTACACAGCCAAGCCTATTACGTTAGTAAAAGGAAGCCGCTACTTCCGCCCCAGTTGTATTGCAGAAGATCCCAGTGCCGGAAATCAAAAACGGATCTGGTATCTATGTGATTGGGTAGATGGTCGTTATCAGGCGCACGGTTATGGACGCTTATGGAAACTTGAAATCGACCTGAAAAAAGCGGCCTGGATTGGAAAGTTAGACCTGGAGCCACTTACGGAGAAAGCCCGGCTATCAGCCGATTTACGTAGTGGTAAAATCACGCACAATCGTCAAACATTATTGAAACTTGCCAAAGAGGAAGATGCCTTCCTCGCTCAGGCTGCGCTGCTGGCCCTGGCACGGGAAACACCAAATTGGACTCCACAGGACGTAGCCGGTTGGCTCGCGGCTGACCGGATTCAGGCGGTGCAGGCATTGAAGCTCGCCCACGCTCCGCCGAAGAAATGGATCAAAACTTTACTGGCGGACAAAAATGCAGATGTGCAGTTTGAGACGCTACGCTGGATTTCCGATTCGGGATTAAAAACCTTTCTCCCGGAAGTGGAACATAAACTAACACAGAGTAATCTCGACTACCAGCGTTTTGAAGCCGCCGTTGCCACCTGGAACACACTGAAAGGATCTCCCGATGCGGGCATCCGTAACCCGGAGATGCTGCTTGCCCGGGTACTGGATACAAAGAGCGCGCCACAAATCCGGGCTTACGCCTTGCGTCTGCTGCCGACTCAGTCCCGTTCCGCCCCTAAAGAGGGAATCCAGCCAGTACAAAACTTTCCCAAGGGACTAACGCTGGAAATTCTTAAGCAACTTCTTGCAGTAAACGATGAAACACTTTCATTGGAAGTTGTTCGCACGTTGTCTGGTAATCCGATTGTTTCACAAAAATTTCTGGCGGAAATCGCCGCCGATACTAAGCAAAGCATAATTCTACGCGCGGAAGCAATCGCCGGTCTGGCTGGTGTGTCTGATCAACAAGCCCCCCTGTTGCTAAATCTGGCGGGAGACAAGCACCGGACTGTACGCGAAGAAGCCTTGCGATCGTTGCGGTCTAGAAAGTTTACACCCGAGCAGAAAAATGTTTTGAAACAACTTGCCAAACAATACTCCGAATCTGCAGATCTAGTTCAAGCAGTACTGAATCCGAAAACACTCAACACGGGCCGACCTGCCCTGACCGATACACAGGCTTGGCTGGATGCGCTGGAGGCAGTGAAAGTTCCAGCAGATCGAGAGAATGGCCGCCGTATCTTTCATCATGCCCGAATTGCAAACTGTGCCCACTGCCATCGACACGGTGGTCGAGGCAATGTCGTCGGGCCTGACTTAAGCAGCCTGGGTAAGAACAAAGACCGGAAATGGCTCTTGAAATCGATTCTTGAACCAAGCCTGCAAATGGCTCCTGAATACCAGCCACGTACGATCATTCTCAATGATGGTCGGACTTTTACTGGAATTCGACTACGTTCATACATCAAAGAGACAATTCGGGATGCCAATGGGCAAAATCGCACGTTTGACCGCGATGAAGTTGAGTCCATGGTAGAATCGCCAATTTCTTTCATGCCATCCGGTCTTGTCCATACTTTAACCGACCGTGAGTTAAAAGATTTAATCGCGTTTCTCGAAAGCAACACTCGTCATAATTAAATTGACTTCTGAAAATCAATGATATTCGTATTTGTCCGAGTAACTTCTCTCTCAAAAAGAATACTGATGGAAAATCATGAGAAACAAATCGCAGATTTTCTCAAACCGTATAGTGAAAAGATCCAGTCTTTTGCACAATCTTTGCGAACGAACCTGAAGAAGCAGACGAAACCCGCTTATGAACTGGTCGGTCTCTCTGCGCAATCTTTCAATATAGGTTATGGATTCACCACTAAGGCCTGGGATTGTTACTGTGCTATAATCGTTTATCGAAAACACATTAATATCAGCCTTCCATCTGGGGCATCTCTTTCTGACCCTGACAGGTTGCTGCACGGAACAGGTTCGAGGGTGAGACATCTAAAAATCAAGGAATTAAAAGATATCCGGACGACTGCTGTGCGAAAACTGTTAAACGAAGCCAGGCAGAATGCGTTTGATTTATTGGAAGTGAAAGAAATGGATCATGCTGGAGTCTTCACTATTATCAAAACAGGGAATAAAAAGTAGATGCCTGACCACTCACATCTTTTAGAAATCAAAATTGCGTAATGATCGGGTGCGAGTATATTCAGAGTCAGCCATCGCTATCAATTCGTTCGATTTATACGAAATCATGACGACAGACTCAAAAGAACTATTATCGCCAAAACGGGCTGAACATCGACCTGTGGATGAGCGTGCTAATTTCATCACACATGCTCTCGGATTTTTCTTGAGCGTAGTAGCATCGATCGTCCTGATGACATTAGTAATTCAACATCATCAGACGATTAACATCGTAGCCTGTGGTATTTATTGCAGCTCTCTGACAGGACTGTATGCAGCGTCTACTTTCTCACACATGTTCTATGATCTCGCCTGGCGTCGGTTCTTTCGTACTTTGGATCAAGTCTGTATTTATCTACTCATCGCAGGCTCATATACACCCTTTGCCGTAGTTTATCTCTGGAATCAATGGTGGCCGATGCTCATGGTTGTCATGTGGGTCCTGGCAATATTTGGTGTCTTTCTCGTCCTCCACATGCGCAACCTGACACCTACAGCTATGATCACGTACGGTATCCTGGGCTGGCTACCGATTATCTCATTGAAAACACTCTACGACGCAGCCCCACTCGACATATTTGCGTGGATCATTGCTGGTGGATTCTTCTATTCCGCCGGGTCTGTATTTCTGATTTTCGATCAGCGCGTCCGCTACTTCCACGCCCTCTGGCACACCTTCGTGATCGCCGGCAGCACCTGTCATTACATCGCACTACTTATGGTTATGTTGTAACGTATTCGTCAGAATTCTGTGCCATCGTTTTCCGGGTGTGAAAGGGATATTTCAGCAAATACAAAACGGACATCCCAACTGCACCTAACACACTGGACAAGTAGTATGTTTTCTGGGCATACTATTCAACAGCTTGTAGTGAGAGCATTTACAGAATCTACTGAAAGAATACCTGATGCCATTATTTTGCCGACCACTATTCGTATTTTACTTTTTAAGCAGCTTGTTTCTGCTTTTGCCATACAAATTCAGTTCTGCTGAAGAGATTGAAAAACCGCTCAGCTATAGCATTTCACGGCAGGTTTTGCTGCAATCAAAGCCGAATGCGCATACCTGGTTTCATCCACGTGTTGCTGTGATTCCCAACTTAGATCCCACACAACCGTCAACGGTATTGATGGTGTTGCAAAAGCTGTTACCGGTATCTGATTATTTTTCCGGAATGAGTACAATGCTCTACTCGTCGAAGTTGAATCAATGGAGCAAACCCATCACTCCACCAGAGCTAGGTTGGAAAAAAGGAGCCGGAGGCATTGATATCGCCGTAGCAGACGTCACTCCTGTCTGGCATCCCCAATTGCAAAAAGTAATTGCAGTGGGCACACAAATCCGCTACAGCAAAGAGGGACATCAACTCGATGACAAAACTCGTTCGCACCAAACTGCATATGCGATCTATGATCCTAAAGTGGAGAAATGGACCTCATGGAAAGTCTTGCAGATGCCCACCGACAAAAAATATGATTATGCTTGTAGTGCCTGTGCGCAATGGGTAGTGGAACCAGATGGAACCTTGCTTCTTCCCTTTTATCACGGCCCATCCAGCAAGACCCCCTTCTCTGTAACAGTTGTAAGGTGCACGTTTGACGGAACCGACATTCAATTCGAGAACGAAGGTAACACCTTAAAACTAAACAAAGTACGTGGCTTATTTGAACCTTCTTTGATCAAATTTCAGAATCGCTATTATCTGACACTCAGAAATGATTTGAAAAGTTATATTTCAACCAGTAAAGACGGTCTGCACTTCCAACCCATCAAGGCCTGGACTTTTGACGATGGCAAAGATCTAGGTAGCTATAACACACAACAGCACTGGATAAGCCATAGTGCGGGTCTGTTTCTCGTCTATACACGACGTGGAGCCAACAATGATCACATCGTTCGGCATCGTGCCCCGCTGTTCATGGCACAGATTGATCCCCAGAAATTAACAGTACTTCGAAAGACCGAGCAGATCATCGTTCCAGAAGAAGGCGCACTGCTTGGCAACTTCGGTGCAGCCGACATCAACCGCAATGAGTCCTGGGTGACCGTGGGTGAACGCCGTAACTACAAGAAAATCCCGAAAGAACAATGGAAATCGAACTCGGTGTATCTCGTCAAAATTAAATGGTCAAAACCAAACCAGGCGAAGAAGTAATTCCGCGATAAAGGATCTCAGATGGCGAAATGGAATTGTGTGCTGGAACTGGATAGTCAACGTCAACGAGTTTCAGGAAGTGAAACAGTACTCCGCGATGCCGTTAATTCTGGTGCTGACCTCCGTGTGGGAACCGGGTTTCGTCACAACGAACACATCGATACGACATCCGACTGTAACGAACTCATTCGTGAGGTGATGGATTTTCGAGTGACTTACCTGTTGGACAATCGCTGGGTCTCGGGAATCGAAACACTGCGCATGCCCATCTCTTTACCTGATGGTTTTGGTCCTCGAGCATCAATGTCATTTTTCATCTATAATCAAGATGGACATCAGGCGATAGCGCGACCTCACTTGGACGGTATCTCTTCCCCTGGTAAACTCGCCGCAGTCCCAGTTGATGATCATCCCGACATGCCCAAGTATCATGAACTGGCGAGCTGGGATGCCGACACCAATGCACCCAGTAGTAATTTTGTTTATGAGTTCGAATACTTTCGCTATTTTGTACACAATCAATGGGAAGAAGTTTTTTCGCACGATGCAGAAGGCCAAATTGAATCCGGTTCTCTCGAAGATTTAATAGATGCATTTACCGAGGGATGTGAAATCAAAGTCGCCATCCATAACCTTTGCAGCGATCTCACTGAAACGGATGAACCCCAATTTGAACATGATGTGTTTGTGCACATTGGCGCGGGTTACTATTACACAGAACGAAAACTATTCATGGCATCCGCCAATCCCATTGTGCGTACACGCCCCACAATTCCCCTCGGCTATGGCACCTCTTGTTGGGATTTCGGCTGGGTCATGCCTCGTACCGACGGACATCTGGCACGTTGGATCTGCAATCCCTATACATTACAGTTTGAAAAATCGTCCACAAGACACGCAATGCGGTGGTTCGTCAGCCGCTAAGACCTGAAACACATCTAAGCAGATCTATTCTGAAACTACTTTCCTATCTTCGCGAAGTCTTTCACGAGAGCGCGTCCAATCACCCCACTGTTCTTCGATTTGTCCTTGCAAGGATCCTTTACTTCACCGGTACGATGATAGCCGTGATAAAACATCCACACCTGACCGTTTTCTTCACGCAACGTGGGTGCGAATAACCCTGTCGCGTGACATTTCGAACTCACCAATCCTGAGTCATGCCATTTCACGCCATTGTTTTCAAAAATGAGTGGATACCAGTTTGTGAAGTCACCAGCCGCGCTTCCATCTGGCGTACTCGATTCAGTGATCCAAAGTCCTTGCTTGCGGAGATCTTGTTGATTGTATAGGAATCCGGCGAAATAGTACCGTCCATTCTTGACAAGCACATCAAGCGAGAACGGTCCCGTTTTCACAAATTGATTTGTAAACGGAACTTTATGAGTCAGTCGTTTCTTGTTCCCCCAGGAAATCCCATCTTTGCTTGTCAGATGGACAATGGATACACCACCATCCTTTGGTTTACTGACAGCTTGATACCACATATGCCATACACCGTCTGCCCCACCTCTCCCGGATCCTGCTTCATAATAAACCGACTGATCGCCTATAAAACTGGTACCGTTAATCTTCTCCCACCTCTCGGTCCCAGTGGCAACAGGATCACCATGCTTGACCCACTGACGCCGCTCATCGCTCCATTCTGCAAACCCAATCTGATAGTGCTTCTGTCCGTTTTTCTGCACTGGCCAGCCAACGTAGTAGAGACGACCTACAAATTTTTTGAGTGTAGCATCATATCCAAAAACGTATTTCGTAGTCTCGATCGTACGATCATCCCAGGAACCTTTTGGCCCGGGCGAGATTACAGGATTTGGTAGAACAGTCCACTTACCGGGTGCAGCATTAAGCGGCACACCCGGAGGCAAGTTCGCAGCCAGAACATGTATTGGCAGTCCCTTCTCAAAATCAAGTTGAATCGAATTAAAGAACATCCACCAGCGGTTGCCAAATTTGACAAGCTCCGGGTCAGAAGCCACGACCCATCCTTTTGGTAGATCTTCATTTGAAATGACGACACGCTCATCTACGGCCAATTCTTTTTCGAAAACTTCAGCAGAAGATTCGGAAGAAGTCCACGCCAGCGAAGTCACAATAGCCAGAATCGCAAAATGACACTTTCCCATCATTTGAAATGCCTTTCGGTAGTGGAATATCTGCTAAAGTCCCAGCGGCTCTAACCAGCCACTTCCCCTAACATGATTCGCTACAAATCACTCTTTCTTGATACAATTATGTTTGTTTATCAACAAATAAATTTATTTGTATCAGAGGAGATATGATGAAAGAAACACTCACTTCAAAGTGATGGCAAACACTTCCGCATTATTCAAATGTAATCTCAGCATATACTTTCCAGGTGGAAGCTGGCTGATCTTGCTGGCTTTCCACTTCAATTGATGCTGTAAAGAATCTTTCGAGAGGACAACCGCTTCCTCTTTGGAAAACCCACGCATCCGATACCCATCAGAATTCAGTACCTCAACACGTATTTCACCCTCGGTCGCGTCTGCGTTGACTGAGATCTGCTTAATCCCTTTAAAACTCATTGGTTTGAGTGTAATCTGACCGATGTTCTGCAGTGGCTTTTTGAGTGTCGATTGCGCGCTGAGCTTGACCGGTCGAATCCCGGCAAAACGATCCAGCCTGATACCGGCGAATCCGACACCACTTTGCTGCGTTTCACTGGTCAGTTTTTGCCCTCCACCAATCGTACCGCTATTATAGCCGCCATAATAAAAACGGATTTCATCTTCGAGAAACACAGGTGTCGAATTTGTGAAGATACCACCATTCGAAAAATCCTGCTCGCTGCTGGCAATAAACCGTTGATCGCGAAATGGTCGGTCCCAATGCAATCCGTCGCGACTGATCATCAATTCAATATGCATCGCATCTGCTTTATTTCCCGTTGCTTGACCCCGCGAACTGAGAATCTGATTGAGACAGAAGTAACAGCCTTTATAGTAAAATACCGGCGAAGTATGAAACTCTGTATTGGGCTGATCGAGATCATCAGGCATAGAAATCAATTGCGGTTTTGACCATGTAACAAAATCTTCACTTTCGGTACGCGCCATGGCGTGCTTCCACGCCAAACCACCAGTAGGTCCCTGTATCCATGATTTTCCATAAGCGACATATAACCCGTGATTGGGATCATAAATAACATCGGCAGCATCAGACATCGATAGCGGAATTGCCCAAGTCTTGCGGAGAAAGTTCTTGTTTTTGTCCCAACGTTCGTTGTAAGGAACTTCATCACTGTAGAGTGGCTGTAAGCCTCGTCCACCGTAGGCTGTTTTATTCAGCGGATTCTTCTGTGACTTGGTCCAATGGATTCCATCGGTTGAAAATGCAGCAAAAAAACCAGGCCACTCGCGTCCGTTTTTATCCTTACCAAAATCGGTATAAAGCATCTTGTAGCGCTTGGCAGAATCGGAGTCGCGAGGATCGTACAATACCGAATTCGCATACCGGTCGCCATAACCCCCATCTCCTGTCAGAACGATGTTCGTCTCCTTAAAATGTCCTGCCCAGGGTTTTCGGTCTGTTGTGAAATCGTGAATACCCAATTTGGGTTTTGTGAAGTGGATTCCATCATCAGATTCAGCATAACAGACAACACATTTGTGGGTTTTTCTTTCATCGCGTCCACCCGCATATGCCTGATACCAGAGTTGAAACTTACCGGTTTTCGGATTTTTAGAGATGCTCGTCCAGCCAATCGCCATCTCCCAGGGCTGATCTTCTCTAACGATGGGGTTCGATGGGTTAAGCTTCGCAGGATGAAACAAACGCTTCGTTCCCGACCGATACAAAACGTGATGGTCATCAACAAAAAGGATATGTCGAGATATCTTTTTATCTGTCTTCTGTTTCGGTTTTGCTAAATGGCTTTGAACCCATTCTGCTGCCATTTTGCTGGCACCGCGCGGCGTGGTATGCCCGCGTGGCTCTGGCATGATATGCAATTGCACTCGACTGGGTAACTTCTTCGTACGCGACGCCTCAGTGATACGATGTGCAACCTCATAAGCAGCCCTTGTACTCACGCGCTCGTCTTGGTCTCCAATGATAATCCACACAGGACGCCCAGCTAGATTATCTGCCTGTTCTGCCAGGCTCAACTTTTTTACGAGTGGATGTTCCTTCGTTTTACGAAATTCACTGAGTGCTGCCAAATCTGTGACGGGAGCAAATCCCAAAGCACACTTCACACGTTTATCAGAGGCAGCGAAGTGAATGGCCAAAAATCCTCCGCGTGACGTTCCACAAGACACTATGCGTTCAGGATCGGCGACACCGGTTTTAATGAGATGATCGAGTACACTTGAAAGTCGTTTGTTACTCTCAGCAACAAAGTCCTCACCCTTCGCCGCCAGGAAACTCCACCCCCCTAATCCACACGGTTGCCCTTTAGGACACTGCTCACCATGACATGAAATATCGATCGAGACAGTCAGATAACCGAATTCAGCAAGTTCATTTCCACACTGTCGGAAGTAGGCAGAGTTAAGAATACTATCAATAGTTCCTCCTAGAGCAAACAGGATTGGAGCAGGCTTCTTCGTCTTTTTCCCCCAGACACCATACTTGACACCTTCAGGCGTCTCAAATCGTTTTATTTCGGAATCCGCAGCCTGCGAACGTGAAGTGAAAGCGAGTAATAAAGAACATAAAATCGCTGCAAGGATACTCGCTCTACACTGTTGACTATTCGTGAGTGGATTAAACACAATCATCATATTCCTTGCCTCGTAGGAGAAGATAGTTCGGTTTCGGTTGTGTTTGATGTGTCCAGCGGGACCGGGATGACATATAGTGGATTGCCAGCCCGCGCCTGGAATTCTGAGTTTGATTTGGTCCGGATCGATGCAGCAACATACTGTGGTGGAATGAACAGCTACCAGCTTTCAACTCTACTGGCACTTCATGCTTGCAGTCAATTTGTTCATCCCGAACTTGCATATCGACACGATCGCCGACATCCCAGGCCTGATCATGATCTAGCAGTTCTCCACGATGGCTTCCAGGGATCACCCACAGGCAACCGTTATCCAGAGTCACATCGTCGAGTGCGGTCCAGCAGGTCACAAGGTCTCTTGGTTCAATCGTAAAGTAAGCGGAATCCTGATGGTATGGTTTTTCAATCCCTCCGGGTGGTTTCATGAAACATTGACTTCCAAACAGTTTGATATCCGGCCCGATCAGTTCAGAAACGATATCGAGAATTCGTGGATTTATTGCGTGAGCCATAAATGCTTTTTCGTTCTCGACACAGCGGTTGATTTTACGAATCGTCGATGAATCGCGCAGGCCCTGTGAGCCAGGTTCGTACTCAATCTGATCTGCGGGAAATGTAGTGACACGACCTTCAGCAATCTCATTTATCTTGTGACGTAGCCGATCAAGCTCAGCTTCCTTGATCAGATTAGTGACTGTAAGAAATCCTTCACGTTCATATTGAGAAACATCTGACTTATTGACAATTGACATTCACTCTCTCCTGTTTTTCCAGCGTAGCGGCCAACTTCGTATCTTTTCATTTCAAAGTATCAAATCATAATATCATTTTAAGTGCCATGGAGTCATAGATCACATCGATATTTTCGTTTTTAAGAGAACAATATTCCATCGAAAATGTATACGATAACATTGCCGCCCCTTCACATGCCGTGTATCATCGACGGAACTGACCGCATGCGCGATCTCCTCAAATTCCTTCCGAGAAATGTTAAGGGAAATCATGACCACACTCCGTTTCACTTTTCTCATCGTCTTTATATTTACGATTTTCTACCTGCTTCCACTGGACGCTTCTGCTCAGAATAACAATACAACGACCCCACCTTGGGCAGTCTTAAAAAAGGCACCCGACCAGAGTCCACTTCCGGGCACAAGAAAATTAACCGATACCAGCGATCTCAGTTCGAAAATGATCGCCGGTATCGATCGGTTTCTACTCAAGCAAATTTCACAAGCGGCAACGGAACGCGCAAACGTCTGGAGTCGAGACCTGTCCTCTCCCGAGGCTTACACGCGTTCTATTGAAAGTAATAGAAAAGATCTTTCTGCGATGTTGGGGCTTACCGACCCGCTTGTTTCTGGACGTTTTTCCTATATAGGCAATAAGACTGATCATTCTTCTCAGGATTTTACCATTTACGAAGTAACCTGGCCCGTCCTGGATGATATGAATGGCGCCGGACTTTTATTGGTTCCGAATGGAAATATTCAGGGCGATATCATTGCAGTCCCGGAAGCAGATCAAGTTCCGGAAGATATCGTATCATCCAAAAAACCAAACACCTCATACGCTCAACAACTGGTTCGCTCTGGTTTTCGAGTCCTCATTCCTACGATAATCAATCGTGAAATGAACACATGGAAAATGAGTAATCGGGAATGGGCACATCGACCTTCTTTTGAACTCGGCCGCACTCTGGCTGGATATGAAACTCAAAAGATCATGGGAGCAGTCAGCATCCTGCAACAAACGAATAGAGGAAATAAACGCCCGGTTGGTGTGATTGGCTGGGGAGAAGGAGGACGGTTGGCTCTGTATGCTGCTGCCCTCGATTCACGCATCGATAGTGCTGCTGTGTGTGGATACTTTTCATCACGCCAAAACCTCTGGCAGGAACCCGCTGATCGAAATGTATTTGGGTTGCTCAATTCACTTGGCGACGCTGAAATCGCGAGTCTGGTAGCCCCACGGTCGCTGATCATTGAACATGGTAAGTATCCAAGTTACGGCTTTCGCACAACCGCTGATGGCGAATTAGAAGTCGTTGAAGATCATTATACAAAGTTGAAAGGAAAACCGGGTAAATTACTTATTCCTGATAAAAAGGAAATCAAAGGAGAATTTGCTCGAGCCCAGAGTTTTGTCGCGAGCCTGCAACCAGAAAAACCGACATTGACACTGATTGAATCCGATTCAGCAGTCTCCGTTAAAACACTCAAGGCGTTTGTTCACACATTGGACCCAAATGCCTCTTTCAACACAGAGACCCAACCTCTAAGTCTGAAATCGCGCGAACATGCCAGTAAACGACACAATGATCAACTGGCTGAAATCGAACGGCATAACCAACGATTGCTGCAACTCGCATATGAAACCCGCATTGCATATATGAAAGATCTCAAAACGAATTCATTGAAAGATTTTGAGCAATCAGCTGAAGTATATCGCGAAAAATTTAAAAAAGATGTGATCGGTGAATTTGCTCTCGGTCTCCTGCCCGATAATGCACGAACACGTAAATATCAGGTGGGTCCGAAGACGGTCAGTTATCAGGTTGAGCTGGATGTATTCCCTGATGTCACTGCTTATGGCATACTGACTCTACCTAAAGACCTCAAACTGGATGGCTCAGAAAAACGACCGGTGGTTGTCTGTCAACATGGACTTGAAGGACGACCGCGCCATACAGTCGCTGAGGAAAAATACAGAGCCTATAAATCTTTCTCAACCCATCTGGCTGAACGAGGTTTTATCACCTTTGCTCCCCAAAACCCTTATATTCTGTTCGATCGTTTTCGAACACTGCAGTTCAAAGCACAATCTATAGGACGTACTTTGTTCTCTGTTGCTGTACCTCAACATCAACAAATCACCGACTGGTTATCCAAACAGCCTTTTGTTGATAGTAAACGCATCGGCTTTTATGGCATTTCGTATGGTGGTAAATCTGCAATGCGTATCCCCCCTCTGGTCAAGAACTATGCTTTATCAATCTGCTCAGCAGATTTTGGTGAGTGGGTTTGGAAAAACGCCGCCACAGACAAACGCTCGCTGCGTTACAGCTACGTCAACAAGGGAGAATATGAGATCTTTGAATGGAACCTCGGCGGCACTTTTAACTATGCAGAAATGGCTGCCCTAATCTGCCCTCGCCCCTTTATGGTGGAACGCGGACACTTTGATGGAGTTGAACCTGATGATCGCGTCGCTCAGGAATATGCCAAGGTTCGGTTTTTATATCAGGCACAGCTCAAGATCGGAGACCGAGCTGAAATCGAATATATCTCCGGTCCGCATGCCATTCATGAACAGGGTTCTTACGAATTCCTGCACAAGCACCTTAACTGGCCCGTACCAGAGAATTGAAGCCCTCAATAATACAATTTTCTAAAGACAACTAGCTCAGAATATCATGTACGATATGTGCTTCTTCAACCCCCGTGAGCCGTGCATCGAGACCGCGATATTTATATGTCAGCCGCCGATGATCGATGCCCATACAATGCAGGATTGTGGCGTTCATATCTCGAATGTGTACCGGATTCTCAACAACGTTGTAGCTGAAATCATCAGTTTTTCCATATTCAAAACCACGTTTGATTCCACCACCTGCCATCCAGATTGAGAAACATCGGCCATGATGATCCCGCCCGGCACTCGGGCTGCCAATAGCTCCCTGGCTGAAAACCGTGCGTCCGAATTCGCCACCCCAGATAACCAGCGTTTCGTCTAACAAGCCACGTTGTTTCAGATCCTTAACTAACGCAGCCGAGGGTTGATCGACGTCAAGGCACTGGTTTGGCAACTGGCGTTTGATTGAGACATGCTGATCCCAGCCGCGATGGAAGAGTTGCACAAACCGTACACCACGCTCTGTCATTCGACGCGCCAACAGACAATTGGCGGCGAAACTTCCCGGCTTCCGCGATTCAGGTCCATACATCTTAAAGGTCTGTTCTGTTTCGTTCGAAAGATCCATCAGACCGGGGACCGATGTCTGCATTCGATACGCCATTTCGTATGAATTGATGCGAGCCTGAATTTCCGGATCACCAATTTCTTCGGCTTGCCCCCGATTCAATGTCGCTAGATCATCGAGAAGCTTGCGTCGTTGTTTACGGTCGATACCTGCCGGGTTCGACAAATATAATACAGGGCTGGAACCGGGACGTAATTTAACCCCCTGATGGCTGGGAGGCAGATAACCGGAACCCCATAAACGATCAAACAGAGGCTGGCCCGGATTTTTGCCGGTTCCCTGTGAAAGCATCACCATATAAGCGGGCAAATCTTCATTCTCACTTCCAAGTCCATAACTTAACCACGAACCTAAACTGGCATGACCAATTTGCTGTGTACCCGTGTTGATAAACGTAATCGCGGGATCATGATTGATTGCTTCGGTGTTGACGGATTTGAGAATCGTAATGTCATCTGCAATCGTTTGTGTGTAAGGCAGACGTTCACTGATCCAGGTTTGATGAGCACCACACTTTTTCATCTCCCAAAACGGAGCCACAACAGGAAATGACTTTTGTCGGGCAGTCATCCCCGTCACTCGTTGTGTCCCTTTCACAGAATCAGGCAGATCTGTACCGTGCAACTTACGCATAATCGGTTTGTAATCAAACAGATCCACATGCGAAGGACCACCCGACTGAAACAAATAAATAATGCGTTTTGCTTTAGGGGCGATCTGTTTCACAGCGTCCGGAATCGTTTCAGATTCCGCACTGGCACTCTGAGTGAATAGCTCCGGGTACAACAGACTTGCCAAAGCCGCACCGCCAATACCGCGCGCCGATTTCCCCAACAGAGTGCGTCGTGTTAAATTTCGTCCGTATTCGAAAACGGGATCCATAACTATCCTCGGGTTATAAATTCGTAAGTATTAAATATCATGCTCGCCACTGTCGTCCAGGCTGCGAGTTCCGCGGGAGCCAGCGATTCATCGCGGTCTGATTCTCCCTGAGCCAGTAGAGCCAGCGCGGCCTTTTCATTTGATTGATAAGACTTGAGTTCGCGTAAGTAAGCAGCTTTCGCAGTTTGAGCCTCCCACGGCTCTGGCAGTCGACCTAATGCCGACTTGAAAGCGAACTGAATCCGCGATTCAATACTCTCCACATCCTTATGCATAATCCGCTCTGCAAAATTTCGTGAAGCTTCAACAAACTGCACATCATTCAGCAACACCAATGATTGTAAAGGCGTATTTGTTCTTGCTCGACTGACAAGACAAACCTCGCGGTTAGGCGCATCGAAGGTTTGCATGTTTGGCGGTGGTACCGTTCGTTTCCAATAAGTATACATACTGCGGCGGTATAATTTTTCACCATGATCCTGCACAAATACCTGTGCCGTTGCTGGAGAACTTCCATAATGGCTCACCTCTCGCCACAGCCCCTCCGGTTGATAAGGATTCACACTGGCGCCACCCACGCGTTCTACCAATAAGCCTGACACCTTTAATGTCGCATCCCGGATTGCTTCTGCCTGAAGACGAAATCGTGCGCCACGGGCCAACAGCCGATTCTGAGGATCCTCTTTCCATAACTGAGGCGTTCCCTCAGAAGCCTGCCGATAGGTCGCCGACAACAGAATCTTTCGCATGATGTGTTTGACATCCCAGCCTTTTTCGTAAAACTCAACCGCCAGCCAGTCGAGTAACAGTGGATGCGTTGGAGGATCACCCTGCGAACCAAAGTCCGCCGTGGTAGATACGATTCCTTGCCCAAACAACATTTCCCAAAAACGATTGACAGCCACGCGTGTCGTTAAAGGGTTTTCACGAGAAGTCAACCATTGAGCCAGTGCCATCCGGTTGGCAGGCGCCTTTTCGGGAAGTCCTGGCAAAAACCCTGGCACTCCCGTACTGACTTTTACAGTTGGCTGATCGTATTGCCCACGGTTCAAAATAAATGTGTCGCGAGGTTTCTTTGCTGTATCCATCACCATCGTTTCAAACTCATCAGTCAACATCTGACGGCGCGCTTTCAAGTTCTTCAATTGGTAACGAATATTCCTAAACTCAGGAGCGATCTTGCTGTAATATGTTTTCAATTCCGCAATTTGTTTTGCATTTCTTTTTTTCATATCGACAGACAAGATCTCTTGAATAGGTTGAGGGATATTCGTGCCATCATCAACTCCCGTCATTCCAAAAATTTTGTAATCGCCGGCAAACAATCTCTGTCCGTATTTAAATTTTCCATCACCCCAAACCAGCATCACTGAAATATAGGGAGAATCTTTCGTTTCGTAAGGTTTGTCAAAGGTGACGGTCAGATGTTGCTGAGTCTTATTGTTTAGAGCAGGAGACCACCCAGTATGATCACGTGGATCCAGACAGTCTTCAGGTGGATAATCAGGATGCGCAACGCTGGCGGTAATCTTGGCAACATTAAACATCGCATATAAATCGACTTGATCAGAAGGAACTGTTGTTCCAGAAGCCGCAAAACTGGTGAGCATAAAACTACCCGGAAACGACGCTTTGGAACCATGGCCAAGTCCCCCATCAGGTAACTTTTCATTCGGATAGAAAACAATACGCAAACCAGTCAGCTTTTCAATACCCGGTTTGACCTTCAATGAAATGGAGGGAGATCGACCACCTGGAGTTAATACGAGCACATGTCCTTCTTTACTGATTTCAAATCCAGTTCGTGCATTGGGAGCAGAGACCTTGACCACTTCCAAATCATGGAGTTTTAAGCCTTTTCCCCTCTCCGATAAATCTTGACGAACTTTCTTTTCCCACTCATCCATCTTGACTGCATTTGGTTGATTCAATTTTGATTTGAGTTGGGCTACTTCCTTTTCAATCGCTTTCAATTCTGCTGTCGCAAATGAAAGTTCTGTCTTTGTTTTCAACTTGGGACCAGCATTGATACCCATGTTTCCGTCGAGTCCCTTATCTTCAAGGTTATTGAAGTAAGCAAAGAATTGGTAAAAATCTTTCATCGTAATCGGGTCATACTTGTGATTGTGGCATTGTGCACAACCCATGGTTAATCCAAGAAAGACTTCTGATGTCGTCTTCACCCGATCGACGGCATAGTTGACTAGATTTTCCTTGGGAATCGTGCCCCCTTCATGCGTTATCATATGATTCCGGTTAAAACCGGTGGCAACTTTCTGCCAGGCGGAAGAATTTGGAATTAAATCACCTGCAATTTGTTCGGTAATAAATTGATCGAAGGGTTTGTTTTTGTAGAACGAATCGATCACCCAATCCCGCCAGAGCCACATATGCCGCCCACCATCAATGGAGAACCCATTGGTGTCAGCATAACGGGCAAGGTCGAGCCATTTCAGTGTCATTCGTTCCGCATTCTGAGGTGAAGCAAGCAAGCGATCAACGAGTTTTTGATACGCCAGTGGATCTTTTGATTTTACGAACGCATCAACTACAGCAGCGGAAGGAGGCAGACCATGCAAATCCAGATAGAGCCGGCGAACCAGTGTCCTTCGGTCTGCCTCTTTGGAAGGAGTGAGTCCTGCCTTTTCGAGCCGCGATAACACAAAATAATCGATTTCATTTCGCGGCCACTTCACCTGCTTGATCGCAGGCAACGGCGCACGTTCCGGTTTGATATAGGCCCAGTGGTCTTGCCAAGTGGCTCCCTGCTCTACCCACTGTTTTAATAGTTCAATCTCTTGGGTCTTCAAAGTCTTACCTGAATCGGCAGGCGGCATTCGCTCATCAACATCGTTAGTGAGAATCCGCTGAATCAGTTCACTTTCTTTTAGATTTCCTGGTACGAGAGCCGCTTTTCCATCAACACTATGAAACGCACCCGCCTTCGTATCGAGACGCAATTCGGCTTCACGGTGTTTTTCATCTGGGCCATGACAAAAAAAACAGTTATTGGAAAGAATCGAGCGGATATCTCGATTGAAATCGATTTTCGATTCAGCCGATGCCTGTTCAGGCTTGTTCTTTTCTTCAGCAAACAAAGAAACAAAAGTAGCGCCTAACACAATAAGAGGCAGCCAGATTGAAAGGGAACGGAAACGCATACTCATCATGCCCTGTCAGATTATTAGCGATTGCGATCCTGGTGCGTCTCTTTGAAACCGAACCATGCCATCATGGTTCGGGAGAACAGGTGGGTCCCAGCAGACGGATCGTATCTTTGATCTTAAAGACTGGGAACAAGGCCTGTCAAGCTCGGAAGAGAACAGACGCAACCATTTAAAGCGTCTGAGTTTTATTGTTCACATATACCAGAGAACGGGTAACCATAATCGCACTGCGCAAGACCAGACCCGCAGGAATTTGTGATAAAAACACCTGCGGGTCAGTCATTGATCTCATTGATTTCCGCTCAGTTCCCGACTTGGCTTTCGGGAACCAAAACAGAGTCTTACAACGGTCGGACCACTGAAACACTGCGCCAATAGTCGAGCAGAGTTTCAATCGATAAAACGCCGCCACCCATACCGCTTTTATGAATACCGGCATAAGGAATACCATGCGCGAATACGTTATGAGCATTGATCCAGCTATTGCCGGCACACATCACTTCCGCAACACGCGCCGCCCGATTGAGATCAGATGACCATACACTATTTGCAAGACCATAATCGGTACTGTTTGTCATCTGAATGGCTTGTTCTTCCGTTTCAAATGGCGCCAGATAAGCCACAGGTCCAAATATTTCTTCACGGGCAGCCACGTTGTCCAGAGATCCCGCCATGAGCGCTGGCTTGACATAATAGCCTTCATAACCGGGCACCTCAGCAACGCCCCCTTCCAGAACACATTCGGCCCCTTCAGCCTGTCCCTTTTCCAGATAAGAGAGTACACGTTGATGTTGTTTTGCGTTGACCACAGGACCCATTTGTGAGGTATCCTTCAGCTGATAACCCACTTGCACATCCTTAAGCCGGTCGACACATTCACCGACAAATTCATCGTAAATATTTTTGTGAACTAACCAGCGAGTTGCATCGCAGCAGACTTGGCCTGTATGAAATGTGATCGCATTAACCAGTTTCTCTGCGGTATCGGGAATATCAACATCGTTAAAGACGACAGCTGCCCCTTTGCCTCCCAGTTCCAGTTTGACCGGCACCAGATTTCGACCACAGGATTCTGCGACCAGGCGGCCCACTTCGGGTGAACCTGTGAATGACATACGCTGGAGTTTAGGATTGGCTGACAATGCAGCGCCGGCCACTGAACCCAAACCGGGAACCACGTTAATCACACCATCGGGAATGCCGACTTCCTGTGCCACACGCGCCAGGTAGAGAGTCGAGAGCGGCGTGTCTTCAGCAGGTTTAATCACAACTGTATTCCCGGCAGCCAACGCGGGAGCAATGCCCCAGCCAACTAACAGAAACGGAAAGTTCCAGGGAAAGATAAATCCACAAGCGCCCCAAGGCTGACGCATCGTCCAGGCTTCATGATTTTTCACAGCCAGTATGGAACGACGTTGAACGTTTTGTGCCAAGTCGGCGAAATAACGGATGGTATCCACAAAGTTTTGCACATCACCTTGCGCCTGTGCTTCGATTTTTCCAGCGTCCAGTGATTCGAGTTGAGCGATGATGTGTTTTTGTTTTTCGACGGCATCTGCCAACCGGTGCAACAGCGCACTGCGTTCATTCTGAGGAAGCTGTGCCCACCCCGTCGTTTTGAAAGCTTCGTCAGCGACATCAACGGCTCGATCAATGTCGCCCGCCTCAAAACTATAAACTTCTGCCAACTGCGCTCCGGAACCAGGATCCGAAGTGGTAAACGTCTCGCCTCCCGTTGATTCCAATTCTTTCCCGCCGACAAACCCTTTCAGGATGCCACTCTCAAGAAATGACCTGACTTCAGGATAAAGTTCGTTTGCTGTAGTAGTTGACATCACACGCTCCTGTTTATTGAATTCCAGATAAGACTGATTTGCGCCCCGATCTTCAAAACATCACTAGTTTAATCCAAGGCTGATTTATTACATCAATAATCCCCAACAGCGTCCTGCTGCCTCAGTTTATCATAACCGCTACGCATTCAAAACTTAAACTCAAAACAAGTATTAGTTTGTCAGTTCGGAGTGATCTGGTTACTGTATATCAGATTGATTCGAATCGACAGCCACTTTGACAAACTGTCTTAATCAGCGGAATATTTCATGAACAAGGTGACCTGAACATACCTGGATCAAATCACTTCTGACGATAGTGAGACCCAACATCAGGCATTTCTCAGTCTGATAAATGAAACAAATCAGTCAGCTGAATGGGCTTGTGATAGCTGGGATGAGCTGCAAGAGATCAAGAAACTGGCGAAAGAATAAATCGAAATCGAATCGGAGCTCAAGTATCAAAAAAAGTATAAGACGGTGTGGAACTAATGATTAAAATACTTTGCAGAAATGCGTTTCACACCTTTATGTTCCATTAAAAAGCACGATCTGAGCGTGGGCGTTTTGCGGGAAGGGATTCGATGCGTCGCCCCATAGCTCCGCCTCCGGGACGCAGAGGAGTGCCCTGAATACGTCGAGTTGCTCCAGCCGGAGTCGCGTTCTTTTGAATGACTACGTCTGAAATCCGCAATCGATCTCGATCCAGCTTCTTGTCAAAATATGATGACTTTTCGCCGAACATTTCTCTGGTATTTTGATCATGAAAGCTGACGCGCACTGTACCGTCTTGATTTACTGCTTTTACAATACAATCTTCCCAATAGTCCTGAGCACCGATCCCCTGCAACTGCATCCCTTCTGTCAGGTTCGTTTCCGCTGTCACGGGAGTATACCCGTTTTTAAAGGCACCTTCTTTCGCTTTATCCAGCCTCAGTTTTTGGGCATATTTCCCACCTGCACTTTTTGCGTTATCGACCAGTTGAGTTACATAATATTTAAAAGCAGCGTTTCCCTTGAGATGATTAATTTCTTCCCGTAGAAGATATTCGTGCTTAGATCGCAATTGGCCGATTTCCCGAGAAATTTTAGACATACTTTCGCGAATTTCTGGCGCGAGTTTTAGATGCTCCTGGATATCATCATCTTCTTCGATGATATCCCAGTCATCGTATTCAAAAGAAATTATCGCCAGTTCTTTTGTGATCTCATTCAATTGGGGAACTGCCGCTTTTGCCTGTTCTTTATCTTGAAAAGAGGCAATTAAATTAAGCTGCTGCTTTTGATAATACTTCAGGTCCGTTAACAGTTTCTCGGGAGATCTGTCCATGCCGACCGCCACACCGAGATCTCTCCAGTCGAAGAAGAACATACCGCTGACGACCGCAAAGACCATAACGACGGCCACTATCGACTTGAGAATAAGAGTATCACTGACAGTCTGTTGATTCTTTTTGCTACCCGAGGATTTCTTTCGCCTGCGAGGAGCCTCTACTCCCTCTTCCATGGAATTTTTCGGTCTGCGTCTTCGACGTCGGGGAGGCGGTGTACTCAAGGTATCAGGACTTTACTGTAATGGATGAAAAAATCATTCACTTCTGTTCAGAGCCACATAATGATACTATCGAAATGCACTGAACAGTGTCAATGGTGACCTCCCCCGATGCAGACATAGGCAATCGTTTACTTCCCGTTCACAATCGCGACTTGCGCCGGTGTATTTTTTGCGTCGAGCAACTCCAGACGCAGCACGACACGTTCGGGGGTGAGATCAATGGCGAAAGTCAGGCGGTGCGTGCCTTTGGTGAGTTCCAGTTCGGTCTCCGGTTTGAGGATGATTGGTTTTTCGCCGATCCACATTTTCAGACCATCGACCGAATTGAATTTTAAGATCGTTTTACCGGGTGAAGTTGCTTCGAGTTCACAACGTACAAAGGCGGCTCCTGTAGCACGGTTGGAAATATGTAGTTTGCCGATCTCGTCAAATTTTTTGACGGGCAAATTACCGTTCACCTTACTGTAGGCTGGTTCCCAAACAAACGCAGGGTTTTCTGTAGCGGCTGTCGCGTGTCTCGTTCTTCGAATCGCGTGCATTGCCTGGGGAGTCCCTTTCATAACACGCCAGCGTCGCACGACACGTTCTTTACCCACTCTGTATGCTTCTGTTTTTCCCAACTCGGAAAGAAACCGAGTCAAATCAATCAATTCTTGCTGAGTCAGTTTATCGAGCAAACCGACTGGCATCAAAGATGCGGCTGGTGCTTCTTCATCAATCTGGTCCAGGGGAATATTCATAATGTTATCATTGACATCCCGTAACACCAGCTGACTGTCTGTACGACGGACCAAAACACCGGAGAACACTTTCCCCTGATCTGTAACAACAGTCACTGCATTGTAATTTTCTTTGACTTTTTTATTGGGATTCAACAAAGAATCGACAATGTAGTCCAACTGCGCACTCCCGCCGAGACTGATCATATCAGGCCCCACTTTTCCGCCAGCGCCTCCAATCGCGTGGCATTTCAGACAAGATAAATCCGCTCTACGAAAGATGGCTTCGCCTCGCTTTGCGTCCCCCTTGGTTTTGACAGCACTGACCATACTTGCCATTTCTTTCGGCGAGAGATTCACTGCCTGCGGCGCGCCGCTGCTGGTTAATCCTCCCGCCATAGCAATTGCTTTTGCCAATTGCGGGTTGGTACGACCGGATGACTGTATTAAGCGTCCCAGTTGTATGGCGGCGTCTTTGGAGATGGTTTTCCCCTTGAGTGCGTTGACCAAAACCCCCGCGCCCCCTTTTCTCTGCAGAAAGATATTCGACAGTGCTGAAAGCTGAGGTGAGGAATTGATCTCACCCATCAAATTTACAGCTTTTTTTGCAGCGAGATTGAGATTCATCTCTGCGAGTGCAGCGACAACAGCAATCCTGAAGTCAGCTGCTTCTTCCTTTCCACTCAGTTTCAGCAGGCGCCCCTGATTTTCCTTACCACCGAAACGGGCCAATGCGTAGAGAGAAGATTTACGTAATTCGATATTTGTCTGATTTGACTCTGCTAATTCACGAATTGGTGTTTGCAATGACTCTATTTTCCAGAGCCCCGCACAATCGATGGATGCCTGCTGTACCGGGAGGCTTTGAGAACTAAATAATTTCTGCAGTGCCGCTGGATCAGCCTCTGGTCGTACTTTTCTTGCTTGAAATGCTTGGGCCAACCCTCGCAAGATGGTTGCTTTCTGGGAATCTGTCGTGTCTGGCTTTGTTGCCAGTGCAAACAATTGCTGTAAATCTTTGGCGTTGCCAAATTTCGCCACTAAGTTCAAGCTGGTTTGTAATTCACTGTCGGGAATCTGGCCAGTTTGAATCAGTTTTGTGATCACAGGTGCCACTTCAGGTGCGTTAACGGCCGTTAATGCAAACAGGAGCTTGCGCGGCTTTTTCTGTAATGTGGAATTTCCTTGAAGTACCTGTGGCAGCCAGATCGATTTTGTTTCACGTGTTGTTAACCAGAGAGCATAGTCCAGAAATTCATCAACGGGATGATCCAGCGCCTGGTACGCGTCGGTTAAAACTGTTGGTTGATTGAAAAACGAGAGTGCGCGGACCGCTTCCAGACGAACGCGCGGATGAGTGTCATTGGCCAGCGGTGCAATCAATTGATAGGTCTCTGGAATCTGATCTTTCCAATGCCGTGCCACTCGGATGGTGGCGGCACGGGCCCTTCCATCTTTAGACTTAAGACAACGCTTCAACAAATCAGGCTGTATGCTGTTGATGCATTGAGCTACCCACAATCCTTCTAGCTGATTGTGTTCAAACTGCGGGTCTTTAGGATCGAGACTCTTCAGCCATGATTTTAAATCATCTTCGACTTTTTCCTGTCCCCGTTCCCGCAAAACGTTTTTAGCATTTTGACGAGTCCATTCTTCAGGCAACTTTAATGAATCCAACAGTTCCTGATTGGATGCACCAACAAGCATCGGGCGAGGTAGTGTTGGTTTACCTTTGTAAGTCACGCGCCAGATACGTCCATGCGTATGGTCGCGGCGAGGATCACGAAAATCGACTTCGCCATGTTGAATAATCGGATTGTACCAGTCGGCGATGTAGATCGCTCCATCTGGTCCCATTTTAACATCAATCGGGCGAAAGGCGACGTGGTCTGTTTTAATGACTTCTACCTGTTCTCGAGAAACATATCCGGATTCATTTTCTGTGACTACGAATCGGCAGACACGATGCCCGCGAAAATCGTTTGTGATCATATTGCCCTGCCAATCATCGGGCAGATGGCGACCGCTCACTATTTCAAGACCACAGTGCTTGGGACTACCTAAATTCAAGCCTTTCAAAATACGGTCCACACCGACAGCCGTCACAAAAGCAGCACCGGGGAATGTGTAATTGATCCCGTGACCATATGCACCATCAGTACAGAATGATTGCCCCCAACGATCAAAATGATGGCCCCAACTATTGACCATCCCGCGCATCACAACTTCCAGATCCATCGTTTCGGGACGATACTTCCAAATCCCCCCCCCATTTAAGCGACGGACGCCATGAGGCGTTTCTATATGGCTATGAATATAAATCGACTGATTAAAATAAAGGTGTCCACCAGGGCCCCAGCGGAGAGTGTGCAGTATGTGATGTGTGTCTTCAGTTCCGAAACCTGCCAGTACGGTCTGTCGCACATCCGCTTTGCCATCACCGTCTGTATCTTTCAGATGTAGTAATTCTGTGCTGTTTCCTACATATGCCCCTCCATTACCGGGCATAACAGCAGTAGGAATCAATAAACCATCCGCGAAGACAGTAGTTTTGTCTGCTGTTCCGTCGCCATCCTGATCTTCGACGACCAGGATTTTATCATTGGCCTTTTCACCTGGTTTGATGTGAGGATAAATCTCAGAGGAGGCGATCCATAGTCGGCCTTGAGCATCGAAATTCATTTGAATTGGCTTCGCAATTTGCGGATCCGCTGCGTAAAGATTAACTTCAAACCCTTCAGCGACTTTGAACGACTTACGTTCCAGTTCAGGATCGACGGGGGGAATGTCAGTCAAATCGCGTTGTGCCCAAGTGGTGGAAGTGCTCAGCAAGCAGAGCATACAAAAAGCACAATGAAAAATAAATTTCAGCGGAAGAGTGTCTTGATTTATCACAGGAACGATCCTTTGGAGATCAAAAACAATTTGGGATAATTATCGTAAGTATAAATAATTGATGGAAGCTATTGCGATGAAATCAGGCTGTGAATCGTTGCTTCTTTTTCTTCAATCAGCGGGATGAACTGCGGCAGCTCTTTGGCGTTCTGGCCCTGTTCATGTTTTCGGAATCCCAACAGATAAGTGATATTCTGAGGTCGCCAGTTATAAAAATAGAGACGGTTTTTTTCAAATGCAATTTGCTGCACTTCCTGTTCAACGGAAGGTGACAAAGTAATGGGATGTAAGCCGAGATCATGGGCAATAATATTGGCAGCTTTCTCATAGCCAGCTTTTGTTAAATGTATCCCGTTTGTGGTCCATTTCAATTCCGGTTTACCTGCGGAATTAGGGATCAACTGGGAAAACAGGTCGACATAGTAATGGTTTCCTTGTGCAGCGATTTTCTGCAGCAGGTCTGTGTAGAGTTTCAGATCGCGATTATGGGATGCGGGATCTGGCAGTGGATGCCCTGCGTTTTCAGAGCGATGTGGAGATACAATCATTATTTTCGCACCTGTCGGTTTCAAATCTTTTAGCAGCTTGAGTAATTGTTTTTGAAATGCGGGTAAACCTGCTTCACCCGCGTATGCTTCATTGCCACCATAGCCAAGCAATATTAGATTTGGTTTCAGATCTTTGACCTGTTTCAAGATACGTTGATAACCGATGGCAGGTGGATCAAATATGCCGCGAGAATCAGACCAGACCGTATCAGCACTCCAACCCAGATTACGAAAGGAGAGCTTCGCTTTAGGAAAGCTTCGCATGAAGACACTTTCCCAACATCCATATTTCTGAGCTCGTTCGATTAGAGTATTACCCAGAAAAATGATCCGGTCACCCGATTTCAGTTCGAATGAAGGCGGAGCTGCGAATATGCGTTGCGAAGACAAGAACACTAACAGAAGTAAACAGAAGGTGAGACTCTTTTTCACGGAAGGACCTCTGAAGATGACTGAGATAAATAGACATTACATCTACGCTAAAGTAACAGGCGACGGGAGGAACATCAAATCAGGAATATGAAATTTAAAGTGAAAAGAGATTCGAGTCCCGATGCCTGACAGTCTATTTTATTAGCATTGTAAAGTTATGTGAAGCATTTGCAGACAAATCAGGAGTCTGCCGACAACTCATCTTGATCCAGCTCTTGCCAGATAGGCGTAGTGAACACTGTGGTTTGTGGATCAGTGGAAAACTGCCCTTCATCAAAATAATCGGTTTCGACCTCCTCGATCCAGAGGCGTAGTTCATTTTCGTAATCACTGGGAAGATCACTTTTGACAAGCAGCCGATGAAATTCAGCTGCACCTTCTTCACCTAGATCGGCGACTTCGGCACTTTGAAACCGTTCATTGGGATCGGGATGAACAAGCCGATGAATCAGTTTCATTAACGGTTCGCTTAACGCAAATTCTTCAGTGGGAAACCATTGTGGGAGTAGTTGCAGAATATTTTGTTTCGCTTTGATCAACTGGTCATATTTCAGATTTCCAAAAGGTTGAAATCCGGTAATGATTTCGATCAGAATATATCCCAGGCTGGCAAGGTCAGATTGTGGAGTCGCCCGCTCTCCCAAAAGTACTTCAGGGGCAGCATAGGTCGGCGTACATGGTTGATTGGGAGGTAAGTTGTTTAAATCGATTGCTGAACCAATATCAATAATTTTTACGTTACCACTGCGTTTGAGCATAATATTAGCCGGTTTCATATCACAGTGGATAATATCATGCCGATGCAAAGCAGCTAAAGCCGCCAGACATTCACGTAGAATTGAGACTGCTACTCCTGGCTTGAGTCGTGGTTGCTGAACCCCTTTTGTAAATACATTATTATTGATATTTTTCCATCGGCGCGACGTAACCTGTTCACGAATTTGTTTGAATGTTGCCGGTGTGAGCAGACTGCGCAAGTCATAACCATCAACCCATTCCATTTCCATGATATAGATGTGATCACGTTTGACAAAGTTCTGGACGGCGACGAGGTGATTATCCTGAACACGTGCCACACGTGCGGCAACCTGGGCCAGCCGCCCCATCTCGTTGAGATAGAGAACACCACTGTTATAAGGTTTGGGAGAAAATAGTTTGAGCGCTATAGGTATATTAAATCCATCTGCCCCCTCACGTGCGCTCAGATAAACCACTCCTTGTCCACCAATTCCCAGGCAACGTGAGAATGTTCGACGATTCGTCCATTGCAAACGATTATTATCAAGCAATTCCTGATAATGCTGATTTAATTCTAATAATGATTTTGATTGAGAAGAGGGGTGCGTGGTCAAAAGAGATCCGAATGTTCTGTAACAGAATAGTTATCGTTCTCAGTCTTAGACAGACTTAGAAACAATGATAAATGATGAGGTAATTTTAGCCTGAAATCTATGATTTAATATCGTTAAAAAACAGAAAATCATAAGGTACCAAAAAAAATGTTGCTTTTTTGAGTAGAGCTGTTAAACAATAGAGGCAGGAAGGTCATTGAAATGGGCTCCATTGCAGGAATATTAGCACATAGAAAGTACAAATGCAGGGCTGTCGTCCTCAAAGCAATGGTTTAAGCTGATATTGGGTCTCCGGTTCGGTTTGTTTAAGAGCTGTTCCATTATTTCAATAGTATGTGATTTATGTTCAAGGAGTAGGACAATGATTGCGACAATAAAAACGGCATTAAATGTGCAATCAATCTCAGAATTACTTAATGAGGTAAGTACCCTCCTGGAAACAGGAGAGGGATGTTGGAAAATCGAATACGGCAATCGCGTTCTGTTTCTGATTGTTGATGAAGAACATGATCGAATGCGCATGATGACACCCATTCTTAAAGAAGAAGATTTGGACGAAGATGATTTATGGGAAGTGATGGAGGCAAATTTCGATCGTTCGCTTGATGCGCGTTATGCGATTGGAGATGGGATACTCTGGTCTTTATTTTTACATCCACTGACTGATTTAGGTCGAAACCTGTTTCTGGATGGCTTGGACCAGGTGGTCACTCTGGCAAATAATTTTGGTGGTTCCTATTGTAGCAGTGATATCATTTTCGGATCGGAATAATTTCCATCTGGAGACAGGCCTGCTATCAAAAGAGACAGGAACTATAGGACTCGTCTTGATGTGCCGTCAGTCATCCTGCTTATCAATGATCAAGGTGCATTCGGGTAGGCTGTCCAAAAATATTTGACCATAGCGTTTTGTATGAACACGTGGATCAAGTATGACGACCTGTCCTTGATCACTGGCAGAACGAATTAGTCGACCGAATCCTTGTTTGAGTTTGATGATTGCTTCTGGAATCTGGTAATCCATAAACGGATTGCCGCCTCTTCTGCGAATTGCCTCGACCCTGGCTTCCAAAAGCGGATGATCCGGCACACTAAAAGGTAGTTTTGTAATAATCACATTGGTTAGGGCATCACCCGGAACGTCGATCCCCTGCCAGAAACTATCGGTACCAAAAAGAACACCCCGTGGATTATTTCGAAATCGCTCGAGCATCAGAGATCTGGGGAGTCCTTCACCTTGCAGATACAAAGCCAGATTCTGTTCCTGCAGCCAATCACTGATCCGATCCGCACACTGTTTCATCATTTTATAACTGGTAAACAATGCAAAGGCATGTCCGTCCGTCTGTTCAATATATTGTTTTAGCTTATCTGCGACAGCTACTTCATACTCAGCCGGTGCTTCGCCAGGGTCTGGCATTGATTCCGGAAAGATGAGTCGTACCTGCTCCTGATAGTTAAATGGACTCCCCAGCTTTAGCTCTTCACATTGCGTTAATCCCAATCGTGATCGTGTAAAGCTGAAATCTTGATTACCAACAGCTAACGTGGCACTGGTTAGGATTACGGTGTCTGCCTGATTGAACAGCTCTTCCCGTAGTACCGGGCCGACATCCACGGGTGCATTTACCATTTTCACACGCTGAGTTCGTCCACGAGAAACTTCGACCCAGTAAACAGAATCTTCTTCTGCCTGCTGAGTCAGCCAACTGTTCAAGGAATCTCCTAATGCAGAGCAGCGTTCTGCAGCAGACTGTAGTTCTATTTTTTCTTCCTCACTTTTCAGAGAAAAAGCATATTCGGAAATTTGTGCTGCCAACAGCTTCATTTCTTGAGTGACAGTGTTTTCAATGGGCGGCCGTTCTCTGATTCGCCTATTGGAAAGCCCCATGCTGGACTGCCAATTCAATAAATGATCAAACAAATCCTCAACCATAAATCTGAGCCGCGTCACGTGCTGCTGACAACCGACCAGATTGTGGTGCAGTAACAGTCCTTTTTGTGTTCTGTCGTTGTAGAGTTTATTAAACAGGTAATCGAACTGACTGTTAGTGATCGATAGACCAAGATGATCACCTGCGACCGCTTCAATGGTGTGTGCTTCATCCAGGATCACTGTATCGTAATCGGGAAGAATGCTGCTACCATCGCGGCGTAGTGCCAGATCAGAAAAAAATAACGCATGATTCACGACAAGCACATCAGCGTTCCAGACGCGTCTTCGCGCACGATAATAAAAACATTCATTATGAGTCGCGCAACGTTTTCCCAGACAATTTCCATGTTCACTCTGAATTTCATCCCAGATTTTTGGAATGGGTCGGAAATCCAAATCGGAACGGCTGCCATCACTAGTTTTGCGGGACCACTGCGCTATCTGATCGAGTTGATTCAGTTCATCTTCACGTGAAAATATACTGCCTGCCCGATCGACAGCACCTTTCAAACGACGCAGGCTAATGTAATTTGAACGGCCTTTCACCAGAACTGCTGAAAACTCAATGGGTAGTACCGCATTCAAAAAAGGGATATCTCGGGTGATTAACTGTTCCTGTAGACTGATCGTATTTGTCGAGACGATCAGTCGTTTGCGATCTTTTCCAGAACGCGTTTCGTTTTGTTTACAGGTTGCCAAAATAGCAGGAACTAAATAAGCAAAACTCTTGCCGACACCCGTTCCAGCCTCTACCAGCAAGTGATTTTTCTGTTCGATGGCTTGCGAAACTGCTTCCGCCATTTCCAGTTGCTCAGGACGATTTTCATATTTGTCGAGTCTCTGGGCTACCTTGCCATCAGTTCCGAGAATTGAAATTACATCTACAGTCAAAGTGAGCCTCGCCTCGCGTGTTGAAACAAACTGGAGCCCAACAAATCATTTGTTGTTCTCTGATTGTATGACTTATTTTTTGCGTCGAAAACTGACGACGCAGATGTCGTCTGTTTGCAATGCATTCTGTCTGAAAGCATCAACATCAGACAGAATTCCTTTCACGAGCGGCTCGACCTCTTCCGGACCAGACTTAATAAATTTGACCAGCCGGTCCCGGTGATAAAGGTTCTTTTCCTGGTCCATCGCTTCTGTCACTCCATCCGTATAAAACACCAGTGTATCCCCTTTGTCCAGCGAGAATGTTTCGACATGGAAAACCTGGTCTTTTAAAACTCCCAAAGGCATTCCTGACAGCTCCTGGGCGACCGACTCCACGGTTCCATCTGCACTATTCCGTAAAAGTGGAGCCATATGTCCGGCATTGACCAGCGAAACCGTATGTTTTTTGGGATCGAGGACCGCCATGAGAAATGTAATAAATCGCAGCCCTACTCCACTGGAAGCAATTTCCAAATTCAACTTTGCCAGAGCTATATCAGGAGACGATTTAGACAACACCTGATAGCGTGCCGAGGCATAGAGACGCGCCATCAGAATTGCAGCAGGAACCCCTTTACCAGCCACGTCACCTAAAGTGATTACGAGCTTTCCATCAGGGAGTTTAATGTAGTCGAAATAATCTCCACCGACACTCTGAGCAGATTCATAGTAATCGAAGAACTCATATTCTTCAAATTTCGGTCGGTTATGAGGCAGTAACCCTAATTGAATTTGATGGGCAAATTCAAGGTCACGTTCGATGTCCCGCTGTTTCACCAGCTCCTCATGCAATTTTGCATTTTCTAAAGCCAAACTTGACTGCTGTGCAATCGCAACCAGCACGTCCAGATCATCCTTGTCAAACTGTTGACCGATATCGCGAGTTGCTATTTGAATCACTCCCAGAACATCTCCTCCCTGGGAGACCAGTGGCACACACATCATCGAACGGATTCTGAGTGAGCTAATGCTCTCACTCATTTTGAATCGATCATCCTCGACTGCGTCGGCACTCAGAATTGCAGCACCGCTCATTATTGTCTGGCGAACAATCGTGGTACTGATTCGGATTGATTCTTCATCTTCCTTGCGGCGGGCCTTGGTGGCTTTTACAACCAGCTTTTTGCGTTCCGGGCTCTGCAGCATGATAAAACCCTGGTCTGCTTGAGCAAAAATCTTGAACAGGCCGTCTAAAATTCGGGGGAGAACCTCATCCAGTTTCAATGCACGGCTGAGTATCTGGCTGATTTCCAATACCGCATGCAGTTTGACTTCCGGTTTTACACTGATTCTCAAATGGCTGCTGGTGTTCAAATCGAGTTGGCTGATAATTGAAGAACCATCCAACACACCTTCATCTGAACTTTCACCCAGTGCCACTACATGTGATTCTTTTTTCAAAGAATGGTCACTGACTTCTAATGCTTGCTGGATAGCCGAGTCAAGAAAATCAGGGGGAGTCTCATAGTCCAGTAAAAACTGCATCTGAATATCACAAATACTAATTGTATCGTTTTCGTGCAACTCCGTTCGACCTTCAATCACGGTACCATTTAATAGTGTTCCGTTTCGACTGTGAAGATCTTCCAGATAATAAAAGCCATGACTTTCCAGAATCTGCGCGTGATAACGGCTGACCGCCACGTTATCAAGCACGATCTCACAATTGGGATGACGGCCCATAATTACCCGGTCGCCACTCAATTCAATAATCTGATCGGGAATTTTCCCTTTTAATATTTGTAAAATCGCCACGTGTGAGCCCGACTATACTTGGATGTAACTGATTAACTGGAACTATTTCATAATTATAAGATAACAGATCTGTCTCAGTAGTTCTGCCAATCCTTTAGAACTTAGTTTTAATTAAACCTGAGAATTTCGCTGTTATAAGACGTTTCTCTTTGAAATGACATCATTCCAAGAAACAAGTCCGTCAAAGATTCTGAAGATTGTAAATGAGTCTGTATTTTATATAGTTTCGCGTAGTATCGTTAGTTTACAGTTCTTTCTTCCTCTCCAGTGAGATTGAAGAGTCGATCGAGATGCCCTTCATTATCGATCTCTAAAACATTTTGATTATTTTTGAGAGCGCGCTGAACATAATCCACCATTTCCTTATCCAGAACATCTACCTGCCCCTGGACCTGCCCCTGGACCTGCCCCTGGACCTGCCCCTGGACC
>Ga0055584_100000018_pt1 | contig 132095 bp, 122 predicted proteins | sample OSDHelmetaG_FD_58716 | JGI IMG/M metagenome (GOLD analysis project Ga0055584, IMG submission 58716) | Pelagic marine sediment microbial communities from the LTER site Helgoland, North Sea, for post-phytoplankton bloom and carbon turnover... | ecosystem: Environmental > Aquatic > Marine >... | reverse complement strand
GCGAAATGCCTCTCACTAATTTACTCCGTTTTACTGGGGGAAGCTCAGAGGGATTAAAAATAAATCCCTCCGTCCCCTTTATTAGTTCGCCACGCATCAGGGGCTATTTCGGAGAGTGTCGAGCAAGGTCTAGGCTCTATCGCTATATTCCAGCTTCTGTTCTTTAGAATAGAATACTACGCCACGTCCTTTTAGTAGCTCGAGTTGTCCGTCTACTTCCCGCAGTTCAATCCATTTTTCGTCGTTCTGCGAGGTACCCGTTTCTTCGATCTCTTCCAGTTCATCCAGGAATGAGTCCTCCAAGAAGTCGAGCTCGGCTTTCAGGGATTCGCGATCGATGGCTTTGCTGTCATCGATCTTCTTGGGCATCTTGGATTGAGTGATATCAACATAGGCTCTTTGCCAGCTTGGCACATCAGATTGCCAGATCTTCATGCCGTTTATGTCGGTCTCTTTCATCTGGATGCGCGCGAAGTTTGCGCTCATGCCTCTTGCATCTGCCGCTGTCATTAGTGCTCGTTCGAATTGACCTTCGTTGGCATTTGCACCGTAGAAAACCACGCCTATCGCTTTGGTGCGTGTAAAGACAATCTCACTTAGATTGGAATAGGATGCGATTAAGAAATCGATATGCGCGGAACTAAAATTGGTTCGTTCGGATAGATCGCTTCCCACGATGTGGGCGCCTCGCAGGTTACTGCGCTCGTCTTTGTGTGGATTGATCTCTCGATCTCTATCGTTTGCGGTTCTCTGATCAATGCCGGAATGTAGGTCCAGGCTTCGCAGGTCGAGTCGCGACAGATTGAGAGAATGGTATATCCCATACTTATCCATGTAAGAGAAATGCCGATTGAGGCTATTGTCCTCGAGGGCATCCTTTAATTGAGCAGGTATGCTTAATACTTCATCTAAGTTTAGCAGCTTCTTTACTTGATCCAGTTTCTCTATCTCGTTATTAAAGCTCTCGATTACTTGCTTGATCTGGACTCTACTTGGCAGGGAGTCTGAATCTTCTTGTCTCAATGTACTGAGAGTTCGCGCTGCCGAGAGAAAGATCTCCTCTGATTGAGCGCTGAGTTCTTTAGAATTGTCAGTGTAATTAAAAGTGACCACTTTCCCGGAAAAAGTTCCTGATGTCTCCACGTCTCGAACCCAGTCGTCAGCCCTGCTAGAGCCCGCGAAATCGTGAAGTATGTCTACATAAAGGCTTTTTGCCAGTTGTAGCTTGGACCTTTCGTCGATATATCGCTTGGCTTCTCGTGCGTAGTCAGGCGTGGTCAATACGAAATCTATCAGCGCTAGTAGACTTTCTATTGCTCCGAAGTTTCTCTGGCCTATGCTCTCGAATCGATCAAGTATGCGACTGTAAACCTGAAGACTCGGGTCCGCCGTACCATCGAGTAGCTTGTACAATTGGCCTAGGCTTTTCCTTCTTTGTGCTGGTAGTGTGAAGTACGCTTTGCCCTCTTCTATCATAGCCCTGACCTCTGCCTTGATATTAGGGGCTAGGGTCTCCGCCTGATCTCTCTGATGAATCTCACTCGCTTCGTGTACTAGTATGAGGTAGAGGAAGTCCTCAACCGATTCCCGTGCACGCCCACCCTTGGCGTAAAGGCTCTCAATGATCTGGCGCATATAGGGCTGAGAGCCGGTACGCTCCTCTTCTCCGTCTCTTAGATGTAGAACATACTGTGTCTCTGCGCTTTTTCTCTTAATCTTAGATACACCCGCCGATGTGATCATATTCGTGGACCAGACTACTCTGTAACGATCGTTTGATGGTACGAAGAGGAGGCTGTGGACGATCGATTCCAGGTCGAGCCTGGTATGAAGATGTTGCTTCATCTTTAGACGGCTTACTACGCTCTCTACAAGAGCCGGCCTTAGCCAGGCCTTGGGTGTTGGAGGATTACTATTGAGGTGCTCGATTGTGCCGGTGGCACCGGTTCTAGCGCCAACAAAGTTTACAGATGTTGCACTCAAACCGGCAGAAAGACGGGAAGAAGTAGAATCGATCCTTGGAGGTAGTAAGTACATGCTTTGCCGTGGATCAATCATGTGAATCGAATGTAACCGGGCTCGGTATTTTAAAGGGGCTTAGACAATAAATACAGCAGTTGTGGAAGAGAGTGAATAGGGCGAGGATAATCCTATGCGGTCAGGATAGGGGCTTCTCTTGAGGTGCTGAAGAGAACATTGATCCGGTTGCAGAAGCCGCGCCAGTCATAGAGGAAGCTGTGGAATCTGTAACCGTCGTCGAAATCCCAATTGACGAATTTGTACCGACCATAAACGAAGAAGTGGCAATTGTTGAAGTGCCAGTGCAGGAAGAAATTCTGGAGTCTGAGATCGCTTCCTTCGAAGGGGAATTTGAATACGACCAACCAGAAGAGACCCTCCTAGCAGCGGTCGTAGAGTCTGTGCCGGTCGTAGATGAGCCTTTTTTGAATTGACGAGCGTAGCGCTGGATGGCGTATTAGAAGAAGCCCTGCAGGCGGCCGCCGAGCCTGAGCCTGCAGCTGAGGAGCCAGCTGAAGAAGTTGTGGATAGCGTCGATGCTGAGGCTGCGCCGGTTGTTGAAGTTGCCGCCGAAGAGACTGAGGAAGAGGCAGAGGTGGAAGAAGAAAGCGTTGTTGAAACTTTGGTCGGCTTCACCAAGAGGAAATCATCTCTGTTTGGCATCAGGCAAGCGCCAGCGGCCAATTCCGAGGAATCTGCGGAAGCGGTGCAATGGGGCGCCTGGAACGAACCGGTCCCTGAATATTTGGCGAGTAAGATGACTATTTCGGCAGGAGACTACAGCGTCGACCTGACGCCGACAGAGATGGGCAATCTTACCGGCAGTTACAATTATTCCAGTGTCGTGGATTACCAGGGTCACGGTTCGGCGGGCCCATTGACCAACGTGCAAGCGAGCTTCGATGTGGACTTTAATTCAGGCGAAATAAGCGATGGCCTACAGTCGGTGGATGTGGCTGACAGACAGAACTGGTTGCTAGGATTCGATGGTCTCATCGAGCAGGGCATCGTCGGCTTGAATTCGCTTGGCGGAGTCATGACTGAGTTTTCGCCGACGGCCGAGCTTATCAATCCAATAGAAGGCGATCTCAGCGGTGCATTTACCGGCGCAGAAGCTGAGGCATTCGTTGGTGGCTTCGAGCTGCTGGACTCGCAGAATGCGCTGAATACGGTAGAAGGCATCTACACCATAGAGCGTTGATACTCTGCTGCAGCCCATTTCGATCCGCAGTATCAAGCTCGGAACTGAGCGATAGCATTTGCCAGGGCCCTGAAGACTCGAGTTGCGCGCCCCATTTGCGGGGCGTCCTGCGGGATAACAATGCCCTGTGAGGCGCTTTCCGCAGCCCTATACGCGAGAAGTCCTAGGGCTGAGCCCATACCCTAAAAGCGCATTTGTGCCAAATATCTGATCAGCGTCACGATCTACCCTATTTTGCCGCCAAAATATTTCTTATAACGGCGCATTTCCTGATAATCTAGGCCCCACGTAAATCTATAGAGAATATTCGGAAAAACCTTTGGGCTGTGTAAACCATCCAAATGCCCCCGTGGCCGCGACCTGCAAGAGCTGTAGTGCCGAACTCTGTGGTACCTGCACCCGATTTTTAGATATGGGGGAGTACTGCGAGCTATGCGCTAAACTGGCTGAGGCGGAAGCGCAGCGGAAGTCTCGTGAGCGCATGGAAGAACAGCGCAATCAGGTCTTGGTGCGTAGCACTTCCGAGCGCATTATAGAGGAAGAGGCGCGGCAGAAGGCCAAGAGTAAGGATGCCATCTATATCAAGGGTGGCATTGGCGTAGCCTTCATAATGCTCTTCGTCTCGATCGGCCTATACGCCTATCCAGATCTAAGAAAGTCAGACGTTCAGATAGCTGAGGAACAGGCGATTATGCGCCTGGAGGCCTGCCGCCAGGTGTTTCAGGCCATCGGTATCAGGCTGTCTGAGGGCGAAATTCCCGATAGCACGATGAGTTGTCCCGGCACGAATATCCCCAATATCGTCCTGCGACGGGGCAATAGAATCACCGTATCTCACCCCAATCCCCGTCAATTCGGCCTGGATGAGATGTATGTCACCAACGACTCGCACCGTGTCGTGATGGTGGGGCGGGGGCAAGGCTGATGGCTGCGCGTAGCCCCCAACAAGGCTTCACGCTTATAGAGTTGCTGCTGGTCACCGCGATCATTGGCATCCTAACCAGCGTCGCACTACCTGCCTACGATCTCTATTCGCAGTCCGCGCGTTTCACAGAGGCAGAGATAGCTGCCGGCCTGTATCAAAACGCTATCGTTACGGCGGCAAACGCCGGCAGGTATAGCGCACTAACAGACATCAACGAAGGTGCGCTGGGAGTGCAGGACTTTCAGGCGAGGGACGCCAACACGCACGGCATACACGTTCACGATGGTGAAATAATCCTGACCTGGAAAGATGACGGCACAATATTGGCAGGCGTGACCTATACCCTGACGGCACAGTCCTTTACGCCGCCCATCAACTGGACAATTGGCGGCACCTGTAAGTTTGGTGGATACTGCTGAGCGCTACAGCGAGGCAATATTAGCCTGCGCACGAATCGTGATTCCCAATGGTCTATTGATGACCAGTCCTTCTTCAAGTCTCTGTCTGACATACCGGCAATATATTTCACTTCCTAGTCGCTACGGTATTGGGAGTAGGGGTTTGGGCCAAGAGTAAAAAGGTCTGGAATATCACCACTGCCCTCATTGTGCCGATGGCGATCATCGCCATCCTTCAAGCATCTCCTGCTAGTTATTGAGCTCTTTGGGGCAGGGCCGCGAAGGTCCCGACTAGTCGAACCATATATTCAGTGTTGGAAGGGAAACCATGAGCAAGTGTCTGCCAAGGAAGGACTCGGAGCGTTGGGTAATGATGCGGCTAAACAATTAATTACATCCCCCATTGCCACGCACAATCCGCTACTATATAGTCGCGCCTTCCGCCGCAAGGGCATTTTCCCTACTACTCTGGTGCCGCCTAAATGATTGATTCTACAAGCATTTCTCGCTCTAGCTCGGCTGTCTCCCGAAACTTTCTGTTTGTCTCTTACGATGCGCTTATCGGCGACCTCGCCTACCGCGTATTGCTGGAAGGAAATCAGGTCAAGTATTCGATCAAGAACCCCGTGGATAAGGATGTCGGGGCTGGGTTTGTACCCATGGTTGACGATTGGCGCAGCGAGGTCGATTGGGCAGATGTGATCGTCTTCGACGATGTGCTCGGCATGGGCGCCGAGGCGGAGAAGCTGCGCGCGCAGGGCAAGGCCGTGGTCGGCGGTTCGGCCTATACGGATATGCTAGAAGACGACCGAGCATTCGGCCAGGAAGAGCTGAAGAAGCACGGCATCTCGATTATTCCCTACAAGCAGTTCGATGGCTTCGATGATGCGATCGAGTTCGTCAAGGCGAACCCGGGCCGCTATGTGATCAAGCCTTCCGGCGAGGCGCAGAACATGAAGGGCCTGCTGTTCATCGGCGAAGAGGAAGACGGCTCTGACGTGTTGCAGGTACTGGAAGACTATCAACAGGCCTGGGCTGAACGGATTCCTTCCTTTCAGCTCCAGAAGCGAGTGGTAGGTGTTGAAGTGGCAGTCGGGGCCTTCTTCAATGGCAAGGAATTTGCCATGCCGATCAATATCAACTTCGAGCACAAGAAGTTATTTCCCGGTGACCTCGGACCATCGACGGGCGAGATGGGCACGGCGATGTTTTGGTCTGGGCCCAATCGAATATTCAACCAGACGCTGAAGAAGTTGGAATCCAGGCTCGCGGAGGAAAACTACGTCGGCTACATCGACCTCAACTGCATCGTCAGCGGCAATAATATCTATCCGCTGGAGTTTACGGCGCGCTTCGGATACCCAACCATCTTCATCCAGCAGGAAGGCATTCTGACGCCTATCGGCGAGTTCCTGCACGGGCTCGCGACGGGGGCTCGTAAGACTTTTAGGACCCGCACCGGTTTTCAGGTCGGCGTGCGCATCGTGGTGCCGCCGTTTCCATTTAGCGACCCAGAGACCTTTGCGGTTAAGTCCAAAGATACCATTATTCACTTCAGGAAGAGTCAGGAGGGTATTCACTTCGAGGATGTGAAGCTGGTAAATGATGAATGGGTGATCACCGGCAAGTCGGGCGTCATCCTGGTCGTAGTGGGAACCGGTGCGACGATGAAGCAGGCGCAGAAACAGGCCTATGCACGCATCAAGAACCTCATTATTCCCCATATGTACTACCGCGTCGATATTGGAGATCGCTGGTTTGACGACAGCGATAAGTTGCACTCATGGGGGTACCTCAGGGAGCTATGAGCACGCAGATACGCGAAGTCTCGTCCCTCGAAGAATGTCGCCCCCTGTGGGAGCAATTCTCACCCCATCTGCGCGCCTGGGACAATTGGGACCTGCTATTCGCCTTCCACGATACTCAGCGTTATGAGTTTCGGTTTCAGGTATTGGAACAGGCTGGCAGCGCAGTAGGGCTGCTTCCCTTAGTCTATGACACCGCTGACAACAGCTATGAACTCTTTGGCGGCTGCTATCCGGAGAATCGCGTGCTGTGGATGCAGACGGAACACTTTCCGCTTCTTTTCGATGCCTTGCCTGAGAATACGACTTTCTTCGACCTGAAGGGGCAGTGGGTTACGGATCTACTCGAGCGTTTTCCCGAGTATGCAGCCAATTTTATCGAGGAGGACCATCAGTATTTCCTCACGCCTGCGAAGCTGGACTACGACTTCAACAACCACCTGCTCGCCACGTTCTCACCGGATCGTCGCAAGGGCTTCCTGAAAGACGTGCAGAAGCTTCGTGATCGTGCGAGTGAGATGCGCTGGTCACAAGACGATGAGTCCGAGCTGTTTATCGAGCTGAACGTGATGAGTTTTGGCGAGGAGTCTGACTATTTTAAGGACGCGGGCAGGGCGGAGGTGCGCAGAGTGGTTAAAGCCCTGCAAGAACTGGGCATGCTGCGAACCTTTACTATCGCGATCGATGGGCTTAAGCAGGCGGTATCTCTGTCTGCCGTGCACGATGGGGATTGGATCGCGCTCTACTCCTCGAGCAACAATAAGATTAGCAATCTCGGCAAGTTACTTACTGTCGAGACTATTCAGGAGGGCTGTCGTCAGCGGGTAAACGAGGTGAATTATATGACGGGTATGGCGTGGAAGGCGGCCTGGCATATGGAGACGCTTAGCTGCCGAACCTTTCGAAAGCCGGCGCGTCCACCCAAGGCTCCCTAACCCATATCGGGCTTCCTGTCAGAACTGGCGAATGGTTCTGGAGCCATTCTGTGTCAATTGCTATGGGCTTAAAATATCTCTTGATACGGGTCACAATCCCACAAAAAAAACAGCAGAAAAATCCAGCTTTTGATAGACTTTCGCACTGAGTGAGATTGAGATTATCCGATTGAATTGTTCCAACCATCCAAATGCCCCTGCCATTGAGAAATGCGCCCGCTGCGACGTCGCCCTTTGCGGTATGTGCGCGAATTTCCTCAATATCGGCGTCTATTGCGAGAAGTGTGTCTCGGCCGCGGAGACGGAAGACTTCGTCAAGGCGCAGTCGAACAAGCTGAACAAGAGCGAGATAGATCTCGTTCTAAGCAAGCATGCCCAAGAGAAAGACAACGACCGCGCTAGCATCGAGAAGCGCAAGGACAATGTCGTGCTCTGGTTGGGCTTCGGCGGCGGCTCGGCTATGATCTTCGTTTCTCTGGTCATTTATGCCTTCCCCCTGCTCTTTCAATTCGATGCGCAGGCGAAGGCGGCCTTCGAGGCGGCACAGGCTCTTGAAGAGTGTCGGCTTGTGTTCGAGCAGATTGGCTACGACCTCGAGAGTGGCAGCGATCCTGACCCTTCAATGCGCTGTTCCGATACCAGAGTCCCCAATATCGTGGAACGCCGGGGTAACTCGATACGTGTCTATCATCCCAATCCCGGAGCCTACGGCTTGAGCGAGCTCTACGTGAGTAGCGACTCCCATGAGGTGGTACTGGAAGGATGAGAAACAGTACAAATACGGTCAGGCAACAAGGCTTCACTCTCATCGAATTGATGATTGTGGTGGCTATATTGGGGATACTCGCGAGTGTCGCACTGCCTGCCTACTCACACTACCGAAATCGTGCGGCCTTCTCCGAGGCGCTACTGTCCATCAGCGTGTATCGCAACTACATTATAATCGCCGCTGAGAGCAACCGGCTCACCGAGCTTGCCGATATTCAGGAAGGCGAGAACGGGATACCCGATAGCCAGCGGCGAGATGCGGACACGCACGGCATTCATGTGCATTCTGGCGAGATTCGTGTGAATTGGCGTAACGACGGTTCGGCACTAGCTGACGCGAATTACACGCTGACGGCGCAGAACATCACGCCGCCGATACAGTGGGTCGAAGGCGGTAGCTGTATCCAACTGGGATTTTGCTAGGCGTTTAGGACGCTCTCATTCACTTGCGGTAGGCTCAACGCTATCTGAACTATTGCCTAGGCCTAGCCTCGACGTAGAAACGGAGTAATTAGGATGGAACCTAACAACGCACAGATGGATATCGCTACGCTCGAGAAGACCTACGACCGGTATTCTTCCTTCTACGATGCGCTCTTCGGCACATTCTTCTCCCCAGGCCGGGCCGCTGTCGTTCAGGGCCTGCATCTCGAGGATGATGCTCATATCCTGGAAATCGGCATAGGCACGGGGGCTTCTCTCGAACTCTACCCCGAACAGACAAGGATCACCGGAGTCGACCTGTCTGAGGATATGCTGAATCTGAGCGAGAGGCGGGCTCATCAAACGGGACGCGAGGTCGATCTGCGCTTGATGAATGCGGAGCATCTGGACTTTCCCGACAACTCCTTCTCGCACGTCGTCGCCATGTATGTCGTCTCGGTTTCGCCCGATCCTGCGGCGATTGTCAGGGAGATGGCGAGGGTTTGTAAACCCGGTGGGGAGCTTGTGATACTCAATCATTTTAGCGAAGAGGATTCGCTGATTGGAAGGCTGGAGCGAATTCTCGCACCGCTGTCATCCAGGCTCGGCTTTAAACCCTATTTCCCTCTGAACGATTTTACCGAGCAATGCAGGCCCTTCTCATTCGACGAGCGTTCGAAGACGAATCTTCTGGGTTACTGGTCCATATTGAAGGGCCGTAAACGTTAGGGGGAGAGCAGTGCGCTGGAGATCGCCAGTACTTCCTCGCTCTGTGGCGCAGCGATCAGGTTGATAGATTCCAGGGGGTCCTGGGTAATCTCGAATAATAGCTCCGTACCGCGTTCGGCATAGGAGCTTCCCTCCCAAAGATGTTTATAGATTAATTCTCCGCGTTTGATGAGATGCAGTTTCCAGCCAGTGGGAATCGTAGAGCTGTGACGTGTCGCCCTGTTGATAGGAGTAGATTCAAGCAGGCTTCGACCCGGAAGCTCAACGATAGGCTCGATTCCGAGCGCATCGAGTAGGGTAGGCGCGATATCGATATGTGTTGCGTACTGCGTGTTCTGGTAGCGCTCCCTCTGTGGGTCGTAGATCAGAAGCGGTATCCGCGTATGTTCTTCATAGAGAAACCGTGTATGACCGTGATGCCCATGCTCGCCAAATCCCTGCCCGTGGTCCGAGGTGATATACACGATGCTGTTCTGTAGCAGTCCCTTGTCTTCGAGTTGCTCGAAGATCTGCGCGATGAAGAAGTCCGCCTGCAAGATTCCGTTGTCGTAGTTATTAACCTCCTGCTGTCTTCGATCTTCTTCGTTGGAGAACAGCGTGGCGAGGGGGTTGAATGAGGACTGGAAGGGCTCGAAGCGATTGAACTGCCTGTGGCGTAGACCCAGATCGTGTGCTGAGTACAAATGAAGGTAGAGGAAGTTTGGTTGGCTCGCGGCCAAGTCCAGTCGTTCCAGCTCTGCTATGACTCCTGCGTCATCGTTCACGGCGTAGCGTTCGCGCATGGCGCCGTCGCTTAGGTAGTCGGCATCGTACATGGTGCTAAGCCCTCCCCATGCATGGTTGCCGGTGAGGAGGAAGCTACTTGTGTAGCCGTTCGCCTGCAGGATATTGCCGAGGTGTATGCTATTGCTACGTATCATCTCGTACTCGTAGCCGGTTAGGACGCTGAGGATTCCGCAGGCGCTCTCGGAGCAGCTTGAATGCACCATCTCGACCGGGGTCAGGCGACCTTCGTCACTCAGGGCGCTGAGAAACGGGCTCGTATCCCTCTGGTAGCCATAGTGAGTCAAGTGGTCTGCGCGTAGCGCATCGACCATGATGATGACGACGTTGGGCTTGGTGGCAGTCGGGTTCTGCAGGGCTGTATCCGCCTGCACTGCAGAGCGTGTAGCTAGCTCTGGCAACGCCGGGTCAAATTCGAACATGGGGATATAGTCTAGAAATAGATTCGACAGGGGCTCGCCAGCCCAGATGCCCGGGTCTTCGCTATCGAAGTCAATCTGCAAGAGTGCTGCTGTTGCCAGCATTGCCAGCGCCGAGTAGCCGAGAAAACGGGGCTGGTATCCTGTGCCGTCTGGCTCGTAGTAGCGATTGAACAGGTATCGATAGCCTGCCAGCAGGGTTAATAGCAGCACGAGCATCGCGCCGAGGTAGAGATTGAGGGCTGGCAGGGTTTGTCGCATGACCGATAAGTCTGCGACATAGGCATCTAGCAGCTGTAGCGTGATATTGCCCGCCCATATGCTGTTTGAGATAAGGCTGCCGGAATAGAGCGCGATCAACAGGAAGTCGAATACAGGCAGGGTTAGCAGCACATAGCCGAGAAGTGCGCGGCTATGATTTCTCTGGTGCAGATAGAGACAGGGTAGTAACAGTAGAGTAAGCGCGGTGAACAGCAGCAGCATGTGCAGCAGCGTAACGGTGGCTGGGTATTCGAAAATCAGCTGAAACGCGATAATGAAGATCAGGCCGACCGCTAGATGAGCTATGAGAAGATTTAAGAGAAATCGCATACGCAGTTTGCCGGTCGTCTAATCACTCGCTAGAAAAGGGTATTGGTCTCGTTCGCACTGCCTAGTTTTCTACGCAGCGCAGGTATCCGCCAGGGTTGCAGCTGAACAGCAATTTATTCTCAATATTCTCGTCGACTACGAAGCGGTTCGACTCCTGCATGAAGGCCTGTAGCGCAGTCTTCGGGTTATTACCCGGACCCCAGGGCCTGTCGCGGTAATCCTGTTCTGGGATGTCTTCGACGATCGTATCGCCACAGATCAGGAAATAGCCTTTTCCTACCAGTGGGGCATAGAGTTGCAGTTCTTTGAGTACGTGTTCGTGAGTGTGGTTTGAGTCCAACAGAATCATCGTCTTTCTCGAGTCGCCGGTTATCTCCTTTACCTTGTCGAGCGTCTCCTGTTCGATGGATGAACCATTGATCAGGTGAATGCGCTGCGAGAGCCTGCCGTGAGAGTTTAGTCTCTCCTTAAGGTCGTCAGGAATGAAGACATCTACACCGATTATCTCGCCACCTCCAAGCACCTCGAGTAGTGTCGAATAGAAGAGCAGAGAACCTCCCCATGCCACGCCGATCTCGATGATGAATTCCGGGCGGGTCTGAAAAATAATTTCCTGCAAGGCAAACATGTCTTGAGGAAGATTCAGAACCGGCTCACCGAGCCAGGTTCCCTGATGAATCCAGCGGTGCTGGTCGGCCCTGAAAAGTACGTCCAGGCTGTCCCGGTGTAAGGCCTCGTCGGCGGCCATCTCTTCGGCGCTTCGCCGCTGCAATTCACGAAACTCTTCCCGACTTAAGATCTGGTCTTTAGACATGAGTGTTCTTTATTCCTTTTAGTAATTCGACTGTGTCGTGAACGCAGGCGCTCACGCTACCGGTTAGTTCGAGTCCTCGCTCGCCTATCTTGTTATTCTCAACCTCGTACGAAAGCTGATTCATGATCTGAGTGTCCACGAATTCCACGTCTAAATCTGGCACATGAACCTTGATCATCTCTACGATATCGTTCACTGTCAGATTAGCGCTCAATATATTGTAGACATCCCCGTCGAACAGGCTACTGTCATGGATGAAACGAATGGCATCGAAGGCATCGCTCAGCGCCAAATAGGGCCGCTTCTGGTGTAGTGCTGTCTTCCACACTGTTATCGGCTGGCGCATGGTAGCCTGCCAGCAGAACTTGTTGACGGCGGTGTGGAATCGCATACCAGGAGACGTACCGCAGATGGTGCCAAAGCGGCAGATTACAAATCGAAGATTATCCTGCTTGCTGGTTTCGATGAGGTGCTTCTCTTCGCGCAGCTTGGTTTCGGCATAGGGGCTCTGTGGCTGAAGCTCGTTTTCGCTGCAGTCCTCGGCCACGGTTGCTTCCTGCGTGCCGTATACGCTAGTCGAGGAGAGATGGAGCAGGGGGGCGTCTTGGCGAGCACAGGCGGCGGCAACCTGTTTGGTCGCGTAGAAGTTGTTATTCTCGACCTCTTCCTGGTTCGAAAAGCTACCCGCGGCATTGGTAATTGCGGCCAGGTGTAACACCATGTCGGCGCTCGCGATATGTGGGTCAAGATCCGCCTGGGTCACATCTATTTCGTGAAACTGATAGTCGGCAGTAGTCGGCAGGTCAAATAGAGAGCTGTATCGCTGCGTCATCAGATTGTCCAGCAAAACGATGGTGCAGCCGGGGTAGTGCTGAGGTAGCTGCCGCAGCACGTGGGATCCGATATGGCCAAGTGCGCCTGTTATGACGAATTTCATAGGCTTAGGTACTTCTCTAAACAGTCTGCATAGTAGTCGCTGGTCTTTATCAAGCCGCTTTCCAGATCATCCTCAATCTCCCAGTCGATAAGCGATTTTAGTTTGCCATTCGAGATTATCGCATCGCCTACGTCGATCTTTCTTCTCTCCTCGGGCCAGGGGATGTTTGCAACTTCGCCGCTGCCGATATGCTTCACAGTATGGTGTGCGATGTCCAGGACGCTATAGTGTTTGTCGCCCGCGAGCAGGTAGACCTCTCCCCTGGACTTTGGCTCCTGCGCTATGAGGGTCAGGGCATTCACGACATCGTCGACGAAGAGCACGTTCCGCATCTGTTTGCCCTCGCCATAGACGGTGATTGCCTTATTCTGTAGTGCCAAACCGATGAAGTAGTTGTTGAAGGTGAACTCTGGGCTGTGAATACTGGCTCTTGGGCCGAATACATTCGAGACCCGCAGAATAGTGGCATCGATCTGGTGTGCCTTGGTGTAAATTAGTGCGTATTTCTCGGCTACGCACTTATTGGCGGAATAGATGTCGGTAGGGAACTCGGGGTGTTTCTCGTCGGCGGGCTGATACTGCAGCGGACCGAGTTGTGTAGTGGTGCCGAGGTGAATGAAGCGTGCCTGTGGATTGAAGCGCCTGATTGCCTCCAATAGATTTATCATGCCCTTGCTGTTTACATCCTGATCGAACCAGGGCTCCTTCATCGAGTGCGCGTGAGAAGTGGAGGCAGCGCAATTGATTATTAGGTCTTGCTCTCTAACTTCTTCGCAGAGTCTCTCGAAATTCAAGATGTCGTTAACACGTAGTTTAATATCATCTTTTACGTCTTCGATATTAAACAGACGGCCGCCGGCATGGGTGTCCAGGCAATCGTAAACAGTGACCTGGGCACCCAGAGCGAGATAGCGGTGCACGAGGTTGCTGCCGATAAAGCCGAGGCCGCCGGTAATGAGAACCCTCAGGCCCTGCGTCGATTGAACTGAATTACTCTTCGCTGACATCGAGTCTATCCCTAGTCAAATTATTGAGAGTTCGGTGTTCTCTAGCTGAGATAGAACTCGAGCGTTTTTTTAATTCCATCGCGTAGTTCGACTTCTGCCGACCAGCCAGTTGCCTTCGTAAAGCTCGAGGTATCGGCTACATAGTTCCTCGTTTCGATAGGCGATGTAGCGCTGGGGGAGGCAACTCGCTCAACCTCAATCGCCGTGCCCAGACTTGCCTTGGCGATACTGACGATCTCGCCAAATGCCTCGGCCAAGTTGTGCCCCATGCCGCTACCTATATTGAAGTAGCGGGCATTGGTATTTTCTATCTGTAGAGCGGCAGCTTCGAATGCCGCTACGACATCGGAGATATAGGTGTAGTCGCGCAGCTGCAGGCCTTCGCCATATAGACTCAGGCTCTCACCCATGGCCGCTCGACGAATCATCTGATTCAGTATGCCTCGATCGCTGCTGCCGGATGTCGTGCCAGGGCCATAGACATTGGCCAGACGCAACGAACAGGACTCTACATAATCCATGCCCGCATAGTATGACAGGTATTTTTCACAGCTCAGCTTATGAATATCGTAGACAGTGACGGGATTCTCATATATCCCTTCTGCCACTGGCAGTTGTTCTGCCAGGCCTACCACGGTTGCCGTGCTGGCGAAGACGATAGTGGGTTTCGACCCGCTTTTTCTGCAGTGTTCTAGCAAGGTAAACAGGGGTCGCACATTGTCAATAAAATCTTGTTCCGGATCTGCATCGGCCTTTTTCGCGCTAGTCTGCGCCCCGAGGAAGAAGACGATGTCTACTCCACCTAGCAGGTCTTGCCAGACATCGGCTGCACGGTAATCCAGCTCGTAATCTTGAACGTCTGCCAAGCCTTTGAGTGGTGCTAGTCTATTCTTGTTGCGGCTGGCGCGGATGATGGTGCAGGCTGTGCTGGACAGCGAGCTCGCCAGTGCGTGGCCGATGAAGCCACTGGCACCGGTAATCAGTACTGTCTTATTCTTGAATGATCTGGCCGCATTCACAGTGTCTTGCCTCGTGCCGACAGGTAGCGCAGTGGGGCATTGAAGAGAATGATAAACAACAAAAGTAGTTTTGTGGAGAAGGGCTGGTCAAAGCGGAAGGCGCAGCCGATCAAGCGCAAGGGCACCTTTAGGAAAGGGAAATACCTGTCCATGAAACCCAGCTCCTTATAGAGCGATTTCTGATAGCGTTTGATCCTGTCGGCGTAGCTCTCGTCGGCATAATAGTACCGCCTGCAACGTTCGCCTGCATTGATGTTGGCGAAGCTACCTCTCAGGGACATCTCGAACAGCATAATGAGATCGGTCGCGACTATCGGCTCCAACGCCTTAATGCTTTTCATGGTCGCGGTCTTGGTTACCCCGTAGAAAGCTTCATACTTGCCCCAAAAAGCGAGTGCGCAGCGCGATGCCACATCGCAGCCCCGCGTGTCGAAGTGTGGAAGGTGTCGATCCGGGATGCGCTTGCCCTCTTCATCGATCCACACTGTCTTGGCGAAGGCGAGGACTACCTCCTCATCCTGCTCCAGTATCTCTACACAGTCTGCCAGTAAGTTTTCCGGCAATATTTCATGGCCCCGAGCGAACATGAAGTAGTCGGTCTCGGCGAGGTCGAGAACCTGCTGATGATTTCCTATCTCGCCCAGGTTGCGCTCGTTCTGGAGATAGCGAATGCGCGAATCCATTGCGGCATACCGCATGCAGATCTCGGCTGTCCTGTCAGTCGAACGGTCCTCGCAGAGATAGACGACAAAATTGCTGTGGCTTTGGGCGAGAATCGAGTCCAGTGTAGTCGCTAGAAATTTCTCATTCTGATAAACCGGTAGTCCGATTCCAACACTGGGCATCGACATCGAACTAGCCCCGACTCGCATTCAGAAAGAGAGCCTGCCAGATATAGCTAAATGGCGGGGCCCATGCCTCGCTCTCGGCGTGCCATTCGCTGCCGGGTGCGTAGGCTGTCAGAAACTTCTTGCTAGCCGCCGTTACCGCGGCTTGATCGTCGATATCGAGAATATCTGTTAGGACCCCCTGCTTGAGCGCGAGCTCGATAACGTCCTTGCCTTGTGAATGTCCGTCGAGGGACTTGTCATAATACTTGCCAACCGGGTTCTTCACATAGAAAGCGCCACAGTGTTCGTCGATGAACTTGAGGTACTCTTCAACTACTTCCGCATCCATCTCGGCAAAGGAATCAATATTCAGGGCGAGGTCGAAATCGCCAAGTTCTTCAGGCAGGAAGTCGGCTACGCTAACGAATCGGAGTTTCCTAAAGGTCTGTGTGTCTAAAACTTCGCCGAGGTAGCGGCTAGACAAGTTTAGGGCGTTCGGTAGGTCGACTATGCAATAGCTGTCGATATCGAAGTTCGAAAGCAGCGTGTGACATGTGCGACCATACCCTGCGCCAATCTCGATGAGTTTGGCGCCTCGAAGCTCGAACGAACGGTTTATGAAGTCTGCCTCCTTGGCTGCCTGCAGATAGTCCAGACATACCGACAGGCCGTCGAAGCGAATGCTGAGAGGCTGGCCCAGCTCCCGATTGGGCGTGTTTGCGATTAGGTCTTTCTCATCTTGCGACATCGAGTCGGCCAGCAGGAAGTTGACGGTCTTCAGATAGCGAACGCCGTTTACCTGAGGGTTGAAGAGCGCAATCTTGTGGTTAATCGGAGAAGACTTGAAGCTCTCGAATCCGGATTCGATATTCTCCAGCGATAGCTGTTTCTCGTTTATCTCCTTCCAAAATTTGTTCTGATCGATCTTCATTGCGCGCTTCTCTGTCTTGAGCTACTGATCTTGATAAAATTCCTGCACGGCCGCGATAACTTCGTCTATGCGGTCGCCAAGTTCTGGGTACATAGGTAGCGAGAGAACCTCATCGCAGATAGCTTCGCTTTGGTCTAAGTCATCGCCAGTCGACCTATAGGCGGCCTGTAGGTGAACTGGGATGGGGTAGTGAATGCCCGCCAGTATGTCTTTCTTCTTCAGGTAATCGAGCAAGCGATCGCGGTTAGCCAGTCGAATCACATATAAGTGGTAGACATGGCTGCAACGCTGCCGCACCGTAGGCAATACCAAGTCGAGACCTGCCAGCCCCCTATGGTATTTGTCGGCCAGCTTCGCGCGGGTATTATTGAATTGAGTCAATAGCGGCAACTTTTCTCTGAGTATCGCAGCTTGTAGCTCGTCGAGCCGGCTGTTCCATCCGTGAACGCTGCTATCAAATTTCTGCGCCCATCCGTATTCCCGCAGCAATCCCACACGTTCAGCCAGGGCCTTGTCATTGCTTACTACGGCACCACCGTCGCCGAGTGCGCCCAGATTCTTCGTAGGGTAGAAGCTAAAACACCCCAGATCGCCGAAGGACCCCACCGGCTTGCCGTCCAGAGTTGCGCCATGTGCCTGAGCACAGTCTTCGATGACATAGAGATCATGCTTACGGGCGATTTCCAGGATCTGTTCCATGGCAGCTGGGTGTCCATAGAGATGTACCGGTATTATCGCCTTCGTTCTAGTCGTGATTTTCTGTTCGAGTAGCTCGCAATCGAGAGTGTAGCTCTTCGGTTCGATATCGACATAGACCGCAGTAGCCCCCGATTGGCGAATAGCCGATAACGTGGCCGAGGCAGTTAAAGATACGGTTATAACCTCATCGCCGGTCGAAACATCGCAAGCCTTTAGTGCGAGAAGCAGGGCATCGGTGCCATTCGCTACGCCATAGCAATGCGCGGTTTCGGTGAACTGTGCGAACTCCCTCTCGAAGGCCTGAGTCTCGGGGCCGAGGATATAGCGGCCGCTGTGCAAGACTCGAGCGATCGCGGCCTCGATGGCGTCCTGATGAGCTAGAAACTGTGCATGGGGATCGCTACAGAGAATCATCCGATGACTTTAACCTCGGGGACGTAGACGATCCATTTTCCACCTCTGGCGTTGTAGTCTTTCTCGTTGTTCATGATCTCTGTCATGTGATTCCAGGCGAACAGCAGCATATAAGCAGGCTGATTCTGCTCGATCTCGCTGGGAGGCAAGACAGGTATGTGCATGCCGGGGCTGAACTTATTCTGTTTTATCGGGGTGGTGTCGCTAATGAAGGCGATCAAGTCGGGGCCAATGCCGCAGTAATTAAGGACGGTCGTGCTCTTGGACGTAGCGCCATAGGCAATTACTGGTGCTCCCTGCTCGTCTCTGATCTGCTGTAGTAGGCTCAATAGATTGTCGCGCGAAGCCTCGATGTTACTGCGCAGCGTATCGAATGTTTCGGGCTTGCTCAGGCCAAGACGTTCCTCGCTCTCCATCACGGCGCGGACATTGTCGCTAATCGCACGACTGCCTTGCTTCGCTATAAAGTAGCGCATCGATCCGCCGTGAACATCAAGGTGTTCGACATCGAACAGCTCTAGACCGTGCTGGGCGATCATATTGCTAACCGACGTGGCAGAAAAATAGAAAACATGCTCGTCGTATATCTGATCGTAGGAAGTCTTCTCGACGATGTCGCCGAGGTAGGGGTCCTCGTAGATGAAGACGCCACTCGGTTTGAGTAATTTGGCAACCCCTGCCAGTACTGAGTGTATGGTCGGGATATGGCAGATCACATTCGCCGAACTGATGGTGTCGGCGTGACCCTGCTTGTCGATGATCTCTGCGGCGAGATTTTCATCGAAGAATTGGGAGAGAGTCTGAATTCCCTTCTCGCGCGCCACCTCGGCAACGTTCTCGGAGGGTTCTATGCCGAGGTGCCGGATTCCCGCCGCGGCAAGATTCTGCAACATGATGCCATCGTTGCTTCCAATCTCGACTGCGAAAGCGTCTTCGCCCTGTAGGTAATCAGCCGCCAACTTATCCGCGAAATTTTTAAAGTGAAGCGTCTGTCCTTTTGAGAGAGAGGAGAAGAATGCATAGTCCTCGTGAAACATACGCTCTCTCTCGGGTTGGTCGAGTAGCTGTACCATCGAACATTGACTGCAGAACCCCACTTTCATTTCGAAGAAATACTCTTGTGCGTAATTCTCCGGAAGCAAGAAGCCGTTAGCGATAGGCATATCACCGAAGGAGATAAATTCTTGCAAGTTCGTACTGCAGATTCTACAGACTGCCATGTCGCGTCTCATCGGAAAACCACGAAAATTCTAGCAAATTCGCCAACATAGGAGAATTAGTAGCAAGACAATACACCATAGTCGCGCTATTTGGCAGGGGCCTCGAGCGTTGGGCTACGACGCAATTACACGCCACAATGCGCATTACACTTCCCATGCGGACTAATTGTCATGCATTTTGTAGGACTTCTCTTAGTGCGCGTGCGAAGAATGCGAGGCCCGTCTCAAGTTGGCGGATTGTCCTTGTTATCTGGTCGTCGTAGTCCCATAATCCCGCCACTTTAGTTATAGGAACCCTAGGCTGTTCTCTCGACCCTGGAAAGGGAAGCTTTTAGGTGCGCTATGCGATTATGACTTACACGGGATGGGCATTTTCATGAAGAATACAACGGGACCAATTCTGGTCATCGACGACGAACGAGATATTTGTGAATTGGTTCAATTGACGCTCGAAGGTATAGGCTTCGAGGTGCTGGTAAGCCACAGTGGCGAAGCGGGACTGGAATTGGTTCAGGCCAGAGGTAGCGAAATTCGGCTAATACTGTTGGACCTTGCTATGCCGGGAATGAGTGGCGTGGATGTGCTGACGAGAGTTCGCAAGGAACATCCCGACGTGCCAGTCATCGTGATGAGTGGCTATGTCACCGACAGATCCGAGGCGGCAGCGATAGGTGCTAGCGATGTATTGCAGAAGCCGTTCCTGCTCGATGACGTGGAAAGTCAGGTGCAGCAAGCTCTGGCGAGTTAGGGCAGTTCTGAATAACTCTATGGAAGCGGCCCGAAATACTCGAGCCGCCGCCGCGCCGCAAAGACTACAAACTGATGAAGGCTAGTGCGTAGTTGCTATTGAGTGGAATGACTAGCTGATTCTGTACCGAGTCGTAGCACATAGAGGCTGCACTCGGAATACCCGAAGCGATGATCTCGGCATCCATTCCCGGGCGAATACGCGAGACGCTGCCAAAACGAACGCTGCTTACATATTTCGTGCCGTCCTCGGTGACTACCACGCCGTCGTTACCACCCTCAACCGCATACTCTGTGAGTATGACCTCTCCCTCGGTGTTATAGGTGATTACCGCGTTGTCGCCAACGTTCACTACGACTATGTTCCCATCTCTATCCATGGCGACGCCGTTGGGGGCTGCCAGTGGTGCTCCATCGGCAAATGTCGATACCTCGCCACTTGGGCTCACCTTGTAGATTCTCTCCGGTGCGCGAGTATTCGATGCGTAGATTGTGCCGTCATCGGCTACTGCGATGCCGTTTAGGATCGTTGAGCCAGGGATCTCGACTGCATTCAGCGGACGACCCGAGGCGAGGTCGAAAGAGCGAACATAGCCGACATCAACGGTATATAGAATCCCATTACTAATGGCACTGCCGAGAGGGTGGTGTAACTCCAGCCCCGTGCGTGTGGCTCCGATCCACTTCGGTGTGTGCACGCTGCCATCTGGGTTTATTAGCGATACGAAACCGTCGTTCTCAGTACCGTCGCCGCGAGTTGCGTTGTTCATGGCGAGTATGAGGTTCTTATTGGGATCGAAGGTGCAGCTCTCCGAGAAATGAAAACTACCGTACACCTTCACATTGCTAGACATAGGTACCCGAACGCCGGCTTCATTGACGGACCCGATGGGTTCTCCGGCTTCGAATCCCTGAGCGAGGAGTTGCGAGCTCAGGCCGAGCAATGCAATTGTGGAAACCAGATTTCGTGAGATAAACTTCATAGTGTTAATTCTCCATGGATAAACATTGTGCCGCGCTGCTTATTGCCGGCGTTAACTTATTTTAGATCGAAGTAGGGGCGTAGTCGTGTGCCGAGTACGCTGCCAATGAATGCGGCTGCAAACCAAAGCCAGCCATGCATGCTGGTCGAACCAATGCCGCCGAAATAGGCTCCGATATTGCACCCGTATGCGATACGCGCACCATAGCCTAACATTATTCCGCCAATGATCGCTGCAATAGCAGACCTGAGAGGGATGCGGAAGTTCGGCGCGAACTTTCCTGCGAGGCCAGCGGCAAGCAGGGCTCCCAGAATTATGCCGATGTTCATAACAGACGTAATATCGTTGAAGACACTCTGTTCCAGAGCGCTACTGAGCCCCGGCCGCTGCCAGTAGGCCCAATTTGTAATATCAAGCCCGAGAAAGGTGGCAAACTTTCCGCCCCAGAGTGCGAATGCCGAGGTGACGCCCCAGGGCCTGCCCGCCAATAGCAGGGTGGACACATTCACCGCGGCTAGCGCCAGCGCTCCGGCAATAAGTGGCCAAGGCCCGGTAAACCAGGAATAGGCGCGATCGACTTGTCTGTCGCTTCTTAGTTCGCCATGACGCCGGCGCTCGATTCTGTTAGTGGCAAACCAGACGGCAGCAAACAGGCCAAGGCTGATGACAATCGCACCCACACTCCCAAAATTCTCGGCTAGCGACAGCGGGGCGAATCCAGGCGCGTCTTGCCAGAGATGCCATTGCGAGGTGCCCAGCAGCGAGCCGGCAATGAAGGCAGCGAGTGTTATGAGCATTCTCATATTGCCGCCGCCGGCGGTAAATAGCGTGCCAGATGCGCAGCCACCCCCTAGCTGCATTCCAACGCCGAACAGGAAAGCCCCGCAGACAACGGCGAGGTTTAACGGGGCGACGCTGCCGCGAAGGCTTGTGCCCCAGACCTCGCCCTGAGCGATGAGAGGGGTAAACAGCAGTACTGTTACACCAAGCATGAGCATCTGAGCGCGCAGCCCAGCGCCGCGGCCCGTGGAGACTACTTCGCGCCAGGCAGCAGTAAAGCCAAACGCGGCGTGATAGAGAATGATGCCGGCAGCGAGCCCCACCATGAACAGAGCCCCCTGTCGCCAGCCATAGCTCGAGCTGAGATAGGCGTACAGGACTAGGGCCACAGTGATAGCAGATAGAATGCTAGCGCGGTTGTAGCCGAAGCCTAGGCTTGCTGAACTGGCAGGTGCTGTTTCCAAGATTAGTCCTTCGCTGCAGGGGTGAGCGGCCGAGCGCACAGAGCTGGAATTAGTCTACAGCTTTTCTGGCGACTTTCTAGAGTAATTCTCGGTAGATAAAGCATCTCGAGAAGGGAGATTATGGGCAAATCCTCGCTTCTATGTGTTACAAATCGTGTTACAAATCTTTACGGCGGCTACTACAGGCTCAGAGGTGGCTGAGTGTGCCGCCAATCCGATAACTGGGGAGACCAAAATGAAGACTCGAATTCTTGCCGTTCTACTCGTATTGCTTAGCACGCTAGTTCTCGCGCAGACACCGCCGCCAGCTACTCCGCAGGTAGCGACCGACATAACAGCCGCCGAGATTCAGACTTTCATCGATGAGTTGCCGCGGGATAGGGTCAGCGATCGCCCCATCCGTGTAGTCGAAACCACAGGCGATATGCATATCGGAGTCTACGGTGTATACAGACCGGACGGGGTCGCCGGAGACGTCAATGTACACCTGGTGGACACCACCGAGATTTACTACATGCTAAAGGGTGCGGCTACTCTCGTGACCGGCGGCACGCTCGTGGAGCCCTACGAGGCGAATCCCACTTGGCTGCGAGCGAAATCTATAGAAGGCGGTGTAAGCCGACGCGTCGTGCCAGGCGATGTCATTATAATCCCGGGGCACACAGCACACTTCTGGAGTGATCTGGAGGGGGAGATTGAGTACCTGATTTTCAGGCCAGATCCAAATAAACGCCTAGGGCTCCTCTGAATAACTCTACGAGAGGCCCCGAAGGGCGCGCCTCAAGCGTCGATCTGCGGCGCTGCTTTTCTTGCTAAGGGAATGGCCATTAGCGGCGAAACGCGCCTTGCTTATGAACGCTTGAGACTGCGCAGAGCTACCGTAGAGTTGTTCAGAGCTGCCCTGGATCTGCTCTAGCCCGTAACGAGGTTGTCCACGTATTGCTTGATGGCCGTGAGGCCTTCGGTGCCGATGGTGGTGAACTCCATGCTGCTGCGGAACTTGTCGCCGACCTGCTCGGTGTTGATGATGCGAGCATAGGCATCTGTGGTCCTGTCGCTGAATAGCTCCAATGACAGGGCCATCTTTATTTCGGAAGATTTACCGAGCTTAAGTGGTGTCTCCACCAGTAGACCGTGGTAGCTGATATCGACTACGTTGCCATGAAACTTCTCGTCGAGGACGATCTTTCCAGATAGGTTCTGGAAAATAACAGGCATGCTGACTTTGATGCGAGGGCTCTTTCGACCTTCCCGTCGCGGCACTTCCATGGGTCTTGGTCGCTCGGTCGCGTAGATCTCATACAGATCAACGGCGTCGCGCGCACCTTTGACCTCGACGCGGTTGGGTGGGCCAACTTCTATGAAATCCTTGCTCAGTTCATAGGTGTTCTCGCTAATGAGAATTTGTCCGCGTAGGCAATGCGCCTCGATGCGTGAGGTTAGATTTACCTCATCCCCGATAATCGTGTACTCGTGGTAGTGCTCCGAACCCAGATCGCCCGCGACTACGGCACCGGTATTGATCGCAATGCCGACGAAAAGATCGGGCATTCCCAGGGAGTTATTTTTCTCGTTGAGTTCCCCCATGGCTGCCTGCATCTCGACGGCGCAGGCTATGGCATTCTCCACGTCGGCTTCCTTCTCCTCGGGAAAGCCAAAGATGACGAGTATTGAGTCTCCCATCAATTTGTCTATGGACCCACCATAGCGCGTTATGATACCGCCCATCGCATCGAAGTAGCGATTGAGCATCTGGACAACGTCTGTGGCGGGATAGGACTCAGCGATATTCGAGAAGCCGCGAATATCGGATAGCAGAATGGTTATGTTCTTTGTGAGGACTTCTCTTTCGGGAAAGCCAGCATACACCAGCATCTTAGAGAGCCTTTCCAATACGTCTCCGTCACGCTCGTTCGAGGCACCTAGCAGGCCATCATCTCTAAGAGTTTGGAGAATTTGCTCGGCTACTTCGGTGGCGTTTTTTTGATGTTTGGACATCGTTTATTGTTGAGGTCTCGGGCAAAGGTTTTCGGGCAGAGCGTTAGTCAACTAACTGTGCGAGTCATATTATACCGACTGTGTAAGTATATGCTATTGCCCTCGCAGTCACATGCCGAGAATCCTCGGTATCGGTCCCTGAGACTGTAGCCAACAACTTGCTGCTAAACGTCGATTGAGGGCCTATCCTAAAGCAGGTTCGGGTTCTGTTGCGGCCAGTTCCCTTGGCTACTCAGTGAGTCCTGCCTGATTGGAATATGCTAGATTCTCAGTATATTGCCTGCGCTATCAATAACATAGATGAAGCCCTGCCAGGCCCTATCGCGCTGGAGAGGGGAATGCTGCAGCGGAGAATGGCTGTATGCGTGAATACAATCATCAGGGCGCTAAGCTAGCGGCTGGATCTCAGGCACACTGGGAAAATATCGCCGATCTTGCCCGCGCCATGAGTCGACATGCTTGGCGTCAGGCGGTAGCATTCCTTGGGCCGCAGCCAAAGACTCTGCGGGCTTTGGATTAGGCGTAGAGCCACCGGTCGATTCTGGGTAGGACCCCTATGGAAACGAATATGGATGATGTGAAGCGAATTGTGAATGCTGTCAGGGACGCGATGGCGGCTAGCCTTTCAGATCTGGTTAGCGAGGCATTGAGCGATGCCAACATGGCTATTGCAAATGAGCCTGCTGGTAAAAGATCCAGAGACCTGCATCTAACTGGCGAACGCGATGAGATCCTGAGGCGCTTCGATACTAATATTCGCGCGAACTTCGATGCGCTGACTGGTGTCGTGGACAAGGAAGTCAACGTGCTGGACTATGGCAGCCTTAGCCTAGTGGAAGAGGATGACCTGGAGGCAATTATCGCAATGGAGGGCATGATCTCGCATGCGCGAAACTGCGATATCAGTGAGTACCTCAGTTTCACAACGCGCCTTGATACGCTGTTCTATGGTACTCGCATCGATGAGTCGAACAACCCTATGGATCCGGACCAGATCGGCGAGGCATTCAAAGAGTCAGTACGTTATCTGGATATGACGGCGCTGGAGCTACTCATTACCTACCGCAAGTTTAATCGCAGTGTCTTTCATAACCTGGAGAAAGTGCTGATGGAGGCGAATGCGGTGCTAGTCGAGAATGGTGTATTGCCTGACCTCGATATGGCTGCGCGGAGCCGAAGTGAGCAGTTGAACAAGCGTAGCGCGCGACCACAGAAGGTTGATCCAACGGATCGCGCCTTCTCTACAGATGCGGCAGACACGGTGCTCTCATCCGGCGGCGAACAACAACTACTCTCTGTTATGCAGAAGCTGCTGCACAGTATCCCGGAGCAAACTGCTGGAGCACAGGTAGCGGCGCAGCAGCTCGCTCCTGCATCGGGTATGCAGGCTGGCATGATGGTAGGAAAGCAGCGTCTGGAGCTCGTAGCCAATGAGCAACTATTCTCCTTATTGAACAAACTGCAGCCCGCTGCCGAAGAGGCATCTGCCGACGGCGGTATTCAATCCGATTCGGAGCCGCAGAACCTCAGCGAGTCTGTAGGTCAACTGCTGGAGCAGGAGAGCAGCGTCGACACCCTGCGTGCCATCGATAGCGAATCGTCAGATATCATCAATCTTGTTACGTACCTCTATGAGGAGATATGGAATGACAAGACCGTGCCGATTGCCATCAAGGAACTGGTAGGAAGGACGCAAATAACTGTTTTGAAGATAGCCTTGAAGGATTCTGCATTCTTCGACTCGCCAGCTCATCCAGCGCGCTTGCTGCTAAACGAGATTGCAAACGCGGGCATAAGCTGGACTGGGGCTGAGAAGCTCGAGAAGAATCCCGTCTACGAAAAAATGCAGGAATTAGTCGCCAGAGTTGTACGCGAGTTTAAAGGCGACATCGCCGTCATCGAACAGCTGCTGGCCGATTTTGTCGCCTTCAAAGATGACTATACGCAGTCACACAAAGAGAGCGAGAAACAGCTTTCGAATGAGGAAGAGCGTGAGAATCGACTGCACGAAGTAGAGGAGTATGCGGCGCATAAGATAGCCGAGCGAATCCTTGATGCAGGCATCGACCCCTTCGTCAGGGAATTTCTACAGAGCTATTTTCACAGATTCGTGGTTCAGGTGGTGCTAAGAGAGGGGCCCGGCGGCATAAGCTGGCGGCCTGTCATGAACACCATCGATGTTCTGCTATGGACCGTAAGTACGGATAAACAGGAAGACGATTTAAAGCGGTTCGTGAAAGTGAACCCACGTCTGTTGTTGAACCTGGGCAAGGCGCTTGAGGTGGCAGGTGTGGACAAGGCAGAGGCCGACGAGGCGCTGGCGAAACTAAAGAAAATACAAGAGGCTTGCTTCCAGAAGCCTGCCGAAGCGGGCGAGCCTGAGTCTGAAACCACAAACCCTGAGGCTAGCGATCAAGCAAGCGCTCAGTCCGCCAAATCTACTCAGAATAAACTGTCCGAAGACGATGAGCACTTGCTAGAGGTCTCAAATTTCCCAATAGGCATCTGGTTGGAGTTCGAGGTGAAAGGCGGACAAAACATACGCTGCACGCTCGCAGCGAAGATTGATACGATCGAGAAATACGTCTTTGTGAACGGGCAAGGCGTGAAGGTAGTAGCGAAATCCAAGATGAGCCTAGCGCGCGAACTAAAGGTTGGCACGGTGCGGGTTATCTGCGAGGCCCCGTTAATGGACAGGGCGATGGAGTCTGTCATCGCGAGACTTCGCGATGCGAAGGAAGCAGACACAGCCTGAGCTAATGAGTAGGTGTTGCCTGTGTGAAACGCCTGCGCCGATAAGCATCGACGTGACACCGCTAGATAAACGAACTTAAGATAGCGCCGGATGTCACTGATTATGATAACAAAATAGCTGTCAAACTCTGAGTCGCACACATCTCTCTACCATTGTCGCCTTGCATGCTCCGGTCATTCGGTCTTCGCGCAAAGCGTAGCCATAGCTTCTCCCGAAGCTGTGACAGGGTTAACTCTTTTACATTCTTTCCGCTTAGGGAGTGTGATTTAGTTACGCTCTTTTCCAGACAGAAATACCTAATAATGAACCCTCACCGATACTCAAGTGGGTGAGAGAATTAGGAGTTCTGTTATGGCGGTGTCTAGCAAGCTTACGTCCTTTCTGCTAGCAGGCGCGTTACTGCTAGCCTCGAACACTGTACTTGGGGGGCGCTCAACGCTTATTGATGACAGTCTCGTGGTGCCAAGGATCGATTTCGACGGCTACGGTGCGATGGAGCTCGTGTTTCGTCTCGACTTCAAGGATCAGTATGTTCTCGTGCTCGAGGAGGCCGCGGCGGCATCTAGCGGCATAGCCAATTCGGGAGTGTTCGACCCAATGCTGAACACCATCGATATAGACGAGATAGCGCTGCCGGACGGCCAGCTCTACGCTGTGCAACTCAGGCTTCTGTCCAGCGCTGGGGAGTTTGTTTTCTCTATTCACGACGCGGTTCATCTGAATCCCCAGCCGCCATCAGGCGCATCAAGCGGCGAGTATCAGGCTTCGGCTGAGGCGCTCGCCCTGTATGGCCAGCAATGCAGCGGCTGCCATGGTGTGAACGGCACCGGGGTCGCAGGCAACCCCTCGCTAGCGGCCTGCGCCAACTGCAGTGGAGCATCGGCACTGAGCGGTTACATACGCGATACGATGCCGCTGGGGCAGTCGGCCAATTGCGATGCAAGCTGTGCCGAGATACTAGGCGATTTTATTCTAGGCGCGTTCAATAGCACGAACCAGCAGGTCAGCGGCGAGAGCATCGGCTTCATTCGCGTGCTATCCAAGTCTGTAGCACTGCGCAGAGCGGCCCAGCAGCTCGTGAGCCGACTTCCTACGCCTGCAGAATTTCGGCTGGTAGCGGACAATGGCGATGCCGGCATGCGGCAGGCTATCGCCGGCATGATGCAGGAGGAAGCGTTCTTCGATCGTCTCTCCGAGATATTCAACGACTACCTGCTCACCGACAAATACCATTCGCGCAATGGCTCGGAGGCAGCGATAAGCCTGCTGAGCAACGATGATTTTCCAGACAGGCGCTGGTTCGACCCAGGCAAGGACAGTCGTGGTGAGAACTACACGGCACAGAAGATCGCGACCAACGATGGCGTCGCTCGGGAGCCGCTGGAATTGATCAATTATATTGTCGCCAACGACCGCCCGCTTACCGAAATGCTTACCGCCGACTACATGATGGTAAATCCCTACTCGGCTAGAACCTACGGGATAGCAGGCCTGTCCTTTGCTAACCCGACAGATGCTGATGAGTTCCTTCCCGCGCGGCTCAGCGATGTGCCGCACTCGGGGGTGCTCACCTCGCCGATGTTCCTGAACCGCTATCCCACTACCTCTACCAACCGAAATCGAGGCAGGGCGCGGGTTGTCTTCGATCTCTTTCTCGATACTGACGTGCTCGCGATCGAAGGTGTGCGGCCCGGAAACTCGGTCGATATCACAACGCCCATCCCGACTATAAACAATCCCGAGTGTTCCAAGTGTCACTCTTTGATCGATCCTGTCGCCTCTGTATTTCAGAACTGGAATCACAAGGGGCAATACCGACCGGCGCGCCTGAGCAAGAGTGGCTGGTATACCGACATGGAGGCGCGGGGCTATAACGGCGAGGCTATGCCGCTGAGCGGCAACATTGATAGTTCGGTGCAGTGGCTGGGCAGGCAGATTGCCAGCGACCCAAGATTTCCAAGAGCCATTACAAGAATCATGGTGAGCGGCCTGACCGGAAAAGAACCTCTGAAGCCTGTGGATAGCAACTCGGGTTCGCAGGCACAGGTCGACGCCTATATCGCCGAGAGAACTCTGCTCAATGAGGTGCAACAGCGCTTCGTCGCCGACGGATATAGACTTAAGACGCTAGTAGAAGAAATTATGATGAGTCCGTACTGGCAGGCCGATGGGCTCACTGCCGGAGCGAATCGAGTCTCACACGCGACTACCGGCGCAAGCTATTTGCTGACGCCGGAACAGCTGGACAGGAAGATCGCCTCGCTGCTTGGATTCGAGTGGCGTCGGACTCTCGACAACTACTACAAGGATATCGAGAGAAGTTCCACGTCCAGGCTCAATAAGACCTTCCATCAGATCTATGGTGGAATCGATTCGGATAGCACTACTACGCGCCTGAGATCGCCGAATGGCCTCATGGGTGCGATGCAATTGCGCATGGCAAATGAGTTGGCATGCTACGCCGTGCCACGGGACTTCTGGTTGCCAGAGGCGCAGCGTAGGTTGTTCCGGTTCGTAGATCACGAGATGAGTCCCTACGACGACACGGGAGCAATCGATGAATCCGTAATGACCCGCGTTCGGCAGAACATTCAGTTCTTGCATGTCTATCTGCTCGGCGAGGAGTTGCCCATTGGATCGGAGGAGCTGCTAATCAGCGAGCAACTCTTCATGGGAAGCCTCAACAGGGGCAGACAGATGATACTCGCCAGTGGCGGTGAGTGGTCGGATATTTCTCTTCCAAGCGACTGCGACGTTACGAAGGACTTCAACGGCAGACAGCTCTACGAGAAAGAGGGCCCCGATAATCGGCTGCGCGAAGACAGACAATATCTGATTCGTGCATGGATGGCGCTAGTCGCCTATCTGCTTGCAGACTTTAAATTTTTGTACAGCTAGGTTTGCTGGCCACAACGGACATCAGGAGGCGCCAGACATGTATCGACGTCAGTTTCTAAAGTATATTGGCAGCAGCGGGCTTGGCTTGCTTATTCCTAGGCAGTCAATCTATGCGCAGCAGGCGGTACCTGATCGTTTTTGGATATCGGTCAACGCGGGTGGGGGCTGGGATCCAACCTATTTCATTGACCCGAAGGGCAACCGGCCTAGGCTGGATGGCCGTGGGCCGGTGAATAGCTATTCGGTGAACGCTATACGCTCGGCTGGGAACATTCGATTCCCCGGTTCCTATCCTGAGGGCATAGATTCGCCGGACGCAAACTCGCCCGGCCATTTCGCTAATTTCTTCCCCAGGCATGCCTCGAGGTTGCTGGTCATCAATGGCATCGACACACAGACCAACAACCACGACTCGGGCTCGCGTTATGTCTGGAGTGGAAAGATCGAATCGGGTTATCCGAGCTTCGCGGCTCTGGCAGCGGCCACTACCGCGCCCGAGCAGCCGCTAGCGTATATCAGTAACGGCGGTTATGATGCGACCGCATCTCTGGTGGCGCCAGCTCGCATCGGCGAAGGCGAGGTGTTTCAACAGTTGGCGTACCCGAATGCGAGCCGCCCAGGCGGAGAAGCGGGGGATCGTCGAGAGTATTTCGCGCCTGCCATTTATGCTGAGATCGAGCGCGCGCGACACGCCAGATTGCAGCGTCTGAGTCGAGGCGCCTCACTGCCACTGAAGAAGAGTCAGGTCGATGAGCTCATCATGGCTCGCGTGGGCGATAATAACTTGAACAGATTGGTTAGCCTGTTGCCCGATCGGGTCTCAAGCGGCTTAGAGGGGCAGGCCGAGGTGGCGACGGCCGCCTTCGCGAGTGGGATAGCAGTCAGTGCGAATATGCATATGGGTGGCTTCGATACTCACGGTAATCACGATGAGAGTCACAGCCGCCGCCTGACCGAATTGCTGGAGGGGCTCGATCATCTCTGGAACCAGATCGAAGCGAATAATCTGCAGGATAGAGTAACAGTTATCGTCGGCTCCGACTTCGGGCGCACGCCGTTCTACAACGACAACAACGGCAAGGATCATTGGAATGTTACGAGCATCATGGCGATGGGAGCTGGCGTGCGGGGGAATCGCGTTATCGGTGCCACCGATGATCATGTGGAGGCACTGAAAATCAATCCGCAATCTCTGCAGCTTGATCCAAACGGAATCACTCTAACACCGGAGCATATTCACCTGGCGCTGCGTCGCATGGCCGGGGTTCCAGCCAGCCTGATTTCACAGTTCGGCATTAGCGGCCCCGAATTGAACCTGTTCTCCTGAGCGCCTAGACGGCTATTCTGAATAGGCTGGATGTGCCTGCAGTATGCTCAGTAATTCGGCGGGGCTCATATAGGCTCCGCCGCCACCCTCCGCAGCGAACGCTGAAACGTTTTCTCCCGCTATCTGCCCCCTAACAAATGTCGCATGTTCTAGCCGCTGCCATCCTAGGCCGTGATCGATCAGTCGCCTGTCGGTGGCGCGTTCAAAATCTATTCGGCAGTCGCCTAACTGACATAGGGCGTCCCCGACAATGCCGAAGAAGGATCGATCAAGGTAATAGGCAGTATGTGCGAGTTCGTGACCGATGATTCCAACCTGTGCATTGAAGGGTTGATTCTTAAGTAGCAAGGCCTCGCGTTCCCCCTCTCGCTCGGTGTCGATGATCACTTGATAGGTGCGGTTCGCCGCAGAGCGCAGCATGCTACCCCAATGCGGTCGCGAAGAAAGGGGAATCGCCACGTCAGCGACGATGAAGTTGATTCGCGTACTGCGCAGTGCGGGGTAGTGACTCAGGGCCAGCAGGGCTTGCAACTCGAAGCCTTTGGGTAGAGTCTTGTTCTCGCCAAATTCCTGCAGTAGTTCCTCATAGCGGGGGCTAGCCTGCTGCTCGGTATACTCCCGCACAGGGATCGCACTCTGCGCATGCAAGGTGTTCGCGAGTGCGAGTAGCCATGCTGGGATGCCATATGTAAGAAACTTCCCATAGGACATATTGGAACGCTTGGCCTTTATTTTAAGAGATACCATGAGCTTCCCCTGCTTGCTGCTAGCTTCAGACTCCATTTCGACTTCACATTTTCTGGCCTAGGGCATAAAAAATGTGCAATAGGTCAAAATTTGACCACGAATTACTGGGATAAACGGCTGATTCGAGTAATGTTATAAGCCTGTTTAAATCATTTGAAGATTAATGCCATGAACAATGAAAAACGCAATTTTCCTCGAGTAGACCTCAGTGGCGAGGCCAATATCCGATTGGCCGGCATCGTACGAAACGGTACGCTAATGAACCTGTCTCCAGCGGGCATACAGATCGAGTGTCGCCATCAATTGATCGAACAGCTGACCAAATTCAAATCAGAAGCCGGGCTCTTCCCCGATTTCGAGCTTGAATTCAATCTGCCGGCACGAGGAAGCACGGCGAGAAAGATCAAGTCTACTTGTACTGTCTCGTACTGTCGCCGTCAACGTCAGGATAGCTACCACCTCGGTCTAAACTTTCAATCCCTGGCCGAGCAAGATGAGAAGCAGCTCAGCGAATATCTTTCGCATCCTGTAGCGGCCTAGATCCTTCACAAGAGCCCCGCTCGGCTGTTACATCCTATGCCTGAGTGGCTCTGACAGTCTAGCGATGCAGATTTCCATTCGCGTCGATATCTATTATCATAAGCGGCATGAAAAATGCAGCCGCTTTCCTACTCCTAGCTCTATTTAGCTTCCACGTTTCGGCACAGCAGCAGTCGTTTGACGATTGGTTGGCTGAACTGCGTGCGGAGGCGGCGGGTCTGGGCATTAGCGAGGCTACCCTGGCAGCGTTGGATGATCTCGAAGAGCCACTGCCTCGCGTCCTCGAATTGGACGGCAGCCAGCCCGAGTTCGTCCAGACCTTTACGCGCTATCTTAGCCTCAGAGTCACCGACAGGCAGGTGGCTCGGGGCCAGCAGTTATTACGTCAGCACGCCACTCTGCTCGAGCAGGTGCGGCAGCGCTATGGCGTGCAACCCCAATACCTGGCAGCCTTCTGGGCAGTCGAGAGTAATTTCGGCAACAATACCGGCGGTTTCTCCGTATTGCAGGCACTCGCGACGCTAGCCTACGATCCGCGCAGAGCCGATTTCTTTCGCTCGCAGATGCTTACGGCCCTACGCATCATCGACGATGGGCATATCTCGGCAGACAGTATGAGTGGCTCCTGGGCTGGCGCAATGGGCCAGCTTCAGTTCATGCCTTCGGTTTTCTATCAACATGGCGTGGACGGCGACGGCGATGGCCGCATAGATATTTGGAACAGCCTGCCAGACATCTTCTATTCCGCAGCGAACTTCCTGTCCAAATCCGGTTGGAAGGGCGATGAGCGCTGGGGCAGGGAAGTGCTGCTTCCCCGCGATTTCGATTTCTCACTCGCGGGTACGCAGACGCGTAAGCCCTTGCAGGAATGGCGTGACCTGGGGCTTCGACAAACATCGGGCGCTCCCATACCGGTGGCAGCTGATATGCAGGCCTCGGTTGTAATTCCCGCAGGCGCCCAGGGTCCGGCGTTTCTCACTTATGATAATTTTAGAGTTACTCGCGTCTACAATACGCCTATATTTTATGCCCTCACCGTGGGCCATTTGGCCGACAGGTTTGCCGGCGGCGCTGCGATCCAGCGCATGCCGGAGAACGAGCAGGCGATGAGCATAGAACAAGTGCGTGAGATGCAAACTCTATTGAACAGTTTAGGCTTCGATTCCGGCGAGCCAGATGGCCGAGTGGGGAGCCAAACCAGAAGCGCAATACGCGCGTACCAGGAACAACAGGGACTGCCGATGGATAGCTATGCATCGCTTTCCCTGCTGGAAGCCCTTCGCAGCTAAATTTCCCAACGATGGATCCGTGAATGAAGATTGTCGCAGACGGACATGTCTGACTCGATCTGCGCCGCTAAGCATCAAGGCGCCTAAAGTGACCGAATGAACTCGCAACAAGAAAATCTCTCCCTGCAGCGTTACCGACGCATGGCTTGGATAACGCTCGCCGCGGTGTACTTCCTCATACTGGTGGGAGCCACGGTGCGCGCCTCGGGTGCCGGTATGGGCTGCCCGGATTGGCCAACTTGTTTCGGCAGATGGATACCCCCCACAAGCGAGGCGCAGCTACCTGCGAACTATCAGGAAATCTACGCAGAGCTAGGCTATGCCGATACGCGTTTCAACGTCGTGAAGACCTGGACCGAATACACCAATAGGCTGGTGGGCGTAAGCATAGGCTTTCTTATCTTCCTGACGGCGATCTATTCCTGGTCCTGCCGACGGCACAATCCGGCAATCTTTAAGGCCTCTGTCACCGCATTCCTGATGGTTGGGTTTCAAGGCTGGCTCGGTGCCAAGGTCGTCGGATCGAATCTACAGCCCGGCATGATAACCCTGCATATGCTGATGGCCCTGGCGATCGTCGCCACACTCTTGTACGCAGTCGCACAGGCGAGGCGGGGGATCATGGCAGCCCAGTCGGTAGCAGCGATAGACCCGAGATTTGAGAAGTGGCTCTATATTGTTTTGGGCCTCACGGTGCTGCAGGTAGCCATGGGCACTCAGGTTCGTGAGATGACCGATTTCATTCGCGAGGCGCAGGGAGAAGAGTTGCGGTCCAGTTGGATCGAGGCCATGCCTTGGTTCTTCTATGTGCATCGGAGTTTCTCGGCCGTCGTTTTGTTTGCGAATCTTTGGCTCGCCCGTCTTCTGATCGTTTCGCTTGGGTGGCAACATTCTCTGAGTAGAATGACCCTGGCTATGCTCTGTGTTATCGGCATGGCTGTATTGTCGGGTGCGACTCTAGGGCATCTTGGCATGCCGGCTCTCGTTCAGCCAACTCACCTGCTTGCCGCCTCCTTGCTCTTCGGTCTGCAGTTTTTGATCTGGATGAGCTACCGGCACTCCCGCGATAGCGGTGTTGAAGTGACTAGCGATCAGCCCGATACCCTGCTCTCAGGTAAGGCAGCTGCCCAGAGCGGTGGCGCATGAAGAACAGAGAATTCGACATAGTAGTTTTTGGCGCGACTAGCTTCGTTGGCAAGCTCGTCTGTGAGTATCTGGTGAACGAATACACCGAGCCGAATCTCTCCTGGGCGATGGCGGCGCGATCGGAAAGCAAGCTCAATTCACTAAAGGAATCGTTAGGCGAGAAGGCCGCTACTATTCCCGTACTGCTGGCCGACTCCGCAGACGAAAACGCGATGCATGCCCTATGCGAGAGGACTGAACTCGTAATCTCCACCGTAGGCCCTTACGCGTTGTACGGGGAGTTGCTGGTTAAGAAGTGCTGTCAGCTTGGCACGGATTATTGTGATCTGACCGGTGAGCCACAGTGGATTCGTCGCATGATCGATCGCTACGAGGCCGATGCCGTGCAGAGCGGAGCGCGGATCGTAAATTGCTGCGGGTTCGACTCAATACCGTCGGATCTCGGAGTGAAGTTTCTACAAGAGATAGCTCAACGGCACTTCGGTAGCTACTGCGAAGAGGTGAAGCTGCGCGTCAAGATGCTGAAGGGTGGCGCCTCCGGCGGCACGATCGCAAGTGGACTAAATCTGTATAAGGAAGCATCGGCAGACCCGAATATCCGGCGTGAGATGCGCGATTGGTATTCACTCTGTCCTCAAGGCCACGGCTTTAGTGCAAGCCAGCACTGCGTGACAGTAGAGTTCGACGAGGACTTCGATTCCTGGGTGGGGCCCTTCATCATGGCTTCTATAAACACCCGTGTCGTTTTGCGTAGTAATGCGCTGGTGAATGGCTTCTATAGTGCAAATTTCAAATACGATGAGGCGATGCTGACCGGTCCTGACAAGAAGGGTAAGAAAGCGGCCAAGCGAATTTCGCTGGGCACGAAGGTGTCTATGCTTGCGATGTCCTTCGCTGCAATGCGTTGGCTAGCCCTGCGCTTCTTCCTGCCGAAGCCAGGTGAGGGGCCGAGTCCGGAGCAGCAGCTCGAAGGCTTTTACGATCTACGGCTGATTGGTAGAACGGCGCTGGGTGAACGGGTTCGCGTGAAGGTAACGGGTGACCGAGACCCTGGCTACGGCTCAACTGCCAAGATGTTGGCGCAGGCTGGTATTAGCCTTCGGCGTGATGTCGACAAGGGTAGGGTAGCCGGTGGGTTCTGGACGCCAGCGACGGCATTTAATGAGAAGCTATTCTCACGCCTGATCGCACACGCCGGTATGAACTTCGAGCTCGAATCAGTATCGCAGGCGGCGACTGCTATTGAAGAAGCCTCAGTTGTAGCGGAAGCGGGCGAAGACCCAGTCGCCGAGCAATAGCGACAAGTCCCGATCGAACCACTGTAAGCCGAATCTGGCTGCCGAGATTCACCCAGCCTCGGTGTGGTGCAATCGGCTATTCGCTAGTATTTTCCCGCAATTTCCCATTCCCGAAATTTGTAAATTACTAAATAAAACAATCGCTTAAATGATTGGCATGGAATATGAATGCATTATGCAGTAATGAGCTTTTGCGCTTGGTTTCGGCCGCGAACTCGTTCACTGCGGGTTCGCGGCCGGACCCTTTTTAATGGCAATATCCAACTTGTCATCTGGGCGCCAATGAACGCTAATGAGCATCGGGCATGCCACTTTTTAGTTAAACCGGTTTAGAACCGAGGGGGAGAAACCAGAATGGATCGGCTATGGCCACAACTGCGGAAATTTGTCGTCTTTCAGATCAAGCTGTACGTCGACGCTTTTAGAGACCTCTTGTTGAGTGCGCTTTCGCTGGGAGCATTTATCATCGACCTCATTCAGCAGAACGATGGGCCCGACAGTTACTTCGAGCGAGTACTGCGCTTCGGTCGTGGAACGGAGCGCTCCATCAATCTATTCAATCAATTCGACGCCGAGGAGCGAGGCGAGCGATCGGTGGACGGTGTCATTGAACGCATGGAAGAGAGGTTTCGCCGATAAGCCCCATATTCTCTCGCTCTGACAGGCATCTAGCTTTGAATTTTATCAACTGATCGGGTATTGTCTAAATCGCTAGCCCCTATCTTCAGGTACTCAACTTGCCAAACCCTCTCCTGCTTTTCACCGCACAGATCATTGCGATGCTCTCGGTTCTACTCTTGGCAGCGGGCTATATGAAGGCGGAGCCACGAGCAGCTAGCGCCCGTGTGTTCGCACTGATGGCAGTGTTTATCAGCTTCTATCTGTTGAATGGCATGGCGGCTCCCCACATAGATCCGCAATTCCAATTGGATCTGAGCCGTTGGCAGTTAGTCATTCAGATCGGGATGAATTCCATCCCTGGTCTATTCATGATCTATTGCTTCCTGATATTTCAGGAACAGCAGAAGTTTCCGCTACTCCTGCTAATCGCATTCCTGACGCAGGTTGTAATCGATTCTGTGCTCACGGGTATATCGGTCTTCGCCGATGAGAGCGGGGGCTCGACAACGCTGGCGTTTCTGAGCACCTGTATGGATATCGTCATGCTGGCCTTCGTGGCCTCAGCGATCTATTGGACGCTAAAGGGCTGGCGAGCAGATCTGGTCGATGATCGAAGAATCTTCCGCTGGTTTATTATTGGCGTGCAGGGAGCGTTGATTTTCTCTGTAGTCTTCGTCGAAAACTTTCTGCTGGACGGCGGCTCGAGTAGCTACGCCACGGCGCAGGCGATCATCGTCGGCTCCATCGCCTTTCTGGCCATGGGCATGTTATTAGTGGCGATGCGATTCGACTACGTGTCGCTGAGCAATGTGATCAGGAAGGTAACGGAATTCAAGGATGAACCGGAGCCCGAAAGCACGGCTCCGTTCGATCGAGATAGCTTCAATAAGGTCTTCCAGGAAGGCAAGCTCTATCGGGAGGCAGGCCTTACTATCTCCATGCTAGCCAAGAAACTGAATCTGCCAGAATACCGACTGCGTGCCTTTATTCACAAGCAGTTGGGCTATAGAAACTTCAATGCGATGCTGCATAATTATCGAATAGAGGATGCTAGCGAGGCCCTGGCTGACAAGGACAATCCAAATGTGCCCGTGTTAACGATCGCGTTATCAGTCGGCTACCAATCCATTACCCCATTCAACAATGCCTTTCGGCAGATCAAGGGCGCCACTCCCTCCGAATACAGAAAGCGAGAAATACAGGCGCAGTCTTAGCCCCAGTCTTATTCAGAGGTGCCCTAGGTAATTCGTCGTGCCTTGATGCATTCGACATCATTGCGGTGGACTCTGAGCGCAAGGATGTTTATGCTTTCGCTCAAATAAAAAGCCGTCCAGGCTAGCTACAATTCGATGGGAGTCCACTAGCGTGATTAACGAGTTATTACTGCAATTTGCACAGTGGTTGGAAGGGCAGGAGTACAGTCAAATGCTGGTGTCCGGCTACTATAGCTGGAACTGGCTCGAGGCGACTCATGTTCTCACCTTAATGGTCAGTATCGGCTCTCTCTTTATCATCGATTTCCGTATGTTGGGTTGGATATTGCCAGATGTCCCGGCAACCAAGATTGCCGACAGGTTGCACAAGCCCATGATAATCGGTTTCGTGATTATGTTTATCACTGGCATATTGCTAGTGTATGCGAAGCCTGTTGAGAATGTTCAGAGCCTCTGGTTCCGCATTAAAATGCTGCTTCTAGTTTTTGCGTTCATCAACGCGTGGGTTTTCAATTCTCGTATGCGGGCTGCAGAGGGCACCTGGGATTCCGCGCGGGTTGCGCCAAAGCCACTGCGGGCCGGCGCGATAATATCCCTCTGTCTGTGGTGTACAGTGGTCGCCATGGGGCGCTTCATACCTTACGACTGGGTCGACTGTCCCAAGGTTTCTAATACAGCGATATTGTGGGCCGCCGGCTGTGTGAATGAGTTAAACGCGCTCTAGATAGCCTGTCGAGTAAATACCGGAGTCTTAGATGGTAAGTAATATCCTAAACAATTATAGAAGCGTAGTGGGGCTGGCCGTAGTACTGCTCGTCGTGCTCCTGATAGAGCTCTTCGAAGTTCGCGCAGCTATCTACCCAGTTCTGTTCCCCTTCTTCGAGTGGCTTAAGTATTCTTCCTGGATTGGCTATCTTGGAACTACCTACGGCTCAGTCTACGCTACCGTGCAGGCGGGCCATCTAATCTCAATGGCTGTGATTGGTGGAGCCGTACTGGTGACAGACCTGCGCCTGCTGGGAGTGCTGCTCAAAGATATACCATCCGAGACGATCACGGAGGGCACGCACAAGTGCTTCAAGTACAGCCTGATAGTAGCTATCGCTACCGGGATCTTCTGCGCGGCAGGGGTTGCAGACAAGGTGTACTACATGCCCGTATTTTGGGTGAAGATGCTAGCTCTCCTGGCAGGCTCCTGCTTCATGTTCTTCATCAAGCAGCCACTGTTAAATAGCCGACCGCACGAGGAGATTGAACCCTGGACTATGCGATTACTCGCGGTGGCATCCATTTTAGTCTGGTTCACGGTTGCGGCAACCGGTCGCTGGATTGGCTTTAGCTAAGTTTTTTAGTCAGGAGAGTTTATGAGTAATGGGAAGTGGGATGACAAGACGATCGCGGCGGCGAGCTCTGCGGTCATCATATTGGGGGGGCTTGCCTACTATTGGGTGGGCGAAGTGCAATCGACCGTCGAATTGCTCGAGCTGGCCTATGGTTCGTTCAAGTTCTTCAATAACCCGCTGGTATTCTGATTCGCTAGAACTGCGCAGCGCGAATAAGAAAGGGGCAGCTAGCCCCTTTTTTTGTGAACGATACGCCTATTTCAATGGCGAATAGTCTGTCGCTGTCATATAGCGTCGCTCGACGCCGCCGAGAATCGGCCCGTTGGCATTGGATGCTTCCGATACTGACGCCCATTCGGGGTCTTGGCCAAAAGCTCTCCACGAGGCATTCGCCGCCTCTTGGCTGGCATGCTCCAGGACATAGATTAGCGTATCATCGGCCTCTTCCTCGCTGGTCGGAGACCAGAATCCCACCACTTTCATGCCGTGGTTATTGAATATGCGGATGGTGTGGTCGCGGAAGCGGGCGTGCAGATTGTCCAGATTTCCCGGAGTGGCCGTGTATATCCGAAGCTCGTAGACTTTGCCATCTTCTTGAGCAGAGGAGCTAGCGAACAGCCCCGCACCCAGGCCGATGACGATAGAAAGCAGTGAATAGCCGACGATTTTGCTGATTTTGTTCACATTTTTCTCCTAAATGTAGTCAGTTTGTACTAGTCTGGAGCGAGTATAATCAAGCGTATAGCAAATAGCGACCGTGGTCAGAGGGCTGTCGCCTGAGCCAGCTCGGGGTCTTCTCAAGCCAAATGCTGGCTGATATCCTATTTGCAGCTGTCAGGCTTTGCCGAGAACCACCATGAGTAAGCTACGTCCACTGATACTGGCCACTGTGCTCGCTTCATCCTTCGGGGCGGCATTCGGGCAAGTCGAAATCCCCAGCGAAACCCTCGACGAGCTGGAACGTGCCCGTGCATTGCTGAGCGAGCAGCAGGACCGATTCGGACCCATGGATGCGCGCCTGATCGAGCCTATCGAACAGCTCGCCGATCAACTCATTGCCCTCAATCAATTCGAAGAAGCACACGGGCTGCTGGACCGTGCCATGCAGATTACGCGGATCGAAGATGGTCTCTACACAGAGCTGCAACGGCCATTGCTCCGCAAGAAGGTAGAAAACTTTGCCGACAGGGGCCAGTGGGATAGTGCCAGAGAACATATGGAGCATCTGTTCTGGCTCTATGCCGAGAAGAGCACGCGCATCGATCAGGATTTGATCGAGGATCTGCTGGAGCTTTCGCGGGTACACCTTCGAGGCCTGGCTGAGGACAACGGCAGCCTACAGGGCTACCATTTCAGGAGGTCTGCACAGATTCGCTGGATAGCACTGGGCGTGGCAAAGACTCTCTGGGGGGAAAGCGATGAGCGCCTTGCACCCATTGTCTACGAGCAGCTCCGTCAGTTGCACCTGCAGACCGTGGCGCTGTGGAATGGAGGGGGTACCAGCTACGCCCTGAGACAAGTGGCGCCGGGCTCGGCCATCATGCAGGACCGTTCCGACGTGGACGAGCTATTCTATGTCACGGGCATAGGACTGATAAACGACTTGAACGGTGTTTATGCTCTGGGCGAAACCCCCGACCCCGAGGGCGTTGCCATGACTAAGGTCTATCTCGGCGATTGGCATATCCTCTACGGTCGAGCGGAACTGGCGATGCAGACCTACCGTGCGGCCTATCAGGAGTTGCTAGCGGCAGGTTTAGCGCCGGAACTGGTGGATGAGTACTTCGCCCAGCCGATGGTAATACCCGATACGGGCTTCTATGCCAACGTAGAGTCGGCGCTTACGGCGCAGCGCGATAAGCTGGTCACGGAAGAGAACGGCGATAGCGGCACCTATCTCTCATTCAACGAGTGGTCCAGCGCGATGCCCGATGTGCGAAACCCGCTTGCGAGTCATGTGCCCGACGAGCAGGATCTGGATTCCAATTTTGCCCTGTTCTCATTCAGCCTCGCAGGCGTAAACAAGGTGTCGCGTTGGTACAGCCATCGCTTCGTGAGCACAGTGAACATGATAGAACAGGTGGAATTACTGTCCCACTATCTCGAGTCGCCTCCCGAGGAGCTTCAGCTAGTCGACAAGCTGAACAGCCTCACTTTCCGCCCGAAGCTCGTTGGCGGCGAGCCTCAGCAAGCCACAGGACGGCTTAAATATCATTTCGCCGATGGCAGCTGGCAGTCTTACTAAGCGCTCTGCTCGGAATCTTCAACGCACTATTGACTAGTAAGCGGCAATCCACCTGCTTCGTTATCTTTCCCCGGCTCATTTTATTTTCTGGCTAAAGAATTGTCTCGAGCTTGCCGATTCAGTTAGTAAGGGCATCTAATTCAATCCAGTCAGCACAGGAGGAAAAAAGGCCGACAGCCAATCTATGCGATAACAAAACAGTCCGAATGAAACCCTTGTAGGAGTGCAATAGCATGAGTGAAGTGAATCTTGTCATGGATTCTCCTGAGAGCAGTACGACCTCCAATCCAATTTTCTATGTACTCGATACGAACGTCCTAATTCACGATCCCACCGCAATACTTAATTTCGACGAACATCACGTCGTAATCCCCATTACCGTACTTGAAGAACTCGACTCGCTGAAGAGTGGTCGTCAGTCCATAGCAGCCGATTGTCGTCAGGCAATACGCGAACTCGATAAATTGCTCGGCCGGGCGAGCCCGGGCGATGTAGAGACTGGGGTTGCAATTCCTCGCGGCTTAGAGGGTGCCAGCAGTGGCATGCTTTCAGTCCTAATGACGGATATCCCTGAAGACATTGTGATGCTGCCCACGCACCTCAATGACAATAAGATTCTCAATGACGTAGGCTTTCTAAAACAGAACAATCCGTCTCGTCGCGTCGTATTAGTGACAAAGGATATTAACGTACGCTTGAAGGCACGCGGCTGCGGGATAGAATCGCAGGACTATCATAGCGATCAGCTGCTGAATGACATCGAGCAACTGAACAAGGGCTATTTGGAATTCTCGGGATCGTTCTGGGATGGTATTGCAGACGTTCAGACTTCGCAAGAGGAGGGGCGGACCTATCATCTGGTTGAGCGGGACTGCTTCGAAGAACCGCTCTACCCAAATCAGTTTATCTGTGATGATGCAGGCTTTCTAGCCCGGGTGATCGAGGTCAACGAAGAGCAGGTCAGGCTCTTGCATCTCGATGTAGCGCAGCTAATGGCTACGGAGACCTGGGGGCTCCATCCACAGGACATCTATCAGGCTATGGCGATGAACCTGCTGATGGACCCAGAAGTCCACTTGGTGAATCTTACCGGATCCGCCGGGTCGGGAAAGACGATCCTGGCCTTGGCGGCAAGCATAGAACAAACCGTGCCGAACAAGACCTACCGGCGCATCATCGTAACGAGAAGCACGCAAGGCCTCGACGAGGATATCGGCTTCCTGCCTGGAACGGAAGAGGAGAAGATGGAACCCTGGCTGGGTGCGATCACCGACAACCTGGAGGCGCTGCATTGGGATGACGAGAACTGCAGCAGCAGTATCGAATATGTTATGGACAAGGTGCCACTTCGATTCAAGTCATTGAACTATATCCGCGGCAGGTCCTTTCAGGGCAGTCTGATTATAATTGATGAGTCGCAGAACCTGACTCCGCACCAAATAAAGACCATAGTCACCCGCGCGGGTAACGGCTCCAAGGTAATTTGCCTGGGAAATCTATCGCAGATAGATACGCCGTATCTGACGGCTACCAGCTCCGGATTGACCTATCTTACCGAGCGCTTCAAGAACTTTCAGCAGGGCGGCAATATACTTCTGCAGGGTGTTCCCCGTTCGGCGCTAGCGAAATTTGCCGAGGAACACCTCTAGGCGGTCGAAGCTAGTCGAGGAAGTTTTGGTTCATGGTCTGTGATGGGGTGTCCGTGCAAGGCTTTCCAGTGGCCTTCGCGGGTATCCCAACGACCGTGGTGTGTGGTTCGACATCGCTCAGCACTACGCTTCCGGCACCGATCTTGGCTCCCGCGCCAATCTCGATATTACCCAATACCTTCGCGCCGGCGGAGATTAGTACGCCCGAGCGAATCTTTGGATGCCGATCTCCCTTCTCGTTGCCTGTTCCCCCGAGGGTGACCTGCTGCAGTATCGAGACATTGTCTTCGATTACCGAGGTCTCACCGATCACTATGCCAGTGGCGTGATCGAACATGATGCCGCGACCTATCCTGCAGGCAGGATGAATATCGACTCCGAACACTTCGGAATTTCGACTCTGCATGAAAAGGGCGAGTTCCTTGCGATCGTTGACCCAGAGGAAGTGAGCCAAACGATGCACTTGTATGGACTGGAACCCCTTCAGGTAGAGTATCACCGCAAGATGCGCGCTGACGGCGGCGTCTCTCTCGAACACAGCCTGGATATCGCAGGCCGCGTCTTCGATGATGCCAGGGGATTCCTTGAAAGCATGGTCGAATAGTTCGCGCACCGTGGCTACCGGCATTACATCATCGGAGAGCTTGTTAGCCAGAATAAAACTTAGCGCCGACTGCAGGCTAGTGTGGTTTAGAACGCAGGCGTAGACATAGCTCGCTAACAAGGGCTCCTGCTGAATTACCTGTTCGGCTTCGGCTCTGAGATGCTGCCAGAGTTCTTGGGACATGCTTCATGCTCCGGGTTGGGTGACGAGGGACGATTATAAGCCTTGCCAGCATCGATTCAAGCTGGACACAGTGCGCAGGTCGCCTAAACTCAATATGAGGATGAATTCCGCTCTATCAAGTGTGCTGCTCTAGTTGGAGAATAGGCGGCTCGCCCTGAGCTTTTCGTGCTGTGCGGATTCCGTGTCTTCGATGGCGAGCAGAATATGACTGTCGGAGAGTGTGCGTTCGCCCTTGCCGAAGGCAACCATCATGGCTTTGTGCGAGAGAATATTGACGAGTCGCGGTATGCCCTTCGAGTGCGAGTACACGAGGTCTATGGCCGATTCGGGAAAAAGGTCTGCTCCATTGTATCCGGCCTTCATCAGGCGGTGTGCCAGATAGGCTCCCACTCCCGCTCTGTCGAGTGCATCCAGTTCGATCGAGGCGCAGAGCCCGTGATCAAAATCGTTAAGGGCAGGGCGCTGCAGTATCTCGTCCAGCTCGGGTTGTCCAAACAGCAAGATATAGAGCGCTGCCTTGCTATCGGTGCCGCGGTCTACACGGGTTATTAGCTGAATCGCCTCCAGCGACTCCTCCGGGATGGCCTGGGCCTCGTCTATCAAAAGAATTGTGGTAATGCCCTCGGCTGCGAAGCGAATCAGCTGTTCGCTGACTAATCGCAGCAACTGAGAATAAGACAAAGAGGGATCGAAGCTAAGACCAAGTTCTTCTGCAATTGCGCACATGATTCCCTGTTCATCGAGAACCGGATTGGGTATGAATGCAGTTAGGTAGCGATCACGATGCACCTCGAGCGCATTCAATACCTTTCTGCAAAGCATTGTTTTACCTGTGCCAACCTCGCCCGTGATCTTGATGAATCTTTCTTCGCCGCTAAGTGCTTCGACGATGAAATCAAAGGCGCGTTGATGGGCAGGTAGCTTCAAGAAGAAGCGCGTATTCGGTGTTAGCGAGAATGGGTACTGCGCGAGGCCGAAGTGATTTATATACATACAGATGACATCATTGAGGGCTATGCAATCGCCCTAGGCTAGTTGGGCGAAGCCGTGTGTTTCGGTGCGCCCACGAGGTTCGGGGCGAAGCGTTCTTACAGAGTATAACTGGCTAAGACTACCGGATCTGTACTCTTTTGGAAATGTTGAAGGAGATCCCCTAACTGGGGCGGGCCACTAATTGATCGCCGCCTTCTTCAGTATAGACTTCGTTTTTTCCAACTCCGCCTCCAGTGAGAGTCTCGTCTCGGGCTCGATCGCGGGGTTTGACAGCACGAAGTAAGCGGTTCTGACTACCTCACGCCAGCGTGGGATTTTCGGGAGTTGTTCGATGCGGAGATAGCGATCGAATGTGCGAGTCCTGAGGCGGCCATCGTCAATACTGACAGCCCAGATATTGCTTTCCTCGGCAAGTTCGATCTTCGATTTCTGTGTGGTTACTTCCCAAGTATGCAGGGCGGAGCGCATAAGTGTAACAAGCTGTTGGCGGTACTCTCCTTCACTGCTCACACTGGGTAGTTGCTCGTCGATGAAAGTTATCAGATCTTCGATGCCGGTTAATTTATCGAGCAGGGCAGGATGTTCGGTGATCTCCGATGGAGTAAGCACGCTCAATCGTGTGCCGATACGGCGTATGTTCTGCTGTGCCTGACCCAGGAAGCTAACGAGTTCCACGGTGTCGCTTACGACCTTGCTGCTAGCGAGGGATTTCAGGGGTTCCGTGTCTTCTAAAAACAAGACTCCAGTACCCTCGTCGCTACCGAACAAGTTCAGCTTGCTGTTGAAACTTACTGTCTTGGCTGAGGGCTTGTTCGATGGACTGTAGGGGTGAACAACTTCTACGCTGACGCTGATGCTCGTCGCATGATCCGATTTGACGTTAGCCTGCCCTTTGATGTCTTCGCCTCCCTCCCAGCTATCTAATGCATCGAGAATCTCGCGATTGCTCTCAGATTCTGAGAATAGCGTGTGAATGTCTTTGTCCAACACGGCTTCGCGCTCAGTGCCGAGTAGGTCGGCGGCTCTCTGATTCAGGCTGAAAATTTTCCCGGGCAACTCGAAGGCGATGAAGCCCGCGTTGATAGACTCCAAAACCTGTTGTAATCTAAATCTCGAACTGCGTAGTTCGGAGTCTGCCTTGGCATAAGACTCGATCTGGGAGCGCATGCGAAGATTGTCTTCATTGACTCGATGCAACAGACTCAGCCTAAGTTGATTCTCCACACGCGATCGTAACTCTTCGTTATGGAAGGGCTTCGCTAGGTAATCGTTAGCTCCGGTCTTGAATCCCTGCGTTAGATCCTCGAGGTGATTCTTGGCTGTGACCAGGATTATTGGCAGTTCAATCTGGCTGAACTTCTGCCTAAGTTTTTGGCAGACCTCGTAGCCATTCAGTCCGGGCATCATCAGGTCGAGCAATATCAGATCCGGCTTCTGTCCTTCAACCACGGTCAATGCATCGAGGCCGTTGGAGCATTTTATTACATTATAATCATCGAGCTGCTGTCCCATGACCACGCGATTGATTTCATCGTCATCGACTACCAGTATCGTTATATCCTGATCGCTGCGTAGTTTGGGGACCTCGGAGACTTTGTTCGCCTGTTCGAGATAATCGGCGCGTCGAATCATCTGTTTGTGGATGCTCGGGGGCTTGATCGCCCGAGTCTGATCGAGCGAGACACGCAGATCGAAACTGAATGTAGAACCCAGGTCCAATTCACTCTCGACTATCAGCTGGCTACGGTGTAGTTCGACCATGCTCTTCGCCAGTGGAAGCCCCAAGCCAATGCCAGAGGCATTGAGGTGTTGAGAGGGCAATTTCTCGAAAGTCTTGAAGATGGTGTCGTGGTCAGTCTTGTGGATGCCGATACCAGTGTCGCGGACGCTAATAGTCACGTTGTACTCGGAGCTTTGGACGGCCGATATCACGACCTCGCCGGAATAGGTAAACTTGAGCGCGTTCGACGTCAGATTCACCAATATCTGCTGCAACTTGTCCTCGTCTCCGGCTACCAAGGGTAGCTCAGGGTCGATCTCGACCCTAAGTTCGAGATTTTTCTCGCCGATGAGCGGTTTGCATATGGCGACTATGAGCGTGGACACGCTGTTAAGGTCCACCGGTCGAAACTTGATATACGCCGCCTCTTCCTTCGCGCTAGAGAAGTCGAGCAGGTCGTTTACGAGCTTGGTGAGTCGATCGCCGCTGGCCTGGATCAACTCCAGATTCTGAGTGATTAATTCGCTGTTCTTCTCATTCGAGCGAAACTCCGCCAGAGCAGTCTCCGCCAGGCCATTGATGCCATAGAGCGGCGTTCGTAACTCGTGGGACACGTTAGCGAGCAGGTCATCTTTGATCTTCTCGGATTTGACCAGGTTGTCGATGGCTTGCCTCTGTGCGTCTTCCTTCTCCTGTTTGATCTGATTGTACTGAGTGGCCAAACTCAGCGAGAGTAGCAGGGCTTGTATAATCAGACTGACATTGTAGGCGCTGTTTGTGAAAGCGTTGTTAGGAAAGCCCGGCCAGAGCTGAAGTAGCATAAGATTGATCGTCCCAGCGAGAAAGACTCCCATGGCCGCCATGTGAACTGCGGCAGTAAGATTGCCTCTGCGTATCGCATCGATGTTGCTGTAGAAGGCGAGGGGGATAGCGAGAAACATCAGTGCGACAAACAGGTATTGAAAAATTTTCTCATTCGGCAGCAGGGTCAATAGCATGACCAGTCCGAAGCAGCCGAGCATTATCTTTACGGCTCGGTCTAGCTTTAGATTGTACTCCCAGATCCTTAACAGGGATCGTTGGAAGAGTATGGCGGTCATTACGAGAAGCGGATAGATGAGCCGTTCGGCCATATCCACCCACCAGCTACCCGAGTACATCTCATCGAGAAGATATCTGAGGTGCTTCGAGTCAATGAATAGGAACGCAGCCTGCGTCGCAATGGAGACAACATAGTACAGATAGCTCTGCTCTCGGATGGAGACGAACAGGAAGAGATTGTAGAACACCATCGCTAATAGAATGCCGTATTGTAGGCCGAGCGCGGAATTGGAACTGACCGATTGTGCTTGAAATGCCTCCTCACTCCAGAGTGAAATCGGCAGGCGCAGAGGGCGGGCACTGGTGATTCTTAGATAGATATGGTCGCCGTACATCGAGTCGACGCTGAGTGCGAAGCCTCGATTGAGTGTTCTCAACTCGCGTGGGTCTCCGTGCGTCCCGAGTGTGTACTCTGAAATAAGATCACCGCTGTCGTCGACGATGAACAGATCTATGCCCCCGCGTATGAATCCTGCTACCAGCTTCGGTGGCCCGAACTCCAGAATCAGATCCTGGTCGAGCTCGATCTGCGACCAATCCAGATCGAATCGAACCCAATAGGCAGAGCTCGTAATGCCGAAGTGCAGGATGTCCTCGTCGTGGGGTATAAAGTTAACGCCAAAGTTTGGTGCTAACACATCATCGATGGTTAATTCTTCGGAGCTATCCTCGTAGTATTCGACGGAACTCGCGAGGGAGACGAAATCGGAATCGGCATCCACGAGAACGGTGTCAGCGTGAGCGAATCCGAACCCCAGTATCGCGGCCGTAGCGAGTGCAATTTTGATCCAGCTCAATGTTCGAATTTTTCTATACACTCTGAGATTTCAGTGACGGATTTCGAGGCGAAAGACAGCTTCGGTAGCGCCTACAGTATTTACCACCGAGCACGCTAATTCTAGCGGTTCAGACCCATCAGAACAATGAATAGTGCGGCTATCGCAGTGGTCATTGCTCGAAGCTGAGCTTTGCGGGAAGCATCCTCGCTGGTGGCGGGGCTAGAGGCAGTGAAAGCGCGGCCTCCTCAGATGCTATGCCCCTGAAGGGGCTAGTTAAGATGTAAGAATAGGACTACTATTGTGCTGTGTTTATACGTGACAACAGCCCAGATGTTATGAGTAGAAAGATCAATCTTGCAAGGCTAGTCGTGCTGCTTCTTCTAAGTCTTCAGAACTCGTTTCTGCAAGCGCAGGAGGAAGCGGCTACTGAGGAGGTGAGCCAATATCAGAATTGGCTAGACCTGATGGCTGCCGATCAGAGTTTCGCGGACCGTTCTGCAGAGATTGGTAGAACGGAGGCGTTTCTGGAATTTTTGGGGCAAGGGTCTACTGTGTTCCGCGAGGGTCCCGTTGATGCGCTCGAGTTGTACAGCTCGGCTGCATTTCAGAACAGTGCCAACGAGATTCGCTGGGAGGCGCACTATGTCGATGTCTCGCGCGCGGGTGACCTCGGGCTGACGGCCGGACCACTCACTATAATCGAAGACGAGACTCCGGATAGCTTCGGCCACCTAATATCGGTCTGGTTGAAGCAGGAGGGGCGCTGGGTACTAATGGCTGACATCGTCGCCGGCATACCCGGGTTCCTAAGTTTGGAAGTGGAGCCGACCTTTGAGGACACCAGGCCCGTACTCGAAGAGACAGCGCACCCTGTCATGGCGATGGCGGAGAGCAATAATATGCAGCTGCTTATCGATCGCGATAATTTGTTTGGGCAGGCTATTAACTTCCGCGGAGGGCAGCGTGCACTGCTGCGGTATGGTTTGGAGAACACTCGCGTCTATCTGCCAGGCATGGCTCCGGCGGTAGGCGCCGATGCAGCCAGTTCTGTCTACGGGGCATTTTTGGATAATCGCTTATCCACCACCAACCAGATTAGCCTCACCCATACAGGCGGCTATATCTCCGAGTCAAAAGAAGTGGGCTATAGCTATGGCACGATGGAGACGATAGAAGATGACTCTGCACAGAGTTTTCGCACCAGCTATCTGAGACTTTGGCGTTTTACTGCGAGCAACGAATGGAAGATTGCCGTCGAAGTGCTGAACCCTTTCTAGCCTTACTAGTTCCTGATCAAGACCTCGCGCTCACCATAGCGCTGACGCATTCCCAGTCCGTTTACAATCTCTATCTCGAGGAGATGCAGCCCGTTATCGACTGAGGTCGTGTCGAAGCTGTAGTTGTAGCCGATGTTCGGACTGTTCGGGTCGCTGCTCACCTGCATCACCTGAACGACGTCTTCCCGTGTGCTGCCATAGTCCACGAATCCCACAGCCTGACCATCGATGAGCAGGTCGATTGTGGCAATGCCTATATCCTCGTTAAAGGCCCAGCCATTTAACGCTACTGTGCCACTTAGCTCTGCGCCCTGTGCGGGCGCATCTATCCAGGCAATTGCAGGGTAGGGGCAAGCTGTCGTACGCGGTTGCTCTGAAGTCGCGCTCCTGTGTAGGGAGTGTCCCTTGTAGAAGCTAAACCGCTTGTCTCCATTGAATAGATTCAACTCAGCCAATGGCTCAACTCGCCCGGAGCGCGCGCATAGATGCTCAAGCAGATCGTGTTTCGCTGCCGTGTCGAGAGTGCTGTCTTCTGCTATAAATAGGTACTCTTCGGCGACCTGCTGCTCCAGCGCCCGACGGTCTTGCTGCCACAGTTGGTATTGGGCAATACGCCCATCGCGTACGGCCTTCTCCTCATCGAGGGTGTATCCCCGCGTTGTCAGTCCTGCGAACTCGACCTGCGCCAGGGTGTAGTAGTTGTCGGTCAGCACTAGCGGTTCCACCTCATATTCCTGAAGTAGAACGTCCCCGACTCGCTGTTCAAATTGCTCCCAGCCAGCCATCTTGTTGGATAACACACCGGTTCCCAGCAGCGGCTGCAACTGCATCTGAAAGGCCTGAGATCCGACACCCAAGAGGGCCACGAGTGTGCCCAGAAAGCCGATAGCGGGTATCGCTAGAATTAGGCGCTTCGCGGTCAGCTGTTCGACGTGGTCTGCCAGAGCGCTGGCGGCACTGCGCAGTGTCACGGGCAGGTAGACAAGCAGCGGAAAATATCCAGACAGCGGCCAGTGAATGGATGTGCTGGTTGCATCGGTCCAGGGAGCCAAGAGTAGATACACCAGAATATTCACTAGCGCGAAGCTGAGCAATAGTGCTGCGCTGCGATCTCCCCGTTTGGCTAGCGAGAACATCTTCAGCAGCGTGTAGGCGAAGAGTAGATACAGCGGTGGCGTGACCAAGCCAGCTTGTTTAAACACATGCAGTAGTCCGGTCGCGCTAAACTCCCAGGGGTGCCGGTCCACGAAGTAGAAGCTAGCACTGCTGAGTTGGTTGCTGAGGTTAAACCAGAGTATGGGGATCAGGCCTACACTCGCGATCGCGATACTCAGCCAGAGCCGGGGGTTTCGCCATTGCCGTCGCTCGCTCGGCAGTAGGGTGAGGAAGAGAATCGCAGCGAGAGGGTAGAGGAAGAAGCGGTAGTGAGTACTCAGGCCCAGCGCCACGAACAGGCCAGTTAGTGCCCAGAATTTAATTGCATCGGTACGTAGCGCTCTCTCGAAGCTGCCTACCGCTAGCAGGCCGAAGAAGATGAGTGGCACATCGGGTACGGCTAGCAGGCCCAGAAAGCCCCCAAGCGGGAGGCAGAGACTCAGTGCCGCCGATTCGATCGCCTGCCTGGAATCGCTGATGGGTTTGGCTAACCAGTACACCAATAAAGGTAGCAGGCTGCCCAGCACGATGAATAGACTGCGCGCCGCTAGCGTGTTGTTGGCATCCAGGCTAGAGCCAAGCCCTATGAGCAGGGCCGTCATGAAGGGCAGGTCGCTATAGGCTATGGCAGGATTCGCTGAGGCCTGCCAGTAGAAGACCTCGTCGCTGTATAGGTCCAGCAGAGAGGCCAGTACCACCTTGATCAGCAGCAGCGCGACGAGACCGGCGAATAGGAATGTAGTGACGGGAGACCTGGCCGCCCGCTGCCCCGAATCCTGCAACTGGTTTCTCCTGTTAAAGCTGAACAGCGGGTATCAGATTCTTCGGTACCATCTTGCTAGAGAGCCGCTTCAGATTCACGATGAAGACGGTCAAGATGGTGAGCATGCTCGCTATCCACAGGGAAGAGAATAGGGGGTTTGTGGAGAAAGTGCCAATCTGATAGATCACGGTGGCCGTAATATAGGCGAGCCCGGTGCTCCAGCCAAATACCAGCAGCGTCCAATGCCAGCCAGCCTCCTTGTTTATGGCACCGAGAACGGCCACGCAGGGAGCATACAGCAGCACGAAGACGAGGTAGCAGAATGCGGCAAACGGGCCGGAGAATAGCGCGGCCATATTGCTCAGCGTCGAGGTCTCGATCTCCTGCTCATCGGCCACGGCATCCAGATCGCTCACATCACCAATAGAAATGCCTAGCGGATCTGTAAGCGTGGAACCAAGCGCCAGTAGTTCGGCGCCTATAGATGAGAAAGCCTCGCCGGTCGCCTCGACAAGGTCTGGCGGCGAGCCGTCGTCCGCTTCATCGCTGGCCTCGCTATAGAGTGCGTCAAGTGTGCCCACGATCGCTTCTTTCGCGAACATGCCGGTGAAGAGCCCGACGGTGGCGGGCCAGTTATCGTCGGATATGCCGAGTGGCGCAAACGCCGGCGTAATCGACTTGCCGATTACGCTGAGCACGGAGTCTTCAGAATCTTCGTTGCCGAAGGTGAAGTCGGTGCTTATTGAGTTGAGGAAACTGAGTGCGATGACTACAACCACGATGGTCTTACCGGCACGGAAGACGAACGACTTCAATCTAAACCAGGTGGTCAGCAGAATATTGCGCAGTATGGGAATGTGGTAGGCAGGCATCTCCTGAAACGAGGGTGTAATCTCATCGGTAAAGAGTTGCTTGCGAAATATCCATCCGGTAAATACCGCCAGGGCGATGCCGAGCAGATACAGGCCGAACACGATGTTCTGTCCGTTCTGCTGAAAGAATGCGGCGGCGAAAAGGGCATAGACTGTGAGTCTGGCGCCACAGCTCATAAATGGTGCCATCGCGATGGTCATGAGTCTGTCGCTATCTCTTCCGAGGCTGCGGGCGGCCATTACCGCGGGCACATTGCAACCGAAACCGACAATCAGAGGCACGAAGGCATTGCCAGGCAGGCCGATACCGCTCATGGCCCTATCGATCACGAAGGCTGCGCGCGACATATAGCCCGAGTCTTCCAATACAGAAAGACAGAGATAGAGGAAGCCGATGACGGGGATGAACGTCGCGACCAGCGTGATCCCGCCTCCCACACCCTGTGCGAGCAGTGTGATAATCACATCGGGCATGGAGGCCTGGCGTAGTAACCAGCTCGTGCCATCCACTAACACGGCGGCAAACAGGATATCGAAGAAATCGATGAACACGGCGCCTAGATTGACGGCGATAGCGAATATCAGATAGATCATCAACAGGAAGAATGGGATGCCCAGCCATTTGTTGATAAGAACAGAGTCGATACGCTCCGACAGGCTGTGGTGTGTGGGAGAGACTTCGACCACGCCATCGACGAGCTGCCGGGATTGGTGATAGCGCTGAAGAATCTTCTCCTCGGTGCCTTCGGATGATTGCGCTGCAGTCTTTCGATCGAGTTTGGTGGCTTGTCCGATATCAACAAGCTTGGCCTTGAGCTCGCCACGAAGCTCATCGATGCCGCGCTTCTGCGAGGCGACCATTTCAATGGTTGGGAGGTCTAGCTTCTCGGCCAGGTTCTTTGTGCTGACAGAAATACCCTGCTGCTGCGCCACGTCGAGCATGTTTATAACAAGTAGTAGCGGGATTCCCCGCTCCATCAACTGCTGTGTCAGCACCAGGCTTCGTTCGAGATTGGTCGCATCGACGATATTGATGATGAGGCTAAGCTCACTCTGTTCCAGGAAGTCTTGGGCAATCTTCTCGTCAATGCCGCTGTAGTCTTGTTCCAGAGAGTAGATGCCGGGGAGGTCGACCAGTTCGATCGATTCGTTCTCGAGTTGGAAGTAGCCGAACTTCTTCTCGACCGTGACGCCAGGCCAGTTTCCAACCTTCTGATTCGCTCCGGTGAGTAAATTGAACAGGGTGGTCTTGCCGCTATTGGGGTTACCTATTAGTGCGATTTTTTGCATGTGCTATTGAATGTCCACTGTGATGATTTCGGCTTCGGATCTCCGAATGCTGATGAAGCTACCGCCAACCTTGACCTGCATAGGGTCGCCAAGCGGTGCGAAGCGCAGCAGTTCCAGCATCGAGCCCGGGATGACCCCGAGTGAATAGAGGCGGCTCTTGAGTTCGACAGCGTTAGCTGCAATTTCGAGTACGATACAGCGGTCGCCGCTCTTGGCGTTCGAGAGGGGGGTGCTTGCCATGATTCTCTTTCTAGTCCTTTAAAAACAATGACTTACGGCGAAGGATTCGCGCGATTCGATAGTGCTAAATTAACAGATATAAATGTTGTTGACAATCATTCTCATTATCATTTAAAGTAGGCGCCAGATTGAGGAAGCCCCATGTACGTGTGCATTTGTAGACAGATTACTGACAATCAGATTCGCGATCTCTGTCGCGGTGGTGCCAGTAATATGACCGACCTGCGAGCGAAGCTTGGGGTTGCCAGCGAGTGTGGCAAATGCGGCAAACTCGCGCAAACTATCGTCAAAGAATTCCACAAGACAGCCTCCTATACAAACGCAGCCTAGTCTGCGCTCTGGTACTCCCTAGACAATACCTCTCCTAAGAAATTGTGCTGCGCCAGGCTAGCGCTGCTGCGCGTGCTGCTCTATAAATAATAATGGGATTGCTTATCATTTAGTTTTATCTATTATATCAATGACTTACAGAGATTTTCCTTGACATGACGGGCACAAAAGGCGAAGCTTTCCCCAACTTGAACCAGCAATAAAAGGGACTCTGTATGAAGTCGGACGCTACTGTGATCAAGCACCTGAATAAGGCGCTTGCCAATGAACTGATAGCCATCAATCAATATTTTCTGCACTCGCGCATGTATCAGGACTGGGGCCTGGAGAAATTGGCCGCGAAGGAGTATGAGGAATCTATCGACGAGATGAAGCATGCCGATCAGCTCATGCAGCGTATTCTATTCTTGGAGGGGCTTCCTAATGTTCAGAACCTAGGCAAGCTAATGATAGGCGAGAATACGCTGGAGATGTTGGAGTGTGACCTGAAATTGGAAAATCTGGCCTGTCCCGACCTTAAAGAGGGCATTGCCTACTGTGAGTCGGTCAGCGACTTCGTCAGCCGAGATCTGCTTAGCGAAATCCTGTCTAGCGAGGAAGAGCATATCGACTGGCTAGAGGCGCAGCTGACGCTGATTCAGAAGGTAGGGCTGGAAAACTACCAGCAGACGATGATTTAGCGTTCCTTGGCGGTGCAGAATTCAGGCTCCCGCCAGAATTGACGATATATGAGGGTAGAGCTGGAAAGGTTCCTTGTCTGAGACTCGCTGCGTAGCCGCCTAGCGAGGCTCCGGGCAGGGCCCAGCGCCATTCACGCCCAATACGTCATCGTTATCCTATGTATGCATGCATCGATCTGGGGTCCAACAGCTTTCATATTCTGATTGGTGAATGGGTAGAGGGGCGAATCGAGATAGTCGAGCGTTGCAGCGATGCGGTGCAACTCGGTGAAGACGTACCTAGCACCGGGCGCATATCGGAAGCTGCATTCGCCCGTGGCCTGGATTGTCTGCGACACTTCCAATCCCTGATGGAGCAGTATCCACTCGAGCAATACTGGGCGCTGGGGACCAATACCTTTCGCGTAACGAGCAATTCCAAGGAATTCATCGAGGCGTCTGAGAAGATCGGCATCGAGATTTCCACCATCAGCGGCGTGCAGGAAGCCGTGCTCATCTATGCCGGCGTGATTACCTCCTTGCCTGAATCCGACTTGAATCGCCTCGTAATCGATATCGGTGGAGGTAGTACCGAAGTTATCATAGGCCAGAAGCATAGCCGTCTGCTTACCGAGAGTATGCCTATCGGCAGTGTAGCCTGGCGCGATAAATTCTTCCCCGAGCCGAGTTCGGATTACGCACTGCTCGAACAAAGACTGGATAGTGCAACTGAGGCGTCAGTGCAGGTATTCGAAGGCATTCAACTCGGAGTGAGCAAGGCGAGCTGGCAAGAGGCCTATGCCTCTTCCGGCACGGTTAAAATGCTTGCTGCCATCTGCCAGTCACAGGGTTTCGGTGAGGGTGAGATTCAGCTGCAGGCATTGCTAGAGCTAAAGCCGCTATTGATTGACGTAATTGCAAAGGGCGATGAACTGCTTGGGCTGAAGGCGCGCCGCCGTGACTTACTGCTTCCGGGTTGGGCCGTGCTTGTCGGGCTCATGCGCGCCTACTCAGTTGAGCGTATAATGTTTAGTGCTACGGCTTTGCGCGAAGGCATGTTGGACTTCATGGTGAAGAATAAAAAGACGCTCGCCATAATGCAGAATAGCAAGCTGCCCAATGTCAGCCTCACCGACGGCTAGCTAGCCGCGAAAACAACATTAAGCGTGTATCAGGAGAGCTCGTGCAATAGCAGCGCCTGAACGTCCTCGTTCGTCTCACCCTCGGCGCCTTTCAATTGTTGATAGTCACCATCGGCACAAAGCTCCCAACTCTGCCCAGTGTCGTTCAGATAGAGCTCAAGTTCTTCCTTGATACGGCTGGCGTGCTTTTTCTTGAGAATCGGGAAACAGACTTCGATGCGGTTATTCAGGTTCCTCTCCATCCAGTCGGCGCTGGAGCAGTACAGTTGCGGTTCTGAATTTTCGAAGTAGTACACTCTCGAATGCTCCAGAAAGCGACCGATCACGGACACCACGCGAATATTCTCGCTGACTCCCGGATGGCCGGGGCGCAGGCAGCAAATACCGCGTACAATCAACTCGATCTTCACCCCGGCGATGGATGCGCTGTACAGAGCTTTGATGATCTCCGGATCGGTCAGCGAGTTCATCTTGGCCTTGATGCACGCAGGCTTTCCTTCGAGAGCGGCCTTTCTTTCGCCTTCGATCATTCTCAGCATCGACTTGCGCAGATTAAAGGGCGCATGGATCAGAAGCTTTGGATGAATCTTCTTGCCCATACCCGTAATCTGTTGGAATACCTTGTGCACATCGGCGCAGACTGCCTCGTCCGAGGTGAGGAGACTGTAGTCGGTATACAGCAACGAATTCTTGCGATGATAATTACCCGTGCCCAGATGTGCATAGCGCTTCAGTGTGTTGCCGATACGGCGCACGAACAGCAGCATCTTCGCGTGGGTCTTATAGCCCATCACGCCGTAGACTACGACCGCGCCTGCTTCCTGTAAGATGCTGGCGAAATTGATATTCTCTTCTTCATCGAAGCGTGCTCTTAGCTCGATGACGACGGTGACCTCCTTGCCATTGCGAGCCGCCTCGGCAAGGGCATCCACCAATTCGGAAGATTCGTTTGTACGGTATAGCGTCTGCTTTATCGAGAGAACGGTGGGATCTTTCGCCGCTTGTCGCACCCAATCGATTATGGGCACGAAGGATTGGAACGGATGCAGGAGAAGCTGATCTTCCTTGTCTACTGCAGAGAATATGTAGCTATCCTCGCCGAGCAGCCTTGGCGTGCCTGGGGAGAATTGCGGATAGCGCAGGTCGGGCCGATCGATCATTCCGAATAGGGCCGTCAATCGGCGCAGGTTTACCGGCCCATCCAATTGAAATAGTTCGTCCTTGGTTAGGTTGAAGCGATCGAGCAGGAAATCGGTAAGTTCGGCAGGGCAGCCCATGCTGACTTCAAGCTTGGTGGCAGCGCCGAAGCGGCGGCTATGTAGCTGTCCCTGCAACGCAATGGCGTAGTCTTCGACCTCTACGTTTGTCATCTCCAGGTCGGAATTTCTGGTCACCCTGAATTGGTGACACTCCATTACGCTCATGCCGGGGAATAGCTCATCGACGTAGGCGTGAATTATCGATGACAGGAATATGAAACTATCGCCCTTGGGCGCAATGCTCTGCGGTAGCTTGATCAGGCGCGGTAGCGAACGCGGTGCGGGCACGATAGCGAGTCCGCTCTCTCGGCCAAAGGCATCCTTACCATCCAGGGAGAGTATGAAATTCAGGCTCTTGTTCACGAGACGCGGAAAGGGGTGTGCTGGATCTAGCCCTAGCGGGCTCACTACAGGTTGTACTTCGCGGTCGAAGTAGTTTCGAGTCCATTCCTTCAGTTGTTTGTTCCATTCGTGCCGCGGGATGAAGCGAATCTTCTCGGCGGCCAGGTTTGGCAGCAAGTCCTCGTTGAGTATTCTGTACTGCTCACTAAGGGCGGCGCGTACCTGCAGATGTACGTCCTTCAAAACCTGCTCGGGATATTGGCCATCCGCCCCAGGACGCTGGCGGCCGAAGTCCAATTGTTTCTTCAGGCCAGATACGCGAATCTCGAAAAACTCATCGAGGTTCGAGCTGAAGATCAGCAGGAACATGAGCCGCTCAAGAAGTGGGTGCTTGGGGTTGGAGGCCTGACTAAGCACGCGCAAATTGAATTTTAGGTAGCTGAGTTCGCGATTCTCATAGTAGGCCGGATCGTCAAGGTTGATCTCAGTAGCCTGTTGTGTGTTTGCGACTTCCTGATTCACCTCGCCAGACTCCACAGATTCGGCGGATATATCCTCCACCGCTAGGTTTAAAGACTTGGGCTCTGCTTGCTCGGACATCGCACTTCATTCCTGAAATAATGCTCGCGTAGCCGGCTAGTGTACCCAATATACCATTGGCTTTTATGACCATGTTGTGACAATAAATTCAAACTCGACTGCCGCTATTCTGGAAATGGCTTCCAGCACGTGCCGAATCACCGAACTGGGCCGAAAAAGCGGGCTGGCCGATCATCCTACCACAATACTCCGCCGGGGCAGGGCTGGGAGCACATGGGAAATCCGGCAGCGCGGCGGTGAAATAGCTTTGTCATATTTCTGTCATAATTTCTCTTTATAGTGCTGCTAATCAGTCATCCGCTTCAAATATCGACCAATCGGAGGTCCTATGCGCACTACGGCACTGTTCAAATCTCTACTATTCTCCTGCTCTGTAGCACTCGCGAGTCCCGTACTGGCTGCGGAAATCGAGGAAGGCATCCCAGAATACGCGAGAACGAGCGGGGTATCTGGAAACCTGTCGAGCGTGGGATCGGACACCTTGGCAAACCTCATGACGCTGTGGGCGGAAGACTTCAAGCGCGTCTATCCCAACGTGAATATTCAAATTCAGGCGGCAGGATCCTCGACTGCGCCGCCGGCACTCACGGAGCGCACGTCTAACATCGGGCCGATGAGCCGCGAGATGAAGGACAATGAGATCGAAGCGTTCGAATCGCGATACGGCTATAAGCCAACCGCCATTCCCGTGGCGATCGATGCGTTGGCAGTGTATGTCCACAAGGACAACCCGATTGCGGGCATGACGATTCCACAGGTCGATGCCATCTTTTCATCGAATCAACGCTGTGGTGCTACGGAGAGTATCGAGAACTGGGGCGATTTGCAGATGCGCGGAGCATGGGAGCGCAGAGATATTCAGCTCTTCGGCAGGAACTCGGTATCTGGTACCTACGGTTACTTTAAGGATGCCGCGCTGTGCGAAGGTGATTTTAAGAACAACGTGAACGAGCAGCCGGGCTCGGCCTCGGTTGTGCAGTCGGTCAGCACATCCATCAACGGTATAGGTTACTCCGGCATTGGCTACCGTACATCAAGTGTACGAGCAGTTCCTATCGCCAAATCTGCGGGTAGCGACTTTTTTGAAGCCACGCCGGAGAATTCCGTTGCGGGCAACTATCCGCTGGCGCGCTTCCTCTATGTCTATGTCAACAAGGAGCCTAACAAGCCGCTGCCTCCATTAGAGCAGGAGTTCGTCAAGCTCATCCTCTCGAAGACCGGGCAGGAAGTCGTTCTAAAGGATGGCTACATTCCATTGCCGGCTCGTGTGGTTCAGGGCACTATGCGCACCTTGCAGATGGACTAGTTCATCCGGCTCGCGTCTTCATTGAGTGAGACTCCTCAGTTTTAGGAGGAGGTGGTTTAGTTCGGACCGGACTAAGCCATAGTTTGTTTTAGGACGGCCAAAGCGGCAGATAAGTAGCAGTGAAACTTGGAATAGCATGTCAGAAGAATCCATACAGTCATCAGCACAGCCCCAGGGCAGCGCAAGCAGTCTCTCACCGTTACAGATGACTTCGGCGCGTATGAAGATGCGGCGCAAGATGCGTCATGCCTATGACAAGTCTGCCAGTGTCGGCATCGCCATCGGTGGCGTCAGTGTCATACTCGCCATTCTTCTAATCTTCCTCTATCTGTTCTACGAAGTAATTCCGCTTTTTGAGGCGGCGCGCCTGGACAAGATAAGTGAATACCAGCTAGAGACCCCGGGCGACTCCAGATCATTGCATCTGGCCATAGAAGAGCAGTCGGAGATCGGCATGCGCATCGGCGACAACGCCGAGGTCTTGTTCTTCAATGTGCTCGATGGCGCTACCATCACAACCATCGAGATTCCGCTGCCTGTCGGCGCATCGATAGACGAGTTTGCTCTGGATACCGAGGAGAGCGGGATCTTCGCGCTTGGGCTGGACAGCGGCGAGGCCATAGTTGCCCGCTATGGCTATGAGACGAGCTTTGCCGGGGCGGATAATACTCGCACCCTGACTCCAGAGATCGACTACCCATTTGGAGAATCGCCTTTCTCACTGTTCGAGCAATCGACTATAGCCGAGTTAGCCGTGCGCTCAAACGGCGACAATCTGATGCTCGCCGGAGTCGGCCAGAACGGTTCGGTGAACCTGATTAACGCCAGCAAACAGACTGGCTTGTTCGCCGCCTTCGACTTAGGAGGAGGCGAGCCCGACATCGAAATACAGCGCATTGCATTGGACCTTCTCGTACAAGATGTGGAGCAGATGTTTATCGGCGGTGATCAGCGCTGGCTCTACTTCATATCCGGCAATGGGCTTATCCGAACTCTAGACCTGGTAGCGGCGAGAAACGGTCAGAGTAATCAATTCGGCATTGAGACCTTCTTGACTGAGGACGGCATTCGGCCCACGCAAGTTGTGTTCCTGCTGGGGGGAATATCACTGCTAGTCGCGGATGACACCGGCAGCATTGCGCAGTGGTTCCTGTCTCGCGAGCAGGGCAGGACACAACTACAGAAGGTAAGAGAATTCAGTCCAGGAAGTGCGGCTATACTTCGCCTAACCCCCGAGCAGCGCCGCAAGAATTTTGTGAGCATCGATGGCGAGGGCGGACTGTCAATCTACAACACGACGGCACATCGTGCGGTCTTCTCTGACAAGATAAGCGATGCCGAACCGAATCGTATTGCGCTCTCGCCACGAGGAGATGGGCTGCTGCTAGAGACTGCCGACGGCTCGATTGGATTTTGGGAGGTTCATAACGAGCATCCTGAGGTCTCCTGGTCGGTGCTGTGGGACAAGGTCTGGTACGAGGGCTATTCCGAGCCCGACTATATATGGCAATCTTCAGCCTCCAGCAATGAGTTCGAGCCGAAGTATTCACTTGTGCCTCTTTCGTTCGGTACCCTGAAGGCCGCCTTCTACGCCATGCTGCTGGCTGCCCCGCTGGCGATCTGTGGCGCTATCTTCACCGGTTACTTCATGGCGCCGATGATGCGGCGTAAGGTAAAGCCACTTATCGAGCTGATGGAGGCGCTACCCACGGTTGTGTTGGGCTTTCTCGCGGGACTCTGGCTCGCGCCCTTTGTTGAGAAGAATCTGCTCGGCATATTCGCCATCCTGATCCTGTTGCCCCTGAGTATCCTGGGGGCGAGCTTCGCCTGGTCTCGATTGCCGCAGAGCCTGCGCGAGCGCGTGCCAGACGGGTGGGAGGCCGGCCTGCTTATACCCGTTGTCTTGCTGTTCTCCGCGCTGTCATTATCACTGGCACCGCCCATCGAGAGCCTTTTCTTTGGTGGCGATATGCGTTTCTATATTACCAACGAACTCGGAATCAGCTACGACCAGCGTAATGCCATGGTGGTCGGGTTCGCTATGGGCTTCGCAGTTATACCTACCATATTCTCCATTGCGGAAGACGCGATATTTACCGTACCAAAACATCTAACATATGGTTCTCTCGCGCTGGGCGCGACACCGTGGCAGAGCTTGCAGCGCGTAGTCCTGCCAACGGCCAGTCCCGGCATCTTCAGCGCGCTTATGATCGGCATGGGCAGGGCCGTGGGCGAGACGATGATCGTGCTTATGGCAACCGGGAATACACCGATAATGGACATCAATATCTTCGAGGGCATGCGTACGCTAGCGGCCAACATCGCCGTGGAAATACCAGAGTCCGAAGTGGACAGTACGCACTACCGAATACTGTTCCTGGCGGCATTGGTACTGTTTATGTTCACCTTTGTGTTTAATACGGTCGCTGAAATAGTTAGGCAGCGGCTCCGAACCAAGTACAGCACAATATGAAGAAGCAAGTATCAACCTGGATGCGGGCCGGTGAACCATGGGTGTGGTTGAACGCCGGGGCGGTAGCTATCAGCATCGTGATGGTGATCGGGTTGCTGGCACTGCTAACGGTTCGTGGCATGAGCCATTTCTGGCCGCGGGATGTTATGCAGGCGACCTATGCGCCGCCTACCCCCAGCGGTGAGGTGCTGCGCACTCAGGTAATCGGCGAATTCGTCGAGAGCGAGATGGTGGTGTCGGCGCAGATCGCTTCATCGGGCATTCCCGTGGACGAGTCGCAGGAGCTCTACGAGAGGCAGTTATTGAAATTGGGAAACAGAGACCTAACCGGAGCCGATTTCACCTGGGTTTTGAGTGACTTCGTGGAGGATGTCGAGTATCCACCACAGATCGTAGCGCTGGAGAGGCGTGAGTGGGGGAATTTCTACGGCCACCTGCGCGCCATCGAGGAGGCTGGAGAGTCCGTCTCTCTAGCAGGCGAACAGGAGCTGTGGGTTGAATTTAATGCGCGCCTGGACCGTGCGCTGGATATCCGCGAGGACATCTATACCATTGAGAATCAAGAGATCGGTCAGATTAATTATGCCATGGAGCGGCTGCGGCTCTATGAGCGTAGGTTGGAGATCGATCAGGAGGCTACGCCGGAAGCGTTGGCCGAGATCGCAGCCAGCAGGCAGCAACTCGATCTCGATTACGACCGTTTGCAGACAGAGCTTATAGCGCTTTACGAGACAGTTAACAGAGATGCGGCGATTTTCATGGCGGCGAACGGAGCCGAGACGCAGGTCGAATTTGCCGATATCGTACGCGCCTACAAGCCCAATCAGCTATCCCTATTCGGCAAGCTCGCTACCTATTTCTCAAAGCTAGGCGAATTCCTGACCGATGAGCCGCGCGAGGCGAATACGGAAGGGGGTATATTCCCCGCAATATTCGGCACCGTGATGATGGTAATGCTGATGTCGGTCTTCGTTACGCCCTTCGGCGTAGTGGCAGCCGTGTATCTGCGCGAGTATGCGCGGCAGGGCTTTGTAACACGGGCCATTCGCATCGCCGTGAACAATCTTGCTGGCGTGCCATCCATCGTCTATGGTGTCTTTGGACTAGGGTTCTTCATCTATATTATTGGCGCCGAAGTCGACCAGATCTTCTATCCGGAGGCTTTGCCGGCTCCGACGTTCGGCACGCCCGGCCTGCTCTGGGCCTCTTTGACACTGGCCTTATTGACTGTGCCCGTAGTGATCGTCGCGACGGAGGAGGGCCTGGCCAGGATACCGCGCAGCGTGCGCGAGGGGAGTCTGGCGCTAGGGGCTACGAAGTTCGAAACGCTATGGCGTGTCGTGCTGCCAATGGCGAGCCCTGCGATGATGACAGGCCTGATCCTCGCCGTGGCTAGAGCGGCGGGAGAGGTGGCCCCACTGATGTTGGTCGGGGTGGTAAAGCTTGCGCCCTCGCTACCGCTCGATGGAAACTATCCCTATCTGCATCTGGAGCAGAAGTTTATGCATCTGGGCTTTCATATCTACGATGTGGGGTTCCAGAGTCCAAACATCGAGGCGGCGCGACCGCTGGTCTTCGCTACCGCACTGCTATTGGTAATCGTGATTGCTGCGCTCAATCTCGCGGCGGTGGCACTGCGAAATCATCTGCGCGAGAAATACAAGTCGCTAGATGTATAATGTTAGATAAAACGGATTCCGATCACATGAATGACAGTAATATTGAGCCGGCTCAGAAAGCCCAGCCACAGACGAGGACAGTGGATGTATCCGCCGTGCTTGGAGAGAAGACGAGTCTCGGACAGAAGCTGGAGAGTTGCATCGAGACGAAGGACCTAAGTCTCTACTATGCCAAGGATAAACAGGCTCTGATCGACATCAACCTCACTATCCCCAGGCAGCGCGTAACGGCCTTTATCGGCCCCAGCGGCTGCGGCAAGTCCAGTCTCCTCAGATGCTTCAATCGTATGAATGACCTGGTCGATGACTGTGTTATCGAAGGCATCGTTTCGCTTGATGGCGACGATATTTACCAGAAGTCGGTGGATGTCGCTGACCTGCGGCGGCGCGTGGGCATGGTATTCCAGAAGCCCAATCCATTTCCGAAGTCTATCTACGAGAACGTCGCCTACGGGCTACGCATTCAAGGAATAAACTCCAAGCGGATTCTCGATGAGGCGGTGGAGAAATCGCTGAAGGCGGCCGCGCTTTGGGATGAGGTAAAAGACAGGCTGCATGATAGTGCGCTGGGTATGTCTGGCGGCCAGCAACAGCGGCTGGTCATAGCGCGCACTATAGCGGTGGAGCCCGAAGTCCTGCTCCTCGATGAGCCGGCGTCTGCACTAGACCCGATCTCTACGCTGAAGATCGAAGAATTGATCAATGAACTGAAGCGCGACTACACCATCGTGATCGTCACGCACAACATGCAGCAGGCCGCGCGTGTATCAGATTTTACTGCCTTCATGTACATGGGCAATATGGTCGAATTCGATGAAACGGATACGATATTTACCAATCCACGCGAGAAGCAGACAGAAGATTATATTACTGGTCGTTACGGCTAACGAGTCGAATAACGCCATTCACGGCAGCAATTAGGAAACTATTATGAACCCCCGAGCCGAAGGTCACGGACATCACATATCGCAACAGTTCAATTCAGAACTGGAAGATATTAAAAACCATATGCTTGAGATGGGCGGCGTAGTTGAGAAGCAACTGGCAGATGCCTTGGTTGCAATTACTTCTGCCGACAGCGGTCTCGCCGGTGAGATTCTGGTTGAAGAAGATCACATCGATTCTATGGAAATTAAGATCGACGAGGAGTGCAACCTCATTCTCGCAAGACGCCAACCTGCCGCCAGCGACCTGCGCTTGGTTCTGACTATTATCAAGACCGTACGCGACCTTGAGCGCATCGGCGATGAGTCTGCGAAGATCGCGCGCATGGCAATCAAGCTGTCGGAAGAGGGGGACTACCCGGAGGGCATCATAGAGTTCAGGCACTTGGGAGATCGTGTCGCCAGAATGGTAAACCTGGCTCTGGATGCCTTCGCCCGCTACGACGCGGATTCGGCGTTGGAGATAGCGCAGGATGATTTGGTCGTTGATAAGGAATACGGTTCAGCGATGCGCTCGCTTATCACCTATATGATGGAAGATCCTCGCAGCATCAGCCGGATGTTAAACCTGCTCTGGGCGCTGCGTGCACTCGAGCGGATCGGCGACCATGCGAAGAATATTACCGAGCATGTAATCTATCTGGTCAAGGGAATGGATGTTAGACATGCCCCCCTGGATAAGGTGGCCGACAAGTTCTAGGGTACGTCTGAATAACTCTATGGTAGCTCTGTGCAGTCTCAAGCGTTCATGTGCAAGGCGCGTTTCGCCGCTAATGCCCTAGCTTGTCTTCGCGGTATTCTTTTCCAGGCTTGGCGGCGCCTTGCTCTTGGCGTCGTCAGTCGCGCCAAGTCGGTCCAGCGGTAGCTCGCAGATGAAGCGGCTGCCCTTGCCATATTCGCTCTCGACCTCCAGTGCGCCCTCATGTCTAGCCAGGATATGTTTTACGATGGCTAGTCCCAGCCCAGTGCCTCCCGTATCGGAAGACCTGCTTCCATCGATCCGATAGAAGCGTTCAGTCAGTCTCGGTATGTGGTGCTGCTCTATGCCCACGCCGTCATCTTCTACGACTATCTCGAGTGCAACCGTGCTAGGCGTGGCCGACAGTTTAATATGACCATCGGCAGGCGTGTATTTGGCTGCGTTGACGACGAGGTTAGAGATGGCGCTGTAGAGTTCGCCGCGTTTGCCTCTGAAAGTGAGTGTCGGATCGCAGCTGATCTCGAAGCTATGGCCCTTGTCTTTAAACATCTGCTGCGTGTCATTTTCGATCTCGGTGAACAGCGTTCGCAGATGGATCTCATCCTGCGTTCTGGTTTGCGCCTTGGTCTCCAGGCTGGATAGCATGAGCAGGTCTCTGACTATGTTCTCCATTCGCAGCGACTGTTGACGCATCTGCTGCATCGGTTTGTGCCATTTAGAGTCCATCGCGTCCAGATTATCCAGGATGGCTTCCAGGTAGCCCTTGATCACAGTTATGGGTGTGCCCAGCTCGTGGGAGACGTTGCCGACGAAATCCTTGCGCATGGATTCCAGTCGATGGAGCTGGGTAATGTCGCGCACTATCATCAGGCGCTCGTTCTCTCCGAACAGGGCGATCTGAAACTCCAGAATTTTGTTGCTGTCTCCTGGCGCGTCCATCTTTAGGGTTTCGTCATAGTTCTCGTGCTGGAAATAATCTGCGAAGCGGGGGTCGCGAACCAGGTTCGTGATCGATTGGTTCCTGTCTTTAGGGTATTGAAAGCCGAGAAGCTCCTCGGCGGCAAGATTCCACCAGTCCAGATTGCCCTGCTTGTTGATCATGACTACCGCCATCTCGAGGGCGGCGGACGATTCCTGCGCCTTGTCGATTATATTGGCGAGATAGGAACTGGCGCGGCGCTCCTGTTTCTGCAGACGATAGATGCCATCGAATATATCGCCCCAGAGCCCAAAGCTTTCTGGCGGCTCGGAGTCGGCCTGGGAGGAGTCTCGGTTTAGCCACAGGTTGAATCGGCGAAGCTGATAGAGGTTAAAGAGGTAATAGAGGCACAGGCAGATCAACATAACGCCGCTGACATGGCCCACGGCGTAGCCGACTAGGGCGGCTAGGGCTAGCAACAGACAGAGTCGTTTGAATTCGGTGCGCCAATTTTGCAAGCTGAGTATTCTCGGGCTGTTATTACGGGTTTCTGGCACGCCTGCGCGATGAGCAGGGCGTCAGGGCCGCTCCATGGGCCATTATAGTACGGCTCTAGGCTAATTGTATGACAGCGGCGGGGCTATTTGGCACAAAATGCGGCAGCAAAGTAGTACGCGGCCGATTGGGCTAGGCCGAATCTGTCGATTTTCGAGGGGGGAAGTAAATATCTGGGCGCTAAATTTGTTCCTTGCTACACCCGGGGGATTGACGCCGGGACAGGTCGGGCAAATAGTTGCAGATTTGTTAGAATATCGCTTTATCTGGGCAGCGGAATCACTATAATGCGCCCAATTTTCACAACAAACACTTTCCAACCCTGGGACATTACTATGAGTTTACGTACCAAGATTTCTTCAGCATTACTCCTGTCATTCGGGCTTCTCTCGCCCGCAGCTTTGGCGGACGCCGGGCAGTTCTATATTGCACCTGGTCTGCAATGGATGGATTTCGACGATACAACGGGGCTCAGCGAGGATACGGGTTACTTCTTGGGTTTCGGCTACGACCTTACCGATCGCATCAGCGCAGAGCTGAGCACATTCGATCTGGATCCCGAAGGTCCGGGCAACACCGATGTCGATATGGACCACTACAAGGTAGACCTGTTCTATAACCTCGGCGCGAACAACGGCAGATGGACGCCCTTCGTTGTAGGCGGTCTGGGCAGCAGCAACCTCGCGGGCGAGAATGACCCGGTTTGGGATCTTGGCGGCGGTATCAAGTACAAGATAAACGACAACTGGACCTGGCGTACCGCGGTGCGTACCTATATCAATGCCTACCGCGACCACGAAGACAATGATGTAGGTGTCGACATGGCGCTAGTCTATCGATTCGGTGGAAATAGTGCGCGCCCAGCGGCTCCAGCATCGCGACCTACGGCGGCTGCTCCTGAGCGGGCTCCTGCACCAGCACCAGCCGCTTCTGCGCCCGACACAGATCGAGACGGTGTGCCAGATAGTCGCGACAACTGCCCGGACACTCCCCGGACCTACGCGGTTGATGCCGATGGCTGTCCGATCCCCGTAGAAGAGGTGGCGCGCGTCGAGCTGGAAGTACATTTCGACTTCGATCGCTCTGAGGTGAAAGCCGAATACTTCGATGAGATCGAAGAAGTGGCAGACTTCATGGCGCAGTATCCCGACGTAGTTGTCGAGTTGGAAGGTCACACCGATAGTCGTGGTACCGAGCAATACAACATGGGCCTTTCCGATCGCCGAGCGAATGCCGTGCGTCAGGTGATGATCGATCGATTCAACGTGCAGGCGAGCCGAGTATCCGCGCGCGGTCACGGCGAGTCTCAGCCGATCGCGACGAATGACACCGATGCCGGACGCGCCCAGAACCGTCGCGTAATGACAGTAATCATCAAGACGCTTCAGAACTACCGCCCTCGTTAGTCGGGCGCCTCTGTACCTACCCCACGTTGCGATGGTCGCAGCGTGGGGTATTTTTTTAAGTCCCGCGATAGTTCATCACACTAGTTGAAAACACTTGGAATCGAAAGTAGCTACAAGTTCCCCCGCTCGCGAACTGCCTCTTACGATGGCCGACATCGCTGACAGCAGGCTAGATTGGCAGGCTAGTAACACAGGCCCCTCGGCTGACTGGAGGCGATGGCTGTTCGACTCTGGCTCGCTGACCCAGTTGCTGAAGCAGAAGAGTGAAGGCAATTTTCGCGTGCAGGTCGGTTCCGAGGAATGGCTTACACTTTCCCATTCCCAGACGCGCGGCTGCTTTGGTCCACTCTCTGCCCCACACCGGTTCTGGTCAAGAAAGGTAGTGCTGACTGGTAATGACGAGCCGTGGGTATTGGCTCACACCCTGATTCCCGAATACAGTCTGGACAGTCCGCTGAGACAGGTCTTGGAGCTTAACGAGAAGCCTCTGGGCGAATATCTGTTTAGTCATCCCAAACTGCTGCGAAGTGGCATGGATATAAGCCGCTTCGCCGACGATTCCTGGGCCAGGCGCAGCCTGTTCTACCTGTTCGACAAGCCCATCATGGTGGCGGAGTTCTTTCTGCCGGCGATTCTGGATTAGTCGGGCAAGCATTCGACTTTTCCGCGAAGCGGCCTATACTTAGTTTGAGTAATCTCCTCGCGCACCCGCTCAGGGTCTGTCGCGAGCAGCGGTGCTACATGGATGTAGTGCCTCTTCGCTAAATCAATGAGAAGGATTCTCAAAATGAATAAGAAGCTGAAAACCAGCCCCACTCCTGCCCAGCGCGACTATCAAGCTGCCGATTCGGCCCCCGATGTAACCCGTCTCTACCTGAAAGAAATTGGCCACACGCCGCTGCTGTCTGCCCAGGAAGAGGTGTACTACGCGCGGCGCGCCCTGCAGGGAGATAGCGCCAGTCGGCGACGCATGATCGAGAGCAATCTGCGTCTCGTGGTAAAGATCGCGCGGCGTTACCTCAATCGAGGCCTTGCCCTTCTTGACCTGATCGAGGAGGGCAACCTCGGTCTGATTCATGCTGTCGAGAAGTTCGATCCCGAGAAGGGCTTTCGCTTTTCAACCTATGCCACCTGGTGGATTAGACAGAATATCGAGCGCGGGCTGATGAACCAGACTCGAACCATTCGTCTGCCGGTGCACGTAGTCAAACAATTGAATAGCTACAACAGAATACAGCGAGACTTCGTAAGAGAAACGGGCCGCGAGGCTGGGAGCCGTGAAATAGCTGAAACCACCGGCGGCTCGAGATTAGATATAGAACGGCTGTTAATACTCAACGAGGCGCTGAGTTCTGTCGATGCGCCCGTAGCCTCCGACTCTGACACAGCGGTCGTGGAAATGCTAAGCGCGGAGGCGAAGCAGAATCCACGCTGCCGTTATCAGGCGAGTCAGATGCAGGCGCGCCTCGAGCACTGGCTGTCGCAGCTAACCGAGAAGCAGCGCGACATCATCTGCCGCCGCTTCGGTCTCAGGGGTTTCGACACAGACACCTTGGAGAACGTAGGCGCCGAGATCGGACTCACGCGGGAGAGAGTGAGGCAGATTCAGATCGAAGCGCTGCAGCAGCTGAAACTCTTGATTCGCAAAGAGGGACTGAATCTGGAATTGATAGGCGAGGCAGTCTAGGGGGCTCGAATCTGGGCACTTGAACCCACAGGGCCGCTACCGTATCCTCTTTCCCCGACTGGATGCATAATGCCTCCGGAATCGCGGTAGTAAAAGGGGAACAGGGTGCTCAATCAATCCAGCAAGGGTGCGCTTCACGGCAAGTTAGTCATCGATCTCTCGAGAGTGCTGGGCGGGCCTTACTGCACGCAGATGCTGGGGGATCATGGCGCCGAGATTATCAAGATCGAGCCTCCGCGCGGCGACGAGACACGCGACTGGGGCCCGCCTTTCCACGACGAAGATTCTGCCTACTATCTGGGCGTCAATCGCAATAAGCGCTCAATCGGCCTGGATCTCTCCAAGCCCGAGGGGCAGCAGGTGTTGCTACGGCTTTTAGAGAAGGCCGATGTGCTGATCGAGAATTATAAGCCGGGAACCATGGAGAAGTGGGGGCTGGGTTATGAGGCCGTGTTGCAGGAGAAGTTTCCCAAGCTAATCCACTGCCGCGTTAGCGGCTTCGGCAGCGACGGTCCTTGGGGTGGGTTTCCGGGCTACGATGCGATTATTCAGGCGATGGCAGGCTGGTTTAGCGTCAACGGTGAGACGGATAGCAATCCGACTCGCCTGGGTTTAGCCATGGTAGATATGGGCACAGGCCTCTATTCGGCAGTCGCCATCCTTATGGCGCTGGCCGAGCGCGAGCAATCGCAGCAGGGGCAGTATCTCGATATGACGCTCTACGATTGCGCCGTCTCACTCATGCATCCGCATATTCCCAATTACCTTTATTCCGGCAAGGTCCCCCATGCTACGGGAAACGCGCACCCGAATATCAGTCCCTATGACACATTCCGCACGAAGACCGTCGACATATTCATCGGCGCGGGGAACGATCGCGCCTATGCGAAGATGTGCGTCGAGCTGGGTAGGGAGGAGCTGATCTCTGATCCGCGCTTCCTGAAGAATATCGACCGCGTAACGAACCGGGATGATCTGAAGGCTGAGATAGAGTCTAGCCTGATGAAGATCGATGGCAGTGAGATAGCCGATCGACTTGCGAAGGCGGGGCTTGCGGCCGGTGCCATACACGATACCGCGCAGGTGGTCGAGAATCCCCACACACAGCATCGAGAGATGATCGTGAAAGACGGCTGGTACAAGATGACGGGTACGCCAATCAAGCTCTCCCGCACGCCAGGCTCGCTGCGCCATCAACCGCCGAAATTCGGTGAGCATAGCGGCCAGATCCTGCGAGAATTCGATTTCAGCGAACAGGAAATCGAAGCGCTCCTCGCCGCCAATACCGTGCTCGAGTCACGGCAGAGCTAGTGCTCGCTGCGCAATCCCCGGCGTTCTCCTTCATAAAATAGCCATAAAACAAGCAGTTAGCTCCGAATATTTTCCCCTTGTGATTTGCTGATATGGTGTTATAGTGATGTATAACACTATATAGGCAGGAGCCTGCTGAGTGGAAATCAACTGGAATAACAAAGAGCCTATCTACCTGCAGCTTAGAGACAGGTTGGTGGAACTCATCATGGATGGGGTCCTCTGCGAAGGGGATGCCTTGCCGTCAGTTCGACAGATTTCCAGCGAGCAGCGCATCAATCCGATCACGGTCTCGAAGGCTTTCCAAATCCTGGTAGATGAGGAACTGATCGAGAAAAAACGGGGGCTTGGAATGTATGTCTTATCAGGAGCGAAGGAAAAACTCTCTACCGATGAAAAACGAAAATTCCTCGAGCAGGAATGGCCACAGATTGCTGCACGCATTGAGAGGCTGGGCCTTTCGGTTGATGAGCTCACTGGCAGCAAGAAGAATCGATAGAAACCGGGATCTTTGGGGATGAGCATGACGCATATTGTCGAGGCTAGATCACTTACCAAGCGCTACGGCAGTTTCACCGCATTGGACGGGATAGACCTGTCCATACCCCGCGGTGCCATCAGCGGCCTCATCGGCCCCAATGGTGCTGGCAAGACAACCACGCTGAAGGCCCTGATCGGTCTGGCCGACGTGGAGGGGGAACTCAGCGTTGCGGGTCGCGACCCACGACTAGCACGCCACAGGCTCATGGAGGATGTCTGCTTTATCGCGGACGTGGGCATCCTGCCCAAATGGCTACGCGTTTCTCAGCTGGTCGATTATGTCGAAGCAGTACATCCAAGATTCGATCGTGGCAAGGCGGAGAGGTTTCTAAGCACCACGGACATACCCGCTGCCAAACGCATCAAAGAATTGTCGAAGGGCATGATTACTCAGCTTCACCTCGCGTTGGTCATGGCGATCGATGTTCAACTCCTGGTGCTCGACGAGCCGACGCTGGGCCTGGATATTATCTATCGAAAAGAATTCTACGACCGACTGCTGAACGACTACTACGACGGAAATCGTACGATCGTCATCAGCACGCATCAGGTAGAAGAGATAGAGACCTTGCTCTCTCATCTCGTGTTCATCGACAAGGGGCGGATCGTGCTCGATTCACAGATGAGTGATCTATCGGAAGTCTACTGCGAGGTTTTAGTCGCTCCCGATAAATTGGAAGAGGCGGATGCGTTCAATCCAATCTACAGGCGTGAGATTCTTGGAAAGAAATCCTATACGTTCGAGTCAGTACCGAGGGCGCAGTTGGAATCTCTGGGTGAGATTCATACTCCCAGCGTAGCCGACCTCTTCGTCGCCAAGCTAAAGGAAGAGAAAAATGGATAAGTTTTCGTTCTTTCGATTCGTCGCACTGCTGCAGCGAGAAGTGTTGGAGCACAGGAATCTGTTTATAGGAGCGCCTTTGGTGCTCGCATTGCTAATGCTGGTGTCCGCCATATGGGTAGCGACTCAGATCGATGCTGCCGAGTTAGCGGAGGGACTGCAGTTTATCTCGGTGCTGTTTAATGGCTTGTCGCCATTCGATATGGCACCGTTCTTTATGTTAGCCGCTGTACCCTTCCTGCTCATGCTCTATGTCTGCAGCCTCATCTATCTGCTTAGTGCGTTGTATCAGGACCGCAAGGATATGAGCGTGTTCTTCTGGCAGTCCATGCCAGTATCGAATATGCAAACGATTCTCTCGAAGCTCGTTACTATCATCTTGGTCGCACCGATATTCTATGTACTGGTGATCTTTGCGACCTATCTATTCGCGATGATCTGCATCACGATCATGGGCATCAGCTTTGATGTCGATCTGGTCGGGATTGGATGGATGTTTCTCGCCGCCGTGGCCAGTCTAGTTCTCCTTTATCTGTCGGCCGTCGTATCCGGGCTCTGGCTATTGCCGCTGATGGGTTGGCTATTACTGTTTTCTGCATTTGCGAAGAAGACTCCGCTGCTTTGGGCGGCTGGCATGTTTATACTGCTTGGCTTCCTCGAGGACTTCATCTTCGGTACGCAGTATTTCGCAAACTGGGTTGAGTCGCGCACCGCGAACCCGAATCAGTATCTTATAATGGAGTTCTCCAGCATTTTCCAAAGTGTATTCAACTACGAGACTCTGTTTGGGATATTGGTTGGCTCCATCTTGATAACAGGTGCGGTATATATGAGACGTTTCGTAGACTGAGTGTAGAAGGAGTACTATGAGAGATCTAATACTTAGAAATAGGTTCACGCTGTTACTGACCACACTGGCAGTCTATATGGCAGCCCTGGTGATGGAGGGCGCCATCACCGGCCGCGAGGCTAGGGTGGTAGATTTTGAGAATCCGTACTTCGATCTCAATCTGAATAACCTCGAGGAGTATAGGCAGCGTAGAGATGAAGCCGCCGATGAGCGCGATGTCTAGCATTCGCTATTGACACTCTACCCCGATTCCCCTAGAGTCCCATCCCTTAGTGAAACACCAAGCGCAAGAATCATTATGCACGAAGTAAGACTAGTAACAGTTTCAGCGCCACGGGCGGCAGCGGTATTAGATGCAGCGGCACGCCGTGCGGCGCGCGCGACATATTCACCTTCGCCGGAGAGCTGTGGTTTTAACTAGTTAATCAAAGAACTTTAGAAAAACCCCTAAGAGCCTTCGGCCTTAGGGGTTTTTTTTTGCCGTTAGATTGGCATTCGGCATGTTAGATGGAGAGCAGGATGAATGTGATAGAGGTAGAACAGGCCACGCGACAAGCCTGGCCAGCAATGGAGGAGAGGGGACTCTCCTACGGTGTGCTGCGCTATGCCGGTGGCGTAGATCGCCGTGCGAATTCACTGAACCTGTTTGTGAATGCCGTATGCGACAGCCGAGAAATGATCTCGGCAACTGAAGATTTCTTCGGCTCCAGGAATGCGACTCCTATAGTGCGAATCGTTCAGGCGCATGACACCCACTTAAATGATCTCGCCGCCGTAGAGCTAGCGCTAGAGTCTAGTGGCTACGAGACGCAGGCATTGACGCAGACCATGTCGCTCGATCTGAATGATCGCGTGCTCGCTCGATCCGCTAGCGATCTGGTGAGCAGCACTGCGGTAGATGTTACTAGCTGGTTGCAGTCCTGGTACCAGCTGACTGCCAGATCAGCTGCCTCTCTCGCCGTGCACGAGGCGATGCTGAGCCGATTGCACTGCCCCCATGCCTTTCTACTGGCTCATGATGCTAAAGAAAATCTCTTGAGTAGTGGCATGGCGGTACTGACGGGGGATGCGCTAGGTCTGTTTGGTATTGCGACAGCGATGGATAGGAGGCAACAGGGCCATGCCACAGCGATGCTGCAGATGCTGCTGGACTGCGCCTCGGCTCGAGGGGCCAGGTACGCATACCTGCAGGTAGAGGCGTCGAACACTGGCGCAATCAAGCTCTACAGGAAGTTGGGATTCGAGGCCCTCTATTCGTATTGGTACAGGGTTGGGTGTAAGCAAGAAAGCGTGAGGAAATAACATGAACACTATTGAGACGGAAGATCGCCTAGGCATTACTTTTTGCAATAGACAGCCAGTTTCGATCGAGCGCGGCGAGGGTTGCCGAGTCTGGGATGAGGAGGGCATGGAGTACCTGGATTTCACTTCTGGCTGGGGGGTAACCTGTCTCGGGCATTCGCACCCGGTCATAACAGACGCCATATTCAAACAGGCGAAGAAGATAATTCAGAATCCGAACTCCGGTTTTACTTACTCACCATCGCGCGCTCGACTGCTTGAGCTGTTGAGCGAAGTGGTTCCCATGGAGTCCGCCAAGATCTACTTTGCGAATAGCGGGGCAGAAGCGAATGACGTGGCGATAAAGCTCGCGCGAAAGATCAGCAATAAGACGAAGATCGTGTCGACGCTGGGCTCGTTTCATGGCCGCACCTTCAATACGCTCTCCGTCTCAGGAGGCAGGCAGAATACGGAGCAATTCCTGCCCATACTGGAAGGCAATCGATTCGTTCCCTTTGGTGATATCAATCAGATGAGTGAGGCGGTAGACAAGCACACCGCTGCCGTGATCATCGAACCCATTCAGGGTGAAGGGGGTGTGCGCATTCCTGATGCTGACTATCTTTCGGCGGTGGCTGCGCTCTGTAAACACAACGGAGTGCTGTTTATCGTCGACGAGATTCAAACTGGTTTCTGTAGAACCGGCAAGTTCTTCGCTATGGAGCACAGTGCGTCAACTGTCAGCCCAGACATAGTGACTATGGGCAAGGGAATCGCGGGTGGGTTTCCCTTCGCGGCTTTCGCTGTTTCCGAGAGCGTGAACCGACTGCTGAACAAGGGCGATCACGGCGGTACCTTCTGTGGCAATCCCCTCGCCTGCGCGGTCGCCACATCGGTGGTGAACTTTCTGCAGAGTCAGCGAATAGCAGACAGCGTCGCGATTCTGGGTAAGTTATTGCTCGAAGAGCTGCAGCGCATAGCAGAGGAATATCCGAGCGTAGTGAGGGCGGTGCGCGGTCGCGGCTTGCTCTGTGCCATAGAGTTGCATTCAGATGCTCAGGTAAGTGCCGTAACTGAAGCCGCGTTGCAGCAAGCCTTACTGGTTACCCCTACCCGAAACGGCGTTGTTCGACTCATTCCGCCGCTCACCGTTTCTGAGTCTGATCTGCGCCTAGGCTTGACTTGCCTCGAGGCCGCTGTGGCTTCGGTTGTTCCTGATCATTGAGTGAAGTAGACTGCTCGGCTTAAGGTTAAATAGCAAAGGTTGAGATTGAGCATGACGAAGAATACACAGGTGTTTTTGGCGCAGAGACCACTCGGAGAGCCGAGTGATGCGTGCTTCGGCTTCCGAGAAGCTGATATCCCGGAGTTGGGCGACAATCAAATATTGATTCGCGTCTGCTGGCTCTCTCTGGATCCCTATATACGGGGCCGCATGAATGATGTGAAGTCCTACGCCGATCCATTGCAAATTGGCGATGTGATAACTGGCGAATCTACGGGCGTGGTGATCAAGTCTACTTCGGCCGAATACGCCGAGGGCGATACGGTCGCTGCGCACATGGGCTGGCAATCGCATATCGTGGCAAACGCCGATGATCCCCGCGTGATGCGCGTCGACCTGAACAACGGCAGCCTGTCGGCCCACCTGGGCGTCGTGGGTATGCCTGGCAGAACGGCCTATTTCGGATTGACCGAGGTAGGCAAGCCGCAGCCGGGTGAAACCCTGGTCGTTGCTGCCGCTTCCGGGGCGGTTGGTTCGGCAGTGGGGCAGATCGCCAAGATTAAGGGCCTGCGTGCCATCGGCATCGCCGGCGGTCCAGAGAAATGCCGCTACGTGAAAGAGGAGCTAAAGTTCGATGACTGCATCGACTACAAAGCGGGGAATCTGGCCGAAGAACTAGCCAGGGCCTGTCCCGACGGTATCGACATCTATTTCGAGAATGTCGGCGGAGATGTAACCAAAGCAGTGGCCCCGTTGTTGAATGCCGGAGCGAGGGTGCCGGTATGTGGTTATATCTCAAACTACAACGACGAAGACATCACGAAGTCGGAAACGCCGATGCACATTCTTAAGGGCCTAGACCCCGTGCCCGAACATCGTTTTTTCGTCGTTACCGAATGGCACGATAGGTGGGTGGAAGCCACCCGTCAGCTCGGAAGCTGGATTCAGGACGGCAGGCTCAAATACAGAGAGAGTGTCGGCATCGGCCTGGAGAATGCGCCTGAGTATTTCCGCGGCATGCTGAAGGGCAAGAACTTCGGCAAGCAGCTAATTAAAGTCGCGGACGAGGACTAGAGTTGCCGCAAGATACTGAGAAATTCCTGACCAGCTCGCTGTTTTCCCTAGAAGGGAAGACTGCACTTGTGACCGGAGGTAGTTCTGGTCTGGGCCTGGCGATGGCTAAGGGACTCCTCCTTAATGGCGCTCGCGTGGTGATCGCGTCGCGCAGTAAAAAGAAATGTGACGTGGCGCTTTCAGAATTAGCAGGGCTTGGCCACTGCTCGGCGATCGCGGCGGATGTAACGAATAGCTCGGACAGAGAGCGTTTACTGCAGTTCGTCGAGTCGGAATTAGGCGAGCTCTCTATCCTTATTAACAATGCGGGTGCTAACTGGGGCGCCAAGCTGGAAGAATACCCCGATGATGGTTTTGAGAAGGTGATCAATACGAATCTTACCGCGGTATTCTCCCTAACACGAGATGCTGTACCTCTGCTGTTAAAATCAGCGCACAGCGATGACCCCGCTCGCATCATCAATATCGGTTCTATGGATGGCATACACGTGCCCATCGTGCAACGCATTCCCACGTTTGCCTATTCCTCCAGCAAGGCGGCGCTACACCACCTCACGCGTAGCCTCGCCGTGGAACTGGCCCCGCGTAATATCACCGTCAATGCGATTGCGCCCGGCTTCTTCGAATCGAAAATGACCGACTATGTGTTCGAGCACTACAAGCAAGACATCGAGGCCGACTGCCCACTCCATCGTGTGGGTAAGCCAGAGGAGATGGTGGGCATCGTAACCTATCTTGCCTCCAGAGCAGGGGCATACACCAATGGCACGGTAATTCCAGTCGATGGCGGCACGTCTATTTCCAAGGGAAGTCGAGCTTGGATGGAATAATCCGTACAGTTCAAACGAGATCGCGGCGCGTGCTAGCAGCGTCTAGACAAGAAAGAAGATGGAGAGGAAATGAGTTTATTCAGTCTCGAAGATAAGGTAGCCATTATAACCGGCTCGACCAAGGGCATCGGTCTCGCGATCGCCACGCGCATGGCGGAGCATGGGGCGAAGGTCGTAATTTCCAGTCGCAACCAGGACGCCTGCGACGAGGTAGCGGCAGGTCTCAAGCAGCGGGGATTTGAGGCAATAGGCATCGCCTGCAATATCAATCACAAGGCGCAATTGGAACAGCTGGTCAGTAAGACGGTAGAGCAGCTGGGCACGGTCAACGTGTTAGTCTGCAACGCCGCGTTGAATCCTTACTTCGGCCCGTCGCAAGATATTTCAGACGAGGCTTTCGACAAGGTCATGCATGCCAATATTGGAAGCGTCCATAGGCTCTGTCAGCAGGTGCTGCCCGGCATGGCTGAGTCCGGTGGAGGAGCCGTGATTATCGTATCGTCTATCGGTGGTCTGAAGGGCACCGATGCGCTTGGAGCCTATGCGATATCCAAGGCGGCGGACATGCAGATCGCGCGGAATCTGGCGGTGGAGTGGGGTCCGAAGAATATTCGGGTCAACTGCATAGCGCCGGGGCTGGTAAAGACTGATTTCGCAAGAGCACTGTGGGAGAATCCGGAAATATACGAAGCCACGGTAGCCAAGTATCCGCTACGTAGAATAGGCGAGCCAGATGAGATTGCCGGCGCAGCCGTATTCCTCGCCTCGAATGCAGGGAGCTTCACAACGGGACAAACAATCGTAATCGACGGCGGCGGGACCATCGCGAGTTGATTGCGCACGCAATTTGAATTGAATTTACTTTGGGGGAAGAACGGAAATGATGGATCTAGGCCTGTCGGAAGAATTAGTAGAAGTGCGCGAGAAAATCCGTACTTTCGTTGCGGAGAAAGTAGAGCCCATAGAACAAGAGTATCACGAGGAAGTCAGTGTAGGGGACAGGTGGTCGCACACGCCGCGTCAGGATGAAATCCTGGAAAGCCTGAAAGCGGAGGCGCGTCGTCTGGGTCTTTGGAATTTCTTTCTCCCGGAGAGTCAGGGTGGGGCGGGCATTTCGAATCTGCACTACGCCCATCTTGCCGAGATCATGGGAAGAAGCCGTCTCGCGTCCGAGGCCTTCAACTGCAGTGCACCGGATACAGGCAACATGGAGGTACTGGAGCGATATGGGTCCGACGAGCAGAAGAAGATGTGGCTGGAGCCGCTTTTGGCTGGAGAGATTCGTTCTGCGTTTGCCATGACCGAGCCCGGCGTCGCCTCTTCCGATGCGACGAATATCTCAACGAGCGCCGTGTTAGACGGCGACGAGTGGGTCATAAGCGGCGAGAAATTCTACATATCCGGAGCGGGCGATGCGCGCTGCAAGATAATGATCGTGATGGTAGTGACCGATCCGGATGCGCCAAAGCACACGCGGCAGTCGCAGATTCTCGTGCCCATGGATGCAGAGGGCGTCGAGGTAATTCGCCCCATGCAGGTGTTCGGCCGCGACGATGCCCCGCACGGGCATATGCATATTAAATTCCACAATGTGCGGGTTCCCGAGAGCAATATCATCCTGGGTCGAGGCCGCGGCTTCGAGATTTCGCAGGGGCGCCTGGGCCCGGGTCGCATACACCACTGCATGCGTTCTATTGGCGCCGCCGAAAAAGCCTTGGATCTCATGTGCCAGCGCGCGGTAAGCAGGGAAGCTTTTGGCAAACCCCTCGCCGAGCTAGGCGGGAACTACGATATTATTGCCGACAGTCGCATCGAGATAGAGATGTGCAGGCTGCTCACCTATAAGGCGGCCTGGCTCATGGACACGATCGGCAACAAGGCCGCGCGCGATGCGATCTCGCAGATCAAGGTGGCGGTTCCCAATATGGCGCTGCGAGTGATCGACAGGGCCATACAGATGCACGGCGCAGCAGGCGTATCGCAAGACTTCCCCTTGGCTGCCCTGTGGACGAGCCAGCGGACGCTACGCTTGGCGGATGGGCCCGATGAGGTGCATCGTCGAGTCATCGCTAGAAAGGAGTTGGCGAAGTACAACTAGGGCGCGCATCGATTCCAGCACCTAGATGCATGGGCAGGGGCTAGGTTTGGGGGGCGGGGAATCTCTGTCCCCGCCCTGCGTCGTCTGCGACAATATGACGCACTAAACTTAAATCGCCTATTCCGGCGATAGCTGCGATAATCCACTGATCTTATTCGTTTTTCCTAGCGCGAGGTTCCTATGAAACAGGCAATATTCTCTCTAAACTCACTGCCACGGCAGCTTGCCGTCCTGGCATTGTCTATCTTGTTCTCAGTCGCTGCCTTTGCCCATACCGGGCTTTCCGAGGCTACCCCGGGCGATGGCGCCGTAGTAAAAGCGGCTCCGGGACACATCAACCTGACTTTTAATGGTCCAGTTCGGCTCGTGAAATTGGAGCTGATGGGCGTAGGTCATGAGATGCCGACGACTTTCGAGGCCGAAAGCGAAGCCAAGGCGACCTACATGATCGAAACGCCGGGCATGCACCCTGGTGCCTTTACGGTCAACTGGGCAGTCATCGGAGCTGATGGCCATACCGTCGCCGACAGCTACAGCTTTACTGTAGACCCCAATGCTACAGATGAGCAACTGCAAGCGAGCGCAGGCACCGCTAGCCACTAAGCTAGGCCAGGTCGCATGTTTATACTCCCAGGAACTTGGGAGCTCGCTAGCCTACTCGCTAAACTGCTTCTCTATATTGGTGCCTTCAGCATAGCTGGAGGCAGTCTCTGTGCATGGCGCTACTCGAATGCGGATCGATCGGCGCTAGCAGCTAATTTTCTCTACGTTTTCTTCGGAACTGTAGCGGGATTTCACGGGGCGATCCTGGGATTCCTCGTGCAGGTGGGCTTGATTAGCAACAGCGGACTGGCGGGGATGTTCGACTGGGGCATGATATCCATACTGATGGATACCAGCCTGGGTGACGTGACCCTCTATCGCCTCATCGCCTTTATGATCGCTGGCGTGGTGAGCCTTGTCTGCTTAAAGAGACTGCAAGATTCGAGCTTTAATCTATCGAGCCCGTTCTGCAGATTGCTGTTTGCATTGCAAGTCGTCGCGCTCGCAGGACTCGCTTACTCGCTGCGGATTGCCGGTCATGTATCGGTACTCGGCGTAGTGTCGCAGACTGCTATCACCCTGCACTTTGTCGCATTCGCGCTCTGGATAGGTTCTTGCTTTCCCTTCCTGCAATTGACCCGCATTCTGGATGTCGAGACCTTGCAGGGCTCCTTGCGACGGTTCGGTCGCGATGCCATCGGGATTTTGCTGGTGCTCGTTATCGCGGGCGTGCTGATGCTATTCGACTTGCTGGGCTCTGTGCAGGAATTAGTCAACACGGCCTATGGACTGGCGCTACTGGCCAAATTCCTGCTGGTGCTGGTGATTCTGGGAATTGCGGCGATGAATAAGCTGGTGCTGGTGCCGGGGCTGACTGGCCACGCCGGTATAGCTCGACTGCAGACATCGCTGCGCTATGAGATCGTCGTAGCAATGCTCATATTGCTGGTAACAGCTTATCTGGCCACGATCGTGGGGCCTGCCGACCACAGCATGTAGAATGCTGCCATTTCTGAGACTAGGTGAGGTTTAAGCCTGCCGATACAGTGGAATCTGCCGGGCTCAACTCTTCGACCAGCCGACTCGTTTCGAGAGTATTCAAGTTCAGCATCAGCAGTTCGGCGCTTTCATTGACCGAAGAATACATCGCCGTGGTCGCTACCGAGGGCTGCATCGCGAATAGCAAGTTATTGCCGATGGGAGACCAAGCAAGATTGAAGAGATAGTTGCTGCTGTAGTAGACAGGCTTCGGCTCAATAGCCGTGCCGAGACCACCCAGGAAAATGGTTGAGCCACGAGTGTCATATTGGATAAACGCGTATTGTTTTTCATCGAGGGACATGACTGGTGTGGCGATCGCCTCGATGGAGTAGGAGTCGCTGTCCAGGGTGCTGAGCTGCAGGTTGCCGCCGAGGAAGTCGCTCTCGTCGTTAACCATCTCATCGCTTAGCAGAAGCGGCGCCGTCTCCTGTCGCGCATCCCGCATGCTATCGATAGAAATCCAGGCGGCGAACAGCAGGCAGACACAGGCCGCGGTAAGCGCGAGACGACTCCCCTGCGAAGTCGGGAGGAGCGCGGCCCAATTATCGCGAAATGAAGGAGCGTGCTCGGTCGGGCTTGGGAGATTCTCAACCCGCGGAATAAGCCTGTAGCCGCGCTTGGGAATTGTCTCTATATAGTTGGGTAGATTCGAGTCGGCAGACTGAAGTTGTTTGCGTAGTTCGGAAATGGCTCGCGTCAGCGAATTTTCGTTCACGATAACCCGTGGCCAGATCTGTTCGACCAACTCTTCGCGCGAGAGCACGCGATCGGCATTCGCAGCGAGGAGACACAGCAACTTGATGAGGCGAGGCTCGATCTGCCGGACTTCGTCGCCGCCGCGCCGCTTAAGCCTATTCATATCGGGATAGACGCACCAGTCCCCGACCAGGAACGGGCCGATCTCGGCCCTCGCGAAGTCGCGCTTTAGAGGCTGGCTGCTATTTTCTATGTTCTCTGTATTGGTCATGGTTTTTCCGTGTATATGATCCCAATCGGGTTCCCGAAAAGCATACGGAGCCCTGATTCTATCTGCCTAATGGGCCACCGGTTGCCTTGATTCTAGTTTAATAAGACCGTCCTTGCCCCGATTTTCTCCCGCCTGCAGGTTTTCTGGACATATTATTCACCGCAAATTCAGGTATTTCGTCGCTTGTGAGCCTAAATTTCAGCTATTCAAGCCGCAGGGCGCTAATTCTGCGGAACTTAAGTTAATAGTTAGAGTTAGTTTAGGAGATTTCAAGATGTACTTAGGAATGTCTGCAAGATTCACTCAATTACTCACTGCCGTTACTTTTCTGCTGCTGACGACGCAGGCGCAAGCCATAAGCACGGCTGCCCTCAAGCAGGGCATACCGTCGCTCGCGCCGATGCTGGAGCAGGTCACGCCTGCCGTGGTCAGCATTCGAATCAGCCGGGAGATGCCAGGAAGCGGGCGCTATCGTTACGACCCTGAATCCTTGCCCGAGGGTGTGCGGCGTTTCTTCGAGCAGCAACTCCCTAATGCCGATGAGCGGCCAAGGCAGCCCTACGCGATGGGAGCAGGCTCCGGAGTGATAGTCGATGCGGCCGAGGGCCTGATCATTACTAACCACCATGTAGTCGCCGATGCCGCCGAGATTAGCGTACGGCTGAACGACAACCGCATACTGGATGCCAAGCTGCTGGGCAGCGACCCGGGCACCGACATTGCGCTATTGCAGGTCACGGCCGAGGACCTCACTGGCATCGGATTCGCCGATATCGAAACCGTGGCGGTGGGCGACTATGTAGTGGCTATAGGTAATCCCTTCGGCATCGGGCAGACCGTCACATCGGGCATAGTCAGCGCGCTTGGCCGTGCCGGCATCAACAATGACAACTACGAGGACTTCATCCAGACGGATGCGGCAATAAATGTCGGCAATTCGGGCGGTGCCCTGGTCGACATGGAGGGTAAGCTGATCGGCATCAATACCGCCATCATCAGCGGTAGCGGTGGCAGCAACGGCGTCGGATTCGCCGTACCGGTAGACATGGTGTCCACCGTGATGGCGCATCTAGAGCGCGATGGCGAGGTGCGCCGCGGACTACTGGGCGTCACGATAGCCGACGCGACACCGGATGTTGTCGCGGCGCTGGACGTCGATGTGGAACACGGGGCCGTCGTTACCAGCGTCATGCCCGATAGCGCGGCTGAAGAGGCGGGCGTACAGGTCTCAGATGTCATCGTCGAGATCGACGGGTATGCCGTGCAGGGTAGCCGGGAACTGCGCAATAGAGTGGGTTTGATGCTGCAGGATCAGGAGGTGAGTCTGGTGCTCTACCGCAATGGCGAGCGGGAGACCCTGACCGCAAGAATCGGTGGAGCAACGGGGCGGGCTGTGGCCCAGGGCCCTGAGCAGGGCATCCCGAATCAGTTTCGCGGCGCCAGGCTAGAGACCGTAAAAGATAGTAATCGATATGTAAATCAAGGAGTTGAGGTTGTTTCCTTAAGTGATCAGGGAGCTGCTTTCGGAGCCGGCCTACGGCCAGGCGACGTCATCGTCGAGGTGAATCGCCAGCCCGTTGCCGACCTACAGGCATTCAATGCATTGATGGATGAGTCGGCGGCCGACTCCAGCGGCCGCGTGGCGGCCCTGACCGTGGTAAGAGAGGGGCGTCGCATGCTGCTGTTTCTTCCTTGATGGGTAGTTAGTGCCCCGTTAGAGGCGCCCCGATGGTTCATTTAGTTAAAAAGTGCCCCCGCTTGGCCGACTTAATGGGAGTTAAGTCGGTTTTTTTTGCCCGCGATTATTCGGTGGCAGACTTGGCTAGCAGCAGCCACATGGGCTGATCGGTGGTTTCATGTCGGCTCCATCGCGGTTAAGATGAGCGGCTGTCGAAATCGGCAGTCAGCATTCGTAATAGACTTAGGACTTGTGAAGGTCATACTTAGACTTCCCCATCGCCATGGACGCACTCAGAATAATCCCAATGCACAGCCGCCTAAGTCTCTGTTTGAGTCTCCTGCTTTGCTGCTCGGTCACACTGGCCGATGAGCGGGGTGGCCCGCTAGTCTACAACTATGACCTCAGTCCATTTGTCAGATGGATGGAAGATGCAAGCCGAGAGAAGCAGATCCCCGGCGTCGCGCTGGCGGTAGTATCCCGCGAGGGGATCATGCACATGCAGACCTGGGGTGTAAGGAGCATCGACACCCGCGAGGCTGTGAACACCGATTCGGTTTTTCGCATCGCCTCGATGTCGAAGACATTTGCCGGTGCCTCTGCTGCACTGCTAGTCGATCAGAACTACCAATCCTGGGATACGAAGCTCAGCGACCTGTTCCCCGACATGCGCCTGGGTACTCGCGCCTCCTCCAGTGGTATAACCCTGCGTCATGTCGTCAGTCACTCCACGGGACTGATGCCGCATTCCTATTCCAATATGTTGGATGACGGGGTTGGCTATGATCGCATCAAATCGAGTTTCTCAAAGATTCCCACCGTGTGTCGTCCAGGAGATTGCTACGGCTATCAAAACGTCGTCTTCTCATTGATTGGGGACGTCGTGGAAGAAAGCACGGGGGAGAGTTACGAGAGATTCATCGTCGATCAGATCTTTAGGCCCTTAGGCATGATCACGGCCTCGGTTGGCATGGAGGCTTTTTTAGAGAGCGGGTCGGCCACCGATCCACATCGTAGGTCGCGTGGCAGATGGCGCACAACCTCCACTAATCCGGCTTACTATTCTGTGGCCCCGGCATCGGGAATCAATGCAAGCATCTTCGATATGAGCATGTGGGTGCGGGCGAACCTCGGCGCGTTTCCTGAGGTATTGTCGCTGGACTTCCTCGATCGACTACACGAGCCAATCATTGCAACGCCCCGGGGCAACTATTTCAATCGTTGGTCAGGGCTGGAGAAGGCTTACTATGCTACCGGCTGGAGAGTCTTCGACTACAAGGGCCAGCGTGTGATTCATCACGGCGGCGGCGTGCGTGGCTACCGCTCCGAGATGGCCTTCTTGCCGGATGCCAACATTGGCCTGGTTTTACTTTTCAATGCCGAATCGAACTTAGCCAATGACATCGTACCGGCGTTTCTCGACAATCTTATTGATAGCGCCTATTGATTTCTGCGGCGCTGTCGCTTCCCAGTAATACAATGAACAGGTATTCCCTATGAGCTCAGTGATAGATCTGCTGAAGTCCCATCGTAGTATTCGCAAGTTTACCGACCAACCCATAACCGCTGAACTTTTCGCCGACCTGCTCAGTGCGGGACAGGCCGCAGCGACTTCGAGTTTTCTGCAAGGAGCGACTGTCGTCAGGATAAAGAAGTCTGAGACTCGCAGCGCCATAGCAAAACTGGCAGGTGGGCAGAGCTATGTAGAGTCAGCCGCAGAGTTCATGATATTTTGCGCCGACCTCAAACGCCCCGGCAACTACTGTGTCGAGTACGGCAAGTCATTTGAGGGCGACTATACCGAGCATTTCATAATCGCCACGGTGGATGTAGCGCTGATGGCACAGAGCATGGTCGCCGCAGCCGAGTCGGTTGGCTTGGGTATCTGTTACATCGGTGGAATTAGAAACGACCCGGCGCAGGTTAGCGAATTGCTGCAACTTCCACGAGGGGTCTATCCCGTCTTTGGGCTCTGTCTCGGCTATCCCGATCAAGATCCCGAGATCAAGCCGCGGCTCCCACTTTCGGTCATATTGAAGGAAGAGGTGTATAACGAAACGGGAGACAGGGAAGCGATCTCAGGCTACGACGATGAGATTCGTGAGTACTACCGTACGCGAACAGGGGGAGGGCATGGCATTAGCTGGTCCGAACAGGTGTCTACACTACTCTCCGAAAAGGCACGCCCGCATATGAAGCAGTTTCTAGCCGATCAGGGTTTCGTATTCCGCTAACGCCCTAATACTGAGAATCAATTAGGCACTCTTTCGTAGCGGTAGGAACCTGTGGAGGGGAGCACTTCTTCTAGATCGCTCACTCTGGAGTCGATGGTTTCCGAGGGAGGTATCGCGCCAGGCCCGAACGCGAACTTGAATTCGCCATTGACCAGCCCACGCCTATCGTCTGTGACCGACCAGCGCGCGGTATAGTATTCCGACTTCGGTAACTCACCGGGTATGGGCAAGACGAAGTTGTGGTTCAGCCGCGAAGGATCGTACTGAAAATCTATATTGATCCATTCATCTTCCGCGGTATACAGGGCGAGTTTGAGTAGCCTGACGTCCACGCGAAAACTCATGGTAATCATCTGCGGCGGTTCGGCCAGCACGGAGTCATCTTGCGGGAATGTCACGCCGGGGGTAAGTATACCGTGGCTGTGCTGCGCGTTGCTGCTCATCGAATAGAGCAAGCCGAACAGCATCGCGATCGCTAAGGCGAAGTTTCTCCGATTGGAAGGCATTCTGGCTATCAAGGTCTCACCCCGTCTCTACATTGAATTAGTCAATTTTAACAAAAACTTTCGCTGCGGCCTATTAGATCGGCATTGCATGCTGAGGCCTTTCGGAATCCGTCAGCCGAAATACACCATGCATTGACGGGTCAATGCGACTAGCCGTCCCGATTCCTCGTAGATCCTGCCCGTTTGCTGGGTGTATCCGTCGGCGGCGGCATCCACCTCAAAGTCAAGGAAGAACCAGTCGCCAGTTATTGACTTAGGTGCCTCGACGAATTCCAGAGACCAACTCAGGGAGCTAGCGGGTACCGGCGGCTTCTCGAAATGGGAGAGCAGCACCGGAGGAGGGATGTCTGCGATGGCGACTAGCTTCTCCACGGGATAGCGTGACAGGTCCTGTCGGTGGCGCACCCACATGCGCAAAAAAGGCTTGTACTGTCCTGAGAACGGCATGCCGCCGTCCATCCAAAAGCCATCGAAGTACTGTAGGAAATGGGGAAGGCGCTTGGCTCGCTCACTGAATGCCAAGCCTGCATTGCGGTCGGGCAAGGCCTTCGGTTCCGCGCGCGGCGGGTTGAAAGCCGTGCGTGGATTGCCGAAAGCAGCCATAGCCTGCAGGACTATCTGTCCTTCGGAGAGAACCTCGGCGTCGCACTGCGTGACGTTCTTACCCTGGCGTAGTATTCGTGCATTGACACTCACTTCACCGGGCGCAATAGGTGCGATAAAGGAGACCATGAGCGAGCGCAGGGTCTGCTGCTGCGTCAGTTGTTTGCGCATAGCCGTAGTGGCGAAGCCGGCGCTGAGTCCACCGAAGGCAGATTTGCCCTGGGACCATTGTTCGCCAAACCGTGTTACGCAGGCCTCACCCCGTTCGAGCTCGTCGAATATGTCATTCAGTTGCGTGTCATTCATCGCTGGTAATTTTACCTCGAATAGCCTTCATACCGGCGTTCAATACCAGCATCAAATTTCCCAAATTTTGTTGGCGATGATATTCTTCGTCAACAGATTGAATAGCGGTTAGGCGCGAATAGTAGCGCTTCTGGCGGGATGAAAATCGGACTAGCATTGAAAAACTTCTCTTTCCAAAAACTAGCGGCGGTGCTGCTAAGTCTCTGCATGTGTCATTCTGTGTTGGGCCAAGATGCACAGAATGATATGTATCATCTAGACGAAGATGTTACAGGAATAGGCGCCGAAACAGAAACTTTGCCGATCGACGACAGCGTGCTCAGTGAGGCACCCGAACAGATTCGTCTAGACTTTCCCTATGGAGTGCGTCTGGTCAAACTGACCCTGCGCAATGAACTGCGTGACTGGGTGGATATTAGTTTCCGCTACGACCCACAAATGCAAGAGACGTTCCTCTGGGATATTCCCGAGCTTGGCGCTGCAACTTACTACACGGCGGACTGGGCCATCCTCGCCGAGAACGACCGGCTGGTCAGGGGTAGTTTTAGCTTTTCATTTGGGCCGGATGCAGAAGCCCCCTCGGTTACGAAGGCCGCCGAACAGCTACTGCTAGATACACGCGTTGGCAATACTTCGGACACACGGTACGTCACGCCACCGCGTACGAATATCATCATTAACCAAGATCAGCCCCGCTACGACCCGCCATTCACCATCAAGCTAGATGATCAAGGGCGAGTGCAGCAATAGCAGCTTGACCTATCTGCTGACATTTACCGTGATGCGCTGATCGTGATAAAGCCCGCCGTCGTCACCCCGCGCCCAGAGCACGTACTGGCCTGGCTCTGAGAATGTCGCCCTTACCTCATACATGCCGTCTTCAGGTACAGGAGGAGGGGTCCACAACGCGCCCCAAGGCGAATTTGCAGACGTTCTAGTGTCTTCCCAAGGCTTGGGCTGCGGTGGGTCAAATGTGACCTCACCGGGGCTTCTGTACTTGTTCCAAGACAGGAAAAGGCCATTGGTCTTTCCGACCGTCGTCCTGCGCGGAGGGCGCATCATGCGCTCTCTCACTTCTTCACTGGTACGCTCAACTGTCCTGCGTCGTGGCTTCGGCAGGCCGTCGTCGGCAACGTGTGCCACAATCACTAGCTCTTCTCCAACTCGCGCATTTCTTGACCTTGAACCGCCTCCGGTATCGCCTTGCACCGTAACGACCGGTGCTATGTTGGCGCGAGACTCGGGACTGCTGGTGCCGGCACCGAGTGAGCCCGTCTCCGAAGCGATAACCATATTGTCTATGAGATAGTCCGTAGCCAGCGTGCCGTAGGCGCGATTCGTCTCGCCATTGTGGGTGATAGTCCAAACGAGTTCTCTGTCGCCCCAGTCTGAGGGTACAACGACCTCGAACGTGAATCGGTTTCGGCGAGGTAGGAAATGAGTAGGTTGACCGCGATCGGCATCGCCGGGCGTGAAGAAGTTGTTGTCGCCAACTTGAATATCGGGCTTCTCTTCCCAATTCTCATTCATATAACCAAAGATCAAGGTATAGGTGCCATCCTCGTTCGCCCACCAGCCTTCGTAACCGGGCTCAATCTCGGCGCCGGAGCGGTAGCTTAGTTGTGCGAATGAGGTAGAACTGATTAGCAGGGAGCCGAGAAAAATTCCAATTAAGCGTTTCTTAGAATTAGTATGCATGTTTTTCCCCTAATGCAGATTTGTTATTGGATTACTAATGTAGTCTCTTTGTGTACTAAAGTGAGCTTCGTGTTCAGGGAGAACACTTCGCTTGCCTCTAAATCTCAGGCAATAAAAAGGGGCGAAGATCGCCCCTCTTAATTACGATTAACTACTCGGTAACATTCACCGTGATATAGCCATCATGATACAGGCCTCCATCATCGGCGCGCCCCCAGAGCACATAGGTTCCTGGCTCGTCGAAAGTCGCCGTGACCTCGTAGAGCCCATCTTCCGGCACCTCTGGTGGTAGCCACAGCGCTCCCCAGGGCGAATTCGCGGAGGTGCGCGTGTCTTCCCAAGGCTTCGGCATAGGCGGGTCGAATGTTACGTTGCCTGGTCCACGGTATTTGTTCCATGACAGGAACAGCCCGTTCACCTTGCCCACCGTGATGCGCGTTGGCGGATTCAGCATGCGTCGTGTCAACGCGTCTTGCGATGTCGTGCTATCTCTGCGAGTCACTGGTAATCCGTCGTCGGTAACTTCTGTGACGAAGGTGAGAGATTCGCCAACTTTCGCGGTACGGATATCGTCGCCCTGAACCGTTACAACCGGCGGTATATTCGCGCGCGACTCGGGGCTACTGGTGCCAGCGCCCAATGATCCGGTCTCTGATGCAATAACCATGTTGTCGACCAGATAGTCGGGCTTCATAGTCGCATAGGCCTTTCGCTCGACACCGTTAACGCTCAGAGTCCAGACCAGTTCACGCTCGCCCCAATCGGACGGAACGACGACTTCAAAGGTGAAGCGGTTTCTGCGGGGCAGAAAATGTGTAGGTTGGCCTCTGTCCGCATCGCCAGGCGAAAAGAAATTATTATCGCCCACGGGGACGTCTGGCGTATCTGTCCAGTTCTCATTCATGTAACCGAACATAAAGCTAAACGTGCCGTCTGCGTTTGGACGCCAGCCTTCGTAAGCTGGCTCGACGTGCTGGCCGTATTGAAAAGTATCGGCGGCGACCACGCCAGGCAGGACTAATAAAAAAACTGCAATCAGCAGAGCGTTAACTCTGCTGATTGCTTCACTAGTATGCATATTCATCTTTCTACTACTTCCTCGATTAAATTCCAGCTACTTCGTTCGAATCGCTGCTGTCGTCAGACTCGGCGATAGGAGCGACTAGAGGAGCCAGACAGAGAGGGCAGCCGATCACGTGGTCGTTTGGACCTAGATCGAGTGCCTGTCGTCGCTCTTCCATCGCTTCGAAGAATTGTTCGTCAGTCAGGGTCACGCGAATGCCCAGGTCGATGAACATATTCGTTACAGAGCGGTTACCAGAACCCTGCCAGTTGCGTGGGTCAGGAACGTTCGGATTAGTTTCCGTGTTGTTCATGTAACCAACGATGTGCAGGATCGTGCCCTTAGGCAGCAGAGGGGCGGCATGCTCAGCATAGGGATAGCCACGAACCCAGTTGTGGTCGTAGCCTACGCAGGACAGTGTCTCTACCGTGTAGCCCCAGATCGCTTCCAGACACATGCGCTCGCCCGGTGCGTGCAGGTGTGGCTCGAACGTTACAACCTTCGTGTGCTGATTCAGCACAGTGTAGGCGTGAAGTTCCTGGTCCTTCTCGTTGCCGGTAATGCTGATGTCTACGCCATTACCCAGGCCGATGAAGGCATTCTGGTACTTGGGCTCGTAACCTTTCGGGTGAAAGCGGAAGCCTACCTCAAGGTGGCCAGTCGTATCGCGGCCGTTAGAGTGTAGATGCACGGAATCGGAAACGATCGAAGAACCAGCCTTCAGGAGTCGGCCCGCATCTTCGTCGAAGATGTCTGCGTTTCTGCCAACTTCGTGAACCGGCCAAGGCACTGAAATGCCAGGACCACGCTCGCCGTTCTCGTCGAGAATCGCTGTGCCCCAGATCATGTGGTGGAAGATGTACGCGCCACCAACAGTTTCACGGCCAGTACCAGCTTGGTTGTCAACGTCGTTAACCTCGACGACCTCGACTGATTTTACATAGCGATCTTCTTCCAGACCTGTAGGGATGTAATCGATCTCACCCCACCAGTCTGGCGTTCCCGCTAGCTTGGTTACATCGTTCATCACGACAACCAGGTCGGGTTCGCCAGCCTTCCACTTCAGGCTATCGTCGAATACCAGAGGCTCGGGTGCGTCGGCCATATCGCCCTTCGGCGTGCCGCTGCGGGCCCAAGTAGAAATCAGTGCCAACTCTTCGTCGCTGAGAGAGGGGTCATCTTTGTATTCCTGAATACCGATGTCCTTCTCCATGTACCAAGGCGGCATCGCTCCAGCGCGGTCGCGTAGGGCCGTCTTGTACTCGATCAACCCTGCGAAAGGAGCTACTTGATCGTAGGTCACTAAAGGCATAGGGCCCGCACCACCGGCGCGGTGGCAGTTCTGACAGCTCTTTTGCAGAATTGGCTCAATGTCTTTGTGGAAGGTGACTTCGCTCGATTGAGCAAGCGACATTCCAGGGATGGACATTGCTGCTGCTACTGCCATACCGCCTAGCAGTGATTTTGCGGAAATAGTTCGCATATTTGCTACTCCTCATAGCTCGTTTAAACGTAATTCTTAGGGATAAGTACTAAAACAGGGACCAAAATAAACAAATCCTGAATAGGGCAGACAATAGCATTATTCAGCACTTAGTTGAATATTTGGCCCGATGATAGGCCTCTAATAATCAGTAACTGTACTCTTGTAATAGGCTGATTATTGGTTGATTTTTCGAATATCTTCGGAATCAGTCAGCTACGGCGGGTGGGGCGGCTCGGTAGCTTTGCTGCCTTTTAGTAGCGACCACAGATTGCTGCTGGCGAGCAAACTTAAGAATAAAACTAACAAAGCGAAGCTAAACCATTGAACAGCATAGGATAAATTCTGATTTACATCGGCATTTACCGCGGGCCAATGGCGGACCAGCACGCCGGATTGCTCCTCCGTCAGACGGACCTCAAACGGGAACAACGGCTCACCGAGGATTTCGGTGATTACATCGAATTCGAGGCTCCGCATCCGCAGGGGCCACTGACCGGGGTCAATCTGGCTCGCCAGCACCCGGGCATTGTCCGGGGGCACATAGACCTGGGCGGTAACCTCGACCGGACCGTCGACGGGGCGCAGGTCTGGCGGCGTATCTGGGGGCAGAATCCCGGTAGTCCAGCCGCGGCTGACGAGGACTAGCTGGCCATTGCTTGCTAGCCGCAGGGGAGTCACCACGCCATAGCCGATCATGCCCTGAAAGAACTCCGCAAGCAGCAGGATGCTGCGCTCATTGACATACTCGCCGCGCAGCAGCACATGCCGATTCTGCAATTCTGGGTTGGCCCTGTGCAGGTGGCCGGCGGGAATATCCTCCAGTGGCATCGCGTTTAGGCTGGACTCGAGTTGCATTGCCTCCTGCGCCTGAACCTTCTCGGCCGCTCGGTCAAGCTGCCAGAGGCCCAGTCTGGCGAATGCGGCGCAGGTAATGAGCACACAGATGGCGAATAGCCAGTTGATTCGAATCTGAAAAATACCGATGGAGAGTACTGTGCGAAGTTGCATTCTGAGCCACTAGTGAAGAATTGTGTGGGTGTTGCAGCACGAGGCTGCTGGCGTGCCTATCTCGGCGCAGGAAGACTAATGCAGATCGATGGTAAATTCAATCAATGGGCGATCTGCTTAAGTCGTCTCTAACACCACAGACACCAGTGGTAGGGCGGCCTGTAGTAGGTGATTAGGCGGCCACAGACTATCACGGCGCACCAACAGCCGAGCGAGATGGCGGCCATGAGCTTGGCGCGGGTCCTGATAGCGGCAGCCGCTTCACTCGCCTTCACAGCCTCTGCCGTAGTGCCGTAGAAAAACAGCATATTGATGCCGGCGATCAACATGAAGGAGAACTTCGACTGCACGGCTGGGTTATAGAGATACTGGTCGGGTGCCGTGGTGAAGAACATGATGCCGGTGCTGACATTGAGTAAAAAGCCGAGTACACCGAAAGGCACCAGAGCATGGAGCTGAGCCAGTGAAATCTGTCGGTTAAATCCCATCATCCGCAGGTCAAACACGCCAACAGTACCGATCAACAGACACAGCCCAAGGAAGTGAATCGACTCCGCGATCGGCCAGCCCCAGGGCGAGTTCATGAAGGCGTAGATGCCACTCGCCTGAGAAAAATTGAGGAGAATTTCGACCATGGTCACTCAGTAGAACCGCGAGGCGAGGAGTACGCTATGCGTATAGGCGAGAAAACGCCCGGCACTAACGCTAACGACCCAGAGGGCAAGACAGAGATAGGCCAGTCTAACGCTTGTCCGGTCTATCGGTCGCTCGGCGTCACTGAATCTGTTCTGAAAATGACGACTCAGCAACAGGGCGATACAGATTGCGCCGAGCTTGATGTAGAAAACCGGATTGCTTAGCGCCTTGGCAGGGTAGGCAAGTAGCAAGGCGGCGCCCGAGAGGAAGACTAGTCCGGCGCAGTACCAGTGCAGCGTATAGAATCGAGTCAGCGTGCCGGTGGCTAGCCCCGGAGCAACGCCCACCAGGCGCAGGGCAACTGCGAGGCTGATGCCCACGACAAACGCCATGGCAAGCGAGTGCAGGGTGAGAGCCCCAAAGAACGCCGGCCCGGATTCACGCATCCAGATACTCAGTACCGTTTCTTCCAGTCTCGCCAGCGTTTCCAGTGTCAAAGTCTCGTGATAGTGGCAGCCGTTATGCGTCAGATAGTTGGCTATACGGCCTGCTGCTGTCAACCGTTTGTCCGGCAGGCGAGGACGATTTTGAGTTTGGCCGCCCCACCGAAAGTGATATGGTAGAGCTAATAATAAAAATGGAGGCAGCTATGTCGAAGTATCAGAGAAGGGCTCCTGCGATTCGCGCTATGTTCGCCGTGTCGGCATTGCTGCTGAGTGGCTTGGCGGCAGCGGCGGAGCAAGATTTCGTTCCCAGGACAGCGGATGGCAGGCCAGATTTTAATGGCGTCTGGCAGGCGATCGGCAGTGCGCACTATGACATCGAACCCCACGCCGCCGACTTTGGTCCATTGCCGGAGCTTGGCGCGATCGGAGCCATACCGGCAGGCCTTGGCATCGTAGAGGGTGGCGAGATTCCCTATACTCCCGAGGCCCGAGCGCAACAGGAACGGAACAAGGCCGACTGGTTAGCCCTCGATCCTGTCGTGAAGTGTTATATGCCCGGCATACCGAGAGCGAACTACCTACCGTTTCCCTTTCAGATAATCCAGTCACCCGATCATGTAGTCATGGCCTATGAGTTCGCCAGCGCCAGTCGCATCGTCTACATGAACAGGCCAGACTTCGAGGGACCGATACTCACGTGGATGGGGCATTCACGGGGCCATTTCGAAGGCGATAGTCTCGTCATCGATGTGACCGATCAGGTGCCAGATACCTGGCTGGACCATGCAGGCAATCACCACAGTGATGCCCTGCGCGTCACGGAGCGCTATACGCATCTGGGTCCGAACACACTAATGTACGAGGCGACTCTCGAAGACCCTAATGTGTACACTGAGCCCTGGACTCTGAAGTTTCCGCTCTATCGCAGGCTGGATGAGAATATGCAGATCCTCGAATTCAAATGTGTGGAGTTCACCGAAGAATTGATCTATGGCGATCTAGTCAAGGGAGCCGAGCCAGACTAAACCTGCGTCTAAGCGACGACTGCAAATGAGACCCGCCGCACAGCGGGTTTTTTGTCTTGCGGGCAGGATAGGAGTCAGGGGAACGAGACAAGACCATGACCGAACTCTTTGAATTAAGCACTATAACCTGGACTCTCATCGGCTTCATGCTGTTGCTGATCGCGTATTTCCATGGTCCGAGTTTTTCTCAGCAGACGGTGCGTACTGCGCCATCAATTCTAACCAGCTTCGGTATATTCGGCACGTTTCTGGGGATCGCCTTCGGCCTGATGCGTTTCGATAGCGCCGATATCGAAGCCAGCGTGCCCGTAATGATAGACGGTCTCGGAGTTGCGGTCTGGTCTTCAATTGTTGGGATACTTGGCGCCTTGAGTATTCGCCTGCGTAATACTCTAAGCGCTATCAGAGGCAGCGTGAATAAAACGCACAAACCTGCAACCGTTTCCGACCTACACGACTCGATTACGGCGCTTAATTCGAATCTCGAATTGCTGCGCGAGGAGAGCAGGGCGGATAGCGAGTCACTGCTGGAGGCGAATCGCAGTTATCAGCAGCAGATGGTGGCGGCCAATACCGATGCGCTTACGAGTGCATTGGCGACAGTCATGACTGAATTCAATAGCCGCATCGAAGTGCAGTACGGTGAGAATTTTCAGAAGTTTAATGAGTCTCTCGGACATCTGCTCGAATGGCAGAAAAATTATGAGAGTCAATTGAGCGATATGCTGCGAGCTCAGAAGGCGAGCATCGAGGTGATCAGCCACGCCAGTCAGTCCTATGAGCAGATGATCGTACATTCTCAGAACTTCAATGAGGTGGCCGAGTCTCTCGGTAATCTACTGGCCGGGCTTGAGCGCCAGACGGCGAACCTCGAGGGCTATCTGTCCGGTCTGTCTGGATTGGTCGGTCAGGCCTCGGAGGGATTGCCCGCCTTGGGCGAGTACGTATCTGAGTTGACACTGAAGCTAAGTGCGAGCATCGAGCAGAATAACGAAAGCCTCACAAGGGTCCTGGCCAGCGCCGCTGAGGATATTTCCCAGACCGTAGAGCAGGTGACACAGAGCCTGGCAAGCTCCGTCAATCAGGCGCACTCAGGCTTGGCGGAACACGTCGAGGCGATGACCGATAAGACAGAGAAGCAGATGCAGCTGCTCGATGAGTCGATGGAGAAGGAGCTTACCGCCGCCCTGCAGACCTTCGGCTATCAATTGACCGCGCTATCGGAGAAATTCGTGAACGATTACATACCGCTAACCGACCGCCTGCGAGACTTGCTCACGCTGGCCGAACAGCAGTCCGCCAAGCAAACTCAGGCCGCCAAGTAGGCAATCATGTTGGAAGCCCAACTCGAACAGGAGTCTGAACAGGAAACCGAGGAACATTGGATCGCGGTCAGTGATCTGATGAGCGGGCTGATGATGCTGTTCCTGCTAATCGCGGTCATGTATCTCGTTATAGTAGAGCGCAAGAACGAAGAGATAGAGCGCGTCGTGGTGCTCTACGAGGACCTGCGCGAGGAATTGTATAGCGATTTGCTTGCGGAGTTCGAAGCCGATCTGCCGCTATGGGGTGCGGAGTTCGGCGAGGATCTAAAATTTCGCTTTACCAATACGAGCCTGCTGTTCGAGGAAGGGCAGTCCGAGCTCAAGCCGGAGTTCGGCGCGATTCTTAGCGATTTCTTCCCGCGTTATATCAGCATCCTCACCTCCGAGAAGTTTCGCGAGGATATCCTCGAGCTTCGAATCGAGGGGCACACCTCCAGTTCCTGGACCTTCGCCGCCGACGGCGATGAGGCCTATATGAGAAACATGGCGCTCTCGCAGGAGCGAACCCGCACTACGCTGGGCTACCTGTTCGAGCTCGAAGCCGTGGTGAACGAGAAGAATTGGCTTAGGGAGCACATGACCGCGAATGGCCTGTCGTCTTCGCAGTTAATCCTGCGGGACGACGGAGCCGAGGATGAGGAGCGATCCCGACGCGTCGAATTCGTCGTAGTCACCGATGCAGAAACGAGGCTGTCGACCATTCTTACGGAGATTCGCTAGCTTTTTATGAAACTACCGGACTTCACAGGCTTTGCCCCCTTCAATGAACTGAGGCGCAGAATCGGCACCGAGGACCTGGGCTTCTTCGAGCTGTTCGACCCCGCCATTCATCTTACCGGCAGCGAGCGATCGGAATTGGAAAACACTGGATTGTTGCTTAAGCCGAGTGCGTTAAAGGTGCTGCCGGACAAGACGCTCGCAATCAAAAATAGCCGAGTACTTGCCTATATACCAGATGAGTCCTGGTACCGGACTCACAGAGAGTATCCAACCTACCATGTGGCGTGGTGTTCCTATCTGGAAACCTTCAGTGCAGAACATTCTTCGCAGGAATTACTCGCAACGACACGGATCGCCGCTGACTACAGTCTGTTAAAGATTCGCTCAAGTGGTGAAGTATCCCTATCCGAGCAGGGCCTCGTAGTCTGTAAGCACTGCCTGCATGCGCTGCGCTATAGAGACTACGATGAATTTAGAAACAGGCGCAGGGGGTACAGCCAGCGTGTCTTAAACGAGTTCAATCTGAAGGACTTCTACCGCTTCTACCAGCAGTATCCGCTCAGCTTCGGCAAGTCGGCAGCAACCGAGAGTCTGCCATCTGACCGAATTGATGAGGCAGGCAAGAAGCTTGCGCTGCCGACACCCTGAGCCGCCCAAAGTATAAGGCTCAGCGTCCCATCTGCTCCAACAGTCCAGGTTCGACTCCCTGTATGCCCACCATAGCCAGTGTGATGAGAAACGAGGTCTGAGGCCCGAGATGGGAGTCAGTGGGGATAAACCATTCATCGGGCGAATGCGCGCCGCCGCCGATGCCGCCGCCGGCGATAGTGATCGCTGGAATACCCAGTGACATGGGCACATTGGAATCGGTGCTGGAGATGCCTAGCTCCTGCAACTCGACTCCGGTCTCATCGAAGGCGAGCGCCGCGGCTTGCACCAAGGCACTCTGGATAGCGGTGCGCCCAACGGGTCGATCCCCGATCAGCACGAATTCAACGCTTATCTCGCCGTTACTCCATCGCGCATTCTCTTCTTCGACTGCCTCGAGTGCAGCCGCCTTTGCGCGCTCTTCCAATTTTGCGAGTTCTTCCCGATCGTTTGAACGCATGTCAAGAGCAAACACGGCGTCAGCCGCGATCGAGTTCACCGAGGTGCCCCCGGCAACGGTGCCTACGGTAAATGTCGTCTTGGGAAATTCCGGTGTTTCGAAGTCGGCGATCTTATCGATCGTTCTGCCCATGGCGTGTATCGCGCTGGCAAGGCCGAAGGCGCCGAAGGAGTGTCCCCCAGGACCACTAAAGCGGAATTCGAAGCGGCGACTGCCGGTGCCGCCCGTTGTAATGCGCCTAAGACTAACGCCGTCGATGGAGACGAAGCCATCTATCTCGGGGTGGTCCCTAAAGATTGCCTTTATGCCGCGAAGATCGCCGCGACCTTCCTCCCCCACATTCGCGGCAAACATGATGTCGCCATGGGTCTGAATACCAGAAGATTCCAGCGTCTCGATGATGGAGAGCATGGCTGCGAGCCCCCGAGTGTCATCGCCAATACCGGGTGCATAGTAGCGGCCACCACGCAGCTCTACACTGGTGTCTACGCCCTCGGGGAACACGGTGTCTAGGTGTGCCGCTATGAGGAGGGTTGGTCCATCGCCGTTGCCGCGTCGGATTCCAATCGCATTACCCTCACTGTCGATATAGGAATCAGTTAGTCCGCGGTCGCGCATTAACTCCAGGTAATAGGCCGCTCGCACCTCTTCCTTGAATGGAGGTGCGGGTATCTCCGTTAGTCGAAACTGCTCTTGTACCATCTCTGGCTCGCGCGCCTCGATGCGCGCCAAAGCCTGCGCTACTCGAGAGTCGGAGACGATAGTGTCGAAGCTGTTGCGAACGGCATCGGTGATAGGCACCACGTTCTGCTGCGCGAATGCAGGCGAGGCAAGTATGCCGAGCACGAAGGCGAGTTTGAGGGAAAGTGAAACGCTGGCTCTTATCAAAGGATACTCCATATTGCTATTCGAAAATCCGCATACGCAGACCGCGCCCCCCAGACCTGAGGGCGCGACGTTCTCGCATGCGAGTGTGTAATAAGGATCGCTTCTCGGCGATCCAGTCTTCGCGACCTACATGAGGGTCGATGCCGGAGCCCCTGCGACGGTTCTCTTCGCCAATGCGAAACTGGCAGAATTCCTGATACAGTTTGATCTCGCTCTGCAGTTCCTGCACTACGATCTCCGCGTACATGGCATCGTCGAGGAAGCCGATACCGGGAATATGATCTGGAATCAGGTCCTCGGGATCGACGAAATAGTACAGCGCTCCACGTATGCTGTTGATCTCCTCATCGGAGAGATTCCATTCATCGTCTCTAATCATGTTCAGCAAGATCTGTAGCTTCAGGATGCGATCGTAGATGAACTGCGGTAAATCGTCGGCGCTTGCGTGTTCGATCAACTCGGCAGCCCTCGTCTCGATCGCTAAGGCACCCTGTTCACTGTTTACGGCGAGCTTGCCCTTGTCGATGCTGTCCTGAAATTTCTGCAGGTCTTCATCGCTAAGAGTGATTGTTATATCGAAAGGCATATTCGCTGCCCCCTGAATAGCGGTTCTTTATTGTTCTAACTATGCTGATCCGGCAGCGAATCTAGTGAGGCCGATTAGGATGCCTAAGTGTGCCCTGACGGTGCTAATAGTTCAATATTGTCTGTCGGGGCGCAGTGGGGAGAGGGCGCGGTCGATAATCGAAGCGACCGTAGAGAGCAGCAGGGCGTAACAGATGGCGTTGATGAATAGGCCTATCTGTGGCTCGAAGGCGGCAAGCCATTCCAGCCGGGAGGCAGAGTAGAGCAGGAGGGGTACGAAATAGAGAATGCCATTCCATCGCCCGAGGTAGCTCATGCGTAGTTGTTTCTGCTTGAACAGGAAGTAGGAATCGAGCACGTATTGCGAGAAGGCGACGACAATCAATGCAGGCAGGAAGATAGTCGCCAAGCCTATAAAAGAGAGTGCGAACAGCGCTGAGGTGACGAAAATGAAATCGGTGCCGTGATCGAACAGCATGCCTCTGGAGGAGGCCGTGTTTCGCGCGCGGGCTACCTTGCCGTCGAAATAATCGCTAGCGATTGCTACCAGTATCATAACCAGTAGCAGCCAGTGGGGAACAAGATCCGCATCCGCTATCGCCAAGACTACAGGTAGTACCAGTAGCAGGCGTATAGCAGTTAGCAGATTCGCCATTACTTACCGAATAGATCGCGCTGCGCTTTACGCCAGAAGACCAGGCCGATGGCGGCGTTGAACAGGATAAAGAAGTTGTGCTGAACGAATCCAAAAGCGGCCATTTGTCCCTCGTTCTCGGGGAAAAGAATCACCCAGAAAGTTATCGCCGCGGCTCGCATAGGCGTTGGTACGGCGGCAGCGAAGAAGATCACCGGCAAGAAGGGCAAGAGCATCATCAGCGATGCATCGACGCCGAAGAAATTCAGTGCAGTAGTGTAGACGACTATGGCAGCGAGTAGCGCGGGAGATCGTAGCAGGAAGAAGGCGCCGTAGTGCCAGGGCTTGGCCTGGCGAAAGGCAGAGAGTACGCGGCGATCTCTGAAAGTGTTGTTGGGTAAAATGGCACCCTGAAAATAGGCTATCCACAGCACCAGGAACACAGTAGCGGCGGCGGCGATATAGGGTACTAGGCCGAATACCTCCGGCAAGTCGCTGCCAGCCATCGAATAGCCAACCGTCGCCCACGCCAGCAAGTAATAGATCTCGCAGAACATGATGAACAGCATGACTGAGCCTACCTCCCAGCCCGGGATCTTGTCTCGCTTATTCAGGTAATAGGCCATCGCTCCTTTTCCAATCTGTTCATTGAAAATGGAAATGATGTAGGCACTGGCCCGAATGGGCATGATGTCCTTGTACTTAATGTCCGCTACGAACCAGTTCAGGGCCTTCGTCACTACGAGCGTGTCTATGGCGAAGTAGAAGAGGGAATAGCCGATCATCAACACTAGCCAGGGCAACCAATTGACGGTGGCGAAGACCTGGGCCATGTATTCGACCAGGCCCAGACCCTCGCGGGCTGCAGCGCCGTTCAGCCGATAGTAGAGATAGGCAAAGCAGGCGGCAGTGAGGGCGAGGAATATGACTCGACCTATGGGATTCGGTTTTTTCTTGCCGGCAGGGACTTCGATGCTGGCTTCGTCTGTTACTTCGGGTTTGATTTCGATGTCATCGCTCATTTGCTTTTCTTATGCTCCAGTATTTTTTCCAGCGTATCCTGCAGAGGCGTAAGTGAGATGTTCAGTAGGGTGTCCGCGTTCTCGGCAACTACTTCGTCCTTGGTAATCACGTCTATTACCGTTGGGGTTATGCCTCCCCCTTTAAGACGTGAGCTGATCGCAGCCACTATCTTGGCTATCGCTATGGGAACGGAGCCGATCTCGACCTTGTTGTTCATCATCTCCGCTGTCTTCTTTATTAGTTCGCGGTAGCTAATGGGTTCTGGGCCTACTAACTCAAAGAGCTTCGCCTCTGTCGATTCACTTTGACAACAGTTCAGAATGGCCTGATTGAGATCGTCTATATCGAGGGGGCGCATGGAATATTTGCCACCGCCCAGAATCTTGGTCTTGCTCTGTGTGGCCGCACCGATTATCGAGCTCGCGCCAGCGGTGTTCGGCCCCAATAAGATGGGAGTTCGGATTATGCTCGCTGCCAGACCGGATTTCTTGACGATCTCTTCTGCCAATCCCTTCGATCGAAAATAGGCATTGCCGCATTCGCTACCCGCACCCACGACGCTGATAAAGACGAAGTGCTTGGTTTTCAGCTGCTGCGCCGCCTTGACCACCGCCTCGGTCGCATCCACGTTCGCGCTCATATAGCTTGTGTTTCGGTCTTCGATGAGAATGCCGGCGAGGTGCACGATGCAGTCTGCGCCTTCGAGGCTGACAGCCAACTGCGTGGGATCTTGATAGGAGATGATGCGGGGGTCCACCTGCTCTGACTTCGGCAGCGATTGCATGGCTCGGTCTGAGCGTACGCCGGCGATTACATTGATGTCTGTGGAGCTAATGATCTGTTTAATTAGGTTCAGGCCGACACTGCTGTTGGCACCGGTAATAGCGATTTTCATTCTGAGTTTCAGTTTTCCTAGTAGGCGTGCCAACTATCGGGTTCGATTCTATGGCGAGTATGGATTGAGAGATTCTCGAAAAGGTTGGTCGAAGATGCTTCGAGGCGTTTCCTATTGCTAGATGACCTGAGCCAGATTTTCCAATTTCTTGCTGCGCTGCTTCTTCGAGGCCGATTCGTTCTCGATTTCATGCAAGGCAGCAGCTTGAATAGCTGTCTGGTGGCGCTCATTTGGGGCACAAGCATACAGGGTATTTCGCATACGCGGCAGACGGTGCATGTTACGAATTGTGTCTTCTATCGCCTGCGGAGTCCATTCCTGGCCGTAGCTGGCGCCGGCGGCTCGGGTGATGCTTTCGTTCATCAGCGTGCCACCTAGGTCATTGGCCCCGGCATTGAGACAGGCCGCTACTCCATCCAGCCCCATCTTCACCCAAGAGGCCTGAATGTTCTCGATCAAGCCGTGCAACACGAGCCTGGAAACAGCGTGCATGAGAACCGCCTCGCGGAAACTGGGGCCGCGTCGCGACAGGCCTTTGATGTACATCGGGGCTTCCATGTGCACGTAGGGCAGAGGCACGAACTCAGTGAAGCCGCCGCTACGCTGCTGTAGTGCGCGAATCCGAAGCAGGTGCTTGGCCCAGTGCTGAGGCCGGTCGATATGGCCATACATGATAGTCGCCGTCGTCTTAAAGCCTACCTTGTGGGCGGTCTCCATCACCTCGAGCCACTGGGCGGAGTTTAACTTGTCGGCGCAGAGTACATCGCGCACCTCGTCGTCCAGTACCTCGGCGGCCGTCCCCGGCAGGGTATGCAGGCCAGCGTGCTTGAGTTGCTTCAGAAAATCTTCGACTGAGATGCCGAGGGTGCTCGCGCCCTGCCAAACTTCCAGCGGAGAGAAGGCGTGTATGTGCATGTCGGGCGCGGCCTGTCGCACGGTGCTGATGATGTCCAGATAGGTCTGACCGGTGTAGTCGGGGTGAATGCCACCTTGCATGCACACTTCAGTAGCGCCTCTGCTCCAAGCCTCCTGAGTCCGCCGGCTGATCTCCGCGGCGCTAATATCGTAGGGGCGACCGCGCAGGTTCTCGCTCGCCTTGCCTTTGGAGAATGCGCAGAACTGACATTTGAAATAGCAGACGTTGGTGTAGTTGATGTTTCTATTGACTACATAGCTCACCGTGTCGCCGTTCGTTTCCTGCCTCAGGCTATCTGCGCGCTGCGTGATGTAGGCGAAGTCAGCACCGCGGCTCTCGAACAGTCGGCTTACGTCTTCGATGCTTAGCTCGGCCTTCGCTTCACAGGCCTCGACAATTCTATATAGCTCAGCGGAAACACGTTCTGGCTTTGGGGCGTTCTCGATTAGGTCCCTATCCATCTGGGGAATGGCGATAGTTGCGCCTGGGGTCCAGTTGTCTCGTTTCGCAAATCCGCCGCTATCGCTCTGCTTGAGGATAGGGAAGCGTAGTTCCTCGCTCAGCCACTTCTGTGGGTTGCAGGCATAGGCGGGGTAGATGGTCAGGCGCTGCTCGAGGAACTTGCCGGCGGAGGCGGTCTCGCGAGCCAGATTTTCCAGATGGGGCCAGGGCGCCTCGGGGTTCACATGATCCGGAGTGAGAGGGGAGACACCGCCCCAATCGTTAATGCCTGCATCGACTAATTGCTCTAGCACGCCTGGGCTGAGATTCGGTGGTGCCTGAATATTCATCTCGGCGCCGAATACCAGTCTCGCTACGGCCAGCGTCCAGACCAACTCGTGCAGATCGGGCTCGGGGGCCTGTGCCATCTTCGTGTTTGGCTTGGCGCGGAAATTCTGCACGATGACTTCCTGCAGGTGTCCGTACTTCTCGTGCAGGCGGCGCAGGGCGAGGAAGGACTCGATGCGTTCCAGACGAGTCTCGCCTATGCCGATTAAAATTCCAGAGGTGAACGGTACCGCTGCCTCGCCCGCCAACTCGATGGTGGCCAGCCTAGTCGCGGGATCTTTGTCCGGCGAGCCGTAGTGCGGCATGCCTTTCTCGCATAGTCTCGAGGAGGCCGATTCCAGCATGATGCCCATCGAGGCGCTCACCTTGCGCAGCCGCGCTATCTCGTCGGCAGTCATATTGCCTGCGTTGATATGAGGGATCAGGCCGGTCTCTGCCAGTACGGCGCCGGCGATATCGATGACGTAGTCGATAGTGGAGTCGAAGCCGAGTTCGGCGAGCGCCTCCCGGGCGGCCTTGTAGCGAAGCTCCGGTTTCTCCCCTAGGGTGAACAGGGCCTCCTGACAGCCTTCGGCGGCACCTCGGTGGCAGAGCTCCAAGACCTGCTCGCGACTCATATAGGCCTGCTCGATGCGCTTCGGCGTGCGCGCGAACGTACAATAGTGGCAGACATCCCGGCAAAGGTGAGTAAGGGGGATGAAGACCTTCTTCGAGTAGCTAATGATATTGCCATGGGCGCTATCGCACAGGGCCTTGGCCTCGGCGGCAAGCGCCGCGGTATCGGTGCGGGAAGCCAGCGCCAAGGCTTCTTTTTCGGGCAGTAGTTTGACTGTTTGACTCTGATTCACGGCTAGTGCCTGTTCCTGATATGCAGCTCGTTCTGCAAAGGTGCTAGATTACCAGTCTCGGAGCTAAAAAGAGAGGGAGATATGCCAATGAGGCAGCGAATTTGGAGCCTGTGTGGACCGCCACAGTCGTCGCAACGCGGGTGGCGGCGGGCGCGTCTCGCCTGTGTACTGTTTTTTATTGCCCATGCCTGCCTCGGCCAGCAAGTGCCTATGTTGCTGGACAATGTCAGAATTATTAATGGCGACGGCTCTGTTATCGAGCAGTCGGCGTTACTGATGAGTGGGGGCCGTATCCTGGACGTGGGTATGCGCGCGAATATGGAACTGGAAGAGGGTGTTGAGATCGTCGATCTCAGCGGCAAGACGCTCATGCCGAGCCTGATAGATGGTCACGCGCATCTTGGCTACGAGGCACAGACCAGTTGGGGCTCGCAAAACTACAGTCGAGAAAACCTGATCGATCATCTACAGCGCTACGCCTACTACGGATTCTCCGCCGTATTCTCGGCGGGTAGCGACCCCGATGAACTGGCCTTCGAAGTGCAATCGGCGCAGCGTAGTGGAGAATTTGTCGGCGCTCGATTGTTATTCGCTGCGGGTATGGCGCCCCCTGGGCAGGGGCCAAATGATCAGTTTCTCAGTCACGCCCTTGCGCTGCAGAGCAGAGAAGGGCAACGCATACTCTATGGCGTGGCAGAAACCGCACAGGCCATCGCCGCCGTTCGCGAGATCGCGGCGAAGAATATTCCCGTGATAAAGATCTGGGTTGATGATCGCGGTGGCAGTCAACAGAAGCTAGCCCCAGAGCTGTATCGTGCTATAGCGCAGGAGGCCATCGCTAACGGCATCGAGGTCTACGCCCATCAACAGTATGCGACCGATATGCCAGATCTGATCGATGCCGGTGTTGCCGGCTTTCTGCACGGCAGAATAGGTTCGGACCTGGATAGGTCTATCGCCGAACGATTGGCAGCCTCGGACGTCTTCGTGATTCCAAATCTCGGGCTAGGTGAACTGCGACGGGAGGCGATCGGTGCCGATCCGTTTCTCACGGCCACCCTGCCAGCCGTTGCCTCCGAGCGAGTGGCTGCGAATGCGCAGCGCTTGCTCGCTCCGATATATGCGCAGGAACGCGAGGTCGAGCTGCGGGAGAGTTTCGAAAATTTGATTGCAGCCGATGTCGATATTGTCCTGGGCACGGATGCCGGAGCCGTACCCGATCACTTCTTTGGGTACACCGGTCATAGGGAGCTAGAGATTTTCGTGCGACTGGGCATGACGCCGATGCAGGCTATAGTCGCGGGAACGAGTACGGCTGCAAGCCGGCTTGGGCTGGCCGATCTTGGTCAATTAAAGGCGGGGTTTAGTGCAGATCTAATCGTGTTGGATGAGAACCCATTAGAAGATATCCGGAATACGCGTAGTATTGATTCCGTCTACCTGAGCGGGGTGCAGGTTGACCGAGCTACCATGGCGGCGAGCTTCGTCGAGTAAGCTCGCGAACCCTCTGCCTGATACTCCCTAGAGTATGTGAAACAGGAACTCCTCGTCCGCTGACTTCTTCGTCTCTTCGATCTTGGAGTGAAGCTCATCCCGCTTCGCTCCTAACCATTGATCTCTGTTATCGTTAGGGTCCTTGCCCTCGCTCTTCAGGCGTTCTTCCTCTTCTTCTCTAAAGCGACAGAACTCGCTATAGGCTGACATCTCCGAACGTAGTTCACGAATAATGATCTCTACAAACATGGCGTCATCGAGAAAGCCGATACCGGGAATATGATCAGGTATTAGATCTATCGGGTCGGCGAAGTAGGCCATGGCGCTGATGATCCTATCGCGATCGCTATCAGAAAGATTCCACTCGGTATCTTTCATCATCTCCAGCAGCGTCTTGAGTCGCAGCAAGCGCTCGGCGATGAAATCTGGCAGGTCCGAATTCATAGCTACTTCGACAATCTTATAGGCGGCTTTCTCGATTTCTGCCTTACCCTGTTGGTCGGAAGCTGTCGATCTAGCCTTCACTACGATCGTCTTGAATCTTTCCAGATCTCTGTCGCTTAGTGTAAATGTAATATCGAGCGGCATGGTCTTGTCCTATTGTTGTTGTTCAATCGGTTTGTATAACGTGATACTGAGTCTGTCGGGGTTGAATATACGCGAATTTTTCGCCGTCATAAAACCCGTCTTCTTCTAGTTTGATCGATAGTGGGGCGGCACTCCATTCGGGCACATCGACGACCGCGGTGAGTTCGATCGAGTAGGCCGTGTTTGCATGCATAAGATAGTCGCCAGAGCCTGGCACCCCCTCCTGCTTGTCCCACATACCGATCGTAGTGCCTGCCGCGTGGCCATGCAAGCCGATGGGGTGCGTGTAAATAATTGGACTCATTCCGGTATCTATCGCCTGCTCTCGAGTGCGGCGCAGTATCTCGTTGCCGCTGCGGCCTACCTGAAAATTACTTGTTAGGATGTCTTGCAGGCGATTTCCTTCTCTAAGTGCCCGCACGAGATAATCGGGAACGCTGTGTTCACCGTCTCGCAGTATATAAGCATTCTGCTGCGTGTCGGTCTGCAAGTCTAAGTAACTTATGCCGAAGTCTATGTGAATCATGTCACCTTTCTGAAACACATCTTCTAAATGGTTAGCGCTACCCAGCCTGTCTCGTGTTGCATCGGAACGAATCAGATCTATGCCGGTGTGGAACCAGGTCTCGAGGCCGAGATCATTCACGCGCTGCCTGAACCACCAACTAAGATCATCGACGGTAGTCACGCCGGCCTCTACAACGTCGGCGCTGAAACCCTCGGCAATGATGTCATGCGCAATGCGCATCACATCTTCATAGATCTCCATCTCCAGTGCAGTGCGAGTCTCGAGCCAAGCGACTGCCAGCTTCTCCGCACTTACGATTCTACTTCTCAGGCTTGGGCTGAGTGCAGAGCTAAAGTCACGCTGTTCGGAATAGCTGAGGCCATCGGCCAGCGCATAGGTGTCGGAAAAATTCAGGGCAATCTTGTCTGGATTAAACTCGCTTAGAATCTGTGCGATACGTTGATACTGGTCGGGCTGAGTTTCCGGGTCCCAGGCAGCGGGGAATAGATCGCCTACGGCGTAGCGCGCAACGGCAAGTCGCTCTACCCCTGCCGAGCCACCGCGATCGATAAACATGAGTACCGTTCGCCTGCGTGCATTTAACCAGGTAGCGGGAAGCATTGTTTTTAATACGGGGTCCTCGTTGTACTCGCGAGCGATGATTACCCAGGCATCTATGCCTTCGCGGCGCATCAATTGGGGGGCTAGGGTGTTCAGGCGATCACGCAGGACGCGATCCTCCAACTCGGCCCGCTCTCGTAGGGGGAGAATATTCGCTGCGACCTCGGCGGCGACTAGTTCACTCGTGCACAGGGTAAGCGCGAGTAATATGGCTACGCGGAGCGCTGCGAGAGAGCTGAAGAATATCGACATGTAACGACTCCGCTGGATGAGAGCGTAGAGCCTACCATTAATTGAGGCGCGGCTTATAGAGTCCTTTCAATTACAGCGAGCATTCGGCGGCATGCCGGTCTCACGAGAAACTGCCACCCTAGGCATAAAGGAAGTGACAGTGCACTATTTTAAGGTTTAGCGCTATCGGCGCAGTCCAGCATCGTGGCGACTAGTGAGCTACTAAAGCTTGGCTAAGAGACTTCCTACGCACTATAGGGAGCGATGAATAAACTTTCTTTAAATTGCATCAAAGTTGATGCTTGCTGAGAATCAGACGATATAATCTCCATTGCAGAGTTTGACGGGCAGTTAAGAGAAAATCAGGTTACAACATGGCAAGCGAATCAGTCACTCATCAATTCCGTAAATTACTTATAGTTGATGATAACAAAGAGATTACAGACATCATCGAGGAGGTCGCCAGAGTGGCGGGCTACGATGTGGTCTCGGTTAACGACTTCAAGGAAGTAAAGAGGGTCTACCGCAGTTTTCTACCCGATCTGATATTTCTGGATTTGGACCTCGGGCTGGACGGCGACATGGATATGTCCGAGAAGGGCTACGATGGGCTCGCCGTATTTAATTTTCTTTCCGATATTGAGTGCAGAGCGATGATTGTCCTGATCAGCGGCATGGATGAGGAAAAGATCAAGACAACGAAGAGCATCGGAAAGGAAATGAAGCTGAATGTGGTCGGTAGCTTCTCTAAGCCATTCTCGATCGACCGAATCGACCAATTGCTGCTGAAGCTCAAACGCTAAACCCAAGCTAAGGCCTAGCTGTTTATATCGACCGGACCTAGCCTCCACGGCACCTGATTATTGAGTTCTTCGCCGCGTAATTTGCGCAGGTAGTAATTAAGCTGCGGTGTCCTCATGCGGAGCCTGTCCAGGCGTCGCGCATCGAACAGGATAAGCGTACAGCCTTCCTTCGACACGACCGGGCCGCTGTTCGACTCGGCGAACGGTCTCGCGCCGTAGTCTTCGTCGCGGTACATGCTCCTGCCGTTCAGCGATGCCTCTCCGCCTGCCAAGAGACACCAGGTGTACTCGGACAATTCATAGCTATCGCCCTCGTGCAGGATCTTGGATTCTGCGATTTGGCAAAGCTTCTCCAGCACTGTGGAGGTCATATTCCGGAATTGAGGCTGCCTGGAGATGGCGGGCCTGAGTGACCACTGCAGCAGTAGCTTGTCCTGGAACCCCTCGGCTACGATAAAGGACTTGAACGTCGCTTCCGAGAATACGCAGAGAGTTACCGGGGTCTTCGCGATCACGCTGGCGTTTCTAGTGCCACTGCCGGTTATTACGGCCATCTCGCCGAGTATATCGCCAGCCTGTAACTCGGCATCTTTGCTCAGGCGTAGGCCGTCGTGTCGTACCACATCGCAGTAGCCGGTGAGGATCAGGTACACATAGCCACGCGTCGTGGCATTCTGTACCAGAATCACATCGTCGGCATTGTAGCGACGGATCTCTTCCTCAGCTAACAGGCTGCGCATCCATCTGTTCGGAAAGGGGCGGCCTAGCCATTCGGTGAGATAGTGATTGATCTGTGAGGTGTAAATTGCCGAGTCGCCTTCGAGGATCGTGTAGCGTTTGCCGGAGGTTGCCAGGGAGAACGTCGTATTGAATTCGTTGGCTAATTCTTCGACGTGCACAAATACGACACGATCGGATGCAGACTGAATCGCATCGGCTGGGTCGCCATGAATGGCGCCAGCGCCACCGTCGGCAACCAATAGTGAGAAGCGGTCGGAATACAGGCGCTCGAGATTGCGCGTCGTGCTCTCGCGAATGAGTCCGCGCGCCGTCATGTCCCTGACGGCGCTCATCGAATGATTGTCGCCTACGACGCAAACCTCTCTCTCGATGCCCTTGTTCACAGTGGAGAACGTTGCCCCGATTGTCGGGATGCTGTGCACGGTCACGTGAGTCTCGATGGTAAGCCCGAAGTAGTTCAGCTTCTCACCGGGAGTGACCTCGACCAGATTAAAATGCTCGGTTACGGCATTGAGGGTCCAGCCTATACCACAGGCTATCTTCTCCATTGCCATATTGAAGATCTCGCGCGAAGTGATCAGGTCGACGCGGTGCGGCATAAGCATCAGTGGGAATAGCGACGAGTGGTCGTCGTGCAGGTGAGTCAGGAAAACCGCCGCGACCTGATTCTTGGAGATGCCTCTCGCAAACAGGTGTTGATCGAGGAAGGGTATGGCGTCGATCAGCAGATACTCGCCGTTGTAACAGAAGGCGAGGCCTGTGCAGGGTTCGGTTGGTGTAAACCCGGATGCGCCGCCGAGTACCTCGATACCCATCTTAACCAGCCCTCCGGGTACGTAGTCTGGCTCTACTTTATAGGGCGGGCTAATCACTGCGTCTTCGTTGAGGTCGATTCGAGTGGCGCTGCCGCCATGGCCGATGTCGAATACGTCGGTATCGACATGGGTAATTGTCTGCTCGCCTAGCTTCACCCAGCCATCTTTGAAGGGCTTGATATTGAAGAAATCCTGAATGGGTATAATCTCGCCGTACTTGTCTTTCAGTGCGAGTTCGTCGCTTGCCGCAAGCCACTCGTCGGCGAGGGCTCTGTCGGTCTGCCAACCGTCGAGTTCATCCCGAGTTGGACCGAACAGGGTAATGCGCAGCAGGCGCAGTGCATGGCTGATATCAGCCGCCTCGCCTACGAGATTGAGCTTCCGGCCTTGTTCCAGGCCCTTGCTGACGAAGAGGAAGAAATACAGCGGGAACTCAAGGCTGTTGGTCAGCGAGCCGCTCTTCTCCTTGATATCTGGAAGCACTAGCGTATCGAAACTGGAGATGCCGTGCAGCAATAGCCCCTTGAGCACCTCCGGCGGCTGGCCAATCAGGATGGTCCCCGATTCATCCTCAAAGAGGCGGCTGCCCATGGCGGGCTGTATTAGGGTGCCATTGCCGGTATAGGCACTGGGTGGAATATTGGGGTTCTGTATCGCCATTGATTAATTCTATTTATTATTCGCGCCAGACACTAAGGTGCCAGCTATATCTTGAGAAGACTACATTCTGCAAGGGAGCAGGGGAAGAAAAACATGGGAACAAATCAGTACATATTGGGCAAAAAAAGCACCTAGTTACTAATTATTGCTCGATTTCGCTTCTTCCCATGCCGTAGAACTCGGTATTTGGCTTGATGTCCGCCATATTCGCTAGCCTGTTGGACAGCGCAAACAGTGCGGCGATCGCGCCGATATCCCAGATTTCTACCTCATCAAAGCCATTCTCCCGCAGATTCTCGTGGTCAGCATCACGAATCTCATGGGATTTTTGCGACACCTTGACAGCGAAGTCCAGCATTAGCCGCTGTCGGTCGCTAATATCTGCCTTGCGGTAGTTCGTGGCAAGCTGATCGGCGATCAGCGGATTCTTCTCTCTAATGCGCAGGATGGCACCGTGGGCTACCACACAATAGAGGCACTGGTTCATGGCCGAAGTGGTGACGACGATCATCTCTCGTTCGGCCTTGCTGAGCCCGGCCGTTTTCTCCATCAGGGCGTCGTGATAGTCGAAGAAGGCCCTGAATTCTAGCGGGCGATGCGCCAGGGCGAGGAATATACTGGGAACGAAGCCAGCTTTCTCCTGCACGGCCAATATGCGCTGCCTCATGTCTTCGGGTAGATCGGCAATTTGGGGAATTGGGAACCTACTCACGATTGACTCGCTCCCGCCTGTATGGATTTTGACATCGCCTATTCTGCATCGGGGGTTGATTCCTCAGAATTTTACTCATGGTACAAGAAGCCGCTGACTAATGGAAAAATACGAACCGCTAGTGTTGTCGATGGGATGAAACTCACTGCTATTTAACGTTTAACGAGCCCGGGCTTGCGCTAAACAAGCGAAGTAGCTCTGGGTATTGAGAAACTCAAGTGTAATACTTGTCAGCTAGACAAATGTGATTGCGAGGGAAGTGGATGCCGCCAGATAGCTTGAAGGGAAAAACTTTTGTGGTTACCGGTGCGAATAGCGGAATAGGCTTCTTTGCAGCTAGACGCTTTGCCGAGCTGGGGGCCAGCGTGGTGTTGGTCTGTCGCAGTGAGCAGCGCGGAGAAGAGGCAGTAAAAGCGATTCACAGCCGTATGGACGAGCAGAATTGTAGACTCTTTCTAGCCGATTTTAGTTCGCTAGCCAGCGTCAGCGCGATGTCCGATCGACTTTCAGCGGAGGTTCCCCGCATCGACGTGCTCTGTAACAATGCCGGCGGTGCGAACGCGGGTAGAGTGCTAACCGCGGAGGGCTTCGAGACGACCTTTGTGAGCAATCATCTAAGTGGCTTCCTGCTAACTCGGAAACTGCTGCCGGCACTACTCGCTGCGGCGCAAGAGGACCTCGCCCGTGTGGTGTTCACGAGTTCCTATGGCCATACTAATAGCCCGCTGGATTTCGACGATCTAGGCTTGGAGAATGGCTATAGCACGCTGAAGGCTTACGGTCGTTCGAAGTTGATGAATCTGCTGACGGCTAGGCAGCTTCAGACGCAAGTGCGTGATGCGAATGTAGTGGCCAGCTCGTTTCATCCTGGAGCCGTTCGCACGCCAATCTGGAAGAAGGGCGGCCTGCTGGCGCGTGCGCTCGGGATTGCCGTCTATCCCTTCATGACAGATATAGAGCAGGGGTCAGATACCCTTATTTGGCTGGCTAGCTCCAACGATTCCGAGAGTAGGACGGCTGATGGTCGTTATTTCTATAAGCGGCGCGCGGTGAGAACAGCGGAGTTTGCAACCGAAGAGGCGGCACGCCGGCTGTGGGAGGTCAGCGAGGAGCTGATCGCGCCATTCGAGTGAGTAGGGCTAAACCTGACTAGTTTACCGCACGCTCCTGGCCTTCCCAGTGCGGTGCCCTGAGTTCCCTCTTCAAGACCTTGCCGGGCCCAGACTTGGGTAGCGGCTCCTGTCGCACATCCACGCCCTTGGGAACTTTATAGCCCGCGATACGCTCGCGGCAGAATGCGATCATCTGCTCTGGGTCTGCCGTCTCGCCCTCTCTAGGCACGACCACCGCCCAGACCGCCTCGCCCCATTTCTGATCGGGAACTCCGAATACGGCGACCTCGAGTACGGCGGGGTGTTGATACAAAAGCTCTTCGACTTCCGTGCAGTATACGTTCTCGCCGCCGGTAACGATCATGTCCTTGCTCCTGTCGACGAGGAAGACATAGCCGTCGTCGTCCATGTAGCCGAGATCGCCCGTCCAGTAGGCGCCGTCCTTTAGGACTGTCTCGGTCTGCTCTTTCTTGTTCCAGTAGCCCAGCATGACGTTGGGGCCGCGCACTACAACCTCGCCGATCTCGCCGGTATCAACGGCAGTGCCGTCGGGAGCGAGAATATTGATCTCGGTGCCAATCGCCGGGCGTCCGCAGGAGCGGGCGATGGGAGAATCGATGCGATCTTGTTCGTTCTTCAGAATCGTGCAGATGGGCGAGAGCTCTGTCGCTCCATAGACCTCTACTAATTCGGCCGTAGGGAAGGCGCTATGTGTGCGACGTAGAACTTCTGTCGCGATTGGAGAGCCGCCGTGTGCGAGCATCTTCAGCGTGTCGGTCTTTCTGGGCCGGACGTGCTGCTCTTCTGCTATTGCCGAAAGCATCGTGGGAACACCTAGACTTTCTGTTATGCCATGCTCCTCTATCAGGTCCAATGCGGCAGCGGGATCGAATGCCGCCAGTGTAACCTGTGTGCCTAGCGTCCAGATGTTCGCGATGACGCCGTTCGATCCTGCGGCATGAAAAAGGGGAGCCATCACCAACATCACATCGCTCTCTACCTGAGGCACGGCGGCGAGATAGTGGAACGCATTCGAGATGAGGTTTCTATGGCTAAGCATCACGCCCTTGGATTTTCCCGTGGTGCCGCCGGTATAGAAGAGGCCGGCCAGGTCGTCCTCGAAGACGTCGACGCCGAGTGTATGCTCTGGCGCGCCCTCCAGCATTGCATCATAGGCATCGGGGATCATGATCACGTGCTCGACACAAGCTTCGAGCTCGCCCGGATCGCGATCGGTCAGCAGTACCCTGGTCTGCGAATCTTCGAGCGCGTATTTTAATTCCATTGCCGCGTGGCGAGTATTCAGTGGAACGACCACCAGGCCCGCAGCGGGCACCGCCATATAAGTTTCGATATAACGTTGGCCGTTGCTCGCAAGGATGGCGACGCGATCGCCCTTGCTCAGACCCAGGGCCAGCAGCGCGCCGGCTAACTGCCTGCAACGACGGTGTAGCTGAGCATAGTCGATCGAGGCTGCGCCATCGATAACTGCCGTCTTATGGGGTGCCATGCGCGCGGCGTATTTAAGCGGATCGGCGAAGCTGTGCATACAGTTGTCTGTTTACTCGGTTCTAGTTATCGGAGTGCGAAAGAGGTCTAGTCCTCTCGCAGGCCAAATGTGTAAACGACGTTGCCCGAGGCTATGGTCACATACTGCTTGCCATCGATGGCATAGGTCATAGGAGCTGCGTGGACTCTAGCGCCTAGCGATATATGCCAGAGCTCTTCGCCGCTGGCAGCATCCAGTGCGAAGAAATAGCCGTCGGCACTGCCAGTGAAGACGATACCGCCAGCCGTTGTCGTGATGCCGGCGGACGAGCGTGGCATGATCGGAAATTCCCACTCGATCTCGGCGGTAGCGGGATTGATTGCCCGAATAGAACTGTGGAAGGCATCCATAGGCTGGGTGTATCGACCGCCGCCACCCGTGAATCGCTCGCCTTCTTCGTAGTCTTCGTCACGCTTGAAGAACTCCTGTTCGCCGTCGAATGAGGTGACATAGAACAGGCCAGTCTGTTGACTATAGCCGGGCGAGTACCAATTGGTCGCGCCGACGATTGGAGGCGAGACGAGTATGCCCTCGTAGGTCGGTGCCATGCCGGGAACACGAATAGGACGACCGTTGGCATCCAGGCCCTGTGCCCAGGTCTGACTCGCATAGGGTTTCCCCTCGAGGAATTCTCCAGTCTCGCGATCGATCGTATAGAAGAAGGCATTGCGGTTGGCCCACAGCATGACCTTACGCATTCTGCCTTCATACTCGATATCGGCGAGTATCGGGATCTGGATGGAGTCATAGTCGTGCACATCGTGTGGCGTGAACTGGAAGTGCCATTCGATCTCGCCGGAGTCTCCATTGAGGGCCAACGCCGAATCGGAGTAGAGATTGTCGCCGAGGCGCACATCGCCGTTCCAGTCGGGCCCGGGATTGCCGGTGCCCCAATAGATTAGATTCAGCTCCGGGTCGTAGGACCCGGTTATCCAGGTCGCGGCGCCTCCGGTTCTCCAAGAGTCGCCGGACCAGCTATCGTTGCCGGGCTCGCCTGGCCCCGGTATCGCGTAGGTGCGCCACTCCAATTCACCGGTGACAGGGTCATAGGCGTCGATGAAGCCGCGTATGCCAAACTCGCCGCCAGCGATGCCCGTTACCACCTTGTCTTTCACGATTAGCGGTGCCGCCGTCTTGCTGTAGCCGGCCTGATGATCGGCGACCTCTCTATCCCACAGTACATTGCCCGTGCGCGCATCGATGGCGACAAGATGGGCGTCCAGCGTGCTCATAAAGAGCGTTTCTCCCAAGATGGCGACGCCGCGGTTGTTCCTGCCGCAGCAGATACGCAGGTCGTCGGGGAGTTCGTGGTCGTAACGCCAGTAGACGCGGCCGGTTTGCGCGTCGACTGCCGTCAGATTGCTCGGCGCCTCGGTGATAAACATGATGCCGTCGACGACAGTAGGCACCGTCTCCGCTCTATCGATAACGGGGATCTGGTATGACCACTTCATCTCCAGTTCCGTGACGTTGCTTTTGTCGATCTGATCGAGCCGACTGTATCGCTGGCTGTCCAGCGTGCCCGAGTACATCATCCAGTTTTCCGGCTCGTCCGCGGCATTGAGCAGTCGCTCCCACGTCACCGGGCTGAAGGCGGGCGTGATTACGGTCTCAAACTGATCTTCTTGTGCCTGAAGCGCTTGCGCCATACTCAGCGCCGCTAGCATCGCTACTATTCGATTCATGTTTAAATCTCCTTGCGTAGCGAAAATAGATAGGCCACGAGGTCATCCACTTCGCTGTCAGACAGAGTTTGCGTGTAACTGGGCATGGTCGATTCTTCGACCCTTTCAAAAGATTCAATCTGGTTTTTCGCATAGGACCAGAGATCTAGCTGGGTATCCATTATGCGTAAGGAGAAGCTGTCTTCGTTCATGCGCAGTCCCTCGCGGACGGTACCGTCGCGCTCGGTCACTCGCAGCGTCCACCAGCGTGGAGCGACATCCCTATCGGGGTCGAGCAGGTCGCTGATTAATTCCTCGGGACCGCGGCGCTCGCCGACTCGGCTGAGGTCGGGGCCTAATCTGCCCCCCTGACCCTCGACCATGTGGCAGCTATCACAGTCGCCCTTGCCCGTGAACAGGCCCGCGCCAGCAGCTACTGAGCCAGGCAGATCGATATTCGCAGGGTCGGTGCTAAGCGAGCCGATATAGGCGACCAACTGCCATACCTGAGAATCGGGCAAATCCTCGGCCACCGGCAGCATCGCCGTGCCGGGTATGCCGGTTCGAATGATATTGAAGATGCCGACCTCTGTGCTTGCTCTGGCTAGCCTGCCAGTGAGATCGGGAGCGCCGGTTTCATCGTTGCCCTTCGCGTCGAAGCCATGGCAGCGAGAACATTGACGCTCGAAGTAGCGTTGGCCCGCATTGATATCGAAATTCGTGTTGTAGAGATTGCCTGCATCTTCGCCGAGGGTGATAGGGGAGGCGAGGAACAGGGCAGCCCAAATGAGGAGCAGATAGCGCCCCGGCAGTGTATGTCTCAATGTCATGCTCACTCCTTTTTCTTATTATGGGTGAGGAACCTTAGTGTAACACCGCGAGAATGCCGCGCAATCGATACAAACGATCGGTCTCAGCAGTCTTGGCGAGATAATATTACATTTCGATGACATTACTGTAGTCTTCATTGCCGAGTAAATCTATACTTCCAGCTAAGCAATAACAGGCGAGGATTATGTCGACTCCACTCAGTGCGCTCTTTGGGCGCTCACCCATCAGACCGATTCAGGAACACATGGCGATTGCCCACCATTGTGTTGAATTGCTTGGTAAATTTCTCGAGGCAAGCTTTGTTAAGGACTGGGATTCTGCTGGCGTTCTGCAACAAGAGATTCGAGATCGGGAAAACGCGGCGGACGATCTCAAGAGTAATGTACGCACGAACCTGCCGAAGAGCCTGTTTCTGCCGGTATCCAGAACAGACCTGTTAGAACTCCTTCATACACAAGATAAATTGGCGAACCGAGCGAAAGATATCGCTGGGCTCATGCTAGGCAGGCGCATGGAAATTCCCGAGAGCCTGATCGACGGAGTGCGCGACTACTACAAGGAGAGCCTGCTGGCTTCGAATCAGGCGCTCAAGGTAATCAATGAGTTAGATGAGCTACTGGAGACCGGTTTTCGTGGCAAGGAGGTCGAGCTGGTCGAGGGTCTAATCGGCGAACTCGATGAGCTCGAGCATCAGACCGATGTAAGTCAGGTAAAGCTCCGCGCAAAGCTCTTTGAGTTAGAGAGCTCTCTGCCGCCGGTGCATGTGATGTTCCTCTATAAGATTATCGATCATATCGGTGACCTAGCTGATATCTCTGAAAGCGTGGGCGCTCGACTACTGCTGTTGATTGCGCGATAACAAGAATTGGAAAGCTTCAAAGCAAGGTAATGCATGTCTGAAATAATCTCGCAATACGGCACTATATTCCTAATCATGGCCTGCCTCTTCGGCTTCTTCATGGCCTGGGGTGTGGGAGCGAATGATGTCGCCAACGCCATGGGTACCTCCGTAGGCGCCAAGGCAATAACCATCAAGCAGGCGATATTCATCGCCATGATCTTCGAGTTTGCCGGAGCCTATTTCGCGGGGGGAGAGGTTACCTCCACTATACGCAGTGGCATCATCGACATTCAGAAAGCTGGATTTGCCGATTCACCCGAATTATTAGTCTATGGCATGCTCTCCTCGCTACTCGCGGCTGGAATCTGGCTTCTGATCGCTTCTCATAACGGCTGGCCAGTTTCTACCACGCATTCGATTATCGGCGCCATCGTCGGTTTCGCCGTCGTCGGCATCTCTCGAGATGCCGTTGTATGGAGCAAGGTCTGGTCCATCGTAGCGAGTTGGGTTATATCGCCGATGTGTTCCGGCATCATCGCCTTCTTTATTTTTAGGAGCGTACAGAAGCTGGTTCTCGACACCAACGATCCCTTCAAGAATGCCAAAAAATACGTGCCTTTCTACATCTTCCTCGTGGGCTTCGTCATCGCGATGGTTACTCTCGTGAAGGGATTGCGTCATGTGGGTTTGGACTTTAGCTTCGGTGAATCTTTGTTGATTGCCATCGGGGTGGGCCTGATCGCCATGGTCATCGGTGCCTGGCTACTGCGAGCGATCAAAGAGAATCCCGAGGAAGACCAGAACTTTCACTTCACCAGTGTGGAGAAAGTCTTCGGTGTGCTGATGATCTTCACTGCCTGCTCCATGGCATTCGCCCATGGCTCGAACGATGTGGCGAATGCTATCGGGCCGCTCGCTGCTGTCAACGGCGTGGTGATGAGTGGGGGCGAATTTGCGACCCAGTCTGGCCTGCCGATCTGGATTCTGTTTTTGGGCGGCGGCGGCATCGTGGCTGGCCTCGCGATGTGGGGCTATAAGGTCATTGCGACGATCGGCAGGAACATAACAGAGCTTACTCCCAGCCGCGGATTCGCGGCGGAGCTTGCCGCGGCAACCACGGTGGTGGTGGCCTCTGGCACGGGCATTCCAGTCTCTACGACCCACACACTGGTGGGAGCCGTTCTTGGCGTAGGCCTTGCTCGCGGCATAGGCGCGCTCAATCTGAATGTCGTAGGCAGGATATTCCTCTCCTGGGTGGTAACACTGCCGGTAGGGGCCGCGATCTCCATCGTGTTCTTCTTTATCTTCAAGGCTATCTTCTCCTAAGATCTGCATAGTGGTGGGCGAGGGCCAGGTGTGTGACTGAGCAGCGAGCTAAATGTGAAGCCTTCGCCGAGTTGCATCGCGCTAGCAAGGCCTGGATTATTCCCAACCCCTGGGATGCGGGTTCCGCGAAGCTGTTGCAGGGCATGGGTTTCAAGGCTCTGGCGACGACGAGCTCCGGCTTGGCATTCACGCTAGCAAGAGCGGACGGCGAGGTTAGTCTCGCCGAGAAGCTGCGGCATTGCGAGTCCCTCTGTGCGGCAACGAACATTCCCCTAAGCGCAGATTTCGAGAATGGCTATGCCGAGGAGCTGCCCGCTATGCAGGAGAATATCCGCAGGCTGGCAGATACCGGCGTGGCCGGGTTCTCGATAGAGGACTACAGCCGCGATAGACACCGCCTCTATGGATTTGCAGAGGCGGTAGAGCGGGTGCAACTCGCAGCCGAGACCATCGCCGAAATCGGATTGCCGCTGGTGCTCACGGCACGCGCCGAGAACCTGCTGCGCGGAGTCGATGATCTGGAAGACACGATAGAGCGGCTTCGGGCGTTCTCGGCCGCGGGTGCCGATGTGCTCTATGCGCCGGGAATAAAAAGCTACGCGCAGCTGCGCCAGCTCACGGCGGCTATCGATAAGCCTTTCAATGTGCTGGCCTCCTTCATTCCGAATGCCACTGTATCTGACTTTGAGGAGTCAGGTGCCACACGCATTAGTCTCGGGGGCGCACTGAGTCAGGCGGCCCTCAATCCCTTGCTGCATGCAGCTACCGAGATGACGGAGCGAGGATCGTTTGAATGGTTGCGGGAGAGGGCGGACGGTGGATTGATTAACCGCCTTTTGACTGACCGCCTTTTGCAGGACTGATAGCCGCCGAAGGTTTCTCTTCGTCTGGCTTATCTGCCTTCTTTACTCGAATCGTTTTGCCCGCCACGTCCGCGCCGTTGAGATTCTTCATGGCGGCCTTCGCCGCACCAGGCTTTGGCATCTCGACGAAGCCAAATCCCTTCGAGCCACCCGACTTCGAATCGAGCACGAGTGAACAGGACTGCACGACGCCGAAGGCCTCGAACAGTTCTTTTAGCTCCGCCTCAGTCGTGCTGCGCGCCAGGTTTCTAATCAGTAATTTCATTTATGTAGCCTCGGGGTATTACGTTAACGGTCTTCGGCGCGAGTCGATTTCGTGGCGCCAGCAAACTGTGCGATTTCCTCGTTCGAGTACTTGGCGTGAACGCGCGTCTCGGAGGGGCCTTGATGGCTCAGGCTTATGCCGGGTCGGCGCTCGGTCCGTGGCCTGATCGGACGTCGACTGAAGCCTCCTCCGCAATTTGGGCAAACATTAAAGAGCTTATGCGTAACGCAGTGGGTGCAGAAGGTGCATTCGTAGCTGCAAATATGTGCCTGCGTGGATTCCGGCGGCAGGTCCTTGTCGCAGTATTCACAATTCGGTCGAAGTTCTAACACGGTGGCCTCGATAGTCCAGAAGATTAATAGTCGGCTTCCGCCATTGCCATGCTCATCATGAGAAACCCGGTAAAAGCGGCGCTATTCGGTGACAGCGCGGGATCGACCTGGGATTTCATAGCATTGATCGTGCTGCGAAACGTTTCATAGAATGCCCATGAAGGCTGCGGCTTGTATTGCAGGCCTTCCAGCTCGAAGTGCGCGATGGCCTTCTTCACTGTAGTCGGTTTGACGAAGACCTCCTCGTCAGAGCGAAAGTATACCGGACAGATACTTATCAGGGACCACTTGGCGATCTTCCCACTCTGAATAATCTTGAGTACCTTCTCGAAGCCCCGTTGCTGATCTCCGTAGAGCTGAGCTTGCAGACCGCTTGCCAGCGCATTCTTCTGCTTCGGCTCCAGAGCTCTGGCGAAATCACGAAATTTCGGCTTCTCGAAGACCGATACCATGGAAGACCGTGATACGACCTTGATCATGCTCTCGACTATTTCGGGAGGGTCTCGAAAGTGTTTCTTTGCGAACAGGTCGTGGCTGAGCTCGATCATCTTAGCCATCCTGTGTTTCTTGCCGATGGCCAGCATCTCCGGGTGGGAGAAGCCACCTGGATAGCGGGCGAGGAAGGACGCTTCCGCCCGCTTCAACTTATCATGATTCATGTGCTTGGATTCTTTGCTAGTTCTCGTGCGGCAGGAAAGAATAGTTCTCCGCATATCTGAGCATCTGCGCCATGAAATCATCGGGATATTCGACGCGCACGTCGCTTACGCCGCCATTGACATCATCCGCCACGATGCGTGGATTGATGAAGCCTGAATAGGGTGCGACATCGAGGGCGGCGTAGCGCTCCAATACCTCGGCGTGCAGCTCCCGATCTACCTGTGTGCCGTAATTCTCGACGAGATCTCTCGCCGCTTCGAAATCACCCTCGGACTTGATGCGCTGAATCTCGCGCAGCAGAGAGCCAAATATCTCTCGAAGTTTCATGTAGTCGTTGATTACGAAATAGGTTTTTCCGTCACGCACAACGCGCTCGATGACATTTTCTTCGAGGCCCTGCTCATAAGACCAGAGCGCGACCAATTGCCTATTGCGCATATGGGCTTCTTCCACTAGCTCACCCGGTTGCAGGCGATAGAGTTGTAGCATGGCGCCGCCACGGATATAGGCGTCGTATTCCGACCGACCCACGTCCAGGCTATCCATGACGCCAATCTCGATCAGCATCGGGTCCATGATGTAATAGAGCGCGACGAGATCCGCGCGACCCTCTTCCAGCGTGCTCGCGTATTGGCGCAGCGTCTCGCGTGTCGTTCCCACGCCCGGATTGATAATCCCCGAAGCATGGCCAATCACTTCGTGCATATCGGTATGAAGATCGCCCGCCTGCTCCGAGTGTGTGCGGCTGCGAATGATCTCTTCTTCAGAGTACGCAAATTCCTCCAGAGTCTTGCTCGGCGAAGCATTGTACGCGCTGACGATGTTTCCCAGACTGACAGACTTGGATCCGTGCTGTGCGCGAATCCAGCTCGAGTTCGGCAGGTTGATGCCGATCGGGGTCGCTGGCGAGGCATCGCCAGATTCCATGACGACGGTAATCACCTTGCCATCGATGCCAGTGACGTCAGCTTTCTTGTGCTCATCCATGATCGGGGAGTTGTCTTCGAACCACTGCGCGCGCTCGCCGATGGCCGAGATCCTCTGCGTCGCTTCGGCGTCACGGAAAGAGACTACCGATTCGAACGAACCGCGGTAGCCGAGCGGGTCGTTGTAGACTTCGATAAAGCCATTGATGACGTCGATCGTTGAGTCGATGTCTTCTACCCAGGCGATGTTGTATTCGTCGAAGTCTTCCAGGTCGCCGCTTCTGTAATATTTAACGAGCAGCTCGAAAGTCTCTCGCTGCTTGTCGTTCTCCGCGACTGTTATAGCGCGTTCAAGCCAGTACACAACCTGCTCCAGCGCCTCGCCGTACATGCCGCCGATGCGCCAGACGCGCTCCACGACCTCACCGTCTACCTTAACGAGTTTCGAGTTGAGACCATGAGATACAGGCGTGTCATCATCGCCGGCCGACTTCGCCGCATAAAAGTCGATAACCTCTTGCTCGGTAACGCCCTCATAGAAATTCACCGCCGAGTTGACGACCTTGTCTATGCCGTCGGCCGTGTTCACTTTCTTCGCATCGATGCTCGGGTCAAACAGAATCGGAGTCAGTTCGGCGACTAGCTCAAAGGGGCTCTGGCCGTCACGGAGAGGGAGGTTCGAGTCCGCTGCTGCTGCCGATGCAACTACAATGTCGTTGAAGTATTGTGCGTCGAATCGTGGTGTAAATTTCAGGCCGGAGTAGTGATGATGGATGCCATTGGCAAACCAAACTTGCTTGGCATAGGTCACGAAATTGGCGAAGGCTTCCGAGTTTCTGTCGCCATCGTAGTGCTTAATGACTTCCTCGATGGTGCGTCGAATTCGCAGGTTATGCTTGTAATTTTGATCGTACATGATGTCGCGGCCAGAGAGTGCAGCCTGCGAGAGGTAGTACAGAAGCTCTTGCTGTTGCTCGCTCAGTTCCTCAAAGCCCTCAACCTGATAGCGCAGGATTCGTATATCGGCGAATCGATCTGCCTCGTAGACGAACTCGTCTTCCATCGTCGTCGCAGAAGGACTCTCGGTGCCTTCCGAGCCTGACTCGGACTCCACGCTAGCGGTCGATTCGCCGGGCGGGGGTACTTCAACGTTCTCACTGCAGGCCGAAATTAGGCCGAGAGTGGCAAGCAGGGCTAGCGCGCGGACGATGCTGCGCGGATATTGAAGTGATAAATCGGTCATTCTGTGCTCCTTTTGGCAGCGTAGAAATTGATCTGTCAGCTGGGACTGCATGGAGGAATCCAGCGGAACTTAGGCGGGAATTCTATATCGGATGAGACAAAAGAGCGACCGTCCTGGCTGAGGTCTGGCAGCGGGGCTGGGTTTTGGTTCTTTTGGGTCGCTGGGCTACGCGCTATCAGTCCTCACTTTGCGTAATATCAAAGTGGGTAGCAGTGCTCTCTAGGCGGTATCAGCCAGGACGTAACGATCTCTGCCTTCCGATTTCGCCGTGTACATACATTGGTCTGCTAGCGCAACGAGCTGATCGAAGGAGAGGGATTCAGCATGCATGGCAATACCGGCGCTGAAGGTGACCTCAGTCTTTGTCCTGAGCGCGCTGCGGATACGATCGACCAGTATCTGGGCATCTCCGAGGTTGGTAGACGGGAGCACCAGCAGAAACTCTTCCCCGCCGTAGCGCACGACCAGATCCTGGTCGCGCGAGCAGTCGTCCAGTATGTCGGACACCTGAATAAGCAACTCGTCGCCGGCGCCGTGGCCAAACTCGTCGTTATATTGCTTAAAGTTATCGATGTCCAGAAGCACGATGCTGAAAGGGTCCTTGCGGCGTAACGAGGAAGGCAGGAGATTCTCAATGAGCAGATGGAGGCGGCGGCGGTTTCCCAGTTTGGTTAGTGGGTCGGTGAGCGATTGATGTTCGTTCTCTATCCGCAGCGCAATATTTTCTATGAGCAATCGGTTCTGCCTGGGGACCAGGCGGCTGAACATAATTAGGGCGAGCAGCAACATCGTGCCGAGGGCATAGAACAGAGGGTCCTCGAGTAAATACATCTTGCCGATTAGCGGCAGCATGCTGGTGCTCATGAAGAGAAAGATTACCGGCAAAGATGTGCTATAGGACAAAATACTGCCCGAGATCAGGGTCATAACGATGACCGCCAGGAACAGCAAGGCTACAAATTCATTCTCCCCATAGGGAATAAACGCGGCGCTGGAGAAACAAAGAAAGGGGGCAATGCTGGCGAGGAAGAAGTAATTCTCCCAGGGTTTGATATTGTCTGCCGTTATCTCGCGCCTGCTGGACTTTCGCGAGAACTGAATCGAGAGGATGATTCGTGGAATGTAGGCAATGGCGACTACAGCCGCCCAGGTGTTCGCGACTTCAATGGTCGTAAGCTGATTCGCTATGAAAGCATAGAAGAGTACACCGGTGGCGATACCGATATAGCCCGCGTTGGTGTTCGCGTACAGAACGCTGATTCTGGCGAAATCCAATTCCGGGTTGTTTTCTTTTATAGCCACGAAGCTATCCTTTGGTAATTAATCGGTTTAACCCTGGTCCTAATCGCTAAATAATATGTCCAACCCATCGGCCCGCCAGCATGACGCCGGACCACAGTACAAGCGATAGGCTTCCTACCACTTTAAGCTGAGTAGGTGTAGGAGCGATAGTGTCCCACGTTGCAATCTGCCTATAGATGCGGAAATGGAAATACGCCATATTGATACCAGCCAGCGCGAGCAGGACTATCTTCCATTGAAACGCCGGATTCACCACATGGGAGGCGGCGCGTGTGATGAACATGCCCACCCCGGTTATGGTGGCGAGTACGAATGCCGCCCAGGTCCAGGGGACTAATTCCTTCGAGAGAGTGCTAATGGAGTATTTCGTTGCGGCCAGGCCTAGTAGGCGTAGATCCACCATCAGGATAGAGCCGACTACGAAGGCGGCGGCGATCACATGAATCGATTCGAGAAAGGGAAACCACCAGGTGCCGCCAATCTCCCAAGAGATGGGCCAGTTCTCTACCTCTATCCATCTGGGGGAATTTAGGAATCCCATCGAAGCACTCCAACTGGGGCGGCGTGGCCTTGTGCCGTTGCTCGCCTGATCATTGTCCAATCTCCAAGGGTCGGCTCAGGTCTTCGGCATCGATGTAGGTCTCGATGCTGGACAGGCCGGCTGCGACATTTGGGTCCGCGAACAAGGCAGTTGCCGCCACCTGGCCCAGCGCGGTAAAGCTGGCCTGCAACGCAGCAGTCCCCTCATTCTGCAGCGCGAGTCGGGCCTCCTGAAAGCAGCGATCGCGTAGCAATTCAACGAGCAGGTCTGCCATCTCTCGGTTCGCCCGTTCGCGGTCTGAGAGCGATATGTCTGCGATCTCGCTTACGCTAGGGTGTAAGGCCATAGACGTGAACATCCATTTCACGAGGCTAATCTTGTCTTCCTCGGTGGTGGAGGAGTGCAGGCAGTTCGATAGGCTGTCGGTGAACTCCCCGGCAAGGACCTTCGGCGATAGTGACAGGAGCCCCACTAAAAGTAGTGCGTGGAATAAGCTGAAGCGCTGATGGCGTTTGATGGACATTTCGCTGACTTCCTAGGCGGGGTAATAGATGTATTCGACGTAGGCGATCCAGCGCCCAGCCATGGCGACCATGATCCACAGAGTCAAGGAGGCCGCCGCGATCGCCCTTGCCCCCCACAGGCGTGATGCGCTCGATTCCCAATAGCCTTCTTGCTGTCGGTGCATGAAGTGGAATAGCAGCGCTAGCAGGATGGCAGGGATGAGGAAGCTCAGCTTCCAGGCAAAAATCGGATTGTTGAAATATCTTAGCGGCCTGCCGAACAGGAAGAAAGCACCGGAGACGAAGTTGCTCGCCAGCGCCCACCACATCCAGGGCATTAGCCGGTTCGTCATCTCGGAGATTTTCTGACTGGGTACGGCAACGCCAAGAATGCGAAGATCGAGCAGCACAATGCTGCCCATCACCACCGCAATACCCAGAATGTGCACAGTCTGTATGATCGGCGGGAAACCAGGCACAGTGCTCAGCGCCCATAGCGCCCCAGACTGCAGGAAGCTGCCGTCTAGGAGGTTACCGATATTGGTGAAATAATCCGGCAAGCGCGCACCTTACTTTTTGTTATATTTAGTTGTTGTAGCTGCCTAGCTAGCTTATCGGCTAGAGATACTTATCCGTTACCGCGCCCTCCGAGGCGGAGGCGACCGAGGCGGCGTACTTGGCTAACACGCCGCGGGTATAGCGCGGCGCAGGTTTCTTCCACTTCGCTAGTCTGGTTGCGATATCAGCGTCGCTGAGGTCGATCTTGACCTCGTTCGTCTCCGCGTCGATGGAGATCGTATCGCCAGTTTCAACGACCGCGATCGGCCCACCTTCGCTAGCTTCGGGCGTCACGTGACCGACGACGAAGCCATGACTGCCTCCTGAGAAGCGACCATCCGTAATTAAGGCTACGTCCTCACCGAGGCCCTTGCCCATGATCGCCGAAGTGGGGCTTAGCATCTCACGCATGCCCGGCGCACCCCTCGGACCCTCGTAGCGAATCACCAGCACATCGCCCTTAACCACGGTGCCATCCAGGACACCCTGCAAGCACGCTTCTTCGGACTCGAATACTCTGGCGCTGCCAGTGAATCGCAGCCCCTCCTTGCCGGTGATCTTGGCTACCGCGCCACCAGGAGCTAAATTACCTTTTAAAACAACAAGGTGGCTATCTTTCTTAATAGGTTTGTCGAAGGGCATAATGATGTCCTGGCCTTCTGGGTAGGGGGCCACCGAGGCGAGGTTTTCGGCCATGGTCTTGCCTGTGACCGTCATGCAGCTGCCGTCCAACATGCCGGCGTCCAGCATGCGCTTCATGAGGGGCTGGATACCGCCTATCTTGATTAGCTCCGACATCAGGTATTTGCCGCTGGGCTTGAGATCCGCCAGCATCGGAATCTGCTTGCCGATGCGGGTGAAATCGTCCAGCTCTAGCTCGACGCCCATGGTATGGGCCATGGCGAGCAGGTGTAATACCGCATTGGTCGAGCCGCCTAGTGCGATGACTACTTTGATCGCGTTCTCGAAAGCGGGGCGGGTCATGATATCGGAGGGCTTTATGTCGTTCCGAATCAGGTTCATGATCGCGCGGCCCGCATCCAGGCAGTCCTTGGTCTTCTCCTCGGAGATCGCGTCCTGTGCCGAGCTATTGGGCAGGCTCATGCCCAGCGCCTCGATCGCCGAGGCCATGGTATTCGCGGTATACATGCCGCCGCAGGAACCCGGCCCAGGGATCGCGGTGTCCTCGATCTGCTTAAGCTCGATATCCGAGACCTTGCCTGCGGCGTGGCCGCCGACGGCCTCGAAGACCGACACGACGTTCGTGTGATTCGGCCCTGGCTGAATCGTGCCTCCATAGATGAAGATAGAGGGTCGATTCAGGCGCGACATGCCCATCAGCAGCCCTGGCATATTCTTGTCGCAGCCGCCAATCGTAATGATGCCGTCGTGTCCCATGCAGCCGGAGACGGTCTCGACCGAGTCGGCGATGACCTCGCGCGAGACGAGGGAGTACTTCATGCCCTCGGTACCCATGGATATGCCGTCGGAAATCGTAATGCAGTTATAGATGACGCCCTTGCCCCCGGCGTCGTCGGTGCCCACGTTGACGTCCTCGGCGAGCTTATTAATGTGCATATTACAGGGAGTGACCATACTCCAGGTGGAGGCGATGCCGATCTGTGGCTTCTGGAAGTCGGCGTCCTCGAAGCCAACGGCGCGCAACATGGCGCGGCTCGCGGCCTGTTCAACACCATCGACTACGATCTTAGAATGTTTTCTCAAGTCTTTGTTTTTCATCTGTATATCTACTTCTCAATATTGTTAGCTATGCGCCGAAACGGGGTAAAACTGCTCGCTCCGGCGACGCAGGTAGCAGCGCGCTGGAAGCCAAGAGGCGGCTAATATACACCAGCGCGGCAACGACCGCATTCCCCTCGTGACGGGCCCGCGTCCAGCCGCTGAGAGGCACGCCGGAACGTGCCTCAGACGGCTTGTCGGGCTGGGAGGCAGCGCAGCCTACAGCCATCACGGTCCGATGCCGAGTTTAGCTCACGTGCTGCGCGGAGGGTGCGCCAGCTCAAGTGCATCGAAGTCTTTATAATAAATATACAAAACAATGGGATACAGAGTTATTGTGAGTAGCTACTCTAGATATGTAGCTAGAAATATTTGTCGATGATGATGTCCGAAAACGGCCAGTATTGGCTCAGAAAAAGGGTATGCTTGCGTGCAGTGAGTGACAGCTTCGTCACCCCCTACATCACGAGAGTTTCATGACAGCCCTTGCCAACAATGACGAATATGAGAATGCGCGCCAGAGCAGAGACCCGCGTTTCGATGGGCGCTTCTTCGTCGGCGTGCTTACCACCGGCATTTACTGCCGGCCGGTGTGTCCGGTGCGCATACCGAAGCGCGAGAACGTGCAGCTTTATAGCAGCGCTGCGGCCGCCGCCGAGGCTGGATTCCGCCCCTGCCTGCGCTGCAGGCCGGAATCCTCGCCGGGCACGCCCGCGTGGATAGGGGCGCCTCATAAGGTAGCGAGGGCCCTGCACCTAATCGCCCGCGGCAGCCTCGACGGCAGCTCGGTAGAGGTATTGGCGGAGCAGCTCGACATCGGTCCAAGGCAGCTGAGCAGGCTGTTTCAGCAATACGTCGGCGCCTCGCCCATAGCTGTCGCTCAGACGCAGCGGCTGCATTTCGCGAAGAAGTTGCTGGACGAGACGACGCTGCCACTGGCCGAAGTCTGCTTCGCCTCTGGCTTCGGCAGTATTCGACGTTTCAATGCCGTATTTCAGGCCACCTACGGCAGGTCCCCGAAGGAGCTGCGCAAGGGCCTGCGCGGCAGCAGGCGTTCGCCTAACGAGGCCATCCGGGTACAGCTGAACTACCGGCCGCCGCTGGACTGGAAATCGATGCTGGCCTATCTCGAATACAGGAAGATACCCGGAGTCGAATACATCGATGCCAAGGCGCATGCCTACTACCGCACCATCATGATAGGCAACAGCGTGGGTGACATCGGCGTGACCTTCTCCGAAACTGAGCGTTCCGTCCAACTGAGCATTAATTTCCCCGATACGCGGCATCTCTATCACATCGTGGAAAAGGTACGACTGCTTTTTGATCTCAGAGCCGACAGCGAGGAGATAGACCGTTTCTTTCAAGCCGATGCCTTGCTGGGGGATGTCGTGAGGATGAATCCAGGCACTCGGGTGACCGGCTGCTGGGATGGTTTCGAGGTCTCTGTGCGCGCGATACTGGGGCAGCAGGTTACGGTGAAGGCGGCAACCACACTCGTCGGGCGCGTAGCGGATCGCTATGGCGACGATTATAGCTGTGCACAGCCCCAGTTGACGCGGGTCTTTCCCAAGGCAGCCACGCTCGCGGCAGCCGAGCTTGACAGTCTGGGCATCGTCGGTCAGCGGATCGCGGCGATAAAGGCGATCGCCTCGAAGGTCGACTCGGGCGAGATCGTATATGACGGAGTGTTGGAGACCGAGGAATTCGTGCGGCTAATCTGCGAGATCAAGGGCATTGGCGAATGGACCGCGCACTACATCGCGCTGCGCGTGTTAAGCGACCCGGATGCATTTCCGCACTCGGATCTAATACTCCGGCGTGCGGCGGCGGAAGAGGGTGAGACATTGACGCCGAAGGCTCTGCTTGCGCGAGGCGAGACCTGGCGGCCGTGGCGCGCCTACGCAGTCATTCTGTTATGGAAGCACTACCAGCAATCTATGCGCGGCAAGAAATAGGCTATCGTTTAATCTAGGGAGATCCGTTCTATGAACACCTATTATCACTATCACAAGACGCCTATCGGAGAGCTCCTGCTAGCTGGCGATGGCAGTTACCTGACGCTCTTGGGTTTCCCGAGTGGCAAGATGCAAAGGCGCCACGACGCGGACTGGGTGCACGATGCAGGGCCCTTTAAAGAAGTCTGTTTTCAGCTGGATGCGTATTTCGCCGCGGAACTACAGACCTTCGATCTGCCGCTGCTGCCACGTGGCACCGATTTTCAGGAGACGGTCTGGGATGCCTTGCAGCGAATACCCTACGGCGAGACCTGGAGTTACGGTCAGCTAGCGGCGCACATCGGCAAGCCGCAAGCCTCGCGGGCAGTGGGGGCGGCCAACGGCGTGAACCCGATCCCTGTAATTATCCCGTGTCACCGCGTGATCGGCGCCTCGGGCAAGCTGACTGGCTTTGGCGGTGGCATCGAGACGAAGCAGTATCTGCTGGGCCTGGAGCGTGAGCGAATCGCACCGAGCCTGCAGCTCGCCTGAGCCTAAGACTGGCGCCGCTAAGGAACTAAATGAGGTGCGTTCCATCTAAAGCAGATAATAACGAGCACGGTGTTTTCTCGCACCGTGAATCGCAAGACTGGCCCCAAACTCGAGCGAATAGATGGAACTTGCGGCACACCCAATCCTAGGGGAATTGTCCGAGGCCGAACTGGACTATTCGGCCGTCCCAAGACAAGGAAGGGGAGCGGCTGCCTCTACGCGACGCCGAATCCAGTTCAGCCTGTTATGCTCCGTTGCCATTCACCTATTGTTAGTCGCCTCTACGATCTATTTCATCGGCGCCGATAGTCGCGAAGGCATAGAACATCTCCCCGCAACATTCGCGGTCGAATTCGTACCGAGAAACCCTCAGTCCAGTCGAGAAGCGGCGCAAGCGGTCGAAGCCGTGGAGCCGGAACAAGTCACCGCTCCTGCAGCCCCAACTGAAATTTCCTCACAGCCGCCTGAAGAGGTATTGCCGATTAGCCAGGAACAACCGTTAGTGAATATCGCTGAGGGCCCGGACTTCGAAGGCGAAACGGATGCGAATTCACAGGCGCCCAATAGGGAGGCAGTGCCGCTTAGCTTTCCTAGCGCGGAATCGCTGCGTAGTGTGATCACGAGCCTGCAGCGCAGCGATGAGGCAGCGCGCTTCAGCCTCGATGATTGCAATCGGTTAGAACGGGAACAGGAACTTATCCGCTGCAATGCATCAGCCGACGGTGGCGAGTTTGCATTGTCCCCGAATCCAGTCTATCGCGCCTTTAATCCAGCCTTCGAGAGCAATCGCTCCAGGGAGACCGTGACTACGATCGCGGGTCAGACTGCGGGCATCGCTGCCGCACTCACTCCGGAGAATCTTCCAACTGGGCTTTCCGCCTATCTATTGGAGGAGATAGAGCAGGGCATCGAGATCCAATCCAACAATTCGGTTCGTTCGGTAGATCACATGAACAGAATGGTCGATAAGAGCTATGCGGGAGAACAGTCGCGCAGAATATTCGATACATGGGTGCAGCAGCGATCGAAGGAATTGCAGCGCCGTCGAGTGGCTGACTGAATACTTCCTGTTCCGATCCCGGCGCATTTCTGGAAAAAAACTAGTTTAGTCCGCGATTTCGGCATTATAATGCGTCCACTTTCCTCAGGAGTTTAGCCGATGAAGTTTCTCACCCCTTTCAGAGCAGAGGCCTGATACTTAGGGTATCTCTGAACAACTCTATGGTAGCTCTGGCCTCTCGTCTGTGTCGAGATCGAGGCGCCTTCT
>Ga0055584_100000016_pt1 | contig 133468 bp, 105 predicted proteins | sample OSDHelmetaG_FD_58716 | JGI IMG/M metagenome (GOLD analysis project Ga0055584, IMG submission 58716) | Pelagic marine sediment microbial communities from the LTER site Helgoland, North Sea, for post-phytoplankton bloom and carbon turnover... | ecosystem: Environmental > Aquatic > Marine >... | reverse complement strand
GACGACGACGACGACGAAGAAGAAGAAGAAGACGAGGACGAGGCCCCTGCGCCGGAGCCCGAGCCCGAGGACGAGGCCGATGAGCCCGCCGAGGAGGAGGCCGATGAGGAGGACGAGGACCTGGACCTCCCCGACGTCGGTGTCGACGAGCCCGAAGAGGAAGAGGTCGAGGAGTCCGAAGAGGACGTCGACGACCGCTACCGGGTGACCGCGCCCGGGGACGAGCCCGAAGAAGAGACCGAAGAGGACCGCGAGGCCGCCAAGGCCGAGCTCGAAGAGGAGCGCAAGGTTGGCCTGGTCAAGGTCATCCAGAAGAAGTTCTTCCTCAAGTACCGACGCCTCGAGGTCATGCCCATGTTCGGCTACATGGGGACCGACGACTTCATCCAGCGCATCGCCGTCGGCGGAGCCGTCGGCTTCCACATCAACGACGTCATCTCCGTCGAGGCGATGTTCAACTACCTGCCGAACCTCAACGAGGCCGACTACAAGCCGCTCACGCAGCGCCTCCGCAACCGCGACGAGGTCGTCCCCGACATCTCTCGGCTGATGTTCCTCGGCGTCCTGAACCTGGCGATCTCGCCCATCTACGGCAAGGTCGAGCTCGGCACCCTGCGGATCATCAACTACGACCTGTTCGTGACCGCCGGCGCCGGCGTCGCGGGGACGGTGGACGACACGTTCATCATCCAGAGCCCCTGCGATGGGCTCCCCCGCCGCGAGGCCAAGGCCACGGCAGGCTGCGAGTTCGTACACCAGGAGCACTTCGTCACGAACATCGGTGGCGGCCTCCGCCTCGTGTTCAACGAGTGGATCGGCGTTCGGGTCGACGGCCGCACGTTCATGCACATCGAGCAGACGTTCCGAGACGGCGAAGTCGGCCTCGACATGAAGCAGAACTTCATGGTGAGCATCGGCGCTTCGCTCTTCTTCCCGCCCAAGGCTCGGACGATCGACCTCTAGCAACCGGTCCTACTCCGGGGGCACGGTCCAGGATGGGCCGAACCTGCCCCCCGCCCGCGGCCAGGACGGACGCGGAAAGACGCCAGGACGGCCAACGAAACAAGAAAACGTCGAACCGCAGGACGCCAGGATGCGACCTAAGGCTTGGCGGACCAGCGCGCCCACCGCCCGGAAGGCCAAGACATGAGCAGACGAGCGCTCGCCCCCCTCCTCGCCCTGGCGATGCTTTTCATTGCGTCGCCCGCCTGGGCCCTGACCCTCGACGACGTCAAGGAGATGGCTGAGGTCGGGGTGCCCGACAACATCATCGTCTCGACGATCGCCAACAGCGAAGAGGTCTTCAACCTCACCGCCACGCAGATCGTGGAGCTGAAGAAGTTGGGCGTGTCCGACGCCGTGGTCGAAGCCCTGCAGGCGACTGCTGGCTCGGTGACGCGGTCTGAGGAGTCGACCCGCGAAGAGGAAGAGCCCCGCCGCCGCTCCAGCAGCGACGACGACCGGGACTCGCGCTCCAGCCGCGACCGCGACGACGACCGGGACTCGCGCTCCAGCCGCGACCGCGACGACGATCGGGACTCGCGCTCCAGCCGCGACCGGGACGACGACAGCGACCGCCGCCGGTCCAGCTACGACGACGAGAAGGAAGACGAAGGCCTCGTCCGACGTCGCCGGGGCAGCCGCGACAGCGACCGCGACAGCGACCGCGACAGCGGCAAGAAGCGCAGCCGCAAGGTCAAGCGCACGCCCAAGGAGATCAAGGAAGCCATCGCCGCGGTGAAGGACAAGAAGAGCCTCACCGGCTCGCTCAAGGCGTGGCGGATCCTCGAGTCCAACAAGTACCCCGACCACGAGGCGAAGACGAACTACTGGCTGGGCGTCGCGCTCATGCAGCTGAACATGCTGCACAGCGCGCAGGTCCACTTCCAGAAGGTCGTGACCGAGGGCCCCAGCGGCGGCTCCGTCTACACCAACGCCCTGGCCAAGATGGTCGAGATCTCCGACCGCACGAAGGACCCGATCTACTTGATCCGGACCATCGACAAGGTCAACCCGGACGACTACCCGGGCAAGGTCAAGGACGACCTGTACTACTACCAGGGAGTCCGGGACTTCCAGCGCAAGGAGTACAGCCGGGCGAAGCGCAACTTCGCGAAGCTCGGCAAGTCCAGCAAGCACTTCGCCCAGGCGCGGTACCACATGGGGGTCATCTACTCCCAGCAGGACCGCAAGAAGCAGGCGTTCAAGACGTTCCTGCAGATCGCCAACGGCGACTTCCGCGGCGACCCCACGGACATCGCCCACATCCGGCAGCTGGCCATCGTGAACATGGCCCGCATCCGGTACGAGGTGGAGCAGTTCGGCAAGGCCGCGGAGTTCTACGGCAAGGTCCCCGCCCACACGACCTTCTGGCCCACGGCCCTGTACGAGTCGGCGTGGTCGCACTTCATGGCCGAGAACATGGAGAACAAGGCGCTGGGCAACCTGTTGACGCTCAGCTCGCCGTTCTTCGACCGGCAGTGGCTGCCCGAGGCCAACATCCTCGAGGCCCTGACCTACTACCGCATCTGCGAGTACCAGGAAGTCCAGAACATCCTCGACGACTTCAAGGAGGACTTCACTCCGGTCCAGCAGTCGGTCAACGAGCTGCTGAAGCCCTACGAGGACGGCGACCGCCCGCTGCGCGACCTGTACCAGCGGCTCTACGGCGTGAAGAGCAAGGACTACCGCAAGCTCCCCATCGCCATCTACGCCCGCATCGAGGCGGACCGCGACTTCGCCGGTCCCCACAACCGGGTCCTGCAGATCGAGCGCGAGCTCTCGATGGTCCGCTCCCAGAAGGCCAGCTGGCGCGACTCCGAAGCCGGCAAGGGCGTGACCGACCTGCTCAAGAAGCAGCGCAAGGTCTACATGAAGTTCGCCGGTGCAGCCCTCGCCAACGAGCTCGGGCAGGTGCGCGACGAAATGGGCGAGCTGATGGCCCAGGAAGCGCTCATCCGCTTCGAGGTCGTCAGCGGCGAATACAAGAAGTACGCGGATCGCTTCCGCAACCCCGAAGCGGCTGAGGTGGACGAGGCGGAAGAAATCGACTTCGCCACGAACCCCGACCTCATCTACTGGCCCTTCAACAACGAGTTCTGGCACGACGAACTGGGTTACTACCAGCGCGTCGAGCCGGGCGATTGCAAGGAGTGACGGCCATGAGCTTCCTCCCCACCCGTTTTTCTTCCTTCGTGCTCGCCGGCCTCATCGGCCTGGGCGGGATCACCCTCGGCCCGACTGGCTCGGTTGAGGAGGCATTCGCGCAGTCCCGCAAGGACGAGAAGAAGCGCGAGGTCCTCGACTACAAGGCCTTCGAGCGCGACAAGAACCGCGAGCTGTACGGCGAACTGGCCAACGAGAAGCGCCAGGAAGCCATTGCTCAGCTGAAGAAGATCCTCAAGGAGCAGACGCTCGCGCCGGACATCAAGGCCGAGATGCTCATGCGCCTGGCGGAGTACTACTTCGAGCAGAGCAAGTACGAGTACAACCTCGAGATGAAGGACCACGACAAGCTCTACGAGAAGTGGTTCAACCTCCCCGAGGCGCAGCAGAAGAAGACTCCGCAGCCGAAGCTCGAGACGCCCCGCGCGACCGCCTTCACCAAGAAGGCCATCGAGAACTACCGCGGCATCCTCAAGAACTACCCGTCGTACCCCCGCGCCGACGAAGCGTTGTTCTTCCTGTCGTTCATGCTCAACGACATCGGCTCCGAGAAGGAGTCGTTGGAGAACTACAACAAGCTGGTGAAGACGTACCCGAAGTCGGCGTTCGTGCCCGACTCGTACAACGCCATCGGCGAGTACTACTTCAACAACAACAACGCCTACAAGGCGCTGCAGTCCTACAAGAAAGCTGCCCAGTTCAAGGACAGCAAGATCTACACCTTCGCCCTCTACAAGATGGGCTGGTGCTACTTCAACGTCGGTGAGTTCCGCACGGCGATCGAGACGATGACCACGGTCATCGACGAGACGAACCGCAAGGCCGCCGAGGGCACCGCCGCCGAAGGCATCTCGCTCAAGGAAGAGGCGCTGCGCGACCTCGTCGTCTTCTACTCCGAAGAGGGCGACCTGGAGGAGGCCAAGGCCACCTTCCGCAAGTACGGCGAAGACCGGTACTACCGCAAGCTGCTGTCCCGCCTCGGCAAGATCTACCTGGACCAGGGCAAGAACGAGCTCGCCATCCAGACGTACCGGGAGCTCATCGCGGAGAACCCCTTCGCGACGGACAACCCTGAGCACCAGAACGAGATCATCCAGGCCTTCTGGAAGCGCGACCGCTTCGACGAGGCCAACGAGGAGATCAACAAGCTGGTCGACACGTACGGCAAGACGTCCCGCTGGGAGCAGGAGAACGTCGAGGACAAGAAGGCCGTCAAGGAGGCCACTCGCATCATCGAGAAGAACCTGCGCAACGTGGCCATCGACAGCCACCAGCAGGCCCTGAAGCGGAAGTCCGCGAAGCTGCTGCTCCTCGCCGAGGAGAACTACAAGCGGTACCTGGACTACTTCGAGAAGGGTCACAAGACCTACGAGGTCCGCTACTGGTACGCCGAGGTTCTGTACAAGCTCAAGAAGTACGACCTGGCGACCAACGAGTACGAGGCCACGGTCAAGGCTGACGCGAAGGGCAAGTTCCTCAAGGACGCCGCCGAGAACGCGGTCTTCTCCGTCGATGAGTACCTCAAGCCCATCCGCAGCAAGCTCGACAAGGAGGCCAAGAAGGCCATCGCCAAGGCCAAGCGCGAAGGCGAAGGCACGGCGAAGTACGCCGAGGTCGACCTGCACGAGTGGGAGCAGCGTCTCGTCGACGCGTGCGACAACTACAGCAAGGCGTTGCCCGACGACGACAAGACCGAGCGGTTCCTCTACAAGGCCGCCCTGCTCTTGCACGACCGCAACCACTACAACGAGAGCAACGAGCGCTTCCTGACGCTGATCCGGAAGAACCCGAAGAGCCGCACGTCCGAAGAAGGCGTGCACACGATCCTGTCCTCGTACACGAAGATCGAGAACTGGACGAAGCTCAACGAGGTCGCCCGCGAGTTCCACGGCAACCCGGACATCGGGAACACGAAGAAGTTCAAGGGCGAGCTGCTCAACATCTACCAGCGCGCCACCTTCAAGATCGCCGAGGGCTTCGCCGCCGAGGGCAAGAAGAAGGAGGCCGCCGACGGCTTCAAGGGCTTCTACGACGAGTTCGAGAAGTCCGACGTCCGGGACATCGCGCTGTACAACGCGGCGTACTGGTACGGCGAGACCGGCGACAAGGCGCGGACCATCACCTTGCGGCGCGAGTTCGCGGAGAAGTTCGAGAAGCCCGCGGGCAAGGACGCCCGTGACATGGGGCTGTACGAGAAGACGCTCGCCCTCCTGGGTGACCACTACTCGTCCATCGCCGACTACGACCAGTCCGCGGAGTTCTTCCGGCGCCTCTGGGACGCGAACCCGAAGTTCGCCGACGACGGCTTCACGCCGTCCATCGATGGCCTCTACAACGCTGCGCTCTTCCACGAGTCGGCGGGCCGGATCGATGAGGCCGCGACGAACTTCAACGACTACATCGCCGCCATCGAGGACAAGGCCGAGAAGCTGGTCATCCGCCTGCGCATCGCCGACCTCTACAGCGGGGCCGGCCGCGCGGACGAAGCGCGCACTGCCTACAAGGCGATCTACAGCGACAAGGCACTGCAGAGCGAGGCGTTCGACCAGGTCCTCGAGGCGTGGGTGAAGTACGGCCGTCTGCTCGACGAGCGCAAGATGCAGGTCTCTCACTACAGCGAGGGCCTGAAGATGTTCGACGCCAAGAGCAAGAACCTGGGCGGTGAAGCCAAGGCTCGCTTCTGGGCGGCCGAGATGCGGTTCAACCTCCTGGAGGACACCTTCGCGGAGTACTCGGTCATCGCGATGTCCGAAGACACCAAGAAGGCCTCGAAGGCCTTGAAGGAGAAGTCCTCCAAGGTGCCGCAGCTCGAGAAGGCCTACGTCAACATCCTGAACCTGAAGCAGGGTTCCTGGGGCATCGCGGCCCTGTATCGCATCGGCACCGTGTACGGCGACTTCGCCGACAAGCTGCAGACCGCGCCCTGCCCGCCGAAGCTCGACGAGGACCAGTGCCAGATCTACAGCTTCGGTCTGCAGGACAAGGCCTACCCGCTCATCGACAAGGCCGTCGAAGCGTTCACGAACGCCCGCAACAAGTCCTACGAGTTGGGGCTGTACACCGAGTTCACGGAGAAGGCGTTGGCCGAGTTGTCTCGCCTCCGCCCCGAGGAGTACCCCCCGAGCGCCGAGCTTTTGCCGACGCCGGACTACACCTCGAACCCGTACGTCACCGCCGACTTCGTCGAGTAGCTGCGCCAGCAGGGAGCTGAAACATGCGGAATCACTACCTCTTTGGCCGCCACGCGGTCATCGCCCTGGCGCTGGGCCTCGGTCTGTCGCTCTCCGGCAACACCGGTTGCGGCACCAACGGCAGCACCGGCAAGTCGGGCAACCAGAACTCCGACGAGGAGGCCACGCCTGAGTCGGTCTTCCAGCAGGGGCGCGAGCTCCTGGCGGCGGGCACCGACGGCAAGTCGTTGACCCAGGCGTTCGAGCTGTTCGCGCAGTCGTGCGGCATGCACGAGCAGAACAACGCCGAGGAAGGCATCGACCACCCGAAGCACATCAAGGCGTGCTTCAACGCCGCGGTCGCGGCGGACAAGGTCGGCCGGACCAGCGACGCCATCGGGCACTACAAGAAGGCGATCAACCAGGACCCGGCGTTCAAGCCGGCCGTCCAGAACCTGACCGTCTCGCTGCTGGACGCCGGCAAGGCCACCGAAGCGCTGCCCATCTACGAGTCCTACCTGGCGAAGAACGCCGAGGACTGGGACATGGTCAACAACTACGCCGGTGCCCTCTCGGCGGCAGGCCAGCCCGACAAGGCCGTGGAACAGCTGCGCACGCTGCTGTTCCGGGACCCGAAGAACATCCGCGCCTACAAGACGTTGGCGAAGGTCTACTTCGAGGCCGGCGACTACCGCATGTCCCAGATGGCTTCGGGCAACGCCCTGAAGCTGGACGACAAGGACGCGGACATCCACAACAACATCGGGCTGACGTTCCTGCGGCAGGGCAACGAGGGCGACGCCGTCGGCGCGTTCAAGAAGGCTCTGGAGCTGGACGAGAACAACCACGAGGCCAACATGAACCTCGGGTTGCTGGCCGTGAAGGCCGCCGACTACGAGGTCGCCGGCGGCGCCTTCCAGAAGGTGCTGGCCGCGGATCCGGGCAATGCCGACGCCCGGGTCGGACTCGCCGTCGCCTACCGCGGCGCGCTCGAGTTCGACAGCGCCCTCGAGGAGTACGGGAAGATTCTCGAGACCGAGAAGTGCAACGAGATGGCGCTGAGCAACCGCGGCATCGTCCAGCTCAAGTTCATCGCGGAGGGCGCCGGCGATCTGGCGGCCACCAAGAAGGAGCTCGAGAAGGCCAAGAAGATGTTCGAGGAGCTCCAGAAGTGCCACCCCGAGAGCAAGGTGGCCGAGGACGGACTCGCGCAGGCGACGGGCCGCATCCTGGAGAAGGAAGACGAGCTGAAGCAGCTCGAAGAGCTCGAGCGCCAGATGAAGGAGCTCGAAGAGAAGGCCGTGAACAAGAGCAAGGAGCTCGTCGCGGTCATCGAGCGCTCGGGCAAAGTCTTCCAGAAGTACGCCGACATCGAGCAGGACCCGTCCTGGGCCGAGTACTACTTGATGCAGGTCGAGGGCACTCAGTTCGCCATCGAGTCCGAGGACTTCTTCTTCATGGAGGAGCAGGGCGCGTACTTCGAAGAGTTCATGACGACGTACTACACGGACGCTCTGGGGCTGGACCCCGAGGAGTGGACGAGCGGCGTCGAGATCGTGGTCGAGTCCCCCGAGGGCGAGGCGCCGGCCGAAGGCGCGGCACCCACCGAAGAGGGCGCGACCGAGGAGGCTCCGGCCGACGAGGCGGCGGCTGAGGAGGCTCCGGCCGACGAGGCGGCGGCTGAGGAGGCTCCGACCGACGAGGCGGCGGCTGAGGAGGCCCCGGCCGACGAGGCGGCGGCTGAGGAGGCCCCGGCCGACGAGGCTACGACCGAGGAAGCGGCGGGCACGGAAGCGCCTGCTGAAGGCGACGCGGAATAGCGCGGGAACCCAACGGGGGTTGCCGCGGTCGAATGGACACCGGGCCCGGGTGGGCTGTCAGCCAATGACTTTCACCCGTGATTCTGGTACTTAGCTTGCGGTCTTCCGCTCCGAAGACACGCCCAGATTGACGAGGTGGCCCATGAGCCGGTTTCTGACTTCCCTCCTCGCGGCCCTCATCGCCGTCGCGTTCGCCGCTCCGGCGATGGCGCAGGATGAAGGCGACAACGTCCGCTACAAGAAGAAGACGGAAATCGACTTCGAAGATGTGGGCGTTGATGGCGAGCTCAAGAAGCCCCACGGGGCCTACCTTCTCGACAAGCGCCAGTCGACCTTCAACCCGCTCATCCGGCTGAAGGAAGATTTCAACGACGAAATGATCGAGTCGGTGAACCAGGTCCGCTAGCGCGGACCGCCCGCCGCGCTCCCCGCGCGGCATTTGACCGAATCAAAGACCGGGCCTCCGCAGAGGTTGTGAGGGTGGCAGGCCGAGCCACCGACGACCAAAGCGAACGCTCTCGCTCCGCATCCCGCCGGACGGGTCCACGAACCCCCGCCCCCGCTGATCTCGAGGACGCAATTTCATGGCTGATCAGGACGCCATCCCGACGCTCACCTTCACCATCGCGGTCGAAGGCCACGACGTCCGGACGGAAGAGTTCGACCAGGATCTCATCACCATCGGCAAGGGCGACGCGGCAAACGTCAAGTTGCCCGTCGACTCGCTCGCGGAGCTGCACTGCGCAGTTCAGATGAGCGACGACGGCCAGGTGGTTCTGCTGGACCTGGGCGCCGAGGCCACCTTCCTCAACGGGGAGCCGGTCAACAACACGCCCCTCAAGGACGGCGACGAGATCCAGGTTGGCATCGCCAAGCTGACGGTGGGCGTCAAGTACCCCGCCCCGCCCGCGCCGTCCGAGGCGTCGACGGATCCGGGGGCCGCGGCTGCGCCCACGGGCTGGGAAGAGCCCGAGCAGATGGACATCGGCGAGAAGGAGCCCGTCCTCGACTTCGTCATGCGCTCGGGCACCGCCGACACGGACCTGGGCATCAACCGCAAGGCTCCGCGCATCCTCGAAGTCGCGGAGATGTGGTCGGGAACCGTCCTCAACGTCAAGCACTTCGGCCCGGACGTCCCCGCGGTCCACATCGGCGACCGCGCGCTGCGGCAGTTCAAGGTCGCCTCGATGCTGGTGACCAGCATCCTGGTCCTCGGCGTTGGCTTCTTCATGGTTGCCCACGCGTCGCTGCCGGCCCCGCCGCGCTACCCCGCGGGCGACGAAGCCCTGATGACGCAGTGGAACGAAGAGATCGCGGCCATCAAGACCGCCGAGCTCGAGAAGAAGCGCGCCAAGCGTGAGGCCGAGCTCAAAGAGATCACGGCCGAGGCCGACGAGCGCATCGCGAAGGACTCCCGCAAGTACGGCAAGCTCGCCCAGGAAGGCCTCGACGCCGAACTGGAAGAGGACCCGGACTCCAGCAAGGACCTGGCGCACTTCACCAAGGCTGTGCGCGACGACCTCATCGACGAGATCGAGGCCGAGCGCGAGGCCGCCCGCGAGGAGGCCGAGCAGGCCGCCATGCCGCCGGACCCGTTCCTGGACTACAAGAACGGCTGGGAAGAGGCGACCAAGAAGGCCGTCGAGAAGGCCGTCAAGAACAACCGGGACAACCGGCCGCTGGCGCAGCCCATCTTCGAGCTCTTCGAGAAGCCGGACTGGGAGGACTTCGTGACCTCGCAGATGCTCCCGATCGCCAAGACAATGGCGGCCGAAGGCAAGCTGCGGAAGTCCTGGATCTCGCAGTTCAAGGAGATCCCGAAGGAATACGACGTCTACGACGACCTGGACGAGAAGCGCGTGGTCGAGGACCTCGTGCTCGCGACCCGGATCCTGAAGGACGACAAGGTCTGGATGCTGATCGCCGGCATCGACGTCGAGAAGATCTACGTCATGGACACCGACGGCAACGTCGAGACCCTCGAGAACGAGGACGAGGTCCTCCTCTGGGCGCCCACCGAGGCCCAGATGGAAGCCCGCAAGCAGATGTTCCACGACATCCAGCAGGTGCTGTACGCGCAGGGTCGCAAGCGGCACGCCGCGCGGCTGAAGTGCGACTCGGCCTCGGAGCTCCTCAAGTACGACGAGCACAAGACCGACTTCGAACTCAACACCGTCTACGCGAACTGCCTCGTCAACAAGACGAAGTTCGACCAGGCCGTCGAGTACTACGAGCGCGCCCTCGAGAACAAGCCCGCCGACGTCACCGCCGAAGGCAGCGCCGCGCTGTACCTGTCGGCCCTGCAGACGCAGGCCCGCATCGTCCTTCGCAACGCCTGGCGCACCGACGACATGGCCGACGGCGACGAGGCTCCGGCCGGTCCCCGCTCCGAGCTGATGCCGCCGGACAAGCGCATCGCCGCCCAGACGGTCCACAACACGTTGCGTGACTTCATCATCGACACGCAGAACGACTCCTCGTCGCTCAAGTCGGTGGACAACGGCATCTACTCGCTGGCCAAGGAAGAGCTGAAGGAGCAGCAGCAGATTCAGGTCCGCAACGCGATCTACCTCGCGCTGCTCATCCTCATCCTGCTGCCCATGGCCTACGGCTTCGACGAGGTCCGCGGCAAGAAGACCGCGCAGGACTTCTTCGTCCACAGCGAGGGCCTGCCCAACAACCACTTCCCCATCGTCGAGCAGACCAAGTCGGCGATGACCGTCAACTTCACCAGCGACACCCTCGGGTTCCTGGAAACGGCGGACAAGAAGCGCATCTCCACGTCGGAGTTGGTCAGCAGCGGCCGGGCCAAGAGCTCGGGCGGCTACTTCCAGGTCGACCTCGGCGAGGACGAGCGCTTCGTCAACGACCTCGGTGAGGTCTCCTTCTTCATCCACAAGGTGCACCGCGCCACGATCCCGCCCTCGCAGTGGGGCAAGAACGTGGACTGGCTGTTCCTCGGCATCCTCGTCGCCCTCCTCATCCTCGGCGGTGCCTTCGGCATCACCCTGGCGCTGAAGCCCTACGACCCGAGCCAGGAGGTCATCACGATCCCCGACCGATTCGTCGAGCTGATGGTCCAGCAGGTCGAGAAGGAGAAGGAGAAGAAGAAGGAGCCGTCCGGCAACCCCGACGCCGGTGAAGGCGCCAAGGCCAAGGACGAAGAGGGCAAGACCGGCAAGAAGGAGCACAAGCTCAAGAAGGCCAAGGGCTCGAAGATCGCGATTCAGAAGTCCGAGTTGGACAAGAAGATCGCCGAGAGCACCGGCCTCCTCGCTGACCTCAACCAGATGACGGACAGTTCCATCTTCGGCACCGGCGGGCTCGACACCTCGGTCTCCAACGCCCTGGGCGGCCTCATCGGCAGCCAGTACGGCAACCAGTCCGGCTCCGGCGGACTCGGGTCGCGCGGCTCGGGCTTCGGCGGCGGCGGCACGGCGGCCGGTCTCGGTGGCCTCGGCACCCGCGGCTCCGGCCTCGGCGCCTCGGGCTACGGCCGCGGCGCGGGCTTCTACGGCAAGAAGGGTGGCGGCGCTCCGGGCGTCGGCTCCGGCGACCCCATCATCCTGGGCGCCCTCGACAAGTCGATCATCGACCGCATCGTGAAGCAGCACCTGGCGCAGATTCGCTACTGCTACCAGAAGGAGCTGAACAAGAACCCGAAGCTGTTCGGCAAGATCGTCGTGAAGTTCGTCATCGCCAAGGACGGCAGCGTGTCGTCGGCGACCACGAAGTCCTCGACCATGAAGAACCCCATCGTGGAGAAGTGCGTGAACTCGCGCTTCATGCGGATGCGGTTCCCGTCCCCGAAGGGCGGCGGCATCGTCATCGTGTCGTACCCCTTCATCTTCAACTCCGGCAACTAGTCCCAAGTCCTGAGAGCACCTGCTGTCATGCCCAAGAGCCCCTACCTGCTGCTGCTGTTGCTCTTCGCTGCCTTGGCGATTCCTGGTCCCGCGTTCGCGCAGGACGAGGATGACGACGAGGAGGAAGAGGAGGACGAAGAGTTCGAAGACGAGAAGGAGCGGCCCCGGTACCTCGAAGACGAGGACGAGGACCGCCGCGAGCGTCGCCCCAAGAAGAAGCGGGTCCGCAAGGCCCGTGAAGTGGTCAAGGGCGCCTACGCCAAGATCAACATGGGCGCGCTCATCTGGCTCCCGCCGATCTCGACGTACACGGCATCCACGGGCACCAACGTCGACTTCTCGTTCGGCTACGACGTCTTGGACCGCCTGAACTTCACCATCGCGGTGGAAGGCAGCTTCTATCAGGCGATCTCCAACGGCACCGGCTCGTCGCTCGCGTTCGGCATTGCTTCGCCGATCCAAGGGGACTTCCGGGTCTTCGGTGGCGTCGCCAACGTCCGGCTCGGCCCGAACTTCGGCGGCCGGCGCATCAAGCGCCTGTCGGTGATGTTCCAGGTCGGTGGGGGCGTGGGCTTCTCGCCCCTGCTCGTTCAGGAGACCTCGGCCAACTACAACGCCGGGCTCCAGGCCTGGGGGGGCAGCTGGCACGGCAAGGCGCTCGGCATCATCACGCCTGGCCTGAGCTTCGAGTACTACACCCGCCTGGCCCACTTCTCGATCGGCGTCGACGTCGACGCGCACCTGTTCGTTGGCGGCCCCGCGGCCATGGCCATCGGCCCGGCGATCGTGCCCACGGTGTTCGTCAAGTACACCTTCTGAGGCGGCGCTCCCCCGGGGCGCACCCCGGAGCCGGCCCGGCTCCCCTCCCCTGATTCCTGCTCCCGGCCCGCTTCGGGCACCACCCGGCCCGCAGCCGCGACCGGGTTTCGGTGGTGAGAGCAGCCACGTCGTGATTACAATCGCGCGCTGGCCCGCATTTGGGCCCACTTGGAGGCGCCCGATGCGCACTGGCAACTCGACCGTCCGACTGCTCGCCCTCACCGCTGCCGCCGCCCTGTGGGGTTGTGGCCCGGGCACCGGTCCGGGCGTGCCCGAGACCGGGCTGCAGGTGAGCCCCCGCTCCATCGACTTCGGCTACGTGGAGCCTCTGCTGTTCAGCGAGGCCCAGACGGTGACCCTGTCGGTTGAGTCCGGGAGCACCGTGACCATCGAGGGCATCGCCTTCAGCGACCCCGACGTCGACGCGTTCCTGCTCTCGCAGACCCCCACCCTGCCGCTGGGCATTTCGGCGGGCGGCGACGCGGAGTTGGAGTTGACCTTCTCGCCGACCACCGACGGGGAGTTCGTCAACACCCTGGAGATCGCGACCGACGACGACACGATCGAGATCGACCTGGGCGGCTGCTCCACCAGCATCGACTGCACGGTCGACGTCGGCGACGACGACGACGCGGCGGACGACGACGACGCGGCGGATGACGACGACGCGGCCGATGACGACGACGCGGCCGGCGACGGCGACGTCAACGTGTCGGACACGGCCATCGACTTCGGTGAGATCCCGCAGAACCAGGCGCCGGTCCAGGACATCGTCGCTCTCAGCAACGTCGGTTCGGGTCCCCTGAGCGTCTCCAGCGTCGGCCTCGTCGACGGCACGCTGTTCTCGGTGTCCGGCTTCAACGGCGGCAACCTGAACGCCGGCGGCGCCCCCGTGAACCTCGCGGTGAGCTTCAACCCCCAGGGCGCGCCCGAGGGCGTGCACACCGACACGCTGCGCATCGAGTCCGACGACGCCGACGAGCCCATCGTCGACGTGTCGCTGACGATCACGATCACCGAAGACTGCGGTGCCTGCACGCCGATCATCGATGTGCCCGGCGCCACCCCGCTGGACCTCAGCGCGTTGGGCTTCGGCAACATCCTCTACCTGCAGGTGCAGGCGCCGACCGCCACGGTCACCGTCGGCAACTCCGGCGACGGCAACCTGACCGTAGGCTCCATCACCGAGGGCGGCCAGTTCGTCCCGGACAACCCGAGCATCAGCGTCTCCAACGCGCCGGGTCTGCCCTGGAGCATCGCGCCGGGCGACACCGAGACGGTCGAGTTCAGCATCACCGGCGAGGGCTGTGAGGTCTTGAACTTCGACGGCCAGTACGCCTTCACGATCGGCACCGTCGCCGAAGCCATGGGCTGCCTCGGGCTGTAGGCCGAAGGGCCCGTCACACCGCCCCGCGCCGGAGGCGCTCGGTCGCGCTTGACAGCGGGTGGCCGTTCCCCATAATCCGCGCTCGCATCAAAAAGGACCCCACCGACGGGGTCCGCACGCTTCCGCTGGTCCGGCGTCGTCCGCGAGCCAAGAAGCAGGAGAGACACATGGCCAACGGACTCGGAATCATCGGCACCAAGGTCGGCATGACGCAGCTTTTCGACAGCGAAGAGCGCAAGGTCGTCCCCGTCACCGTCATCCACGCCAACCCGAACATCGTCCTGAAGACGTTCACCCAGGAGGCCGACGGCTACTCCTCGGTCCAGGTGGGCTTCGACGAGGCCAGCCCGAACCGGACGAACCGCGCCGATGCGGGTCAGTTCCGCAAGGCCTCGGCCGACGCGGGCTCCGACATCGGCCCCAAGAAGGTGGTCCGTGAGTTCCGCCTCGACGGCGACCCGGGCGCCGATCTGGCGGTCGGCAGCGAGGTCAAGGTCGACCGCTTCGACGGTGTGACCTGGGTCGACGTGTCCGGCACCAGCAAGGGCAAGGGCACCGCCGGTGTGATGAAGCGCCACAACTTCAAGGGCTTCATCCGCACCCACGGTACCCACGAGTTCTTCCGCCACGGTGGCTCCATCGGCACGCGGCTCACGCCGGGCCACGTCCTCAAGGGCAAGAAGATGGGTGGCCGCATGGGCAACGAGCGCGTCACGACGCAGAACCTGCGGCTCCACTCGGTCGATGCCGAGAAGAACCTGATCTTCGTCGTCGGTGCCGTCCCCGGCCACCGCAACGGCGTGGTCGAGGTTCGCCCCGCCGTCAAGAAGTCCTGAGCCCCGGCTCGGACCTCGAGACAAGGCCCGCTTCGGCGGGCCTTCGTCGTTCTGGGCCCCCGGTTCGCCGTTGGCGCATCGGCGCTCGCCAGCCGGTCGGGAATGGAGCGGGCCCTCAGCGGTCGCCGCGCAGAGCCCGAATGGCCCCGGCGTAGGCTCCGGTCCCCTGGGCCTCCAGGGCGTTGATCAGCGGCTCGCGCCCCTCGGATGGCAGCTTCTTGCCCCAGGCGAGCATCGCAATCCCGCGCCCCAGCGCCAGGCTCGGGCGGCCGCGCCCCAGGTCGGCGAGCCAGCGCAGCGCGAATCCCCCCGCGTCGTGGGCCAGCGCCTGCTCGATGACGTCGAGGGCGGCTTCGGCGTGCTCCTCCGCGGTCCAGGCTGCCGCGGCCACGTCCAACTCGAGCCGGGCCTGGGGCCAGCGCCGCGACTGGGCGAGCCCGAGGGCGAGCCAACGGCGCCGGTCGGGATCGTGCTCGTGCCGGCGCACCTGGGCCCGAAGCACGCCCAGGAGGGGTTCCAGCCACCCATCCGCGTGGGCCGCCGCGAGCGCCCGGCGGCCGCCCTCCTCGTCGCCGCCGGCCAACGCCGCGGCGAGGGGCGACGCGTAGCGCTGCTGGGCCGCCGCCACCGCGGCCTCGAGCTCGGCCAGACCGTGGTCGTCGCCCCAGCCCGAGCCCCGCAACCCGAGGCGCCCCAGCTCCAGCAGGGCCTGCGCCGCGGCGGCGAGGTCCCCCGCGGCGCCCGCGGTCCGAGCCGACCGGCGCAGGGCGGCGGACCGCTCCGCCTGACGCCCGAGGCCTTCCTGCGCCTCGGCCAGCCACCCGGTCGCCGGCAGCTCCAGGAGCGCCGCGACCCCGTGCTCCGGCACGAGGCCCTTCAGCACGGCCTGCAGGTCCTGCAGGTCGTCCACCGACGCTTGCAGCGTCCGGGCCGCCCCCGCCGGGTCCCCGGCGAGCAGGCCCGGCAGCAGCAGGTCGCGGACCCGCCCGGGCAGTCGGCCCAGGGCGGTGGCGCGCTCGACCACGGGGTCCGTGGGCCAGCCGCGACGCCCCACCGCCTGGATCAGCGCCATCCAGTCCTCCCGCGAGCCGGGGGCGGCCACTTCCAGGAGCCGGTCGAAGTCCGACCGCGGCGGCGGCTGCCCGCCCAGCCAGGTCGCCAATCGGCTCGGCTCCACCGCCGGGGGCGGCTCCAGGCCCAGCACCGCGCGTTCCCGCAGCGTGTCCCACGGCTCGCCCAGGGGCCCCACCTGGTGCACCGCTGACCAGTCCCCCCTCTGGGCCGCCAGCAACAAGCGGAGCAGCCCGGCGTCGGTCAGATCGGGCGGAACCTCGGTGGGTTCGCCCGCCCAGGCCTTCGAGGCGGCGGTCCACGCTCCACCGCGGGGCAGACTCACCGTCGGGGCGAGGGTGTCGGCGCCGGGCAGACCTCCATGGGCCGCCAGGAACGCCGTGAGGCGCTCCGCCCGGCCCGCCACCGCGGCAGGCCACAGGGCAGCGGCGGCTCGGTCCGCGCGGAGGCCCCCCAGGTCCAAGTCGAGGGCCGCCAGCCGCTCCAACCACGAGTCCAGGTCTCCGCCGACGGACACCCGCTGGGCGCCGGCCCACCGGCCCGGTGGCCCCGTCAGTTCCAGCAGATCCGACCGCAGCCACCGGGCCCCGAAGCCGGCGCTCGGCTGCGCCGCCATGCCCGCGGGGCGGGCCACCTCTCGCAACGCCGCCAGGGTCGGGTCGATCAGCTCCGAGGGCAGTTCCACCGACGGTCCGTGGGGCTGCCGCAGCCGCAGGCAGGCCGCGGCGAGCGCCGCCCCCGGCCCGCCCAGCTCCGCCACGACGGCCCCGAGGGCATCGGGGGCCGCGTCGCGCAAGCGCTGTTGGGCGCTGACCGGCGGCGGCGCACCCGCCAGGGCGCCACCAAACAACGCCTCGGCGGCCGCCGGGGGGCTCTGCCGGAGGGAGTCGAAGAACCCGGCCCCGACGCCCGCGGAACCCCCGGCCCGCCGACCCAACTCCCAGCGCCACGCGTCGCTGCAGCGATCGCAGGCTCCGCACGCCTCGCCGGGCTCGAGATCCAGCAGGTCCCGCAGAGCGACGCTGCGGCACCGCGGGTCGGCACGAAGCGCCGCGACGGCCTCGCACTCCTCACGGCGCCGGTTCGCCGCCGCCTCGAACTCCGCCTCCACCCCCTCGCCATCCCCCCAGGCCGGCCCTCGGCGGGCCTGCCAGTCGACGGCTCCGTCGAGCGCGTGCAACTCGATGGCCACCAGGCCATCACGGTCCAGACTGCCCAGCACATCGGAGAGCCAGGCGGGCTCCACCGCCAGCGCCAGCGCCAGCGCCACCAGGTCCCGGTCGCCGCGGTCGGTCAGGAACAAAGCCGCCCGCTGCGCCAGACTCCAGTCCGACAATGCCTGGGCGTAGGCCTCGTGCAGGCGGCGCTGGTCCGGGTCCCGATCGATGAACGGCGACCGAAAGCGCCGGGAGTCGGCCAGGCGACCGGCCAGCAGGGTCGAGCGCAGGTCGGTCAGCAGGCCGGCGGTCACGGCGTCTTCGAGGGCGACGGGGTCCCCTCCCGGAAAGACCAGCCAGTCGCCCGCCTCCCGTGCGGCGCCGCGAATCGACCGGGCCGTTGTCGTCGCCGCCGTCCTCGGGCCGTCGCCGAACACCAGCGCGCCCCCGCCGGGCACCAGCAGGTCCATCACGGAGCCGGCGCCCAGCGACGCCCCGAACCGGTCGGGAAGTCCACCCACGGGCCGCTCGACCAGATCAAAGCCAACGTCTTCCTTGCGGAGCGCGCGATCGAACTCCTGCCAGACCCGCGCCCGCACCCCACCGAGCACGTGCCGTCGAGACGACAGCCCCGCCTCCCCCAACCGGTGGGCAAGCCCGCCGACCGGCCACGCGGTGCCCCGGTCCCCCCGGGCCGATTCGGCCGCGAACCCCGCCGCCGAGGTCAGCCGCAGGACGCCGGGCGGCGCCTCGTCGATGGCGTCCCGCCCCCGGGGGTCGCGCCAGACGGTCAGCGTGGGCCCGAGCCCCGCGGCGGCCAGCAGCCGAGGCACGTGGGCGCCCCGTCCCCGGTGCCCCGGTCGGTCCGATTGCCAGGAGTCGGCGCCCCACAGGCAGACCGGCAAGCCGGGGGTTCGCTGCTGCAGCAAGCCGCGAATCGAGGGGGCTTGCAGGCTGTCGACGGACGTCACGACGATGGCCGGCCCCCGGGGCGGCAACCGCAACGCCTGCTCCTGGGTCTCGCGGTCGAACGCCTGCACCAGCGCCCGGCCCCCCAGCGCCTCGGCCGCAGCCACGGCGCGGACGTCGTCGCCCACCACCACCAGCGCGCGGTCGGGTCCCGGGGTTCCCGGACCCACCCACTGCGCGGGGTGCCCAAACGGCGAGGCGAACGACGGCGAGGCGCCGCCGGCCCAGGCCGCCAGCCAGGTGGCCGTCACCTGCGACTAGCCCTGGCGGTAGTTGGGGGCCTCGTGCGTGATGATCACGTCGTGCACGTGGCTCTCGCGGTAGCCGGCGTTCGTGATCCGCACGAAGCGGCCGCCGGTCTGCAGCGCCGGGATCGTGCCGCAGCCCGTGTACCCCATGGCGGCGCGCAGGCCGCCAACGAGCTGGTAGATGCTGTCGGCCAGAGGGCCCCGGTAGGGCACGCGCCCGACGATGCCCTCGGGCACCAGCTTCGGCCCCGACGGAGCGCCGTCCAGGCCCGCCAGCGGATCCCCGTCGTCCTCCTGGAAGTACCGATCCGAACTGCCCGCCTTCATGGCCTCCAGCGAGCCCATGCCCCGGTAGCTCTTGTAGCGACGGCCCTGGTAGAGGACGACGTCGCCGGGGGACTCCTCGGTGCCCGCGAACAGCGAGCCGATCATGACGGCGTCGGCGCCGGACGCGATGGCCTTGGCGATGTCGCCCGAGCTGCGGATGCCGCCGTCGGCGATCGTCGTCACGCCGGCTTCGCGCGCCGCCTGCGAGCTCTCCATCACGGCCGTCAGCTGGGGCACTCCGACCCCCGCGACGATGCGCGTGGTGCAGATGGAGCCAGGACCGATGCCCACCTTCACGCAGTCCGCTCCGGCCTTCGCGAGGGCGGTCACCGCCTCGCCGGTCGCCACGTTTCCGGCGACGATCCCGACGTCGGGCCAGCGCTCGCGCACCGACGCGACGGCCTCGATGACCATGTGCGAGTGCCCGTGGGCCGTGTCGATGACCAGGAGGTCACAGCCGGCTTCGACCAGGGCCCCGGCACGAGCGTCCCGGTCGCCACCGACGCCCACCGCCGCGGCGACACGCAGTCGTCCGCGGCTGTCCTTGACGGCGTTGGGGTAACGCTCGGACTTGAGGATGTCCTTGATCGTGATGAGGCCCCGAAGGAACTCCCCCGTGCCATCGACCACGAGGAGCTTCTCGATCTTGTGCTTCTGCAGCAGGTCCTTGCTCTGCTCCAGCGTCGTGCCCTCCGGCACCGTCACCAGATCGTCGTCCGTCATCACGTCGGCGACGCGTCGGTCGAGGTTCCGCTCGAAGCGCAGGTCCCGGTTGGTCAGGATGCCGACCAGCCGACCGCCGTCGACCGTGACCGGCACGCCGGAGATCCGGTGCATTTGCATCAACTCGAGGGCCGCGCGCACCGGACTGTCGGGCCGAACCGTGATCGGATCGACGATCATCCCCGACACCGTCTTCTTGACGATCTCGACTTCGCGGGCCTGCGCCGCGATCGACAGGTTCTTGTGCACCACGCCCAGACCGCCGTTCTGGGCCATGGCGATGGCCGCCCGGGACTCGGTGACGGTGTCCATTGCCGACGAGAGCAGCGGAATGGTGAGGGAGATCGACGGCGTCAGCACGGTCGAGACGTCGGCGTCCTTGGGCAGGACGCGCGAGGGCCCGGGCACGAGCAGGACGTCGTCGAAGGTGAGCGCGGTCGGGATGGAATCGTGCGGGGCCATGTCGCCTCCGGGCTCTGGGGAGCCGGGTTTGTACCCCACCGTCCCCGGGCCCACAAGACGCTCGCGCGCGCGATCGTCGGCGGCGCCACAGACCCCACCCGATCCACACAATGGGGCCTCCTGAAGCCCGGATGACACCCCGCCGGATCGCGTGCCAAGGTCGCGCCCATGACCGAGCCGCCCCCCTCGCCGTCCGTCGCCGCCCTCGTCGCCGCTGGCTGCTCCGCCGAGCGCGCCGCCGACCTCCTCGCCGCCCTGGCGGCGCCCGCCGACTCCGGCGAGGACCGCTGGGACCGCCTGAGCCGCAGCGTCTTGCGCCCGGCCGACCCCTTCGCCGCCCACGAAGCCCTCTTCGCCGCCTGCCACGCGAACCGCCCGGCGAGCGCTCCCCCCGCCCCGGCCTGGCGTCCCACCGCCGCGGAGCTGGCCGCCACCCACGCCGGCCCGGCGGGCTTCGCCGCGTTGCACCACCAGTCCGTCGCGGCGCCGGCCGCCTTCTGGACCCGGGTCCTGAGCGAGCTGGGCATCGTCTTCGCTGCGCCCCCTTCGGCGACCGTGGACGTCAGCAGCGGAGCCGAAGACGCCCGGTGGCTGCCCGGCGCGGAGTTCAACATCGCCCTGAGCTGCTTCGATGGCCGGGATCCGGGTGGGCTCGCCGTCGTCCGCCAGACCGAGGGCGGCCCCCTGCAGACCGTCTCCCGCGCACAGCTTCGCAGCGACGCCGAGGCCGTCGCCCGCTCCCTCGCCGCTCTCGGCCTGGGCCCCGGCGACGCGGTCGCCATCGACATGCCGATGACGCTGCAGTCGGTCGTGGTCTACCTGGGGGTCGTGCTGCTGGGCGGCGCCGTGGTCTCAATCGCCGACAGCTTCGCGGCCGAGGAGATCGGGACCCGGCTTCGCATCTCCGGAGCTCGCGCCATCGTGACCCAGGACGTCATCGTCCGCGGGGAGCGCCGATTGCCGCTGTACGAGCGCGTCGTCGCCGCCGAGGCCCCCCTGGCCATCGTGATTCCCGCCGAGGGCGAGCTGGCGGTCCCCCTGCGGGCCGGCGACCGGTCCTGGGCTGAGTTCATCGCTCAGGAGGCGCCGTTCACGCCCCACCTCGCGGGGCCCGAGCACGTCACGAACATCCTCTTCTCCTCGGGCACCACGGGGGAACCCAAGGCGATTCCGTGGACGCAGGTGACCCCGATCAAGGCCGCAACCGACGGCTGGGCCCACCACGACATCCACCCCGGCGAAGTGGTCGCCTGGCCGACCAACCTCGGCTGGATGATGGGCCCGTGGCTCATCTACGCCGCACTGCTCAACGGCGCCGCCATCGCGCTGTACGAAGGCCCGCCCCACGGCGAGGGCTTCTGCCGCTTCGTGCAGGACGCCGGCGTCACGATGCTCGGGGTCGTGCCCAGCCTCGTGCGCGCGTGGCAAACCAACGGCGCCACCGACGGCGTCGACTGGAGCGGTCTGCGGTGCTTCAGCTCGACGGGCGAAGCGAGCAACCCGCGCGAGTACCTCTGGTTGATGAGCCGCGCCGGCTACCGCCCCGTGGTCGAGTACTGCGGCGGCACCGAGATCGGCGGCGGCTACATCTGCGGCTCCCTCGCCCAGCCCCAGTCGCCCTCGACGTTCTCGACGCCCGCCATCGGGTGCGCCCTGCACCTGCTCGGCGACGACGGACGGCCCGCGGTCGAAGGCGAAGTCGCCCTGGTGCCGCCGATGCTGGGAAGCAGCAACCGCCTGCTCAATCGGGATCACCACGCGGTCTACTTCGAGGGCATGCCGGCCGGCCCTGAAGGCGAAGTCCTTCGGCGCCACGGCGACTGGATGGAGGCCCTGCCCGGCGGCTACTTCCGCGCCCACGGTCGGGCCGACGACACCATGAACCTCGGGGGAATCAAGACCTCGTCGGCCGAGTTGGAGCGCGCCTGCAACCGCGTCCCCGGGGTGGTCGAGTCCGCCGCCGTCGCCGTTCCCCCTCCGGGCGGCGGACCCTCGCAGCTTCATGTCTTCGTGGTCGGTCCCGACGCCGACGACGGACTTCGCAGCGCGCTGCAGGCCGCGATCCGAGGGCACTTGAACCCCCTGTTCAAGCTCGCTGCAGTGCACGGCGTCGACGCCTTGCCGCGCACCGCCTCAGGCAAGGTCATGCGCCGCGTGCTCCGGGCCCGGCTCACCGCGAACTGACCCCGACACCCTCGCCTCCCGCGGGGCCCACCGCCTCGCCTTGACCGAAAGGCGGCCTTCGGTAATGTGCGCGGGATCGCCGTCCGGGGTCCCTCCCCACGCCGCGACGCAAGGAGAAACACCCACCATGACCGCCTCGAACACCACGATCGGCAGCCTGGCCGCGGTTGCGATGCTCAGCATCCTGCCCGCCTGCTCCACGTACACCAGCGGCCTCAAGAGCACGACCACCGACGCCGCTGCGGTCGCCGCCGACGTCACCTACGACAGCGCCCGCGCCATCTGGGAAGCCGAGCGGGGCACCGCCGAAGGCCTGCAGAAGGCCATCGACGCGCTCAACGCGGTGACCGCCGCCGCGACCAAGGACAGCGGCTGCGCCCAGGATGCCCACATCCTGTTGGCCCGCTCCTACTACTTCATGGCCGACGCCCACACCGTCGACGCCGACGCGAAGAACGTCCTGTTCGAGCGTGGGGTCACCGAGGGCGAGAAGGCCATGGCCTGCGACGCTGCCTTCAAGGCTCAGGTCGACAAGGGCACGAAGCCGGCCGAGGCCGTCAGCGCCCTGCAGAAGGACGACCAGATGGCCATCTACTGGACGGCCAGCAACCTGGGCAAGTGGGCGCGGGGCCAGGGCTTCTCGACCATCGTCAAGTACAAGGGCTACATCGGCAAGATGATGGCCCACTGCCTCGAGCTGGACGAGACGGCCTACTACGCGGGCCCCGTCCGCTACTGGGGCGCCTTCTACTCGATCGCTCCGTCGTTCGCCGGTGGCGACATGACCAAGAGCCAGGAGATGTACGAAAAGGCGATCAAGATGAGCCCCGAGAACTTCGCCACGTACGTCCTCTACGCGGACACCTACGCGACGAAGACGCAGGACAAGGCGCTGTTCACGAAGCTCCTGACGACGGTGGTCGAGGGCGACGCCGCGGCCCTGCCCGACATGATCCCCGAGCAGCTCGCCGAGCAGGCCAAGGCCAAGGCGTTCCTCGCCCAGGCCGACGACCTCTTCGCCGAATAATCGACCGGCCCGCGACGCCCACCCGGTCTCCCCGGGTGGGGCGTCCGGTCCTGCCCCCTCGGAGGATTCCATGACCCCGTCCCGCCTGTTCCCCGCCGCCTTGCTGGCCGCGTCTCTCGTCTTCACCGGCAGCCTGCTGCTGCCGGGCGACGCTCAGACGCAGTCGCCTGAGTTCACGATCAACTTCGGCACCGTCGCCCCCGACAACACGCCGTGGTCGGAGCAGCTCAAGGACATCAAGAAGCGCATCGAGGCCGAGTCCGCCGGCCGCATCAAGGTGAAGATCTTCTTGTCGGGGATCATGGGCGGCGAGGTCGAGATGGTTCGCGACATCGCCGAGGGCGGTCGCCTCCAGGGCGGCGGCTTCTCGACGGCCGCGGTCGCGACCGGCGCGAACGTGCCGGCGCTGCAGCTTCCCGAGCTGCCGTTCCTGTTCCGCAGCGACGCCGAGGCGGACGCGATCCTCGACAACGTCCTGTACGAGCCCCTGAAGAAGAAGCTGGGGCGCCGGGGTCTGCACCTCGCGATGTGGACGATCAACGGCTGGCGGAGCTTCTACACGAAGAACTCGCCGGTTCAGTCGCTCGAGCAGCTGCGCGCCCACAAGATGCGCGTGCAGGAATCCGACGTGCACAAGGCGATGTACAAGGCCATGGGCGTGCAGGCCGTGGCCCTGCCGACGCCCGAGGTGCTCGACGCCCTGAGCCGCGGCACCGTCGACGGGTTCGACAACACGTCGCTGTTCGGTCAGGCCTCGGGCTGGTTCGAGCCGACGAAGTACTACACGTTGAGCCGCCACATCTTCCAGCCCGCCGCCATCATCTACGGCAAGGACTTCATCGAGGCCCTGCCCGAGGACCTGAAGGCCGTCGTCCTGGGCGACCGCCTCAAGGAGCAGAAGCTCGGGCGCGACCTGGTCCGGGGCCTCGAAGGCGAGTTGATCCAGAACTTCAAGGAACTGGGCATCACCGTGGTCGAGCCGACGCAGGCCGAAATGGCGCCGTTCGTCGAGGCGACCCGCTCGGTGCACGACCAGTTCCGCCCGCAGTTCAAGGTCGGCAAGGACGGAAACCTGCTCAACGACGTCGAAGCCGAGCTCGCGAAGCTCCGCGCCAACTGATCGCTCGCGTCTGACGCGGCGCACCGAAGCGCTGCGGCTCGGGGCGGGCTGAGGGAGGGACCCCCTTGGATCTCCAGACCGTTCTGGATCGGGTCTTTGGGCCCCTCGACGCCGTCGGCCGCGCCTGGAACCGCCTCTGGGCGGGGCTGGGCACGTTCGCCCGCGAAGTCCTGCTGCTGAAGGTGGTCTTCGCCCTGATCCTCGTGGTCACGGGGAGCTTCCACTACGCCTCGGTCGTGCTGGGGCACCTCGACCGGCTTCTCGACCGGTTCGAGACGGCGATCATCTTCGTCGCGACGCTCGGCATGACCGGGCTCGTGTTCATCGACCTCGTGGACCGCGAGGCGGGGTTCATCGACCTGCAGCTGCAGGGCGCGATGAAGCTGTCGCTGTTGCTGATGCTGTGGGTGGCGTTCCTGGGGGCCAGCCTCGCCACCCGCGACGGCCGGCACCTCGTCATCGACGCCGCCGACCGCGTCTTGTCGCCGGTCGGCAGTTCGCGGCTCTACCGCATCTCGATGTTCATCTCGGCGGTCTTCACGTGGCGCCTGCACCGGGCCGCGATCGAGGTCATCAAGAAGCACTTCCAGACGGAGTCGCTGGCCAAGCTGACCGTCCCCGAAGTCGTGACCACGAAGGTCAACGCCGTCTGCGCGTGGTTCCTCGAGTCCCGAATGGACCCCGACGACTTCGCCTACTACCTCGAGGAGGGGGGCTTCGCCATCGACCTGGCGACCAATGGCCTCAAGCTGTGGGCGGCGGAGATGGTCCTGCCCGTGGCGTTCGGGCTGATGGCCGTGCGCTTCTTCGGCTGCTTCGTGGCCGGCCGGCCGAACGAGGTCCCCGACAACGACATCCCCGCCCGCTACGCACGCCGCAACCCCGGCACCGCCAGCACGAAGGACATGCTCCTGGCCGGGCTGCTGCCGGGCATCCTGCTGGGGATGCTCGTGGGCCTGAGCATCGGCAACGCCTGGATCGTGCTGCTGTGCGCCGTGCTCGCGATGCTGGCCGGCGCCCCGCTGTTCGTCGTCATCGGCATCGCCGCCGCACTCTGCGTGCAGCTGCTCGAGGGACGGGACCTCACCTTCATCGTCAAGGACATCTACAAGGCGTCCGACAAGGAGGTCCTGCTCGCGATCCCGTTCTTCGTGATGGCCGGGGCAGTGATGACTGAGGGCTCGATCGCCCGGCGACTCATCGCCATGGCCCGGGCCCTCATCGGTTGGTTCCCCGGCGGCCTGGCGATCTCCGGGGTCCTGTCCTGCATCGTGTTCGCGGCCATCTCGGGCTCGTCGCCCGTCACCGTCATCGCCGTCGGCTCGATCATGGTGCCGGCGCTCATCGACGCGAAGTACGACGAACGCTTCTCCCTGGGCCTGCTCACCTCGGCCGGCTCCCTGGGAATCCTGATTCCGCCGTCGATCCCGATGATCATCTACGCGGTCGTCTGCTTCACGGACCCGCTGGTGAAGTCCGAAGCCACGGGCGCGGCCCCGACGGTCAAGGACCTCTTCGTCGCGGGCATCCTCCCGGGTCTGTTCATCGGGCTGGTCCTCATCGGCTGGTCGGTGTTCAAGGAGCGGGACAAGGTGCTGCCGCCGTCGGAGACGCTGCACAAGGCGCCCCAGGCCATGCTCGAAGGCGTCTGGGCGGCCGGTCTCCCGGTCCTCATCATCGGCGGCATCTACACCGGGCTGTTCACGGCGACCGAGGCCGCGGCCGTCAGCGTCGTCTACGCGTTGTCCGTCGAGTTCGGCGTCCACCCGCTGTTGCGCTGGATTCGCCGACGGCGCGACCCGACGTTCACCGAGCCTCTGTTCGAGCTCAAGCCCACGGAGCTGCCGCGCGTCTTCCGCGACAGCTCGGTGATCATGGGCAGCCTCCTGCTCATCGTCGTCCTGGCCATCGCGTTCAACCAGTTCCTCGTCTTCAAGGACGTGCCGACCGTCGCCGCGGACTGGGTCGAGAGCCGCGTGGACACGCGGCTGCAGTTCCTCATCCTGGTCAACATCTTCCTGCTGCTGCTGGGCTGCATGATGGACATCATGTCGGCGATCCTCATCGTCGCGCCGTTGCTCGCGCCCATCGCCGTCAGCCGCTACGGCATCGACCCGCTGCACTTCGGGATCATCTTTATCGTGAACCTGGAGATCGGGTACCTGACCCCGCCCCTGGGGCTGAACCTGTTCGTAGCCAGCTCGGTGTTCGACCGATCGATCGTCGAGATCATCCGCAGCGTGATCCCGTTCACGCTGCTCATGCTGTTGGCCCTCGCGGCCATCTGCGCCTTCCCGAGCCTGAGCACCGCCCTGCTCGGCTGATCCGGAGCCCTCCATGTCCTCCCCCGAAGCCCCCGAGACGCTCGAGATCTCCGGCCCCGACGGCGTCGTGCTGCACACCCACATCTGGTCGCCCACGGGCGAGCCGAAGGGCCTTGTTGCGTTCATCCACGGACTGGGGGAGCACAGCGCTCGCTACGACGCGTTCGCCCGGCTCCTGTGCGAAGACGGCTGGCTCGTCTGCGGCCACGACCACCGGGGCCACGGGCTGAGCGGCGGTGTTCGCGGCCACGTGGACGGGTTCGACACGTACAGCCGGGACATCGACGCAGTCCTCGCCCAGGTCGCCGGGCGGCTGGCGGACGATGCCCCGCTCTTCATCCTGGGCCACTCCATGGGCGGCCTCATCGTGCTCAGCCACCAGCTCGTCGACGGCGGACGCCAGGCGACGGGGATGGTCTTGTCGAACCCCCTGCTCAAGGTCGCGGTGGAGGCACCGAGGCTGAAGATCCTGGCGGGCCGCTTGCTCTCGCGGATCCTGCCAAAGCTCCGGCTCGACAACGAGGTGGACCCGAACCTGATCTCGCGGGACGCCGACGAGGTGAAGAAGTACGTCGAGGACCCCCTGGTCCACGGGAAGATCAGCACCCGCTGGTTCACCTCGATGACGGCGGCGAAGGACGCGGTGCACGCGGCGGCGGCGACCCTGACGACCCCGTCGCTGTGGATCGTCAGCGGCGGCGACCGCATCGTCCACCCCGACGGAGCGACCCGCTTCCTGACCAACGCGGGGGCCAGCAACGCCACGCGGTTCGACCTCCCCGACGCCTTGCACGAGGCTCACAACGGCCCCGAACGCGACCGCGTTCACGGCGCTGTGCGGGAGTGGCTGGCGGCTCAGTAGCGCCCCGGCGGCCCGAACGGGCACGGCATGGAAAAACTGCCGCGCCCGCCGCTTCCGCGACCGCCCGGAGCGAGGGACAATGCGGTCGGCATGCAGGACACCACGCTGATCGGACCCGGCATTCGCGTCGACGGAGACTTCCGGGGCGAAGGCGACGTCGTGGTCGCCGGCCGGCTCGACGGATCCGTCCACACCAGCGGCCGCGTGACCGTGAACCAAGGCGGACTGCTGCTCGCCGACGTCACCGCCAACGAAGTGCGCATTGAGGGTGTGCTCGAGGGCGACGTCCGCGCGGCCACCGGGGTCTCCATCGGGCCGCACGGCACGCTGCAGGGTCACGTGCAGGGGAAGCTCTCCATCGACGACGGCGGCATCTTCCGCGGGACCGTGGACCGCGATGGCCAGGACTCGCCCCCCGAGCGGCCGCGGCGAGCGGCCGTGACCACGGTGCCCAGCGCTGGGGTTCCGGTGCGTCCGACCCGAAAGGGCGCGACCGCGCCGGGTACGCCCGCGCCGGCGAAGAAGAAGGCCGGCGGGAAGAAGGCACGAAGCGGCAAGGTGGCGTCGAAGACCGCCAGGAAGACCGCCACGAAGGCGCCGAAGGCCAAGGCCACGCGCTCGGTCAAGCCGGCTCAGAAGACCCGCACCGGCACCAAGGTGACGGAGGCCATGGGGGCGCCGAACTCGGCTGCCGACGGCCTCGCCAGCAGCGCCGTCCTCGACGACGTCAACTCCGCCGGCCGCCGCCGCAAGCCGCTGGGCCCCAGCGACACCGGCTCCGTGCGTTCCCTCGTGGGGCTGCCGCCGACGGACCCCTTCGGCCTCGGGCTGTCTGAGTCCGCCGACGACCCGCCGATCACCGAGTGGACGCCCCGCGCCCCCGGCCTGGCCAGCGGCTCCCCCGCCCTCGCCCGGCCGGCCGTGACCCGGCGCGCAGCCCCGGCCATGCCCCCGCCCGCGGCGCGGAGGCCGCGACCGCAGACCACCAACCCGTCGGCGGCCCGTCCCGACCTCGCAGGCACGTCCTTCCACGACATCCCCGCGGTCTCGGACCCGCTGGTCTCCCTGGCCGGCGTCGACGCGTCGGGCGACTTCGAGGCCATCGAGGCCGAGCCACCGCGGCGGCTCGACGCCACCGACTCGGGGGTTCACCCGTCCGTGGAGCCGCGGGGCACGCCCCGAGGGTCGAAGGCGACCAGCGACACGAGGAAAACGAAGCGAAGCCCTGCTCCCGCCGGCCCGAAAAAGACCCGCGCCCCCACGGCACCGGCTCGATCCGCCCGCAAGGCCGAGGCCCCGCGCCCGAAGTCCTTCAACAGCCCCGCGCCGCCAGCCCGCCGAGCCGCCCCGCGGCGCTCCGCGAAGACGGACGACGAGCTGCAGGACGCCTGGTTTGAGGACCCCGACTTCCTCGTCAAGAAGGAATAGGCCGGAGGCTGGGCGCTACCACTCCCGACGCAGCAACGTCGGCCGGCGCCAGTTCTCGTCGTCGGTCTCGGGGCAGTCCAGGGTGAAGTGAAGGCCCCGGCTCTCGCGGCGGCCCAGCGCCGACCGCACGACCAGCTGCGCGACGGTCACGAGGTTCCGCAGCTCCACGAGGTCGCGGGTGATCCGGAAGTCCCAGTAGTAGGCCCGCACTTCGCTCTCGATGAGATCCAGTCGGGCCAGGGCACGCTCCAGGCGGCGGTCGCTGCGCACGATGCCGACGTAGTTCCACATGAGCCGTCGGATCTCGTCCCACGTGTGCTGGATGACGACCAGCTCGTCGGCGTCCCGGGCCGCCCCCGCCTCCCAGGCGGGCACCTCGATGGGGGGGCGATCGGCGAAGCGGCTCAGAAGCTCTGTCGCGACCTCTGCTGCTCGGGTTCCGAAGACCGCCCCCTCCAGCAGCGAGTTGCTCGCCAGACGGTTGGCCCCGTGCAGGCCCGTGCAGGTCACCTCGCCAGCGGCCAGCAGGCCCTCGATCTGGGTTCGGCCCTGCCGATCGACGAGCACCCCCCCGCAGAAGTAGTGGGCCGCCGGCACGACGGGAATGGGCTGTCGCCGCATGTCGATGCCGGCCTGGGACAGCCGCGCGTGGATCCCCGGGAACCGCTCCACCACGAAGTCGTCGTCGAGGTGCGTCAGGTCCAGGAACACGTTGTTGAGGCCATGACGCTTGATCTGCGCGTCGATCTCGCGGGCCACGATGTCGCGCGGCGCGAGGCTCTTCATGGGGTGGACGGTGTCCATGAAAGGCGTGCCGTCAGGCAGCCGGAGGATTCCCCCTTCGCCGCGCAGCGCCTCGGAGACCAGGAAGTTCTTGAGCTGCGGGCTGTAGCAGCAGGTCGGGTGGAACTGGACGAATTCCATGTTCGAGAGCACCGCGCCGCTGCGCCACGCCATCGCCATCCCGTCGCCCGTCGCCAGGTCCGGGTTGCTGGTGTAGCGGTAGATCTTTCCCGCTCCACCGGTCGCCAGCAGGGTCACCCGCGCCGTGAACACCCGCACGCTGGCCGCAGCCTCGTTCAGCACGTAGGCACCCAGACATCGGTCGGTCTCGCCCGGGGCCCAGCCCTCGGGGCCTCCGGGTCCGTAGACCCGCTCGACGTCGGGGCCGCGCAGGCCCAGGCGCCGCTTGGCGATGTGCCGGGCGACCTTGCGCTCGGTGATCAGGTCGATGGCGCAGTGCCGCTCGAACAGCTCGACCCGGGGCGACGCCAACACCGCGGCCAGCAGCGCCCGCTGGATCTCCTGCCCCGTCATGTCGCCGGCGTGCAGGATCCGGCGGGCCCTGTGCCCCCCCTCGCGGGTCAGGTCGTAGTCTTCTCCGTGCTCGCCCTCCGAGAAGTCGACCCCGAGCTCGATCAACCGGCGCACCGCGTCGGGCCCGTCGCTGAGGATGTCCACGACCCGCTGCCGGTCGGCGAGGTGGACTCCGGCCTCCAGTGTGTCGTCCACATGCCCCGCCAGGGTGTCGTCCTCGTCCCAGACCGCCGCGATGCCCCCCTGGGCCCACGCCGTGTTCGACAGGGCCGGCTTGCCCTTGAACAGCAGCGCCACCGTCCCGTGCTGGGCGGCCTCCAGGGCGAACATCAGCCCGGCGATGCCGCCGCCGATGACGAGAAAGTCTGTATCCAGGGGCTCGGAGGGGACCATGAACGCATCCTATCCGCGCACCGGGACCGTGCGGTAACGTGGCCCCGTGGTTCGCGCGTTTGCCTTGCTGTTGCTGCTGTCGACCCCTGCCGGGGCCGCGGACATCTACGTCGGCACCGACGCCAACGGCGTGCTCACGTTCACCGACGTCCCGCCCGAGGGCGCCAACAGCTTCGACGGGTTCGAGCTGTACATGCAGGACCTCGACACCCGGCCCGAGTCCTGGGCCCGCGTCGACAAGCGGCTCCTCAAGAAGAACCTCGACTCCTGGGACTCCTTGGTCCTGGAAGCCGCCGAGCGACACCGGGTGGCGCCGGAGCTCATCAAGGCGGTCATCCTGATCGAGTCAGGCATGAACCCGCGCGCGACCAGCCCCGTCGGCGCCCAGGGGCTCATGCAGCTCATGCCCGCCACCGCGAAGTCGCTGGGGGTCGAAGACTCCTACGACCCCCGCCAGAACGTCATGGGCGGCGCGAAGTACCTGCGGAAGATGCTCGACCGGTTCGGCGATCGCACCCTGGCGCTGGCGGCCTACAACGCCGGCCCGGGCAACGTCAGCAAGTACGACGGGGTGCCTCCATTCAAGGAGACGCAGCTCTACGTGAAGAAGGTCAGCAAGTACTACACGCACTTCCTGGCCGAGCGGCCCGTCCGCAAGCGCTGACGGCCAGCGCCGTCTGCCGGCTCAGGCCTCGTCGGCGCGCAGGCTCCGACCCACTTCGCGCACGAGGCGGAAGCCCACGTCGGACAACACTTCCTGGGCGAGGCGGCCCTGGCGCGTGCAGACGCGCGTGTAGCCCACCGGCTTGGCCCAGGAGCCACCGCGGACCGGGCGCAGGCGCATCTCGTCGTCGAACCAGCCGTCGCACCACTCGGCCACGCCACCGGCCACGTCGTTGACGCCGTAGGGCGAGCAGTCGGTGTCGGCGAAGACGCCGACGTGCTCGGGCTCGGCCCGGCCACGGCGGGAGTCGGAGCACTTGCAGAAGCTCGGGTGCTCGCGGTCCCCCCAGGGGAAGAACCGGCCGTCGACGCCGCGGGCCGCCTTCTCCCACTCGCCTTCGGTGGGGAGCCGGTACAGGACCCCTTCCCGCCGGCCGCGCCACTCGCAGTAGGCGCGGGCGTCTTCCCAGGAGATGCCGAAGACCGGCAGTTCGGGCGACAGCTTCCAGCCGTCCCTGGCCTGCTCGGGGAGCGCGAACTCGCCGTCCCGCTGCAGGTGGAAGTAGCTGGAGCCTTCGGCGGCTTCGCGAGGCGCTCGGAACCGAGCGAGCAGCGGGTCCTCCTTCGCCAGCGCGTTCACGAACTCGAGGTACTCCCCCATCGAGACGGGGTTGCGGGCAATGGCGAAGTCGTCGACCCGCACCTGCTTGCGGGGCAGCCCGCCAAACGCTTGCTGGTCACCGCCGATCCACGCCGAGCCAGCCGGCACAAACGCAAACTCCTCGGTCAGAGCGCCATCCTCGAGCATCACGAGGTCGAGGTGCACGTGCTCCATCCGGTCCACGAAGACGGGGACCTTGAGCGGCGCGCACCCCGGGGCGGTGAGCGCGACTTCGTAGCTCCCCATCGCCAGGGGCAGTCGCGAGACGGGAGACGCCCCCAATGGCGAGGAATCACCGGGCGTCTGCACCTGGTCCCGCATCTCCAACCGCGCGAGGGTCGCCACCGCGCCCGGAGGCCGGACCTCGAGGGACAGGGTGCCGTTCCCCGACAGGAAGGTCGCGTAGGTCCCGTCGTCGTACTGCTCCACGAGCGCGCGGAACGTCTGCTGGTCCCGCACGTCGCGGCGCGCCTCGGCGTCGCGGAACCGGTTCCAATACAGCGCCGCCAGCCCCAACCGGGCCTCGCGGTTTGCGGGGTCGTGGGCCAGGGCATTCCCGTACGCGGTCAGGGCCGCGCCAAAGACTTCGGTCGACTCGTTCTGCGCGATCTCCAGGGCGCCCTCGGCGGCCCAGAGTTCCCGGTGCTTGCTCCGCTCATCCCAGGGCTTGACCCGGTTCCGGAGCCGGCGAACGGTCAGCAGCTTCTGAGACAGCGCAGCCTGAAGCTCTTCGTACCGCGACGCGAGGCTGACGCCCTCCTGGACCCGGCGGGTCGCCTCTTCGCGCCGCTTGCTGCCCTCGAGGTAGACCTCGATCTCGCGGAACAGGGCCATCGCCGACTGGGGCCGACGCGTCGGGTCCTTGGACAGGCACCGGACCGCCAGCGCGTCCAACTCGGCGGGGATGTTCATGTGCGGCGCCCGCTTGCGCGGCGGCACCGGCTGGTCGAAGGCCACGGAGCGAACCACCTTGCGGGGGTCCTTCCCCGAGAACGGCCGGCGGTGGGTGAGGCACTCGTAGAGGATCACGCCGATGGAGTAGATGTCCGACCGTTCGTCGACCTCGTCGACCAGGCCTCGGGCCTGCTCCGGGGACATGTAGGCCGGCGTGCCCTTCACGGTGCCCACCTGCGTCACGGTCTCGTCGCCGAACCCGTCGGTCGTCTGCACGGGTCGCGGACCGTCGTCCTCGGGCTCGGCCACGCCGAGCACCTTGGCGAGGCCCCAGTCCATCAGCTGCACTTCGCCGAAGTCGCCAAGCATGATGTTGGCGGGCTTGATATCGCGGTGGATGACCCCGCGGCTGTGGGCGAACGCCGACGCCTGGCAGACGTCCTGGATGATGCGGAGCAGCCGGAACAGCGTGTACTCGCGCCGGACGTCCTGTTCGCCGCGCTTGATGGAACGCAGGACCGTCTCGAGGGTCCGCCCCTCCACGAGCTTCATCGTGAAGTAGACCTCGCCGTCGGCGAGGACGCCCAGCTCGTGCACCGGGACGATGTTGGGGTGCTCCAGCTGCCCGGTGATCTGCACTTCTTCGAGGAAGCGCGCCACTTCGCGGGAGCTGGCCGACGTCCCCTTGCGCAGACGCTTCAGCGCCACGCGGCGGCCCAGGTAGTTGTCGAAGACCACCATGACGCGGCCATGACCGCCCTTGCCGATCTCGGCGCCGGGCAGGTACCGGTCCTGCGCGCCGCCGCGCAACCGGTCGATCATCACGCGCCCCTCGGAGCGCACGACGGGCTCCCCGGCGTCGTGTCCCAAGGACACCGACACCTTGTCAGGCAGACCCGCTTCGTCGTGGTTTTGTGCGGTCATTCCCTCGGCCCCGCCCCGAAACGGCGGATTCCAACTCTACCACTCCCCCGCGCACTGAATGCCCGACGGGCCAGAACGTGGCAGGGCCTGTTGCCATCCGGAGGATGGACCGCCGACACCAGAACGGCAGAAGGCCCGCCGGCGAACCGACGGGCCTTCTGTGAATCCAGATGGATTCGAACGACGTCTCAGTAGACGTTGTTCGAGGTCACCATCTTGGCCTTCTCGGCGCGGTTGCAGTTGTACTGCGCGTTGTCCGCGTCACCGTCGACGTCCGACGTCGCGATGGCCGTGAAGTCGTCCAGCGCCGCCGAGTTGGTCAGCGAGGAGTTGGTCGCGACCTGGTACATGCCGCGGACCTTGCCGTCAGCAACCCAGCCGAGGTTGTCGAACGAGTCGAAACCACCGGCGGAGAAGACCACCTGGGTACGAGTCGGCTGCGTGGCGGGGGTGGCCGGCGCGCTGGTGAACTGGTCCCACTCGGCGCGGTACGCCTTCTCAGCGGTGCGGACACCGTCGAGGTTCGAGGGCAGCTCGGCACGCTTGGCACGAAGCTGCATGGCGAGGAAGTTGGGGATGGCGATGGCCGCGAGGATGCCGATGATGGCAACAACGATCATCAGCTCAATGAGAGTAAAGCCCTTGCGCATGTGTTTGCGTCTCCAGAAAGGAATGAATGGGGGAATCGCTTGCGGACCGTCCCATGTGCAGTCGCCGTGCCAGCTTTTGCCCGAGCTCCCGAGAAAAGTGAAAACCGCAGCGTTGGCGGACAGATCGGCGGGCCTCGCGGTTTCGCGCCGACGAGGCACCTCCCGCCGCGCCCCTCGAAAGTGACAATCTGCGTCACCCCCCGACGGCCGCGGTGACGATCTTCGTCACCAGCCCGATCGAGGTGGGCCCGGACGGGCTGCCCCCAAGGAGACCGGCCCGGCTCGCAGGAAGCGAACCGGGCCGGAGGCTGCAAACCGAAGGGGTGCGCCCTACTCGAGGCCGATCTTCTGCAGTCGGTACCGCAGCGAACGGAAGCTGATCCCCAGGAGGCGGGCGGCTTCTTTCTTCACGCCCCCCGACCGCTCCAGGGCGCTGAGCAGCAAGACCCGCTCGTACTGCTCCAGGACCGTCTCCAGGTCCAGCCCCGTCTCCGCGACCTCCGTGGGGAACCCACTGCCTGCTGCCTCGACGGCGCGGACAATCTCCGGGGGAAGGCAGTCGGGAGTGATGACGTCGCCCCGGCACAAGGCCACGCCCCGCTGAATCACGTTCTCGAGCTCCCGCACGTTGCCCGGCCACTCCCACGCGGTCAGCAGCGCGCGGGTTGCGTCGTCGGCCTCCACCCCTTGCTTGCCGAACTCTTCGCCGACCTTGGCCAGGAAGTGCTGGAGCAGCCCGGGCACGTCGCCGACCCGCTCCCGAAGCGGGGGCAGCTCGAGCGAGATCACCTTCAGGCGGTAGTAGAGGTCCTCGCGGAAACGACCCGCGGCCACCTCGTCGGCCAGATCGCGGTTGGTCGCCGTGATGATCCGGACGTTGATGGGCACCTCTTCGAAGCCGCCGACCGGCTTGACCTTGCGCTCCTGGATCGCGCGCAAGACCTTCACCTGGGTCGACAGCGGCATCTCGCCGACCTCGTCGAGGAAGACCGTACCGCCCTCCGCGCTCGCGAAGAGCCCCGCGTGATCGCGCACCGCGCCGGTGAAGGCTCCCTTGAGGTAGCCGAACAACTCCGACTCGATCAGGTTCTCGGGGATGGCGCCGCAGTTGATGGACCGGAACGGCTTGCTCGCGCGGTCGCCTTCGTAGTGGATGGCCCGGGCGACCAGCTCCTTGCCCGTCCCGCTCTCGCCGTTGACCAGCACCGTGACCGGGGTGTCCTTGACCCGCTCGATCATGTCGTAGACGCGGAGCATGGGCTCGCTGCTGCCGACCATGGACCCGTACCCGAAACGCTGCTGCAGAGCCGCCCGCAGGTCGCGGTTCTCTTCGGCCATGGCGCGCTTCTCGAACGCCTTGCTGAGGATGACCTGGAGCTGCGACACGTTGAACGGCTTGACCACGTAGTCGTGGGCGCCGTGCTTCATGGCCTCCACGGCGTTCTCCGCCGTCGCGTGCGCCGTGATCATCACGACCTCGGTCTCCGGCCACTTCTCTCGGACGGTGCGCAGGACCTGCATCCCGTCCATGCCTTCCATCTGCAGGTCGGTCACGACCACGCCGGCCGGCTCCCGCTCCATGGTCTGCAGGCCTTCGCGCCCCGACGCCGCCGTCTCGATCGTGTAGCCCGATCGCTTCAGCATGTTGCGCAGGAACTGCCGCAGCGAGAGGTCGTCGTCGATGACGAGCACCCGTTGTTCGCTCATGGCAGCGTCTCCCCGGCGAGGTCGAGGGCCTCCAGCCGCTCGGTAATGACGTCTTCGGTCACGCGGCCGAGGCTGGCCCCAGCGACGGCGGGCGTGTCTTCGAAGACGGGCAACCATAGCGAGAAGCGGGTCCCCGCGCCCCGGGCGCTGCGCACGGTGACGACGCCGTGGTGGGACTCCGCGATGCGCGCGACGATCGCGAGCCCCAGGCCCGTGCCACCGGAACGGGTTGTGTAGAAGGGGTCGAAGATGTTCGCGAGCTGCTCGGGCGGGATCCCGTCGCCGGTGTCGCCCACCGTGATCCGCAGCGCGCAGCCCGCCCCGACCGCGTCGTCGTCCAACAAGACGTCCGCGGGCGCGCCCGCGACCCGCGCGAGCAGCCGCGCGAGGTCCCCCACCCGGCTCTCCTCCGCCGCCGCCACCCGCAGGCCTTCGCCGCCGACCCGATCGAACTTGATCTCCAGACGGCCGCCGCCGGGCATGGCCTGGCAGGCGTTGTTGACGAGGTTCCACAGCAGCTGGCGCATCCGGGCTTCGTCCAGGCGCACGACGGGGTCGTACGAAAGGTCGAACTCGATCTCCAACCCGTCGGCGATGCCCTTGTTCTTGAGCAGCGCCAGCGTTTCGGCGGCCAAGGAAGCCAGGCGCCCGCGCGTGAGGTGCGGCGCCTCCTCGCGCGTGAGGGACAGGAAGTCGGTGACCAGTCGGCCCAGACGATCCGCCTCCCGCTCGACGATCCCCAGGAGTTCGTCGTCTTCCACCGGCAGCTGCAAGGCCGACCGCAGCACCTGAACCGACCCCGTGATCGACGCCAACGGATTGCGGATCTCGTGGGCGATGCCCGCGGACAATCGGCCGACGGCCGCCAGCCGCTCCTCGCGCTTGAGGCGCAGCTCCAGGCGCGCAAGCCGAGTGCGGTCCTCCAGCAGGAGGATGGTGCCGTCGATGCCGCCCAGGCTGTTGCGCAGGACGGAGGTCCCGACCCGCAGGAACCGGCGATCGCCGTCGGGCCGCTCGACCCACCGCTCGACGGCGAGCTTGGGCGGGATCGACGCGAAGAGGCCGTCGCCGGCCAACAGCCCCGCGAACCCTCCGACCAGGCCTTCGAGTTCCTGACCCACCGCCTCGTCGGCGGTCACGCCCATCATTTCCTCAGCCGCGCGATTCAGCGAGGTGACCCGCATCCGCTGATCGACCGTCAGGAGGCCGGCGTCCATGTTCTGGACGATCCGGCCGTGCATGGACTGCAGCCGCTGCAGGCTGCTGGTGGTGGCCGCCAGCGCGCGGCCGGTCTCCGCCTGCTTGCGGGCGAGGGAGCCCGAGAGGAACGCGACCAGATAGAAGCTGACGATGTGGAAGGCGACGGTCGAGTAGCCCTGCAGCCCCTCGGGCCCGGTCAGCTGGAAGGACACCAGCGAGTCGGCGCCGGGCGGGCCCGCCCACGGCATGGCCGCCAGCGCCGCGACGTAGGCGACCGTGTCGAAGGTCGCGACGATGAAGCCGCCCGTCTCCAGCCGCAGGAACGACGCCCCGAGGATCGGGAAGACGAAGAGCAGCGTGAACACCGAGTCCGCGCCGCCCGTGAACAGCAGCAACAGGCCGATGCAGGCAGCGTCGGCGGCGAACTGCAGGAAGACGAACGCTTCGAGGCTGGCGACGCGCTTGGCGACCAGGGCGTACAAGCCCGAGAGGCCGTAGAACGCGATGAAGACGGGGTAGACGGTGGCGAGGGGGCCGGCCGCGCCGACCTCACCCCGCAGCCGGAGCGCCAGGACGAGCACGAACAGCGCCGACACCAGCACCACGCGCACGAACATGAGCCACTGCAGCCGCGCGAACAGCGCTTCGCGTTCGGCTTCGTGGGAGTCCTGGACGGGGCGGCCAAAGTCGGCCAGCGCGTCCTCGGACAAGGCGGCCTGGGACGCCGTCAGGGGTGTGCCCCCTCCAACCCGTTCCTCAGCCCATCAAGGCGGAGGACATCGTGAAGATGGGCAGGTACAGCGCGACGACGAGGCCGCCGACGACGATGCCCAGGAAGCAGATGATGAACGGCTCGATGAGCGAGGTGATGCCGTCGACCGCGACTTCGACCTCGTCGTCGTAGAAGTCGGCGATCTTGGTCAGCATCGTGTCGAGCGCACCGGTGGCCTCACCGACGTTGATCATCTGACAGACCATGCCCGGGAAGACGCCGGACTCAGCCAGAGGCTCGGCGATCGTGCGGCCCTCGGAGATGCTGTCGCGCGTCTTGAGGATGGCCTTCTCGACCACGTAGTTGCCGGCGGAGCGAGAGCAGATCTCGAGCGCGTCGAGGATCGGCACACCCGAGGAGATCATCGTGCCGAGCGTCCGGCAGAAGCGGGCCACGGCGACCTTGCGGAGCAGGTCCCCGAAGGCCGGCAGCTTGAGGATGAACCGGTCCCGGTTGCGGATGCCGATTTCGGTCTGGAAGACCTGCCGCGAGATCACCACCGTCGCACCGATGGCGAGCACCATGTGCGGGGTGTAGTTGACGAAGAAGTCCGAGATCCCGATGAGGATCTGCGTCGGGACGGGCAGTTCGGCGCCGACCTCGGAGAACATCGCTTCGAAGACCGGGACGACCTTCAACATGATGACCGCGAGGATCAAGATCATGATGATGACGATGGCGATGGGGTAGACCATCGCGCCCTTGACCTTGCGCTTGAGCTTGCTGTTCTTCTCGATGTAGGCCGCGAGGCGGTTGAGGATCGTGTCCAGGATGCCGCCGACTTCGCCGGCGGCCACGAGGTTCACGTACAGCGAGTCGAAGGTCTTCGGGTACTTCTTGAGGGCGTCGGCGAACGTGGCGCCACCTTCGACCGTCTCTTTGATGTCCGTCAGCTGCTGCTTGAACGTCGGGTTCTCGACGTTGGTCGCCTGGATGTCGAGGCACTGCACCAGCGGCAGTCCCGAGTCGATCATGGTGGCGAACTGCCGCGTGAAGACGACCAGATCCTTCTCGCCGACGGACGGCTGGAGGAACTTCGGCAGCGGAATGTTGAGGTCCCCGCTGAGATCGAGGCCCCCCTTCTTCTTCACCTGGGTCGGCTTGATCTTCATTTCGCGGAGCCGCGTCATGACAGCGGCCTGGTTCGCGGCGTCGAGCTCGCCCTTGCGGACTTCCCCTGCAGCGGTGCGTCCTTCGTAGACGAAAGTGGGCATCCCTCGGCCTCCTTGGGCGACATCCAGCCGCTCGGCGCGCACACGCAGTCACACGTGCGTCGCGGCATTGTACGCCAAGTCGGCGCGCGACTCTCGCCATTCCCCGACGACCACCCAACGGAGGGGGCCCCTCGGTTGAGAAGGCGGGACCGGCCTGTTAGCCTCCGACGCTGGATCGACGGGGCGCTGCGTCCGGATCCAGGGAGGCCTCGAACATCGTGGCTGCTGAGTGGACTCGCCGCGTCCGCGGCGCGTGGGGGCTTGCCTCCGCGCTCTTCGCCGTTTCCCTGATTTCCCCTGCCGGCTCTGCCGTCGCGGCGGATGACGGGCCACGCCTTCTCGAGGTCCAATTGGATCCCGAGATCACCGGCATGCTGCGCGTCGGCGTCCGCAACGCGGGGGGCCAGACCCCGTCGGTGCAGGACAAGTACGACCCGTTGGCGAAGGAGGGCCGCCCAGCGGCCCTACAGGAAGCCGCGCGTGAGGTGACCCGTCGCTTCCAGCCGTCCTACCTGGTCGTCGACACGTCGAACATGCCCGAGCAGCTCCTCTCCACGATCCAGGAGAACGTCAAGGGGATCGCGGCGCGCGAGTTCGGCCAGGGCTCGCAGCTCGTGGTCGTCGCGGATCAGAAGGGCGCTGCCGTCGAGGCCCGCAAGGCCGAGTCGGTCGGGAGCTCCATCCAGGCCATGCTCGACAGCTGGACCGCCAGCCCCGCGGACGACAAGAACCCCGAGTTCACGACGCTCCCTCTGTACCTGCAGCAGGCGCTGACCCGTGGCGCCATCAGCAAGGGCCGCCCGTGGGCGCTCGTGTTCTCCAGCCTCTGCGTGGACAGCAAGGCGCAGCCGCCGGAGCTGCAGGGTTTCAACGGCCCCATCCGCTTCATCACGTGGGACACCGGTCTGGGCGAGAAGTGCCTGGCGAACCGGGAGGCCTGGCTGACGGCGACGCGCGAGGCGCTGAAGCCCACCGACGACGGCAAGGGCGCCAACGTCAGCGTCGAGGTCTACTGGCTCGACAAGCCCGAGGACAACGACAAGGTCAAGACGGCGCGCAACGGTCGCGACGACATCAAGGACGAGTCGATGACGCTCAGCGGGCTCGACTACTCCGGCGGGGCGTTGAGCCTGGCGGTGTCGCTCGGCGAAGGCGAGCCGTGGCTTGGTGGCTACACCGACAAGACGGTCCCTGAAGAGTGGTCGCGTCAGGCAGTCATCAAGAGTCAGCAGAAGAGCAAGGTCACCGCGGCCATCGGCCTGGTGTTCCTGGTGATCATCATCGCCATCGGTGTGCTCTTCCGCGCGCGGACGTCGGCGTCGGCCATCAACAAGTGGGAAGCCGTCGGTGAGGCCGAAGAGATTCAGGCCGGGCCCTCCAATGCCGCCGTGGACCCCGACGCGTGGAACGCGACGATCTTCCAGTTGACCGGTGCGATGCCGGTGCTCAAGGACATCCCCGCTGCCGCCGCCCAGCTGGGTCCGTCGGCTTCGTCCGGGGCCCCCCCCGACGCCACCGAGCAGACCGTCGCCGACTCGCACGGGCCCAGCGCCTCGGCAGCAAGCATCGGCGAGAACAAGCCCGGCGACGCCGCGGAGTCGGTCGGCAAGGTCGCCGACAAGAGCGCTCCGAGCACGGGCATGACCGTGGCCATGCCGGTCTACGACGACGGCACCGGTTACGAGGCCGACGTCCCGTTCGAGATCGGAGTGCTGCTCAACGGCAAGCCCGTCGCCCGCAAGACGAAGAAGTTCCGCAAGGTCTTCTCCATCGGTCGGGCCACCGACAACCGGGTCGTCATGCAGAAGGACGACACGGTGCACCGCTACCACGTGGTCATCCGCCCTGCGATGGGCGGCAAGGAGTGGTGGCTCGAGGTCAGCCCGACGGCCACCAACCGGACCAACCTCAACGGCAAGGACCTCAAGGCCGGCGGTCGCTACCGCCTGCCGGCGCGGTACCGGCTGCAGCTGGGTGAGGCGACCGAGGTCCGCGGGCGGCTCGCCAAGGGCTGAGCTCTCGCCGCTGCGGCGGCAACGAATCGACGAAGGCCTGTCCGCTCTGCGGGCGGGCCTTTCTCGTTGTTCGCGCGCCCTTCTCGTTGTTGGGGGGCCTCTCCAGTCTTCGGGGGCGAGCCCGCCGCGTCCTGGCGCTCTGGGGGCCGCCGGCCGTGCTCTGGCTTCCTCGGGCCGGCTCGCTTCGCCCTGACAGCGTGCGCGCCCGGGCGCGCAGCCCGTCGGACGGACCCAAGCGAAACGGCCCGCCCAGGGCTCCTGGACGGGCCGCTTCGATGGGAAGCCCCAGCTGCGTCAGTCTTCGGCGGTGACCCGCACCAGCTCGTCGATGGACGTCATGCCATTGCGGAGGTGGATGAGGCCGGCCATGCGCAGGGTGTTCATGCCCTGCCGGACGGCTTCACGCTTGAGCTCGAGGGTCGACGCGCCGTTCAGGATGAACTCGCGCAGCTCCTCGGTCATGATCATGATCTCGTAGCAGGCGACGCGGCCCTTGTAGCCCGAACCGTTGCAGACCCGGCAGCCCTCGCCCAGCGAGACCGTGAAGTCCTCGATGTCGTCGGGGTGCACTCCGAGGTCCAACAGGACCTGAGGCGGAACCTCGATGGGCTTGCGGCACTCGGAGCAGATGCGCCGGCACAGACGCTGGGCGACGATCATCACGACCGACGCGGCGACCAGGAACGGCTCGATGCCCATGTTCAGCAGCCGCGAGACCGACGACGGAGCATCGTTCGTGTGCAGCGTGGAGAGCACGAGGTGACCGGTCAGTGCGGCCTTGATGGCAATTTCCGCCGTCTCGAAGTCGCGGATCTCACCGACCAGGATGATGTCCGGGTCCTGGCGCAGGAACGAGCGCAGCGACGAGCTGAAGTTCAGCCCGATGTCGTCGTGCATCTGCACCTGATTGATGCCGAACAGGTTGTACTCAACCGGGTCCTCGGCCGTCGAGATGTTGACGTCCGTCTTGTTGAGTTCGGACAGCGTCGAGTACAGCGTCGTCGTCTTGCCCGACCCCGTCGGGCCGGTGACGAGGATCATCCCGTACGGGCTCTGGATGACCTTCTTGAACCCTTCGAGTTCCTTCTCGAAGAAGCCCAGCTTGGTCATGTCGAGCTGCAGGTTCGACTTGTCGAGCAGCCGCAGGACGATCTTCTCGCCCCACAGGACCGGCAGCACGGAGACGCGGAAGTCCATCTCCTTGTTCTTGCCCATCTTGAGCTTGATGCGGCCGTCCTGGGGCAGCCGACGCTCGGCGATGTCGAGCTGCGACATGATCTTGATGCGCGAGGTGATGGCGTGCTTCAGCTTCACCGGCGGCTTCATGACCTCGTACAGCATCCCGTCGATGCGGTAGCGAACCCGCAGCGACTTCTCGAACGGCTCGATGTGGATGTCCGAGGCACCCTTGCGGATGGCGTCAAGCAGGATGAGGTTCACGAGCTTGATGACGGGCGCGTCGCCGGCGGACTTCTCGAGGTCGAGCTCGTTGATGTCCTCTTCGGCGTCGACGATGTCGACCTCGTCGTCCTCGAAGTCGATCATCACGTCGTCGAAGGTCACGTTCGACGTGTAGTACTTCTCGACGGCCTGCTCGATGCTCTGCTCGGACGCAACGACGACTTCGACGTTGTATCCAGTCAGGAACTTGATGTCGTCGATGGCGAAGATGTTGCTCGGGTCCGCCATCGCGACGATGAGCGTGGAGCCCGTGCGGTTGACCGGAATGACCTGGTGCTTGAGCACCACTTCCTTCGGGATCAACTTGATGATGTCGCCTTCGATGTCGAACTCAGCGAGATCGATCGAGGGGACCCCGTACTGCTTGCTCAGGAACGCAGTGAGCTCGTTCTCCTCGATGAAGCCCATCTTCGTGAGCTGGTACCCGAGGCGCTTGTCTGAGCCCTGACCCTCTTCGAGGGCCTGCTGAAGCTGCAGGGGCGTGATGAGCTTCTCGCGAAGGAGCAGCTCGCCCAGTCGGCCACTATTGCTCATGCCGAATCGACTCCCTTGTGTGCGCCGTCTGCCGGCGGTCAGGGAATCTACCACGCCCCGCGGGGGGCGGGATCAGCCCCCGAGGGCTTCGTAGGTGCCGCGGAGGCGTTGACCCAGCGCGGCCACGCCGTGCTCGCGTTCCAGGGAGCCGCGGGCGCGGGCGAGGACGCGGGCGCCCAGTTCCGGGTCGCGGATGAGGCGTAGGCCGCCCTCCACCAGCGCGTCCACGCGTTCGGGCGGGGTCGCCAGCACCAGCCCCGAGTCGCCGAGCCCCGGCACCGCGAAGCCCACGGCCGGCACGGACAGCGCCGCGGCTTCGAGGGCGGCCATCGAGACCCCCGGCGTGCGGCGGGGCAGCAGCAGCACATCGGCCGCGGCGAGCAGGGTCTCGGGATCTGCGCGGCGCCCGAGCAGGCGCACGTCGGTCATGGCCTCGACGCCGGGGGACAGGGGACCGCTGCCGGCGACGAACAGACGCGACGCCGCCGACCGCTGCTCCAGCTCCGCCTGGACGACCCCCAGGGTGTCCGCGCCGCCGCCCACCGACAGAGCGCCCAGGAACAGAAAGCAACGCTCGTTGGGCGTCAGCGCCAGGTGCGCGCGGGCCCGGTCTCGGTCGGGCGCGCGTCGGCGGACCACATCGGGGTCGAGGGCGGGCGGCACCACGTCGGCGGCCAGGCCTTCGGTCAGTCCGTCGGCGAAGGCGACCAGGCGGTCCACCCGGCCCAGCAACCGCCGGCGGACCGCCACGCGGACGCCACCGCGCCCAAGGAGATCCCCCGCGCGGGGGTGAGGCGTGTGCACGTGCGGGACCCGGGCCGCCGCCGCGGCCAACGTGCCCCACAGCAGGGCGCGATCCCCGTGGGAGTGCAGGACGGCTCCGGCGCCGAGCCGGCGCAGCGCGCGGGTCAGCGATGCGATCGCGAGGGGGTCCAGCGCCGTCTCGGCCTTGCGGACCTCGACTTCGATGCCCCGGTCGATGAGCCGATCGGGGATCGGGCTCCCGACCGCGCGGCTCGCCGAAGCAACCCAGGCGCGGGGGTGGATTCCCGCCGCGCGGTTCGCCCCCAGCGTCTCTTCGAAGCGGCGAGCGACGCCGCCGAGGGCGCCATCGGATGCAAGGGCATGCAGGACTTTGGGGGCGGGAGTGACCACGGCCGCGGAGCGTAGCAGCGCCGAGGCCGACTCCGCCTCCGCCAGGCGGTGCTCTACCATCCCCCGGTGGCTCCCCTCCCCCCCGACTGGACGGCCGAAGTCGAAGAGCACCGCCTGCTGATCGCCGGCGATTGGTCTCGTTCGGCCGATCGCGACGTCCTGCGCCACGCCGTGGCGAAGCTGCTGCCGATGGTCCGGTCGGCCCGACGGACGGCGACGCTGCACCCCATCGGCGACGGGATCGGGCCGCTGCTCCGGCTGCGACTGCGGCGCCCCGGCGTGGTGTTCGGCTCGCCTCCTCGCGGCGCCGTCCTGCTCTGCCCGGTCCTGACGCCGGCGCTGGTTCCGGCCCTCGCGGCGGGCATCCCGGCGGTGGTGTCGCCCGAGGTCGCCGACGCGCTCGCGGTCCCGTTGCCGCCGGCCTGCCGGGTCGGCCGCCTCGATCGGAGCTTCGTTCTTCAGATCGTGGAGTTGCTGGGCTCCGGCGAAACCTGGAGCGCCGCGTCGGCCGCCGGCCCCGGCCTCAGCCGCCGGCTGGACTGACCCGCAGCCGCGCGACGACGGCGAAGAGCAGCGCGACCACCACCACGAGGTGCAGCCCCACGGCCGTGGCCTGGGACGCCCCGACCGCAAGCGCAGCCCCGGCCACTGCGAGGGCCGGGAGAGCGCACTGGGACGCAACCGCCACCAGCCCCCCGAACGTCGGCGGCTCCTCGTCGCGGAACGACACCGCTCGGTGCAACCCCGCCAGCAGCAGCACCAACAGGAGCTGCCAGCCGACCGCCAGCGCACCGGCGAACGTCGCCGCCAGTCGGGTCACGTCGTGACGCACCCGCAGCAGGAACGGCACCACCGACGGCCCGTCGAACACCTGGGGCCCGTACCAGGCCTCCAGCTGCGCCCACGCGATGGGAAAGACCTCCGCCGTCGCCCGCCGGTACACCACCAGCGACGTCTCCCCCACGTGCACCACATCCCGGGCGTCGCCGGGGTCCCCGGGCAGCGACGGCAAGGGGTGCACGGACGTGTCCAGCACCAGCAGGAAGCTCCCCGCGTCCACCGTGCGGGCGTCTCCACGCAGCGAGGCCCGACCATCGCGCACCTCGACCGTGGGCATGAGGCGGATGCCGGTGTCTTCCAACGCCCGGGCCTGGACGCCGAGCTGCAGGTCCCAGAGCCCCCCCAGGAGCGCGGCGACGAGGACGGTGGCCCCCAGCAGCACCGCCAGCGGCCGCCACGGACGGCCCTGCACGGTCTTGGCGTGGACGTCGAGGCCGACAAACGGCCCGGTCAGCAGCTGCATCCACGGTGTCGCCATAGCCCGCAAAGCTAGCAGGGGAGCCGGGTTTGCAGGGGGACGGCGCATCCGTCATCCTCGCCCGCTCGCCAGGAGGGTCCCCGGCGAACGACAGGAGCGCCCATGGCCGCGATCCAGCAGTCCCCTGCCCCGACACCGCCGCAGACCCCCGAAGAGGTTGCCGCCGTCGAGCAGCAGTGGCTCGACCACGTCTACAAGGGGCACACGCTCCCCGAACTGACCCTCCAGGTCGTCGTGATCTCGGTGCTGCTCGGCGCCTTGATGGTGGCCTTCAACATCTACATGGGGCTCAAGACCGGCTGGGGTGAAGGCGGCTCGATCATCGCCGTCATCCTCGGCTTCGCGGTCATGAAGAGCCTCGGCCGCAAGTACTCCATCCTGGAGAACAACGCGACGCAGACGTTCGCGTCCGCCGCCGGCTCGCTGGGCAACGTCGTCAACGTCATCCCCGCCCTGATCCTGCTGGCCGAAGCCGGGATCATCGAACGCGGCCCGACCTTCAGCGAGGTCCTGCTCTGGGTCTTCTTCACCAGCTTCCTGGGCGTGTTCTTCGCCATCCCGCTGCGGCGGCAGATGCTGATCATCGACCAGCTGACGTTCCCGACGGGCACCGCCGCCGCGCAGACCATCCAGGCCATGCACGCCAAGGGCTCCGACGCGGTCAGCAAGGCCCGCGCGCTGGGGCTCATGGGCCTCGTGTCGGGCGTGCTGACGTGGCTGCAGCAGGGCCCCGGTGGCTTCCTGCCCCACTCCCTGTCGCCGCCGGCGGCGCTCAAGGGGCTCGGCGGCATCTCCCTGGGCAGCCTCACGATCGGCGCGGCGTTCTCCCCGATGATGGTCGGCGCCGGGTTCCTCGTGGGCCCGCGGGTCGGCACGTCGCTGCTCCTCGGCGGCGGGCTGGCGTTCGGGGTCTTCGCCCCCCTCATCATCGACGCCGGCATCGCGCAGCAGATCGCCGAGAACCTGCTGCGGCCCGAGTACGCCGCCGACTGCAAGGCGGCGTTCGCGGGCACGAAGCCCCTCGCCGACGAACTCTTCGCGACGCAGTGCAAGTCGCTGGCCCAGCTGAAGAACGGCTCGTACTACTCGCTGGTCGTGAAGTGGACCATGTGGCCGGGCCTCGGGATCATGATCGCCGCGGGCCTCACGGCCACGGCCATGAAGGGTCGAATCATCCTGTCGGCGCTCCGCTCCCTGGTGAAGCCCAGCAGCGCCGGCAAGTCGCCCATCGCGCACCTCGAGTTCCCGACCTGGGGCTGGGTCACGGGGCTGATCTTCAGCTCCATAGGCGTCTGCGCGATGCTGCAGCTGAGCTTCGGCGTGCCCTGGTACTTCGGGCTGCTGTCGGTCGCCCTGAGCTTCATCCTCGCGGTCATCGCGGTGCGGGCCACCGGCGAGACGGACATCAACCCCGTCGGCGCCATGGGCTCAGTGACGCAGATCGCGTTCGGCACGCTGCAGGGGCTGCAGACGGGCGCCGCGGAGATGGCCGGGGCCATCACCAAGGGCAACCTGCTGACCGGCGGCGTGGCCGCGGGCGGCGCGTCCGAAGCGGCCGACATGATGCAGGACCTCAAGACCGGCTGGCTGGTCGGCGCGACACCGCGCAAGCAGGTCTACGCCCAGCTCATGGGCGTGTTCGTCGGCTCCTTCTTCTGCGCCGGCATCTTCTTCATCCTCATCGCCAAGCAGCCCATCGGCAGCGAGTACTGGCCGGCGCCGGCCGCGGTGACCTGGGCGGGGCTCGCCCAGATGATGGCCCAGGGCTCCTCGGCGCTGCCCGCGCTCGCCATGCCCGGCCTGGTGGCCGGCATCGCCGTCGGAATCATCATCCCCTTGCTCGAGAAGATCGCGGACCCGCGGGTCAAGCGCTGGCTGCCCAGCGCCGTGGGCCTGGGCGTGGCCATGGTCGTGCCCTACATCTACTCGGTCACGATCTTCCTGGGGTCGATGGCGCTGTTGCTCATCCAGAAGCGCAACCCGGCCTGGGTCGCAGCATTCGCCGGGGCCATCGGTGCCGGCGGCATCGCGGGTGAGGGGCTGGCGGGCGTTCTCGCGGCCGGCGTCGGCCTGTTGGCCGGTTGAGGAGGTTGGACATGCATCGCAGCCATCGAATCGCATCGGCCTCCGCCCTCACGGGCCTGCTGTTCCTCGCCGCCGCTCTGGCGGCGTTGATGCACGCAGGCGAGCACGGGCTCGGTCACGACATGGGGGGCGCGGGCGTCGCCGGCGTCCTGCACACCCTCTTCGCGCTGGCGTTCATCGACCGCGCCTGGTTGCACCGCGGCGAGGCCGACGACGCGCCGCGCTCCGACTTGTTCAAGCTGGGGCTGGTCGCGCTGCTCTGGGCGTTCTGGCGCGTCGGCGCGGGCGACCACGTCGTCATCCCCGCCGTCGTGGGGATCAGCTGGACCCTGTTCGCGGCCACCTTGTTCTCCCCGGTGCCCGAAGACGAGGACGAACACGACGAAGCCAGCGCACCGGCGGACGAGGCCTCGCCGGCGCTCGACGAGCCCGCCGACGAAGAGGCCGACGCCACGATCGACTGAGCCGGCAGGAACCCCAGGCCGCCCCTACACTGGCGCCCGATGACGCCCCCCCGCCAGACACCCGACCTCACCGAGCTGCAGGTCGTGGACCTGATGACGCCGGAGCCGTTCACCGCCACCGAGGACAGCAACCTCGACGAGGTGAGCGATCTCATGCGGACCCACGGCATCCGCCACATCCCCATCGTGGACGGCGCGGGCGCGCTGGTCGGGCTCGTCACCCACCGGGACCTGCTGGGCAAGGCCTTCGGCGGCGGCCAGGACCTGCCCCGCAGCATCCGCCAGCCGTACCTGCGGAGCATCGCCGTGCGCGACGTCATGACCCGCAACGTGCTGGCGGTGACGCCCGAACAGCTCGTGACCGACGTCGCCTGCCGCATGGTCAGCCACCGCTACGGCTGCCTTCCGGTGGTCCGCGACGAGCAGGTCGTGGGCATCATCACCGCGTCGGACTTCGTGCGCTACATCGCCGGCTGCGCCTGACGCTCCGGTCCACCCGACCCGCCCTGACAGCCCCGGTCAGCCCCCCAGGGCCATCTCCTCGAGCTTCGCGATGCGCTCCTCGGTGCGCGGGTGCGTGCGGAAGAGTCCCGACATCCGGCCGCCGCCCAAGGGGTTGACGATGAACAGGTGCGACGTCGCCGGGTTCACGTCGGTGGGCCGCGCGTGGGCGTACTGCTCCAGCTTCGCCAGCGCCGAGGCGAGGGCGCGCGGCTTGCCGCTGATCTCCGCGCCCGCCTTGTCCGCCCCGAATTCGCGGGAGCGGCTCACGGCCATCTGGATGAGCACCGCCGCCATGGGCGCGGCGATCATCATGACGATGGCGACGATGGGGTGGACGCCCCGGCCGCGGTCTCGCCCCCCGCCAAAGAACAGCCCCCACCGGCTGATCATCGTGATGGCGCCGACCATCGACGCCGCCACCGTCGACAGCAGGATGTCGCGGTTGCGCACGTGGCCCAACTCGTGGGCGATCACGCCTTCGAGTTCGTCCTGGTCCACCAGCTCCAGCAGCCCCGTCGTCGCCGCCACGACGGCCGACTTCGGCCCCCGCCCCGTCGCAAACGCGTTGGGCCCGGCGCTGGGGATGATGGCGACCCGCGGCATCGGCAGACCGGCCCGCTCGGCGAGCCGGCGCACGGTGCCCACGAGCTGGGGCGACTCGGCTTCGGTCACGACCCGCGCCTTGTAGACCCGCAGGACAATCTTGTCGGAGAACCAGTAGCTGCCCACGTTCATGGCCAGCGAGATGACCAGGGCCACACTCGCGCCCCCGCGTCCCCCCAGCGCTCCGCCCAGCAGCACCAGCAGCGCGCTCAGGATTGACATCAGCAGCAGGGTCTTGACGAAGTTCATGGGGGCCTCGGAAGCGGTTCGCTCGACCCGGGCAACCTAGGCAGTCCGGGGCGAATGTCCATCCCCCTCGACGGCATCCCGGGGCGGCGGCATCCTCCCCGCCATGCGCATGCACTCGTGGAACATCAACGGCATCCGGGCGGCCTGGGACAAGGGCTTCGGCGCTTGGCTCACGTCCGTCGACTCCGACCTCGTCTTCGTCCAGGAGACCAAGGCGATGCGGGACCAGATGAAGGCCCACATCGTCGACGTGCCCGACTGGGCGGGGGCCGAGTTCCACTGGGGCGTGCGCAAGGGCTACAGCGGCGTGGGCGTCTACTACCGGCGGCAGCCCGACGAGATCTACGTGGGCCTCGGCATCGAGGAGTTCGACCGCGAGGGCCGCGTCATCGGCGTGCGCTACGGCGACCTCGTGGTCTACGGCAACTACTTTCCCAACGGCGGCAAGGGCCCCGAGCGGGTCGACTACAAGCTGCGCTTCTACGACGCGATGCTCGCGCGCATGAAGGAGCTCCGCCGCCAGGGGCTGCAGGTCGTGGTCACCGGCGACTACAACACCGCCCATCACCCCCACGACCTCGCCCGGCCCAAGGGGAACAAGTCCACGTCGGGGTTCCTGCCCGAAGAGCGGGCCGTGCTCGACCGCTGGGAGGCCGATGGCTGGCACGACAGCTACCGCATCGCCCGCCCCGACGAGCGCGAGCGGTACTCGTGGTGGTCCATGCAGACGCGCGCCCGGGAGCGGAACGCCGGCTGGCGCATCGACTACTTCTGGGTGCCCGACGAACTGAGGGACCAGGTCGTCGACGCGACCATCCTCGACGACGTCGTGGGCAGCGACCACGCGCCGGTCTTCCTGGAGCTGTCAGGCTTCTGAGCAGTCTGCAGGGCCGCTTCGGCCCGCCTGCGGCATGCCTGCGCGGGCTCCCCGAGCCTCCTCGGCGCTGCGCGCCTGCGGGGTCTCGCTCCGCTCAGGTCCCGAATCCGAACCCCGCTTTGGTCTTGTACAGAGCCGCCACCTGGGCGCCGTACCCGTTGTAGAACTGAGTCTCGATGCGCTCGCCCGTGTCGAGCAGACGCTCGGTCGCCTGGGACCAGCGCTTGTGGGGGATCGCCGGGTCGACGATTCCCCAGAAGTCGTATTCGTCGGCTGCCAGCTTGTTCCAGAACGTCGGCGGCTGCTCGGCCACAAACTCGATGCGGGTGATCGCCTTGATCTGCTTGAACCCGTACTTCCACGGCGTGATCAGCCGCAGGGGTGCGCCGTGCTGGCCGGGCAGCGGCTTGCCGTAGACCCCGGTCACCAGCAGCGACAGCTCGTTGCGTGCCTCCGGGATCGTCAGCCCCTCGTGGTAGGGCCAGGGGTACCAGCTCTGGGCTGCCTGCGCCGGCAGCTCCCGGGGGCGGTCGAGCCCTACGAAGCGCACGTACTTAGCCGACGACAGCGGCTTCGCCAGGTCGACCAGCGCCCGCAGCGGGAAGCCCGTCCACGGGATGGTCGCGCTCCAGGCTTCCACGCACCGGAATCGGTAGTGCCGCTCTTGCTGGTCGAAGCGACGGATGAGGTCGTCGACGTCGATGGAGAGGGGCTTGTCGACGAGGCCGTCGATCGTGATGGCCCAGGGGCGATGCCGGTAGCGGTTGGCCAGGGTGTGGACCTGGTCCTTGGTCGTCGTCAGCTCGTAGAAGTTGTTGTGCTGGCTCGCCAGGGACTCGGGCGTCAGGGTCCGGCCCGGGTCGAAGGCGGGGTTGTGGGCGGCGGGGAACTTCGCGAGCAAGTCGGTGGCGAGCGGGGCCTGAGGGGCGCCGTCGGCCTGGGCGCAGCCGGCGGCCAGCAGCGAGGCCCCCCCGAAGCCGAGCGCCGTCAGCAGCTGCCTCCGGTTCCAGTACGCCGACTCGTCGGTCAGCGTGCGTTCGGGCAGCTCCCAGGGACGTCGGACCTTCACGTTCATCGCGGCCTCCGCATCCCTGTACGACCGAACGGGCCGCGCGGTTTCAAACGAATGAGTTGTTGATCAGCTCGCCGAGTCCCCCGGCCCCCGGGACGATGTAGTGGATCTCGTTGCAGCCGCGCTCGCCATCGGTCGTGCCCGGGGTTGCCGCGAGGGCCTCGGGCGTGGACAGGCCGCGGTCCAGCCGCAACGCGAACACGTGGGTGTCGGGGTGATCGGCCTTCATGCGCGCCAGGAACTCGGGCGTGACGATGAGGTGCAGCGTCGCGATGGCCCGCGGACGGCCGGGCAGGACGCCGATCAGATCGACGGCGTCGGACATCGACCCGCCGGTCGCGCCCATGGGGTCGGGCACGAGCACGAGGGCTCCGTCGACGCCCCCGCCGAACTTGCTGCCGCTGTGGTCGACGCCCACGACCGCGCCGTCGGCGTCGCATCGGCGCTCCATCGTGACGTGATCGATGCGGACTCCCGCGGGGTCGAGCAGCTCGTTGAACAGTGCCGCGCCCTGGTACGCCGGCAGCGTGCCCGCGCGGGCGACGCCCACGAGCACCACCTTGCTGTTGCGATCGATGGCCTCGCCCACGTAGGCCGCGGAGCTGTGCGTCGCCGCCATCCGGGTCGGAACCCGGACCGCCTTGCGCGGCAGCAGCGCGTTGGCCGCCGCCAGGAAGAGCTGCTCGTACAGCCGCTCCAGGATCCGGTTGAAGGCGGGCTGCTGGCAGGAGCCGTTGCCCAGCTGCGCCAGCAGCGTCAGCGCCACCGGGTCGGCGAGCAGGTGCACGCGATCACCGTAGCCATGCTCGATCTCGGGCAGCGTCCAGGGGATCTGCCCGTAGGCGGTCTCGTCGCTCATGTGTCCTCCAACAATCCGATGCGGTCCAGCATCTCCGAAGCCCAGGTCAGCAGCGCCAGCACGGCCTGCAAGGAGCCGTCGGCGGCGATGCGACCCAGGAGGCCCACCGGCCCCGGCCCACCGTCGGGAGCGGGGGCGATCACCGCCTCCATCACGCCCGGCGCCTCGGCCAGCAGCATCAGCGACTCCAGGGTGGCGGGGTCGCCCAACAAGCCGCCGAGCGTCGCCAGGAAGTCCAGGTCCGGATCGATGGCGAGCAGGGGCGCCAGGTGCTCGAAGAACTCGTTGGACTCCGACCCCTCGTGCTCCAGCAGCTCCGCCCAGCCCAGCAACCAGTCCGCGATCTCGTCGCCGTGCGTGGCCAACACCCTCAGCGCCGGCTCGGCGATGAGCAGAAGCGGCCGCTCCCCCTGTCGTGGCGCCACCAGGAACTGCAGCACGTCGAGCAAGTCGTGTACGTCGCCGAGGGCCGCCGGATCCGAGGGCGCGACCCAGGCCCCGAGGATGGCGAGCAGCCTCGCCAGGAAGGCGCCGTCCAACACCTCGCGGCCGTGGGCGGCGAGGCTCGGTCCGGCGCCCGAGCGATGCACGTCCCCCAGCACGTCGACCACCTCGGGGATGCGATCGAAGGAGTCGTGCCCGTCGGCGTACAGCGCGTCGAGCAGCGGGATCAGCGCCTGCAACGCCCCCGACTCGGCGAGGCGGACCAGGGCGCGTGCGCGGTCGCCCAGGGCCGGGTCGACGCCGCTGCAGGCGAATGCGCCGAGGTCGGCCATCAACTGGACCAATCCGGCGGACAGCTCAATGAGGGCGGCGACGTTGTCGGGGTTCCACGACGCCACGGTCTGCAGCAGGAACTCGGCGAGGTTGTCGACCTCCAGGACAAAGCAGTCCACGGGCCCGTCGGCCAGGGCCATGAGCGCGAGCAACGACTCCAGTGCCGAGAGTTCCCCCGCCGACAGCGGGCCCCCCGCAGCGTCCATGACCGTCAACCGGTGCAGCTGATCGGTCAGCTCGTCCAGGTGCCCCCGGCCGTACACGACGCCCAGCGCATCGACCACCGCGGGCCGGGTCACCGGGTCCGCCAGGATGGCCTCCAGCGGGGGCGAGACCGCCTCCCCCAGGTGGCGTCCCCCCAGCCCGTCCGAGGGCGTCAGCATCGCTTCGACGACCGGGACCAGCGTGTCGCCGCCCGGCCCCACCGATGCCTCGAAGTAGGCGGCCCAGGCGACCGGCATGTCCGCGAACAGGACGGCCTCGTCGCCTTCGACCATCCGCGCGAGCGCATCCAGGCCCGAGGCCAGCTGCGGCATGGCGGTCAGTTCCGCGATGGCGCCGCCGAGGGGGTCCAGGCGATCCCCATCCAGCACCGCCCCCGACAGGGTCGCGATCCAGCCCGGCAGCGGCGCGACCATGCCCTCGGCGATCGCCCCGGGCTCGGCGAACGGCCCCCCGTCGGCCGTCGCAAACGCTCCTTCGATCTGGACCCACGGCCGACCGAACGACCACTCGGCCACGGTGTGCACCACGTGCAACAAGAAGGCGTCCTGCTCCTGCAGGAGGTGGCTGGCCTGCTGGATCCAGTCCACGACCCCGGCGTCGCCGGCGGCCGCGTTCACCAGCCGGGCTACCTCCTGCTCCGCCGGGGTGCCCCGTCGGGTGGGCGCGACTTCCACCGAGTCCACGAGGCCCTCGAGCTCGTCGAAGCCGCGGTGCAGGTTCAGGCAGCGCCACAGCGGGCGCAGCTCGCCGGAGTCGGCGAGGCCGTCGGTCAACGACACCGACAGACACGGGTTGTCGTCCGCCGTGGCGGGGTCGGTGTTGGACGGGGCGAGCCCGGACGCGCAGCCGGCCAGCAGGCCGAGCGCCGTCAAGCAGGGGGCGCGCAGGAAGCTAGTCCAGCGTGAACCGCGCACCGAACTGCAGCACGGGCCCCGCGGCGAGGCTCTTCTCGAACCGGAACAGACCGCCCACTTCGGCGAACAGCTGGACCACGTCGTTGACCTTGTAGCGGACGGCGGGGCCGACCTGAGCCTGGACGTAGAAGCGGATGTGCTGAACGAGCGGGGCGACGGCGACGTCCGTGAACAAGTAGACGCCGAACTTCTGGTCGAGGTCGGGGAGCAGCTGGATCGTGGCCCCGCCGCCGAACAGACCGGAGTGGGTCACTCCGCCCGTCAGCGCGTTGCCGTCTTCGTCCGTCTGGCCGACCACGTCGAGGTCGAGGGTGGCCTGGTACCAGACCTTCAGCCGACCGTGGACCCGGCTGGTGCTGCTGCCGAGGTTCACCTCGAGGCCGACGCCCTGGTTCATCGCCTTGCCGAGGCCGCCACCGTCCCGGAGCGCTCCACCGAAGTGGAAGCCGGTCGTGTCGTACACGCCCAAGCCTCCCGCCAGCGCAGGCGCAGGGGCGAGGAGAAGGAGGGCCAACAGGGGGAGCCATCGACGCATGGCGGGCATCCTACAGAAAGGCGCGCGACGCGGTGTGCGCGCTTCGATTCCCGGCGTCCCGCGGGGGTTGCCCGCGTTTCAGCAGCGGACCCTCAAGCCCGCGGAAAGCGCGCCAGCACATCGTCGAGCGTCGGCGCGACCGGGGGAACCCACGGGCGCCCGGACCAGATGTAGTCGCCGGTGGTCGGGTCCGACATGAGGTTCGCCTCGATGGGGAACCACTTGCAGTAGTCGGCCACCTTGTCCTGCAGCTCCTGGAGGCCGCAGCGCTCCAAATGCCGGTCCCAGGCCCGGTTGAAGGCGATGCACTGCTGCCGGTCCTCATCCAGGCGCGCCGAGAACAGCCGCTTGCGGTGATCGCGGCGGCCGATGGGATCGGCGCCCGCAGACGTCAGCAACGACTGGCGGACCTCCCGGCCCTCGTCGTCGATGCGTCCCTCGCCGGCCGCACCCCACAGCTCAGCGTGGCGCAGCTCCAGGTCGTCCCAGAACTGCTTGAGGCGACGCTCCAGGTTCTTCGTCCGCTGGGAGAACGCGGGTGCCCCGTGCAGGGCTCCGACGCGCGCGCCGACCCCGACGCGGAAGTTGAACTGGAACTTCCGCAGGTCCAGGGCCCGGGGGGGATCCACCTGCGCGAGCTTGGTCCGGTCGGTCACGGCGCCTCCTTGCCTCCGCACCCTGCGGTCGCCTCGGACTCGACGCAAGCCCCGATTGGCGCCGGCCACAACCAGACAGGGCGACCCGAAGGCCGCCCTGTCCGTGCAAGCGTTCCCCCCAGACACAACAACGCGCGGGGGAATCGTCCACCGTCGGCTCGATTGCACCGTCGGCGGGGGGCATCCTGTGCCCCACCTGTTGCTGAGACGTGGCGGGACCTGTGTCCATTCGATGAAGAAGGGTTGGCATCGCCGTGACCGCGCCCGTGGAACCCGACGAGGAACACACCCTGCTCGCCGAGCGCCCCCGCGGCCGCCGGGCGCCCCGCTCCCTTCAGGACGCCGCCGAGGCGTCACGCATCGACTTCGAGCGGGAGGTCGAAGAGCAACGGCCCCGCCGCCGCCGCCGCAAGCGTCGGCGCAAGGAACCCGCCGTCCACCGCACCTTGTTCGTGCGGCTCCTGGTCACGTTCCTCGCCGTGCTGGCGATGTACGGCGCGTTGACCCAGCTGCTGGCGTACCGGTTGGGCGCCAACGTCCTCGCCGACTCGTTCCAGCGGCAGCTCAGCGGGCCCGCGCTGGTGGGGCTGGAGGACTACCTGTCGGTCCAGCTGGGCAACGGCGCCGATGCCCGGGCGCTGCAGTCCTACCTCGACTCCCGCTACGGCGAGTACGAGCGCATGACCGTCGCCGTCTACGACAGCCGCGGTCGCCGCCTCGCCCAGCGCGCCGGCAGCCCGGGCGAGGCCCCGCCCCGGTTGTCCCAGACCCGCCAGCAGACCGTCGCCGCGGGCGAGGTCTTCCGCGAGGCCCTCGGCCTGGGCTTCCTCGCGGTGGGCCCCGTCGACAAACCCGGCCCCGGCGTGCACGGCTTCGTCTTCCTCGCCGCCCAGCCCGACCGCGCACGCACGGTCAACCTGATCATCGAGGCCACCTGGCGCTTCGCGTTGCCGGTCTTCCTGCTGGCCGTGCTGACCGCGTACCTGGGCACCGCGTCCATCACCGACCGACTGCGGCGGGCCGAAGCCGCCGTAGCGAAGATGGCCAAGGGCGACCTCTCCGCTCGCATCCCCGTCGAAGCCGCCGACGAGATCGGCAAGGTGGGCATGGCGTTCAACCGCACCATGGACCTCCTCGAGCACACCGTGCGGGAGCTCGAGGCGGTGGACGAGAACCGGCGCCGGCTGGTCGCGGACTTCGCCCACGAGCTGAACACGCCGCTGACCAACGTGCTCGCGTACCTCGAGACGCTGCTCATGGCCGAGGACGAGGGGGGGATGGACGACACCACCCGCCTCGGCTTCCTGCAGGTGGCCCACGACGAGGCCCACCGGCTGGCGCACCTCGCCCGGGACCTGGAGACGCTGACGAAGCTGGAGGCCGGCCGCCTCGCGCTGGATCGCGGCGTCGTGGACCTGTCGCGGGTGGCCGTGGAGCTGGCCCGCCGGGTGATCCCGCGCGCCGAGCAGCAGGGGCTGACGGTGCACACGGACATCGAGCCCGGCGGCGAGCTGGTGGGCGACCGGATGCGGCTGGAGCAGGTGGGCATGAACCTGCTGGAGAACGCCCTGCGCTACACGAAGGAAGGCGCCATCACGGTGCGCGTCCGCTGCAGCGAGCACGCCGTCCGCCTGGAGATCGAAGACACCGGGCAGGGCATCCCCGAAGACGATCTCAACAAGGTCATGGACCGCTTCTACCGGGTCGACGAGTCGCGCAATCGAAGCACCGGCGGCAGCGGGCTGGGCCTCGCGATCGTCGGCGGGATCGTGCGGCGCCACGGCGGACGCGTGGAGATCGCGAGCCGGTTCGGCGAGGGCACCACGGTGTCGCTCCAGTTCCCCCGCGAGGGCACCGCGGCCGACGAGCGGGCCCCGCTGATGGACGACTCGCTGGGCTGAACCGCCCCCCAACCAGGAGGGCCGCCGCCCCGAATCGGAGCGACGGCCCAAAGTGCCTGGAGTGTGGAGGCCCGTAAGCCGAGTTCTGTTCCGGGCGGTGTTGCCACCCACCCATCAGTGACCATTCGTCTAGGCCCGCCGTTGCCGACGGGCTCAAGCGGCATACCCGAATGCAGGGGGCGGGCCGCCCCACGACGCATTCCTATCAGCCTTGCACCAGGTGGGGTTTGCCTGGCCGCCCCCGTTACCGAGGGCGCCGGTGCGCTCTTACCGCACCCTTTCAACCTCACCGACAGCTCCCGAAGGAGCCGCCACGTCCCCGCCGCCGGCGCGTTCGACCGGACGCAGGACGCGGGGCGGTTTCCCGTCCCGGCGGTCTGCTCTCTGTTGCACTTGCCTTCGACTTTCGCCGACCGGTCGTTAACCGGCACCCTGCCCTGTGGAGCTCGGACTTTCCTCCTGCTGCAAAAAGCAGCCGGCGGCCACTCTGATCTCCGTTCCAGACGGGGAGGAACCTGCCAACCCGACCGGGCATTGGCAAGCCGGTGCCCGCCGACGCTTGGGGCCCGATGGGCCTCCGGTGTAGGGTCCGCGGGTCTTTCACCGGAGTCTCCGATGCCCCGAATCGTCCTGCTTCTTGGCCTGCTCGGCGCCACCTTGTCCCTCACGGCCTGCAGCCGCGGCGGCAGCAGCGGGAGCGGGTCCGACGACGACGACGACTCGGCCCCGGCCGACGACGACGACGCCGCCGACGACGACGACGCGGCCGACGACGACGACGCGGTCACCGTCGAGACCGACTGCGACGACGGGTTGGACGACGACAGCGACGGCGACATCGACTGCGCCGACAGCGACTGCGAGGGCGACGACGCCTGCGTCGAAGGCATCTGCGACGACGGCCTCGACGACGATGGCGACGGCGACATCGACTGCGCCGACAGCGACTGCGAGGCGTTTGCGCCGTGCACCTGGCCCACCGCCGTCGCCCACAACGCCCACTTCGCGTTCGAGGTCGACTCCGCCTGGAGCTGGGCCGTCGACGACTGCAACAGCGAGTTCAACTCGGCCATCAGCAGCCCCGGGTTCAACGAGTGCACCACGTGCGACCGCGACTTCAGCGGCACCGTCACCCCCGTCCAGACCGCGTGCCAGGACCTCGTCGGGGAGCCCCTCCCCTCGTCGGTGACCTACGGGATCATCTTCGACAGCCCCAACAACCCCGGGTGCTGGTCGGTCTTCGCGCCCGACGGCGACGGGATCTACGGCGACTCCGCCGGCGATGCCTGCGACAACGGCAACGGGACCTACGTCCTGGTCCGCACGGACCCGGTCGACGTGCCGGACTTCGGCGACGTCGGCGACCTGACCACCACGCTCAGCTTCACGCCCAACTAGTCGTTCGGTGTCCTTCGGTGACCTTGTCGCCGCGCTGAGGGGCGCGACGCCGGCCCCTGCGCGCCGCGTGGGGGAGCGCCTCGCCGAGGCCGGCAAGGTCGCGCTGCGCAATCGCGACGAGGACGAGTGGACGCTGCAGGTCGTCGCTGGCGGTCAGGCGTTCGACGTCGAGCTGTGGCCCGAGGACGCTGAGTGGGAGTGCTCGTGCGAGGCCGAGGGGTGCGCCCACGCGTGGGGGGCCCTGCAGGCGGCCCAGGCCGGGTCGTTCGGCGAGGCGAGGGAGGTCCCGACCCTGGCCGTCGGGCTGCATCGCGACGATCGCTGGCTGAAGCTGTCGCTGCTCATCCGCACCGGCGACTCGCTCAAGACGGCCGCCGGCATCCCCGCGGGCGTGGAGCTGGGGGAGACGCTGGCCCGGCTCCTGCGGCACCTGCGCGACGTCCCCGGGGACCGGATTCCGGGCCGGCTGAACAAGTTCTTGCTGGGCGCCCTGCTGGAGCAGGACGAGGTCCTTCTCGACGGTGAGCCCATCGGCGTCAGCAAGGTCGGGCTCGACGTCGTCGGCCGCGTGGACCCGCTGGGCGCCGGGTTCCGGCTGACGCTGGCAGACCCCGACGGCGTGGACGCGGCCTTCGACGGCGACCCCGTCCTGCTCCTGTCCGACGGCGTCCTGCGGCCGCGGGGCTACGCCCGCCTGTCGACGCTGCAGCGGAACCAGCTGGCCGCGCCCATGATCTTCTCGTCCCACGAGCTGCCCCGCCTCACGTCGGAGTGGATGCCGGCGCTGAGCAAGGCCGGGGTCCAGGTAGTCCGCAGCGAGGCGGTGCCCGAGTCCCGGCCGGCGGGCCTGCACGCGGCGCTGCACGCCGTGCCTCGGGCGGGCTCCCTGGAGCTGCTGGCCCGGGTCGTCTACGGGGACCCGCCGGTGGCCGAACTGGTCGATGGGCAGCTGATCCCCTTGGGCGGCGTGACCGCGCTGCCCCCCCGGGACCGACGGCGGGAAGCGGAGTTGGTGGGTCGCTTCGAGCGGGAGCTCGGGATGCGACCGGGCCGCCGGCTGATGCTGCGGCCCGAGCAGGCCGCGCGCCTCCTGCGGGACCGCCTGCCGCGGTTCTCGGGGGACATCATCGGGCGGGAGTCCCTGGAGGCCTACCGGATCCAGGCCGACGTCCTGCAGCCCCAGCCCCGCTGGGGCAGCGACGGCCTGCACCTGAACTTCGGGGGCGGCGGAGCCGTGGTCGGGGCCGACCGCGTCCTGGCCGCGTTCGAGGCCGGCGAGGACCTGGTGGCCCTGCAAGGCGGCGGATTTGCGCCGTTGCCCACGGACTGGCTGGCCGAGCACATCGACCACGCGAAGCTCGCCACCGGCGCCGGGGGCATGCACACCGCGGTGCTGGCCGCGGAGCTGTTCGAGGCCACCGACCGGCCGCCGCCGCCGGACCTGACCGGCCTCGTCGCGGTGCTGCGCGATGAGGACGGAGTCCCCGACCGCGATCCGCCGCCCGGTCTGCGGGCCGAACTGCGGACCTACCAGCGCCGGGGGCAGTCCTGGCTGCGCGCGCTGGTCGAGCAGGGCCTCGGCGCGGTGCTCGCCGACGACATGGGGCTGGGCAAGACGCTGCAGGCGCTGGCCGTGCTGCTGGACCGCAAGGACGCCGGGCCCGCGCTCGTCGTCGCGCCCACGTCGGTGCTCGCCAACTGGGAACGGGAGGCGAGCAAGTTCACGCCGTCGCTGCGGGTCGTTCGCCTGCACGGCAGCCGTCGGACGGCGGGCTACGCGGCGCTCAAGCGCGGCGAGGTCGACGTCGCGATCACCTCGTACGCGCTGCTGCGCCTCGACGCCGACCGCCTCGACCGGCGCTGGTCGACGGCCGTGCTCGACGAGGCCCAGGCGATCAAGAACCCCGAGTCCCAGACCGCGAAGGCGGCCCACGCCATCCAGGCCGACGCGAAGATCGCCCTCACCGGCACACCCATCGAGAACCGCCTGTCCGAGCTGTGGTCGCTGATGGAGTTCATCAACCCCGGCTTCTTCGGCCCCCGCTCGGCGTTCGAGCAGCGCCTGGGCCGCCCCGCCGCGGCGGGAGACCCCCAGGCGGTGGCCGCGCTGCGCGGTCGGGTCCGGCCCTTCTTCCTGCGGCGGCTCAAGGCCGAGGTGGCGCCCGACCTGCCCCCGCGGACGGTGACCGTGCTCAGCGTGCCGCTGCTGCCCGAGCAGCAAGTCGCCTACAACAAGATCAAGCGCGCCGGCCGCACCGAGCTGGGCGCCGGCCCCCAGCGGCGGATGCGGGTGCTCGCCCTGCTCACGCGTCTGCGTCAGGCGGCCTGCGACGCCTCGCTCCTGCCCGACGAAGAGGACGTGCCGTCGGGCAAGCTCGACGCGCTCCTGGAGCGGCTGGAGGAGCTCGCCGAAGAAGGGCACCGGACGCTGGTGTTCAGCCAGTGGACCAGCCTGCTGGACCGGGTCGAGCCCCGGCTGGAAGCCGCCGGGCTGACCTGGCTCCGCCTCGACGGCTCCACCCGCGATCGGCAAGCCCTGGTCGATGAGTTCCAGTCGGCCGACGGTCCGCCCGTGTTCCTCATCTCCCTGAAGGCCGGCGGCACCGGCCTGAACCTGACCGCCGCCGATCACGTCTTCCACCTGGACCCCTGGTGGAACCCGGCCGCCGAGCAGCAAGCCACCGACCGCGCGCATCGGATCGGGCAGGACAAGCCCGTGTTCGTCTGGAAGCTCGTGTCCGAAGGAAGCGTCGAGGAGCGGGTGCTCGCCCTGCAGGAGCGCAAGCGCGCTCTGGCCGACGCCGTCCTGTCCGACGCCGACGGCGCGGCGGCCTTGGGCGTCGACGAGCTCGAAGCTCTGCTGCAAGACTGAACCGATGCCCTTGTACTCCTACCTGTGCGCCGACTGCGGCGAAGAGCTCGAACTGCTTCACGGCATGACCGAGTCCCGATCCTCCTGCGGCCTGGACTGCAAGCGGCGCGACTCCGGCGCGTTCGGCAAGGGCTCCGTCCGGCGGCTGGTCACGGCGGCCAACCTGGGCCGGACCGGCAAGGGCGGCGACGTCAGCGCCGAGCAGCTCATCCGGGACACGATGTCCATGAACCCGACCCAGCGGGAAGCGCTGCGCGACGCCGCCCGGGCCCGCATGGGCGGCGGGCTCACCGAGGGCGACCTCGACAAGCTGCGTGATGGAGGGATGGCCGTGTACCGGAACCAGGGCGACGGCACGATGAAGCGCACGGGCGGCGACGCCGAGCTCCCCGACACCCTCAACACCACGAAGTCGTGATGCGCCTCGCGCTCATTCCGTTGGTGCTCCTGCTGGGGGCCTGCAACGTGCCCGACGACGACGACGACTCCGCGGGGGTCCGGGCCGGGGCCTGCAGCGCGGGCGAAGTCAGCTGCGTCGACATCGACACGATCCAGTACTGCGAGGGCGGCGAGTGGACCGAACCCCGCGCCTGCGAGCCCCTGGGCGAGCCCCCCACCCAGATCCGCACGATCTGCCAGGAGGACGCGGGGGGCTGCGGCCCGTGAGGGTCGGCCACGTCCCGGTGGGTGCTCTACACTCCGCGGCCATGACCCCCGTGACCCCGGACGACACGCTCCCCCTCCCCGAAGAGCCTCGTGAAGATCCCTGGGAGCCGGTCGACGACCTCGCGGCCCCCGACGAGGTGGTCCCCCCGCCGGCGGAGGAGCCGCCCGAGACACCCTCCGTGGAGCCATGGGCCGATGTCGACGACCTCGACCAGGTGGACGTCGCCTTGGCCCCGGAGGTGGTGCCGGAGTCCGAAGACGCCTGGGCTCCCGTAGACGAACAGCCGGTCCCGATGCCGCCCCCGGCAGCGGCGCCTCCCCTGCCCCCGCCCCTGCCGGCCTCGGCGGCGCCGACGAAGCCCCGCCGCTCCCTGCCGTGGCGCGGAGTGGCGACCTGCCAGGCCCCTGAGTTGCCGTCCCTCCTGTGCACCTGCGACACGACGGCGGCGGCCTCGACCCTGCTCGTCGCCGCCTGGGAACCGTCCGAAGCCGGTCGCGTCCAGTTCCGGCTGTCCGACGACGGCAACTGGGTCGACGCGCTCCTGGCGCCCGGCGACTGCGTGGACCTCGCCATCGAGCTGGACGGGGAGTCCCTGACGGTGCGGGCGGCGCTGTCGGTGGGCGCCGGCCACCGCGGACTGCGGTTGGGGCGCGACGCGCTCGCGGGCCGCTTCCTGGTCGACTGCTCCGAGGTCTCCTGACCCGCCCCCGCTACAGCGGGTGCACCGCGACCACGTCGCCGCTGGAACTGGACGAGAACAGCAGGCTCCCGTCGATGGTCGCGATCCCCTCCAGCACGCCGTCGGCGGCGTAGTAGACCGTGTCGGCGTCGGCCGCGATGCCCCAGACGTCGCCGCCGGAGCCGTCGACGGTCCAGACCTCCTCGGCCGTCGTCGCGTCCCAGGCCACGAGCCCCGCGTCCGAGCGTGCGCCGATGGCCAGCCCGTCGGCGAGCACGAGCCCGCGCAACACCTCGGTGCTGTCCGAGGCGGCGATGGGCGCGCCCGCCGTCGTGGCGAGGCCAACCCCCGAACCCAGGATCGCGTAGGCGACGGTGTCGCCCGACACGGCCACGAAGTCGACGTCGGCGTCGGTGGGCAGCGTCCAGGACCGCGTGAAGTCGCCGTTGAGCGGCAGCGCAGTCACCCCTTCGACCAGGCCGACGTAGGCCACGCCCCCCGCGATCACGATCTGGGACACCGCCGGGTCGTCCACGTCGGCCTGACCGTCCACGTCGCCGGTGGTCGGGTCGATCCGCCGGATCGGGTCGCCGCCGAGCAGCGCCACGCCGCCCCCCGCGGCCAGGGCTTCGTCGGCCGCGTCGGGCAGGTCCAACAGCAGGTCCTGCCGCCACAGCTCGCTGCCGTCGGCGGCGTCGAGGCCGAAGAGCCAGTCGAAGCTGCGCGCCAGCACGACGCCGTCGCTGGGCCCCGCCACCGCCACGATGTCCTGGGGAAGAGTCGCCGGCGCCGACCAGGCCGCGACCCCGTCGGACAGGGAGAACGCCGCGACCTGGTCGGCAGCGCCCACGAACACGAGGTCCCCGTCTTCGGTGAGGGAGACCTTGTTGGCCGACGCGATCGACGCCGACCACTCCGACGTGCTGCCGTCCTCAGACACCGACAGCCGGATCAACTGACCCGAGTCGGTCGCGATCAGGACGGGCGTGCCGTCGCCTCCGAGGATCCCGTCCAGGATCCCGCAGCCGGACAACACGATCGGGAACAGCAGCAGCAGTCGGTGCATGGGGCCTCCGCGGGGTAGACGGCGTCGCGCGCCGATCGATTCAATACCCCGGAACGATCACCACGCGCCCGTGGTCCTGGCTGCCCCAGAAGGGCGCACCCACGGCGAGGTCGGGGGACCCGTCACCGTTGAAGTCTGGCAGGGCCAACAGGCTGCTGCCCAGGTAGTCGCCGTCGTCTCCGCCTAGCAGGCTCCAGGACGCCGCCGACGCAGGGGCCGGGGAGCCCAGCGCGCCCAACGGGCCCTCCATGGCCAGAACCTGGCCGCGGTCGCCGCCGGGTCCATCCCACCCGGGCACCCCGATGTGCACCTCGGGGGTGCCGTCGCCGTCGAGATCGACCACCGCCAGGGCGGTGCCCGCGGCCTCACCGCTGGCGCCCTGGAAGTAGAAAGGCGACCACCCGAACGCGCTCGTCGACGTCGGAGCGGGGCTCGCGCCGATGGCCACCCCGGCCATTCCGTGGCCGTCGTTGGCGTCGGGGCCAGCGAACAACAGGTCGTTCACTCCGTCGTCGTCCGCGTCTCCGGCGGCCAGGTAGCCACCGATGCGCTGGGGCCAGGCGGTGTTCCCCGTCAGCAGTCGCGGCGCGTCGCCGAGATCGCCGTCGGTTGGGACCGAGCCCCCCTGGAAGAGGGCCATTCGGCCGGTGTCGGAGTTCCACCCCGCCGATCCAACCGCGAAGTCGTCGACGCCGTCGTGGTTCCAGTCGATCTGCCCGACCAGGGCATCCCCCGACTGGGGATCGTCGTCCGTCCCTTCGATGAGTGCGTCGGCGCCGTCGACGTCGTAGGCGACGTTCCACGTCGTCCGACCAAAGAACACGGCCGTCCGACCGCGGATGACGTTCGCCCGGTTGAACCAGGGGCAGGTGAACCCGAAGTCCCCGGTGCCGTCGTTGTTGACGTCGCCCAGGAACGCGACCGCGTGGCCGCACTGCTCGGTGGGGAAGCTGCCGTCGATGACGACGTCGGCGGTGCCCGTGGCGCGGGCGCCGCTTGGGGGCGAGGCGCTGCCGAACCACACGTACACCCGGCCGCCGGGGGGGCTCGGATTGCTCGGGCTGCCCTGCTGCTCGCCGACGATCAGATCGTCGTAGCCGTCGTCGTCCACATCTCCCAAGGCGACCGAGTAGCCGAATCGCAGGTGCGGCACGGTGCCCGCGACGCTGAACTGGGCAGCCAGCGTGGCCGGCGGCGAACCGATGTCGTACGGCGTCCCCAGGAACAGCGAGATCTTCCCCCTCGCGTCGTCGAAGAAGCCGCTGCCGCTGACGAAGTCGCTGAGGCCGTCGCCGTTGAAGTCGCCGACGGCGAGGGCGTCCCCAATGCGCTCCGACGTCCCGGCACCCTGGGCCACGGGGCCGATGGTCTCGATGCCCAGGTCCCCCACGTAGCCACCGTCCACCACGCCGTCGCAGTCGTTGTCGATGCCGTCGGGGAGGTCCGCGGCGCCGGGGCGCACGTTGGGGTCGGCGTCGTCGCAGTCGCTGGTGCAGCCGTCGTAGCCGTCTCCGTCGAAGTCCTCGGCCGCGCCTTCGTCGATGTCGCCATCGCAGTCGTCGTCGGCCTGGTTGCACAGCTCCGTCGCCCCGGGCCGGACCGACGCGTTGCCGTCGTTGCAGTCGGCGGGGTCGCTGCAGGTGGTGTAGCCGTCCCCGTCGTTGTCGAAGTCCTCGTCGATCTGCTCGTCGCAGTCCTCGTCGAGGCCGTTGCAGACCTCGCCGGCGCCCGGGTTGACGTCCGGATTGTCGTCGTCGCAGTCGACGCCCCCGCAGGGCGAGTAGCCGTCTCCGTCGGCGTCCCAGCCTTCGTCGATCTGGCCGTCGCAGTTGTCGTCGACGCCGTTGCAGACCTCGTCGGCGGTGGGTCGGATGGCGGGGTCGGTGTCGTCGCAGTCGGTCGGCGGACAGAACCCATCGCCGTCGGCGTCGGCCGCCCCCCCGTCGTCGATGAGGCCGTTGCAGTCGTTGTCGACCTGGTCGCACAGCTCGAGGGCGCCGGGGTAGACGGCGGGGTCCGAGTCGTCGCAGTCCGCGGGGTCGCTGCAGGGCAGCACGCCGTCGCCGTCTTCGTCGTGGCCTTCGTCGATGGCTCCGTCGCAGTCGTTGTCCGCGCCGTCGCAGGACTCCCCGGCGCCCGGGAAGACCGCCGCGTTCAGGTCGTCGCAGTCTTCGAACTCCGCCCAGCCGTCGCCGTCGATGTCGGTGGGGGGCGGCGCGAAGAGATCGCACGCGCACAACGGAAGGAGCAAGACGAGGAGCCAACGCATAAGTGCATCCTAGCGGCCGGAGCGCGGGCGTTCCCAGCCCGGACGGGCTCGGCGCGGCTCAGCCGAAGGGCAGCTCGTCGGGACGCACGATGTAGCCGGTGATGGCCGACGCCATCACGACCAGCGGGCTGGCGAGGTACACCTGCCCGGGGCCGCTGCGGCCGGGGAAGTTGCGGTTGATCGCCGAGACCGTGACCCGCTCGGCGGTGTCCGAAACTCCGGGGCCGGCGTTGATGCAGGCGCCGCACGACGGCTCGATCATCTCGACGCCCGCCTGCTCGAACAGGGCGATGTACCCCTGCTCTTCGGCGTACTGCTTGATCTTCTGGCTGCCGAACTGGATGTACGCAGACACCCCGTCGGCGACGCGGCGCCCCTCGGCCACGGCCGGCTTGAGCACAGCGGCGTACAGGTCCATGTCGGTCATCTTGCCGCCGGTGCACGAGCCGCCGTACGCGATGTCGATGGCCACGCGCTCGCCCAGGCTCGCCAGCGGGACCCCGTTGCGCGGGTCCCCGGGCGTCGCGACCATCGGCTCGAGCGCCGACAGGTTGATCGTGAAGCGCGCGACGTACTCGGCGTCGGCGTCGGCGCGGATGAACCCGGCTTCGATCTCCTCGCGGCTGAGGCCCGGACGCACGCGCTGCAGGTACTCGACGACGACCTCGTCGGCCTCGACGATGCCGGTGGTGGCGCCGGCCTCGACGGCCATGTTCGTCAGGGTGGCCCGCTCGTCGAACCCGAGGTGCTGCACGCCCTCGCCCCCGAACTCCAGGATCTGACCGATGGCCTTGCTGCCCTTGATGTAGGGCTGCGCCATGAGGAACAGGATGATGTCCTTGGCCGTGACGTCGGGGCGCGGCTTGCCCACCAGGTCGAAGCGAACGGTCTCGGGCACGCGAACCCGGATGTCCTTCGCGTACCAGGCGTTGGCCATGTCCGTGGTGCCGACCCCGAACGCGACCGCCCCCAACACGCCCGCGGTGCAGGTGTGGGAGTCGGTGCCGACGACGACGTGGCCGGGCAGCGCGAGGTCCTCGAGCACCGCGTTGTGGCAGATGGCTTCGGAGCCCTTCTTCGTGCCGTCGTCGTTGGTGACCTCGTCGTACAGGCGAATGCCCTGCTTGGCGGCGAATGCGCGTTGGGCCACCGCGAGGCCGTTGGCTTCCTCCAGGAGGCCCAGCTTGCGGTGCTTCGACGACATCACCTGGTCCAGGAACGTCAGGTGGTCGCGGAAGGCGTAGACGCTCTCGGGGTCCGTCACCTTCGCCTCGTCGCCCAGCGCCTGCGAGAACAGGGCGTCGCCCATGGCCGTCGTGTAGTCGTGGCTGAACCGGATGTCGGTGCGGGCGAAGAAGGCGTCGCCGGGCTTCACGGCGGGCACGCCGATCCGGCCGGCCGCGGCGTCGGCGACGACCCGGCTCGCGTAGACCTTCTCGGCGACGTTCATGGGCCGCGGGGCCGTGTCGGGCACGGCCGCCTGGACCTCACCGGCGAGGCGGGCCTTGTTGTAGGCGAACAACCCGCCGTAGCGGACGATGTCGGCGGAGATCGGGTCGAGGCCGGTGGCGAACTCCTCCAGCGGGATCTCCTCGCCGCCGCGGATCCGGTCGATGAGGCCAAAGTCGCTCGACGTCAGCAGCCCGATGTTCTGGCAGTTCTGGCCGTAGATCTTCTCGACGCTGCGAGCGATCACCAGCTTCGCGCCGGCCCAGAGTTCCGAGTACGGGGCGGTCTCGCGGCTGCTGCCGCAACCCTTGGACTCACCGGACACGATGACGTCGAAGCCGCCGGCCTTCAGCGCGCCGGGGCCGATGGGGCCGCCGCGCAAGCCCACCAGCGAGTAGTGGCCCAGCGTCTCGTCGTAATAGAAGCAGACCCAGCCCGGCGTGATCTCGTCCGTCGAGATGTTGCTGATCAACGGGATGTCGGGGGTCCAGTCCAGGTCTTCGCCGGCGAGCTGGCTCTTGATGAGCTCGGGGTCCTCGGTGAGGAACAGGATGCGTCCGGTGAAGCGGACGGACTCGGGGCGGCGCGCGACGGACTGGGACATGCTGGGCGACTCCGGGGCGGGACGGACGCGACGTCCGGCTCTATCCTTGGTCGTCGGCGAGGCGGCCCTGGGCCGTGCAGCGCACGGGGACTCCCGCCAACGGGCCCCGCTTGGTACCACCGGAGCGCAGCGAAGTGAAGTCGGACCTCTCCCCTGCCCAGCTCCGGTTGCTCGAACAGGTGCACCAGGCCCTGGATGCGGGCGACGACCGACGGGCCCGGCATCTGCTCAAGAAGGTCGATGGGCGCAAGCCGCACCCGGCGGCCGCCTTTGCCCGCTGGCGGGCGCTGTCGCTGGCCGAAGACCTGGGGCCTGCATTGGCTGCGGCGAAGCGCGCCGTCGCCTCGTTCCCCGAAGAGCCGGACCTTCAGCACGCCCTGGGTTGGACCCTGCTGCAAGAGCAGCAGTGGGACGAGGCCATCGCCCACCTGGAGGAGGCCTGCTACCTCGACGCCGACTTCGCTGATGCCTGGTACGACCTCGCTCTGGGGCGCGAAGCGACAGGCGACCTTGCCGGCATGAAGCAGGCCTTCGCGGAGGTCCACGAGCTCGACGGGCTCGACGAGACGCCCCCGCGCTTCTCCGAGCAACAGGTCATGACCTGGGCCGAAGCGGCGCTCGCCGAGCTCCCGGCCCCCATCCGCGAGGCCATCGTCGACCTGCCGATCTTCGTGCAGGACCTGCCCGACGCCTGGATCGTGGAGGACGCGCCGTGGGATCCCCGGTTGCTGGGCCTGTTCGACGGCCCGACGCTGGCGGACCTGCGGTCGGGCGAGGTGGCCGGCCACTCGCCCCACATCTACCTCTATCGGACGAACCTGGAGCGGGTCTGCCCCGACGCCCGGGAGATGAAGCAGCAGGTGCGCATCACGCTGCACCACGAGGTGCTGCACTTCCTCGGCCTCGACGAGGACGAGGTCGATGATCGGGGCCTCGCATGATGCCGGGGACCGTGCTGGTGACCGGCGCCAGTGGCTTCGTGGGCCACTACCTGGTGCCCGCCCTGATCGAGGCCGGCTGGACGGTGCGGGCACTGGTGCGTCACCTGCCTCGCGGCGTGAAGCTGGCCCAGGCCGGAGCGACGCTGCATCGGGGGGACCTGCTCGACCCCCCGTCGCTGGCGGCGGCGGTGCTGGGGTGCGACGCCGTGCTGCACCTCGCGGCGGTCGCGGACAGCTCCGACGCCGAGCTGAACCACCAGGTCAACGTCGTGGGCAGCCGCAACGTGGTGCGAGCCTGCCTCGCCGCCGACGTGGCTCGCATCGTCAACGTGTCGTCGACCTGCGCGGGGCGGACGATGCAGGACGCCTACGGCCGCACGAAGCGCGAAGCCGAAGCCGAGTTCGTGGGCGACGGGCTGGCCGTGACCCACCTGCGCCCCACCATGATCTACGGCCACGGCAGCGCCGAGTTCGACCTGTTCGCCGCCGCCTGCCGCCACGCCCCCCGCGTCCCGATCCCCGGCGACGGCCGGTGCGTGCTGCGCCCGGTCTACGTCGGCGACTTCGTGGCCCTGATGCTGCGGGTGCTCGATCGGGACGAGGCGATCGGCGCGACCTACGACGTCGCCGGCCCGGAGCCCATCGACATCGACGGGTTCGTCGAGCTGCTCGGCCGAGTGCAAGGCAGGCGTCGCAAGACCCTGCACGTTCCCGCCGGACTTGCCATTCTGGGGGCGCGGGTGCTGGGCCGCGTGCAGCAGCACCCCTTCATCAACGTCGATCAGGTGATGGCCTTCTTGCAGGACACCGTCGTCGACATCGACCCCGCCCGGCAGCAACTGGGGTGGGACCCTCGACCCCTCGACGAGGGTTTGAGCGAACTGTTTGCGGAGGCTCGATGACCCGGCTCGCCCTGCTCTTGTCGGCCCTCCTCGCGGTGCCCTGCGCGGCGCACGCCCAAGGCGATGCGCCCGCCGCCGAGGGCGATGAGCCAGCTGAGCCCACCGGAGAAGCGGCGGCGACGAGCGAGGAGCCCGCCGAGGCCGCGCCCGCCAACGACCCCCTGACCGAGCGCATGCTCGGGCTAGTCGAGGGCTACTACACCGGCGTCGACGCGAACCCGGGCCCCGAAGAGCGGGGCGAGGCCTTGCGCGCCATCCGGTTGATGCTGCTCGACGGCGTCGCCCTGGCCCGCATCGAGGCCGCCGTCGCCGAGGCCATTCGACTTCACACCCCCGGCCGCGCCATCCCCTTCCACATCGCCGTTCCCCTGCGGGTCCGCCCGGCCGACGCCGAGGCGCCTTCGTCGTTCCCGGCGCCCACCACGGGCACCCCCTCGCCCGCCCCGGCTCGCCCGGTCAACCCGGAGCTGGAAGCTCGCCGCGCCGAGCGCCGCCGCGTGCTGCAGGAGAAGCGCGCGCGCATTCGCCTGCACCGTCAGTGGCGGGACCGGACCCGCGAGAAGCGCGCGCTGATGTCCATCGGGATTCCCTTGTGGGCGGCGGGCTACGGGCTCGGGTTTGGCACCGCCGCCATGGGCCAGATCAGCGGCACCGTGGACCACTCGGACGCCTGGCTGACCGCCATTCCCGTGGTCGGCAACCTGGCCTTCGGCATCCGCCAGCAGGGCGCGTGGCCCACGGCGTTCGTCCTGTTCGGCCTGGAGACCGCGGGCATCGCCCTGACGACCGTCGGATTCGTGCTCAAGGTCGACTGGCCGTACGAGCGCGACCCGAGCGCGCAGGCGCCCCGACGCCGCGGGCCCCGCAACATCGGCTTCGCGCCGACGCCTACGGGCGCGGTGGTCTTCGGTCAGTTCTGAGTCCAGGCCGCGGCGCATTGCCCGCCGCGCCAGCAGCGAGCCCTACGAGAAGGCGGAGATGCCCGTCACGTGCCGGCCGATGGCCAGCGTGTGGATGTCGTTGGTGCCCTCGTAGGTCTTCACCGACTCGAGGTTCATCATGTGCCGCATGATCGGGTACTCGTCGGTGATGCCCATGGCGCCGTGAATCTCACGGGAGACGCGCGCGCACTCGCAGGCGATGCCCACGTTGTTGAGCTTCGCCACGGACACCTGGATGGGCGTCATCGTGCCGGCGTCCTTCATCTTGCCCAGCCGCCAGGCCAGCATCTGGGCCTTGGTGATCTCGACGGCCATCTCGGCCAGCTTCTTCTGCGTCAGCTGGAACCCGCCGATGGGCCGGCCGAACTGCTCGCGCTCGAGGCTGTAGCGACGCGCCGAGTCGAAGCACGCCTGCGCCGCGCCAATGGCGCCCCAGGAGATGCCGTAGCGCGCCTGGGTGAGGCACGACAGGGGCCCGCGGAGGTTCGCCGGCGAGTTCGCCAGCATCGCGTCCTTCGGCAGCTTCACGTCTTCGAAGACGAGCTCGCCGGTCAGGGACGCGCGCAGCGACCACTTGCCGTGGATGGTGGGGGCCGAAGCGCCCGGCAGGTCCATCTCGACGATGAAGCCGCGGATGGCGTCGGCGTCGCCCTCGCGGACCTTCGCCCACACGATCGCGATGTCGCTGACCGGCGAGTTCGTGATCCACATCTTCGCGCCGTTGAGCACCCAGCCGTCGTCGGTGGGCGTGGCGCGCGTCAGCATCCCGCTGGGGTTGCTGCCGTGATCGGGCTCGGTCAGCCCGAAGCAGCCGATGAGCTCTCCCGACGCAAGCTTCGGCAGGTACTTGTTCTTCTGCTCTTCGGAGCCGAAGGCGTGGATCGGGTACATGACGAGGCTGCCCTGCACCGAGGCCGCCGAACGCCAGCCCGAGTCGCCGCGCTCCAGTTCCATCATCGCCACGCCGTAGCTGACGTTGCTGAGCCCCGGACAGCCGTAGCCCTTGAGGCTCGGGCCGTACAGCCCCAGCTCGCCCAGGAGCTTGAGCTTCTCCACGGGGAACGTGCCGGCCGTGTGGTGGGCCTCGATGTCGGGCAGGACCTCTTCGTCCACGAAGCGTCGAACGCTGTCGCGGACCATTCGCTCCTCATCGGTCAACAGGCCGTTGAGGTCGTAGATGTCGAGCTCAGAGAACTTGGCGGTCGGCGCGTCCATCACCACTCCCAGGTAGGGGTCGGAAAAGCGGCCGGACTATAGGGAGCCCCTTGCAGGGGGTCTACCCGAATCGGGCCGCAAGGCGGGACGAGATCCAGACGCCTCCGGGCGGCCCCCTCACCGGTCAGTTGCAGCGGTGCTTCCGGCCCCGCTGGTAGCAGTCGACCATGCGGTTGTGCTCGCTCAGCGTCGAGCTGAAGTGGTGGGTGCCGTCGCCCCGCGACACAAAGTACAGCGCCTTCGTCTCGTCGGGGTTCAAGACCGCGTCGATGGCCTCGAGGCCGGGGGCTGCGATGGGGGTCAGCGGCAAGGCCGGGATCGTGTAGGTGTTCCACGGGTGCGGCTTCCGGATGTCCTTGCGCCGGATGTTCCCGTCGTAGTTGGGGATGCCGTAGATGATCGTCGGGTCGCTCTGCAGGGGCATGCCGATGCGCAGCCGGTTGTGGAAGACGCCGGCGATGAGGGGCCGCTCAGCGGCCTGGCCCGTCTCCTTCTCGACAACGCTCGCCAGGGTCGTCACGTCGTAGACGCTCATGCCCAGGGCCTTCGCCCGCGCCCGGCGGTCGTCGGTCCAGATCTCGACGAACCGGCGGGCCTGCGCGCGCACGAGGTCGTCGATGCCGGCCCCCGTAGGGAACGAGTAGGTCTCGGCGACCAGCAGCCCTTCCAGGTTTCGCGGGGCCTCCTCCAACGGCAACGAGAGCGTGGCGATGAACTCCGGGTCCTCGGCCAGCTCCACGTAGCGAGACGCGGGCCCCAGGCCCGCCTCTTCCGCCCTCACCGCGGCCTCGGTGTAGCGCAGGCCGGGGGGGATCGTGACGGGGCGCATGACCTCCCGCGCCTCCAGGAGCGCGGTCAGCACCTGCTCGGGCGTGTGGTCCGTGCGGAACTGGAACTCGCCGGCGCGCAGCTTCGGCGTCGCCTCCCGGTAGCGCAGGAAGTAATAGAAGTGGTCGGCGTTGGTGACGACCCCCTCGCTGCGCAGGAGCCGCGCGATCGCGCGCGGGCCGGCTCCCCGGGGAATCGTGAGCACGAGGTCTTCGCCGGCCTCCTGGGGAGCGGCGTCCAGGAACGCCTGGGCTTGAGACCAGCCCCAGGCAGCCACGCCGCCAGCGACGAGGAGCACAACGGCGAAGAGGGCGAACAGAGCGCGCAGAAGCTTCTTCATCACCGGCGGGATGGTAGCGGGTGTCAGCCCCGCGGGTAGATTCGCCGGCATGACCGACTCCCTTCGCGCATGGATCGTCAGCCAGGGTGAGGAACTCCTCACGGGACAGACCCTCGACAGCAACGCTCACTTCCTCGCCGGCCGGCTGACGGCACTGGGGGTGCGCGTGCTGGGCGCAAGCACCGCCGGCGACCGCGTCGACGCCATCGAAGAGGCCCTGCGCGCCGCGTGCGAACGAGCAGACGTCGTGGTGTGCACCGGAGGACTCGGCCCCACGGCCGACGATCTGACGGCCGATGCGCTGGCGCGGGTGTTCGGCGTTGAGGTGGAGGAGAACGCCGACGCCCTGGCCCAGGTGCTGGCGCGCTACGAGGCGGCGGGGCGGCGCATGGCGGAGTCCAACCGCCGGCAGGCCCAGTTGCCGGTGGGCTGCGATGTGCTGCTGAACCCCGTGGGCACCGCGCCGGGCTTCGCCTTCACGGGCGACGCGCGCGTGTTCTGCCTGCCTGGAGTGCCCCACGAGATGCGCCGGATGTGGGCCGATCACGTGGACCCGTGGGTGCGAGAGCAGCTCGACCACGAGCCGCCTCGCCGCCATCTGTTCCGGGTGCTCGGCAAGGGCGAGTCGCAGCTTCAGGACCTGCTCGGCGACGTGCCCGAGCGGTTTGCCGGGGTGGAGCTCGGCTTCCGGACGAAGATGCCGGAGAACCAGGTCAAGCTCGTGGCCGCGCCCGGCGTCGACGCCTTCGCCGACGCCGTGTCCGAGGTTCGCCGGCGCCTCGGCAAGGACCTCTTCGCGGAGGATGAGTCCGTGGAGCTGGCCGCGGCGGTCGCCCAGCTGTTGGTGGCGCGAGGGGAGCGGCTGGCGCTGGCCGAGAGCTGCACCGGCGGGCTCGTGGGGCACCTGTGCGTGACGGAGGCAGGGAGTTCGGCGTGGTTCGACCGCGGCTGGATCACCTACTCCAACCGGGCGAAGCGCAGCGACCTCGGCGTGGCCAAGGACACGCTGGTCGCCCACGGCGCCGTGTCCGAGGAGACGGCCGTGGCGATGGCCCGGGGAGCGGTGGAGCGGTCCGACGCGCAGTGGGCGGTGGCGATCTCCGGGGTCGCGGGGCCGACCGGGGGAACCCCCGACAAGCCCGTGGGTACCGTCTGCTTCGCGGTCGTCGGGCCCGGGGTCGAGCGGACGCGCACGCTGCGCATCCCGTCGCGCTCTCGGGATCTGGTACGTCGGTTCTCGGCGTACGCGGCGCTGGACATGCTCCGCCGGCAGCTTCTGCGGCTGGGGAGCTAGGGCGGGACGCTTTTCGTCCCGGGGTCCATCGACTCTCCTCCCGTCAGCGTGGTTCCAACGGGCCGAGGATGTCGCTAGGTTGCGCCTTCCCGCCGATTGCTCGCAGGATGCAAGGAACCGCTTGACCTGAACACGCGTTCAGATTAGCTTCGGGTCGTTCCGACCTGAACATCCGATCAGACGCTCAAGCAGTTCCAGGAGGTCGACATGATGGCAGCAAACAACAAGACCGGTACCGACACCAACCGCCGCAAGGCACTCGACCTGGCCGTGGCCAGCATCGAGAAGGCACACGGCAAGGGCGCGATCATGCGCCTGGGTGACGGCAGCACCCTGCGTGAGGGAATCGAGGTCATCTCGACCGGCTCCCTCGGCCTCGACCTGGCGCTCGGCATTGGCGGGCTCCCCCGCGGTCGCGTCGTCGAGATCTACGGCCCGGAGAGCTCCGGCAAGACGACGCTCACCCTCCAGACGATCGCCGAAGCGCAGAAGACCGGCGGACTCGCCGCGTTCATCGACGCCGAGCACGCGCTCGACGTGGGCTACGCCCGGCAGCTGGGCGTGAACACGGACGAGCTGCTCGTGTCGCAGCCCGACACCGGCGAGCAGGCGCTCGAGATCTGCGAGACGCTGGTCCGCAGTGGCGCCCTGGACATCATCGTCATCGACTCGGTCGCGGCCCTGGTTCCGAAGGCGGAACTCGAAGGCAACATGGGCGACTCGTTGCCCGGCTTGCAGGCCCGGCTCATGAGCCAGGCCCTGCGGAAGCTCACGGCCCTGGTCGCGAAGTCCGACACCATCGTCGTCTTCATCAACCAGCTGCGCATGAAGATCGGCGTGATGTTCGGCAGCCCCGAGACCACCACCGGTGGCAACGCGCTGAAGTTCTACTGCTCGGTCCGCATCGACATCCGCCGCATCGGCTCCATCAAGCAGGGCGAGGAGATCCTCGGCAACCGCACCCGGGTGAAGGTGGCCAAGAACAAGGTCTCGCCTCCGTTCCGCAAGTGCGAGTTCGACATCCTGTTCGGTCAGGGCATCTCCCGGACCGGCGAGCTGCTCGACATGGCGGTTGAGTCGGGCCAGATCCGCAAGAGCGGCTCGTGGTATTCCTACGGCGATCAGAGGATGGGTCAGGGGCGCGAGCAGGCGCGGGCGTACCTCGCCGAGCACCCCGAAGTCGCCACCGAGATCGAAGACCAGATCTTCGAGGCCAACGGCATCGACCGCGGCCCTCGTCCCGCAGCCACCCCGGTGGTCGCGGAGGCCTAGCGGCCTCGGGGACTTGAGCTGCGCCGGCTCCGTCGACCTCTCACCAGGAAGACGGAGCCGGCGTGGAGCTCAACGACATTCTTCGCATCGGCATGGGCCACGGGGCCTCGGACATCCACCTTCGGGTGGGCATTCCGCCCATGCTGCGAATTCAAGGCAAGTTCGTTCCCCTTCGGGACTTCCCTCGACTGACCCCCGAGCACACGGCGACGTTTGCCGCGGGGATCATGTCGAAGGCCCAGAAGGAGAAGTTCGCCGCGTCGATGGAACTCGACATGGCGTACGGGGTTCGCGGCCTCGGCCGGTTCCGGGCGAACGTCTTCCGCCAGCGCATGACGCTGGGGCTCGTCTTCCGCACCATCTCCAGCAAGATCCTGAGCTTCGAGGAGCTTAAGCTCCCCGAGATCCTCAAGACCGTGGCCGAGGAGCACCGGGGGCTCATCCTGGTGACCGGCGCCACCGGCTCGGGCAAGTCGACGACGCTGGCGGCGATCATCGACTACATCAACAACTCGCGGTCGGGGCACATCCTCACCATCGAGGACCCCATCGAGTTCATGCACCGCGACAAGCGGTGCATCGTGTCCCAGCGGGAGATCGGGACGGACACGAAGAGCTACGCGGCGGCGTTGAAGGCGGCGCTCCGGCAGGACCCCGACGTCATCCTCGTCGGTGAGATGCGGGACCTCGAGACCGTCGAGATCGCGCTCAAGGCGGCGGAGACCGGCCACCTCGTGCTGTCGACCCTCCACACCGTCAACTGCGCGGAGACCATCACCCGCGTCGTGTCGTTGTTCCCGCCTCACCAGCAGGCCGGAGTGCGCATCGAGCTGGCCGGGATCCTGAAGGCGGTCATCAGCCAGCGGCTCGTGCCGCGGGCCGACGGCAAGGGGCGGTGCCCGGCGCTCGAGATCATGCTCAACAAGGGGCGCATCTCGGAGTACATCGAAGACCCGAAGCGCACCAAGGAGATCACCGACGCCATCGCGCGGGGGTCGACGACCTACGGCACCCAGACGTTCGACCAGAGCCTCTACAAGTCCTTCAAGGACAACGTCATCACGTACGAAGACGCGATCAAGAACGCGAGCAATGCCGACGACTTCGCGTTGAAGGTGTCGGGCGTGGTGTCGGCGAACGACCAGTACTGAGGCGCCGCCGCCTGGGGGCGGCTGTCAGCAGACCGACGGCGACGAGGGAACCCCCGGTGGTTCAGCGGCGGTCGGGGCATTAGGATGCGCGCGCCGTTGCGCGGGCCCTTTCCTTTCCGATGCAACGAGCGGTCCCCGGCGCGAGCCGCCGGGCGGCCTTGGGAGTGGTTGCCATGGACGTCTCCGAGATCCGGAAGGCCTTTCTCGACTTCTTCGCGCAGCGGCAGCATGCCGTCCTGCCCAGCGCGGCGATCGTCCCCGACAACGACCCGACCCTGTTCTTCGTCAACGCCGGGATGGTCCAGTTCAAGGACGTCTTCACCGGCGAAGACAAGCGGGAGTACACGCGGGCGACCACCGTCCAGAAGTGCATGCGGGTCTCCGGCAAGCACAACGACCTCGACAACGTCGGCTTCACGGCCCGCCACCACACGCTGTTCGAGATGCTCGGCAACTTCTCCTTTGGCGACTACTTCAAGCCCGAAGCCATCGAGGCGGCGTGGACGTTCCTCACCGTGACCATGGGCCTCCCCGCGGACCGGCTGCTCGTCACCGTGTTCGACGACGACGACGAGGCCGCGAAGATCTGGACGGACCTCGGGGTGGACCCGGCCCGCATCGGCCGCTGCGGCGTGAAGGACAACTTCTGGTCCATGGGCCCCACCGGTCCCTGCGGCCCCTGCACGGAGATCCACTGGGACCTGCAAGACGGGTTCGTTCTCGACAACGAGCCCGACCCCTGGGGCTACGGCCACGACGCCGGCCGCTACATGGAGATCTGGAACCTCGTCTTCATGCAGTACGAGCGGTACGAGGAGGACGGGCAGATCAAGCAGCGGGCGCTGCCCCGGCCGTCGGTGGACACCGGCATGGGCCTGGAGCGGCTGGCCGGCATCAAGCAGGGCAAGAAGACGAACTGGGACATCGACCTGCTGCAGTCGATCATCGGTCGCGCCGGCGAGATCGCCGGGCGCACCTACGGCGAGGACCCCGACGTCGACGTCGCGCTGCGGGTCATCGCCGACCACAGCCGGGCCGCGGCGTTCCTCGTGGGCGACGGCGTCATGCCCGACAACGAAGGCCGGGGCTACGTGCTGCGGCGCATCATGCGACGCGCCATCCGCTACGGGGTGAAGGCGGGCATCGATGAGCCGTTCCTGCACCGCACCGCGGACCGCGTCATCGACCTCATGGGCACCGCCTACCCCGAGCTGGTGGACCGCCGCGAGTTCATCCTGAAGGTCGTCGCCAACGAGGAGCGCGCGTTCCGGGCGACCCTGGACCGCGGTCTGGACCTGCTGAACCAGGAGTTCGAGACCCTCGTCGGCGTCCCGGAGCCCCGCCTCGACGGCGCCGTCGTCTTCAAGCTGCACGACACGTTCGGGTTCCCTCCGGACCTGACGGAGATCATCGCCGGAGAGCGCAGCATCACGGTGGACCTGAATGGCTACCGCGAGCACATGGAGCAGCAGCGCCGCCGCGGCCGCGAGGCCTGGGTGGGCTCGGGCGAAGAGGCGATCAGCGAGGCCTACCGGGACCTGCAGCAGCGTGAAGACTCGGTGTTTGTGGGCTACGGCTCCACGTCGGGCCGCTCCCTGATCGAGGTTGTCCTCGTCGGGGGCGAGTCCGTGGCCGAGGCCAAGGCCGGCCAGACCGCGGAGGTCGTCTTCAAGGAGACGCCCTTCTACGCGACGTCCGGCGGCCAGGTCGGCGACACGGGCACCGTCACCGGCGATGGGCTGCAGGGCACGGTCACGGGGACCACGAAGCCCGCGGGCAAGACGTTCGTGCACGCCGTCGAGGTGGTGTCGGGGGCGCTGCGGGTCGGCGACACCGTGGACCTGCAGGTCGACGTCGACCGGCGCGACGACATCCGACGCAACCACACCGCGACCCACCTGCTGCAGGCGGCCCTGCGTCAGGTGCTGGGCACTCACGTGCAGCAGAAGGGCTCCGAGGTGAAGCCCGAGTCCCTGCGGTTCGACTTCAGCCACTTCGACCCCCTCAGCGACGACGAGTTGGCGCAGGTCGAGGACCTCGTCAACGGACAGATCCTGTTGGACGTCCACGCCGAGGTCGCCGAGATGTCCATGGACGACGCGGTGGCCCGGGGGGCCATGGCGCTGTTTGGGGAGAAGTACGGCGACCACGTGCGAGTCGTGGAGATCCCCGGGTTCTCGACCGAGCTGTGCGGCGGGACCCACTGCGACTCCACGGGGCAGATCGGCCTGATGAAGATCGTGTCCGAGGGCGGCATCGCCGCCGGGCAGCGGCGCATCGAAGCCATCACGGGTCGCGCGGCGCTGGCCTGGGTCCGGGACGCGGACCGCCGGGACCGTGCGCTGCGGGCGCTGCTGCGCAGCTCCGCGGACGAGACGGTCGCGCGGGTCGGCAAGCTGTTGGACGAGCGCAAGGAGCTGCAGCGGCAGGTCGAGCAGCTCAAGCAGCAGCTGGTGACCGGCGGCACGTCGTCGGGGCCCCAGGCCCAGGAGGTCGCGGGCATCCAACTGCTCGCGACGCAGCTCGATGGCGTCGGCGGCAAGGAGCTGCGCGGACACGCCGATGCCCTGCTCGACAAAATCGGCCCCGGCGTCGTCGTGTTGGGCGCGACCGACGCCAAGGGCAAGGGCAGCTTGCTGGTCAAGGTCAGCGCCGAACTGGCGAGCCGCCTCCCGGCCAGCGATTTGATCCGGGAGCTCGCGGCGCTCGCCGGCGGAAGCGGCGGCGGGCGGCCGGAGATGGCTCAAGGGCGGGCCGACCCGGCTCTGCTGGCCACGGCGCTCGCCGCGGCGCCGCGGTTGGTCGAGGCCGCCCTGAGCTGAGCTTTCTTCGCGTCGCGCTGACTCGTCGCGAAGCGAGACCACCACCCGTCAAGAACCCCGTGCGGCCGGCGTGAACGGCAGGCCCGGGGAGCGTGCGTGCTAGGGTCTTGGACCGGCTCAGGGGGAGTCGAAGTGCAGGGGAGACTCGTGGCCGAAACGCCACCGCAGGCCGTGTATCTACCGGCCAACGCCGTGCTGCTGGACGCCCTGCCATGGGGGGTCCTGCTGCTAGACGGCGAGGGCCGCGTCCTGTGGGAGAACCGCGCGCTGCTAGACGCCGTCGGCATCCCCGAGGGCGAGTTCCCCCCGATCATGGGCGAGCGGATCGACTCCCTTCCGAACGTCGTCGAGGCCATCGGCGAGCCGACGCTGCAGCGGGTGCTGGCCGGCGAGCCCATGCGCAACGTCGCCATCGACTTCAAGACCGTGAACGGCAACGACTTGTCGTTCCAGATGACCTCGGGGCCGCTGAACGACGGCTCCCCGGCCAAGACGTTCGTGGCGTTGGAGCAGCTGGCCCCGGGCGACAACGTCTCCGGCCGGCTGCTGGCGGCCCAGCGCATGGAGTTCGTGGGCATCGCGGTCACCGGCGTCATCCACGACCTGAACAACATCCTGACCGCCCTGGGCGGCACCGTCACCATGCTGCGCGCCGGCGAGGGCGCGAGCGACGCGATGCTCACCGCGCTCGAAGCCATGCTGCGCCGCTCCCGCGACATCACGCGGCAGCTCCTTCAGGCCGCGGGCCGCAAGAGCGTGGGGGCCGAGCCGCTGGACCTGCGGACCCCGGTGCGGCAGACCGCCGACCTCTTCCGCCACAGCTTCGGCCCCAACGTGCAGGTTCACCTGGACCTGCCGCGCTACCAGGTCCCGGTCTTCGGCGAGCGCGTCAAGCTCCTGCAGGCGCTGTTCAACCTCGGCGTCAACGCCCGGGACGCCATGGACGGCGCGGGCCGGATTGATCTGCGCCTCGTCTCGGTGCGCGACGCGTCGGTGTGCCAGGCCCGCTCGTGGCCCGGCCACCGGTACGCACTGATCGAGGTGTGGGACGACGGGCCCGGCATCCCCGCCGAAGTGGCCGAGCACATCTTCGAGCCGTTCTATTCGACCAAGGCCCCGGACCAGGGAACCGGGATGGGGCTGAGCGTGGTGCAGGCGTCCGTGTGGGAGCACGACGGCCGGATCGGCGTCCGCCAGGTCGAAGGCCGGGGCGCGTCGTTCGCCATCGAGTTGCCCATGCACCTGGGGGACGTCGTCGACGACGAGCCGACGCGGGCGCTCAACATCCCCCGCGTGTTCGCGAACCCCGGCAAGCCTCTGCAAGGCCAGCGGTTCCTGGTCGCCGACGACGAGCCGACCATCCGGTTGCTGTTGGACACCGCCTTGTCGCGACAAGGCGCGGTCGTTGTCACGGCTGAAGACGGCGGCGAGGCGCTCGCCGCCCTGGCCGCCGCCACGGAGTCGTTCGACGCGGCCATCATCGATCTGAACATGCCCGGCATCCCAGGCATGGAAGCGATTCGCGGCCTCCGAGCGGCCGACGATCAGCTGCGCATCCTGGCGACCTCCGGGCTGAGTCCCGACGAGCGGGGCGCCGCCGCCCTGGCCCGCGCCAACGCAGAGTTCCTGGCCAAACCCTTCGGCCTGGACGAGATCGTCGAGGTGCTGCTCATGGACGTCAGCGGCACCTACTGACCGCTCGGGCCCCGGCGTCGCCGCAGGCGCCTACTGAGCGGCGGGAGCCGAGTCCGTGGACGCCGCCGGCGCCGCCGCGGCCGCCTCAGCGGGCGCGGCCGCCGGACCGATGGTCTGCTCCAGCCAGCGCTGGGCTCGGGCCGACCAGCGCGCATCGGAGCTCGCCGCGACCTGTCGCATCAGGGTCTCTGCCTCGGCCGGCCGCTCGAGCTTGAGCAAGGCCGTGGCGCGCCGGTAGTTGGCCTTGGGCACCAGGGGCGACAGCGGGTACTCGTCGACCACCATGCGGAACCGCCGCTCGGCCGCCGCGAACTCGCGCCGCTTGAAGTAGAAATTGCCGATCTCCAAGGAGCCACGGCTCAGCCGCCGCAGGGCCTTGCTCCGCAGGGAGCCAACCGACTCGACGTAGGTGCTGTCGGGGAACCGCTGCTCGAACCGAACCAGCCGCCGCACCGCGCGCTTCGTCGGGCCCTGGTCCCGCTGCGCCACCAAGGGCGACAGCTTGAACTCGGCCCGCGCCGCCCGGTAGATGACGTAGTCGATCTCCGGGTGCCGGGGGTGCAGCTTGCTGAAGCGCAGGTAGGCGTCGACCGCCTCGAGGTACGCCGACTTCTCGTAGAGGCAGTCGGCCACCCGCAGCTCAGACAGCACGCTGTACTGGTTGAACGGGAAGTGGTTGCGGACCTTCTCGAAGTTCAGGATCGCTTCGTCGAAGTAGCCGCGCTTCATCTGCGACAGCGCCTTGTTGTACAGGCTCTCGGGCGTGTCGGGCGCCCGGCGGACCCCGAAGATCCCGGTGCCCTGGGCGAGCACGGGCGCGGGCGCCGCCATCAGCAGCCCCAGCGCAATCCACAGAGTTGAGGTCCTCAGTCGCAAAGCGGGCGCATCTTGCAGGCCCCTCCCACCATGGGCAAGGCCCGCATTTGACAGGTGCCGAGCCGTTCCTAGGTTGCTGGTGCAACGGAACAGCCCCTGGCCCGCCAGGGACATTCCCAACCAAACAAAGCAAGCTACGCGCCGGTCCACCACGACCGGGACCCGACGAGGAGAGCCGTCATGGGCGAGCAGGAGCAGCTGGAGTTCTCGACCTACCTCATGTCGTTGGCCACATCCGCGCTGGTTCAGCTCGGCGAGGCCCCCGACCCCGAGACGGGCGAGGCCCACCCCACGGACCTGGCGGCCGCCCGCCAGACCATCGACATCCTGGGGCTTCTGCAAGGCAAGACCGACGGCAACCTCACGGAGGCTGAGGAGCGCCTGCTCCGCAACCTCGTGCGGGACCTGAGGGTCCGCTTCGTCAACGCGAACAAGCGGTCCCCCGTGGCCTGACCGGCCGCCAGCCGAAGGAGAGAGCGATGCGCAGCGACAAGCTGACCGTCAAGAGCACCGAGGCCATCGGCGAGGCCCAGGAGATCGCCCGCCAGGCCGGACAGCAGGAAGTCGACGTCGAGCACGTCCTCCTGGCGCTGCTCCGGCAGGACGACGGCGTTGTGCCGGCGATCCTCAACAAGGTCGGGCTCGCGCCGGCCACCGTGGGCACACAGCTGGCCGAGGCCATCGAGCGCCGACCCCGATCGTCGGGCGGCCGGCAGTTCCTGGCCGACCGGCTCGACAAGCTCGTCAACACCGCGTTCGACGAAGCCGCGAAGCTCAAGGACGAGTACGTCTCGACCGAGCACCTGCTGCTGGCCGCCGTCGGCGACAAGAAGGCGGCGGGCAAGATCCTCCGCGACGCGGGGCTGACCCGCGACGTCGTCCTGCAGGCGTTGACCGCCGTGCGCGGCAGCCACCGCGTCACCGATCAGAACCCCGAGAACACGTTCCAGAGCCTCGAGAAGTTCGGCCGCGACCTCACCCAGATGGCCCGCGCCGGCAAGCTCGACCCCGTCATCGGCCGCGACGAAGAGGTCCGCCGGATGATGCAGATCCTGTCGCGCCGGACGAAGAACAACCCGGTGCTCGTGGGCGAGCCGGGCGTCGGCAAGACGGCCCTGGCCGAAGGCCTGGCCCAGCGGATCATCACCGGCGACGTGCCCGAGAACCTGAAGGACAAGCGGCTCATCTCCCTCGACATGTCCTCGCTCGTGGCCGGCGCGAAGTTCCGCGGCGAGTTCGAGGAGCGGCTCAAGGCCGTGCTCAAGGAGGTCCAGGACTCCGACGGCGAGGTCATCCTCTTCATCGACGAGCTGCACACGATCATCGGGGCCGGCAAGGCCGACGGGGCCATGGACGCCGGCAACATGCTCAAGCCGGCGCTGGCTCGGGGCGAGCTGCGCTGCATCGGCGCCACGACCCTGGACGAGTACCGCAAGCACATCGAGAAGGACTCGGCCCTCGAGCGGCGCTTCGCCCGCGTCTGGGTCGGTCAGCCGTCGGTCGAAGACACCGTGGCCATCCTGCGCGGACTCAAGGACAAGTACGAGGTGCACCACGGCGTCCGCATCCGCGACGCCGCCCTGGTGGCCGCCGCGCGCCTGTCCCACCGCTACATCGCCGACCGGTTCCTGCCCGACAAGGCAATCGATCTGATGGACGAGGCGGCCTCGGCGGTCCGCATGCAGATCGACTCGGTGCCCGTCGAGATCGACGTGCTCGAGCGCCGCATCCGCACCCTCCAGATCGAGAAGCAGGCGCTGTCCAAGGAGACCGACCGCGCGTCGTCGGAGCGGGTCGGGGCCATCGACCGCGAGCTGGCCGACCTCACCGAGGAGGCCTCGGCCTTGCGCGCCCGCTGGCAGACCGAGAAGGACTCGATCTCCGGCATCCGGGGCATGAAGGAGAAGCTCGACGCGGCCCGGACCTCCATGGAACAAGCCGAGCGCACCGGCGACCTGAGCCAGGCCGCGGAGCTGAAGTACGGCGTCATCCCCGACCTGCTCAAGTCCATTGAGGACGAGCAGGTCCGCCTCAACGAGCAGCAGGGCGAGCGCCCGATGCTGGTGGAGGAGGTGGACGAGGACCAGATCGCCGGGGTCATCGCGAAGTGGACGGGCATTCCCGTCAGCCGGCTCAAGGAGTCCGAGGTCGAGAAGCTCATGCGCATGGAGGACAAGCTCCGCGAGCGCGTGATCGGGCAGGACGACGCGCTCAAGCTGGTCTCCGCGGCCGTCCGCCGCGCCCGGGCCGGCCTGCAGGAGGAGTCCCGCCCCATCGGCAGCTTCGTCTTCCTCGGCCCCACCGGCGTCGGCAAGACGGAGACGGCCAAGGCGCTCGCCGAGTTCCTCTTCGACGACGAGAACGCCGTCGTGCGCATCGACATGTCGGAGTTCATGGAGAAGCACAGCGTCGCCCGACTCATCGGCGCTCCTCCCGGCTACATCGGCCACGACGAGGGCGGCGTGCTCACCAACGCCGTCTCCAACCGGCCGTACTCGGTGGTCCTGTTCGACGAGATCGAGAAGGCCCACGCCGATGTCTTCAACGTCTTCTTGCAGCTCCTCGACGACGGGCGCCTGACCGACAGCCACGGCAAGACCGTCGACTTCCGCAACACGGTCGTGATCATGACCAGCAACGCGGGCGCCCCGGCGATCATGGAGTTCGCCGGCGACCGGGCAAAGATGGCGGAAGCGGCGATGGCCGCCCTGCAGCAGAAGTTCCGGCCCGAGTTCATCAACCGCATCGACGACGTGGTCGTGTTCAACCCGTTGAGCCGAGCCAACATCGGCCTGATCGTCGACATCCAGCTGCGCGGCCTGCGCCGGCTGCTGGGGGCGCGGGAGATCACGATCGACCTGACGGACCCGGCCAAGGAACTGCTGGGCGACCTGGGCTACGACCCGGCCTACGGCGCCCGGCCGTTGAAGCGGGCGATCTTGAGGAACATCAAGGACCCGCTGTCGACGATGATCCTCGACGGCACGTTCGGGGAGGGCGACCACGTCCTCGTCGACACCGAGGCCGGGAGCCTGAGCTTCGGCCACGGCGAGCGCCCCGCCCCGCCCGACGAGGTCATCGACGCCGAGATCGTCTGATCGCCGCGGGGGCGTCCTCCTTGACGAAGGCGCCTCCGCGCGGCGACGCTCCCACTGCATGAACCTGCCGACCGCCCCTTGCCCTCAGTGCCGTCGCGACGTGCTCGTGTACCGCACCGTCGATGAGGACGGCGACCCGCTGCAGGCCGACCTGCAGACGCGGTGCGTGGACTGCGACACCCGGTTGGACCGATTCGGGACCGAGCCGCCGATCACTGCGGTGGCGAGCGCGGACCTGGAGAAGCAGGGCTACCGCAATCTGGACCGCCCGGCGCCCATCGGACGCGGCGGCTGCTTCGAGACGAAGGGGTGCGATGGCTGCCCGAAGATCGAGTCGCGGCCCTGGTAGGGCCAGCGGCTCGAGATCGCCCCGGCGGGGCTCTCAGCCCTCGTCTTCCATGATGAACAGGCGCAGCTCGTCGGGATCGCCCTCGACCATCTCCGTGAAGATGACGCCCATGCCCGGGTGCCGGACCTTGGCCTTGTCCGAGGCCATGTCCGTGTTCCAGCGCACTTCGGCGCGCCAGTGGAACCGGGTGCCCGTGGGCAAGGAGAACTGAAGCTCCACCGCGCTGCCGACCGGCAACGGTACGGGCGCATCGACGAACATGCCGCCAGTGGAGAGGTTGCGGGCTCGGTGCAGGAACAGCTCCGCTTCGTCCTGCAATTGGACTTCTACGTAGACTGTCTTGCGGCGAAGCCGAGGTGCCATCGACGGGTCGGTCACGGGGTCTCCCACCAGTCCCACGGGGCGCGGCTGAACCTTGCCGGCCACGCGGTCGCATGGTATCTCATCGCGGCTCGCAAATCCTGTCATCTCAACGTTTTTAGCGGTTCGGGGCGTCCCATGGCATGGGGCTCGGGCCGGCATTCCTTGGAGAGGGTTCCATGGCTGGCCACAGCAAATGGGCGAACATCAAGCACCGCAAGGGCGCACAGGACAAGCGGCGCTCCAAAGTCTTCAGCAAGGCGGTCAAGGACATCATGATCGCCGCGAAGATGGGTGGCGCGGACGTCGACGCCAACCCTCGCCTGCGGCTGGCGATCGCGAAGGCGAAGGCCGTGTCCTTGCCCAAGGACAACCTGCAGCGCGCCATCCTCAAGGGCGCCGGACTGCTCGACGGCGAAGGCATGGAGGAGATCACGTACGAGGGCTACGGCCCCGGCGGGGTGGCCCTCATGATCGAGTGCCTGACCGACAACCGGAACCGCACCGCCCCCGAAGTCCGGCACGCGTTCAGCAAGCGCGGCCAGACCCTGGGCACCAGCGGCTCGTCGGCTCACTCGTACCACCGGGTGGGCTCGGTCCTGATGCCCGCCGAGGGCGTCGATGAGGACGAGCTCATGGAAGCGGCCATGGAGCATGGCGGCGACGACATCCTGGCCGACTCCGACGACGCCAGCGGCGACGACATCCTGCGCGTGGTCTGCGAGATCGACGCGTTGGAGGGTCTGCGTGAGGGCCTCGAGGCCGCCGGCTTCCCTGTCTCGGGCTACGGCTTGTGGTGGCAGCCCGCGGCACTGATTCCCGTCGCCGGCCGGGACGCCGAGAAGCTGCTCGATCTCATCGGCGCCCTCGAAGACCTCGAGGACACCCAGACCGTCTACGCCAACTTCGAAATCTCCGACGAGGAGATGGAGCGGATCGCATCGCTTTGACTCCGCCGCTGCGCGTCTTGGGCATCGACCCCGGCAGCCAGGTGGCCGGCTGGGGTCTTGTCCGACGGCAAGGCAGCGTGCTGACGTTCGAGGCCGGCGGCGCCTTGCGCCCCAAGCGCGGGCTGACCTTCGCCCAGCGCCTGGAGTGCCTGCACCGGGAGCTCAGCGTCCTCATCGACGAGCACCGGCCCGACGCGTTCGCCATCGAGGCCGTGTTCCACGCCCAGCACGCGCGGTCTGCTTTGCAGCTCGGCCACGCGCGCGGGGTCTTGGTGTTGGCCGCCGCCCAGCGCGACCTGGCGGTGCACGAGTACCCGCCGGCGACCGTGAAGAAGGCCGTGACCGGCAGCGGCTCCGCCGACAAGGAGGCCGTGCGGAAGATGGTCTGCTTGCTGCTGAAAGCGGAGATCAAGGGCCCCTTGGACACCACCGATGCCCTCGCCGTCGCGATCTGCCACGCTCAGGCTGGCCGCCTCGCAGGCGCGGGCGTGGGCAAGGCGCGCTGGGACGATCTGGAGCGGCGCGCCGAGCGACCGCTGGGGCGCTTGAAGCGGCGAAGGGGCTGACGTGATCGGACGACTGCGCGGACGACTGGTGGCCCAGGAGCCCGACCGGATCCTGGTGGAGACGAGCGGCGGGGTGGGCTACGAGGTTCGGGTGCCCCCGCGGGTGCTCACCGGCCTGCCCAGCCTCGGCGAAGAGGTGCTCCTGCACGTGCACACGCAGGTCACCCAGGACGCGATCACGCTGTTCGGGTTCTTGTCGGAGGCAGACCGGCAGGTGTTCCGGGTGGTGCAGGGCGTGTCGGGCATCGGGCCGTCGATCGCGCTGGCCGTCGTGGGCACGATGGAGCCGGGGCAGCTGGCCGACGCCATCGCCCGCGAAGACGTGGCCGCCCTCACAAAGGTGCCGAAGCTGGGCAAGAAGACCGCCGCCCGGCTGTGCCTGGAGCTCGCCGACAAGCTCGGCCGGCTGCTGCCCCCGGACTTCAAGCTCGCCTCGGTGGCGCCCCAGCCCGACGCCGAGTCGCCCGCCCTCGTCGACGCCCGCGCCGCCCTGGCGGCCCTGGGCTACTCGGCTCGCGAGATCAACCGCGCCATCACGCTGGCCGCGCCGACCGACGACGACACCGTCCAGTCCTTGCTCCGCCGGGCGCTCAAGGTGCTGTCTCCCACATGACCGAACGCGACCTGTCCCCTGCCCTGGCCCCCGACGCCGACGAGATCGGCGAGGAGGTCAGCCTGCGCCCGGCGCGCCTGGACGAGTACGTCGGTCAGGAACGCATCCTGGAGAACCTGCGGATCTTCATCGCCGCGGCCAGCAAGCGGAGCGAAGCCCTCGACCACGTCCTGTTCGCCGGCCCCCCGGGCCTGGGCAAGACCACGCTGGCCAACGTCATTGCCCACGAGATGGGCGTCGCCCTCCGCTCCACGTCGGGCCCGGTCATCGAGCGCGGCGGCGACCTGGCCGCCATCGTCAGCAACCTCGACGAAGGCGACGTCCTGTTCATCGACGAGATTCACCGCTTGAACCGGGCTGTGCAGGAGGTCCTGTACCCGGCGATGGAGGACTACGAGATCGACATCGTCCTGGGCCAGGGCCCCGCCGCCCGCGCCCTCAAGTTCCAGCTGCCGCCGTTCACCCTGGTGGGCGCGACGACCCGCGAGGGCCTGCTGTCTCCGCCCTTCCGGGCGCGCTTCGGCTACGTCGCGGTGCTGGACTACTACTCGTCCGAAGAGCTGAGCTCCATCGTGAAGCGCTCGGCCCGCTTGCTCGACGTCCCCATCGACGACGACGCCGCCTTCGAGCTGGCCTCGCGCAGCCGCGGCACCCCGCGCATCGCCAACCGCCTGCTGCGACGCGTGCGCGACTTCGCCGACGTGCTGGGCGACGGCCACATCAACATGGAGCTGGTGGACCACGCGCTGACCCGCATGGAGGTGGACGGCGCCGGCCTCGACAAGGTCGACCTGAAGATCCTGCGCATCCTCATCGAGCGGTTCAGCGGCGGCCCCGTCGGCATCGAGTCGCTGGCGGCGGCGGCGGGCGAGCCCCGCGACACGATCGAGGACGTCTACGAGCCCTACCTCGTCCAGCAGGGCTACATCATCCGCAGCCGGCAGGGTCGGCTGGCGGCCGAGCCCGCCTACCGGCACCTGGGCATCAGCACCCCGCCGGGCACGACGGGCTCGCTGTTCGGAGGCCCCCGATGAAGCTGCTCCTCGTCCTCGCCATCGCGCTGAGCGCGTGCGCCACCACCGGCCCCGGAGGGCTGCCGTTGACGAAGGTCACGCTCGGCGAGCACACGGTCAAGGCCGAGGTCGCCATCACCCCCGACGAGCAGGCCCGCGGGCTCATGTACCGGCGGGAGATGGGCAAGGACGCGGGCATGTTGTTCGTCTACGACAAGGCGCGCGTGCTTCGGTTCTGGATGAAGAACACGTTCTTGCCCCTCGACATCGCGTTCGTGGACGGCAAGGGCGTCATCGTGCACATCGCCCAGATGCAGCCCCTCAACGAGAGCACCCACAGCAGCGTGAAACCGGCGATCTACGCGCTGGAGGTGCACCAGGGCTGGATGGCCGCCCACGGCGTCGAGGTGGGGCACACGATCTCGTTCTCGCTGCCCGACGGCACCCAGGTGCCTTGAAGCGGCTGGCCCTGCTGCTGCTGGTCGGGTGCACGGCGCCCGCCACCGACGACGACGACACCACCCCGCCGGCGCTTGACGACGACGACGCGGCCGATGACGACGACGCGGTCGACGACGACGACGCAGCCGACGACGACGATGCAGCGGACGACGACGACGCCAGCGACGACGACGACTCGGCGCCCGCCGGCTGCGACCCACCGCAGTGGCACAACGGCGACCTCGCGGTGTCCGGGCCCAGCGACCTGTGCGCCACGGCCAACTCCGTGGCCGGCGACCTGTCGATCACCGGCCTGGCGGATCTCTCGGACCTCTCCTGCCTGTGCCGCGTCGGCGGAGCCCTGGTGCTGCAAGGCAACGGCGGCTTGAGCTCGCTGGCGGGCCTGGAGCGCCTGGAAACGGCGTCGTCCCTCTCCCTGGTCGGCAACCCCGATCTCGTGGACCTGACCGCGCTGGCCGGCCTCACCTCGCTCGCCGGGTCCCTGGAGATCTACGACAACGACCGGCTCCTGGTCCTGGATGGGCTGCACAACCTCCAGTCCGTCGGCGGCTTCGTGCTCGTCTACGGCCACGAGCGCCTGGAGACGCTGGGGGCCCTCGACGGCCTGACCGACGCTGGCTTCTACGTCGCCGTCGAAGGCAACGCGGCCCTGACCTCCATCGACGGATTCGCGGGGCTCACCGAGATCCCCGAGGACCTCATCGTCACCGCCAACGCGGCCCTGACCTCGCTCGGTGACCTGCACGGCATCGACCGGGTCGGCGGGGATCTCGTGCTGCGGGACAACCCCGTCCTGCCGACGGCCGAGGCCGAGGCCCTGCGCGCGGCCATCGGCCCCGACGACATCGCCGGCAGCGTGATCATCGAAGGCAACGCACCGTGAGCTCGGCCAAGATGGAGCCGATGCCCCGCTCCGACTCCTGGGACCCTCCGCCTTGGCTGGCCGCGCTGCCGACGCTGCCGGCGTGGGCCGACGCACGGCCGGCGGGCCCATGGAACCTGGCCGGCCTCCTGCGAGGCTGGGACGAGTGGCCCGAGGGCATGGCGTTCCTCGACTCCGACTCGCCCAACCACGCGTGGAAGGCGCTACAGGATCGGCTGTACGACACCCCCGCCGGCGGCCGCCTGACCAACCCCGGCCAGGCACTCCGCGTCCTCGACGCCGCCTGCGGGGTCGGCCGCTTCGCCCTGCCCCTCGCCGACGCCGGCCACTCCGTCTACGCCGTGGACGCCTGCGAACCGTCGCTGCGGGCCCTGGAGCGGCGGCGCGGCGACCGAGCCGTCTCCATCCGCTGGGACGACATCACCACCGCCGCCCTCCCCGGCGGCTTCGACCTGGCCCTGGCCATCGAGTTGCTCTGCTACCTCGACGATCCCGACGCCGTCCTGGGCAAGCTCCACGACGCCCTCGTCCCCGGCGGGCACCTCGTCGCCAGCGTGGAGGCGTGGCCCGGCGCGCTGCTGGCCGACCCCTCGGGCCTGGACCCGGCCGCCGTCGCCTCCGTCGCCGACACCCGGATCCTGGCTGTCCCCGGCGAGCGCTGGGTCCGCCTGGAGACGGCCGCCGAGGTCGCCGATCGGCTCCGTCGCGCCGGGTTCGTAGACGTGGAAGTCCACGGCACCCACTACCTCCCCGACGGCGTCTTCGCCCACGCGGTGGACCTCGAGCGCCTCGGCGAACCCGCCCACGACAACGCCGTCGTCGCCACCGAAGCCCGGTTGCGCGACCACCCCGAGCTCGGGCCCCTCGCCCGGGCCTGGCTGGCGGTCGGTCGAAAGTCGGGGTAACCGATCGGCGCGCTCGCTCGTATTGGGAGAGCATGCGGCCTCCCCGCCGCGAACCCGGAGTTGCCATGAAGCCCGTCTTCTTCCTCGTGATCACGATCCTCGGCCTGTTCGGCTGGCGCGCGGCCGCCGGCGGCGAAAAGACCGGCCCCACGACCAAGGCCAGCTACCCGGCGCCCAACGCGGACGGGAAGGTCGAGCTGAGCGACGCCCAGTGGCAGGAGGTCCTGACCGCCGAAGAGTTCAAGGTGCTGCGCAAGGCGGGCACCGAGCGCGCCTTCACGGGGGACTTCTGGGACAACAAGGACGACGGCACCTACACCTGCGGCGGCTGCGGCCAGGCGCTCTTCGCCGCGGACACCAAGTTCAAGTCCGGCACCGGCTGGCCCAGCTACTTCGGGCCCATCAACAGCACGGCCGTGGGCGAGCACGTGGACAAGAAGTGGGGCATGACCCGCACCGAAGTCCACTGCAGCCGTTGCAAGGGTCACCTGGGGCACGTATTCCCCGATGGCCCGGAGCCCACGGGGCTTCGGTACTGCATCAACGGCGCCGCGCTGGACTTCGTGGCGAAGGACGACGCCGGCAAGTAGCCGCCGTCACACACAATTTCGCTCCTGCGGGCGGATCCGGCGACGGGTCCGCCCGCTGTCTATACTGCGGTTCGGCCACACTTCACGCCGCCAGGAAAACGCCTCCATGAAGGTCATGTTCGTCTTCAGCCCGCGGTACTACTGGCCGTTCACCAGCGAGGGCGACAACTACCTGGTGCCCCAGGCGCTGGTGTACCTCGCCGCGGAGGTCCGCAAGCGCGGACACGACGTCGTCGTCTACGACTGCATGCCCTTGCAGATGGGCTGGAAGTCCCTCGAGCGGGCGATGATCGAGGACGACCCCGACGTGCTCTGCGTGGGCGAGAACCACGCCCTGTACGCCCACGAGGCCATGCGCGTCATCGAGATGGCGGCCGACGTCATCCCCCGGGCGAAGCGGGTGGTGGGCGGCGCCCACTTCACGAACCTGTACAGCAAGTACATGATCGAGCACCCCATCGACGTCTGCGTCTGCGCCGAAGGCGAGTACACGCTGGCGGAGCTGGTGGAGGAGCTGGAGCAGCCCCGGCCGAACCTCGGCAAGGTCCGCGGAATCGTCTGGAAGGAAGGCGACGGTCCCGACGCGCTGCTGCACAAGACGCCGCCGCGCGCGCTCATCGAAGACCTGAACACTCTGGCCATGCCCGCCTACGACCTGGTGCCCATGCACCTGTACGGCAAGAGCAAGGTCACCTTCAGCCCCGGCGGCGCCACCCTGCACCACAGCCGCGGCTGCACCGCGTCGTGCAGCTTCTGCGTGTGGTGGACCCAGATGGCCCACCGCGACGAGCACGACGGCGTCGTCGAGCTGCGGCCGCGCTGGCGCACGAAGTCCGTGGACAAGACGATCGAGGAGATCGAAGAGCTCTATTACAAGTACGACAAGCGCAGCTTCGTCTGGGTCGACGAGTCCTGGAACATCGACGCCCGCTGGAACGACCAGTTCGCCGACGAGATCATCCGCCGGGGCCTCGACATCCAGTGGTTCGCGTTCATGCGCAGCGACTGCATCATTCGCGACGAGAAGCGCGGGATCCTCGAGAAGCTCGTGCGCTCGGGGCTGCGGCACCTCTGCATCGGCGTCGAGCGCGCCGAAGACGAGCGGCTCAAGGAGTTCAACAAGGGCTTCTACAACAACGATCAGCTGCGCGAGACCTTCCGGGTCCTGGACAAGTACCCGCAGATCTTCAAGCAGGCGACATTCATCGTCGGGACCAAGTACGAGACCCGCGAGTCCATGTTCCGGCAGGCCGATCTGGCCGCTGAGCTCAACGTCGACTACCCCGCGTTCCACCCCATCACGCCCGTGCCTGGCACCCCGGTCTTCGACCAGGCGATGGAGGAGGGCTGGATCTCCATGGACGACTTCACGGAGTTCGACTGGATGACGCCGATGATGGACAGCTCGTACATGACGCGCGAGGAGATCAGCCGCGCCCTGTACGACATCAACCGGCGGTTCGTGAACCCGAAGTGGCTGCTCAAGGGGCTCGCCTCGAAGCACAAGTACAAGCGCGACATGTACCTGTGGTGGCTCAAGGTGGCGGCGTCGGTGACCGTCGACTCGGTCAAGCAGCGGGTGAACCCCATCAAGGAGAACACCTACACGCACCTCGTGAAGCCGGAGTGGTACGACCTCTAGGTCGAGCGCCCCCCGGGGCGACTACTGCTCTTCGGCGTCCGGGTCGGGGATCGGGAACTCCAGGATCGTGTCCGCCGACGGCAGGCCGCAGCGGTCGACGATGCGGAACGTCAGCGCGACGAAGTCGTTGATCGCGTAGCCGCCCTCGGGTCCGAGGGGACCGAGGTTCAACTCGCCCTGACTGCAGGCCTCCAGGTCGCCGGGCGTGCAGCCGGTGAAGCTGAAGGGCATGGCCTCGCAGGCTTCCTGGCCCAGCAAGTCGCCCACCAGCGGCGAGACGCAGGTCGACACCAGGCGCTGTTCGTCGAGGCGGTAGTCGGGCACATCCAAGGCGACGGTGCCGCCGAGCTCCGCCGTCAGCTCGCCGTTCCAGAGGTTCGGCGGGTCCGCGGCCTCCGCCACGCCCGGGTCGGCCCAGTCGAAGTGCACGCCGACGAGGAACGTCGGGGCCGGCGGGGGATCGGGCAGGGGCTCTAGCGGAGGCACCAGCAGGAACGCGAACTCGACGTTCGCCAGGAACGGCGGGCTGTTGCCCACGCAGTCGTCGAAGCTGTCTTCCCACCCCGTGGTCAGGGGCGAAGCGGGGCAACCGAGCAGGACGGCGGCGAGCAGGGGCAAGAGACGCATCGGGCGAACTCTAGAGCAGACGCCCCGCGGCGTCAGTCGGCGAGGTCGGCGGCCAGGGCGGCGCGCTCGGCGTCGGTCAGCGGGTACTCGCCGGCCACGAACGGATCGGCGTGGTCGCAGCCGATGGCCGTCGGCACCGACGGGGTCGCAAACGTCAGGTACTGCACCGAACTGAGGCGGTCTTCGCCCACCTGACGGGGATCCCACGTCGGCCGGACCCGCTGCCCATCGACGACCACGTAGAGCGTCGGCAGCAGATCCAGCCACTCGCGCAGCTTCTCGTCGCGGATCTGCTCGTTGGGCAGCCCGATGAGCAACGTGCAGCGCAGTTCGCCAGGCGCGCCGATGAGCTCGTTGTAGGTGTCGAGCTCGTGCTGGATGGCGGCTTCGCGCACGATCTGCTCGACGCGCATCATCTCCTGGACCTGGTAGCGCACCGTCTCCGGGTTTTCGAACAGCAGGCACAAGGCCGAGCCGACGGAGTACCGGCGGAGCTTCTTGGCGGCCAAGGCCGAGCTGCGGACGGTGTCGCGTCGATCGATGTACGTGACGTAGTCGACGATCTCGTCGCGGCGGACGGGGCGCATGGCCTACTCCTCTTCGGGGATGGACGTGCCGGGGCCGAAGCCATCGGCCTCGTACGCCCGGGCGAGCACCGTCATGGGGTGCATGGGCTTCACGCCGGCGTGCTGCTGAAACTGGATGGCGGCCAGCGGGCAGTCGGTGACCCAGGTCTCTTCGTCGGCCTCGGCCATGCCTTCGAACGCCTTGCGGCCGTACTTCTGCGAGGGCTCGAAGCCCGCCGTCGTCATGGCGTAGGTGCCGTTGTGCCCGCAGCACTCGACCACCGACTTCGGCTTCATGCCGGTGATCTTCTTGATGGCGTCGCGGCCCTTGAAGCCGACGCGCTGGGCCCGCAGGTGGCAAGGGGCGTGGTAGGCGAAGCCGCCCTTCGGCGTGCTCGCCGCGTTCGTGTTGAAGCGCTCCTCCTTGCGGATGGACCAGAGGTACTCGCCCACGTCCATCACCGCGGCGGAGAGCTTCTCAGCCCGGTCGCGATCCTCGCCTTCGAGCAGCTCGGGGTACTCGATGCGCAGCATCATCGAGCAGGTCGGGTTGATGGCCAGGACCTTGGCGCCGCGCTCCACGAACGGCATCAGCACGTCGAGGTTGTGCTTCGCCTTGGTCCGCAGCAGCTCCAGGTTGCCGTACTCCCAGGCCGGCATGCCGCAGCAGTTCAGCCCGCGCGCGCACGTCGTCTTGACCCCATTGGCGTCGAGCACCTTCAGCGTGTCGTGGCCGATGTGGGGCTCGTTGTGCTGGACGTAGCAGGTCTGAAACAGCACGACCTCGGCGTCGCGCCAGTCGAACGCCATGCCCGCCGCGCGGGCCTCGTCCTCGAACGTGGTGCCCGCGAAGTCCGGCAGGAGCTTGTCGGGGTGGATGTCCAACACCTTCTGCAGGAACCACCGGTGGGCGGCGACGCGGTTCATCTTGTTGGCGACGCCCAGTGAGGCTCGGGCCGCCAGCGCCGAGAGATCGGGGTCCCCCAGGGCGGTGTTCGACAGCGTGTGGCCCTGGGCGCGCTCGCGTTGGGCGCGGTGGCGGGCGACGAGCTTGGGGAAGTCGAGCTGGAACGCGTGATCATCCCGGGGCGTGTAGGGGCACTCGACTTCGCAGAGCTTGCACTGGAAGCACGAGTCCATGACGCCCGACGTCTCGTCCAGGGTCACCTTGCGGACGTCGCCGTCGTGGGCGTCCACGATCTTGAACAGGTCCACGAAGCTGTCGCAGTACTTGAAGCACATGCGGCAGCCGTGACAGACCTCAAAGACGCGCTCGGTCTCCTTCGCCAGGGCGGCGGCGTCCCAATAGACGGCGTCGGTCGGGTCGTAGGAGAGGCCATCGGTCGGCTGATACGAGATGTTGGCCACGTCGGCTCCGAGCGGGTTCGGGGTTTCTCAGGCAGCAAGAGCCCGCAGGCACAAGGCCTGCGAGCTCTCTCAGAGTCGGTCGCGCGCGCCGAGGCGCAAGGCCCCGGCGCGCGCCGGACGGTCGCTCAGCTGATGTCGTCGAGCAGCGCCTGGAAGCGGCCCGCGTGGCTCTTCTCAGCCTTCGCCAGCGTCTCGAACCAGTCGGCGATCTCGTCGAAGCCCTCTTCACGGGCCGTGGCGGCCATGCCGGGGTACATGTCCGTGTACTCGTGGGTCTCGCCCGCGACGGCGGCGGCGAGGTTGGCCTCGGTCGAGCCGATGGGCAGGCCGGTGGCCGGGTCGCCCACCTTCTTGATGTAGTCGAGGTGACCGTGCGCGTGGCCGGTCTCGCCCTCGGCGGTCTCGCGGAAGTTGCCGGCGATCTCGGGGTAGCCCTCCACGTCGGCGACCTTCGCGAAGTACAGGTAGCGGCGGTTGGCCTGGGACTCGCCGGCAAAGGCGGCCTTGAGGTTGTCGTGGGTCTTGCTTCCGTTGAGGTCGGCCATGGTGATCGTCTCCGCGCGGTGCGTTGAGGTGGGTTCGGGCCGGCGGGGTCCGCCAGCGGAGCGGCAGTCTAGAAGCGAGGTTGTTTAGAATCAATCTAAGGAACGTGATTGCGTGAGCTTCAGGCCGAACAGCCCAAAAGCCCGGCAATTTCGGCCGCTTCGGTTGTGACGCCCCTCACTGGGCCATACAGTGGCGGCACCTGGAATCATGACTTGCCTGCCCCCTGAGCCCGCCTGCCTCGCCGAACGCCTCCGCGACGCGGGGCTGCGTCCCACCCGGCAGCGGCTGCAGCTGGCCGGGCTTCTGTTCGACGGCGGCAACCGCCACGTCACGGCGGAGACCCTGTTCGAAGAGGCCAGTCAATGCGGCGGCTCGGTGAGCCTGGCCACCGTCTACAACACGCTCAACCAGTTCCGCGATGCGGGGCTGCTGGCCCAGGTCGTGGTCGGGGAGCGCGGGTGGTTCGACACGAACACCCAGCACCACCACCACCTGTTCCACGAAGACACGGGCGCGCTGGAGGACCTGCCGGCGGGTTCGCTGCCGCTGCCGCGGCTGCCATCGGGCGTGCACGTGACGGGCGTGGACCTCGTCGTGCGGGTGCGGCGGAGCTGAGGCTCCGGCTCCGCGACCGACCGGTCAGCCGGGGTCGGACACGCAGCGGAAGCCGACGTCTGCGGCCCAGTGGTCCATGGCCACGCCCATGCGAGCGGCCCGCCGCAGATCGTCGGGCGGCGAGCTGAACGCGCCGCCCTTGATGACCTTGAACACGCTGCTGCCGCCGGTCGACGCGCCCCCGCTGCCGTTGCGCCGGGACGGCTCGTAGTCGGAGTCGGTGTACTCCCAGGCGTTGCCCGCCAGGTGGGCGACCTCGCCGCGGCCCGCGGGCACAACGGCGGGGGTTGCCTCGCCGGGGCACGCGCCTTCGGGCAATAGCCCGTACCGGGCGCGGGCGCAGTCGGGTCGCTCATCGCCCCACGGGTACAGCCCGCCCACGTGCGCCGCGGCGGCCTCCCACTCGTTCTCGCTGGGGAGGCGCTTGCCCGCCCAGACGCAATAGCCCCGGGCTTGGAGCCAGGTGACCCCCACGACGGGTTCGTCCCCCGACGTCGGCGTCAGGCCTTTGCGCTCAGGGCTCGCCAGGCAGTCGCCCGTCGTCGCGCACAGCGCGAACTCGGCCGCCGTTACCTCGGCCCGGTCCATGAAGAACCGGTCGTGGCGGACGGTGAACCCGGGCCGCTCATCGCGGGGGCCCTCGGCGTCGCCGACCTGCACGGAGCCCGAGGGGACGGCGAACATGCCGTCGGGCGTGTCGGGCAGCAGACCGATGAGGAATCGACCCAAGAGGATCACGGCGATGGCGGCTCCGAAGCCGGCCGCCGCCTTGGGCGCCCAGGCGGGCATGACGAAAGGTTGCTTGAGATCCAGATCCGGCTCGCGCGGCGCCATGGGCGCCTCGAAGCCATCGGAGCGATCGGCGGCGGCCTCGGCGCGCGGCTTCGCGATGCCCCGTGACGTCGAGCCCCCCATCTCCGCGGCGAGCAACGCCCGCCGGAAAGCCACCGCGCTGGGGTGGCGGTCCCCCTCCTCGTTCTCGCGGCCTTTGAGCAAAGCCGTCTCGAGCTCGTCGGTGGCGTCCTCGACGCGCCACTGGACTTCGCCGTGCAGGGCCTCGTGCAGGCACATGGCCAACGCGAATCGATCCGTCGACGCGGTGGCGCCGGCCGACGTGAGCTCCGGCGCGTCGTAGGCGTCGCCAAAGGACTGCCGCAGCATCTTCCGCCGCCGAGCCCGCAGCGCGACCCCGACACCCGTAAGCCGCGGCCCCGCCTCGGTCAGCACGATGTTGGCCGGCGTGATGTCGCCGTGGACGAGGCCCTTCGTCTCCAGCTCCTCGAGGCCTCCCACCAGCGCCTGCGCGAGCTTCAGGACCTCCTTGCTGGGCAACGCACCCTGTTCGAGGCGCGCCTTCAGTGTCGGGCCGGTCACCAGGGGTTCCACGATGCAGATCGCTTGCTGCACCTGGAACGAAGCGAGCACCGGCACCAGCGACGGGTGGTCGAACGTCGCGTCGGCTTCCAACGCCAGCAAGGCGTCGGCGACCCCCTCCTCGCGAGCGAGTCGGGGCTTCACCTGACGGAAGGCCACCGGAGCGCCATCGGACTCCCGCGTCGCGTGGAAGATGCGGCCGGTCCGGCCGTCGCCGACGACTTCGGCGAGTTCAAAGCCGTTGAGCTTCACGGGCGCGACCCCGATCCCACGATCAGCGGCGCTTCTTCCCAGTGGCTCACGGCGATGCGGGGGCGGTCGACGGTGACCACGCCGTCGCGGCCGCCGACCGTGCCGATGACCTCGCCGTAGACGCGGACCCGCGTCCCCTCGTCGATGGCGGGGCAGGTCGCCAGCTCGGCCTGAACGGGAACGCGGTCGCCGACGCAGGTGCGGGCGCGGACGCTGGAGAACCGCAGCGCCACGTCGCGCTCGTGCTCGTCGGTGCACCCCTTCCCTTGCAGGGTCAGCGCGCAGCCGCCGGACACCGGGGTGCTGGTGGCCGACTCGACGTCCATCGACATGACGACCTTTTCGCCCACGTGACGGAGGGGGGCCTCCACCGCCGCTTGCAGCCGCTTGGGGTCGGCCGCGTCGCCGGCGTCCTGCAGGAACTCCTCCGCTTCGTCCACGGGGCGGGGGTTCACCTCGATCTGGAAGACCTTCTTCGTCGGGGGCCGGATCAGCGTGTTGCCGCCGGTGCCCTCCAGCGCAGCGAGCACGGCCAGTTCGTTGGGCCCCTCGTTGAGCGGGACGGCGAACGCGAAGGTCCCGTCCGCCTCGATGGGCGCCCGGCGGGAGTCGACGTACAGCGCGGCGTCGGGGTGGGTGCGCCCGCGAAGGTGGATGACTTCCTCCGTCTGCACCGTGGATCCGGGCAGGGGCGCTTCCACGTACAGGGGCGTCCCGGGGTAGCCGCCGACGAGCCGGAGAGTCTGCGTGTACGGCAGTCGCCCCGGCTTGCTTGCGTCGAGCCGGATCTCGTTGGGCCCCGACTGGATCGTCACGTACTTGACGGCGCCGTCGGGGCCGTCGGCGCCGGCGATGACCTCGCCGTTGATGGACGCCTGCCCGCCCGCCTCGACCCGGACCCGCAGCGGCAGGCTCTCCTCGTACCAGGGGTCGGCCCAGCCGGTGGCGGCGGCCTGGACGAACGGCGCCGGCACCGAGATGCGCATGGGTCGGGGGAACCGGCCCCCCGCTTCGTTGGTCACGAACAAGGGGAGGTCGACCGCCGCGAGCGGGACGGCCGGGCCGACCCCCTCGAACAGATCCAGGGGGACGTCGGCCACCGCGAAGATGTGCCGGGACCCCACCGGCTGGCCGAACAGTTCGCCGGCGAAGCCCTCATCGAACCGGCAGACCAGTTCCTGTCGGGGCTCGCCGCCGGTCACGGGGCGGACGCTGCAGTCGCGTCGAAACGCCTCGTCACCCAGAAAGAAGCGCGCGGCGGGGGGCTCGCCGGTCATGCGGCGCTCGCCGGCCACGGCCAACTCGTTCCACCCCCCCTGAAGCCCCCGGTACGGGAGCGTGACGATGCAGAAGCCGCCCTTGGGCGCCTCGCACGACGCGCCGGCCACGGTGAACGTGTTGCGCCCTTCGCTCGTGATCGTCAGCCGGACGTGGTCGTCCTCGGGGAACGATTCGGCAACGACGGTGGCCTGACCGGCCGAGCACCCGGAGAAGGCGGCGGCGAGCAGGAGCGCGGCGAGGGGGCGGGCTGTGCGGCGCACGGATCCATGATGGCCGGCGCCCCCGCCGGCGCACAAGACGACCGGCCCCCCTGGGCCATGAGATACATTGTCCGCCGAATCGAGGAGCGCCCGTGTCGTCCGACCTTCCCCCCAGTGATTCCGCCTTTCCGCCACCCACCTCATCGGCGGCGCTGTGCGCGGTGCACCCAGATCGCGCCAGCAAGGGCACTTGCGACCACTGCGGGGCGTTCTCGTGCGAGGACTGCCTGGGGGTTCTGGGCGGTCAATACGTGTGCCGCACCTGCGTCGACGAGGGCCGGGTCCAGGTCGGGCTGACGCCGTGGGATCGCCGCGAGGAATTGGGCGTGCCGGCCGCGTTCTGGCAGACGGTCACGGCCGTGTCGGGCGGGCCCGTGCGGTTCTTCCGGGAGCTGCGCCCCGACGGCGATCTCGCCGGCGCCCTGGGCTTCCTGGTCTTGGTGTCGATCCCCGCGGGCTTCGGCGCCGCGATCTTCACCTACCTGCAGAACCTCGTCATGTACTCGCTGCTGGGCACCCAGCCTCAGGCCACCGGCATTCCGCTGCTGGACATGATGCAGGGCCCGAGCGTCGGCATGGCGGTGTTCCAGGTGGTCTTCGCGCCCGTCGGGGCACTGCTCTACGTGCTGATCTTCGCGCTGCTGACGCACCTGGGCCTGATGCTGGTGGGCGGCGCGAGCCGGCCCCTGGAGGCCACGATCAAGGCCTGGTGCTACTCGTACGCCGTCATGTTCTGGGGGCTGATCCCCGGCGGGCAGCTGATCACGGGCTTCTGGGTCCTGGCGGTCGCGGGCATTGCCATGGCCCAGGTGCACAAGACCAGCGGCTGGAAGGCCGCCTTCGGCGTGCTGTGGTTCATGGTCGGCTGCTGCTGCGTGATCTTCGTCTTCGTCGGCCTGGCCGCCGGACTGGCGGCGAGCAACTTCTGACGTGAGGGTCACCGTCGCGCGCAGCGTCCCGGCCACCGAGCCGGTCGTGGCCTGGCTGTTCGCCGGCATTGGCCTGCTCGCGTTCGGGGCGGCGCGCTGGTTCCCGTTCGGCGGCCTGCCGACGCTGTGCAGCTTCAAGGTGGTCTCGGGCAAGCCGTGCATGGCGTGTGGGATGACGCGCTCGTGGGTGCACATGGCCCACGGTCGGTTGGAAGAGGCGCTGATCCAGAACCCGTTGGGGTCCGTGCTCTTCGTCCTGACGGTGTTCGCCGTCGTCTACCTCGGCGGGCGGCAGCTGGGCCTCGTGCCTGCGCTGCGACTGCAGGTGGGGCGGGCCGGGGCCTGGACGATGCGGGGGATCGCGGTGTTCGTGGTGCTCGTGAACTGGGCGTACGTGTGGATCACCGGGGTGGCCTGAGGTGGAGACGACCTGCGCGATCCACGCGGTGACGACGAGCACCGGACTCTGCAATCACTGCGGCAACTTCGGCTGCGACGACTGCCTGGGCTACCTGCGCGGCGAGCTGATCTGTCAGGACTGCGTGTTGGAGGGCCGGGTCGCGGTCTACCCGCCGACGCCGTGGGAGCAACGCAGCGACCTGGGCATCGCCCGGGCCCTGTGGGGGACCGTCTGGGCGGTGACGTCCCGGCCGGCGCCGTTCTTCCGCGAGATGAACCCCGATGGCTCCGTCGGCGAGGCGCTGGGGGTGGCGGCCCTGGCGTCGGCTTGCGGGGCCCTGGTCCTGGGGGGGATCTCGGGATTCGCCGTGGGCAGCATCGGCCTGCTGGAGGGCGGCGAGGGGGCGCTGGTGGCGCTGGGCATCGGCGGCGCGATGATCGCGATGATGCTGATCATGGTGCCCATCGGCGTCGTGATCGGCGCGCTGCTGATGGGGCTGATCCACCACGGGCTGCTGCGGCTCATGGGCGGCGGAGGCAAGGGCCTGAATGCGACGCTCCGGGCCCAGGCCTACGCGTGGACCCTGCAGTTCTGGCTCGTGACCGTCTGTGGCTACTACTTCATCAGCTTCTGGGTCTCCATCGTGTCGGTGTTCGCCTACGCCGCGGTGCACGGGGACAGCCACCTCAAGACAGCCGGAGCAGTCATCGGCCCCGTCTTCATCTGCGGGGGGGCCTACGCCGTGCTGTTCGGGGCCCTCGCTCTGTCGGGGAACCTGTGAGGACCCGGCCCGAGCTCATCGAGGGCGGCCAGACCGAGGCCGTCCCCGACGTCAGCGTGGTGGTGCCCGCCCACAACGAGTTTCCGTCCATCGAGCTGCTCGCCGGGCGCGTGCGCGATGTGCTCGACCGCGAGGGCCGCACCTGGGAGTTGATCGTCGTCGACGACGGCAGCGACGACGGCACCGCCGACGCCCTGCACCGCCTCCGCGCTGAGGACCCGCGGTTCCGGGCCCGGATCCTGCGCTCGCGCCACGGCAAGTCGGCGGCGCTGCGGGTCGGGTTTGCCGCGGCCCGCGGAAGCATCGTCGTGACCATGGACGCCGACCTGCAGGACCTCCCCGAAGAGCTGCCGACGATGCTCGCGGGCATCGAGGAGCAGGGCTTCGACGTCGTTCAGGCCTGGCGGAAAGAACGCAACGACCCCGGCTTCAAGGTGTTCGCGTCGTGGGTGTTCAACTCGCTGTGCTCCGCGTTTTCGGGCCTGCGGCTGCGGGACGTGAACTGTGGCTTCAAGGCCATGACGCGCGACGCTGCCCGCACCCTGGACCTGGGCGCGGACCTGCATCGCTTCATCCCGGTCCTGCTGCACCGCCGTGGCTTCGCCGTCGGCGAGGTCTCGGTCCGGCACGCGCGCCGTGCCTTTGGGCACAGCAAGTACGGCGTTCTGCGGTACTTCCGAGGGTTCAACGATCTGATCGGCGTCGTGTTGCTGCCGCGCCTGCTGCTGGGGGTGGCGCCGTTGCTCGCGCCGGTGGCCGTCGTCTCGTTCCTGGGCGCCGTCGCGTTCGCCGTCGCCCTGGGGGTCATGCTGGCGCTGGGGCACGTGGGCTTGTTGTGGGAGACGGGCCTGTCGGCGCTGGGGCTGTCCGTGGCCGGACTGCTCTGCCTGTCCCTGTCGCTGCTTTCGCGCACCGCGTTCGCGGAGGGCCAGGCCGATCGGACCCGAAACGTCGACGTCGCGGAGTCTCTGGGCTGACTCGGCCCCGGGCGGCTACATTGCGCGCAATGGCACTACCCGCCCGCCCCGTCCAAGTCGTCGCCAGCCTCGGCAAGGCGCGACTCGGCCGCTACACGCCGCTCAAGGTCACGCACCTGCTGACCTACGCGTGCAACGTCGAGTGCGGCTTCTGCACACGGATCCACGTGCCGTCAGGCCACATGGAGCCCGAACAGGTCGAGTCGATGATGGAGTCGTTCGCGCGGCTCGGCACCCGGTGGTGGGTGTTCAACGGCGGCGAACCGACGCTCGTGAAGCCGCTGGGCCGCTACATCGACAAGGCCAAGTCCCTGGGCTTCAACGCCACGATGGTCACCAACGGGACGTTCCTGGAGAAGCGAATCGACGAGGTGTCGAAGCTCGACCTCGTCATCTGCTCCATCCACGGCGACGAAGCCGAGCACGACCGCGTGGTGCAGCGCCCGGGCAGCTACGCCTCGGCCATCCGGGGGCTGCGGCTGCTCCGCGAACGGGACGTCGACGTCTGCTTGATGGTGGTGCTGAACGAGGCCAACCGCGAGCTCATGGAGTCCCTGCTGGAGCTGGGCGAAGAGCTCGGGGCCGGCGTCGCCTTTCAGCCCGTCGTCGAGACCCGGCTCGGGGGCGCGGAGATCGCCGACGAGCTGGTGCCCCGGCAGCAGGCCATGGCCGAAGCCGTCGAGTGGCTCATCGACGCGAAGATGGAGGGGCGGCCGGTCTCCTGCTCGCGCCCCTACCTCGAGGCCGTGCTCGAGTCCTGGCCGGGGCGTCCGTTCGGCGTGAAGTGCTGGGCCGGCAAGCTGTTCTGCGAGGTCACGCCCGAGGGGTACGTGGTTCCCTGCTGCAGCGAAGAGGAGTACACCTTCGCCCGCTGTCATGGGCCGACCGTGGGCTGGGAGTCCGCGTTCGACGCGCTGCCCGACCGCAGCGGCTGCCAGGCCTGTTGGTTCAAGGGACCGCAAGAACTCAACCTGTTGCTGGGCCTTCGGCCTCGGCAGGCCGCTCGCGCGGCCACGAACCTGGCCCGCGGCCGGATGTTGTGGGACTGATGCTTCGCTTCGTCTTCGTTCAGAAGGACCCGATCAGCAACCTGGCCACGATGTGCCTGTCCGCCGTCTTGCGGCAGGAGGGGCACGAGACCGACGTGCTCATCGACCCCGCCGAGCGGGACATCGTGCGCTCCGTGCGGCGGCTCGATCCCGACGTGGTGCTGTTCTCGGCGACGACGGGACAGCACGTCTGGCAGATCGCCCTCGCCCGAGCCCTCAAGCAGCGCTTCGATCCCATCGTCGTCATGGGCGGCCCCCACCCGACCTTCTATCCGAAGGTGCTGGAGGAGGAGCCGTCGCTCGACTACGTCTGCCTGGGCGAAGGCGAGGACTGCCTCGTCGAGCTCGCCCGCATGCTGGATTCCGGCGGCGACCCCGCCACCATCCCGAACCTGGGCTGGCGCGACGACGACGGCAGCTGCGTGTTCAACCCGATGCGGCCCCTGGAGCAGGAGCCCGACAACTGGCCCTTCCCCGACCGATCCATCTACGACCGGTACGAGTTCGTGAAGAAGCGGCGGACCATCTCGGTCATGTCGGCGCGCGGGTGCCCCTACAAGTGCACGTTCTGCTTCAACGTGACGCTGCAGGAGATGTACCGGGGCAAGGGCAAGTACGTCCGGTTCAAGTCCGTCGACTACATGATCCGCGAGCTCAAGGACGCGCTGGAGCGCTACCCGTGGGTGCGCCAGGTGGGCTTCGCCGACGACATCTTCATCATGAACTACCGCAAGTGGGGCAAGCCGTTCCTCAAGCGGTACGCCGCGGAGATCGGCCTGCCGTTCTCGTGCTTGCTGCGCCCCGACCTGGTGCACAAGGAACTGGTCGCCGACCTCAAGGCGGCCAACTGCAAGATGATCAAGATCGGCATCGAGTCGGGCGTCGAGGACCTGCGGGTCGGCGTGCTCAAGAAGGGCCGGCTCGACAACGAGGGCATGCGCATCGCGGGCCGGCTCATCAAGGAAGCCGGCATCACGCTGTACACGTTCAACATCGTCGGCATCCCCGGTGAGACCGTGGACATGGCCTTCGAGACGGCCGACCTGAACATCGCCATGGGCGCCGACCACGCGTGGGCGTCCATCTGCCAGCCCTACCCGGGCACGCACCTGGAAGAGTGGTCGGTGGAGAACGGATTCCTGGACCCCAAGGAAGCCGAGAAGGACTTCCAGTACTCGTACTTCATCGACACGCCGCTGCGGATGGAGCGCAAGGAAGAGCTGTGCAACTTCCAGAAGCTGCTGCCGCTGCTCGTGTCGGCGCCGTGGCTCAAGCCGGTCGTGCGGGAGGCCATCAAGCTGCCGGCCAACGCCGGGTTTGAGCTGATCTTCAAGACCCACTACGCGTGGGGGCTGGTGAAGACGGGGCAGATCGATCCCGTCGACATGGTCCGGCTGCTGCCGTTGACCACGAACTACTGGACGAAGGACGGCACGCTCGACCCCGGGACCATGTAGGTGGCGGACCGGGGCGAGTGGGCGCGACGCAAGCGCTGGGAGCGCGAGGTCCTGCGGGACGGCTTACGGTACGGCAACTGGCGGGCCCCGCCGGACGCCGCCTGGCTGCCGGGCGAAGACGTGCTCACGGCGGCGCGGGGGCTGCTCAAGGACGGGGGCTGCGAGGGCTCGACGGTGTCGGTGCGCGGGGACCGGCTGTCGGCGGTGGTCGCGTTGCCGGGCAGCGGCGCGGGGGCTGAAGAGGCCGGCGACCACGGAGCCGAGGCGGTCTTGCTGCCCACGGACTCGTTCGGGTTCGGGGGCTCTCCGCGGAGGGTGCGGGCGGTGGCCGACGCCTTCGGGGGGCCGGTCGTGGCGGCGCAACTGCCGGGCGACGAGGCCGAGATCGCAGTGTTGGCGGCGCTGGGCGTGCCCGGAGTGTTGGCGGTCCCGCTGCCCGACGTGGACCTGGTGGGGCTGGCGTCGATGTGTCGGGACTACGGGCGCACGCTGTGGGTCGCCATCGAGGACCGGGCCAGCCGGGACGCGGCGCTGCGGGCGGAGGCGACGATCGTGGTGTGGCGGCTGGGGGAGGCCGACGACGGCGCGGCCCTGGAGCGCTCCTGCCGGTTGACCGCGGGCATCGATCCGGGGGTCGAGGTGGTGGGCGCCGGCGCGACGTCGCTGCAGCGGGCGTTGGCCCTGCGGCGGGCCGGGGCCGATGGGGCCCTGCTGCCGGCGCGGCTGCTGGACTGCACGATGGAAGAGTTGGCGCCCGCCGACGAGCCGGAGATCATGGAAGACCCGCTGCTGGCCGAAGCCCTCCTGTCGCTGGGGGCGGACCCGACGTCGTTCTCGGCGTCGGCGTCGGGGCTGCTGCTGATGGGCGGGCAGCCGAAGCGCGCCCCGGTCGTGGTCGAGGAGTCGGCGGCCATCGAGGAGCCGCGGGGGCCCGTGGACCTGCTGCGGGTGCGGCGTCCGCTGGGCTTGCGCCTGTAGCCGGCTACCAGAAGCGGCCGTGGATCGAGACCGACGTCGGGCCCGGATCGATGCGGATCGACGCCAGGGCGGAGTCCTTGGGCTCCCAGTGCAGGCCGTACAGCTCGTTGGCGGACACCAGCGCGCCGACGGCCATGGGCAGGAACCAGACGCCGCCGAAGCTGCCCATGACGAGGTTCACGACCGACGACCACGTCGCCGAGATGCCCAGGGGCGTGCCCGTGATGCCCGCAGCCTTGATCTGCAGCCACAAGTCCACGCCGGTGGCGATGCCCAGCACCGCGATGCTCAGGTCCGCGATGCCGTTGATGGCGAACGTCGGGAGGATGCGGTCTTCGATGTCGTCGCCGTGGAGCGAGCCGACGAAGAAGGACGTCACCGACAGGGTGTGCAGGCCCAGGGTCACGAAGTTGCTCACCATCGACGCTTCGGCGGCTCGCCGCAGGGCCGGCTCCTCGAAGTTGTTGATGTCCGAGAGGATGCGGAAGCCGCCCACCGCATCGAACGCGATGCCGGGGATCTTCGCGATGCCGAGGCCCATGAGCAGGGGCTCGAAGTCGTCGACCGCGTGCGCGCTGCGCGGGGCGGCGAAGGCGCAGAGCAAGGTCAGTGCGAGGACGGGGATCACGCGGCGCATCGACGCCTCCTTCGAATGAGCAGCAAGGCCAGGGGCAGGCCGGGGGGAGCCAATCGGCAACCCGCGCCGGCGGGATCTTCGTCCGGGGTCACGGACGGAGAGTCGCAGTCGGGGTCGTCGCCGTCGACGCGGCCGTCGCAGTCGTTGTCCCGTCGGTCGGCGCACAGTTCGTGGCCTCCCGTGCCGGGCAGGGGGTTCGGCAACGGACCGAACTCGGGCGTCGGATCCGGGTAGATGGACGGGTCGCCGTCGTCGCAGTCGTCCCCCCGGTCGAACCCATCGCCGTCAACGTCGGTGAGGTCCTCGCCGGTGCAGTCCTGGTCGATGCCGTCGTAGGGGAGGTCGGTCGCGCCGGGGTTCCGAGCGGGGTCGCCGTCGGCGCAGTCGCCGTCGCACAAGCTGAAGCCGTCGCCGTCGAAGTCGAGGCCCTGGCGGGTGGGGTCGTCGTCGTCGCAGTCGGACTGACACGCCAGATCGCCGTCGGCGTCGGCGTCCTGCTCGTCGGCGGGGAGGGCGCCGTCGCAGTCGGTGTCCAGCCCGTCGCACTGCTCGACCGCGCCGGGGAACCGGGTGGGCCGCGAGTCGTCGCAGTCTTGCCCTCCGCAGTCCAAGGCGTAGTGGCCGTCGGCGTCGGTGTCGCGGCAGGAGCAGGCGAGGCCGCAAGCCGCAAAGGCATCGGGAATGCCGTGGCCCAGAGCCTGGTCCGGGAAGAACGACTGGGACGCGGTGCCGCGCAAGGCGTCGGTGAGCTGGGTGGCGCTCCAGTCGGGGTGGACCTCCAGCAGCAGGGCCGCGACGCCGGCGACGATGGGGGTGGCGAAGGAGGTTCCCGAGCCGGTGCTCAACCCGGTGGCGGCGTCCCAGTCGGCGATGGGGACCTCGTGGCCGAACGCCGCGACGTCGGGCTTGGTGCGCCCGTCGGCGGTGGGGCCGCGGCCGCTGAACGCCGCCGGGGTGCTGGCCGAGGTCGTCGCGCCGACGGCGAAGACCGCAGGGGCGTCCGCGGGGGTGGTGATCGAGCTGGCGCCGGGGCCCTCGTTGCCCGCCGAGACGAACAGGGGCAGCCCGGCCTGGGTGACGAGCGCCTGGGCGAAGATCGACGAGGTGGCGGTGGCGCCGTCGAGGTCCTCGACCGTGTACCACTCGAACCAGCCCAGGCTGCTGGTGACGAGGTCCGCGCCGCTCGCTTCGAGCCACTCCAGGCCCTCGATCCACACGTCCTCTTCGAACGGTGCTTCTTCGGGGACGGACTCGGTCTTGGCGAGCAACAGGTTCACGCCCGGGGCGATCCCGACGAGGGTGCCGGGACGATCGGCGGTCAGCACGCTGACGACGAGGGCGCCGTGGCGCGCCTGCACGGGATCGTCGCCGGGTTCGGGGCCGACCTCCCCGTCGTCGTCCAGGAAGTCCCAGGCGTCGAGGACGCGGGGCAGGACGGGGGCGAGGACCTCGTTGTCGAACACGAAGCCGGTGTCGGCGACGCCGACGGTGATCCCCGCGCCGAAGAAGCCCAGGCCGTGCAGGGCGTCGGCCCCGACCTGGATGGCGGCGACGTCCCCGGCTCCGTAGTCCAGGGGGCTGGGCGGGGCCTCGTCCCGGGGGCGGATGGGGGCGGGGCCGAGCGTCATGGGGGCGGGCTGGCGGCGGGCGACCGGTCGCACCGCGTGCACGAAGCTCAGGGCGGCCAGGTCGGCTTCGAAGCCCGCCGTCGATTCGACGGAGACGGCGTTGAGGACGCGGCTGGTGGCCCGGACGGTCAGGCCGGCGTCCCGCAGCGCGGCGATGTAGGGGGAGTGGACAGGACGATCGAAGGAGGCAGTCGTGATGCCGCTGCGGGCGCGCCGGGCGGTGGCGGCGGACGGGGCGGTCGGGGTGCCCGCGCGATCGGTGAACACGACCCAGGCGGGACCGTCGCCGAAGGTGAGGCCGGCCGGCAACGGGGAGTCAGCCGCCGGCGTGCAGCCGACCAGGAGAAGCAAAGCCAGCAGGCGCCGCATGGGGGCACGATACCTGCCGAGCGGCCGGGTACTGTGGCGGCCGTGTCCCCTCGCCTCTCCGTCGTGATCCCGGCGTTTCGCGCCGAGCACCACCTCGCCGCCTGCCTCCGCGGGTTCGCCGCGCAGAGCGTGGACGGATTCGAGGTCGTCGTGGTCGACGACTGCTCGCCCGACGGCACGGCCGCCGTCGCCGAGGGGTTCGGGGTTCGGGTCGTGCGGCAGGCGACCAACGGCGGGGCCGCGGCCGCGCGCAACGCGGGGGCGGCAGCCGCGGACGGGGCCGTCCTGCTGTTCGTGGACAGCGACGTCGTGCCCGAGCCGGGGCTGGTCGCAGCCACGCTGGCGGTGTTCGACGCGGGCGCGACGGTGGCGACCGGCTGCTACGGACCGGAGCCGGCGAATCCCGCGCCGCTGGCTCGCTACAAGGCGCTGTGGACCTGGCACTGCTGGCAGCAGAGCGCGGGCCAGACCGGCGAGTCCGGCCACATCCAGGGCGCGCTGGCGGCGGTGCGAGCCGACGTGTTCGAGGCGGTCGGGGGCTTCGACGAGTCCTACGTGGGCGGCAGCGTCGAGGACTACGAGTGGTCGATCCGGGCGCGGGAAGCGGGGCACGCGATCGCGTTCGACGCGGCGATCTCGGGGCGACACCACTTCCCCGAGGAGCTGCGGGTGGTGGCCCGGAACTACTGGGACCGGGCACGCATGTGGAGCCGGCTGCGGGGGCAGGACCGAAGCTTCTCGTCGGGTCAGGCGAGCGCGCGCAACGGCGTGGCGGCGGTGTTGGCGCTGGGTTCTGCGGTGGGCCACCTCGCGGGGCCCCTGGGCTTGCCCCTGGCGCTGGCCTCGGACGCCGGATGGCTGCTCTGCGCGGCGCCGTTTCTGCGCTTCGTGGCGAAACGGGAGGGCGTGCCCTTCGCGCTGTACGCGGCCGGGGTGCACTGGTCGCTGTCGGCGGTGGTCGGGGCGGCGGCGGCAACGGCCCCGTTCGGCTCGGGGAGCCGGCGCACCCGGTGATCGATCGCCCCACTCGCTGGATCCTCGGGACGGCGGCGCTGCTGCTGGTCCTCACGGGGCTGCGGATCGCGCAGCAGAACCGGCCCGCCGAGGCGCTGTGGGCCGTGCCCGGTGAGGCGGCCAAGGCGGTGCACTCCATCGACTTGAGCTCCGACGAGGCATCGCTGGCGTTGCGCCGGAGCGGTGAGGGCTGGTCCATCGAGGGATCCGACGCACGGGTGGATGCCGACCGGGTCGCGCTGCTGCTCGGGGATTGGGTCGATGGGTTCGCCCCCGACGGCGCGGTGGGGGAAGCGCGGAGCGAAGAGGAGCTCGCCCGGTTTGGGCTGGACTCCCCGCACCGCATGGAACTGGTTCTCCGGGGCGCGACAACGAGGGCGGTGTGGCTGGGCAAGGCGCTGCCGGGCGGCTCGCACTTCGTCTGCGCGCCCCAGTCATCCGACGTGTTTCGGGGGCGGGTGCCGGGGGCCTCTCGGCTCGCGACCGATGAGGCTGCCTGGACCGACCGACGGCTCCTGCCGTTCGAGCCCGGCGACGTGACCGAGTTGACCCTCCGCCGGGGCGGCGAGACCACCCGATTCGTTCGGTCGACGCAGGGCCAGAGGCGTTGGGCGGCCGCGGACCCGGCCGGCTTTGTGGGGTCGCCGCTGGCCGCCGAGGCGATGGTGCGCTCCCTCGCCAGCTTCAAACCGAAGGCCGTGTTGCCGGCGGACGAGGCCGAGGCCGCGCGGGCCGCCGGCGAGGTTGCCGGCGACCTCTCCGTGGAGGCCGTCGCCGGCGCCCGCTGGACCCTTCGATTCGGGGCCTCGGGTCAGGGGGACGGGATCCTGACCCTCGATGGCGACCCCCGGGTCCTGATCGCCCCGGCCGCCATGCGCGCAGTCTTCGACAAGAGCCAGGACGACCTGCGGGACCGGACCGTCGTGGCCTTCGAACGCGACGGCCAGACCCGCATTGAAGTGCGCCGAGGCCCCCGCCGGCTGGTGCTCGAGCCATCGGGCGATCGGGGCTGGAAGCTGGCGGACCGATCCGGCGGGGCGGTCGGTGCCACGGAGCTCAGCCTCGCCGCCAACTCCCTGCGCGACCTGCAAGCCGTGGCGCTGACTCAGCCCCCGCCCGATCTCGGGCCCGCGCCCTTGGTCATCAGCATCCAGGGAGCCAGCTCCACCCAGTTGCTCCGCATCGACGATCGGTCCCCCAACGGACCGTTCCCCGCGGCGGTCGAGGGCCGCGACGGCGGCTTCATCGTGCGGGCCGGCGTGGTCCAGCGGCTGCGGAGCCTGCTGGAAGACTGAGGGGGGCAGCCGCGCCGGCACCGGCGGGCCGCTCTGAGCGTGCAGCGCCGACCGCGCCTCGACCGCGATGGCCCGCTCCGACAGCGCAAGGCCTCCCCCGCCTCAGTCGGGACGGCCTCCTCCGCAAGCGCCGACGACCGCGCCTCAGTCGAGACGGCCGGCTCCGCAAGCGCGGCGGCGACCGCGCCTCCGCTTCGACGCTCTACCAGGGACTGGAGCCCGGCTGGACCCGCGCCGGCTCGGCCTCTTCTTCTTCTTCCTCAGCTGCCTCGTCGCTGCCGGCGGCGGGAGGAGTCGCGGGCGCGCCCCAGGGGTTGTCGGTCCCCTGCACGGGGGCCGGCGCCGGCTCGGCGGGGGCCGGCTGGCCCCAAGGGCTGGCGGGGGCCTGCACACCGGTAGGCGCGGGCTGACCCCAGGGGTTCGGGGTCTCGACCGGCGCCGAGGGCTCCCAGGGAGTCGGCGCGGCCGGGGTCGGAGGCGCTACGGGGGCCGGGGCCGCCAGCTCGACGACGATCAGGTCGACCCGCTCGTTGGCGTCGCGGCCGAACGACGTGCGGTTGCTCGCGATGGGCTGCTCCTGGCCGAGGCCTTCGGCGACCAGCCGATCCGCCGACACGCCCCATTCGACCAGCGCATCGACGACCGCCTGGGCGCGGCGCTCGCTCAGCTTCTTGGCCGAACTGGCGCTGCCGGAGTTGCTGGCGTGCCCTTCGACCCGGACCTTCGTCACTTCGGGGTGCTCGAGCAGCAGCTTGGCGGCCGCCTGAACGACGGCCTTCGAGGCGTCATCCAGCGTCCGCGACCGGTTGTTCGTGAAGTTGATGGCGTCGTAGTGCCGGATCCGATCGGGCGCGAGGATGGCCAGGGTGCTGTCGGGGCACCCGTCGTCGTCGCGAACCCCGTTGCGGTCTTCGGCGCCCGTCGGGCACAGGTCGTCTTCGTCGAGGACCCCATCGTTGTCGTTGTCGGGATCGGGGCAGCCGTCCTCGTCCGCCCAGCCATCGACGGTCTCGGCCTGGTTCGGGCAGAAGTCGGCGGCGTCTTCGATGCCGTCGCCGTCGTTGTCGGGGTCCGGGCAGCCGTCGGTGTCCTCGAAGCCATCGAGGTCTTCGGCCTCGATGGGGCAGTTGTCCGCGCTGTCGCCAACACCGTCCTCATCGTTGTCGGGCTCGGGGCAACCGTCGCCGTCCTGCCAGCCGTCGAAGTCCTCGGGCGCGTCGGGGCACATGTCCGAAGCGTCCAGGAGCCCGTCGCCGTCGTTGTCCGGGTCCGGGCAGCCGTCGGTGTCCTCGAAGTTGTCGATGTCCTCGGGCTCCTTCTTGCACTGGTCCTCGCGGTCGTGCAGCCCGTCCTTGTCGCGGTCGATGGGCTCCATGAACGCCCAGTCGACACCGACGAGAACGCGGAAGTCCGTCGAACCAAACCCGGGCGTGATGCCCTTGCCGGCGCCGGCGTTGAGCGAGAAGCCCATCGGCAGATGCACGCGAGCGCCGAGCAGCATCTCCAGCGGGCTGTGCACCGGGTCGAAGAAGCGCTCCTCGCCCAGATCGTTGGGGCCCGGGGTCAGGCTGCCGGCGAACTCCAGCTGAATGTCGAGCTTGTCGAGGAGCGGGGTCACGCCGACGGCCGCGCCGTACTGGACTTCGTCGTCGGTTGTCAGGTTCGCGAGCGTGGCGCGGGGGTACACCGCGTACCCGAGGTTTGCCGCGAAGTGCACGCGGGGCCAGCGACCGCTGACGGCCAGGGTGGCGCCGCCGCCGGGCAGCCCGCGACCGAGCCCCGCCGCACGGGCCCCCGTCGGCAGGGTCAGGAAGAAGTCACCGGCGATGCCAACGGGCGAGGTCTCAGGGTCCAGCGCGCGGAGGCGCGTGTTGATCCGGACGTCGCCCATGCCCAGGGCGATGGCCTTGCCTCCGACCTGGGGGCTGGTGACGAACGACGTCTCGAACGGCGCCTGGACCACCGGCAGGTGCAGGCCGATCTCCCAGAAGTCGACCAGCGCGAACGCGCCCACGAGGTCGATGCCGAGCACGCCATCGACGAGGCCGAACTGGCGCCCCGCACCGGGGGCGTTGACCTCCAGCGGAGCGTGGCCGTAGTTGATGTACAGACGAGCGCCGGCCCGGAACTGGGGCAGCAGCGAGGCGTCCTGCACCAGCGAGAAGCCGTGCACATCGGTGACCGGCTTGAACTGCTGGATGTCCATCGACGGGGCCGGCTGGGCCAGGGACAGAGCGGGGAGCAGCAAAGCGGCAAGCAACAGGCGCGTCATGGAGTGACCCTCCGATCCGGGCGAGGGTACCCCATCCCCGGGCCCCCGCGGGAGGGTCGCGGGGCATGCCGGAGGCCTGTGCTACCCTCCGCGCGGTTCGGATCACCCCTGCGCGTGGGGGTATCCGTCACCGCGCCGGAGGGGCCATGTCGGGCAAGTACGCAGGCCAGAAGATCCGAGTCGTCACCGCGGAGATCCGCCGAGACGGTCGGTACTTGATCACGCAGCGTCCGCCTTCGGCGATGCTGCCACTCCTCTGGGAGTTTCCCGGCGGCAAGGTCGCCGGCGACGAGACCCCCGAACAGGCCCTGGGCCGGGTGCTGCTCGACCGGCTTGGCGTCGGCGGCCAGGTCGGCGAGATGGTCATGGAGGTCGTGCACGAGTACGACCACTACACCGTCGACATGCAGGTCTACCGCTGCACGCTGCCCGACGACGTCGAGGTCTCCCACGACAAGATCCACGACCACCGGTGGGTGGCGCCGTCGGAGTTCAGCAGCTACGAGTTCCCCGGCGCAGACGAGGCGAGCATCAGCGCGCTGCTCGACCTGGACGACGGCGAACCCGCCAACTGACCCCGGAGTCATTCCGACGTGACCGATTCGACCTCGACCGAAGGCTTCCGCCTTCACGGCCGCGTTTTCGCGATGCTCGTGCCCGCCATGATCCTGCTGGATCAGATCACGAAGATCCTGATCCGGGTGAAGCTCCCGTTCGACGACCGCGGACGGGCCGCCCGACACAAGATCATCGACGGCTTCTTCAACATCGTGCACGCCGAAAACCCCGGCGCAGCCTGGGGAATCCTGGGCGACTCGCAGTACCGGATGCTGTTCTTCACGGTCGTGACGCTGGTCGCCTTCGTCCTGATCATCGGCTACTTCCGCCAGCTGCGGGCCCACGATCGCGTCCTGAGCTACGCGCTGGCGTTCGTCTTCGCCGGGGCGACGGGCAACTTCATCGATCGCCTGCTCTACCGCAGCGTCACGGACTTCCTGCAGTTCTATGCGTCGGGCGACGTGGGGGTCTGGATCAAGTCCACCTTCGGCAGCCGGTACTGGCCCGCCTTCAACGTGGCGGACATCTGCATCAACGTCGGTGTGGGCTTGTTCATCTTCCACGTCCTCTTCCTCGAGAAGAAGCTCGAAGCCCGCTACGCCGCCGAGGCTGAGGCGGCGGGCGCCGCCGAGTAGGCCGCCGGGGCCCACCGCCCGATGCATCCCCACCTCTTCGACCTCGCGCTTCCGAGCCTGGGCCCCCTGCGCGCATCGACCTACTTCGTCTTCCTGTTGATCGGCTGCGTCGTCGGCACCGAGTTCGCCCTTCGGGAGGCGCGCCGGACGGGGGAAGACCGTCGGTCGGTCCTCGCCATCTGCGGCGCGGCCATCGCCGGTGGGCTCATCGGCGGGCGTCTGCTGCACATCCTCGCCGTCGACCCCGGTGGGTACGCCGCGGACCCGATGAAGCTGTTCCGATTCTGGGAAGGCGGCCTCGTCTTCTACGGCGCGGCTCTGGGGGGCTTCGCGGGCGTCGCCGCCGGCGCCCGCCGCGCGGGGCTGAGCCTGCTCCGGTTGGGCGACCTCTTCGCCGCGCCCCTCATGATCGGCCTCGCGTTTGGCCGCATCGGCTGCCTCAGCGCGGGCTGCTGCTACGGCCGCCCCATCGACTGGGGAACCGGCATCGAGTGGCCTTGGGGGGTCACCTTCCTGAGCGGGGCCGTGCCGAGCTGGCTGCGCGGGTTCCCGCTGCACCCCACGCAGGCCTACGCCTCGGCCAACGCCATCCTCCTGTTCCTGCTGCTGTCTTGGCTCCGTCGGCGGCAGCGGTTCGAAGGCCAGGTGCTCGCAACGCTCGTCCTGGCGTACGGGATCACCCGATCGTTGCTGGAGCAGGCGCGCCTCGACCTCGAGCGGGGATTTCTGCTCGAGGCACAGCTCGGCCAGCTGATTTCCACATCCCAGGCCGTGTCTCTGGTCCTGATCGTCGGAGCCTTGCTGTTCGCCTGGTGGGGGCCTCGGCGCCCCGTCGCCGCGCCGGCCTGAGCTGCCCCGCCGACGGGTACCCGACGGCGGGGCTCCGGCCGCCCTCCCCGGCAGCGCACCGGCCGTCGCCCGGCGCCGCACCTCAACGCCCCTTCCACGGCGCCCACCGCGGTCCCTCGACGCCGCACCTCAGCGCCCCTTCCAGGGCGCCTTGAGGCGCCCCCGAGTCCGGCGGGCACGCTCCCACTCCCGGTCTGGAGCCAGGCTCGGCGCCTCGGGCCCGGGGGGCGGAGTCGGCGAAGCGGAAGCAGATCCCGTGGACTTCGCCTTCGGCTTCCCCTTCGACTTGCCCTTCGACTTCGGTTTCCGCTTCGACTTCGACGCGCCCCGGGCCCGCGTCCGCCGACGGCCTCGCTCCGGCACCTCACACCGCGCGGCCACCGGCTGCAGCACCGGCGCCTCGACGGACTCGGCCGACCACCCCGCGACCTCGTCCACCGACCACCGGCGCAAGCTGCTCCACCGAAGCGACTCCCCCGCCTGTTCCACGTGGATCGACCAGCCGTCGGTGCAGACCCGCAGCGCCCCGTGCCGGCCCGTCCAGTACAGCGGCGCGCCCGCCCTCCCGTAGCGGGCGGCGACCGAGGCGTGGGGGAAGCCGTAGCGGTTGTCGGCCCCGGCCCCGGCGACGGCAACCAGTGGCCGCACCCGGTCCAGCAACGCCGGAGTCGAGCTGGTCTTGCTGCCGTGGTGGGGCACCTTGAGGACCGCCGCGGGCGCGAGCCGCCCGGCCTCAGCCAGCCGCTCCTCGGCGGGGGCTTCGATGTCCCCCGTCAGCAGCATCGCCACGTCGCCCAGCGCCACCCGAAGCACGATGCTCCCGTCGTTGCTGCCGGTCGCCTCGTCGGCCTCGCCGACCGCCCAGCCCGGCCACGGATGGAGCAGCTGCGCCCGGACCGGCCGGGGCGCCGCCGGAAGGACTGCCCCCTCGTCCACGACCCGCAGGGGCACCCCGAGCCGCTCCGCGTCCGCGACCAGCGCGCCCATGCGCGCCGACAGGGACCGGCGGGTGGGCACCCAGAGTTCCCCGACCGGCAGCGCCGCGAGAACGGCGAACAGCCCCTCGAAGTGATCGGCGTCGCCGTGAGTAACGAACACCCGGTCCAGACGGTCGACGCCCAACCGCCGCAGCGCGGGCAGGACCTTGTAGCGACCGACGTCGTAGCCGCCCCCGCGCACGCCCCCGCCGTCCACCAACCACCGCTCCCCGCCGGGCAGGCTGACGAGCAGCGCGTCCCCCTGCCCCACGTCCAGCACGGTCAGACAGAGCTGTGGCTCCCGATCCTCCGGCGCGACGGCGGGGGCGCCCAGGAGGACGAGCGACCCGAGCAGGAGCAGCGCCGCGCCCCTCACGACCGCCCCCCGATCAGCCAGACCACCGCCGCGCCCCCGACGTAGCAGCACGCCGCGGCCACGGGGCTCAGGGCCCCGACCAGCTGGGGCGCGCGCGCGGGCTCGGCGAGCCAGAGCACCGCGTCCAGACCCAGGCCGGCCGGCACGGTCGCCAGGGCGACCAGCGGAGCGCCCAGCGACGGGCTCACCAACCCCAGCGCCGCCCCGGCCAGCAGCGGCGGAAGCGTCGCCGCCCCCAGCAGCGGCACCACGAGCGGGTTGACCCACAGCCCGGCCAGGCCCACCCGACCGAAGAACAGCAGGCACAGCGGCCCCGTCGCCACGGTCGCCGCGAAGCTCGCCACCGCCGAGCCCGCGACGAGCCGAATCCCCGGTCGCCGCGCCAGGCGGGCCGTCGCCGGCCCCGCCACCAGAAGCCCCGCCACCGAGGCCGCCGACAACAGCAGCCCGGGCTCTCGGACCGCGGCCGGGTCCAGCCACGCCACCCCCAACACGGCGGCCAGGAGGGCGTTGCCGACCGCCGCCCGGCGCCCAATCGCCTGCGCGACCGCCGCCAACGACAGCATCACCAGCGCCCGCTGCCCCGAGACCGGCGCGCCGGCGACGGCCACGTAGCTCGACGCCGCCACGAGTCCCCCGACGAGGGCGAGCCGATCCGGGTGGCCCGCCGACGCCCCGGGGCCCCGCCAGGCCCGGCGCAGCCCCCACCGCAGGCCGCTGCCCACACCCAGGGCCACCAGGCCGACGTGCAAGCCGGAGATGGCCAACAGATGAGCCGCCCCCGTCCGCGCAAAGGCCTCCCGGGACCGGTCGTCAACGCCCCGCCGGTCGCCGAGCGCCAACGCCTTGAACAGGCCGTTGAGTCGACCCGGCGCCCCTCGGTCGATGGTCGCCGCCACCCGGTCGCGGGCGCCCCCCAGCGCCCGCTCGGCCCGGCCCGGCCGCACTGGCACCGCCACGGCGGCGTGCACGGACCGCCGCAACTGGAAGCGAGTCCGACCCCGAACGCGGCGCAGCCGCCCTCGAGCCACGACCTCCTGCCCCCGGGGCCCCGCCAGCGGGCCCGCGAGTTGAACCGGTCGACGGCACGCCACCGCAGGGCCGCCCTGGGCGTAGCCAAGCAAGACCCCCTGCCGCTCCGCACCCAGCCGGAGCCGGACGGTGACCACACCGTCCGGCGTCGTCCACGGCGGCTCGGCCCTCCACGACCCGAGGCCAAAGAACCCGAGCAGCAGCACCAGCGGCGCCCACCGCCGGGAGCCCAGCGACAGCGGCAACAACCACGCCCACGCCGCCCCTCCGGGGGGAGCGAGCAGCAGCCCCGACAACGCGCCGAGCGCGGCAGGCAACAACGGGAGGGAATGGGGCACGACCCACGCCAGAGCAGGAAACGGGCCAGGCCGAAGACTCAACGAATCGTTGGCCCTTGGTGTCCGGGGGTGTGCGGGACTGTCCGACGTGGCCGCACACCCTCGGACAGTCCCGGACGGTCCGCGCGCTCAGATCACGTCGAGATCGAACCCCGCCGCCTGAAGCACCACCCGCTCGTCCCGCAGGTCGGCGAGGGTGAGCGGGTGCTCGGCCAGGTACTCCTCGGGGATGTGCAGCCGGATGCTCCGGCCCGACACCGCCACGCTCAACGTGGGCAGCGCCCGCCGCGAGCGGCTGCGGTGCAGCCGGCACGCCAGCCTCAAAAACACCGCGAGCCGCAGCGCCACGCGCGCCTGCCCGGCCCCCAGCAGCTGCTGCAGCCGCTCGCGCGTCACCCGCCGCCGGTGCCCCAGGACAACGGCCGCCAGCATCCCCTGATCATCGCGGGAGAAGCCCGGCATCGTTGCGTTCTGCACGAGGTAGGCGCTGTGTCGGTGGTACCCACCGTGGGCCACGGCCAGGCCGATCTCGTGCAGCCGCGCCGCCCAACGGAGCATTCGCTCGCCCTCCTGCGGGTCCAGCTCCCAAGCGGCCGCCCCGTCCCGGAAGAGCCCGCAGGCCGTCGCCTCCACGCGCGCGGCATGGTCGACGTCGACCGACCACCGCTGCTGGAACGCCCCCACCGTCGCGTCGCGGACGTCCTCGTCCCCGATGCGACCGACCAAGTCCCAGAGCAGGCCCTCCCGCATGGCGCCCGGCGACACCTCCATCTGCTCGATCTGCAGCTCCTCGAACACCGCGCTCAGGACGGCCAGCCCCGACGGCAGCACCGGCGCGCGGTCCCGCTCCAGCCCGGGCAACGCCAGCTGGTCGACGTCCTCGAACCCGACCACCGCCTCGCGGAGTTGCTGCAGCCCGGCCGCCGTGATCCCGTGCTCCGCCCAGCGGTTCTCCCGCAGGATGGCGGCCACCGCCTTCACCGTCCCCGACGCGCCGACGGCCACGGTCCAGCCCGCGTCGCGATACCGCCGCTTCATCCCGCGCAGCTGCAGCCGCGCCGCCAGGATGGCCTGCCCCAGGCGACCCTCGGAGATCCGCCCATCGGCGAAGAACTTCTGCTGGAAGCTGACGCAGCCCATCTGCACCGAGTCCCGGTCCAACGCGTCCAGCCCTTCGCCCACGATCAGTTCGGTCGAGCCCCCGCCGATGTCGACCACCAGTCGGCGGGCGTCGTCGCCTTCGAAGCTCCGGGCCACGCCCAGGTAGATGATTCGCGCCTCCTCGGCGCCGGGCACCACCTCGATGCCGTGGCCCAGAGCCTCAGCCGCTTCCCGCAGGAACTCCTGGGAGTCCCGAGCCCGGCGCAAGGTGTTCGTGCCCACCGCCCTCACCGCTCCCCGCGGCAGCCCCTCGAGGCGCTCGCCGAACCGGGACAGACACGCCAGCGCGCGCTCCCAGGCCAGCGGGGTGATGCGCTTGGCCGAGTCCAGCCCCGCGCCCAAGGCGACGCGCTCGCGGATCTTGTCGACGATCTCGAGTCCGCCGTCGGGCGTCGTCCGCGCCACGACCATGTGGAAGGAGTTCGACCCCAGGTCGACGGCGGCGACTTCGCGAAAGGAGATGGTCAAAGCAACGTCACCCTATCGGCCGGTCCCGCCGGGCGTCCATCGACGGCACCGGCGCCCCGCTGCTAGACCCCTCCCCCATGCTGCACGACGTCCACGCCCACCTGACCCACCCCCGCCTGCTGCCCGGCGCCGACGCGATCGTGCAGCGCGCCCGGGCCGCTGGCGTGACCCGCATCGTCTGCAACGGCCTGCACCCCGAAGACAACCTCGCCGTGGCCGAGCTCGCAGCCCGCTTCGACGTGGTCCAGCCGGCGTTCGGGCTCTACCCGGTGCACGCCGTCCTCAACGAGATGAAGGCCGCGGGTGTCGAGTACCCCGACGAGCCGGGCGACTGGACCGGCGACGAGGCCGTCCAGTGGGTCGTCGATCGCGCCGACGACGCCATCGCCATCGGAGAGATCGGGCTGGATGGGTACTGGGTTCCCGCCGAGTTCTGGGACCGCCAGGAGGAGCTGTTCCGCCGCCTGGTTCGGCTTGGCCGCGACCTCGACAAGCCGATCATCCTGCACAGCCGCAAGCGGGAACGCCGGGCCTTCGAGATCCTCCAGGAGGAGGGTGTGACGAAGGCCGACTTCCACTGCTTCGGCGGCCGCGTGAAGCTGGCGCGCCAGATCGCCGGGGCCGGCTACCACCTGTCGATCCCGGCCAACGCCCGGCGCAACGAGGCCTTCACCCGGATGCTGCAGACGCTGCCCCGCACCCAGATCCTGCTGGAGACCGACTGCCCCTACCTCGGCCCCGACAAGGGCGTGACCAACGAGCCGGCCAACGTCCGGGGCACCGCCGAGTTCACGGCCGAGCTGTGGGAAGAGCCGCTGGCCGCCGTCGCCGAGCAGCTCGAGGACAACTACCGGGCGCTGTTCGGCGACCAGCGCGGTTGACCCGGCCCTAAGCCGGCGCGCGGTGGCCCTCGATGTCGCGCTTGAGGCCCTCGAGGATCAATCGGTAGTCGATGCCCTCGGGGGGAGCAGGGGGCAGGAACCGCCGCGATGCGCCCAGGTCCACGAACCGCTGCACGCAGTTCCAGATCACCCCGGCCTCGTCCTCCAGCGCGGACCCCTGCGCCGTCTCCTGGATCGCGAGCCCGAGGTCCTGCATGGCCGTCCCCGCCAGGTGGCCCCGGCGAACAACGTCCTGGAACAGATTGGCCAGAGCCCCCGGCGCCAGCCCCTCGCCCTTCAGGAACGCGGTCGTGACGGCGAACACGCCCTCGGCATCCAGGTGCCCGTCGGAGTACAGGACCAGGGCGGCCTGGAAGTAGTTGAAGATCGGGACCACCCGCGGGCCTAGAGAGCGGAAGAACGCCGGCGGCGTGCGGCGGTCGAGGATGATGAAGATCCGCTCGACGGCGTCGCACGGCTCCACCCGATGCAGGGCCTTGCAGCAGCGGCCGATGGCGTCCCCGTAGGCGCCGGCTGCCTTGAGCGCGTCGACCATCCCCGCTTCATCGACCCGCCCCGACACCACGTCGGCGTAGAGCGAGTAGACGAACGCATCGACCTCCGCGTCGTCGCCGAACAGGGTCTCTCGGACCCCCGGGGCGATCTTGGTGCGGGACTCCAACAGCAGCGGCAGCTTGTATCCAACCTGCTCCCGAACGGCCCGGAACCGGCCCCGGCGCAAGTTCTCCCACTGGGGCTTGAGGTGGAACTCGTCCCACCGCACGCCGTCCAGTTCCAGCTTCTGCTCGAGGGTCCGGCGCATCTGGGTCGGCGACCCCGAGACGATGGCGATGCGGCTGGGCGGCTTGCCCTCTTGCTCCCGCCCAAGCTCCCGCAACAGCGCCGGCGCCCCGGGCACGTTGACCTTCTCCTCGGGCTTCTCGAACGCGATGAGCACCAGCCGCCGCAGCGACTCGAAGTCCGTGTCGAGGTAGGTCTTGTCGAGGTCCCAGCGGTAGACGTGCCGGGCCGAAGAGGGGGTGATGCGCATCAGGCGTCCTCCGCCGGGAGCTGGGCGACGGCGCGCTCGACGGTCCGCGCCATGTCGGACCGCGCCGCCTTCGCCGCAACCCGCACCGCGTTGCCGATGGCCCGGGCGTGGCTGCGGCCGTGGGCCTTGATGACCGGGTGGGTGAATCCGAGGATCGGCGCGCCGCCGTAGGACTCCCAGTCCATGACCGCCTGGATCTGCTTGATGCCCGACGACAGCATCGTGAGCCCCAGCCGCCACAGGTACTTCCGCGCGTAGGCGTCGCTGGCGAGGTCGGCGATGACCTCCCCGACGCCTTCGATCATCTTCAGCACGACGTTGCCGAGGAAGCCGTTGGTCACCACGACGTCCGCACTGCCCTTGGGGATGTCGAGGCCCTCGACGTTGCCGACGAAGTCGATGGCCATCAGACCGGCGAGGATCGCGTGGGCCTCGACCACTTCGCGGGGCCCCTTGTGGGGCTCGGCGCCGTTGGACAGCAGCGCGACCTTGGGCCGCGGATTCGCGGAGATGGCCGAGGCGTAGGCGGACCCCAGGATCGCGAACGTGACCAGGTCGCGCGACGAGGCGTTCAGCGTGCAACCCACGTCCAGCAACAGCGCAAAGGGGTCTTCCTTGGGGCCGTGGCGCAACTCCGTCGGGGTGACGGCAGCCAACGCGGTCCGTCGAACGCCGGGGATGCGCCCCAGCTTCCGCTCCGCGGCGAGGATGGCGGCGCCGGTGTTGCCCGCCGTGACCACCGCGTCGGCCCGCCCGTCAGCGACCAGGCCGCAGGCCATGAGGATCGAAGCGCGGGGCTTGTTGGCCAGGGCAGTCTTAGGCGACTCCCCCTGCTCCACCCACTGGTCGCAGTGCACGACGCTGAGTCGCTCGGGCGCGTAGGACAGCGAGTCGAGGACCTCGCCAACGACGACCGCGTCGCCGACGAGGACCGTGTGTAGATCGGGCCGGTCGAGGCTCAACTGCGCCGCCCCCGCAACCGCTTCGGCGGGACCGTGGTCGCCGCCCATGCAGTCCAGGGCGATCGTGGTGACGGTCATCCGCCCTGGCTTCCCGCGATCGTCAGCGCGACCAGGGTCCACAGCCCGACAATCGCCATGCACCCCAGCGCGATCCAGTCAGCGAACTTGAGCCGGCCGGTGTGCTCCTCGACGGTGTCGAGCAGGACGATCCACTGGCGCCCGCGCAGTTGGCTGTGAAGACCGCGGACCCGAAGGAAGCCCCACAGCGGCGGGATGATCCCCACCGCCACGATCTTGGGGAAGGGCGCGAAGAGGAACGGGGGGATGAGGAAGCCGGCCAGGATCAAGGCCGAATAGAGGCGAAACTCGCCTTGCAGGCGCTTGAGGATCTGTGCGTCCTCGGTCCGGCGGCGAGCCTTCTCTGCCTCCTCGCGGGCGCTCTTGTCGTCGATCTCCGCCTGCAGCAGCGCGAGCATGTCGAGGTGGGCGCGAGCCTGCCGGACCTCGTCTTCGGCCTCGTCTCCGGCCCGATCGCGAAGCCAGTCTCGCGCCGAGCGGTACTCCTTGCGGGTCTTCAGTCGCGGATCGGCATCCTCGACCGCCTCGGTCAGGGTCGCCAGGACGGTCGTCAACTCGTCGCTCACGTCGATTTCTCCTCGGGGTCGTACACGCCCCACAACAACCACGCCCAGAGGCCACCGGCGACCGCCGGCCCCAGCAGCACCCGGGGAAGGTCGGTCAGAACCGTTCCGACGAGCAGCACCGCACCGCCGACCACGTCCGCCGCCATGACCGCGAACAGCAAGCCACGGCGCAGGTCCGGCCGCTTGCGCGCCACCTGCAGCAGCCCGGCCAGGAGGGCTGGGGCGGTGGCCACCAGGTACCAGGTCAGCCAGTACCGGGGCGGGTCCAGGTGCAGGAACCGGAGCAGATCGCCCGGCAGCAGCAGCCCCCCCAGCGCCAACGCGGCGTGGTAGAGGCTGGCGATCAGCAGGAGGCGGTCGGCGGGCATCGGCGCGGGAACGATAGCGGCCGGCGCCCCCGCGCGTCGTGGAGGGGTACGCTCCGCCGATGCTGCGACCGCTGCTGACCCTGCTGCTGTTCCTGGGACTCTCGAGCGCCGCGCGTGCCGACGAGGAGCCTGCGCCCGCCGAGGACGGACCCGCGACCGCCGAGGACGGGCCGGCGCCCGCCGAGGAAGGGCCCGCGCCCGTCGAGGCAGAGCCCACGCCCGCCGAGTCCCCGGCTGCCGCCGAGCCTGCCGAGCCCGCCCCCGCCCCCGAATCGGCGGCTGCCGCCGAGCCTGCCGCCGCGACCCCCGCTGCCCCCGCCGACCGGCTGGCCTCGGTCGTGCGCATCCTGAGCAGCGGCCGAGTCGGCGCCGGGCTCATCGTCGACAACGGCGCCCAGGTCGTGACGTTGCTGGAGACCGTGCAGGTCGGCTGGCCGGCGCTCATCGAGCGGGCCGACGGCACCGTCACCCGCGGCCGCATCGTGGCCGTCGACCCCATCGCGGGACTCGCGCGCCTTCAGCTCGACGACGCCGGCCCATCCGTCCCCTCCCCCGCCCGCATCGCAGCCCCGACCCCCGGCCAGGAGCTCATCGCCGTAGGCCACGGCGGCAGCGTCGCCCTGGGGCCCAGCCGCATCGAGCTGCGGGCCCAGCTCGTGTGGAGCGAGCGGGTCCTTCGAGCCGTCGCCGCCGCCCCCGCCACCAGCGTCGACCCCGAGTACCCCTGGCGCATCCTCGTCGTCGACGGCTCCGTCGGGGAGGGCGACGCCGGCTCGCCGCTCTGGACCCGGGACGGGGCGTTCGTCGGACTCTTGGCCGAGCCCCTCGAGGACAGCGGCGGGCGGGCACTCGCCGTCGGCGCCGAGGCCGTCATGGAGCTGCTCGCGGCCCCCGACCGGGAGCTGCCCTGGGCGCGCCGCACTCACTTCCAGTGGTGGTCGGGCGTGGGCACCGCGGCGGGCAGCAACCCCATCCAGCTCGGCGGCTCCGTGCTCACGGGCTTCCGGGTCGCGATCCTCGACGTGCTGCGGCTGGAGCCCTTCGTCGAGCTGGACCTCGGGTTCCGCGGACCGCTCAGCGAGCCCGTCGCCCGCCCCCTGGAGTTCTGGTGGGCCGTGGGCACCGGCCTCAACGTCGGCGCCCGCATCCCGCTGCGGCGCCTCGAGGGCCGCCGCGACTATGTGGTGCCGACCGTCGGCCTGCGGGTGGACTGGAACCGCTTCGAGCACCGGCAGGACACGCTCGTGGCGGACTGTCCGCTGGTGGGCGGCGGCTGCAACTGGGGCCGAACGCGGGACCTCGACCGGCTCAGCCAGACCCTCGTGGGCGTCGACCTGGGCATCGACCTCCGCCGCGGTCCGATGCGGTTCGGCTACCGCTTCTTCATCGACCCGGCCGCCGTTCGCGACAACGCCACCCACCGGTTCTTCGTCACCTTCGACGACTTCCCGCTGCCGCTGCGGGCAGGCGACAGCCACTGACGCAGCGTCAGAACGCCGGCGGCCCAGACAGGGTGTCGGGCAGCAGGAAGAAGCTGCTTCCCCACTGGTGCTCCGACGGTCCGACCACGCTCCACGTGAAGACCGCCGCTCCATCGTTGATGCCCAGCCGGATCTCCACGTCGGCCGTGAACACCGGGTCCATCACGGTCACCAGCAGGTCGAGGTCGCCGTCGCCGTCCCAGTCGTGGGCCCACGGCCAGCCGTAGCCGACGAGGTTGCTGTCGTCGTCGTCGTCGTCGTCGTCCCCCGACCCGTCGGGCGTCAGGTCGAACACCTCGAGCCCGGCTCCGGACCAGAGGCTGGCCGGCCCCGCGGGGCTGCCCGTCCAGATCCACGCCTGGCCCGCGTCGCCGTCGTCGTCCAGGCCGCCGACCAGGTCCACGGTGCCGTCGCCGTCGAAGTCGCCCGCCGCGATGCCGTTGACGATGCGGTCCAGCGAGAACGTCGGCCCGGCCACAAACTCGCCCTGCCCGTCGCCGACGTGGACGACGCAGTCCGTGGGGTCGCCGGCGTCGTTGGTGCACTCCAGGAGGTCGACGAGGCCGTCCCCCGTGAGGTCCGCCGGCGGCAGCGAAACGACCGTGCGGGCGGAGGCGTCGAAGGGATCCCAGGACTGAAGCGCAAAAGGACGGGCCGGCGACGTCGTCGACTGCAGCGGGGTCCAGGTCGACCCGTCGCCGTCGTTGAGCCAGACCGCGCCCTGGCCGTCGCTGAAGTTCCAGCCGATCACGTCGAGGTCGCCGTCGTTGTCGACGTCCGCCGCGCCGTGCACGTCGAGGGTCGCGATCAGTTCGATGCCGTCGGCCGCGGCGAGCGAGCGTTGGGAGAAGCCACCCTGGCAGTCGGAGTCGAACGCGTAGACGAGGGCGTTGCTGCCGCCGGCGCGCTCGGCCAGGAAGTCCGCGTAGCCGTCTCCGTCGAAGTCTCCGGCCACGGCCCCGTAGACCTGCCCGGGGCCGGCGGGGTTCCAGGTCGACGGCGCCGAGAACCCCGACCCCGACCAGGGCCAGAGTTGAACCGTCGGCTCGCCATGGGCCGTCACGAAGAACGGCTCCACTCGGGCTCCGTTGTCGACCACCCCGTCGCAGTCGTTGTCGGCGCCATCGCACAGGAACTCCACCGCCAAGGGCGAGATCGCCGCGTCCCCGTCGTCGCAGTCGCCTCCACAGATCAGGACGCCGTCGCCGTCGCCGTCGACCTCGTCCGGCGCCGGCACGCCGTCGCAGTCCTGATCGACCCCGTCGCACTGCTCGGTGGCCCCGGGGAACACCGATGGGTCGGCGTCGTTGCAGTCCCCCGCGCAGACCGTGAGCCCATCGCCGTCGGAGTCCAGTTCCGCCACCGAGAGGGCCCCGTCGCAGTCGGTGTCGATTCCATCGCACCCTTCGGCGGCGCCCGGGTGCACCGCCGCCGCTCCGTCGTCGCAGTCCCCGCCAGCCAGACCGACCCCCCGGTCGACGAAGGGCGCGCACGCGAGGAAGCCGTCGCCGTCGCCGTCCACCTCGACCGACGAGGGCCCGCCGATGCAGTCGGAGTCGAGGCCGTCGCAGACCTCCATGGCGCCGGGAAAGACCGCCGGTTGGGTGTCGTCGCAGTCCGCGCAAGCACCGAACCCGTCGCCGTCCCCGTCGGCCTCGCCGGCGGGGACCACGCCGTCGCAGTCGTTGTCGGCCCCATCGCAGATCTCGGAGGCAAACGGGTTGGTCGCCGCGTCGTCGTCGTCGCAGTCCAGGCAGCCGGGGTGTCCGTCGCCGTCCAGGTCCAGCTCGATGAACGGCACGAGCCCGTCGCAGTCGCCGTCGACGCCGTCGCAAACCTCCGTGGCGCCGGGGTGAATGGCCGAGTTGCCTTCCCCGCAGTCGCCGCCGCCCAGCACGTCGGCGCCCGCGTCGACGTAGTCGTTGCACATCAGCCAGCCGTCCACGTCCCAGTCCAGCTCGGCGTTGGGCAGCGCCCCGTCGCAGTCGGTGTCGAGGCCGTCGCAGGCTTCGGGTTGCCCCGGGAAGATCAGGGGGTTGGACTCGTCGCAATCGCCGTCGCAGCCGCGGACCCCATCGCCGTCGGCGTCTTTTTCGCCCAGCTCGCCGTCGCAGTCGTTGTCCACGCCATCGCACACTTCGGGGGCGCCGGGCCACGCCGTGGCGTCGGTGTCCAGGCAGTCCCCCTCGCAGGGGCGGAAGCCGTCGACATCGACGTCCAGCTCCGCTTCGGGCACCGCCCCGTCGCAGTCGTCGTCCAGTCCGTTGCAGCGCTCGGCAGCGCCCGGGAACACCGTGGGGTCGGAGTCGTCGCAGTCGTCGAGGGCCAGGGCCCCGTCCCGGTCCCCATCGTGGTCCGACCAGACGAACCGCACCCCGAGCGGGACGACCAGCTCGCCCCCATCGAAGAGGACGCGCAGCTCGGCCGCCGCGACCCCCACCTCGTCGGAGCGGGCCTGGACCGGCAGCGACACGACCCCTTCGTAGGGCAGCAGCCACGAAGACGCGCCCACCAACTCGAAGGGGGGGGCCAGCTCGGCCGTCACCTCGACCTCGGTGAGGCTGTGATTCAGGAGCTGCACCGAGCCCAGCGCTGCCTCGCCGACCACGACGTCGCCGAAGTCGAGCACCCCGGGGTCCGCGACCAGGGACGGGGGGCTGGGGCAGGCGGCCAGCGCCGGCAACAAGAGAAGCAATCGCCGCATGACACCACCTTACAAGCGGCGATCCGGGGCTTGCGGCCGCGGGTGGGTCGCCTTATGTCAGGTGACCCAGGCAGATCTCTGCCCCGAACCTGACCGATCGAAAGCTTCCGGGGTCCGAAACTTTGGAGTAGTTTGATCCCGCGTCTCGAGCATCAACCCGCCGAAAGGACCTCTCATGACCCGCTTCTCTCTGCCTGCAATGGCCCTCAGCTTTGTCGCCGCGTTCGCGCTTGCGGGCTGTGACTTCATCGGCACGCACGACGGATACGAAGAGGGCGAAGTTCCGTACTTCGGCGCCGCCGGCATGGACGCCTACGAAGTGGTCGCGGTCGATCCCCCGACAGCTTCCGCCGGCGACACCGTGACGCTGTACACGGTCTCGGCCAACACCTCCCCCGTCGACGGCTTCGGCGTCGACGACTTCTGGTTCTGCACCTACGACGGTGAAGACGCGATGCTGGAGACCGGCGGCGACGGCTACGACTCCGAGGTCGACGTCGACGAATTCCTGGCCACGGTCGACACCGACCTGACCGAGGAAGAGCTGACCGACTCCCTCATCTCGACCGTCACGTTCACCGTCCCCGAGGGCACGGTGACCGGCGAGTCCTTCGTCATCACGCCCAACGGGCGGACGGAGTGGTTCTCCCTGAACATCGACTGAAGCTCCTCGCCGAGCGCGACGAAGGCCGGTTCCCGCTTCGGCAGGGACCGGCCTTCGCCGTTCTGGTGAGTGGCGAAGGCCGGCGGCGAGGCCGGCAACAGTGCTTGGACCGAGGCGACCTGGCGCCCGCCCGAGCCAGGCCCGTCGACCCCAGAACGAAGAAGGCCGGCGCCGCGCGAAGCGGAGCCGGCCTGATCTTCAGGGGCGGGACCCGAGCCCCGCCGAAGGCGCTCAGCCCTTGCCGAGGGCGGCTTCCAGCGCGAGGGCCATGGCCGACTTGCCGCCGGACTCCTCGGCCTTGCGCTGCTTCTCCATCTCCTTCTTGTACTCGCGGAAGTCGGCCTTGGCGCCGTCCTCCTCGAGCGCGCGCTCGGACAGCGTGACCTTCCGGCGCTTGCGGTCGATCTCCATGATCTGGACCTGGATCTTGCTGCCCTGCTTGTAGGCCCGACCCAGGACGGTGCCGCGGGGCGCCTTGACCTGCGACTTCGGGATCAAGCCAGTGACGCCTTCGCCGATGATGGCGAACACGCCGAAGTCCGCGACCTTCTCGACGGTGACTTCGATCTTGCCGCCGACCTTCATGTCGCCGATGACGTCGCCCCAGGGATCGCCCTGGGCCTGCTTGATCGACAGCGCCAGCCGCTTGCGCTTCTTGTCGATCTCGACGAGCACCACGCTGACCGACTCGCCCTCGGAAACGACGTCGGAGGGGTGCTTGATGCGCCGAGTCCAGTCGAACTCGCTGATGTGGATGAGGCCTTCCAGGCCAGGCTCGAGCTCGACGAACGCGCCGAACTCGGTCAGCCGAGTGACCTTGCCGGTGTACGTCTGTCCCGGCTCGAAGCGCTCCTTCAAGCCCGTCCACGGGTCCGGCTGTGCGGCCCGCATGCTCAAAGAGATGCGGTCCTTCTTGCCGTCCAGCTTGAGGATCTTGACCCGGACGTTCTGCCCTTCGGACAGGACCTCGTTGGGGTCCTCGACCCGCTGCCAGCTGATCTCCGAGACGTGGATGAGTCCGTCGACGCCACCCAGATCCACAAACGCGCCAAACGGCATCACCTTGCGGACGCGGCCCTCGACGATCGCGCCGACTTCGAGCGTCGCGCGGGTCTCCTTGGCCATGGACTGGGCCTGCTGCTCGAGCAGCGTGCGGCGGGAGACCACGATCTTTCGACCAGTCGGATCCCAGCGGGTGACCAGGAAGGCGAACGTCTTGCCGACGTAGCCCGACAGGTCGTTCACCATCCCGCGGTCCACCTGCGACTTCGGGCAGAACGCGCGGCGGGTGCCGAACCGCACCTCGAGGCCGCCGTCGTTGAAGGCGACCACGCGGCCTTCGACGGGGAGCCCGTGCTCGGCCGCCTCGGCCAACTGCTCGCTGAGGAGCGCGGCCTGCAGCGCGCCGTAGGAAAGCCGAACTTCTTCGTTGCCCACGAAGACGACCTGGGCCTCGATCTCCTGGCCGACCTCGACCTTCAGCTGGCCCTTGCTGTCCAGGAGCTCGCGGCGGTTGAGCACGGCTTCGGACTTCTGCCCGATGTCGACGTAGGCCTCTTGCTCGCCAATGGAGACGACCGTGCCGCGGACGCGGTCGCCGATCTTGAGTTCGCCGACGTTCAACGACGCCGCAAACATCGCCGCGAAATCTTCGTTCATCTCGGCGGCGACTGCTTCGGCGGCGCCGAGGTCCGCCGCTTCGAGCGCCGAACCGGACTGCTCGTCAGTCCCCAGCAGGTCGGGGCTTCCGCCCAGCAATGCATCGAGGGAGCCGCTGCGAGGCGTCGCCTGCGGGGGGGGCACGTCGGCGACGACCACTTCGGGCGTCCGAACGGCGGGCGCGTCGGAGTCGTCCGGGGTCGAGGCGGCAGCGTCGGCCGGGGCATCAACTTCGTCAGGGCGCCGAGCACGGCGCTTGACGACGGCGGGGGCCAGCGGGGGGGTCAGCTCGTCGGTCATCGGACTCAATGCTCCGGTTGGGATTGCCCACACGCGCGCGCGGAGCAAGGCGGCGGAGGATAACAGCCGTCGGTCCGAGATCAACGTTCCGGCCAGACGCGGTGGCCGCCGCCCCGGCCCCGGGCTCGGGTGCCGCGGTCAGGGTGCTCTGGTAGCCTCCGTCGATGCAGGGGCGTCCACGCGTGCCCCAGGAGTCCCTTCCGTGCCGCAAGTCCCGATGCTCGTCGAGCTCATCGGCGGTGCCCGGCGAGTGCTTTCAGCTGACCCCGCCGGGTCGGTGGAGGCCATCGCGGGCGCCCTCGCGGACCAGTTGGATCTCTCGCTGACCGACGACGCTGGCGCTCCGGTGGCCTGGCGATTCTTCGCACCGAAGGCCGGCGGCGGCTTCGGCCCCGCTGACAAGAACGCCAACCTCAGCGAAGTCGCGGAGCTCATGAGGGCGGCGCAGGCGGGCGGCGAAGACGCCGGATTCGCCGGCCCCGGCGAGCACGAGGGCGCCGCGTACCTGTTCCGGGTGCGCCTGTTCGTGCCCAAGGCCGTGCCACCGCCGCCACCGCCGCCGCCCGAGCCGATGGCCGCCGACGACGAAGCGCTCGACCTGACCAACATGGACGAGGAAGACGCGCTGGAGACGGTGCGGCGCGTCGATCCGCCCGTGCGCAAGAAGCGACGTCGCCGCAAGACCGGCAGCCACCCCGTCGTCGATCCCGAAGGCCGCAAGCGCAAGCGCAAGACGGGCGGTCCGCCGGCTTCGGCCGGGGGAGATCGCCCGGCCGGCCGCAACACCGGCCGGATCCCCGTCGCCGAAACGCCGACGCGGCTGGCGCCGGGCCGCGGGCTCCAGGAGGACGCGACCGAGCTGGCGGCAGACCTTCCGCCGCCCTCGGCGGTCCCCCCGCTGGAGCCTCGGGCGCTGTCCGAGAAGGTCGAGACCCCGGCGCTGAAGCTCGAGGCGCCGTCGCCCGGCGACCGCCCCATCACTCACAACGGCCCCGCACCGACGTCCGAGGAGGAGCCGACCCAGGCCGTCGCGGGCGACAAGCTCTTCGCCGAGACCCGGGTGCTGGCGCGGTCGGACCTGCCCGACGACGACGAGCTGCCCAGCGCGGCGGCCGACCGGCCGGCGTCCATCGGCGACCGACCGAGCGCTCCGGCAGCACCCGCCGATCCGTCCGCCGCGAAGGCGTCAGCCGACGATGCGCAGGCCTCGGGCAGCTCGAAGGCCCGTCGGTCCAAACCGGGCGGCCGCCCCGGCCGCACTGGCGGCATCCCGACGGGCGCCCCTGGCAGCAGCGGCGGCAAGACTGGGCGCAGCGGGGCCATCCCCAAGGAAGGCCGGAGCACGGGGGTCCCCAAGAAGGGCCGAAGCACCGGCATCCCCAAGAAGGGCCGAAGCACCGGCATCCCCA